>Ga0315279_10000077_pt1 | contig 206181 bp, 230 predicted proteins | sample YL17G06_20_MG_FD_203694 | JGI IMG/M metagenome (GOLD analysis project Ga0315279, IMG submission 203694) | Sediment microbial communities from Yellowstone Lake, YNP, Wyoming, USA - YL17G06_20 | ecosystem: Environmental > Aquatic > Freshwater > Lake > Sediment | place: USA: Wyoming | collected...
GTCTACACTAGATAGGATTATTGATGGAGCTCTGCTCCTATTTTTTATTTTATACTCCTGGTAGGAAAAAGTATGCAAGCAATTCATCAACGGGCTAAAGCCCGACGATTTCTTGCTTGTGTATTAAATTTATTCATCGTCAATCTTTACAATGTCAAAAAATACATCTACTAAGGGATTAGAACCTGTAATTGAAGAATTTCAAAAAATTTTCAAACCTCTTTCTAGAGAAACATCTGATGAATTTCAACCTAATCTGACGGAACAAAATCAATTATACATTCTCGCTAAGGACATCATTGATAGATTATCACCAGAAACACTTGCGTCTATGCATAAAAAATCTAATCATTTTGTCAGAAAACTTACCAATGTTCTTGGATATTTTGATGATAAAGAATATATTATAAAACTTGGGTTGTTGTACGAAAGATTGGGTGATTATAGTGGCGCAAAACAGCTATATTTGTTCTCGAAAAAACATGGAGAAATAGAGAATTTTATTTCAAGATCTATACAGATACCTCAAGCCATTGAAGAAGGTGTTGATGCTATAAGAGGGCTAATGAAATTATATGAACAAGAAAATCACTCAAGACCAGTTGGATTAATAGAAGCTGCTTATAATAGGGCTATAGGTTTTGAAAACTATGATTTAGCTTTAAATTTAGCCTACTTAATTAATGATGCGTGGAGAAAAGATGAAGCATTGAGGTTAAAAATACGAAAATAATAGAGTAAAGTTCAAATATTTTATCATTCTTTCCTTGTTTTAAGAGGATGTAAATGAGTGTTTATGAAATTCAAGAATCCATCAAGGTAATAAATGCAGTAACTCTTGATTGTTATAGAAAGAAGATTAAACTACCTCGATTATGTGTTGTTATAGGATATGGATACCTTACACCGATGACTGTGACTTATTTTAGTTCTGATCTGTATCTCCTGTAAGGCATGATGCATCAAGTTTTTATCGTTTTGAAGCTCCTATTCCAAAAGCAATAGAAAGTCTTATTGGTAACTTAAAAGATTCCCAAGTTGTTGGTATAATTCCTGTAGATGAGACAATAAAGGATAGAGTAAAAGAGTTCGGACAGGAATGGATAACCGAGAAAAATTTTCTCCTTTTAGAAACACAAAGAAATATCACTCTTCAATTATATGATCCCCCAAGTCCTGAAGACCTCGCACAATCTCAAATGATTATGGAAGGACAAAAATACATGGGTTATGGATTCAAAAAACCAGATGACTCACAGACGCAAAATAAAGATTCTAACGGTAAAAATAAGCCTTAAATTTTTTATCTGAAAGAAAACCTTCTTTATCAATAAACCAGAATCAGATAGGTTTTTGATTATAGAGTTCAAAGCAACTTTTTCCAACTGTTGTTAACTTATACCTAGTATTTTCAAAATCGACTAATTCGCCCTTTATCAAATGATTTAACATACTTCTCGGGTTTGTATCAACTCTTTTTTGAATTTGTTTTGATTTGAAACCATATGGCGTATTGGCCAGACAAGATAAGACAGATAAATATGGTTGCATAGTTTTTAATTCTGACTCTGTTAACTTCTCTCCCTCTTTCATTTTTGAAATTATGATCATAACTGGATATTGTTGTCTTGGTGGAACTTCTTTAACTTTTGGTTTAGGTTCGTATTTTGTTACAATATCGGTACTTTTTCTTGTTCTTAATCCTTCCATTCCTCCATAACTTTCTAATATTTCTTCTCTAGTCAATAGCACATACCTATCTTCATCCAATTTTTCAGCTGCACCCTTATTTACCAATTCTTCTAAAGCAATATGAGTCTCTGATACAGGAGTCAAGGCTTCTCTTGCAATATCTTCCGCTCTCCAATCTCCGTCGAATTTATCATTAAAAATTTTGTATATGTTTATCGCAGCATCTGATATTTCTAAAATTGCTAAAATAGATTTTATATCATCCTGCTTGCTATCATACATTCTGCTCGTTTCTGTCATGATTCAACCTTGATTATTAGTAGAGAGTAATAGATTTAATGCTATTGTAGATTTTTGTTCTAAGTAAGTTAACTAAACAAGATTTGCCTTGCTTTTTCCAAATAATTATCTAAATTTACTTCACCAGGAATATACTGTGCCTTATTTTCATGTGGTGCTATTAATTCAACAGTTCCAAATTTTCTCCCATTCTCCCCTATGGTAAAAAAAGTGAAGCAACCAACGGGTTTATTGCGATAATCGTCCCCTAAAACTGTTGCTCTGAGTGCTGATAACTCTCTTTCATAATGAAATCTTTCTAAAGGATCATTCTTTGGAACAAAATCAAGAAAATAAGTAGGGTTTGTATCACTTCTTAATCTATGACCATACCTTCTCGAAGATAAAACAACATTTTCAATAATTTGACCAGTCATAACTGTTCCCCCGTCATCACCAGATATTACGTCTACACGAAGTAATGGAAAAATGAATTTTGCTCTTTCTGGTATAAGTTCATCGGGTGTTAGAGGAGTGTAACCAGCCTCAATAAAACTCAAATAATCTGCCACTATTAGATTGGCAATTTCATCTAGATTGATAGTTCTTAGATTTAATCCCATCTTAAATTTTAAAGAAGTAAAGGATTTAAGATTGATTTTTGTCCTACAATAAGACTTAAAAATTTCATTTACTGTTTTTTTATGTAATGTCTTCCATTGATGATGTAATAGGAAAAGGTTTTGAGAAACCTGAAGAGGTTAAACTTTCTGAAGAATTGATATCCCAATTACCATCTATAGAAAATCTTGAAAAACCACTTTTTGCTACTCAAAAAGGAATAGAGAGTTTTGAAAGTTCGGTAAAAGCCCATAAACAAGCTTTAGAAGAAGCTAGAAACTCATCATTTATGACTGAACCGCCGAGAGAAGATTTGTCTTTCGAGTTAAAACTACTTGGCCAAATCGTAAGTAGCACTAAAGAATATCAAGGCGATGAAATAACAAAAGAAGATCACATTAGACGAATAATCGATTATTTAAATTGCTGCAAAAGAGGCAAAGAAACAATAGGTTTATATGCACTAGAAAAATTACAACATCTCCGTACCACTGGTTCTATTGATGGAAGTTTTAGTTTAATAACCTATAACATTGGAGAAGTAGAAGAACTACTGGCAGAAATAGTAACTTTAGATGATTACAAAACATTCTTCCGAGTTATAAAAGAATCTGGGTATGCTACCACAAATCAATTAATTTCTCTTTATTTGAAAAATCGTGGGTTTTCTAAAGAAAAAATATCTTTTATTGGACAGCAATTGGCCAGTAAAGAACAGATTGCTTATATACCAAAATCAGTAGAGAAGAGGGAATCAAAAAGATATAGAGTTGGTGGGTTTTATGTTGCTAAGACTGGAGTTCTTTCATTTATGGATCAATTTGCAAATGAGTTGGAAGAAACATTTATAGATCCAAACGCAGATCAGAAACTTCTGGCCGATTTAAAAATGCCCATGTGTAGATACATTCTTTCAGTTTTAAATGAAGGGAAAGTCAAGTTAACAGATGTAGAAAGAGAATACTCAGCAAATACTGTTGGGAACATAATGAAACTTCCAGCACATATAATGAAAAACACACAAAGTGAAGTGCAAATTCCTGAGACATTTCTAACTAGATATCTTGAATATATGCTGAACCTATTGATGGCACAACAAATTGATATGAAGTTGAAAAAGGAAAAAAGATCGCATGTATTAACATTTGAAAAATTAGAAAAAAATGAACGTTATAAAAAACCTCTGTATAAATTTTCAATGAGTCATATCTCTGAATTTGTACAAAAATTAAGAGTCGCAAAACAATGTTTTCCATACATACCCTTCGTTAATGCCAATGAAGTTGAAAAAATGTGGCCTAACTTTTCTGGGATTGATACAGAAAAAATATTTTCTAACGAAGAATTAATGGAAAAATTAAGACCTATAACTTACATGATTTTTATAACAGCTGTTCAAAAAAAAGAAAGGGGCTTTGCCTATATAGAACCCCATTTGGATAAGATTGGAGAATTCAGTATATCTGAATACGGGAAGAAAAATGTAGTTGGGTTAACCCCTTTAATCCCTTATATGGAATCAAATTTACCATACAATATGTTTGGGGCAGTTAGAACAACCGAAGATGTCAGGAGAAGCATTAGAGAAGCTATTCAAAATAGATCAAAACCACGTTTTTAAAAATCATTTTTTTAGGCTTTGCTTATTCAGAGTTAGATTAAATTTTTGCCATAAGAAAGGACCTGTAACCTTTTTATTCGTTTCTATTAAATAAGCCTGTATGAAAAGTGCACGATACGAAAGATTAGAAAAGGAAATCCTTGGAGATACTTGGAAAACTATAGGAAAATATTCTCTAGAAAGAAGTTATGACCTTGCTGAAATTTTGGTGCATTTTCAAGAGTGGTTTTGGAAACTAACTGAGAAGGGCCCTAGATTTACCGTTTATACTATACATCCATGGCCTTTAACTTCGACTTGGACTGACACAGAGATGTTGTGTCTTGAATTAGGAAGTGAGGCAGATGATGCAGCGAAAAAATTCTATAATTTAAGAAAAGGATTCTACAATAAGACAAAACGTTTTCCATTAAAAATAGAATATGAACAATATTATTCTGCTGGGGTGCATATTATGACTACTTTTAAACCCAGCGAGACACTAAAAGGAAAACCAATCGATAAAAGATATGCAGATGAATATTGGTGGGATATATTAAACCGTGATTTTGGCAATGAACCGTGTGAATTATCGAAATTTGATTTGTCTATTGCACAATTAAGAAGATTTATCAGGAAAAAAAGAATGGAAGTTCTAGCTGGTTGTTTGTTTTCTTCTCTTTCGTTAACATCTGGTGCCAACCATGATTATACTATGGAAACTAGATTGTACGAAGATGAACAACGAATAAAAGTTTTAGAAGAGGGTGAAAGCTTAGTTGATAAAAAAAGGAAGGAAAACCCAATGACTAGATTAAAAGAAATTGTTGAAGATATGATTCAATCATGATAAAGTTTAAAAGTTTAACTTCATGAAACTTGGTTATGGCTCAAACATTCCCAACTATTCGTCGATCAACTCCTTTTATTGATTTGTTACAGAGATTAGGATACTCTTCTGAGGCAAGAGAATATTGTGAAAATTCATTGGTTGTGAACGCAATTAAACTTCTATACGAACGCCAAAAAGGAGTAGAATTAATTGAACCATCAAATCATAATAAAATAATGACTTGTCAAGAAATTTGTGAAAAATGTAATGTAGATATGGCAACATTAGAAACTGAATTACTTGGAAGACGCGTATCTCCATTTTTCTTCGAAAAATATAAAGTTGCCCTAAACGGCGAAGATGCAGCGGCAATTAAATTACTAGAAATTGGGATTGGTTGGACTGAAGAGCATGGATACGTAACTAAAATAAAGAAAAAACTTTCTTCTAAATCTGAAAGAGGAAATAATTCACAAACACTTCTTAGACCAACAACCTTTTAGATTAATATGAAAATAATCTTTTACTTTCTGAAAGAAATTTATAATGGCATTACCATAACTTAGACTTGTGATATTATGGCTGATAAAGTACATTGTGCGCATATTCTTGTTAAAACCGAACAAGAAGTAAAATTAATAGCCGATCAGTTAAATAAAGGAACGAGTTTCTCTAAATTAGCAACGGAAAAATCATTGTGCCCATCAAAAAAGAAAGGTGGCGATCTAGGAACTTTCGGCAGAGGACAGATGGTAAGAGAATTTGAACAAGTTGCTTTTGCTCTGCAAAAAGGTCAAATCTCTCAACCAGTAAAGACACAGTTTGGTTGGCATATAATAAAAAGGCTAGAATAAGCTAGGTAAATAGTAGTTTATTAAAAATTACCACTTGTGATTCGGGTTTCTTGGTATTATGATCCATGCAATTATATAGGCCAATATGCCCGTACCAAAAGCTAGTATGAAAAATACCCATAACAATCTAATTAGTGTCGGGTCAACGTTAAAATATTCTGCTATTCCCCCACAAACTCCGCCCAGCATTTTTTCTTTTCCAGATCTGTACAATTTTTTTGGCATTTCAAACCCTCGATGGATATGTTAAAAATTTTCTAATAAAGATTACGGCATAGCCCAATACAAGGAATACGAAGAATATCCCTATCATATTTGTGTATAGAAAATTTGAGAAGTAGAAAATAAAATTGCTCTGGGCAAAAATATTGATAAAATTGAGTATCCATACTGCGACAAAAATCATTACTAATATGCCAATACTGCCTATAATAGGCGAAATCATCCAATAAGTCTTTGCGTATCTCTTAGAAAAATATTCTAAGTAGTTAAAGGCAAGAAATGCAGCAAATATCCAGTATAAATTTGAAAAAATAAAGTTTGATAATGCAGAAATGAAATTGCTGTTTAAAGGTAAGTTAACAAATTTGAGTGCCAATACACCGAGAGATATTATTACAACTCCAAAAATACTCACGATTAAGGGACCTATAAAACCAAAAGTTTTAAACCACCAAAATTTCCAATCTTCACGAAATTCTTTACTCCTGCGTTCTGCACGTTTACTGAATTTTTCACTTAAATTTTCCATTTCTTCGGCAAAATCCTTGCCTCTTTTGGCTAATGTTTTTCCAAATTCTTCTCCCCAATCTCTCCATTCTTCTTCAGTCTTGCCAGCATATTTCTTAACTTTTTTGTGAATTCTTCTTTTTTGTTTTTTGACCATACTAAAATTATAGAAAGGCCAGTATAAAAGATTTTATGGATAAATTTTGGCTATTAAATAAATCATGCTTAGTTTTTCTGAAATTATTCCAAACAAATCTAGGAAAAAGTGAAAGATTCATATAAAATAAAATCGTAGATTATTTGAGAGGGGATTTGAATGGGATTTTTTAAAGAATTTATGGACTTTATGAAAGAACAAAAAATAATTTCAGTGGCCCTAGCATTTATCGTAGGTATCGCAACAGCTGCTTTAGTTCAAGCACTAGTAAAAGACATAATAACTCCATTGTACAGTCCATACTTGGGATTTTTGGATCCAACAACTAAAATTACTATAGGAAAATCAGAATTTCTAGTCGGAGATTTTATAATGCAACTAGTGAATTGGATAGTGATTTTAATAGTAGTTTTCATAATAGGCAAAAAATTAGCAAAAACTAGTTAGATTCTATTTCTTTTTTTTCTTTTTTAAATCCTTTAGTCAAAAATCCTTGAGGAAAAGCATTTATTAGATAAAAATGAAAAATACATCTGGAAATATGAAGACATTAGATAATGATAATAGAAAAAAAATAATTGAATTATTCGCTAGAAACTTCAATCTCAAGTTTAATGAATTAGAAAAATTATCTAGCATTCGTTCTAATGAATTATCATATCACTTAAGGAATTTAATTGAAGATGGCATACTGAAAAAAGATGGGGATAATTATTTGTTAACTAGTAAAGGTGAGACGATAACAGAAAGAATTTCTCATTTTACCGGCAAAGAAGTAGGACATATGGTCGTTGTTATAGTTGCTGTAACGAATGGTAAAAAAATACTGCTTATAAAAAGAGATAAAAGGCCGTTTCAAGGATACTGGGGTATGATAGGAGGTAAAACAAGATTTAGTGAGAGTATTCCTGACGCAGTCGAAAGAGAAGTTGAAGAGGAAACAGGAATAAAAATTAATAAAAAAACTGTGAAGGTAAGGTCTGTTTTACTAGAGAGAGTCAAAACAAATCAAGGCATAAGTCATGGTAATATACTAATCCTAACCGAAAGTAAACCCATGAAAAATACAAATTTGGAATTATCTAATGAATATCTCAACTGGTTTGATATGAAAAAATTAAAAGATAGTAAGGTTATATTGTCCGACCTATGGATGATAGATAATTTCATAAAGAAACGTAAGGAAGTAAGAATTCCGCATATAATAATGAACGAAGAAAATGGTAATTTAACGTCCTTTAAAGTAAATTAAAAATTTAAAATACCTGTAATCCTAGATAGAGTATATGAAAGTTGTATTGTTAGCTTCAATCTTATTACTTTCTATATTCATTTCAGGGTGCACACAGCAAGTAACATGTAACCCCCCTTACATTTTAGTCGGCAATTCATGCTGTCTAGATGTGAATAATAATAAAATTTGTGATACAGACGAGACTACAATACCTTCAACTACAATAGGAATAACAACTACAACTTCTCCTAGATCAGGTGCTTTAAGCATTGATAGTAAATTCTTCTCATCATGTATATCGACTAATAAACAACAATGGTGTATAATTGAAAATCAAGATTATACAAATTACATAACAATTAATACAAGTTCTGCAAGTGCTCAGTATAACGATTTAGCAGAAATAGGGGTATGGTTATCTAATACGGGTACTTCGAAAATTAAAAATGTAAGTTATAGTATTTCCTGCGATCAAACTTCACCATCTCTTTTAACAAATGTAATAATAGGCTATGGTAGTAAATACAAAACCATGACTGTGAATCCATATTTCCAATGTGTAGGTTGTAATGTGCTGTGCGACTGCACTCCTTCGAGATTTAGTCAAAAAATAAATAATTTAGACATTAATGATGAATTAAGTTTTAGGATAGAATTTTCTGGTATTAAAAATTTCCCGGAGGATTCTACTGTAGATTGTAAATTAAAAATATTTTCGGATGAGCCTAAATCAGAATATAATTTTGATTTAATCATTCATTTTGCTGTTTAGTCAAGAATAAACGATGATTATAAATTCTTTTAAAGCATTTTAGATAACAGATATTATGGCCTTTACCACATACATCCCTAAAGAATTCTTCTTTAACGAATTTGGTATAATGCAATTGTCTATAGCCATTATCATAATACTTGCGGTATTGATATTTTTGAGTTATGAGTTCAGTAAATTAAGTAAAATTAAAAGAAGACCAGAATCTTTTTAATATAATATTGAAATGTTTCTCAAGTTTTAGCAAATGCTAATAATGCAGCACCTAAAATTATAACAACTGCAGAAATTATTAGAGATATTATATTTTTTTTCTTCATAAATTCTCTAAAGTAAAATATACTCCACAAACTTGCTATTAAAACGCATAACTGCCCGAGTGAATATCCTTTTGCAAGCCCAATCATGCCAATAGCAAAAAAATCTAAATAATTGCCAATTAGCCAAATAACACCTGAGAGCATTGATTTTTTTATTGTTAGCAAAGATGTTTTTATCCTCTTTTCTACTTTAATTACAAACAACCATGAAGTTAAACACATGCCAAATGTCATAGGAAATATTATTGCAAGAGGATTTGATTCGGCGATTCTTATCGGCAATATAGATATCGTAAACATAATACCTGAAATTAAAGCAAATAACAATCCCATCTTATTAGATTTATCATTCTTTTTTTCAATAATGGAAGAAGTAGTGTAAATTCCTAAAATTATAAATATTATACCCAAAAATGCGACAAAAAAATTATTTATTCCTTTGCCGAGTATTTCATTAAAAAATATCATACCAGCAATTGAGGCAAGTATAATTTGAATTGATGCTTGAATTGCTACAACTTTCCCCATACCTATTTTTTTCATACCAGTTATCAATGAGATAGCCCCTAAAGACCAAAATATGCCAGAAATTATACCAAGGTAAACAGTTTGTAATGTAATTATTGGTAATGTTAGAAGGTATACGACTAAAGATAATAAAAATGAAATTGTCGTAGAAAAAGTGGTTATTATTATCGAACTTTCCTTTACTTTTAAAATTGGTACATTTATAGAACCCCAAAAAACAGCCGCTAACAAAGCTAAAATTATTCCGACTACCATATATTTATTACCTTTTTATGAAAAATAAAGTTATGTGATATTATGAAAGGATTTGTTTCGATAATTGCTGGATCAAAATCTGATGAAAAAATAGTAGAGGATGCTGTAAAAATACTGCAAGAGGCTGAAATAAAATATGAAGTTAATTATTTGAGTGCACATAGAGATCCTGAAAAATTAAAAGAATATGTGAAAAACAGTGAAAAAAATGTTGATGTTTACATTTGCATAGCTGGATTGTCTGCAGCTTTACCAGGGGTTGTTGCATCGATTACATCCCGCCCTGTTATTGGTGTTCCAGTAAATGTTAAATTAGATGGATTAGATGCATTACTATCTATAATGCAGATGCCTTCTGGTATCCCAGTTGCAACTGTAGGTATTGATAATGCAAAAAATGCTGCTCATCTAGCTGTAAGGATTCTAAAATTAAAAGAATGATGAAAAAATTATAGAGGATTTTTTGCAGGATAAAACTTATTTCCACCCACTTTTAAAACTTTGTAACCCATTGAATGTAATAAGTTATAAGCATCATCACGTTTTATAAAACTCTCAATCTGAAAAAATACTAAACGTTTTATTTCCTTAGAATATTCATTTTCAAAAATCCATCCGAGTAAATCTTTTGCTTTAGTAAAGCCTTCTTTTACTTCTTCATGTGGATAGTTTTTTACTAAGAGTGCTATGTTAGCAAGATTTAAGTTGGAAACAGTTTTGAGTCTTATTTTTTCATTCATGTCTATGTATTGACCTAAATCAGGTACTACTACGACCATTTTAATCTACATTTAGATAGAGATAAACACATTTAAACTTTTTCTTCATTACAGAACTACTTATCTAAATACTTTTGATTTAAAAAATATTGTATGCCTTGTGTTGCTATCGTCGGAGCACAATTTGGAGACGAAGGAAAGGGAAAAGTTGTAGATTACTATTCTAAAGATGCAGATGTAGTGATTAGATTTCAGGGAGGATGCAATGCTGGACATACCGTTGTCGTGGATGGTAATGAGTTCAAATTTCATTTAGTTCCATCCGGAGCAATATATCAAAAAAAATTAATAATCGGTAATGGTGCTGTATTGGACTTAGAAACTCTTACTAATGAAATCGAGGAAGTTAAATCAAAATTTAAAAAAATTGATTTGTTGATAAGCGATAGAGCTCATGTGACATTACCGTTCCATAAAATCCTAGATGGGGCAGAAGAATCTATAAGATCATGTAAGGTTGGAACTACTAAAAGGGGTATTGGTCCAACATATTCTGATAAAATAGCTAGATTTGGTATAAGAATCGTGGATTTACTCGATAAAAATCTGTTAAATGAAAAACTTGATGCAATTATACCACAAAAAAATAGTATTCTTAGGTATGTTTGTAAATCGGACGACAGTTTAACAAAAGATGAAATTTTAGAATACTGCCTGAAGTATGCTGAAAAAATAAAGCCATATATCGGCGACGCATCTATAGAAATAAACAGAGCCATAAAAGAAGGCAAAAATGTTTTATTCGAAGGAGCTCAAGGTACTTTATTGGATGTGGATCAGGGAACGTATCCTTTTGTTACTTCTTCTAATACCACTGCCGGTGGTGCTTGTGTAGGATCTGGAGTAGGTCCTAAGGTTATTGATAAAGTAATAGGTGTTATTAAGGCCTATATTACAAGAGTCGGTGAAGGTCCGATGCCAACTGAACTGAATGATAGCATAGGAGAATTACTAAAAAAGAAAGGTAATGAATTTGGCGCTACAACTGGTAGGCCTAGAAGATGTGGATGGTTAGATGGTGTTGCTTTAAGATTTGCTGTTAGAGTGAATGGCTTGGATGGATTGATTGTAACCAAGTTAGATGTATTAGGTGGCTTGAATGAAATAAAGATATGCACTTCTTATGAATACAGTGGTAAAGAAATTAATGAATTTCCTGCCAGTTTAAAAATTTTAGAGAAAGCAACTCCTGTTTATGAAACCTTGAGTGGATGGCCTGACTTATCCAAAGAAGAATATAAAGAAATCGCTGATAAGGGATATTATGCTTTACCTAAAGAGATGAGAAATTATCTGAAAAGAATAGAAGAAATAGCTGGAATACCTATTTACTTAGTGTCATTTGGACAGGATAGAGAAGCAACTATTTCTCTAAGAGAAATATTCTGAAATAAATGGAAGAAAGATTTTAAATTATAATTTTATATTTTATTCATGACTTTATTCGATGATATCAAAGAAGAAATAAAACCGTATTTTTTGAATGCAAAAGGGAGTCATGATTGGGACCATCTTGAACGAGTTTACAATCTTTGTTTGCAAATAGGTAAAAAAGAAAATGCAGATATTGAAACTTTGAAAATGGCTGCGATTTTACATGATATTGGAAGAGAATATGAAGATAAACTCAATGGAAAAATTTGTCATGCAGAAAAAGGCGCAATTTTAGCAAGAAAAATATTGGAAAAACATAATTTGGATAAAGAGAGGATAAAAAAAATTATTCATTGTGTAGAATCTCATCGTTTTAGAGGGCATAAAATTCCTCAATCAAAAGAAGCGAAAATATTATTTGATGCCGATAAATTAGATTCAATTGGAGCTGTTGGAGTCGGAAGGGCCTTTTTATTTGCTGGAGAAATTGGTGCAAAACTACATAATAGGGATGTTGATATGGAAAAAACAGAACCATACACAAAAGAGGATACTGCATACAGAGAATATTTAGTCAAATTAATAAAAGTTAAAGATAAGATGCTAACTCAAGAAGGTAAAAGAATCGCAGAAGAAAGGCATAAATTCATGACTAACTTTTTTAATAGATTAAACAATGAAATTGATGGATTGATATAAATGAAACTGATAAAAAAAGGTAAGGTAAAGGACATATATGATGTTGGCAACAATAAAATTCTATTCGAATTTTCTGATCGCATTTCTTGTTTTGATGTGATACTGAAAGATAAAATTCCGTCTAAAGGAGAAGTATTATGCAGAATGGCAGAATTCTGGTTCAAGACTTTAAATTTTCCCAATCATATGATAGAAATTCAAAAACCAAATAAGATGACTGCTAAAAAATGTGAAGTTGTTCCTATAGAATGTGTTGTCCGTGGCTATTTGTATGGCAGCTTTTATGAAAGAGTAGTGAATGGAGAGGCAAAAATACCCTGTGAACCCATATTAGCTTATAAATTGCCAGAACTTATATTTGATCCAACAACAAAGTTTGAAGAAAAAGATAGACCTATTTCAAAAGAAGAGATTATAATCAAAGGCTGGTTAACAAACAAAGAATTCGAATGGTTAAAACAGAAAAGTTTTGAACTGTACAACAAAATGTCTGTCATTGCTGATAAAGCTGGTTTTATTCTTGCGGATGTTAAATTTGAATTTGGAAGAGATGACGATAAAATAATCTTAATCGACTCTATTGGACCGGATGAATTTAGGTTATGGTCGAAAGATAATTATTCTCCTAATAAAGTTCAGGAATCATTCGATAAACAAATGGTAAGAGATTGGTTGATAAAAGTTGGTTTCAAATCTGCACTAGATGAAGCTAGAAAATCTGGAAGTAAATTGCCAGAGATACCAAAATTACCTAAAGAATTAATCGACGAGACGAGAAGAAGATACATTTATGTTTTCGAAAAGATTTCTGGAGAGAAATTCTAGTTTCATTCGGTTATTTAACTTTTTTTCTCCAAAAATGATTTTACTCATATTCCTTAAATAAACACACATCGTATCAAAAAAAACAACGAAAGACTTGAAACAGTCTTTAGTCGATTTCTGTATAGTGCGTAATCTAAAAATTCTTTACTGTCACCGTCTTTCGTGTGTTTATTTGAGGAGAAGTCAGGAATGCAAAGAGGAGGGAAGAGAATGAGCGAAGAAAAACCATTTAACACTGTGGCATTCGTATTATTTGGAATCTGGATGGCCTGCATGATTTTCCCTGGGATAAGTCTCAAAGCAATTCCACCAAAAGCTGCTGGCCTAGCTCTTTTAGTTGCACCCGCTCTAACGCATGTCATTGGTCTCGCTCTCAGCATCTATCACCGCCACACGATACCAGCGATAATCATTAATCTCTTTTTAGGCGGCTTTTGGCTGTTCTATGGGATTGGACTTATTTGCTTACCTGCTGCAGACATCAACGTAACCGAAATATACATGGAACCTGGTATAGCCATCGCAATAGCTTGTCTCCAAGATTTTTACAAAAAAACGGACAAATCGCTCCGATACATCTTAATTTGGCTAGCTGCAACAATTGCCTTTCTGTGGCTGTCAAAGTTCATAGGCTTGCTAGAGACATTCGTACCTTATGCAATTTGGGCCCTAGGACTAGGGACACTAGTAGTAGCAATGCATCAACTAAGAAAACAGCTGGAAAAACAAAGCTAAATGTATCCCTCTTTTTTCTGAAATTCAATAGATTTAATTTCTCACAGTTACGATATTCACTAAAAAATCGTAACCCTGGTCCCAGGATTTCTTTTAATGGGATGCCTTTCTCGGCGGTAAAACTCAAAAGAGAGTTTACCAAAAGGAGGTTAAGGGATAGTGCCCTTTCCAGATAAGAGGTGCTAATACCGTGAGGATGTAAATATGACAAAAGTTGCAGCAATCGCAGGAAATATATCAAGATTCGACAACCCTAGGCATACCTTAGCAGAAGAGATGTGTGCAGAAGCAGTCAAAGGAATATGGGAAGACGTACCCAACATCGGTCCTAAAGATTTCATAACAAATCGCTTTGCATGTTGCTATTCGTATTTCAGTGATATACTTGAACAGCAACAATGCATGCATTGGATAATCAACGACTACTTAGGCCTTAGCAGTATACCAGCTTTCAGAGTAGAATCGGGTGGTGCGACCCCGATCGATGCTGTGATAAACGCTGCATTGTGGATACGTGCCGGCAAATTCCCAGTTGTTCTCGTTGTTGGATGGGAAAAGATGGACGAACTGCCCATTCAGAAAGTCAACGAGGCTATAGCTATTGCTGGGGATACTGATTGGGATTTCGTCTCAGGGTTCACTTACAACGCATTCTATGCAACAATGGAAGCCAGACGGATGCATGTCTATAAGGAGACCGAAGAAGATCTGGCAGAAGTTTCAGTCTTATCCCACAACAACGCAGTTGATAATCCTTTTGCACAATGGGTAGCCCAACAAGGTCCAAAAAAGATTACAGTGGAAGACGTCTACAAATCCAGGCTAATCTCCTGGCCTTACAGACTCTATGAATGTGCAATGACAAGTGAAGGCGCATCAGCTCTATTGTTAGCAAATGAAGAAATGGCTAAGAAACTTACAGACAACCCTGTTTGGATAGAAGGTGTAGGTTTTGGCACGGATACTATGCGAGCTGGAGATCGTCCAGACAATCCTGCATGGAAGGGATTGTTTCCGGAAGACGAAAATATATGGCCTGAACATGTTCCAAAACCAATGTCACCCTACCCTGACCTGACAAACTTCGGATCACTCCGAATTTCTGCGGACGAGGCTTACAAAGACGCTGGCATCCACAACCCAAGGAAAGAGATTAGTTTTGTCGAAATCTTCGATCCATACGCAGGTGTCGTTTTAGCAGGACTCGAGGACTTTCGCTTCTGTAAGAGAGGCGAAGGAATGAAACTTCTTCGAGATGGAGTAATTCAACCGCATGGAGAACTTCCTTGTCAACTTAGCGGAGCCTTGTCAGCACAGGGACACGCAGTCGGATCCACATCAATCGCGCAAGTGGTCGATGCCTATTGGCAATTGAGCGGTCAAATTCCCAAAAAATGGGGTGTGCCAGGACGTCAATTAAGCAACCCAAAGAGAGCATTCATACACGGCCACGGCGGCACAGGTTGCCAAGCAGGTGCTGTCATTTTGGGGGTATAACAATGGAACAACCAGGAAAAGAGAAAATTATAAAAGAAGCAAAGATTGACGAGAAGTTGTGGGACAGATGGGAACACGAAGGCGACTGGAGACCCAAAGGCTGGAAAATAATAGAGATGAAAGACGGACCAAACTTGAACGAATTGAAAACTGACACATTCATGATTGTGCACAGACCGCACGCCAGTATGTTCCATCACAGCTACGGCAAAACCTCGAGATTTTTCATGGGGCTATTGGAAGGAAAGCTATACGGAACCAAATGTCCAAAATGTGGACTTGTCTTTTGTCCGCCACGTGCACACTGCTTTAACCCTGACTGCAAACTCGAAGAGGCAGAGTGGATTGAGCTTCCAATGAAAGGAGAGGTCTTCTCGTACACCATCATGGCTATAGCATGGCCTTCAATGGCACATCTGCAACCGCTTGTCGGTGTAATGATCAGAATCGATGGGACAAACACCTGTTTGCCTACGACCATGAGGAAAATCGACCCAATGAAAGTGAGCATCGGCCTTAAGGTCGCCTTAAACATTGTTAAAGAACCAAAAGGCGACTTGTTGGATGTTTATGCGACTCCAGATGAGGAACCAACACCACCCGAAAGAACTCCTGAAGAGAAGAACCGCCTTGAAGAAGACCTGCGAGAAGTGAATGAATGGGTCAAGAAGAGGTTCGGCGAAAGCAAACCCACAAACTAAAAACAACAACTTCCCCCTTTTTTGAAAACTCATGAATGGGTAACGTAATGCATCCCATCTTTTTTTATTTTTTTAATTAGAATATATATACAATAATTTATAAATATTAAACTTGAGAACTTTAAATTATTCAGCTCACTTATTATAAAATATGTCTGTTCATCCGATAGACTATAGATATTTTACTGAAGATATGAAGAAAGTCTGGGAAGAAGAATCAAAATTACAGACCTGGCTGACTGTTGAAGCTGCATTAGCTAAAGCAAATGCTAAACTAGGTATAATACCTGAAAAAGTAGCAGAAGAAATTTCTAAAAAGGCAGATATAAAGTTCGTAAAACTGGAAAGGGTGAAAGAAATTGAGAGAGAGATTGACCATGACTTAATGGCAATGGTTAAGGCTTTAACAGAAGTATGTGAAGACGATGCTGGCAAATACGTCCATTATGGCGCTACTTCTTATGATATTGAAGATACGGCTCTATCTCTGCAATTAAGAGATGCCGTTAAAATAATAGAAAAAAGTTTGAATGAATTGAAAGCAGTCCTTTTGAATCTGACTGAAAAACATAAAAAAACTATTTGTGTAGGAAGAACTCATGGTCAACATGCCCCACCCATAACATATGGTTTAAAATTTGCTGTTTATGCAACTGAAGTTCAAAGACATTTGGACAGATTGAAAGATGTGAAGAAAAGAATTTTAGTAGGAAAGATGACTGGAGCCGTTGGCACACAAGCTACTTTTGGAGAAAAAGGACAAGAAATACAGAAAGAAGTGATGAAACAATTAGGTTTAGAGCCTGTGTTAGTATCAACTCAAGTAGTACAAAGAGATAGATATGCTGAAGTTATTTGTGATTTGGCTATAATAGCCGCAACATTGGAGAAGATAGCAAAAGAAATTCGTAATTTACAGAGAACTGAGATAGCAGAAGTTTTCGAACCATTCAAAGAAAAGCAAGTCGGCTCTTCTACCATGCCACATAAAAGGAATCCGCATAAGTCTGAAAGGATATGCGCACTAGCAAGAATTGTCAGGGCATTCGTTTATCCTGCCATAGAAAACATTCCCTTAGAGCACGAAAGAGATTTAACCAATTCTGCTTCAGAAAGAATAATATTTCCTGAAACTTTCATACTTTTAGACTATATGCTTAGTCAGATGAAAGGAATTTTGTCTGGTTTGGAATTTAATTATGAAAACATCCAGAAGAACCTTGAATTGACAAGAGGTTTAATAATGACTGAAAATATAATGATATGCCTGGTAAAAAAAGGTATTGGAAGACAAGAAGCTCATGAATTATTGAGACAAGCCTCCATTTTGGTAAAGAAAGAAAATAGAGATTTGAAAGAAGTTCTACTTGAAAATGAAATCATTAAGAAAAAACTAAGTAAAAAAGAATTAGATTATTATCTTGATCCCAAAAATTATCTTGGTACTGCAGTTGAACAAATTGAAAATGTTATAAAGACATTGGGGGATAAAAAATGAAAGAAGAATTTACTTATGATAAAGCAGGAGTCGATATTTCTAAAATCAAGAAATCTCATAAACATATCGCTGAATTGTTGAGCGATACTTTTATTTCTAGAAAGAGAAAATTTGGCGAAGTCTTGACAGAGATAGGACACTATGCCGGTATAATAGATATTGGTGATAATAAAGCTCTCGCATTGCATGCTGACGGCGTTGGGACAAAAGTTTTGTTGGCCCAAGCACTTAACAAATATGATACAATTGGTATAGATTGTGTAGCAATGTGCGTTAATGACATCATATGCATGGGGGCAGAACCTGTTTCACTAGTCGATTATTTGGCCATAGAAGAACCAAATGATGAAATGATAAAAGAAATTGTAAAAGGCTTAGTGACTGGAGCAGAGCAATCTAATGTGGCAATAGTAGGCGGAGAAACTGCTGTGATGAAAGATGTTATAATTGGAAAAGATAAAAAAGGGTTTGATCTTGCAGCAATGTGCGTTGGTGTTCTCAATAAAGACAAAATTATAACTGGGGAGAAAATGAAAATAGGAGATGTAGTAATAGGATTAGAGAGTTCTGGTATTCATTCTAACGGATTGACTCTTGCCAGGAAAGTCCTATCTGTTGAATATTATGAGGAATTATTAACACCTACAAAAATCTATGTAAAACCTGTTCTAGAAATAATCAAAAAATGTAATGTTCATGGTTTAGCAAACATAACTGGTGGAGCATTTTCCAAGTTGATGAGAATTGGTGAGAAGGCTAATGTCGGTTTCTTATTAGATAATATGCCTGAATTACCAGAATTATTCAAAACGATTCAAAAAGAAGCTAATATACCATATAAAGAGATGTACAGGACTTTCAATTGTGGCATTGGATTCTGTGTAATTGTTCCTGAGAATGATGCCGAAAAAGTAGTAAAGATTTGTAAAGAATGTGGGATTAAGGCAAAAAGAATAGGAAAAGTTGTTAAAGAGAACGACGTTAAGGTTAAAACTTCATCAGGAACTACCAGCATATTAGTTTAAATCATTAACTTCATTCAATTTTATGGTCCAATTTCATATTTATCCCAAACACAAAAATACAAAGTATTCAAAAAAAACGTGAAATCTTAAGATGAACTTTGCATAGTCATAATTCTTTGTAGAGTATGAAAATTCTCGTCTTTCATTGAAAAGCATCGTCTTCACGAAATGTTTGGGGTAAATAGTACTCTACTGGGTCTCTGATGAAGGAGGAGCATCATTTGTTTAGAGCAGTTTTGTTGATCAACACGGAAATTGGCTCTGAATCAGATGTAATAAAGAATCTAATGAAAATCAAGGGGGTACAAAATGCCTATCCTTGCTATGGTGTATATGATGTCATTGCAGAAATCAAACATAAAACAATAGATGGACTTAAGGAAATCGTTACCTGGCAAGTCAGAAAAATAGATAACGTAAGAAGCACACTGACAATGATCATTGTGAAATGAACAATTGGATAAACATCTGATACCAGATCCTAAAACTCTTTTTTTTGTACATAAGAATAGCAATTTTTCGGTCTCACTACATCAGAGGTATTTTCTCATGAGGTGATGAAAATGTGCAGATGTTGTGAGGGGATAAGAAGGAATCCAGAAGACGAAAGCATAGGCGAAGGAAACTGTCAAGGTCGTGGCGCTGCATTAGTAAGTAAAAGATAATTTCACAATTTCATCCCCTTTTTTTATATCACCACCTATCACGAGCATCAAATCATGAACAGGAGAAAAGAACATGATAGAAGAACCACCAAAAAGATGGACGAAGATAGAAAAAAGAAGAGAAGAAAAGAGAAAAACGAGAATAAAACGAGAGAGGATATTGGGAAGGTTAAGAAAAATTTGGCCTATCCCAGAAATTCCAGACAACTGAATGAAACCTTGGAGGTGAAAAGACGTCAGAAGAAATAAAATCCTGCCCAAGATGCGGACTTCCATTTGATCTCTGCATACACATAAATGGCAAAGCATCGGCAGTAACTTTGCAGGCAGAAAAAAGAACACATGGCAAGAATGTACTGATTATAGACGGCATAAAAATCAATAGCCGGACTCTAGAAATTGACGAGAATCCAGACAGCATGCTGAAAGAGATTGCAAGTACACTCCAAAAATCACTATGTTGTGGCGGAACTGTCAAAGATGGCAAAATAACACTTCAAACCAAGGATGCTACAGGCGTAAAAACTCTATTGGAGAACGATTTCGGACTCGAAGGCATTCAAGTGCTATAATAATACCTAAACCCCACCCCCATCTTTTTTTATTTTCTAATTATAGTATATATACATTAATTTATAAATATTAATGAAAATAATTGATTGAGGGAATAACTTTTATATGTTCGTTCATAATAATTATTTAATGTCAGCTAAATTTTTAAAAAATAAAAAATTTTCTTCTGAAACATTCATAGCCTCTTCAATGTGTTATCAAGATTTTATGACTTTTCCTGATTACTTTTGGGGTTTATGCTCATGAGAATGATGCAACAATTATCAGGTGATATAATGAACGATGTAAAAGCATTCATACAAAAACAATGTGACGAGATCAGGCATACAGTTAATAATGAAAAAGCGTTAATAGCTGTTTCTGGTGGTGTTGATAGTACAACCTGTGCAATGCTAACACACAAAGCCATGGGAAATAATCTTCAATGTATCTTTATTGATACGGGTTTCATGCGTTTAAATGAACCAAAAAGAGTTGAATCTTTTTTCAATGGTTTAAATTTGCCGTTTAAAATAATTGATGCTCAACAAAAATTTCTAGAAGCGATTAAAGGTATAGAAGATGCTGAAGAGAAAAGAAAAAGATTTAGAATGATTTTTTATAAAACCCTGGGCGAAACTGCAAAAAATACTGGTTGTAAATTTTTAATTCAAGGTACCATAGCCCCTGACTGGATCGAAACTAAAGGGGGAATAAAGACACAACACAATGTACTTGATCAAATTGGAATAAACCCAAAAGTACAATTTGGTTTTAATTTAATCGAACCATTAGCTTATTTGTATAAAGATCAGGTGAGAGATGTTGCAAGAGAGTTAAAAATAAAGACTGATTTTTCAGAAAGACAACCTTTCCCTGGACCTGGTCTTTTAGTAAGAGTCGTGGGAAAAGTTACAAAAGAGAAGTTAGATATCGAAAAGAGAGCGACCACAGTAGTAGAAGAAAATTTCACGGGTGACCAATACTTTGCAGCCATAATTGATGATGAAGTAGAAAAAAATAATAAAATACCTAGAACAGTAGCGAAATTCTTTGATAAAGAAAAGATTAGTATCGATGTTAAAGTTTCAAAGAACAATGTAACAGGTGTTAAAGGAGATTTAAGAGCATATAAAAAATTAGCATTGTTAACGGTTAAATCAGATTCTAACTTATTCAAACCCCCAATCAAAAAATTAGTCGAATTACAAGTAGATATAATCTCAAATAATCATGATTTCACAAGAGTCGCCTACAATGTTACAGAAACTCCAAGAAATGGCAAGTATATAATACTCCTTAGATCAGTCACAACAAGAGATTTCATGAGTACTGGGGTTACAGAAATCCCTTGGAATGTTTTAATTAAAACTGCTAATAAAATTATGGAAGACAATAAAGAAGTGTCTGCAGTTTACTATGATGTGACTCCTAAACCACCCGCCACTGTAGAATACGAATAGGGATATTATGATAATACCGGTAGCGAATGTTACAGGACAATACAACCATTTAATAACTAGAATTCTGAATGAAATAGGAGTTAAAAGTGAATTAGTACCGATATCTATCACTAAAGAAGAATTAGAAAAAATGGGTGCTGATGGATTAGTAATGGGCGGTGGGCCGCAAAGAATCAGTGAAGAATGGGATAAATTGGGCAACCTACCAAATATAATAGAAGAAATGAAAATACCGATGTTTGGTATATGTCTTACTCATCAATTGATTTCTATAGTTTTTGGTGGAAAGGCGGGACAGGCAAAATCACCTGAATACGGGCCTGTGAAAATTTTTATCGATAATAAAGATCAACTGTTAGAGGGTTTTGGTGACAATTTTACAGCATGGGAAACTCATAACGATGAAATAAAATTATTACCAAAAGATTTTGAGAATTTAGCACACTCAGAAAAATGTAAATTTCAGGTTATACGACATAAAACTAAACCCATCTTTGGAACTCAATTTCATCCAGAAGTAATCCACACAGAAAATGGTCGTTTAATATTCGAGAATTTTGTCAAAGTATGTAAGAATGAATAAAATATATTTTTATTATACCAATATAGTAAAGAGATATTTCAGGTGTTTTTATCGCAACTTGCATGATCTGCGAGAAAAAGCTATCAGTACCATTTAAAGCAAAGATAGGTGGAGGTATACTTGATGTTTGCAATGACTGTCTCAAATACGGTAAAAAGACTGATATTATTGAAGTTGAGAGAATAACTCTACATACTCCTATTATTAGTATTATTGAAATAGGTAAAGATTAAGGGCGAGTGACATCGAGTGCAACATTTGCGGCAAAGATATCAAGAAATTGTACAGAGCAGAGATAGAGGGTACAATTTTAGAAGTTTGTGAAAATTGTTTAAGTTTTGGTGAAAATTTAGGTGAAGTCCATCCATCAGAATTAAAAGTTCCTATAAAATTTAAACCAGCAATGAAAGAAGAAGAAACTGTTTTTGTTGATAATTATGGAGAATTGGTAGTTGAATCCAGAAAAAAAATGAATTTGACAAGAGAAGAATTTGCAAAAAAGATAAACGAGAAAGAATCGATTATAAAAAGAATTGAAAGTGAAAAAATGAGACCTGATGACAAACTGACTGAAAAAATAGAGAAATTTCTAGGAATCAAATTGAAACAACAATTTGAAAGTAAGCATTTAGAAAAAAAGCCAATGAAGGGAGAATTGACTCTTGGCGATATAGTAGAAGTAAAATAATGAGGTATTCCTTTAATAATAAAATTTTAAATATATACTTAGTTTAATTAATGGTGGGTTCAAATCGAATTAAACTCTTTAATTTTGGGAAAAAATAGTCCATCTAATCCTAAATACCCTTTAAAGTTTTCTAATATTTTCAAGGAGGAACTGTTATGAGTTTGAAAGGAAAGGATATAATCTCAATTAGAGATTTGAACAAAGAGGATATAGAACTGATATTAAAAACTGCTGAAAAGATGGAAGATTTTGCAAGAGGAACAAAGAAATCTAGATTAATGGAAGGGAAAATTCTAGGAACATTATTTTTTGAACCATCTACTAGAACAAGATTATCGTTTACTGCAGCTATGAAAAGAATGGGTGGGGAAACTATTGGTTTTAGTGGAGCAGAAGGTACATCAGTGGCAAAAGGTGAAAGCTTAACTGATACGATAAAAACTGTAGAAAGATACTGTGATATGATTGTTATAAGACATGCAAGAGAAGGTTCAGCTAGGCTAGCTGCAGACGCAGCAAAAATACCTGTTATTAATGGTGGTGATGGAGGTAACCAACATCCTACACAGACTTTGTTAGATCTTTACACTATAAACAAAATGCAGAGAAGAATCAAAGGATTAAACATCACTTTGTTAGGTGATTTGAAATATGGAAGAACCATGAGATCTTTAGCATTAGCATTGGCAATGTTTGATGCAAACTTAACTTTCATTTCACCAAAAGGATTAGAAATGTCAAGAGATATAATAGAAGAAATAAAAGCAACGACAAAAAAAACTTTTCCAGAAACAAATGACATTGGGAAAGGACTAAAAAACGCAGATGTCATCTACATTTGTAGGATACAGAAGGAAAGATTTGAAGATAAATTAGAAGCAGAAAGGATACAGAAAGAATTCAGAATAACACCAGAAATTTTGAAAGGATGTAAAGATAATGTTGCGATATTACACCCATTACCAAAAATTATGGAAATCGATCCAAGAGTCGACGAGATGAAATGTGCAAAGTACTTCGATCAAACTTTTTATGGTGTACCTGTTAGAATGGCAATACTGAGTCTTATACAAGGAGTGATTTGAATGGAAAAAGAAGAAAAACTGATAGTTGCGAAGATTAAGGATGGCACAGTCATAGACCATATAAAAGCTGGAAAAGGAAAGAAAGTTCTAGACTTTTTAGGCATAAATGAAAATTATCCTGAGATAACTACTTTGTTAATGAATGTACCGAGTAAAAGCATAGGGAAAAAAGATATTGTAAAAGTTGCAAACAAGACTTTGAAAGAAGAAGAAGTGAATAAGATCGCTTTGATTGCACCAAACGCTACTTACAACGTAATAAAAAATTATGAAGTAAAAGAGAAAAGAAAACTTCAACTACCTAACATAGTTCAAGATACTTTGAAATGTCCAAACCCAAATTGTGTAACTAACTCAGGTGAACCGGTAATAGCAAAATTCATAGTTGAAAAAGGAGAACCCACTAGACTCAGATGCTATCATTGCGAAAGGTTAATAGACATAAAAGATGTATTGTAAACTAATGATTCAATGACAGGAAAGTTAGAAGTAGACATAATAGGATTAAAATTAAGTAATCCAACTATACTGCCAGCAGGTTTTCTAGGAACCTCCAAGAAAATCTTAGAAAGAGTGGCAAACTCTGGTGCAGGGGCAGTAACAACTAAATCAATAACTGTTAAAGCAAGAGAAGGACATAATAATCCAATTTTCATCCAAGCAACAAAAGAAAGTTTTCTTAATGCAGTTGGTTATTCTAACCCAGGATTAGAAGCGGCAAAAAAAGAATTTGAAGATTTAAAGAATTTTCCAGTTCCTGTTATTGGAAGTTTGGTTGGTTTTGATTCTAAAGAATTCTCATATTTAGCGGAAAATGTTAATGGTATCGATTTCAAAGCTATAGAGATTGTACTTTCATGTCCACACACACCTGGTTTTGGATTAATGGCGGGTCAAGGAACTCCGGAAGCCACAGAAGAAATAACATCTGCAGTTCGCAAAAAAACTAAATTGCCTTTATTCGTTAAACTTTCTCCTAGTATCATGAACATTGGTGACGTAGCTAAAGCCGCAGAAAAGGCAGGTGCTGATGCAATAACAGCTGTAAACACTTTGGGTCCAGGAATGGTTATAGATGTAGAAACTGCAAAGCCCGTATTAGGTTTCAAGTTTGGAGGAATGTCAGGTCCAGCAATAAAACCTATCGCGATAAGATGTGTTTATGATATTTATGAATCTGTTAAAATCCCAATCATCGGAGTTGGGGGTATAACAACTGGTAAAGATGCCATAGAGATGATGATGGCCGGTGCATCTGCTGTTGGTATTGGGACGGCTATATACTATCGTGGTATCGATGTTTTTAAAAAAGTTTGTGATGAAATTATTGAATTTTTAGATTCTCACAATTATTCTAATATTAAAGAAATAGTTGGCATGGCGCATCGTGATTAGATGGAATTACCAGAAGTTTTGAAAATAAAATCGATAAAAGATGAAAATTGGAAGACAAGAACTTTCTTTTTTGATAAGAAAATAAAAGTTGACCCTGGACAATTCATGATGCTGTGGGTACCTGGTATAGATGAAAAACCTTTTTCTTTATCTTTTGATGATCCTTTAGGTTTGACGGTTGCTAGAATTGGTCCTTTCACTGAAAAATTATTTCAGATGAAAAAAGACGATAAGGTTGGATTAAGAGGGCCGTATGGACATGGCTTTGAATTAAAAGGAAAAAACATATGCTTAGTTAGTGGTGGTTGTGGTTGTGCACCAATTTTATTGTTGGCTAAAAATGCTAAATTAAAAAAAATGAATATTACTTCTATACTTGGCGCAAAGACAAAAAATGATTTACTATTAGTAGATGAGATGAAAAAATATACATCTGAAATTGTAATAACAACGGATGATGGTTCTTTTGGTAAGAAAGGTTTTACTACCGATGTTTTAAAAGAATTATTGAATAAAAAAAGTTTTGATTGTGTATATACCTGCGGACCTGAGATAATGATGAAAAAAGTTTTTGATATATGCGAAAGTTTTAAAATTATGTGTCAGGCCTCTCTTGAAAGATATATGAAATGCGGTTTTGGTGCATGCGGGCAATGTTGCATTGATGGAATTAGAGTTTGTAAGGATGGCCCTGTGGTAGATTCGAATCAATTGAAAAAATTATCAGAGTTTGGTGTATTCACCAGAAATAAGTCTGGGACTAAGAATTATTTTTAAATTTTCTTATTCTCATTTCAAGAATGAATCTATATGAGAAAAAACAGTTATTTAATTGAGTTTAGATTTCATGGATATGCTAAAAAATATCTTAAAAAAATAATTTTTGAAGTATCTAAAAGATTCAATGTAAAAGGAGTAACAAGAAAACGAGTAGTCCCTCACATCACATTATATGGACCATTCTCAACAGGATATGAAAAAAAGATGGTTTCTGAAGTTGTATCTGCTATTAAAGATTATCATTTAGTTCCATTCAAGTTAACAGAGTTTGATCATTTTGACAAAAAAGTTGTTTATATAGAAATCGAACCTTCAGAAAAATTAAAAAATCTAAGAGTAGGTATAGCTCAAAGGCTATTGCCAATTTCAAAGCATGAAGAAGAAAAAACTAGAAAAATAGATTCTGCTTGCAATTTTAAATTCCACGGGACTATAGCATTCAAAGATATTGAAGAAAAGTTTGATAGAATTTGGAATTTTTTAAAAAGTAAAGAAGAGCCTGCTATAAATCAACATCTTCTAAGAATTACGATTATCAAAAACAAAAGAATCTTATACGAATATGACTTAATTCAAAAGAAGCTCCTAAATCGTAAACAAGCTTTAAATAAAAATATATGGAAAAAGACAATTTTACTGAGTCAAATTAAAAATAAGCGTAACTTTTTTTAATACGTGCCGGCTCGCAAAAATTTCTCCGCTTACCTTCGCTCGTATGAACTTAGTCAAATAATTTTTTAACACAAGAAATTCACTAGATTAAAATATAAAGTTGTTCAAAGCAATATCTTAACATGAAATATAATTTAAAAATAATTTTTACTCTTATAGCTCTTTTCTTATCAACACAATTAATAGGGCTCGGTTTACTCTACAAAGATATGAGTGTCAAAGTTGTAAATGGACAGGCAAAAGTAATTCATGGTGAAACCACATTAGGTCCTAGACCTGAAACTTATGGTTGGGAAACTTTTGTCTGGGTTATTGGTTCCGTATCAATATCTACTTTACTAGTTCTTTTGATAATCAGGTTTGGTAAAGTAAATTGGTGGAGGACTTTATTCTTCACTTCTGTCTTCCTTACAATTTCATTGTCCCTAGGTGTTTTTTTAAGCCAAGTTATTGCATTAACTTTGGCATTCATACTCGCTATAGTAAAAATACTCAAACCTAATCCTATAATTCACAATATAACAGAAATTCTGATGTATAGTGGTATAGCAGTATTGTTAGTTCCTTTATTCGATATCGAATGGGTTACGATCTTACTATTAGGAATTTCTCTGTATGATGTTTATGCTGTTTTTAAGAGTAAGCATATGGTAAAAATGGCACTATTCCAGGCAAAAAGTAAAACTTTTGCTGGTATATCAATCCCAGTTAAAAAAGCTAAAAAAGGTAAGAAAGGTATTGGCGCAGCTATTATCGGTGGTGGTGATCTAGCGTTTCCACTAATTTTTGCTGGTGTTGTGATGGAAAGATTGGTTTCTGTATATAATTTAACAAAAGAAATAGCATTCATGAGAACTCTGATAATTCCCATAATCACGACTTTTGCTATACTTATTTTGCTGATGAAAGGTAAGGAAGGTAAATTTTATCCTGCCATGCCATTTGTAACTGCCGGCTGCTTATTGGGGTATTTATTAGTTTTGATAATTTAAATCTAACAGATTTTTGTTCTTGAGAAGAGAAATTTAAATCATGGGAAAAATACTATCAATAAACCCACAAAAACCATAATACACATACCAATAAAAAATGTTATATCAGCGATCCATTCTAGATTTTTATCATTATTTTTTCTTAATGACATATATGAAATAAAACTTGAAATTATAAAAATGAACGCATCAACTGCCAACAGTTCATCAGTATTGTAAGTGGATACAGTGCTATTACTTATATTAAAAAGTGTAATAACTGTTAAACAAACTCCAACCATGGCTATTGATCCTGTGAATATATGTTCTGCGATTTCTATATTTCTTTGATTTTCTTTCATTTCACTCTATTTGCTATTCATTAATTTAAATGTTTTTAACTCTGAAATAAGATATATTTTTGTTCTTCTGAAAATAAAATTAGATCATGGAAATATTGTACTCAAAAATTTTAGTAATATTTCTAGTATTTTTAGGTGAAACACTAGCTATTTATGCTGAAATGATTGGAGCAAGGACACATTTTATTACATCTCAACCATTTTTACAGATATTCTTGAAAATGTTAGTGATAATAGTTATAGCTGGAGGATTTTTAATCGCCGGATATATGCTTGGATTAAAAGCTTTCCAAAATATTTGGATTGTAAGTGTTACTTCGATAACTTCTATTTTGATAATGGAACCTATTCTTGCATACACAGTTTTTCAACAATTACCGACTAAAGGAGCAATTATTGGATTGATTCTAGGGGTGCTAGGATTTATTTCAACAATTTTACTTTAATTTATGCTTCTTTAGAACTACAAAATTTATATAAGCAAATGACAATTAATTTTTTATTAACGTTAATAAATATTACTATAAGGTTTTATGATGAAAAAAATTATATTGATATTATTTGTTTTCATCTTTCTTGTAATCAAACCTGTTCAGAGTTGTAATACTGGGTGTAAATCCGGTCCAACCGATTGTTGGTGTGGTGATCCATTTTGCATGGTTTCTACTTTCTGTTGTAATGCATGCAAGGAAATTGGAGGAGTTTTTAATGGTAATAGAGCCTGTCTGGTTGGTTCACTTGGTCAATGTTCAGGTGGTTATGAAAAAAATATTGTAGGGATTTGCCAAGACACATGTCATCCTTATTTATTTAGATGGGCTGATACAGACAGATGCCCTTCTTCAGCTAGTTGGGAAGGTCAAAGTTGCCAGATAAAGGGTGGTTGGTATTGTGACTGGGGAACTACTGGTGTATGGGATGTAACCGATAACACTGGTAGAAAATGTATAAAATGTAACGGGGGAATTGAAGAAAAAATTTATGGCGATACTAATGCGATTTATACCAGTGGTAATGATGATACTGGTGCTATATCTGGTGATAATAAATGTGAATCAGCTTGTGGCGCTCCAAGTAACTGTGATGAAGTAACTCCAGGAACTAATGGATGTAGTCTTGCGTGTACAACTTCTATATCAACCACATCTACAACCACTACAGCAGCTACTACTACAACTTCGATTTCAACATCGACAACTACGACTTCAACATCAACTACAACAATTTCAACATCTACAACTTCTACAACAACTACAACAACAACAGTTCCACCAGCTCCGATAATATATAACATACAATGTTCTGGTTCAACTAATTATGACTGTACTGCACCTGATGCTAGCATAGATTCCATAAATAGCATTACTGTACCACCTTCTGCTAAATGTGGGGATACAGTAAACATTGCAGTTCAGTGGACTGGATATCATCTGGGTGATAGTAATCATTGGGGTTTCTTCATTAATAATGGTGGTCAATTCATTCATGTAGGTGACTGTACATCTTTTGTGAGTGGGGATGCTCAACATACCAGTTATAACATGAGCTGTTATGTTAAAATGCCTAATCCTGAAGATATTAATAATGGAATTTATGAGTTTTGGGTGACTGGAAGTGATGCTAAAGGTTATTGCAATCCAGGAGATCCTGGAACACATGTCGAAAGTTTTGTACCTATAACACTAACTAACTGTTTATATACTGCTCCATGCAGTCAGTGTCCGAAAAGAGTGACTCCTGATGAATGTAGAGTAGTTTGCAACAATCCCAATGAACCAAATCCAATTATAACCAGATGTAAATGTCAATCCTTACTAGAATGGTATCTTTATGACGTTACCAGCTCCAATTTCGAAGTGTGGATAAATGCTATTCCCACATCGTATATAGATATAAGCTTGAACGCGACATCAGATAAAACATGCCCAATAACTTCATCAACAACTTCATCAAACAGTTGTTTTAATGATACTGGTGGTCCAGGCCAAACGGAAATGTGTCATTTAAAACTGGGTGAGATGGATTCGCCTCAATACTTCCTTGTCAATAAGCTGAGTGGCCCATCATACGATCAAACTAACTACTATGATATAATCTTGACTTGTAAGCCTGATCCTTCGGACACAGGCAGTTCTTCTCAAGGTATGTTACAAAGCGTACCGCCGCCTGCCACTGATGAGTACTATAAAATAATTAATCCAATACCTGGCAAAACTGTTTCTGTGACTTTGACACCTACTCCTTCGGCACATCATTCAGGCAATGATTACAATCTATACTTATCTAAAAGCCCTGGCTTATACCCATTCGCAGAAAAGAGTGGGACAAAGAATTATGTCTGTTATGGCGATAAAGTGGGTTATAATGGAAAGGAAAAATGCACTTTTACAGTCCCAAATTCTGGAGATTATTATTATCTAGCCCATCACGTAAGGGGTGGTTATGGTTACGATATAAAATGGGATTATAGTTGCCCAGGGGATATTGATGGTAATATTGTTGGTGGTTATAAAACAGTACAATTGTCTGACTTGGTTAACCTTGCTGTGGCATACGGCTCTAAACCAGGAGATTCAAAATGGAATCCTGATGCTGATTTAAATGCGGATTACAATGTCAATCTTATGGATTTAGTAAACCTAGCTACACACTATGGATGGAAATATGACACGCAGTGTAATTTTGTTGGTTATGTTTAATAACTAAATGAGTGTTTAGATTTATATTCACATTTCAAAATTCTTTGTAAAGAGGAATAAATAAATTGAAATTAAGAATAAATCTTTTAACTCATTTTTAATTTATTTTTCTTCAGAAAATCTGCTATAATTTCTCTCAAATCAGGTTTTCCAATTTCTTCAATTCTATACCTGACTCTGACAGAAGGTTTATTAACCTTAAGTAATCTAGCCAAATCAAACGGTGTACCGACTAAAACTGCATCACATTTAGCTTTATTAATCGTTTCTTCGAGTTCTTTCATCTGCTCATCGTTGTAACCCATTGCCGGTAGGATTTTACCTAGATTCGGGAAGTTTTTATAAGTTTCTTTTACAGATCCGACAGCATAAGGTCTTGGGTCTATTATCTCACATCCGAGTTGTTTTGCCGCTATCATTCCAGCTCCATAAGAAGTACCACCATGCGTTAAAGTTGGACCATCTTCAACGACCAAAACTTTCTTGCCTTTTACTACTTCTGGTCTTTCTGTTGTTACTACTGAATTGGCTTCTATGATTATAGCTCTTGGATTGATTTCCTTTATATTCTTTCTGACAGTTTCTACGTCTTCCCTTTTAGCAGAATTTATCTTGTTTATTATGACGACATCTGCTATTCTTGCATTAACTTCACCAGGATGATACAATATCTCATGGCCAGGTCTCAATGGATCGGCTATAACTATCTGAAGGTCTGGTACATAGAAAGATATTTCATTGTTTCCTCCATCCCAAACTATCACATCAGCTTCTTTCTCTGCTTCTCTCAGAATCACACTGTAGTCTACGCCAGTGTATATAACAAATCCTTTTTCTACGTATGCTTCATACTCTTCTCTTTCCTCTATAGTGCATTTATGTATGTTCAAATCTTCATATGTTGCCATTCTCATAGAAATCTGCTCAACTAAGTCTCCATAAGGCATTGGCTCTCTGATAGCCACAAATTTTATTCTCATATCATTTAGAATTTGACATACTTTTTGAGAAGTTTGACTCTTTCCACAACCAGTTCTAACAGCACAAATCGCAATTATTGGTTTTTTTGATTTTATCATCGCTTTTTTAATTCCAATTATTTTGAAATCGGCCCCAGCTGCCAAAGCTCTAGAAGCTAAATGCATCACATAAACATGTGAAAGGTCAGAATATGCCAACACAACTTGTTCAGCATTTTTCTCTTTTATAATTTTTTCTAAATCTGTTTCCGGATAAATTGGTATGCCCTTGGGATATAATTTTCCTGCTAGCTCATGAGGATATTTTCTTTCTCCTGTATCTACAGTGCCAAGATTCTGTTCAGAAGCCATTGTAAAGGCGACAACTTCATATTCTTCGTTATCTCTAAAAACGGTGTTAAAAATATGAAAATCCATTCCAGCTGCCCCCATTATAATAACTCTTTTTTTAGATGGCATGGTTCCAATATAGATTTGTAGTTTTAAAAGATTTCACTAATTCAAAAATACAAATATTTTAGTATATTATAGGACAAAATTAAAAAGGGTTTTTAAATACCATTCTGTAAAAATATAATATGAATAAATGGAAAATAATATTCGGCTTTTTACTATTTTTAGGCAGTTTAATCTTAGCGACTTTCACTACAACTGGTACTATTTGCATGCTAGAAGAATGTTATACGATATTGGCTGCATGTCCACTTGCAGGAATATTTTATATAATTAGTGGTATAGGAATTGGTATTATGTTCTGGGGCCTTTTGGCAGGTTATTCAATTATAAAGAAATAATAGGAATCATTGAAGGTAATTAAAAAATGGTAACTATAATTGAAACAATACTATTAGCAATTGTTCAAGGTATAACAGAATGGTTCCCTATATCAAGTTCAGGACATCTAGTTATTTTTCAACAATTATTCAAAATTAATGTTCCTGTTTCATTTGATGTTATGCTTCATGTTGGTACTTTGATATCGGTTATAGCTATATTCTGGCGTGATATTGTTAAAATTATAAGATCTATTTTCAAGTTTAATTTCAAAACTGAAGAAGGAAAATTATTTCTTTATTTAATAATAGGAAGTATTCCCACAGCTATTATAGGATTATTATTCAAAGACTTTTTCGAATCATTATTTACAAATTTATTAGCTGTTGGCCTATTTTTGATAATAAATGGTTTCATTTTATTCTTTACTAAATATGCTAATGGTGTAAAAAAACTCAATTCCTATGATTCTATTATTATCGGTATAAGTCAAGGCATCTCGATAATTCCTGGCATTTCAAGGAGTGGAATAACAATATCTGCTGGATTGTTAAGAAAATTAGACAAAGAAATTGTTATCAGATATTCATTTTTATTGTCTCTGTTGGCAATAATTGGAGCAACATTGGTTAAATCTAAAGATTTAGTTTTAGGGCAGATTCCTTATGACATAACTTTAATTGGAATAATAATTTCTGCATTAGTGGGTTATTTTGCATTAAAAACTGTTATAAATTTTTTGATGAATAAAAAATTTCACAACTTTGCTTATTATTGCTGGATTGTAGGATTACTTATAATAATTTTTTCTTTCTTAAAAATTCTTTAACTAACTTAACAGGAATTATCTTTGATTCTTTTTTTGTCAAATCTCTATTGTCTATAACTATATTGTAGACAGACCTATCGAATGAGTCTATTCCATACACTTTTTGATATTTTTCATGATCTTGCCTATCTCTTCGTTCCAAATTTATCTTAGCTTCTTCTACTGTAACATTATCCCTTTTTGCAACACGACTGGCTCTAACATCTAAAGGACATATGTAGAATATTCTCACATCTGCCCAATCTCCAGCAGCCCATGCTGTTAATCTTCCGTCGAGGACTACTTTTCCTTTCATCGCGAATTTTAAACTTCTTCTGTCCATGTCATGGTCTATTTCAGATTTTCTTATAGCACTAAATTGTTCTAAACTTATCTTTCTTTTTTTTGCTATGTCTCTAAGGCTAGCAGAAATGTATTTCAATTTTAAAGCCTTGGCTATAGCTCTAGCCCCATCTGTTTTTCCAGCACCAGAAATACCAGAAACAGTTATTGTCAAACCTTTTTTCTTTATTTTTTTCAATAATTCTTTCTCATAAGACTCTAAGAATTTCAAATAAGTTTTAGCCATAATATCATTTGACTATTTTATTATAAAAAATCTTCACAGAGAAAGATTATAAATCTCAAAACCTTATTTTTCTTCGATGACCGTAGACTTAACTCTAAGAAATTGTAAAATATGGCTTAACAAACAATTAGTTAATTATGGCATAACAATAGATGAAGGAATTATAACCTCAATTTCTAAAGATGTTAACCTGTCAAATTCTGATGAGACGGTCAATTGTAAAGGCAATATAGTTCTTCCAGGCCTTGTAGATGTACATGTTCACTTTAGAGAACCGGGGGCGACGAATAAAGAAGATTGGCACACAGGTTCTATGGCTGCATTATATGGAGGTATAACATATGTTATGGATATGCCAAATAATATACCACCTATTACAACAGTGAAAAGATTGGGAGAAAAAAGAAAGATTGCTGAGAAAAAATCTTTAGTTAACTTTGGATTATATGCGGGAATTGGTAATGAAAATATAAACCAGATATCTGAAATTGGAAACCATACAAATGCCTTTAAAATTTTCTTGGATCAGTCTGCTGGCGAACTTAAAATTGATGATGATTCACTAAAAAAATCATTTGTAAGTATATCAAAAACTGGAAAAAATATTTCCGTTCATGCAGAAGATAGAAAAATAATAGAAGAAAACTTGAAAAAGTATAAAGATAGAAATGATGCTCTATCTCATGCTTTAATTAGAAGCCCTGAAGCTGAAATATCTGCTATTAAAAAAGTTGTTCAACTTTCAAAATCTAGTGGAGCAAAACTTCATATTTTACATGTAACAACAAAAGAAGGATTAAACGTAATCTATCAAGCAAAAAAAGAAAATGTAAACATTTCCTGCGAGACATGCCCACATTATCTTTTCATGACACAAAAAGATCTGGAAGAAAAAGGCTCATTGCTTAAAATAAATCCACCCTTAAGAACGAAAGATGATCAAAAGGCATTGTGGGAAGGAATTTTGAATGGAACTATAGATATTATTTCCACGGATCATGCACCACATACATTGGAAGAAAAAAATCAAGATATTCATAATGTGCCATCTGGCGTTCCTGGTATTGAAACAAGTCTTTCTTTGATGCTGAATGCTGTAAATAAAAGAATGATATCGTTCGAGAAATTAGTTGAACTAATGCATGATAATTCTGTTAAAAGATTTGATTTAGAAAAATATGGGGAAATTGAAAAAGGAAATTGTGCTAATTTGACTGTAATTGATTTGAACAAAAAATGGAAGATAGTTGGAGATGATTTAAGAACAAAATGTAAGTGGAGCCCTTATGAAGGATGGGAAGGAAATGGAACGCCAATTATAACAATCATTAATGGTAATGTTAAGTTTAATCAATTATAACTTTACTGAAACACTAATGTTCCTTCATCAACATTTACTCCATACCAATTTATAGCATCATAAGGTATTTCTTCTATTTCAATACCAGTAAAAATTTCTCTTAATCCAGTCACTAGTCGATAAACATTTCCATTAGGATTGCATCTACTTTCTTTATTTGCTCTGTCCCAAAAAAGAGCAACATTTTTTGCATTTTTTAATTTCGTATAAATTCTTGTCAGTCTTAAAATTTCTTTTAAATGTTCATCTACACTGGCAGCTCTGTAATGAGTTATTGCGCCTAATTTATTATCCCCATCTGAAAGAATTGCACAGGATGTACAACCTCCTAAACCCATTGTTTCTATCAACCCAGATTCTACACATTCAGCTCCTGGTTCAAAAACAGTAGTTCTATAAGTTGGAGGTTGTTTTAGAAAAGTGGAATAATTCTGTCTTCTGAACATATCATAAATAAGAAAAATTAAAATTTAAATATCGAATTACTAAAATCACTTCAATTTTATTGCCCCATATTTATCGTAATATTCAATCCAACTCTGTTTTATGTCTTTACTCAAATTATTTTTAACATTTTCAAAAATTGTCTCCATCTTCAATAGTGAAAATATCTTCAGATTAAAATTATCTTGAATCGATTGTACTGCACTTTTATCTTCGACTTTTACCGCATCTCCCATTTTTTCTTGTCTATCGACTACCAGAATCATGCCCACAACTTTGTGATCTCTCAACACACTCAATTTATCTAAAGCCTCTACTTTTGTCCCACCTGTAGTAATCACATCATCTATCAACAGAATTTTTTGTCCGGGTTTAAAATAACCTGCACCAACTATTATCTGATCCATTGCTTTATCAGCATAATCTTTCTCTTCTTTTCTATCATACAGGTATCTTTTGTTTATTTCATAAAGTTCTTGTAATCCTTCGCAAGCTAGAATTGCCAAATTTATTCCTTTGTAAGCAGGACCGAATATAAAATCAAAGTCTTCTATTTCACCATTTTTTAATAGAGAAGCAATTAAATTTGCTAATGCTATTTTAAGTTTACTCAATGATTCTCCGTCGGTTAAAGCACCGATGTTAATAAAATTTGGAGATTTTCTACCACTTTTAAAGACAAATAATTCATTGGTGTTAGGAGCAATTCTCAAAGCACCCTTTTTTATCAAAACATCTAAAAATTCTTTTTGAATATCTTTTTTCATAAAATCACTTCATCTAATAATATCTAAACTTAAATTTATTTAATTATACTAACAAAAATTGAGTAGGTGATAAATATTAGACTAATAAAATATGATAGAAGTGTTATTCCTGCATGCGATGTTAATACACTGGAGGAATTAAGAAAATTAGTTTCTGAAACACATGATATAAAAAAAATTGGTGGTTATAAAATTGGTTTTACACTGGCATTGGGTTTTGGTTTACCTTCTGTTGTTAAACTTATCCGTGGAATAACTGATTTGCCGATAATTTACGATCATCAAAAAGCCGGGACAGACATACCAGATATGGGAGAAAAATTTGCAGAAGTATGCAAGAGGTCTGGAGTCGATGCCATAATTTTAACTCCACAGGCAGGGCCTGCAACAGAAGAGGCATGGATTAAATCAGGCCAGAAACAGGGTTTAGTTGTTTTAGTCCAGGGGGAAATGACTCATCCCAAATTCAAGAGGAGCGAAGGTGGTTTTATAAGCGATGAAGCGATGAATGAAATTTGTTTGAATGCTGCACAATTGGGAGTAAACAATTTCGTGGTTCCTGGTAACAAATCGGATAGAATAAAACATTACAAGACCTTGCTTGAAAATAAAGTGAAAGAGTTGACATTCTTTGCACCAGGTTTTGTTGCTCAAGGTGGAGAAATAACTGAAGCTGCGAACGCTGCTGGAAAATCCTGGCATGCAATAATTGGCCGAGGGATTTATGCAGCAGAAGATATTAGAAAAGCCGCAAAAGAAATGACAAGCAAATTGTAATATTAAAAAAATTAATGTCTAGTGTGCTTATAAGCCCAAGACCGTGTCTCAATAAAAGCATCTCCTAGAAGACGTTCTCTAAATTCTGGATACATGAGTTTTGTTGCAGCATCTGCTCTATTAATTATATACATTTTCATCAATTCAACGATTTTTCTTGGGCCATATCTTTTTGACATTTTAGATAAAGCACTTAATGAAGATTCATTCCCTAAAAATACCTGTGAGTAAGTGGGTGTAGAATGTCTCCAATCTTCTAAACTTGGATAGTATTCGATTGCTTCTGTCAAGTTATAAGTCTTTGTAGAACGTGAAACTTCTTTTTGTACCAATTCGGTACCATCTCTGTAAAAAATATACCTTAAATCTGGAGAAAAATCTGGTAATTTCATTCGATCTCTTATACTCGTACAAGAAAGAGGTATATTCTGATTTTCGATTAGAAAATTTGCTACTAAAAGTTGGGGAACATTAGAACAAGGTCTGGATTCCTGGTCAAACAAATGTTGTCTAAATTTAGTAAATTCTTCAACCATATATCCAAATTGTCTTTCCGAATCATCTGCCTCTTTTCTCATAAATTCGTAAACTTTGGATACTACTAATGGTAACAAACGTTGTCTTTCAGACAATAAAGAAACGTCTAATCTTCTTTCTTCTGCCATCTTATTGACTGTTTTTATAATATTCAAACAAATCACAGAAAAATAGGGACTAGTAACGTATTTAAATCTAACTTAAGGTCAATATCATCTTTTATAACAATATATTTTTATATTTGAGATAATTAATCGATATTATGATAATCTTAAACGGCTCTAAGTCAACATCTTTAGGAGAAAAAATTGCTATACAGTTAGGTAAAAAATTTGAGAACGTTACGACAAGGGTATTTCCTGATGGAGAAATTTACGTTCGTATAAACAATGATGTGAAGGGAAGAAAAGCAATAATAGTACAGTCGATGTTCCCGGATCAGAACACTTCTTTAATGGAATTCCTGATAATTGCAGATTTAGTAAAAGATATGGGTGCTTTAGAAACAATAGGAGTTATCCCTTATTTTGCATATTCAAGACAGGATAAAAGATTCCAAGAAGGTGAAGCATTAAGCATCAAAACCGTAGCAAAGATGATGAAATCTGTCGGTGTTGATAAATTAATAACAGTCGATACACATTATCAGCATGTAAAACCAGGTGAATTTGATTTATTCGGAATTCCTTGTGTTAATATTTCCGCTGGTCCATTATTGTTAAGTCATATAAAAGAGACATTAGTCCCAAACTTCATGACTATCGGTCCAGATTTCGGTTCTTCAGAAATGATAAAGTATGCAACAGGCGAAGAAGTAGTACTAAAAAAAGAGAAGAGATGCCCTATTTGTGGTGAATTAGCTACAGATTGTAAATGCAAGACTACAAAGAAAAAATATGAGATTACAGATTTAGAAACAGGTGTAGATTTTTCTGGAGAGAATGTTGTAATACTTGATGATATCATAGCATCTGGTAGCACGATGATAGAAGCTGTTAAGAAAGTTAAATCAGGAGGTGCAAATAAAGTAGTAGCTGCTGCGACTCATGGTTTATTCATGAAAGAATCATTGATAAAATTAAAAGAAATAGCAGATTATCTTGTCGTTACCGATTCTATCATGACACCTGTATCAAATGTTTCTGTCGCACCAATAATTGTGGATATTTTGAAAGAATAATTTCTTTGAATTTAATCAAACAGTAAGATTTAAAATTCTATGTTATCTATATTATCTCGGTCGATATGAGCAGTGAATACGAACCAAAGAAAATTGTTCCTGGTAGTACTAACAAGAACCTTTACAAAGTAAATTTCACAGTAGATTTAACAAAAATTGGCGGTGATGGAGGTTTCCCGTGCCCAAAATGTGGAACACCGATATCCCCCGATGATGAAACTGAAGATAAGTATCAAATAATTGAAACAAAAGTAAAAGGTGATGACTTAGCAGAATTAGTAGTACGATGCAAGAAATGTAAAAAATATATACGACTTACTGGTTTCTTATCATCCTCTGAAGAACGTGAAAATACAATAGAATCAGAAACTGTTTAATTTAGGGTTTCTTTCTCATAACTTCATGCACAGCTTTGATTATATCATCTTTAGTTAAGCCAAAATGTTTTTGTAATTCATCAGGTTTTCCAGATTCTCCAAACTTATCTTTCACTCCTACCATTTTTATAGGTACTTGATAATCTTCTACTAATACTTCTGCGATAGCACTACCCATACCACCTGATATTTGATGTTCTTCTGCTGTTACTATTGCTTTTGTTTCTTTAGCTGATTTGATTATTGTTTCCTTATCGATTGGTTTAATTGTGTGATTGTTGATAACTCTTGCATCTATTCCTTCATTTTCCAATTCTTTTGATGCTATCAATGCTTCATAAACCATAGGTCCACAAGCAATTATTGACACATCATCGCCCTCTCTGAATACTTCTGCCTTTCCAACTTTGAAGGGGGTTTCTTCGGTAGTTATGATTGGCACATCTTCTCGACCAAACCTTATGTAAAAAGGTCCATAAATCTCTGCAGCAGCAAATGTTGCTTTTTTTGTTTCAATCTTATCACATGGAACTAATACTTTCATGTTAGGCAAAATTCTTGTTAAAGCGATATCCTCTAAAGATTGATGTGAAGCCCCGTCTTCACCTACAGAAAAAACACCTGTGTGAGAAGCACAAATCTTGACATTCATATTCGGATATGCAACACTCATCCTTATCTGATCCCAGTTTCTCCCTGTTATGAAAACACCAAATGTTGACATGAAAGATATTTTACCCATTCTTGCTAGACCTGCTGCGATACCAGTCATATTTGCCTCAGCAATACCAGTCTGAAAGAATCTCTCTGGATATTTTTGAGCAAACCACATAGATCTAACAGAATGACATAAATCTGCACCCAGAGCAACTACATTCTGGTTTATTTCGCCTAGTTTTACTAACGCCTCACCAAATCCATCTCTGGTTTTTCCTTTTTTAACATTCGTGAACAGGTCTTTATCTAGTGTTGAATTGTAGTTAGATTTTTCAAAACTTTCTGTTTCTTCAGGGATCAAATGAACTTTTTTTTCTTTGAATTCAATTTTTTCTATATCTCTCTTTATTTTAGGTTTATTATAAAAGAGCTCTTCATCTTTGTCAAAAATCATATTAACTGAATTATCTATCGAAGGAAAAAGATTTAAGTTGATTTGAAAACTTCTTTATATTACTAATGCAATTCTCCTAAATCATTCAATGCTTTCTTAGTTTCTTCGTCATTCGGAGCTTGACCGTGCCATACAGATACATTTTCCATAAAGTCAACACCTTTACCTTTTATCGTATCCGCTATAATGACAGTTGGTTTTCCTTTAATTGTCTTAGATTCTTCAAATGCATTAATTAACTCTGCGATATTATGACCATCAACATTTATCACACACCAGCCAAATGATTTCCACTTATCTTCCAAAGGTTCGTAATCTATTATATCTTTGCAAAAACCATCTATCTGTAATCGATTCCTATCTATTATGCCACATAAATTATCCAATTTGTAGTGTGAAGCACTCATGGCAGCTTCCCATATTTGCCCTTCTTGTTGTTCCCCATCCCCCATCAAACAATATACTCGACTATTTTTTTTGTTCAATTTTATTGCCAATGCACAACCTATTGCAATAGAAAGACCTTGACCCAAAGATCCTGTGGATGCTTCTAAACCAGGTAAGGATGACGAATGGGGATGACCTTGCAATCTTGAACCGTATTTTCTCAAAGTCATCAATTCTTCAACAGGAAAATAACCTGACCTTGCCATCGCCGAATATAACCCAGGACAACAATGCCCTTTTGATAAGATGAACACATCTCTATCTTCCCACTCGGGTTTTTTGGGGTCATGATTCATTATATTGAAGTACAAAACAGTGAATATTTCTGCAGCAGATAAAGAACCACCAGGATGGCCTGAACCTGCAACATTAGTCATTTTAATTATATCAACTCTTATCTTTCTTGCGATTTCCTTCAGTTCATGAATATCTGTTATTTTTTGCATTTTTTACCTGATTTAGAAATTGAAGTAAAAGGATTTATTTCTAAAATTCTTCAAATTCCGTATGTTATTTGAAAAAATTCTTTTTGGTTATGGTAATTCTACAATCGATATTTTAGACTCAAAAAATCCGGACAATCCTTATCAAGATATGATGAAACCTGGAGGTATAATGAATGTTGCTAAAGGGTGGAAAGTATTAAGCCAATTACAAAGAAAAACTCCTGTTAAAATTTACATGGTTGGTTATTGGGGCAGTGATGAATATTCTGAAGTTATTAAAACTGCTATAGAAAAAGATGGTTTTGATACAAAATTCTTCCGAAGATTACCAAATTCTGAATCAAGGGTATACAGAATTGACTTAACTAATTCAGAAGCGCCAGATATTCAAAGATTTAAAGAAGGGGAAATGTTACAATCAACACCCAATATGGATATAATTCCATTTTTAACTAAAAGATCACTATTATTTACTCAATCTTTTTCTAAGTATCTAGAATCACCACAGGCTGAAGAGACGATTCAAACTTATGCTATAGCTCGCGGTTTAGATGCAGAAACTGCAAATGATTTTAATATCAGACAAGCATCATTAGATGTGATCCAAGGAAAAGGTAAAGCAGTATCACCGACTGAGGTCGAAGAAAGGCAAAGAATGATGATAAGCAGAAAAGAAAGTGGTCTTAGACAATTGACAATTTTGAAACTCAATGAAGTAGAGGCTAAAGTCCTTATGGATGATTTCAGAACTGAAAAATCATTGAAAGAAATAACTGTAGAAGAAAGTGAACTTCCAAAGATGGCTGATTCCATAATGTCAACTTACGACAAGCTACGTATGCTAGCGATCACAAATGGAAAAAACGGGGGTTACTTTATGACAAGAGATTATGCAAGACCTTATAAGGCTGTAATTTTAGGTAATCCTATTAATTCTCTTGGTTGTGGGGATGGTTTTTCTGCAGCAATGACTTTTGGACGCGTTGTTAGATTATATGATGCAGAGATTGCTGCTTTAGCTCCGATATTTGCTGCATTTTACACACAAGTTTCTTCAGGTTATCCTGATCATTTGACCCCTAATCTAATAGAAAAAGCAATCTTGGACAATACTCAATTCTGTAAGGATATGAGTGCAGATTCAAATAATATTTTAGTAAAATTAAAAAATCCTATTTAAATCTATTTTTTAGGCACTTTAGTCCAATCTTCTAAGAATCTTTTTATCCCAACATCAGTCAATGCATGTTTAATCATTTTCTCTAAAACATCGAAAGGAACAGTAGCTATATCAGCTCCACATTTTGCTGCTTCTATCACATGCAAAGGATGTCTTATGCTAGCAACTATGACTTTTGTCTTGAAATCATAATTTCTGAAAATTTGAACTATATCTCTAACTACTTGCATTCCATCATGACCGATATCATCTAATCTACCTATAAAGGGACTAACAAAAGTTGCTCCTGCTTTTGCTGCTAATACAGCTTGATTTGCTGAAAATATCAATGTCATATTAACTTTTATTCCTTCCTTACTTAGAATTTTAGTTGCCTTCAAACCTTCTGGAGTTATGGGAATTTTTATATTGATGTTTTCATTTATTTTAGCCAATTCTCTTGCTTCCTTAACCATTCCATCCTTATCCATACTAATAACTTCTGCACTTATTGGCCCATCAACTATAGAAACTATTTCTTCAATACATTCTCTGAAACTTCTACCTGTTATACAGACCAGAGTAGGATTAGTCGTAACACCGTCTATAACCCCCCAAGAATAAGCTTCTCTTATTTGATTAACATCTGCTGTATCTAAGAATATCTGGAATTTTTTCTTTTCAGGTTTTTCATTATTTAATTTCTTATCCAAAGAGTCAATCTTTTTAGATATTCCATCAATTTTATCTTTTAATATTTCCATTCTCATGTCTTGTTCAAAGGTATCTTTTACTGGCTTTTTAAAGTACTCTTCTCTATCTGAAATCATAATTTAACTATTAAAGGAAAAGATTTAAGTGGTTAACTGTTTGAACTTTTCAATTATTTCTTTCTTATTTTCGAAATTATAGATACCAGACGCAGAAACTAGAATGTTTGCACCAGCTTCTACAACGATTTTGGCATTTTCAATCTTTATTCCTCCATCAACTTCTATATCTAAATCTTTCTTCATTTGTCTTAATTCTTTTATTTTAAAAGAAACTTCTGGGATAAAACCTTGACCACTGAAGCCAGGATTAACAGTCATTATCAAAACCATATCCAAGTCATCCAAATATTTTTTTATCGCTGAAAGTGGTGTAGGTGGATTGATAGCTAGAGCAACCTTCTTTCCTTGTCCTTTGACTTTTTTTATAATTTTTTCAACATTCTTGCAGGATTCTATATGAATTATTATCATGTCAAAACCCATTTTCAAGAAATCATTTACATATTTTTCGTTATCTTCGACCATTAAATGTGCTTCCTTTATCAAGTTTGTCTTGAATGATTTAATTTCCTCAGGTTGAATTGTTTTATTTGGAACAAATTTGCCATCCATTATGTCTATCTGAACTCTGTTAACGTAAGGTTCCACTTCTTTTAATTTTTGCTTAAGTTCTTCTGGTGTTTTGACAAGAATTGCAGGAACGATTTCAATCATTTGAATCCTTATTCTTTTTAGGCATCTATTTTTAAAAAAGGTTGCTATGCGCTACTCATGTATTTTCAATCAATGTAAAATTCCTGAAAAACTTGAATAATCCAAAAATTAAATTATCTATAGATGATTGAATGACAAAATTGCAGGTAGCTCTAGATGTTTTGAGTATCAAAAAAGCCTTATATATTGCCAATAAGTGCTCTGGAGCTCATATTCTTGAGGTTGGAACACCACTTATAAAATCTGAAGGAGTCAAAGCTGTAACAGAACTAAAAAAGCATTTTCCTGACAAGATAATTTTAGCAGACATGAAAACGATGGATACAGGTTATTTAGAAACAGAAATTGCAGCAAAAGCAAAAGCAGATATTGTATCTATACTCGCAACTGCTGATGACAAAACGATAAAAGATGCAGTTAGAGCTGGAAAAAATTATGATATCAAGATATGTTGTGACCTGATTAACGTAAAAGATCCTGTAAAAAGAGCGAAAGAATTGGAAAAGATGGGCGTGAGTTATCTTTCTTTGCATCTCGGCATAGATCAACAGAAGAAATCCAAATATCCGTACTCAATTTTAAGAAAACTCTGCAAAACGGTTAAAATACCTATTTCTGCATCAGGTGGTTTAACAGATAAAGATGTCTCAAACGTTATAAAATCCGGAGCTGATATAATTGTTATAGGTAGTTTTATCACAAAATCAAAAAATCCAAGCCATACAACAAAGCTTGTGATAAAAAAAATGATTTAAATGGTAATAAAAACTGCGAAAGAAATCAATAAGATGATAAAGGGGGTTTTAGATAAATTGGATAATAAACAAGTAGAAGAATTCATGCGAATGTTAATTCATTCTAGAACTATTTTTGTTTCTGGAGCGGGCAGAAGTGGTTTGGTTGGAAAGGCATTTGCAATGAGATTGATGCATTTAGGATTTAACGTTTATGTAGTCGGAGAAACTATTGCTCCTCCTGTGAAACCGGGCGATTTATTAATAGCAATTTCAGGTTCGGGTAAGACTAGTGCCACTCTAACTACAGTAAAAACTGCAAAAAAACTTAAAACAAATGTTGTCACGATAACTTCCTTCAAGGATTCACCAATAACAAAATTATCAGATTGTATTGTATTGATAGGTGGAAGAGAAATGAGAAGTATGGGAAGTGATTACGTATCTGGACAATTAACTGGATTGCATGAACCTTTAACCCCTCTTGGAAGCTTATTCGAACTTTCAACCATGATTTTCTTAGATTCTGTCATTACAAAGCTCATGCGAATATACGAAGAAGGGGAAAGGGATCTAAAAAAAAGACATGCGAACATTGAGTAAATAAAGTGTGCTAGGTTTATTTAGATTCTTTGATTATCGGTTAATACTATTCAACAAAGGTTGTCTTAGTAAATTATAGAAATCATAAGAGATGCTCAAAACTAAAAGTAATATGCTAGCAACAATGAATGCCTTAGCAATATTCGTAATTAATTCAGTGTGTTTTTCTGTCTTTTTTCGGCACAAAAAAATAATAAAACTCAAAACAAGAAGTATTACGCCAATTAAGACTCCGATATTTGGAATATATATGACTGAAGAAATCACAACTGATAATACAGCTACTATTGGTCCCCAATTTATTTGTTTGTTTTGTTCTTCTATTAAGCTCCTTATTCTGCACAATTCATCTTCAGGTTTTATATTCGGTTTATTTTCAATTGCCATGTTGTTAAAATAGAACTGACAAAAGCATAAAAATCATTCGTTAATAATCATAGATATATTTAAATAATTTAATATTATCATTAATAATTATGGCCAATTATATACATATCATACCCTTTGGTTTAGATAGAGACAGAGTAATTTATTTGCTTCAAAAATTTCCACCTTACAAAGTATACTTTCTGGTTTACAAAAACGAGACAGAATCTGACGCTGATTATGCTGAAAAAGCAAAGGCAGTAATGAAAGATGTTGACGATCTAATAACATTAGCCGAGAAAGAACATATAACTGTTTCTTACGAAGATTTTGAAGATCTTTTCCTGAGAATATTTGCAATAATGGCAAAGGAAAAACAAGAAGGAAATGAAGTTATATCACATGCATTTTTAGGTCCTCGTATGGCATGCTATGCTTTATGGCTTGCTGCATCTTTAACGGACACGAAGGCATATTACATTAGGGCAGCTAAGTATCTTCCTAAAGGGGATACATTTTCGATGGGTGTCCTAAAAGAAATAGAACTTTTACAAATACCTGTACTTGTTCCTAGCAGATCTGAAATAAATTTATTGGAATATTTGTTAGACCATAAAGGTTCTATGACAGGCTCCTTAAAAAAAATTGTTAAATCAATTGGACTTGAGAATTTCAATGGTATGAAAAACATGAATAGCAGCATAGTAAAAATGAGTTACTGCATAAGAGAACTTAAGAGAAATCATTATATAACAGTTAAGAGTATGGATAGAAAACAGCAGAACATAGAACTAACTAGATTAGGCACATTAATAGCAAAGACTTACAAGATATTAAAGGGTGAAAAGTATTCATCTGAATATTTTTCTATTCATTAAAATATTAATTAATGGGATGGAGTTAAAATGAAAATCGCGATAGCTTCTGATCATGCAGGATTCGAACTTAAGGAAAAATTAAAAAAATTCTTAGAAAGTTTGAATTATCAATATAAAGATTTTGGAACGAATAATAATGAATCTGTGGATTATCCTGATTATGCCTTGAAAGTTGCAGAAAGCGTATCAAAAAAAGAGTATGACAGAGGAATTTTGATATGTGGTTCTGGTATTGGAATGTCTATGGTTGCGAATAAAATTCCCGGTATAAGAGCTGCTCTTTGCTATAATACAGAAACGGCAAAAATGAGCAGAGAACATAACGATGCCAATGTTCTTACGATAGGAGCAAGAATGACAGATGGAAAAATTGCAAAGGATATAGTTCGTATTTGGCTAAAGACTGGATTTCTTGGAGAACGTCATTCGAGAAGAGTAAAAAAGATTGAAGAAATAGAAAAAAAGTACAACAAGATTATATGAAATTAACAATTTCTTAAAATTTTTATTACTTAATAATCCTCATAATAAAAGTATGATAAATTTATATCATTATTAATGCATAATTCTTATTAATAATACTTATTGAGTCGGAACACCTCATGTTTTCAAAATAAAAATCATCGTCCCACTTAATTGAGTAAAGTAAACATTGGAATTTTTGCTTATCCTGATTTACCAACAATTGCTCGAAATATCCGTCTTTTGTTAGAGAACATCGAAAAATCATGTCTTAACAGTAATAGAGGGGAAGGAAAATGAAGACTCCGAAATGGTGGAAGTTTCAAAGCATGAAAGATAGAATGGGACGCAGGAACCTGAAAGACCTTGTGTTAAAAACTGGGATATAGTCGTCCCTTCTCCCCCTTTTTTTCTATATTATCACATTCATGAGAAGGAGTAAACATGGGAAGAATTAATTGGGAAATGAGAAAAAAGAACAGAAAAATGAAAAAGCTCGAAGCAAAAGGTCGCATAACCCATAATTTCAAAGTAGTAGGAAGCCAAAAAACAGCTGTCATCGCATGAAAACTTTCTTCCCCCCTTCCTTTTTTCTCGCATATCATACCCCCACAAGGAGAGGAGGTCAATGGAAGGTTCACAGAAGCCTCTAAACTTCAATTAGCCATTCACGAAACCCAGAATTCAATGGGATTGGTTAGGCAAGACTGATCCACTACCTCTTCCCTTTTTTTCAATTTCACATTTTAAATAACAAATCTCCAAACCCCTATACCAATGAGGTACTTGATGACTCTTTCTCTCCTTCTCCCTCTCTTTTCTCCTCTCCACAAAAAAATTCATGAGATAGAGTCAGATGATAGTACCTCAACAAAAAGAATTTAAGTTTAAATTACATAATTTTGTTGTACCGTCACAGTTTCATGTTTATCTAAAAAAATCAATTTTGTCAGTCGAAATTAACTGAAGAAAGAAAAGATATGGATTGATGATTTTTCCTACATTAGGTTCGATTCATGAACATCACACAATTCATAGGTACAGTCTTACCTGTATCAAAACCGTAAAGAATTAAATCTTCCGAGGAAAACGACAGTTTCCGATGTCCATTTCTGATGGGACAACAAAAAGAGTTGATGAATGTCTTTGAGCCAGTCGATGAAGAATGATGTCATACCTTCCGTGCAATGGGCGCACGTGGGTATTCTGCTTTCCATAGCTAATCAAGTGAAGATGATACATCCATTACTGCTGGCTCATTTTAGTTGTTTGTTCCAGCAAACACATGAATATCGAATGCGCGTTATGAAGGCATAGGCTGATTAATTTCGTACAGATGAATGTCTTGACTCTTTGGAATCTCCATCTTTGATCGGTTCCCTTGCTAGTTGATGGGGATCTAGTGCTTTCTTGAAGTAATTGAAGGACTTCAAGTAGTCAACGAAAGTAAATGATGTCATACCTTCCGTGCAATGGGCGCACGTGGGTATTCTGCTTTCTATTGTTTCATCTATGTCACGGGACATTCTTATGTCGATCATAGGCGCTTTTGTGAACATTTGCTAACCAATTGCAACAGAGGTAAATATATCCCTCTGGACCTCAGTCTTCAACATATCTTCTTGCAGCTCTTGAAGGAAACGGAGATTTGAAATCTCCCGTCCTCTGTGGAAGAAAGTTCTTTACGGTACTATCGAGGGAAAGCTCAGGAAGGCATGGTGTGATGAAAGGAGGTGACAAAAGGGTGAATGCTATACGCCCATAATCCTGTAAATGATCGAGGAACCTTCCCAATATAGGAAGAAGAATACTCCTTGACAGCTTAGCTGTGAGCGGAAATTATCCCGAGAATGTTCCTTCATAGACATCTGTCTTGAGGTGAAATATCCAAATGGGAAAGCGCTAGTTCACAGCGGCTGATGGACGTCAATTGAACGACAGTGAATTGATATGTCCATGGGATCAGTACATATGAGTTTGCAGGATAGCCCTGTCATAATCTTCCTCTCATCACACCATAGAAAGTCAACCAGAAAGTCATGGGTTCAAGTCCCATCCGGACTGCCAACTAATCTTGATATCATAAATAATGGGCCTGTGGCTTAGCCTGTCCTAGAGCGCTCGGCTGAATAACCGAGAGGTCGGAAGTTAAAATCTTCCCAGGCCCACCACTTCTTTTTTTATTTCTAACCATAATATATATACATTAATGATTATAATATAATTCCCACTTCAAAATATTTATATGAGTTCATTCTATAACTGATAAGGTGCAAAAAATGAGAGGTGAATGTGTTCATAAATGGTGAATTAGTTCACTCGAGAAAAGTTTAGTTCTATTTCTAAAATCGACTCAAAAGGCAGGGTTTCAATTCCCATTGGTTTGAGGATTAAATTAAAAATGTTAGAAGGATCTAGGGTTAAGTTTCTCCTTCTCAAAGACAGGTTAATAATTCTTCCTGAAAATGGTCAGAGTAGTGTAAAGGCTAGCACAGAGGTCTGTGAAACCTCTAGATCGTGTTCGATTCCCGACTCTGGCCCTAAAGGTGACGAAGATGAATAGCATCATTTCAAAGAGGTTAAGAGAAGAATATAGAAAACAATTCGAACCCACTGTAGGAAAGGATTACTTAATAATGGAAAGAGAGGCCATGAAAAAATTAAGAAAGAATGTTCAAGGACTTTACGAAAATTTTTTAGAAGAAGAATTCGGAAAATGGGTTCAAGTTTATATGGATTAAATATGAAATAATTTTGGAGGGGTGTGAATGACAATTGTTCTCGATGGAGAAAGTCTAACTATAGAAAATTTAGTGAAAATTGCAAGAGATGATGAAAAAATTGAAGTATCACCAGAAGGATGGAAAAGGATCGAAAAATGTAGAAAGATTGTAGAAAGATTGATCGAAAAAAAAGAAAAATTATACGGTGTAACAACCGGTATTGGTGAGCTATCAGAAGTCTTCTTAACCCCTGAACAAGTCAAGGAATTTCAAAAATATTTGATATATAGCCATGCTGCTGGTTGGGGGGAACCTGTTGCTATAGATGATGCACGTGCTGCTATCGTTACGAGAATCAATACTCATACTAAAGGTTATTCCGGTTTAAGACCCATCATCACTCAAACTTTAGTTGATATGATTAATAAGGGAATAACTCCTGTAATGTGTCAGAAGGGTTCTGTAGGGGCGAGTGGTGACTTATCCCCTATGGCTCAGATGGCTTTAGTTCCGATGGGAGAAGGCGAAGCTTTCTATCAAGGAAAAAGAATGAATGGAAAAGAAGCAATGGAAAAAGCTGACATAAATACGATAAAGTATGAAGCCAGAGATGGGTTGGCTACGATAAATGGTTCGAACGTAATCTGTGGCATGGGTGCTTTACAGTTATACGATGCTGAAAGGTTGATAAAAAACTCAGAGATTGCTGCTGCCATGACGATTGATGTCTTAAAGTCCAACATGAAAGCATACGATGAAAGATTACACAAAGCACGTGGATATCCTGGGGCAATAGATTGTGCAGAGAATATTAGAAATATAACAGAAGGGAGTGAGATTCTGGCACAAAAAGATAAAAAAGTTCAGGAATCATACAGTCTTAGAAGTACGCCGCAAGTAATCGGGGCAATAAAGGATACTCTCAAATTCTCTAGAAAAATGTTCGAGACAGAGATGAATGCCGGTGCTGATAATCCATTGTTCTTCGAGGATGATGGCGGTACTTGTCTCACTGGTGCTAACTTTCAAGGAACTCCTTTAGCATTCGCTCTTGAATTTTTAGGTATTGGATTAACGACAATGTGTGTAATATCTGAGAGGAGGTTTAACAGGCTTACAAATTCCAATTTGAGTGCAGGTTTACCACCATTCTTGACTAAAGGAGCTGGAATGTTTTCGGGAATGATGCTTGTACAATATACATCTGCGGCTTTAGTTTGTGAGAACAGAGTATTGTCTACACCTGCGGCAACTGGTTCCATACCAACAGCTGCTGATCAAGAAGATTTTGTCAGTATGGGAATGACTACTGCTATTAAAACAAAACAGATACTTGAGAATGCTTACACTGTCATCGGCATAGAATTGATGGGAGCAGCTCAAGCTTTCGATTTCAGAAAACCGTTAAATCCTGGAGTAGGGTGTCAAGCTGCTTATGAAATGATAAGAAAATATGTTGAACCGCTAGAAGAAGATAGGCCATTGTACAATGATATAACTAAAATGGCTAAGCTAGTGAAAGAAGGTAAAATATTAGAAGCTGTTGAAAAGGAAATTGGAAAATTAAAATGAACTATTTAACTTTTTCTTGACTGAATATTATTAACAGTTCATGTTCCTCAGACACACTAAAATCAAATAAAATCAAAGTAAAGACATTAAAATGTCTCTTGCAAGGCTTTCTGTTAGTGCTTACATCGCCTCACATTGCATGACAAATTCTGTTCTCTGTCTTCATTGAAAAAACAAGGGTCTGGGGAGAAAAGAGGGATCTTGAATGAAAGAAGAAAAAGACAATAAAGCGATAGTTACTTGGATTGGAGCGTTCTTCATAGGAGTTCTAATGTTGACTATTGTTTCAATGTTTGGAGATGGTGGTATAATCGAAACAGTTCACATTTTACTCTTTGTTTTCGTGTTCATACTCGGTGGACTAACTGCATGGCACGTATACACTGCCAATGAAAAGAAATTCCTGTTCTCATGGTGCATGCTGTTTGCATTGTATTTTGCTTCAATATTCATCGGCTATAAGCTCGATGGAGCGGTCATAATGACAACGACTGAAACTCTTGGTATGTTCATAGGCAGTATACCAATAATCGTCATCTGCAAAAAATACTCATGAAAGGGGATTGCAAATGAAACTCAAAATGAAGCTAGGGATTAATAAGGAAGGGCGACCGATCACTACAATGACAAACATAGCAAATCTTCGAGAACGAATGAATCTATGTTCGCAGAAAATACGTAGACGGGTCGGAAGAGCATACTATTTGTTCGACCTACTTGTGAACAATAGCCCACTATGGTGCATAGCAGCATCTGGACTCTTAATAGGTATTCTTTTTACAACCACGTCGCCGATATTAGGGAACCCGAATTTGACTAGTGATTCTATTCTCGCCACTGGCATAATCTTCATGTCGTTCTTCGGAATACCTATGCTGGTAAAGATGTACAAAATGTCAAAGAAGTTCGCCTAATTCCCTCTTTTTTCTGAAATTAATAAAATGATAGTACAGACGGGAAAGGGTAATAGGAGTGCCTATTCCTTTTAGAAGATTTTCATCTCGATTCCCACACGGCATGGACTTCTTCTATCCGACACCTGTTGCTATCAATCGAAATATAGTAAGTCAGAAGATAGACAGGCGGAAAAAGAAAGTGGACATTTAGCCATAAAACCCTCCACTATATTGGGAGTCGAGATGACAAATCTAAATCTTACTCCTCGTGTGACTCCCAACTTCCGAAACCTGTTACTATCTATATCTGCGGGTAGCTGAGACAGGTGCAACACTAGATTGATAATCTAGAGATCGCAGGTTCGAATCCTGCCCCGCAGGTCACCATAAAGAGAAAATAAAAAGAGGCAAAAACCTTGAAAGAAAATAGAAGAAAGGCAATGAATGCTGAACTTGAAATAGAAGATGAGAGAAGGAGAAAACGTAGAAATATCGCAAAAGTGCTATAACTTTCCCTTTTTCTAAATTCGTGGGTCCGTAACTCAGATAGGTCAGAGATTGCCCTTTCAAGGCATGTGACACGGGTTCAAGTCCCGTCGGGCCCATCAACAAAAACAGGAGAAAGAGGTTGAGAAAAGAAGGAGTGATAAAAAATGAAGCGATTCTTAAGATCTTTCATCATCTACATAGCACTCGTACTAGACGCTTCAATAATCATATCTGCATTGACCGGCGCTATCGAAGTCCATGCTGGAACAAATATGCAAAGGATACAGAATTGGATAGTAGCATTGCTCATATTAGTGATTTCTTTGGGGTTCTGGAGTCTCATAACTCTTGTTTGGTGTGCGAAAAATTCAAAAAAAACGGGAAAAGTTATGAGACTGAATGAAGGACCCATTCAATATTCAACCCACCAAGGGGGCGAAGTTAATGGGTAGAATTACAGTACTATTGATTGCGGCAATAATCGTAGGCGCTCTAGTATTTTGTGTTTTATCCAACCCCCCACGATATGATCATCCAAAAGATACAACAACAGATACTGAACCACAAGAAAACATGGTCACACTTGACATCGGCGAATATGCTGTTATCAACGGGACAAAAATCTATTACCTAGGCTATGTTTCTGAAGGATGCCATTACTACGTGAAAGTTGGCTTAGAAACACCAGATGGAACAATAAGATGCATGGTCGAAAATGGCTATGTACTAAGGATTGGCAATGAAACAGTTAAAGTGCAAGAAGCCGAATGGAGAGGAGTTGCAATTTTCAACTCCCAACAAGTAAAAGTCGGAGAATTTATTGCTGTCAACGGAACAAAAGTATACAACATGGGCTTCTACAGCTTCACCATCTTATGGAAAAGCAACTATATCATCCTTGCTCAGTTAGTGGACGGTACATCCATAGAATATGAAATCGCTGACGTATTTCTAATTCCTGGCGGAACACAAACTCTCGGTAATGCAACGTTTGATTGGGGTATCAAATATTCTACAAATCAGATAATTGTCAAATGGCCAGCCACTGAAAATAAAGGTTAACCTTCATTCCTCTTTTTTTTATTTTCTAGAAATAATATCTATACATTAATTGTTATAATATAATTCCCACTTCATAATATTTGAATAAAAAGAAGAACGATTATCTTATTAAAAATTCAAAATAAAATTTGTAAAGTGAAAAGAATGTCTGAAAATTTTCAAGCACCAAGAGGAACAAGAGATTTCTTACCCGAAGAAATGATTAAACGCGAGTTTGTAATAAACAAGCTAAAAAAAATATTTGAGTCTTATGGCTTCAGTCCTATTGAGACTCCAGCTTTTGAAAATTTCGAATTACTAGCTGCAAAGGGTGGTGGTGGGGAAGCAATCAAAGATCAGATCTATTATTTTAGAGACAAGAATGATAGAGAATTGGGCTTAAGGTTTGACTTGACTGTTCCTTTAGCAAGAATAGTAGTAGCTAACAACCCACAATTATCAAAACCATTCAAACGTTACTGTATAGGAAGAGTATGGAGATATGAAGAGATAAGAAAGGATAGATTTAGAGAATTTTGGCAATGTGATGTTGATACTGTTGGTAGTATGAGCATGGAAGCTGACACAGAAATAATTTCTATTGCCGTTGACTCATTACAATCATTGGACTTCAAAAAATTTTCGGTAAAGTTGAATAATAGAAAGATACTCACTGGGCTGATTGATTTAATCAATGTGTCACAAGAAAAAAAGTTTGACATTTTTAGAGCTATAGACAAGTTAGATAAATTTGGTAGAGATACGGTTAAAAAGGAATTAGAACAAATCGGATTAACAGACGAACAAATAAAAAAATTGTTAAAGTTGATCACTTTAGAAGGAAACTCGAAGGATGCAATCAAGAAAGGAGAAGAAAGTTTAAGAAATATAAAAATCGGGATGGAAGGCTTGAAAGAACTAAATGAAATCGTAAACTTCTCAAAAGCCTACGGGTTTGATGATAAAATTATCATAGACTTTAGTCTTGCCCGTGGCCTAGATTACTACACTGGCCCTATTTTTGAGATAATTGATACTTCTGGAAAGAATATAGGTAGCTTGGCGGGTGGGGGAAGATATGATAATTTAATAGAAATTTTAGGCGGTAGGTCAACGCCTGCTACTGGTATTTCATTAGGTATAGAAAGGATAATAGAAGTTATGAATGAAGAAAAGATGCTTAAAATATCAAAGACAAAAGTAAAAGTTTATATCGCGAACGTGAACGAAGAAGTCAAAAAAGAAGTTATAAAACTTGCAAGTAAACTGAGAGAAAATGGTATTTTCTGCCAAACAGATCTGATGAATCGCAACTTGAAAAAACAATTAGAATATGCAGATGCCCTTGAAATACCATTTGTAGTCATAATCGGACCCGAAGAACTGAAGAAAAATAAGGTCAAGTTAAAAGACATGGTTCTAAATAAAGAGATGGAAGTAAAGACTGAAGATTTAGTTCGAAAAATCAAGGGATAATTGCACATTTAGATAGATTTAAATCCTTTACTATCAACCGAAATATCAACGATATTCATACAAATTCAAGAATATTCATCTTTATTTTTCACACAAAAATCAAATCGAATGAAGAGTCAAAAATCAAGACTTGGAAAAGAAGCCCAAATGAGTAAAGTTTTATTATAAGCGGGTTTCGAGAACGAAAGAAAAAATATTCTAGAATTAGTTAGTCGCAAGAATGATTTGAATTCTACAATTTTTGTCTTCGTAGAGAACAGATTAGTCTTCAGTCTATTCTAACAGTTATTTCCTTATTCATTTCACATATCACAGTTGAGTCCTTTTGGACAAGACGATGAAGGTAGCCCCCCGAATAAAAGGGCAATTGAACTTGAGGAGCTTAGGAGAGGGCTTCGATAAAAACAACAGAACAGAGGTGAAAAATATGAAAAAAACAATGACATTACTACTGCTGACATTGCTATTATTCGCAACTACAATGGCTTGCTATGCTAAAGACAACTGCTGGACCTATCACCAGGATGGAATTTGTCTCACGTGGACAACCCCAGAAATATCATATTCCAACAATAGCTTGTCAACACAGATGCGAATACAGACAGACGAAACTGTACGTGACTTATCCGTTTGGTTTATGCTGATGAGCTCTAGACAATCGGGCGAAAATTCATGGAGTCAGGTGTATCTAATCATTGAGTCGCCCAAGCTGCACACATTCTCGACTGAAATCCATGCTGAACTTTCTTGGCCACCATCGATAGGTGCAAGCGAATCTTATACCTATACTTTCAGTGAATTGTCAGCCAATACGGTTAGGGACGGGATGATTGACGTTACTCTACCAAAGGACATAGACTCTGGTCCAATATGGGCCTGCATAACTGCTCAATGGAAGGTCAATAGAGGTTTTTGGATCATAGAAGACTGGCAAGAAAAAGAGGTACCATATCAGTATGGAATGACAATGGCAACATTCGTCGGTGACATGGCAAAATCCGTGAGTCAACTTCAGCGAAACCTACTTTCTCTGCAGCAAGACTACAGTAGTCTTCAGCAAAGTTTCAATGCAATTCAAGCCAATTTCAATGCCTTACAATCTACATATGCTACATTGCAGACCAACTACCAGGCAGTGCAAGCTAACTTCAGTGCCTTACAAGCGACGTATGCTACATTGCAATCTTCGTATAATACATTGCAGACCAACTACCAGGCAGTGCAAGCTAACTTCAGTGCCTTACAAGCGACGTATGCTACATTGCAGGTCAACTATGACATGCAAACAACAAACTATGGAAATCTCTCGAAACAATTCGAGACAGTGAGTGCGCAAAATGCTTCTCTCAATGCTAGCTTTACTGATCTACAGAGTCGCTACAAAGAACTTGAACAGAAATACTATCAAGCACTGCAAAATCAAAACCTTCAAAACGATCTAAGGGTACAGCAGTTGACAATCCTAGCCATAGTCTGCATAGTCATAACCATAACATCAATAATCACGACAGCTATCATTTGGCACAAGAAAAAACAGTGATTGCTCCGAACGTACAGCCCTCTCCAAAATCCACCTTTTTTTTGTATATTTCATAGTCATTCCTTTACAGGTTTGACGCGGTGGAAAGATTCGAGACAATTGTCCGAATCCCACGATCGTAAATAGGAGGAAAAAGAAAGATGAACAAAAAGATATTTAGTGGTACTCTGACATGCTTGTTAATGCTGTCCACAATGTCATCATTGTCTATCACATCCTCTTCAACACAACGAAGTTTCTTCGACGTACATAGCCTCAAACTAAGTCCACCACTGAGACAAAGCTCAAGTGTATCAACTGCTAGCATCTATGGAAGGCCACCATGGACAGATCCATGGCCAGACTATGATCAACTGACAGAAGACGCTTTTTATGTAAACAATGATGGCGAAGTATTGCTAGACGTTTACTGCTTTGGTTATTGGCATGAATTAGCACCAAATGTATACAATCCAATAGCCAAATATGGTAGACCTGATTCTATCGGAAACTACAGCGTCCTAGACATAGGCAATACACACAATCATCTTTGTTTCTACTTCGATTTTCCGATGAATTTCACCGAATTTCACTACATAAAGTACTATCAGTCACTTGGCATGGGACACACTGGGAATTGCTATTTCTTGTTTTTTGAATTCAACGACGCTCAGACCTACGTCGCCTATGTGAACTACACCGTGAACAATAACGGGCTTTTTTACCGTCAACAGTTCAACATGTCACAACTTAACAATTGGTACATTGATCCTCAGTTTGACTTTGGAAAGATAGAAGGATTCATGATTGCAGCAGAAGTAGCTACCCCAGGATATCAAATGTGGGTTGATACGCCAAAGTTCTATGGTTTTCCCGATCCACTGCCTGTAAATGAAGTCATCGATGAAGCACAAGGGAAAGCGGAAATCATAGATGTGCATGAAGTTGAACCTAGAACCACCACTACAGTGCAAATGTATCATGGAAATATATCTTCAGGATACGAACACTGGCTCTTGAAGGTATACGTTGAGGACGAATACTATTACACCCATACTTCGACATCGGCACATCCATCATACTGCAAGGTAGAAGCAATCATAGGAGGCGACGGTAATACTTTTGAGAATCCGCCATACCATTATCCACAAGCCGGATACGTCGGTAGTGCAAGAACGAGTTCGGGACTTTCTTACTATGGTATTGGATTTTCTGTGACTTCAGCAGAGAAGTACATTTCCTACAGTAGAAGCTATGAAAATGGAGCGATGCACATCGAGTGGGATGTCGAACCATCAAATTTCTGGGGTTCTGTCAGCGGCAGTATTTTCTGTGACTATGCTGAATTTGCTGTTGGCTTTTGTACACCAATTGGATATAAACCATGGGCCTATGTATACACTGAAATCTCATACTACGCACCGGCTATGCCATTTGACTGGTGGCCAGACTGGTCTGAACGACAGCACGAATGCGTCAGATGGCTCTATGTGGATCCACCCGGCTCTAATCCAACGAGTCCAGGAACCCCAACATCGATCAGTTCGCCAAGCAATGCTTCTTTGGTTTGCGTAAATCAAGTGACTCAGAGGGATGAATTCCAACAAGGATTTTACGGGTACTTGAACATCAACTATACATGGGGATTTTCCAATGCGGCAAAGCAAGTCATAGATGTGACTATGTATGATAGTGGGGGAAATGCGATACCATTCGCTACAAGGATTCTACAATCACCACCGCAACAGATCAAAGAATGCATTGTAATTTACTCGCTCTTACACACTGCAGGACAAGTAAAAATAGTAGTTAGAATCCTAAATGACTGGCCGCCAACTGGTGACACGGAATTTGCAAGGATGGAAATTTGTACCGCTATAGCACAGATGCCCAATTTCGTTTCTGGTGGCGGTGGCTTCGGCAGAAGCACCTTGACATAAGGAAGATGAGAGAAATGTCTAAAACAAAAATACTTATAATTGTCCTTGTCGTGGTGGGCATTGCAGTCATGTTCGCAGGTGCTTCGATTGGATTCTATTGGGAACCGAAGGAAGAACTCTATTATCAGCAAGGCCAAGTTGTACCATCAACAAGAACTGTGCATTCGTATCCATTTGTCTTTGAAGGTCTAAATGTAGCTATAATCGGAGGAATCATAGAAATCGCTGCAGCGATGTTAGGATACTTCAAGAAAGAAGTATCAGAGCCACAAAGCACTAATGCAAATACGAAAAATAATCCACTGACCAGTGCTAACTCTTAATCCACCTTTTTTTTGTTTTCTAGAAATAATATCTATACATTATTGTATAATAAATTATGTTTTCCTATTTACCAAAAAATTATTAATATCAAAAAACAGTTGTTTTTTCTTGATTGAATGAAAATCGCGTTGATAGGTTGCGGTTCTATAGGTACTGTAATTGCTCAGGCTATATTCGAAAATAAAATCGATATAAAACTAGAATCTGTTTATGATACTGATGTTAAAAAGGCCACAGAATTTGCAAAAAAATTTTATACGAATTATAAAACCTTTGATGAAATATTGAAAGAAGATTTAGACCTTATAATAGAAGCAGCATCTCAAGAAGCAGTAAAAACTCTAATACCAAAGGCATTGGAAGCAAAGAAGAATGTTATGATAATGAGTACTGGTGCCTTGACTGATGATGACTTATTTCAAAAAATTAAGATGCTTGCTAAAAAAAATGAATTGAAAGTTTATCTACCATCTGGCGCCATAGCGGGATTGGATGGAATTAAATCTGCTAATATTACTGATTTGAAGACAGTCACTCTGAAAACAACAAAACCATTAAAATCTTTTGCAAATACTCCTTTCTTCGAAAAAAATAAAATAAACCTCAATGATATAAGAACAAAAACGATAATCTACGAAGGACCTGCAGAAGAGGCAACTAAATTATTTCCATCTAATGTAAATGTTGCTGCATCATTAAGCTTAGCAGGTATAGGATCTAAAAAAACTAGAGTTCAAATAATAGCTGACCCAAACATTGATAAAAACATACATGAAATAATAGCTGAGGGTAGTTTTGGCGTGTTAAACATAAAAGTTGAAAACGTACCGAGTCCAGATAATCCAAAAACAAGTTATCTCGCGGCTTTATCTGCTATAGCAACTTTAAAAAATATATCTGAACCAATTCAAGTAGGGACATAAAATGATTGAAAAATACTTCAACAAAGATTTGGAGCCATTCTTAGAAAAGATGAAAGAAACTATTTTTGAAGCATATCAGAATGATGTAGGAAATGGAGATATTACCACAAAAGCTATTGTCAAACCTGTGACGATTAAGGCTGTTATAAGGTCAAAAGAGAATGGTATCTTAGCCGGAGTTTATGAAGTTCGTTCTCTTTTTGAAAAACTAGAATTAAAAGTAAAAACATTCTTCAATGATGGAGATGAAATTGAGAAGAATTATATTGTTATGGAAATAGAAGGAGATGCTAGAAAGATATTCCAAGCTGAAAGAACTGCTCTCAATTTTATAACAAGGTTGAGTGGTATTGCGACAGAAACACATAAAATAGCGAGCAAGACAAAATTAAAAGTTGCAGCTACGAGAAAAACCCTATTCACATTTAATGACAAGCGAGCAGTAACATTAGGTGGTGGTTATACACATAGGCTAGGCTTATTTGATCAGTATCTGATAAAAGACAACCATATCAGTGCTGTACAGAAAGAATTGAACTGTGATCGTAATGAAGCTATTAAAGAATGCATAAAAAGAGCGAGAAAAAATAATGATAGGGGAATAGAAATAGAGGTTGAAAATTTTGATGAAACGATGACAGCAGCTGAAGAAAAACCTGATATGATATTACTCGACAACATGAAAGTTAGTGATATGAAAAAGATTGCTGAAAAATTAAAAGATTCTGGCATTATTCTCGAAGCCTCGGGGGGCATAACATCGAAAAATGTAAAAGAAGTTGAAAAGACTGGCGTCGATATAGTCTCATGCGGTTATCTCACTCATTCTTCTAAGCCCTTAGATATGACCCTAGAGGTTCTAAAATGAACATAAATTTAATCAAAAAAATTAACGAATTAAAGAAAGAAAAGAATGCTGTCATTCTAGTTCATAATTATCAAAGACCTGAAATATACAAAGTCGCAGATTTTCTTGGAGATTCTCTTGAATTGAGTAAGAATGCTGCTGAAACAGATGCTGATATAATCATTTTCTGCGGTGTTGATTTCATGGCTGAATCAGCAAAAATATTGAATCCTAAAAAGAAAGTTTTGATTCCAGTTAAAGATGCTATATGCCCAATGGCTGGTATGGTAAACAGAAAGGAATTGTTGGAATTGAAAAAACAATATCCAAAAGCAGCTGTTGTTTCTTATATTAACACTACAGCCGAGACCAAAGCTGAGTCGGATATTTGCTGTACGTCTGCTAATGCAGTGAATGTAGTTAATTCATTACCTAACGAAGAAATAATATTCGTTCCTGATGAGAACTTAGCAAATTATGTTCAATCAAAAACCGATAAAAAAATAATTCCGTGGAAAGGATTTTGTTATGTTCATGGTAGGATTACTGTAGGTCAAATTTTAGAAGCTAAGAGAAATCATCCTGATGCTAAGATATTAGTTCATCCTGAATGTAGCATGAATGTGATAAAATTGGCAGATTATGTTTGCAGCACAAGTCAGATGTTATATCGTGCTAGAGAAGATGAAGCAAAAAAGTTCATTTTGGTAACTGAAAATGGTATGGTGGAAAGATTGAAGTTGGAAATACCTGAAAAAGAGTTTTATTCCATTGGCACTATTTGTACTCAAATGAAAAAGAACACATTATCTTTAGTCTTAAAATCTATTCAAGAAGAAATACATGAAGTTAATATAAATGAAGAAGTAATGAAAAAAGCAAAGATATCTTTGGATAGAATGATTAATTTAACAAAAAGGTAGATTAAAAATAGAGAATTTGATTTAAAGGCAAATCTTTAATATTTTCTTTTATCAAATAAAAAGATGTGATGTCATGGGAAAAATTAAAGTAGGCATTGTAGGTATTGGAAATTGCTTCGCTGGTTTAATCCAGGGAATCGAATTCTATAAGAAAACTAAGTCGAAGATTGGGTTAATGCATGAAAAAATAGGTGGTTATGGAGTGGATGATATAGATTTTGTTTCTGCTTTTGATATTAGCGAAAATAAAGTAGGTATACCGTTATCCGAAGCTATATATGCAGAACCGAATGAGGTTGATTGGGTTAAAAAAGTTTCTGGGGTTGATGATATTATTGTTAAAGAAAGTCCTGTATTAGATGGAGTCGGCATATACGTTGAAAATAAAATAAAGCCTATCAAACAAACTAAGTCAGTTAAACAAATAGAGAAAGAATCAATAGATGAAATTGAAAAAACTGGAACAAAAATATTACTAAATTTCTTGCCAGTTGGAAGTCAGAAAGCGACAGAATTTTGGGCTGATATTGCATTGAAAACCAATTGCGCATTTATTAATTGCATGCCTGTCTTCATAGCTTCTAATGAAAGCTGGGGAAGAAAATTCAAGGATAAAAAATTACCTATAATTGGAGATGATATAAAAAGTCAAGTTGGTTCTACTATAGTACATAGGGTACTCACAAAACTTTGTATGGATCGAGGAACTATTATCGATAAGATGTATCAAATAAACGTTGGTGGAAATACAGATTTTCTAAACATGCTCGAAAGAGAAAGATTGGAGAGTAAGAAAATATCGAAGACTGAAGCTGTGCAGAGTCAGATGGCAAAAAGATTGGATAATAAGAATATTTATGTTGGACCCAGTGATTTCATACCGTTCTTAAGCAATAGAAAATTAGCATTCATAAGAATTGAAGGAAGAATGTTTGCTGAAGTTCCTTTCAACATGGAATTGAGATTAGATGTAGATGACAAAGCTAACTCTGGTGGAACAAGCATAGAAGCAATAAGATTGATTCAAATAGCCTTAGATAGAGGTCTTTCAGGTCCTTTAATATACCCTTCTGCTTACTTAATGAAACATCCGCCACAACAATTCAGCGACGACGAAGCTAGGAAAAAATTAGATGAATGGGTGTCATCTAATAGATTAAACTAAAATCTCTATTCAAGAAGTTAAACGCTAACGTCATTGTGTATTTTTTGGTTTCTTTCTACTTCTTGTTTTTTAGCTTCCTTTTCTATTCTTATTCTCATCGTATTATAAACAGTTCTTATAGTACCTTCATCTATACTCTTATCAGCTAAAACATAATCTTTCATTAAACTCTCATATGTGAGTAACATTGCTTTACCTAGATTCGAGATATTATTCATTTCTTGTTGTTTCAAGGTTTCTTGTTTACTTGCTTCTTCCTCAGTTTCTGCTTTTTTTTCAAGTTTACTTGTATAAGCATAAATTTTTGCTGAGCCGCATGGTAAACTTGTAGAAAAATCAATATCTGGTTCAACGATATAAATATCAGCGAATTTTTTATCTACATTTTTGAGTGCTTCATGAATAGTTTTTAAGTATCTTGACTGAGCTTTATTGGCCTTACATAATCGAGGCCAAATATCTTTCATAGTTTGTTCATAAAGTGCTGCGATTTCAGGAAGGCCATAAGCATCAACTGGAATTCCATGATCTTCTTTAAAACCCATCTCTTCCTTCTGTACAGCCTCTGGGGATTTTTGATAACCCTTTTCTCTGCCTCTTCCTAAAATACCTCTGAAACCCATTCAAATCAAATAAAATACGAACCCTTAAAGATTTAAGCCTTTTTATTTTTAGAAAAGAATTTCCTAAATTATCAATTTTCCAGAGAAGTAGCTATCTGAAATTATTAAACCACATTTACTACAAACAAGTCCTTCTTCACTAAACTTAAGTTTAATACATCCACATTCTGGGCACTTCTGTTTTGCATTTGCCATATTTTTCAATAAAACTGTTAAACTTAAGTACCTTTTCTTTTTGCTATTTTCAGAAAAAAAAGTAATATTTAAATAATTATTTATTATTGGTTCGGTAAATCTTCAAAAGTGAAATTATGAAAATAAAAAAGTTAATCGCTGATACTTCTATTGTCGTTGATGGAAAAATTTCAGAAATGCTTACAAAGAACGAGTTTGAAGGTTTAGAAGAAATAATCATACCTCTTGCTGTATTGGATGAATTGCAAGCACAAGCATCAAAAGGCAGAGAAACAGGTTTTGTTGGTTTGGATGAATTAAAGAAAATTAGAAAATTGTGTAAAGAAAAAAAGATTGATTTAAGATTCACAGGTGAAAGGCCTACTCTTGAAGATATAAGACTTGCTAAAGGTGGTAGGTTAGATGCTCTAATAAGAGACGTAGCTAAAGATGAAAATGGCACCTTGTTAACAGCTGATTATGTTCAAGGATTAGTAGCAGAAGCAGAAGGTGTACAAGTTGAGTACATACCTCCTGAAATAAAAGTGACTGGCTTGACTTTTGAAAAATATTTTACTCCCAATACGATGAGCGTTCATCTTAAAGAAAAAGTTGCTCCATTGGCAAAGAGAGGTAAACCAGGAAAATTCCAACTAATGAAAATTGATGATAAGCTTTTAACAAGGAATGAAATGGAAGTAATGATCTACGAAATAATAGAAGCTGCAAGAAAAGCAGAGGATAGTTTTATAGAGTCAGAGAGAGGTGGTGGTGTAATAGTTCAATTGGGAGCTTACAGAATTGCAATAGCTAGACCACCATTTTCAGATGGATTTGAAATTACAATTGTTAGGCCGATAATAAAATTAACTTTGAAGGATTATAGGCTTTCAGACAAACTTATAAAAAGATTGAAAGAAAAGGCAGAAGGTATACTGATAGCAGGACCACCAGGTTCTGGAAAATCAACTTTTGCTGCATCATTGGCCGAGTTTTATTTTAACCAAGGAAATATAGTAAAAACGTTAGAATGTCCCAGGGATTTACAGGTTGGTCCTGAAATAACTCAATATGGCCCATTAGCAGGAAGTTTCGCTAAAACAGCTGATATACTATTGCTAGTAAGACCTGATTATAGCATATTTGACGAAGTAAGGCAACCCGATGATTTTAGAACATTTGCTGACATGAGATTATCAGGTGTGGGTATGGTTGGTGTAGTACATGCATCAGATGCTGTAGATGCCATAGAAAGGTTCATAGGTAAGATTGAATTAGGTATGATCCCACATGTAATTGATACAGTAATATTCCTAAAAGATGGAGAAATAAAGAGCATTTTCGATGTTTCATTAACAGTTAAAGTTCCTTCTGGTATGTCTGAGCCTGATTTGACAAGGCCTGTAGTTGAGGTAAGAGATTTCGAAACAGGAAAGCTTTTTTATGAGATTTATACATATGGAGAAGAAAATGTCGTAATTCCTGTGAAAGAAAAGGAAAAAGAATCAGCTATGGAACAACTGGCAAAGCAAAAAATAAGAGAAACTATAAGGAAGTATGATCCGAATGCTGAAATAGAATTTGTTGCTAATAATAAAATTAAGGTTATAGTGGATAACAAATCTATTCCTAGACTAATTGGCAGGAGTGGTTCTAACATAACAGATATCGAGAATAGACTCGGCATTCACATAGACGTTGAACCTAGGATACCAACAACAGGTGTTGAAGTAACCTATAATGTATCAGAAATCGGTAATTCGATAATTTTCCAGTTTGACCCAAGAATGAGAGGTAAAAATGTGGACATATATGTTGATGACGATTATCTACTTTCTGCGACTGTAGGAAAGAAAAATGAGGTTAAAATCAGTAAATCGTCTGGTGTCGGAAAGGAGATTTTAAAAGGATTAATAGGAAATAAGAGAGTTAGAGTTCTAGCTGTCTAGCGTAATTACAATTTAGTGACTAAATCATAGAAAACTTTAAATACTATATTTTATAACTATAGAGTAGTGAAATAATTTATACTAATTTTCCACCCCTTCCCTTCTTTTTTTTATTTTGTTGCTTTTTCTTCTGGCTTTACTTCTTCTATCTTGACTTCTTTCGGTTTTTCTTCAGGTTTTTTTTCTTCTTTTTTAGCCTCTTCTGGCTTTTTCTCTTTTTTCTTCTCTTTTTCTTCAGGGAATGGAACGTTTAATAATTCAGCTTTAACTATTTTCTTTTTCTCTTCATCTTCGCCTTCTTCGGTCAATATAGCATGAATTCTGATACTTTTAGGTGGATGACTGCTTCCTCCTTTCCAAATATCTTCTGTTATTGATTGTCCTATCTTAATTTCATCTCCTTTCATGTGTCTTTTCAGGAATTGTCTAACATATGAAACGCCCCTTTTACTCTTTTCCCATTCAGGAACCTTTATAGTGGCATTTCTGATGTTAATAGTGAAAATTTTTTCTTCCATGATATCACTTTGTTTTGAACATCGTTTTTACTTACCATTGAATTTTAATCTATAACTTTTTAAATCTCATTTTTCTAGAACAAAAAATTATCTGATTCAGAAGTTTTGAATATGTTTAAGATCCTGTTTAGAATGAATATGCATCTCTTGATTTGTAATCTTGTCGAGAGCTAGATTCCAATAAAGCGCAATTTTTGAACGGCCCAAAACTATCTTCTAGCCATTTTTTGACCTCGCCAGCTTTATCTATTGAACCAGCGTTTACCATTAGCGATAATTTTTCAGTTTCATATGTTTGAGGCATATGCCATTTTTCATGAGTTTTTTGTGAAATTTCTTGTAATTTTTTCCATGTTTTAGTTCTTCTTAAATCAAATATTTTATGATTTAATTCACTTTGTCCCAGATTGGAATTTTCTCTTAAAAAATCGTTTACCACTTTTTGATATTCGTCCTGTGCAAGTTCTACTTCATAAAGCTGTACTACAACACTCATTTACTCACTGAATTATATGGGAAAAAACCATTTTTTAAGCTTTTCTATTTTGTAGTCACTATATTGTAATTACATACCTTAAGAACAAATATCTTGAATTTTATATTAACTTATATTTTTATACCTGACATATCTGAAAATAACATCCCCTTCAAGATTGCTTCAGTTGGGTTTGGTAGGTCGTTGTATTCGAGCCATGCATTTGGGGCAAGAATTGCATCTTCCTGCACAATTTTTTCAGTTTTTTTCTCAAAACTAAAAATTGGCAATGGAGTTTCTACAAGATAGAATTTAGTTGGATTAGCAAGTAAATCCTCTTTTTTAGGAGTTATTGGGAAAACTTCAACTTTATGGCTTTTGAGTCCAAGTCTTTTCATAAACCCCGTGTAGACCTGCGCAACTAGAGTATCAAGGGATGCATTAAGTGGAAAAGAATAATGTGGAGTATAACCTAAAACTTTAACTTGTATATAAATTTGACCTTTCAATACAGTTATTTTTGGATCCATTAGAAAGAATCTTTAAAACTAAAAAATTTATTCTTTTGCATATGGTTAGAAAAGTGTCTTCATTAGTCTTCAGACGAAAGAACAGTAAAGACTTAAATACTTAACTATTTAGAAAAAAACGTATGAGAAAAATAATGTTCCATGATGAGGCACCTTACCATTCTTTCTTTGGTACTGATGAGTATGAGCAAGATGAGTCAAAAGGTCCGTCTATCCCTAAAACACCAAAATTTGAGTATAGAGAACAGATAAGACCAAAAGAAATAACGGTTGAAAGAAGAACTATCCATAGTATGTTGAAAGAAAAAGAAATGGAACCTTTAAAAAAAATAGGCCCAAATGTCATAGGAAATTTATTTGACAGAGTAGAGTTCTTAAAGCAAAGGATAGATGAAGTAAATAATGCTCTAGAAACAAGAAAAATACTGCATCAAGAATTGACTAAAGAAATAGATGATGATATTAGAGATAAACAAAGTTTGCTAACAGGTCTTTCCAACATCGATGATATTAGAGACTTTAAATTAGACATTTCATCACTTAGAATGGAAAAAAGGAGGGAAAATGTGCTTTTCTGGAGAGACATTTTTGATTTAGGCACACAGCTCAGAGAATTAATGGAGCAATATCAAATGGAAGTCAAGATAGCTAATTTATTCAGAGAATTGAAACCTGGTGAGTAAATTGCAAAATGATAGAAGAGCAACAATGGATGCTACGGATGAAATTAAAAGATTAGTACCTATTTTAGGCAAAGATAAGTCTGAACAACTCGAGACTGCATATTTATTGGCAGATGAAGAATCAAGAAAAAGAATACTGGAAATGGTCGATACTTTAAAAGCTGCAATATTTTCTGATAAAGATTTGAAAAATTCCGTATTAATGGAACCGCCTCCAGAAGATATAGTCAACGTAGGTGATATGGAATTTGGGCTAGTTTTGTACGGTAAAAAAAGACTTTATCCAATCATGGTTAATAAAGATTTGTTTCTTACACATGTAGGGGTATTCGGTTCTTCTGGTTATGGAAAAACCAATCTATCACACTGGCTTGTCATGAATCTTGCCAAGCTTGAAGTTCCCGTCATAATATTTGACTTTTCTAAGAGAAATTATCGTGATTTATTGACATTGCCCCAGTTAAAAGATAGAATAAGGGTTTTCACTGTAGGTAGAAACACATCTCCATTTAGGTTTAATCCGTTAAAACCACCTAAAGGTATAGAAATTTCTCAGTGGGCAAAGGAATTCTCTGAAATATTCGACCACGCATATTGGATGATGGGTGGTGGAAGACATATTGTGTTAAAAGCTCTAGATGCTATTTATGAAGGTGCAGCCCCCAATGCACCTAAATTGAATGATCTTAGATATTGGCTAGAAAAATACAGGAGTAGGGAAAGTTCTTCAAGAGAAAAGAACTGGATTGCTACTGCAGAAAGACCATTAGGATCATTATGTTTTAGAGAAACTGGAGATGTTTTTGATTGTGACGAAGGTGTTTTACCATCTGAATTGCTCAAAAAAGGTGCTGTAACTATATTAGAGTTGGATTCCCTCTCTACGAATGATAAAACTTTCTTCATAGAAATAATGCTTCAATGGATAAGAGATGCCGCATTAGTCAGTAAATCCAGAGAAAAACTTATTGGTGTTATAATTTTAGAAGAAGCTCACCATGTGCTAAACAGAGAAAAATCAAAGACTTTAGGTATGGAGACTGTCATTGACTTGATTTTCAGAGAAGTAAGAGAATTAGGAATCGGTATAGTTTATTTAGATCAACACCCATCTTTGATATCTTATCCTGCATTAGGTAACACAAGCACGCATATATACATGAATTTGGGTCTTGATACAAAATACTCTTCAGATATTTTAGATGCCTCAAACATGCTTGGATTAAAAGGGGGGGAAGGAGATTATCTTAGAAGATTGCCCACAGGACATGCATTCATGCTGATGAGAAAATTATCATTCCCAAATCCATTTTTAGTGGAATTTCCATTAGTTGAGATTCAAAAAGGTGCTGTAACAGACGATTTAGTTAAAGAAGTTATGCAAGGTAAACTTATAGAACAAATAAAAATAGCAAAAGGAGTTAAGACAGTTGAAAACGCTATCGCAGATAAAGAAGTTAAGACAATTAGCATGGAAGAATTGGATGATTCACATTGGAAAATGATTGAGATTTTAGGTAATTTTAGAGCTTCTGCCACGTCGGGAATATATAGCTTGATAGCAATGTCAGGTAGTGCATTTAAGAAACGTGCTGATATGCTAAAAGATGCTGGATTAATTGGATCTAGTATCGGTAATGTTTATAGACAAAGAGCAATTTATTATTTCTTGACAGATGAAGGAGAGAAACAGTTTAATTCTAAATTCCAGAGAAAAATAGATGGTTTAGAGTTTGATGTCGATAGAATGAAAGATTTTCTTATGAATTACTTTACATTGAAAGGGTTCATGGTAATGGAAAATAAAACTGAGCAAATAAACTTCAGCAGAGGCATAATGAAAATATCAGTTAATTTAGAAACCGAGATAAATGAAGAAAAATTAAAGGAAAAATTAAAACACTGCACAGAAGAAGAAAGTTACTTTGCTTGTGCAAATGAACAAATAAAGAATTTTGTGATTCAGCAAGCTGCAAAATGTTGCTCTATTCATAGTCTTAACAGATTACCTGTTCTTGTCGGAAGTATAAATGAACTAAATGAAGGCAAAGATTTCAAAAAAATAGAATTCCAGTCAAGTTAATTGCCTATTTAAAATTTATATTCCACTCAATTAAATGCAAGTAATCATGCTCTCCAAATAAATCAAAATATAATTTTAAGACACATCGGAAAAATCAAATGCTGTCTTTGGTCAACTCCTGATTAGACGTTCTTACACAAATCCTATGACTTTCGTGCCTTAGTTGTATTAGGATTGTTTGGAGGGTATTGAGAAGGAAGAAGGGAACAATAGATGTCTGAAAAAAAAGTATAGCAGTCATTATATTTCTTCCTTTAATCTGGTTTTGACCAGTGTGGGCGGAATCACCAAAAGGTGACGCATCACAAAGAAAGATGTGAAAACTTCCTAGGAAGAATGAAATTTGAAAAACAATGAAAAAAGAGTAATTTCATTGGCTCTGGTTTTGATTGTACTATTACCGACACTGATAACACTACCTGTAAACTGTGAAACTACGACGGAACCTAAGAGGTATTGGGAAAAGGCTTACGGTGGTTATGAACGCGATGAAGCATATTCAATTGCCCAAACTAATGATGGTGGCTATGTGATGGCTGGCTTTGCTGCATCGTTTGGTGATAGTGACTTTGACGCATGGCTCGTAAAGGTAGATTCTGCTGGCAATATACAATGGAACAAGACGTATGGTGGCGAACTATTTGATGTTGCTTGTTCGGTTGTACAAACACCAGATGGAGGGTTTGTAATAGGCGGGACTACACAATCATATGGAGAGGGATATACTAATGATTTCTGGTTGATCAAAACCGACGCTGAAGGCAATGTAGAATGGACCAAGGTATATGGAAGAACAGTCAGTGATGGGTCAAAAGTCAACGATCAACTCAATTCGATGGTAAGAACAAAAGATGGGGGGCTTGCATTGCTAGGCACTACTTTGAATCTTGTTGCGTATCAGACATGGACAACAGATTTCTGGTTAGTCAAGACCGATGCTAACGGGAACATACAATGGGATAGAATATACGATCACGTTGTTGACGGTGATAGCTATGCCGATCAAGGAAAATCATTGACAGAAGCTGACGATAACGGATTTGCTTTACTTGGGGAGACTTACGGAAACCACAACACTGATTTCTGGTTAGTCAAGACCGATGCTAACGGAAATAAACAATGGGACAAAACGTATGGTGAAGCAAAGGCAGGGATTTATCCATGCGATGAATGGCCATACGACATAATACAAACTAATGATCATGGGTTTGCTTTAGTTGGAGCGAAAAAACAGTATGAAGTCCTCGGTTATATCGACTGCTGGCTGGTGAAAACCGATGCTAATGGAAATAAACAATGGGACAAAACGTATGGTGGTAATTTTCGTGATAGTGCTTATTCCATTGTACAAACCAATGACAACGGTTTTGCAATAGCTGGCACCACTGATTCCTTTAAGAAAAATATCAACTGGCTTCCTGATGTTTGGTTGATCAAAACCGACGCTGAAGGCAATGTAGAATGGAACAAAGCATACGGTGGTGTTGGAGACGAAGAAGCTCGTTCAATAATAATCACGAGTGATGGAGGATTTGCTATGGCTGGCAATACAAACTCTTTTGGCGCTGGAGAAAGAGACATGTACCTGATAAAGGTAGACGTGAATGATGTCCAAAAAAGCAATCTAGAAATTACAATCTCTTCAGACAGAGATGAAGTCAAGCAGAGGTTCAATGAAGTACAACTTACCATCAACGTAAAGAACACTGGTGACTACATTGCAAGGAATGCTGAAGTCGATGTTCTCATTCCTGATAGCTTTCAGACGCAATCATCGACGAATTGGGAAGGAGAAATAGCGCCTGGTGTCTCGATTACGATGCAGATAAACGCCACATGCAAGAGTTGTTTGACAAGTATTTTCACTGTAAAAGCGACACATCTGGACAACACTGACAATCTAGTGACAATCACGAAAGAAAAAATCATCTACGGAAACACTTGGATAATAGTCCAAGACTTTGATGAAGAAGGATACACTGATATAAGTCTATCGCCGAATCATGCTGAAAGTGTGAAATCTTTGAAAACCGCTGAGAACACCATCGTTGCTGTCTGGATGAACAAGTTAATCCTAGACATGCCAAAAGATGCAGAAGGGTTAATGGACTATGCGGACAGTCTACTTTCTATAATCCAACAAATAATCAAGGAGAAGAAAGTAGATCCAGAAGTCATATATTACCTCGGTGAAATCGTGTTCAGCATAGGACTTGATACCATCGGATTGCGAATGGATGCAAGGAATCCAGACAAATACAACCCTGATGGCACTTTGACATACCGCGTTGTCTGGTGGGGAAAGGCAACGGGAACGATACTGCAAAAAGTAATCAAAGCCATATTGGAAATCATTGGAAGAATCATTATCGAAGATTTTGACACAATCGTCGGCCTGCTCGATACTCAAGGAAAACTATACTTGAATGCATGCACACTGGACGGACAAAAAAAATTCGATACCTTCTATGGTAATAAGACAGCGGTAACTTTAGTGTCGAATCTAACAAAATTCAACATAGAAGTCGATGCAAGGGAAGCCGAGTTTCCGACAGAGAACTATACATTGTTCATACTAGGCAATGACAATCAATCATACGTTGAAACAAAAACCATTCAACGAGGGAAAGTGCAAAAATTCAATGTTGAAATTGACAACAAAGGAACGATACAAATTAATGAAGTTCATCAAGACATTGAACCATGGCAAATATTTCTTGCAGTCATTGTTGTGTTGACACTAGGGATAATGTCATTTGTGTACAGAAAGAGAAAAAAAGCAAAACCAGAGACCTAATACCCCACTTCTTTTTTTATTTTCTAATTATAATATATATACATTAGTGTATCTAATTTAAATTAAAAAAGATAGAATAAGTTTTTATCTTTTGTCTGATAATTAAAAGGAAGTGGTTCTTTGAGTATAAAAAAAATGGCCATACTCACTGGTGGTGGAGATTGTCACGGATTGAATCCTTGTCTATACGGAGCAACTGTTACAGCTGAAAATCTGGGTATCGAACTTGTTGGTTTAAGAAATGGATGGGCTGGAGCTATAGATTATCTCGAAGTGCCTTTGTATGATCATGAACTTCGACAATATATAGGAATTGCTGGTACCTTCATAGGTACTTCCAGAGTTAATCCTTTTAAAGAGGATAATGATAGGTCAAAAACGGTAGTCGATAATCTAATCAAAAATAAAATAGATGGCCTGGTAGCAGTTGGTGGAAATGATACACTAACTGTAGCTCTAAAACTCTTAAAAAAATATCCAAATATAGTTGGTGTAACAAAAACTATGGATTATGATTTACAACCATACAGCTTAGGTTTTAATTCTGCCGTAGAGAATGCAAGAGATTTTATAGAAAAATTACATACTACCGCATACAGCCATGATAGAGTCATATTTTGTGAGTTGATGGGAAGAAAAGTTGGTTGGGTTACGTTAAAAGCTGCTGTAACTGCAGGGGCTGATGTAGCTATCATTCCTGAAGTTAAATTTGATAAGTATGCTGTTTGTAATGCTGTACAAAAAGCTATTGAAGGAAGAAAAGCGAATAGCAGGCTTAAAAAGGGTTATGCAATTGTTGTGATAGCAGAAGGTATTAATTTTGGTGAAAATTTTAACGAAAAAGTGGATGAGTTTGGGAACAGAGAGTTAAAGGGAGTGGGGGAAAGGATAGCAAATGAGATAGAAAATACGTTGAGATATGAATACAATTTATCTGTGGAAACAAAATACGTAAGACCAGAACATTCTATAAGAGGTGGAAGATCTTCTTGGTTTGATATAGATATGGGGATAAAATATGGCTCTGCTGCTGTTCAATACGCTAAAGAAGGGAATTTTGGTTTTGCTCCAACTGTCGATATGAGAACTGAAATAATAGAACCAATGAAAATAGAGGATGTTATTAAACCAAAAAAAGTTCCTGATTATTTAATAAAATTCTATGGAAAAATGGTTAGTTTTGGTGTATAAAAATTATTAAGGACAACTTTTACCATAGTTTAGAGCAAGTAATACAAGGTCTTGTAAATTAACCTTTCCATCGTTGTTTACATCACCCAATGGATTCCAGAGGCGATCCCCTGGTTTAGTGTCGTATGCCAAAGCTAATGTAACCAAGTCAGAAAGACCGACACTCCCATAAGGCGAGGTTGAATCTATATCAAAATTAAACTTATTATTGCAAACATATAATTTTTCTGGATATGTAGTAGAGCTAGTCGGATAGTACCATCGCATAACATCAAACATTTGAATACCTAAATACCATGGGGCCAATCCTGGATATGTAACATTAACAGAACAATCAAAACATCTACCATCTAATGTAGTGCAATAGCCCCAACCATTACTAGGTTCACCAACCAACCTACCACTATAAACATCACTTGGAGTGGCGGTATAGAATGGAACTGCTGTATGTCCTATTGCAGGGAAAGTAGGACAATATCTCATTCCATAGAATACGTAATGTAAAGTATATGGAGAACCATCCTTATTGTATTTATATGTCATGATTTGCCCATTTTTTTGTCTATCAACTTTATATTGATAAGTAGTGTACCAAGGTGAATCCAATTCACACTCCGTATGGTCAGGGGGAAAGAGAATAAAAAGCAAAATTACTGCTATTATGCCAATCACTAAACCTATTACAAAAAATAGCACAGTAATCGTTACAAATTGCAATACGAAAGTAACTGCCATTCCAAAACCAACTAACAATGCTTGTTGAACAAGAATCAGACCATAAGCAATTGCAATAGAAATAGTAATAGAAATGCCTATGTTAGTTATACTCATAGCAAGTTCATATGTGGCATAATCATTGTGTTTAGCAGCCCAAGTAGCAAGCCCTGGCCCGAATGCAATCATAAAACCTGGAATGAAACCGCCTATGGCCGCTACTTTTCCGATTGCAGTGCCTAATGGATTTGTCAATTCCTGCGGAATTGGATCATAATTATCCAAAACTTGTCCTGCACGTTGATTGTGTGCATTACTGTTAAATAGTCTCCCCATATCGGCCGCATTATTTGAACTTTGTGAAGCGTATTTCTCAACATCTGCAGAAAAATCTTCTGATGGCGTTATTCCATTTGCATACAGAGTTTCTTCAATGTTACGGAACATATCTTGTGTTGTACGATATTGACCACGATATGCTCCAATTATGTAAGAAGACAAATCATGAAGAGCTGTTCTAAATTCATAACTATCTTTATCAAGTCTATCTCTTATAGCGATATTTATAGTATTTTCTAATTTGTCTAAAGCCCCATTCCAAGTTAATTTTGAAGATTGCGATAAACCAGAATCAAATAAATAACCACGGTATTGTCCTATCCATTTTAATAAATCATTCAAATTGCCGGAAACATCATCGAAATTTTTATTACCGTTCACACTAACATCTGAAACAATGGAAGTAAAATCTCTGTCCAAATTAAAAATCTCTGTGTTAAAGAAATCCATCTCATAAGGTAGTGCCAAATCATATAATTCTGGTTGAGGTGGTATTTCGTAAAGATACAATTTTTTTTGTCCGTCTATTTTTGTCCATAAACGTTGCCAATAACCTGCACTAAGTTCAGAATTAGGTCTAACAACCGGATTTCCGTCTATTCCCACTGATCCTTCTATCGTTATTAATCTATTGGCATCTGGGTTTTCACCGAATTCCCAAAAGTTTAAAACAGGGGTGCTATCTTCCGTGGGTCGACTTAAAATACCTTGATATTTTATTGTAATAATTTTCCCATTGTCTGATAAATCTAACGATCTTGCTTCAATATAATTTCTTAAATTTCTAAAAACAACCCAGTCATATCGTGTATTCGTTGGGTCAACAGATGGTATACCTAGTTCATCATAAGTTATTCCTTCTCGAATCAAAATTTCCATTTCTTGAGTAGTACCACCTGGATGATTATGTATCGGCACTAGTTCTAGATTATCTCTTTGCGCTCTCCTAATAGCATCATCAATTATACTAGTAGCGTCTGGAAATCGAATTAGACTTGTATATCGGTCACCTGTAGTTGGAATTAATACTGAATCGATTATTTCATGTCCATCTTTAACAAAAGCAAGTCTCATACCTTCTACATTTTGATTCCCAAGTTGCATTAAATTGGTGTAAATTCTAGGATCAGAGAACATGTTTGGTTTTAACGAATTAATCATAGTATTAGACATACTAGCTAAAATTCTATCAAAATTATTAATTGAAACTGTTAAATTTTCTGCAAATTTAATTTTCTGGTAAGCGTCAGAAACAACTTGTGCGTAGACTAGTTGTTTACAATCATCAACAGGTATAGTTTTAACATAATTGGCTTGTAAACCTTGTGCTTCAAGTCTCAAATTGTCTTTGGGACCACGAATTAAAAAAGAACCTTCATGATTAATAAGTATTTGATCTGTTACGCCAGAACCGAATGATGCAACTGGTTTATTATTTTCTGATGTATAAAAACTTTCAATAGTATATGAATCTGATTTTATTGGCCTCTCTCCACTCAAAATACCTTTTGCTTTTAAATTAAAGTTCCAACCAGAAACTCCACTTACATAGACAAAATATGCATAATTCGTTCCCGGACCATCATCTTTCAGCGGTTCACCTCCACAATATATTATATGTGGGTATTTTTGTGCTTCATCTGCTCTAACAGAATCACAACTTGCTTTTACTTCTTGGCCAAGAACTATCGTAGAAGTAAATGTAGGAGATGCGAATAGATAAATGAAAAAGATTAATACCGCAATCTTTATTTTCACGTCCATCTGTTAGCCTCTGGATATTTCTAACTGATTTGTTTTATCCAGATCAGTCAATTTCAACAAGTATTTTAAATTTCCACAAACACAGTCCTCCCCATTAAGGTTGACTGGTTTATCAACTACTATATAATTCGTTTCTTTTGGTAAACCCGTACATCCTTTGGCATTCGCAGAAGTCTCATATTCAGTTATTTCTAATAAATAATTTGTCTCATTTACAGTAGATCTTATCCAATAGCATGAATTGTTATTTTTGAAATCCAGATATCTGTCCTTTTTTTCATTTACTAAATTCTTAAAAGCTGTTTTTACTTCCTTTTCTTCGCTCAAAGAGGATTTATAGAAGAAGCCCGTTTGAATTCCCCTATTAAAAAATAGGATTATCAGAACCACTAAAATAAAAATAACTATTAAATAATTTTTATTAATCATAATAAATTATATTATTTTTTCGATTAAAAAAGTACGACATTTATCATGGAAATATTTATATACTACTATAAAGTAATACTAAACGATTGGATGTATAATATAAGCGCATTGGTATTAACACGTCCATTTTTCTTGTTAGAATGGGAAAAGGGAAGAAGGCAATTGTCCAGAACTGAATTAGAGCATAGATTATACAGCCTTCAAAGACCAGAAATTGACAAAGAAGCAATTAAAATGATGGAGGACTATGTAGTTAATATAAGACCAAAAATTGTTTTCCTCGATGGTTCCTCTCCTTCAGAAGAATTACATTTTTGTTCGCCCGAAGCTGCAAAAAAATATACTGAAAGAGATTACTTTGGCGTTGAAGAAGATAGCAGAGCCATAATTTCACGAATGGCAGGCGCAGAAGTGATATATCTAGACGAAGGATTTGAAAGAATAAATCCATATTACAAAACCCAAAAAAGAAAAATAGAAGAGATGTTTCTGATAGATGAAATCATCGAGCAAATTAAAGAAAAACGAGGTTATATTGATGATGCACAACATTCATATAAAAAGCATTTCGAGGAAAGTAATCATGAAAATATGAACGAAAAAGAAGCAAAGGAATGGTTGAAAGATGTAATTAATGTATACAATAATTTACTCCCTCAAAAAGAATGTGCACTAAGTGTTGGTGGCATAGCAAACTTCCCAGAAGAATGTCCTGCAAAAAGCTATACTGCTGCTGAAGATGTTTTAAAAAAAGCTAAGGATTTGAAAAAAATCCAATCATTAAGACTTGAAGACAAAATTCAAGAAGGAAGAGAAGATTTCTGGATGAAAAAAGTTGAAAGTAGAGGCTCTGAATTATATGAAGGTTCAAAAATTTTATTCATTACAGAAGCATTTCATATGGGTATAGAGAATGAAGATTCTAGCAATGTATCTTTTTGTATTGAAAAATTTCACTTACCAATTTCTGCCATAGCAAAATGGGGACTTATGCATTATCAACCGCCAAAAGTAGGAAATTTTCATACTAAATTGAGTATTTTAGGTCCTGTAAAAATTGTTGATTTAACTCAAAAAAATGTAGAAAAAATTTTAGAAAATAGATGGTCTCTAAAACATCAACAAGTATCTAATTCTTAAATAAAATTTGACTATACTTACTTCTTTCTATAATTAAAAGAAAAAGAAAAAAATCCACCATCAATTTCGGCTTACCAGCTTTAGCAATCTAGGTCTCTTAGACGATTAGTTACAGTAAGCTAAGCATCTCGCCCGAAGGCTTGATGTGTACACTACTGTTCTATCAACCTCGTCGTCTACGAGAGTCTTCGTCACACATCCGACTGTTGCCAGCCAGTAGTGTGATCGGTTGTCTATTTTTGCGGGCAGTTTCCCGCTTAGATGCATTCAGCGGTTATCTGCTACGGCGTGGCTACCCGGCGTTGCTTGTACAACCGGTATACTAGAGGCCGCAGGAGCATGTTCCTTTCGTACTTGCGCTCCTTTCCACTCAGACATCCAACACCTCCAATAGATAGCGACCGAACTGTCTCACGACGTTCTGAACCCAGCTAACGTCACCCTTTAACCAGTGGGCACCTGTACCCTTGGCTGCTTATGCACAGCCAGGAGGGGTGGAACCGACAACGGAGAAGCAATGCGCTTCGTCGATGTGAACTCTTAGAAGCCACGACTCCATTATCCCCGAGGTAGCTTTTCTGATACCACCGACACCCATTAAGAGTAGTGGATGTATCGCTAACCCAAGCTTTCGCTTTTGGATCCCTTTTTGTTGAGGATCCAATCAATTCGGCTTTTGCGTTTGCACTCGACTCCCGATTTCTGACCGGGATGAGCCGAACTTTGGGCTCTCTTGATCTCTTATCAAGAGAGTACCGCCCCAGCCGAGCTATCCATCTGAAGTTGTCCCGCTATTCACGGTAAGTATTACGGTTTCGAAAGAGTAGTGTTACATTGTCGTCTCCACTATGCCCGGAAGCATAGCATTAGCAACTCCTACCTACAACTCTGCATTCAAAACCATAACACAGCAACAAACTATAGCAGAGCTCTACGGGGTCTTCGTTTCCCATTGGAGGTCTCTGGTCTGTTCACCAGACAATAGATTCACTGGGTCCTGGTTCGGGACAGCGAGGAAGTCGTTAAGCCGTTCATGCAGGTCGACAATTAATCGACAAGGGATTACGCTACTTTACGACGGTCAGAGTTACCGCCGCCGTTTACCGGGGCTTAGTCCCGTTGAAACGAGATTTGACACACCGGTACTGGGCAGGCCTCAGGAACTGTACAAGTCATTTCTGATTAGCAGTCCCCTGTGTTTTTGTTAAACAGTCGCTCCCTCCTTGTTATTGAAACCTGCGCTGCCTTGCAGCAGTACAGGCACGGATTATACCTAAGATACTCCGCTAATTTGCCGATTTCCCTAAACCAGGTTCTCCCATCACGTCTTCTCCTTCTCAGAGAGGGGCACCAGTGTCGGTTCTGAGTACGAACATGGAAAATTCATTTGGGAACCATTTTCACGGTCTCCAAGAATCGACGAAACTTGACATGAGCCAAGCTATTCCTGTCTTCATCTGGTTCTCTCCTTTACGGATCTCCCCAGATTTTAACAGTTAACTTGCGTTCGCCTATCTCAAAGAATCTGATTCCCAACTAGCGTTGCCGCACGTATTCCCATGGTATTGGAATATTAACCAATTTACCTTTCCCCAAACTAGGTTAACGTTTGAGTTAGGATCGACTGACTGTCAGATGATCGACATTGCTGACAAATCCTTGCCCTTTAGACGACCGGGATTCTAACCCAGCTATGCTGCTACTCCCATCAGGATTTTCATTTCTTAACGGTCCACAGGATCTTACGACCCTGCTTCTACCCATTAAGGACGCCTTCCTACCACTTCTTTCGAAGTCCAAGGTCTCGGTAACCGACTTAGTGTCTTCCGTTTTCAGGGCCTGAATCCTCGGTGGGTAAGTTGTTACACACTTTTTAAAGGGTGGCTACTTCTAAGCCTACCTTCCCGCTGTCTGAGGATGCAGACGCCTTTATATCATTTAGCCAGCATTTAAACACCTTAACCTTGGTCAGGGTTGTTGCCCTCTCGGAAATCCAGCTTACCCGGATACCCTCACTTTTAGTCTTCTACGACGATAAAGGATTCGGAGTTTGACAGGATAGCTGAGTCTTTCGGCCCTTGACTATCCAATCAGTAGCTCTACCCCCTTATCCGTCTCAGACTAGGCTGCACTAGGATGCATTTCGGAAGGAACCAGCCATCACCAGCTTCGATTGGCTTTTCACCCCTAATCCCAAGTCACCTGAGTGGTTGGTCCCCAACATCAGTAACGGGCCTCCATCCAGCTTTCGCCAGACTTCACCCTACCCAGGATTAGATCAACTGGTTTCGGGTCTTATCCCAGTGATTTCAGACACTTTCATATCTAGACCCACGCTGTTGCCAGTTACGGTCTTTTCGCTTTCGCTAAGGCTCCTATTCGGATTAACCTCACCACTGAAATAAACTCCCTGACCCATTATTCAACACGGATGTTGCAACTCTGATAAACTTTCGAGCTGCAACTGACGATATCTACTTGGCTTTGGGCTCTTTTTATCCCCCGTTAGGGGTACTTTTCAGCTTTCTGTCGCCATACTAAATACGCTATCGGACTCTAGGAATGTTTAGGGTTAGATGTAAATGACACCCGAATTCTCACTCAAAATCCAATGAGTAATACTCTGGATACTCGCCATTTCGCTTCTCATCTTCCTCTACGGGACTATCACCCTTTATCGTATCTTTTTCCAAAGAATTTTGAGTCGATGAGTTAGAGAAGACACGAGTCCAAAACTCCACATCCCTTTTGCTCGTCACAAAAGGTTCGGTTTGCCCTGTTCCGCTTTCGATCGCCTTTACTAACGGAATCTCGATTGATTTCTTTTCCTGCGGATACTAAGATGCTTCAATTCCCCGCGTTAAACTTCCTCTCGGAATAAACGGGATTTCCCATTGAGAGATCTTGAGATCAAAGGCTGCTTGCGCCTACCTCAAGCTTATCGCAGCTTACCACGTCCTTCGTCTTTTCTAGAGCCAAGCCGTCCACCAAGCAGAGTAGCAGACCTAAATTTTTGCCGCTGGTAAACCTATGATGGTTTCATACTGTTGATAATATCAACATCATCCCTTCACCCTTCAAGCCTGAAGAGTTGCATCTTGGGTCTCGGCTCAAAAGGTGTCCATTCTCGTCATAAAATCAGAGAGACAGTTCGCATATCACAGCCGAGAAATAAGAGTATAACAGCGTCCAATGAAGTTAGTTCAATGACATATCGACACCATTATACAAGAAAGAATATTGTATGCAATGATATTTAAATCTTTCTCAAGAAAATTTAATTACGCATTGTCCCAGGAATTAAAAAATAAGAAAAAGGTAAAAATTTGGATCAATACAAATTAAGCCTTTTTTAGCAATGGGAGCCCTGTTTTTGAGCTTTCTATGACTTTATAACCATCAGGCAAATCTACCGATCCAGCCGAATCTTTCGAAAAATAAAATATTCTTTGATTTCTACCTCCTCTCAATTTTACATCTTTTGAATGTAACCAATATTCCATTCCCTTCGAATTTTTGTGACTGAACATATTTTTCCCTCCTTAAAAGTTTTTAAAAAAGTTTTTATATGGTGTATTCTTTTTTGTCTTCCTATTATAAGTGTTTTTACTTTTTAATATTTTTTCGGCCAAGGATTTTCTTAAAAAATTCATATATCCAGACGTAAAAACAAGATACAGCGTATATCGGTATGGCAGAAACCGCAGTAATTTCTAAACCTTCTACAAAACCTGCCATACATTCTTCGTTGATACTGCAAGCAGGTGGAAAAAATATTATCAAAGGTAGAATGAATACCAAACTTAGAATAATGAAATAAACTAAGGCTTTTCTCCACTCTAGAGCGAAGAATTTTTTCCAGTTCATAATTTAATTTTGTTTTCTTGTAATAAAAGCATATCGGATAAAATAAACACTAACAAAAGTTATTTTTTAATTATTAAATTCCGAAGATAGTCAAAAACCTGGCAATAAATAATAGCCTGCAGCCTTTTCTCTGACAACTCTTTTGACAACTTTTTTGTTCGATAAAGTCAAAAGCAAATTTGCCACTATGTTTTTGGGTAAAACTGCCTTTCTTGAAATGTCATCTGCGGTCTTCAACTTATCTTGAGCTGTAGCGCCGAGCATTTTTAATGCATCGACAACCTTTTTTTCTCTATCGTCTAAATCTACCATTTTTAAACACCTTATGAGCAAAATTTTTAGGTATATAAATTGGACTAAAAAAATGAAGGATTAGCGACACCGCACTTTGTCGTTAAAAATCATAAAAAACATAAGTCCTTCTAAGTATTTAAATTTTAAATCGATTGAACTAAATTATATTAAGTGATTTTTTGGATAATAAGAAAAAAGCTATTATTTTAACGATCTTGGCAGGTTTTTTCTGGGGCACTTCTTTTCCTGCGATAAAAATTGGTTTACAATACATTGATTCATACATGTTTGCATTTTTGAGATTTTCTCTTGCTGCTATAATAATGTTTTTCGTCTTGATATCAAAGCAAAAAATTAACTTAAAATTCGGTAAAAACAGGATGATCTGGTTTTTAGGAATAACTAATGGAGTTGCGTATCTTTTACAATATATTGGGATGAATTTTACTACTGCTTCTAAATCGTCATTACTTATAAATCTGAGTGCTATATGGGTTGCTGTGTTAAGCCCGTTTATATTAAAGGAAAGTTTAGGAAATAAAAAAATAATAGGAATTTTACTTGGTATTTTAGGAGTTTTCCTGATTACGACTAACTTGAATTTTTCAATACTAAATCAAGGTATGATTATCGGTGATTTAATAGTTATTTTATCTGGCTTTATTTGGGCTTTTTATATAATATTCAACAAAAAATTGGCTTCTGGTGAAGATACTTTCCAGTCAACAGTATGGATTTTTTTCATAACTGTCCTGCCTATGATTCCGTTTATTTATTTTTCAAGCAATTTTACTTTATCTTTACCCCTTGAAGCTTGGCTTGCAATTGGTTATACAGCCATATTCTGCTGGATAGTTCCTTTTTACCTATGGTTTAAAAGTCTAAAATATATTTCTCCTGTGACATCTACCATTATCCTTTTAACAGAAGTAATAGTTGCTATGACAATATCCTCTATCGTTTTGAATGAAATGTTTACCTTAATTTCAGGTATAGGGGCTGTTTTTATATTTATAGCCATTATTCTGGCCTCTTAAAAAAACGATTTTTAGCTGTATTCCAGATAATAGAAATCTTTATAAGTCACTACTGATAAGTAACGTTTCACAAAAAAGGTGCTAAAATGGGATGTTATAAAAGTTGTCTGCAAAACAAAGAAACTGGTGGAAATGGCTATGGTCAGTGCTTTGTTAGTCGTATAACATCTATTGCTGTTGAAAGATCAGCTTATCTTCAAGAACAAAAAAGATTAGGCATACTGCCTGATTTTTATGATTGTACAGGACCTGAATGCAAACATCCTACTAAACGAAAATCTGAAATTAGAATAGGTGCACCATGTCAAACCCACTAAAAACATTGTACGGAGTTGATATCACAAAAGAAGAGTTAGTAGGAATTCTCCAAAAAGCAGAACTTCAGTCAAAAGGAAGAGTTGTCGGTATTGAAGTCGAGTTAAAAAATCCTCATTCTCTTGATAAATTAATAGAAATAGTTAGCAAGGTACAACAGTTACCCCATGCAAAAGAACCTAAAAAAGTTGACTTGAAATTCGAAAATAAAGATACTATAGAGTTTAATTCAACTCCTTTTCGATTAAAAGAACTTCCAGATGTTTTAAAAAAATGGAGAATACTTGAGAATTTCGGATTAACTAGTACTCATTTAAGCTATTCTGGAGAACCTTGGGAAATTTTAAATAAAATAGCATTAACTGCCTCTCCCTTTGCCACTGTATGGAGAAGTTTCTGGAATCAAAAGCATTTAGATTCTTATTTGCAATGTTGGCCTCACACTCGTGGTATTCATATCTTACCAAGAGAATTTGGGGCTGTTTCAATTGTAAGTGAACACCGTTATGTTATGAGTGCAGAAATACGTTATGTTGGAAACCAAATAGAGGCCTTGGGCAAAATATTACCCTTCGCCTTAAAAAATTACAATAGAATAACCGATGAAGATTTTAAACCATTGGAGCCAAACAACCCATACTTGAGTGAACTAAAAACAGAAATAGCTAAAAAAATAAAGTATCCACACTACGTTAAAAATGTACTCGCAATGGTTGCTTGGCCTTTTTGTATTACAGAAAGTTCGCTCTTTAAAAAATTCTTACCTCAAACCTTTGAGTATTGTGTAGATAATGGTGATTATTTACTCGAAATGTATAATTCGCTCGCAGATTCATATTCGAAGGAAAGACAATTCATGTTCAAAGAACCAATAAAATATCCTCACTTAGATGCAGCAAAAGATGTAGCAAATTATGCAGGTAAAATGAATATAAATGAAGTTTATAGAGTGATACATCTTTAATTAGGTATGAATCTCCACAATGTCTAAATCTTTTAACTTATAATCTAAACCAACATGAGTTCCAGAAAACTTTGAGTTGTTAAAAATTCTTGCAAACTTAAAATCCTTTAGAAAATCTTTATGAACATTTTCTGCAACATCCCTTACTGTTGATCTCATTGGCAGAGTAATGGGGGGAATAATCTTCGGCTTACCGAGAGGTTTTGTATAAACTCTTATTAAACCTAACTTTGACCATATTTCCTCTTTCAATTTTTCTAATCCAGTTCTTTTAGCAGCAGAAATTTCAATATAATTTGTCTTTTCTTTTGATAAGTCAGACTTGTTAACGACAAAAAGTATTTTCTTGTTGTGTAGATTTCTTTCCTTCAATATTCCGAGAATTTCTTCTTTTTGTTTATCAATATTTTCAATAGCATCAAATAAAACTAGAATTTCATCGCAAGAATAAAGTAAACTCATGGATTCAGGATCGAAAGTAGAAGGAATTTCAATCAATTGAATTTGAACATCGCCGAAAGTCATCATGCCAACTTCTGGTTCTTTTGTGGTATAGGGATAATCTGCTACTTCTACTTTTTTTCCAGTCAATAAATTCAATAATGTACTTTTTCCAGATTTTGTTAAACCTAAAATACAAACTTGTGCAGCACCTAATTTTTTTATTGTAAATTTAGGTCTTGATCCGGCCTTGGCAGATTTTTGTTCTTTTAATCTGGCGAGCCTTCTTCTCAAAAGTGATAACTGATTCTCCGTTCCCTTATGCTTAGGAATAGTTCTAATCATCTCTTCCAATGCTTCTATCTTATCTCTTCTAGTCTTAGCTTCCAAAAACCTTTTCTCTGCAACATAGTATTCGGGTCCAGCGTTCATCGGCATAATTAAATTTGAAGGATAGGATGATTAAATATTTTCATATTTCATAATTCTTACCATGATGATAAAGGAAGGATTAACTAAGTTAGACATACCAAAAGATTACCTGAAAAAAACTCACTTCTTTAACCCAAAAGTAGAGTTGTCCAGAGATATAACTGTTCTTGTCCTGAATAGTTTAGATTCAAATGAATGGATTGTATGTGATGCTTTATCTGCGATTGGTGCTAGGGGTATAAGAATAGCTAAAGAATGCGATGTTAAAAAAGTTTGGTTGAATGACATAAGTGAAGATAATATAAAGTTCATGAAAAAAAATGCACGACTTAATTCAGTAAAAAATAAAATTGTTATTAGCAATAAAGATGCCAATCAAATATTATCGGATTCTATAAGGGTTTTTGATTATATTGATTTAGATCCATACGGGAGCCCTTCGTATTTCTTTGATTCTTCTGCTAGAGCAATAAAAAGAGAAGGTTTTCTAGGATTTACTGCAACCGATACAGCTGCTCTATGTGGAAATAGTCCTATAACATGTCTGAGAAGATATGGAATAGAAAGTTATTTGACAGATTTTTTCAAGGAGCTTGGTTTGAGAATATTGATAGCTAATGCGGCCTTTTACTTTTCTAAATGGTCTTTTTCTTTGGAGCCTCTATTGAGTTATACATCGGAACATTACTTTAGAGTTTTTTGTAAAGTTGAAAAAGGAAAGAGTATTGCCAGCAATACATTAAAAAATAATCTAGGTTATGTCAATTATTGCCCAAAATGTCTGTGGAGATCTGTAGATAAAATTCCGAGAGAAAAATGTGAATTCTGCAATTCTTCTTTAATTATAATAGGAAAAACCTGGATCGATAAAATAGAAGATGCTGAATTCATTCATAAATGTTCCGAAAATCTTTCTAAAGTAAATTGGCTGAATAATGAGAAAAAAATAAGAAAATTATTATTCTTTTTGAAAAAAGAAAACACGCCATTCTACTACGACATACATAGAATTTGTCAAAAGCATAAGTTAGGAATCCCAAAATTTAGCTTAGTTCAAGATAAATTACGAGAGGGGGGTTATATTGCGGACAGAACTCATTTTTCTGTTAATGGAATAAAAACAGATGCAACTCTAGAAAATATAATTGAAATAATTAAAAAGATACAAAACTAGATGATTTATTGAATGGGGTAATCAGCTAGCTTGGTCTAGGCTTCCAGCTTGGGGTGCTGGCAACCCGTGTTCAAATCACGGTTACCCCATACTTTAAATTTTTAATTATTTTTCTTTTCCTTATGAGAAATTGGAATCCCGAAGAATACAAACGTCTAGTAGAAAGAACAAAAGATCCGCATCTTAGAGAAATAATGAGAAGAGAAAAGTTACATATAAAAGAATGTGTTTCTGGTTCAAAATCGAGAACTGCTGTAGATAGTGGGACTGGTACAGGCAGACTTATTCCATTCTTATCTAAATTGTTCTATGATGTGATTGCAGTTGATATCAATCCTAAAATGGTCGAAGAAGCTAGAAAAAGAGCTAGACCCTATAAGAACGTAAATGTTGTTCAAGGAGATATTGTCGAACTCGATAAAGTCTTAGATGGATACGGCATTGAAACAAGAATGCCTGTAGTAATATCTGCACTCAACACGTTGGGAACGTCCGAGGGCGATCCTTATGAAATGATAAGTGGCATGAAAAAAGTAGCTAAAAAAGATGGTGAAATGGTAATCACCCTTTTTTGTAAATATTCACTCAAATATTGGGGAATAAAAATGTATGAAAAACTTCAAAGTTTAGTAGGAAAACCCGATTTATCAAAATGTGATTTTAAGAAAGGAATGTTCAAGACTGAGTATGGTTATTCAAGCAAATGGTGGTCATTAGAAGAAATATCCGACATTTTCACGAGATTAGAAGATTTAGTTTCCGTTGAATGGGTCAACCCTTACTTTTATATAATTCATGCTGATTATACAGGACGAGGAGAACTGATAAAAATAGGTTATAAAGGTCTAAAATAGTTTATAGACTAATTTAATTAAATCCCTTAGAATTTTTTTCTATTGTATTTATCTTCGTCCAATTCTTTTTCTTAGTGCTTTTATTTCAGTTTTTCTTTCTTCTATTCTCTTTTCTTGTGGCTTCTCTCTCAAGAAACTGTTTACTAAATCTTCTGCTTTCATCGACAATATCTCATGAATTCTAGTTGGTATAAAACCTGCATCTCTACAAACATCGTCGATTCTCTGAATTTGTTTTTTAATTTCCGAAAGTACTTTACATGCTCTGAACTTATAAATTGCTGCGATTGTTCTTTGCGCTCCTAAAGTCGTTAAATCCATTTTGTTTATTTCATCTGTGAATTCCTGAAGTTTGCTTTTGGAATAAATATAAAGATCCAACAACGATACCATCTCTGGACTATCTAGTGTTATTTCTTCTAGTTTGCCCAAATCTCTTAAATTATCTTTTATATTCTTCAATTCTGTGTCTATTTTTCCAATCAATTCTTTCAATGGAAAATCATCGATTGTAGTCTCTGGTCTTGCTTGTAATTCTGGAGCTAATTCTTCGATTTTATTTTCAATTTTACTTGATAAAGACATCGATGGCATATCATTTTCTTCTTCTATTTCTTCAGGCTCTTCAGGTTGTTCGGATTCAGCGGTTTTTAGTGAGCTTTCTCCTGTAGGTTCTTCTGGGAATTTAAAGGGTTCCAAATCCTGACTTTTTATATTTTCCAAGTCGTCCAATTCTTTTACTTCCTCTTTTTTGAAAAGGTTAATTGTCATTCTATCAATTAGATTTTCGCGTCCTGGGGTTTAAATTTATCTATTAGAACTCTAACAATGAAGAATGAGTTAAAATCATAGGTTTTTTCTCTAGTAAAACATCATTTTCTAGTCTGCAGCCACCTATACCAGGTTCATAAATGCCTGGTTCTATGGTAAATATCATATTTTCTTTTAGTTTGAATTCTTTCCAATCTTTCAGTTCCTCTTTATCTATCGGTTTGGGAGAAATGTAAGGCATATCATGCAATTCTAAACCTAGACCATGACCGAGAGAATGTTTGAATTTGAAACCATTTCTTTTTATAATATTTTCAGCTTCAGCATGTACTTTCCATGTTGGTATATTCAAATCAATCGTATCTATAGCTTTTTTATATGATTCTTTAACGGCTTTAATTATTTTTTTCTGTTTTTCAGAAATTTTCCCAAGAGTGAATGGAACTGTGATATCAGAGCAATAACCTTTGTAAATAACCCCAAAGTCTACCACACCCAATCCTTCTTTTATTTTTTCATTAGAGAAAGATGGATATGGGTGTACAAAACTCGATCTCCTACCAGACGAAACAATCGTTGGAAATGATAATTCATCTGCTCCTTTTTTAATCAAGTTTTGTTCCAGAATGAATGCCAATTCTTTTTCAGTTATTTTTTTAGAAAGATTGTCCTCGATTATTTTTATGCCATGATCTGCAATTTTACATGATTTTTTAATTAAATTGATTTCTTTTTGTTCTTTTGTACTCCTAAGTTCCAGAATGATGTCACTTATATCTGTGAATTTAAGTTTTCTAAATTTGTTATACAACTTATATGGAAAGATATTTTCCATGATTCCAATATTTTTGCAACCTTTTAATTTTTCTTTCAAGATTTTAGATAAACTTCTGTCATAATCCCCTAGGTTGATTATTTCATCTGCTTCGACCTCTTCTTTTGCTTGATCATAGCTCAAAGGAGAGACTACTAGGGTGATTTTTCCTTTTTTCACTAATAAACAACTGAATGAAAAAAATCGTGTTTGTTCAAATCCTGTAAAATATTCTATATTAATATCGTATATTGGTTCAGAAGTTAGAAACAATGCTAAATCTATATTTTTTTCTTTTAATTTCTTTTGGAACATTTCTATTTTTTTCTTTGAAATAACTCTCATATAACTTAATTGGTATTATGTTAAAATATCATTTGCTATCTTTATTTTAAAAATTAGATTTCAAAAACTCTGTGATAGAATTTTTCTTTTTTCATCTCAACATTACTCCATAAAAATTTGTTAATATACCTGAACATAATTTCGATTTGGAGGGGGTGTTCATATGCTGTGTAAATTTTGCAACAACCATGTTTGGTTCAGATTTGACCATGGCATAAACTCAACTAGGATTTGCCTAGTTTGTGGCTACACTAAGAACATCAACAGGATAATGAACGCCATTTTTTAATTTTTCCCAGCTATCTGTACATCTTCAAATCTAATGTAAGGACATATTCCTGCTAGAATAGTTCCTCCAGAAGTAATTACTGACTTATTTGATATTCCTGAAATATTTTTAATAAGGTCAAAGAAATTTCCTGTAACTAAACCACCTTTAATAGGTTGAGATAATTCTCCATTTTTAATATAATAACCTGACCTAATTTCAGAAGAGAAATTTCCAGTTATAGTATCAGGATATAACCAACTGAAAGTATTAACTAATATTCCGTGCTGAACTTCTTTTATCAATTGTTCGATACTTTGCTTTCCTGGCTCGATGAAAAAATTAGATACTTGATTGCCAGGCATACCGCCATACTTTCCGTTAAATACGAAAAAAGTTTCACCCTGTCTTAAACCATTGCCAGTAGATTTTCTTCCATCTTTTATTCCATAGAATTGATCATAAATATAATCCTGAAAAACTCCTTTATCGATGAGAATGTTTTTTCTTTGAGGAACTCCCTCATCATCGAACTCACTAGTCATTAAACCATACGGATAAAGACCATCACTTATCACCGTTAAATCTTTTACTGCAATTTTTTCTTTTGGTTTCAATATCGAAGTTTTGTTTAATTTTGATTCGCCAGTCACCTGAGAACTTATGACAGAACCCAAACCGTCTAACACAGAAGTTGGAGAGAAAATAACAGTTGTCTTTTCCGTTTTTGGTTCGATTGTTATTAATTGATCATTAGCAAATTTTATCCATTCATTTATAAGAGATAAAGGCATATCTTCCATTCTTCTTCTGTATTCATGCGACCAGAATTCAACCTTTTTACCGTTCTTTTCTAACATTATCGAAAGTTCTATCATGAGAGTTGTTTCTTCTCTGCTTAAATCGACACCCTCTGAATTAATTATGTAAATATATGAATCGTATGTCCTAACTTTTCCAAAAGATATTGTCGTTTTATTTTCAACACTTTTTAATAAGTTATCAGCATAATTCTTAACCACACCTTCTCCATTTTCTCTTATAGTTTTATCAACAGTTTTTACATTTACGAATTTTTGACTAGTTGGAAAATTGAATTTTATTTTTTCAGTCATCTCAGAACTTTTAAATGCATTCTTTACAGTTTGTTCAATCATTGGTTTAGAAAAAATGTTACTCGAACTGAATCCCATACCATTTTCATGAATACGTATTCCATATCCACTGTTGACAGTCTTGTCAATAAAATTGATTCTATTTTTTTGTATTTGGATTTCATTCGTTATTGTGTTTTGCAAGTAAAGTTCATACTCATCAGTTCTTTTTTTTAATTCATTCAATATCAATTCTTTCATACAATCAACCAAAATTCTTAAAAAAATCTTTGATAGGTTTACTTAACGTTTTTAATTTTTTGAATTCTTTCCAAGTGACCCATTTATATTCCTTAGATTCTGCTTCATCGATTTTCAATCGACCCGATAATATTGAACACTCAAAATAAAGAATAAACCTGTGAGCTACATACCCTTTTTCATGCAAACAGTTAAATCCCTGACCCCAGCCAAGAAATCTATTTATTTTAATTTTAATTCCGAGTTCTTCTTTCATTTCTCTTTTTAAAGCATCTTCTACTCTTTCATTTAACTCTACCTTACCCCCGGGAGTTTCCCATGTTCCTACTTCAACATTTTTAGCTCTTTTTATTGCCATGTATTTGTCGTCTTTTTTTATAAAAGCATCGACAATTAATACAGGTCTTTCAGGTCCTTTCATCCAATTATCGCCTTCTTAATTCTCATGTAAGGTCCACCAGAACTGACTGAAACATAATCTTCATGTCCCTTTCCACAACCAGATCCCCTCATCTCAAAATTATCAGTTACTGCATCAACATTATTTAAAAATTCTAAGACTTTTCCAGATATACTAACTCCTTTGAATAGTTGACCTAACTCTCCATTTTTTATTTCTCTAACTTTTTGAGAAGACACTTGTAGATTGCCGCCAATAGGATCTTCCATTCCTGTCAAAGCATTAATTAAATAAAATCCTTTGTCAGTATCTTCTACTAATTCATCATATTTCCAATCCTTTGGTTCTATGTACGTATTACTCATTCTTACAAAAACTTTTCTAGAAAAATCTTGAGCCCTTGCATTTCCTCCAGGTTTAGCATTCATGAATGCAGCAGATTGTCTATCATGTAAGAAATTAATCAACACACCGTCTTTCACTATCAACGTATCACTAGATTTTATTCCTTCATCATCAAAAATAAAGTAACCTCTCTCACCTTTCAAAGAACTGTTGTCATGTAATGAAATTAATTCTGAAACAATTTTTTTACCTAACAAATTAGAAAGATAAGAACGATTTCTAAGAACTTGATCAGCCTCGCAACCATGACCAAAACTTTCATGTGCAATAACACCTGAAACATCTGGATCTACTATTATATCATGTACCCCGCCTTTCAATATTCTAGCTTTTAGCATTTCTACAGAACCTTTGACGACTTCATCTATTTTTTCATTCAAATCCAAAGATGTGAATAATTCATAACCTCCTATTTTTGCCAACTGAAAATAATCCATTTCAACTTTGTTTTCTTCCCGTGATATGGCTGAAATATAAAATCTAAAATAGGGTATTTTTTGTCTTAAAATGGAACCCTCTGTATTCATGAAAATCATTTCGCTTTTAGAATGAGCTATACTTGCAGCTGCATTGACAACCTTTTTTTCTTTCATGAGCTGTTTGAATATTTCTCTAACTGTGTTGACTTTTTCTTCTGGGCTAATAATCTCTGGATCTTTTTTGACTTTTATTTCTTCGTCCACTTCCCAAGAATCTTGCAAGTATAATTTTGATTTTTTATTACCGATTCTTCTCACTAGTTTTTCGGTATCGTTTAATATTTTTTCTTCATTCAATTCGTTGTAACCGAGATAATACCATTTATCATCTGAAAATGCTCTTATACACAAACCAGTAGCAGAAGATGTGTTAATGTTTTCTTCATTACTGTTTTTACCTACAGAAAAGCTTCCTCCTGTTTCTAGTCTAACATCTCCGTAATAGGTTTTTTCGAGAATTTTAATGATTTTTTCTAAAAGGTCGCTTGAATTCATAAATAATATTATTCGCAGGAATTTAAATCATAATTATTATTGAATGAGATAAGCTGGCATCCAAGTTTCATAAATCATTATTAAATGCTCATAATGGCTAATTACATGCGGGAATCTTTTTCTTAAATCGTTTATTATTTGGTTGAATTGTTGATAATTTTCAACTGCAAATTCAAACTCAACTTCCCATGGAGCCAAACTTCTAATATAATATAATGAACTGGGGTGTTGCTTCATCCACTCAAACAATGATCTTTCATCTTCTTTGGATAATGATTTGAAATAAATTATTGCCTTAAAAAATTCTAATCCTAATTTGTTGAAATCAACTGCTATACGATAACCTAAAATGATTCCTTTTTCTTCCATCTTCTTAATTCTTGTTCGAACTATCTCTATTGTGGAATTGACTTTTCGTGTTAATTCTGCAATCGGAATTCTTGCATCATTCGCTAATATTTCAAGAATCTTATAATCTAACTCATCAATTTTATTGTCTATTACGTCTCCACCAAAGATAACATATTTTCCGTTTTTATCATTTGTAAAGAATTTTTTATTGTATTGTCTTGTATCAACCATCGTACCAAGGACTTTCTTAACGATTAATCCCTTGAATTGAGAAAGCATATTGTTGATTTCATCATAAAATTCTGTTATGTTTCTAGAAAGAATAGCAAAAACACAATCAAAAGCACCATCAGAAATACCCATCCAATAAACTGTTTTTTGGTTCTTCAAGAATTCATAAAAACGTTCTCTTTCTTTTGGAATATTCTCTAGTTGGAGATAGACTTTAAACATATAATAACCAAGCTTGTTAGGATTGATTGAAGTAATGTATTTTTGGATTATGCCTTTTTTTCCTAATTGTTGAATCCTATATTTTACAGCTTCTCTTGATTTATTGACTGTTCTTGCTAGTTTTGAGTTTGGTATTCGACAGTTCATATCTAATTCTGCGAGTATTTTCTTATCTGTTAAGTCTAATTTTATTTTTTCCATGATTTACCGATATTTGTTTAAATATATAAAGATTTCTATAAATCGGTCAATTTTTAATGAAAAGTTTTATTATATATTTTTAAGTGATTTACACTGAATAGTGATGAAAATGGATCCAGAAAAGATGATTAATGCTTTATTTATGAGTGTACCATACCCTGGGGAGGAAAAATTTGAAGGTCAACCAACTGGATTACTATATGCTCTTTCTGTATTGACTGAGAGAAAGTTAAAGAAATATGGTGATAGGAATGCAGTAAAAAATGAGTTAGAAGTATGGTGTCCTAGTGGTATTCCAAATCGGAATGATGGTATTCCAGATCGAGAAAGTGAAATGTTTTTTGAAAAAGAATTAACTGATTATTTAAAAAATAAAAAACCGAAAATCGTAGGTTTAAGCACATTTAGTATTTCTTATCAAAATGCTATCAAGATAAGAAATTTAGTAAAAAAAATATCACCTAAAACTATCGTTTTGCTTGGGGGAGCAAATGAAGATAATTCTGTAAAATATTATAGAGAAAAAGGTAAAGTTGATGCTGATTTTGTATTTGCTGGAGATGCTCCTCTCCTGTTGAATGAATTATACAAAGTTATAGAGGAAAATTCAACTGCAACAGTGGAAGAGATAAAAAAAATTGTGATAAATCAAAAAGAAAAGTTCGGTCAGTTAAACGGTGCTGGTCTAATTTTATTTAACACAGAAGCAGGACTAAAAGAGATTGCTTCTCAATCTTACATAGAAGACAGTAAAGAAAGAGAATCAATTCGATTAGATAAATTACCTATAATGCCACGATTTTTACTCAAAGATGAGGATGAAGTCTCACGATTATTCGATATTTTTAGTTATGGGAGTAGTGGTAATAAAAAAACTGCTCAAGTTATGATTGGACAAGGCTGTCATTATGGATGTGGATTCTGCAGTGAAGGTATCAAAAAAGTTTGGTATGATAAAGATGGACCTAGATCAATAAATTCTGTGAGGGATCTTTCTCATGTTGAAAGAGAATTTCAAGAATTGAAAGAACAAGAATACGAAGCCATCTTCTTTGATGATAGCACGTTTTTTGCAAAATCAAATCAATACATGAAAGAATTGATTAAGTTAATTAAAAAATATGAGTTTGAATGGGGATGTCAGACTACTCTGGGTTCTATACACTACATGAAAGATCTACTTCCTCAAATGAGAAAATCTGGTTTGAGTTACGTATACATAGGTTTAGAACATTTTGATGAAAAAATAAGAGACTCTTTTGGAAAAGATATAGGTGGTGGTAACAAATTCGATGATTATTCGATAGAAGATACTTTAGCTCTATTAAAACAAAATAGAATAAGAGTTGGTATTTCATTAACTTTTGGACACCCCCATCCATTTTCTCCAACTGAAGAAACTATAGAGACTAAAAAGACTGCAAAATATGTTATGGATAGAACTGCAGAATTAATTAAAAGGTTCAGAAATATTGTAGGTGTATCATTAAATTTAGTTTCCTATCATCCTGGAACCCCTAATAGTGAAAGATATGAAAACAAAGTTGGATCTATAGATTATACTGCTACTCCTAATAAAATGGAACCTTATACTGTTTTTGAAGAGGGAATTGGTCTCCATGCGAAGGGTATGACAGATGAACTTGCTAGTTTTATTTTAAGTTATGCAAAAGAAAAATTAGGGGATATGTTATTTTAGTGTATGCCAGTTTTTTTTATTTAATTTGAGAATAATTCTAATTCATTCTATGAGCTTTTTCCTTTATCTAAATCTATTCCACCAGCATATACGTTTGTATGTTTTCCTTTCGTCAGTTCAACCGGAAACCTTCGAACATTTTTTTCTATAACTTTTTCTATCGCTTCTTTTGTATTAACACCAACCCTATTAGCGAGCATAAAAGTAAACCACAGCAAATCGCCTATCATATCTTCTACCTTATCAAAATTCTCCTTAATAGTTCTATCAATTATTTCCCTATCAGTTATCCATTTCACTATATTCCTTACTTCCCCCACTTCTTCTACAATTCCCAATAAATAATCCTTTGGATCGTCAAAAGCGCCTTTCCATTTCCTCTCTTCTGAGAAATTTTTTATTTTTTCCTGTGTTTTTTCCATGTCACTATTTAATTTTAAAATAAGGAATTCTTTCGAGCCCACTTTGACTTTTTGAATATTATCTTCGGAAGGCATAATTCCATAATAAATTTTATACTATTTACACTTTTTGTTAACTATTAACTTTATTTAAATATTTTACTTACTATTATTATAATATCAAAGGAAGGTAATTATGAAAATCTTAATATCGCCTATAGGCATTTATGTAAACAGAGTAATGAAAGGCATAGCAACCATAAAACCTGACATTGTCTACTTATGCACGATGGAACATGTCAAAGAGACTAAAGACATTTTTCATAGTAAATTGTACGATAAATGGGAAGCTGTGACTGAAAAATATGCAAAGCAAATCATAAAAAAATTGAGAGTGTTCTATGAGGGTGAAAAAATTCAGATACTACGGGTCAACATTGACGATTATTTATCAGCATTCAAAGATCTGTTTAAATTGATATTATCATTTGATCCAAATACAGAAGTTTTCATCGATACGACCTCGACAACGCATGATTTTAAAATAGCATCCATAACTCTATCAATTTACCTGAAGAATGTCAAATGTATTTACACACCTTCCGCTAAACCGTTGTTTCCTGAAGAATACAAAAAAGAGAGTATAGAGGATGAGGGAAAAAATACAAAAATCATATCTACTCCAAAAATAGATTTTTCAGAACTCCAAACTGGTATACTAAAGGACATACTGATAACCATGAAATCTCGTTTTAATGGTGAAGTGCCTTCGGTCACTGATCTTTTGACTCAATTGAATATGCCAAATGATAAAGGAAACATGATAAAAATGACAAAACTTCTAAGAAAACTTGAAAATTATGGATGTATCACAACCAAAAAAGAGGGGAGAATAAAGAAGTTAAATTTGACATTGATAGGAAGTTCATTATCGGAAGTTTTAAAGAATGTTTGATTTTTAAATTTTCTTATACAATTATAAAACATGATAATTAGAGACGTGCCATACAAAGATGTCATCAGTAAACTAAAGAAGGCGGGTTATGCAACCAGATTTTATGGAAAAGTTGGAACAGAAACAGCATCTGGTGTTGAAATATTTGTAATGCTTGAACAACGTGAAAAACCAGAAGAAAATATTGATGCAAAATATTCTATACTTGAGCAAATACTCGAAAAAAAACCATCAGATTTAATGATTGCAGATTTTCAAACATGTCAAATTAGATTGATGGCTCTAAAAAGTGTTCTTGCCGCGGAAAAAAGAAAAAAGAATTATGTTGAAGCTGGTGATAACACTGCATGTAATTGTTGCGATTAATAAAAAATTCTTATTTAATTTCTTAATTTATCATAGAATATATTAGTAAAGCATTCAATGTCCTGGTAACTCAACCAGGTAGAAAATGTCCAAACCGTCTTAAATATCATATTCTTAAGTTAGTCTTAAATGTTTAACTACTAAAAGTCGGTTTATGAAAAATGATTTAAAACTATATGAAAAATTGCTAAATGAAGGAAAATTAGATTTAATTCTTAAAGGAGAACCTGGATCTAGAGGAATTTCTATAGGAGATGCAAAAGTAGGTTCAGATGTTAGCAGCATTAAAAATAATATTAAAACAGGGGACATAATTGTTGTTGAATCCACAAAACCACCTGATGTACCTTATTTAATGAATTGTGGTGCAATTGTAACTGATACAGGTGGAAAAAGCACTCATGCAGCAATTTTTTCTACTCATTACAACATTCCCTGCGTAGCTGGAACAGGAAACGGAACTAAAATGCTGGAGAATTATAATGGCAAATTATTGGTTTATGTGGATTACTATACCGGTTTAGTCTATAAAGTAAAGGGAGTGTGACTGAAATCAAAACAAGAAGTTTAGGTTGGATGAATGGCAGACTTGTTCCATTCGACGAATCTTATACTGATAATCTCAAAAAAAGTGGAGAATTTGGTCATTTTATAGATGAAATGCACGAAACAATAACTCACTATATTAGCAATATTCCATATAAAGGTGTAAATCTAAGAAATGAGATTCTTTTAGAACAGAATTTAATGACTAGAGAAAAAAGAATGAACTTTATTTATAATTATGTCAAATCACCAATAGTTCCAAAAATTGAATCATATGTTCGATCTTTCAATAGTGATCAGCAATTTGAATTGCTTAAAAAAGGAAAAGTGGGTGACTATTTGCCACCCAGAGAACAGAAAAAAATAAATGAAAGATTATTACAAATTAAGGAAATTAAAAATTCAAAAGAAAGACTGAAAGATTTGTATTTTTTATGGATAGAATTATACGAAAAATTCTTTTTAAACGGCTGCTTTGATTATCCGTTAGGAAAAAAATTGCCTGGTGATATACTCTCAGAAGAAGTTGAAAAATTAGAGGGGGAAATTAACAGAGTTTACAAAAATCTAGAAAATAATGTTTTCGATTTATTGCATAATCCAAAAATTAAGGCCTATGAAATTGAACTAAATCTAGATACACTCGATTTTTTATCATCTTTAACGAAAAAAACAGGTTCTGATATAGAAATAATGCAAAATTTACAGAAAAAAATCGCCCACCCAGATATTGCGGAAAAACTTTTCATCTATTCAAAGAAACATTTCGACGGTTCAATCATAAGAACATTGAATGAACTAGTGAAAATTCCATATCAAAATATTAAACCAAGAGGATTTCTCAAAAAAATGAGAGAAAGAGAAAACGAACTTGCAATTAATTATTCATCGACTAAGAAAAAATTATTTAGAATTGATAAAAGTAATAATGAATCAAAAAAACATATCATGAAATCACTTGAAAAAATAAAATTTTTAATGTATAATGATTTTTATATTCAATCAAAACTTTTGAATATTCCAGATAGGAAAGATTCCTTATGCTTTACATGGCTTACTGTTGATCAACAATTAAAAGATTATTTAAGGCAAATAGACCTGAGAATAAAAGATGAAAACTTGTCTAATTTCACAGGACTTGAAACTAATGTAAGATCTATACTTAAAATTGATATGTCTGTATATGATAAAATTTGGGAAAAAGTTAGAAAAGATTTTGAGTTAGAAGTAGGTGGTTGAAATGAATAATCCGTTTGTATCAGTGGTGGTTCCAGTTTTGAATATGGATAAGACCGTAGGATTGACATTAAATTCTCTATTGTCCCAAACATACGAAAATAGAGAAATAATCGTTGTTGATGGCGGTTCTACTGATAAAACAAAAGACATTGTAAGCAAATACCCAGTTAAATTGATAGAGAGTGAAAAAAAAAGTATACCATATCAGAAAAATTTGGGAATAAAAAATTCAATGGGTGAAATAATAGCTTCTACTGACGCAGATTGCATGGTAGACAAAAATTGGTTAAAATATTTAGTTCAGAATTATTCATATGACTCGGTAGTTGCTTGCGGTGGAGCCATTCTACCGTATACAAATTCTTATGTCGATCATACGCATCAAACAATTATTGAAAGGTTTTTATCCAAAGAATTAATAGCTCCCTACCTTCATCTTAAAACAGAAAAACCAATGAAATTAAAAAGAATGAAAGAAAGTTTCATATCGGATTATAAAAGTTTTATATCAGGTTGTATACTAGGGGGTAATTCCTCATACAGAAAGGATTTTTTAAACAAAGTGGGGGGACTTGATAATAACATAAGAGTGGGGGAAGATTTAGATATCTGTTATACGATTCATAAAATGGGTTTAACAATTATCTGGGATCCTCGTGCAATAGTATATCACAGACCTAAAAGAACCATCAATGATTTAATAACTCAATATTATGAATATGGTAAATGTGCACCCCCAATTTATAAAAAACATTTCTCAAGAAAACTTTTCTTTGAACATGGAGTTATTCGAGAATTATACTCCAATGCCTTTTCTTTCTTAGAAAGATTAACAACTCTAAATTCTCAAGAAGAAAAGGAATTATACTTATTCACACCAATTATGAGTTCTGCGATGCTTTCATCTTTAATTGTTGGAAGAATTAGGAGTTCAACGAAAAATGGAATTTTCTATATTTAGATTTGAAAAAACGTTTATTGAATTAATTTTTAATTTGACAAATAGAGGTCTATTTGTTTAGAGTAATAAAACTAGAACAAAATTTCTCATAAACGTCTACTAAAATCTTCAACATCATAAATCAGATATATTTTTGTTAATTAAACATAGTATATATTGGGAAAAGGCATTTCGGTGCCCTGGTAGCTCAGTTTGGATAGAGCGGCGCCCCCCTAACGATGAAGAGGAACGTGAGGATGAATGCTTTCGCATGATGATCTACATGCACCTCGCAGAGGAAAGGCGAAGGTCGAGGGTTCGAATCCCTCCCAGGGCGAATTTTTAAAAATCTATTTAACCGCAGGGATTATTTTCAAAATTACATTTAAGGAAAATATTATATTTTAACTAATTTTATATTCTATTGTGATTGAAGAAATTATTGGTTATCTTGCTGGAATTTTTATTATGATTAGTTTTATTCCTCAGGTAATCAAATCCTATAAAACAAAAAATGTAGGTGATATATCTTTAGGATTGATTATCGCTACTATTATTGGAACGATATTCTGGATAATTTATGGAGTTATGATTGAGAGTATGCCCCTTATCATAATGAACATCATTTTTGGAATTACAGTTTTGTATCAACTTTATTTAAAAATTAAATATGAGAAGTAGTTTCTCTTTTCCCAAGAACAAAAACCTATCTGGTTTATTCTGTATCGTTTATTGTTGAGTATCTGGTTTTAAAATAATTCTTAAATCTTTAACTGTTATTCTTTTACATTGGTTAGAAGTGAATTAGCATGGCTATGTTTAGAAAAGTTGTAAAATCATCCGATTTTAGAATGGCAAAGTTACTGCCAAATGATTCGGGGTATTATCAATATAGACTATCAATGTATGATAGATTGGCAAACAGATTAGAATTTTATTTTAATTCTTCGAAAGCAAGATCTTTAGGTTTTGCAATCAAAGAAGGACCTGGTAAATATTATGAGATACCTGGAGGTATATGGTTGGTAGCTATGACCACCGATCCAAAAACATTTACAGGATATTTACAACATATGATAGCAACGATTGAAGTTCCGGTTCCTTCTCTTGAAACAACAGCAAATTTTTATGATGTTAGAGGAATAAATTTTAATGAACTTAATGATGTTTGGTTCTGGACAGTAAAACGAATGAAGCCAGTTTTAACAAAAGATTGGGATTTAAAACATCCTATTAAATCAATGAATGAGGTTTTTCAAGAATTTCAAAGATATGTTTTCACTGATACTAGTAGTCCCATAATAACTAAATGAACATCAAATAGAATAATTCTTCTTTATTTTCAATAATTTTCATTATCCTATACCACTTATAGAAACTATTTAGAACAAAAACCTATCTGATTCTTTTATTATAACATTTTATACACACGCCATCATTCCCATAGACTTGAGCTTGATTAATAGGTCCACAACATTTCTTGCAAAGGAACATAATCACTATTTGAATTTCCGGGATTAAATACTATTTAGTTCAATCCAAGAACAAAAATATTTTTGATTTTTAGGTTTTATTTCAAAAATAAAAAAATTAAACTTTTATCTTCTTTTACATAATAGGCTGTTATGATTATTTCTACTAAAAATCTAACCAAAAATTTCAAAGACTTAACTGCAGTCGATAATGTTAACCTTGAGATTGAAGAAGGGGAAATATTCGGGTTATTAGGACCAAACGGAGCTGGCAAGACTACCATGATATCTATGCTCTGTACAATACTTAGGCCATCCTCAGGAACTGCTAAAGTCAATGGTTATGATATTATAAAACAACCGGATAAAGTTAGGTCTTCGATAGGCATAGTTTTTCAAGAACCAAGCGTTGACGACCTGCTCACGGGAAGAGAAAACCTTGAGATACACGCACTAATCTATAAAGTACCGAGTGATATAAGAAAGAAGAGGGTCGAAGAAGTTCTCAATCTAGTCGGTCTAGAAAAAAGAGCTGATAGTTTAGTTAAAACTTACTCAGGTGGAATGAGAAGAAGATTAGAATTAGCTAGAGGTTTAATGCACCATCCAAAAATTCTGTTTCTAGATGAGCCAACTCTTGGACTTGATCCTCAAACAAGAGAACATATATGGAATTATATAAAAAAACTAGCAAAAGAAAAGAGAATTACAATCGTCTTAACAACCCATTACATGGAAGAAGCTGACATGCTTTGTGATAGAATTGCGATAATAGACTCAGGCAAGATTATTGTTCTGGATACATCAAAAAAACTAAAAAATAAAGTGGGTGAAGATATAGTATTAATTAAAATGGATAATCCTGATATAGCTGCATTTAAAAAACTAAAATTTGTGACGAGTTTTGAAAAAAAAGATGATTCCATTCAAATAACTATCAAAGACTCTAGTAAAAACCTTCAAAGATTACTTTGCAAGATTGGCAAGATAGAATCCGTGGAGGTAAGACCTGTAACTTTGAATGATGTTTTCATTCACTACACCGGCAAAGAGATAAGGAGTGAAGGTGAAGAAGGTGGTTATATGGAGAGGATAATGGAGTCGCAGGCGAGAAGATGATAGAATTAGGATCTATATATGGAGTGTGGCTCAGAGAAATAAAAGTTTACGTTAGGGAAAAGGAAAGAGTCATCTCTTCATTTATCTCACCGATTATTTGGCTTTTTGTTTTTGGTACTGGACTGGGAGCTAATATATCTCTTCAGGGAGTAAGTTATCAAGTTTTTATCTATCCTGGAATTTTAGTAATGTCATTACTTTTCACTTCAATCTTTTATGGTGTTTACATAATTTGGGATAGAAAATTAGATTTTTTAAAAGATGTTCTAGTTGCACCAATCTCAAGAACAAGTTTATTCATTGGAAAGATGCTTGGTGGATGTACAGATGTTATGATTCAGACGACTATATTATTATTTTTAGGACTTTTGATTGGCATTTCTATAACAATTCAAATTTTCCTTTATTCTTTATTGGTTTTGTTTGTAATTTCATTGGCTATGGTAGGTTTTGGCTTGGTTTTGGGGTCTAATTTAAAAACACCTGAAGCATTCCAATTAGTTGCAAACTTTGTTGTATGGCCTGTATTTCTTTTAAGTGGTGCTTTATTTCCAATTTCAAACCTGCCTAGTTGGTTATCCACTTTCACTCTTCTAAACCCGCTGACTTACGGTGTTGACGCGATAAGAAGTGCAATATTAGGTGTTCAAACCTTTCCAACATATGTTGACTTTGCAGTTCTGATAGGTTTTGCTTTAATTATGATACTAATTGGTACAATAAGCTTTGGAAGAATGCAACAAACTAAATAAACTATCATGGCGTTCCTTTTAAATTTATAAAAAATAATATAATTTTGATAATAATGTTCAAAGCTTTGATAAGTGCTTTGGCCTTGGTTTTAATCTTTATATTGGCTATATTTTTCTTTATTTCACGTGTATCGACTAATGTTGGAAAGGGTACGAAAGAATTGCGAACAAAACTAGAAGGTATTCAAACACCTATTTATTCACCATTAGGAATAGTTACCACAATCCTAAAGTTTTTCTTTTCAATTTTCCCTTAGTTTTTTGATTTCCAAGAAAAATATAAAATATTTTGAAAGGCAAAAAGTGATTATGTCCAGCAAATAAAGCTACGTCCTATAATATACCAGCAGTTTCTTGTTTCTTTGATTGTTGTTGTAGTAGAAGATGTTGATGGTAACTGTTCAGGTGGGGTCGTAGTAGTTGTAGAAGATGTTGATGGTAACTGTTCAGGTGGGGTCGTAGTAGTTGTAGAAGATGTTGATGGTAACTGTTCAGGTGGGGTCGTAGTAGTTGTAGAAGATGTTATATTCGCAAATGTTCGGCAATTATTCAATGTAATAATTCTAGATTTTTCTTTTGAATATTGCCCCGCTTCATAAGGGTTACAATAGCCGCCATAGCCCCATCCAGTAACTCTAAGTGTATGATCGCCATTGCTTAAATTATCGGGTATAACAATATTGCAAACCATCGAATAGTATTTAGTTGAATCTTGAGCAAAAGTTTCACATGAATCAAGAAAAGTTGAATCTATAAAGAACCCAAAATAGTTTTTATCACCATAATGCAATCCTGTCCAGTCGACATTTAGTGTAATTGTTTCACCACAATTGACTGTAGAAGGGGCAGCAAATGAATCTATACTTTCTATGTCTTGAAAATCCGAGCAACCATGAACAGGGTTTCCTAAACAATCAATGTGTACCCGGCTTGGAGAAATTGTTGTTTCACTTTCAATAGTTGTCGTTCCTCTTGAAATTGTAGACTCTACTGTTGATGTAAATGCATAAGGTGATTCAACACTTGTGGTTATTGGAATAGAGGTAGTTATTGGAATAGAAGTGATATTTCCAGAAGGTTTAACAAAAAATGCTGTTAATACAGTAGAAGTTGCTATTATTGCAGCTATGTATAAAGTTGCAATTGCAGATAACTCTGAAGCCCCCTTACTCATAAAATTAAATTTGTTTTGTCTGAATAAAATACTAATTGTTCTAATTTTTTTGCCTTTTTAAATTAAGTTAGACTCTTTTTAGTCCTCCACCACCACCACCACCGCTATAAACAGTTGTTGTCGTGGTTGTAGTTGTTGATGTAGATGTACTAGTGGTCGTTGTAGATGTTGATGTTGAGCTAGTAGTAGTTGTTGATGTAGATGTACTAGTGGTCGTTGTAGATGTTGATGTTGTAGAGGATGTTATATTTGAAAATGTTCGGCAATTATTCAATGTAATAATTCTAGATCCCTCTTTGGAATATTGTCCTGCTTCATAGGGATTGCAATAGCCACCATAGCCCCATCCAGTAACTCTGAGTGTATGGTCACCATTGCTTAAATTATCGGGTATAGCAATATTACAAATCATCGTATAGTATTTATTTGAATCTACAGCAAAAGTTTCACATGAATCAAGAAAAGTTGAATCTATAAAGAACCCAAAATAGTTTTTATCACCATAATGCAATCCTGTCCAGTCAACACTTAGTGTAATTGTTTCACCACAATTAGCTGTAGCAGGGGCAGCAAATGAATCTATACTTTCTATGTCTTGAAAATCATAACAACCATGAGTAGAATTTCCTAAACAATCAATATGTACCCGGCTTGGAGAAATTGTTGTTTCACTTTCAATAGTTGTCGTTCCTCTCGAAATTGTAGATTCTACTGTTGATGTAAATGAAAAAGGTGATTCGACACTTGTAGTTATTGGAATAGAGGTAGTTATTGAAATGATAGTTATATTTTCAGAAGGTTTTATAAAAAATGATGTCAGTACAGTAGTAGTTGCTATTATTGCAGCTATGTATAAAGTTGCAATTGCAAATAACTCTGAAGCCCCCTTACTCATAAAATTAAATTTGTTTTGTCTGAATAAAATACTAATTGTTCTAATTTTTTTGCCTTTTTAATCAATAAAAAATTGATTTAGATATACTTCAAAAATAGTTTTTTAATTAGGACACCCCCCAATTTTCCCACAGATTGTTGTCATTCTGCTCGTTGTGGTGGAAGTTGATGTACTTGTTGTTGATGATGTAGAAGTTGATGTCGTGGATGTAGAAGTTGTAGTTGATGATATGACAATTGATGTTGAAGTACTCGTTGTGGTGGAAGTTATAGTCGTGCTTGTTGTACTACTTGATGTTTCATTTAAATCGGAAATCGTTGTAGTAGTTGAAGATGTATTTAAAAATGAAATTATGGTAGAAGTTGTTATCGCGACATTTATTCTTTGAGGTAAAACCGTGGATTCGACCGTTGAAGTAGATTCATTTGTTCCTGATTCAACACTTGTGGGTATTGGTATAGAAGTGGTTATTAGACCAAGATCTACATTTTTAGTCGGCTTTTCTGCCTTGATGAAAAATGATGTCAATAAAGTAGATATTGCTATTAATGCTGCCAAAGATAATGTAACGATAGCCGAGAGTTCTGAAATTCCCTTACTCATAAAATTAATTTGTTTATTTAATTAAAAATTCATTTGCTTATATCAGTTGATACCATGCAAAAATTGAAATTCTTGAATTATGATATAGTCCAGCCAAGACTTTATCAAGAATTAGTAGCATCTACAGCCATAACTAAAAATACCCTTTGTATACTGCCTACAGGCATGGGAAAGACTTTAATTGCGATAATGGTGGCTTCTTATAGATTAGAAAAATTCCCTGAAAGTAAAATTCTGATACTTGCGCCTACCCGACCGTTAGTTAACCAACACATGAAAACTTTTAAAAAACTCATGAATTTGAAGGAAGATGAATTTGTTGCGTTAACTGGCAAAGTACATGTGGAAGATAGGAAGATATTGTATTCTAAAGGTAGTTTATTCTTTGCGACCCCGCAATTGATAAAAAACGATATAGAGAATAAAATTTTAGACTTAAAGAATTATAGCCTTGTTATCGTCGATGAATGTCATAGATCACGTAAAAATTATGCTTATAATACTGTCATAAACAATTATGCCGAACAAGCATCTAACCCGCTGATACTAGGTTTAACTGCTTCCCCCGGTGGAATAAAAGATAAGATAGAAGAAGTGAAGAAAAATTTGAGAATAGAGGCAGTAGAAATAAGAACAGAAAAGGATGTTGATGTCGAACCTTACATTCAAGAAACTAAAGTAGAGAGGATTTATGTAGAATTACCAGAAGAATTCAAAAAAATCAGAAGATATTTGGAAGAAGCATACAGGAATAGATTAAACTTTTTGATGAAATCAAGACTGATATATTCGATGAAAGTATCAAAAAGGCAGTTACTGGAATTACAGAAAGAAATAGGAAAAATGTATGAACAGAACAAAGATTTCATGGTCGCGAGAGCATTAACAACATGCGCACAGGCAATAAAAATAGATCATGCGATAGAATTACTTGAAACACAAGGAATAACACCTTTATACAAATACTTTTTAGATCTTCAGAAGAACAAAAAATCTGCTGCGACGAGGAACGTTTTGAACGATGAAAACATAATAAAAGCTATAAAAGAAACAAAGGAATTGTTTTTAAAGGGAGTAGAACATCCAAAACTTCAAACTTTAATCGAACTTATAAAAAAAGAAGTGAAGAACAAATCTAATACAAAGATAATAACATTTGCGAATTATAGGTCGAGCACTGAAAAGATTGCGAAAATTCTTGAAAGTAATAGTATATCTGCGAGAGAATTTATAGGCCAAGCAATAAAGAGTGGAAAAGGCCTTAAACAGAAAGAGCAAATTGAAATGCTGAATGAATTTAAGTACGAATTATTTAACGTTCTAGTTGCTACGTCTATCGGTGAAGAAGGATTAGATATAGAAGAAGTAAATTTAGTTATTTTTTATGAACCAGTACCGTCAGAAATAAGGAGCATTCAAAGGAGGGGTAGAACAGGTAGAACAAAGGCGGGGCGTGTCGTATTCCTGATCACAAAAGGGACTAGAGACGAAGGATACTTCTGGAGTGCATATTATAAAGAGAAAAAAATGAGAAATATTCTGTATGAGATGAAAGAAAGTAATAAGAAACTGGATAATAAACTATTTAAATGGCCAAAATAGCTTATTTAGCACAACTTTACTCTTTGGAAGTCGATTAGTGCCTCTAGAAGTAAATATTAATTCCTCCCATTCCTTTTATTTTTTTTAAAAAATAACACCAAAAGAAAGTTTTAAATTGTTTTAAGTAATATTTAAATCTCTAACTGCTCCACTAATAAGTAGGTATGGTGGCTGAATGAAATCAAAGATTTTCACTTTATTGCTGTTTTTAACTGTTTCATATTTATTATTAAGTCCTGCATACGCAAATAACATAAAAGATGGCTTTTATGGTTTTCCGAGTACCGTTGACATAAAGGAAGGGGAAACTAAAATTATAAAGGGAGAGTTCTATCATAACTTTAAGAGTGGGCTTAAGGATGTAGTTTTTGTAGTTGAACCTGGTTCCGGAGTAGAGCATTCATGGTACACCATACAGCCTTCTGAAGTAGATATGATATCACCTCAACAATATACACCGATAACAATTAGGTTGACTGCTCCTGCTGGAACGGCTGGAAATTCTTATAAAATGGAGATTGGCCTTGAATGTAGTAATATAGATGTATCAGATTTTGCACTAATCCAAAATATAACAATTAATGTAAAAGATGCAACAACGACAGTTTCCACTACAGTCCCAACAACTACAATTTTAGAATCAAATACGACTACAGTTGAAGAGAATGTAACTATAGAAGAAGTGCCGACTGGTGAATTTTCATTAGCATCATGGATAACAAACTATTGGTATGTAATAGTCATAATCATAATCGTCATTGTTTTAATAATATTCTACATAAAACGTCCTGGTGTTTATAATTACAGTAAACCATCTAGCTATGTTAGCGTTGAACCAAAAGTTAAGGAAGAAAAAGAAATGAAAGAGATTTCTAAGAAAGAAGAAAAGATAGAGACTATAAAAACTGAAATGGCACCTCAAGATAGACTAGAATTAGCAAGAAAAAGAAATATTAATGAGATGAAACAAAAGGCAATGGAAATGGACAAAGAACATAGAAAGTAATTTTTCTTAAAAAAATTCTATTTTATATCCTCTCCTCTGTTAAAAGGCTTTCTTCATCTTTTATCGAGTCGCCCATCAATCTTCATCGGATTTGAGGTTAAAACGATTAATTTTATTATTTTACGAAATATAAATAATCAGAATAAGATGGGTTTTTGTTCTTAGGGAAAGACTTAAATATTTTACTGTTTACCTTTTATTTCGGTGTTACTCAATGATAATGACAAATTTTGTAAGAAAATACATTAGAAGGAGTATAGAGAATAAACTTAAGGAAGTTGGTTATGTAATTGGTCAAACACACCAATATGCCATTATTTATGAATTACTTGGCTCAAAAGTGGGACAATCTGGTTCTTTAATTATGGGATTAGAAGATTGGGTAATAGAACAATACGCAGAAGTTTTCAACGAAGCACTGAAAAGTAATACAAGAAGAGGAAAATATTTAGTACCTTCAAAAGATGAAACTGAAGTGTCGCAAGTTTTAGTCAATCTTGAAAAATCACCATTCAAAGAAATTAATGAAGAATTGCAAAAGGAAGGATATCGAGAGATTGATTTAACGACAAAAAAAGAAAACTAGAATACTATTTGATAGAAAAATTAGATCGAAAAAAATAATCATGCGCTCATCTTAGAACTCTTATTTAAAAATTTTTTATACGATAAAAACAAAATAATTATTAATGAAAAATTTGATTTTTACCACTTTAGCTTTATTAGTTTTTTTACTATTTTCTATGGTTTATGTCCAAGGAACAAATCCTGGTCTACTTAAATGGACATACAGTACTGGAGGTAAGATATATTCTTCACCAGCAATAGGCTCTGACGGCACAATCTACTTCGGGTCATATGATGGAAAATTCTATGCAATAAAATCTGATGGTACTTTGAAATGGACTTACACTGAATCAAGCATGTCTGCAATTCCAATAAGTAGTTCACCAGCAATAGGCTCTGACGGCACAATCTACTTTGGAACTGAAGCTGGAAATTTCTATGCACTAAATTCTGATGGTAGTTTTAAATGGGTCTTTCCATACACAATGGGAGGTAAGATATATTCTTCACCAGCAATAGGCTCTGACGGCACAATCTACTTTGGAACTGATGCTGGAAATCTCCATGCAGTAAATCCTGATGGTAGTTTTAAATGGGTTACAAAGGTTGGAGGTATGAGATACGCCAGTCCTGCCATATATAATGACGGTACGATATATATTTCTGGGAATGGGTTTTTGTCTGCTCTAAATCCTAATGGTGATGTTAAATGGTCTTATAAAGACGGAAATGTAGGCGGTAATGATTCCTCCCCTACAATAGGTGGTGACGGTACGATATACGTCGGATCTTACAGTGGAATTTTGTACGCTTTTAATTCTAACGGTAATATTAAGTGGAATTGGATGATAGCCTCATCATCAATACTCACATCTCCTACAATAGGTAGTGACGGTAAAATATACGTCGGATCTACTACTGGAAAACTATATGCTTGTAACCCTAACGGTATCATTAATTGTACTTATCAGCCGACAGGAACCATGCCCATGATATTTTCCTCACCAGCAATAGGCTCTGACGGCTTAATCTACTTCGGATCTTTTTCTGATGATGGAAAATTATATGCTATTAATCCTGACTGTACTTTGAATTGGACTTACAAGACAGCAGGTTTAATAGCTAGTTCACCAGCAATAGGCTCTGATGGTACAATCTACTTCGGGGATATGTATAATTATAAATTATATGCTTTAACTTCTTCAAGTCATGGTCTTGCTAAACCCCCATGGCCAATGTTTCATCATGATGAAAGACATACAGGATTGTATCGTCTGTGTAATTTAGATGGAACTAAATTCGATGGTTTTTGTAATACTGTATGCGGTGCCTCGGCAAATTGTACTGGAGCAAAACCAGGAGAAGCTGATATTTGTTGTGTTGGTTGTTATTACACGGATATTAATGGTGATGGTGTAACAAGCCTTATTGATCTCGTAATATTGGCTAATGCATATGGCTCTAAGCCAAGTGATTCTGAATGGAACCCTAAAGCTGACATAAATAAGGACGGTAAAGTTAACTTGCAAGATTTGGTATTGCTAGCTTTAAAATACGGAAGAGCTTGTAATATCATACTGTGAAATGAAAGTTAGTATATTTATAAGAAATGTTAATAGGGTTTTATCAGATTTGAGGTCGATTTATTCTTATCGTATAAATTTATAACGATTAAACAAATAAGATTATTATGCAAATTAACGGTTGGGCAGAAGAAATAAGAAATTTAGGTGGTATAAAGTTCATTAAACTCCATACTACATCTGGTGATATCCAAGTTACCCTTCCTAAAAAATTAGTTTCTAAAGAAATTTTTGATATAGTCGATAAAATAACTAGACAATCTGCCTTGACTGTGATAGGCGAAATGAAAACAAATAAACAAGCTCCAGATGGCAAGGAACTAATACCAAGCAAAATAGAAATTGTTAACTTAGCTGAAACACCTTTACCTCTAGAACCTAGCGAAAAAACGTATGCTGAATTAGATACCAGATTGGATTGGAGATTCCTAGATTTAAGAACACAGAAAAGTTTAGCTATTTTCAAGATTCAGGATGAAATATTAAAGTCATTTAGGGAATTTTTAACAAAAAAAGGTTTCATTGAAGTTCAACCACCTTGTATAATATCTTCTGCAAGTGAAGGTGGTGCAGATCTATTCAAGATTCCTTATTTCGAAAAGGAGGCTTATCTTGCTCAAAGTCCGCAATTATACAAACAGATGTGTGCAATTTCCTTGGTAAAAGCGTTTATGATAACGCCTGTATGGAGAGCTGAAAAATTTAACAAGCCAACGCATTTGAATGAAATAAGACAGATGGATATAGAAATGTCTTTTATAGAGTCTGAAGAAGACGTTATGAAGGTATTAGAAGAAGTTTTTGTTTACATCCTAAAATCCGTTGATAAAAATTGTAAGAATGAATTGAAAGAATTGGATAGAAAGTTGAATATACCTAAATTACCGTTGAGAAGAGTCACTTACACAGAAGTTATAAATGCATTAAAAAAGTGTAATGAAAAGATTGAATGGGGAGACGATCTTTCTAAATTACAAGAAGAAAAATGTTTAGAACTATTCGGTGATGCATTCTTCATGAAAGATTGGCCGACAAAAATTAAAGCATTTTATACGATGCCAAATAAGGATAAACCCGAAATATGCCATGCATTCGATCTAATATATAATGGCTTAGAGATTTCATCCGGTACTCAAAGGATTCACATTCCTGAATTATTGATAAAACAAATAAAAGAACACGGAATGGAACCGAAAGATTTCAAATATTATATAGATTGTTTCAGGTATGGTGCACCACCCCATGCTGGCTGGTCTATAGGCTTAGAAAGAATAACTATGACTATAACAGGGATGAAGAATATAAGAGAATGTTGTATGTTCCCAAGAGATAGGAATAGGCTAACACCATAACTTATTCGGTTATACCCCACCTTTTCTTGATATAATTGGATATAGTTTTAGAATATTTTCTAGCTCTTCCTAGCTTTGATTTCCTTTCTCCTACACTATCTTCTATGCATAGCGTACAAAACTCTAAAAGTTTATCTTCCAGATAATCTTCAAGTCTTTTCTTTTTCATTAAAATAATCTATTGATTTTTAAATTAAAATGTTTTAGATTGCTTCAAAAATGAAATTTAACGGAAAAAGATAATTAAATATTCGTTATAATAATAATAAGGGGAAGGGATGGGAAAAAATCATTTTTCAATAATTGTTGGATTTTTGTTCTTTCTTTTATTGTTCTCTTTCGCAATTTCTATGCGGATCAGCAGCCTTCTTGGGCAATTTAACGCGACACAAGATCAAATATATTTAAATTGGACTAATGATTATGCATCTAATATTACAATAGTCGTGAATAGTTCCTTCAATAATGTCCCGATTCAAGTTCTAAATGGCTCGAGTGTTAGTGTTGTTACAGCCAATTATTCTCAAACAAACGGTTTTACAAATTGTGGGGCACTATATTATCTCTTTGTCAAGAATGAGTCAGGTTCCTATAACAATACTATTGCTCCTCTAGCTGCATCTAGCAATAAGAATATTACAATATTGGATAATGTCGATTTCAACCATCTAAATTGTAGTGCAGGTCGTTATGTTGCTAAGAATTTTATTATAACAAATAGTACTTCGATTGAAAATGTAAGTATGATGGTCTTCGTGGATGTACCAATTTCAGCCAACAACAATCAGAATCTTTTAACTACACGAATTGGAACGTTTGGTACGTCCTATATGCCTGCTAATGCATCAACATATCATTCTTATTACTTCAACACCTCTTTGATTAAAAACGCGACCGGTGTTATGATAAATTTAACAGGCTGGTATTCTTATCAGGATTTGGATTTATTTTTATTCGACAATTCTACGCCTACTCCTATTTTAAAAGAAAAATCTATAAACAAGACAGCTGCCGTAGAATCCTTGCTTTATAATTTCCTGCCTTCTAATGAAAAAATGTGGGAAATAAGGGTTTATGGTAATTCTTCAAATTCTAGTATAAGTTATAATGGAGTGATAGTTTTTACTACGTTGAATGCAACCAACTCTTCTAACATTCAAATTACATCATTAGATTTGGGGTCTATGAACAATAATAACACTAAACAATTGAATTTTACTCTAAAGAACGAGGGTAACCTGAACTTATCCAATATAGTTGAATCGAAAGAGTTATACATTGTCAAAAGGTTTGGTGGAAATAACATTACTAATTTTACATTTTTTGTTCCGGATTCTTCAATAGTTTCTAGAATTAAAGTGATGCTGAACTGGACAGGATCAAGTAACTATACACTATATGTTTATAACCAAGACGAATCACTTGTTGTTAACTCTACAAACAAATATGTAAACGCAAACATAACGGGTGCTTTTCAGGAAGAATATGCCGAAACAACGAGTGTAACGAACGGTACATGGAAAGCTATGGTTTTTAACAACACGAACGTTACTTTCAATTCTTATAATGTAACAGTATACATATATGTTTTGCCGACAAACTGGATAAATAGCAATTATACAACGATGAATTTTATTTCAAATGGTGAAACTAACTCTACTTTTGACTTGGGAATAAATTTAACGATTCAGAATAATACTATAGACGGACTATATGAAGGGTACGTACAATACTTAGACGGAAATAGAGCTGGAATAAGAATTCCTATAAGTTTCAATGTAAGTACACCTATGTTAATTGTTAACGATTCTTTAAAATCTAAGTCTATAACTGTTAGTGAAAATTATGGAACCAATAGCACTATAACTATGGATGTATACTTAAACAATAGTGGCTCGTATGATTTTTCTTTAACGTTTACAAATTCTTCTAATGGCACTTTATCCTATGTTTCTGGGACTGGGTGTAGTAGTGGTTGTTATGCAAATTTCACTTATAATTCGACAGATTTGATTGGCAGTCATTCTTCAAAAGTAATAAGAACATACATAACTTTCAACAGTTCTATGCCTGTTGGGATTTATAGAGGATGGATATTCTTTAACGCAACCAATTCAACGACACAGTTTGATTCAAAACCCTATAACACCTTCAACCTTACTTTAAACTTAAACCTGACAAATGAGTTGAGAGTTGGCACTGTTAGCATAACATCATCAGATGGTGATCGTGTAACTAATGGTAATATCAATGAAAATGTAACGCTGAAATTTAATGTTTATTATATCAACGGTACAGAAATAACCGGAGATGTCTTAAATATGTCAAATTTTGTAGTTTGGCTTACAGGAATAAATATCACTTCTAAAAGAATACCCTCTTCTGGGAACTTAACACTAACAAAACAAACTAATCCTTTTTATTTGACGGGTGTTTACTCACTTAACTTTACAGTTCCTGTCAATAGTCCTGGGGAACATTACAAGGTTAACATACTTGCAAATTATACTCCGTATAATTCTTCCGTTCCTACATATGGAGGATATAACACTGATCAAACTCTGATAATCAATAGCACTGGTTTACTCATGAGTACTAATTCAACTGGATGTAGTTTTGGTACGAGTTTAGGCTGTAACCCAAACACTATTACTTTAGTGAACAGTACTACTGCTAGGATATATGTTAATATATCAAATTATGGTCCTTTAGCTGCTTCCTCTGCAAATATAACTTTTAATGAAAATTGCCGCTATTCTGTATCATACCTTGGTGCCGATTGCGGATCGCCTAGCCATGGTGATGGGAATGGTTTCTCTTGGTTTACAGTTTCGCCTGCAAAATACTCTTCTTCATGTTTGATTTGGTGGAAGATAACTCCTAGCATCGCTGAATCTTCTTGTACCGGTGGAAATATCACAGGTGATTCTTCTACGAATCAGTGGTTTAATCCAAATGGTATAAATGTAACAGTGACTGTTACAGCTTCCACAGTTTCAACAACTACATCAACGGCGACTACTGCTTTAACAGATGAAGGCACTACGGGAAGTACAGGAACGACAAACAGAACGACTACTGCATTACTCTATCTCGACATAACATCTTATCCTTCTACAGTTTCTGTTGAGCAGGGTAAAAATAAAACAGAATCAATAAAGATAAAAAACATAAACACTACTATAACACAAAATGTTAAGTTAGAGATTTTTGGTATAGAAGACTCTTCATGGTACAACATATCTCCTTCAACATATGTATCCATAGCTAACAAATCAGAATATACATTCTCTGTTACTTTCAACATACCTAAGAATACTACTGTTATCGATTATCCAGCTTTGTTTAAGGCATCAAGCAGCTACAATTATACCAAGAAAAATTTTGTACTTAAAGTGACACCAGGAGAAGAGACAAAGACACAGATAACTTTGAATATTTCTACGTACAAGGCACAAATGTTGAGTTTGGAAAAAGAATTGAATCAAAGTAAGAAGCAAGGCTTGAATGTATCTGAAGCAGAAAGTTTATTCAATCAACTAAAACAGAAGATAGCTAGTGCAGATGCGTACATATCCTTAGGAGATTTTGATTCTGCATATGATCTACTGGATGATATAAAAATTTTGATAAATCAAACCAGTTCTGCATTGAAAGGAAGCAATAAATTAGATATCAGTAAATTTTTTAATTTCAGCTGGCAAAATATACTGAAGTGGGGAGTGATTGGAGGTGCTGTTGCTGGAATAGCATTCTTTGGATATCTCTTCTGGCCAACACCAATAGAATATAAACCCGAAACTGGGTTTAAGACATCAAAATCTGGATTTGGAATAAAATATAAGATAATTGAAATATTAAGAAAAATAAAAGAAAAATTAAATTTTAGAAAAGAAAAGGGATCAAATCCTCCCAGTATAAGGCGATGATGTTGAGATTATCTGAAATAGCGATTTCATGTTTACCAGCATTCTTTTTTTTATCAGGAACTATTTTCCTTGCTTATTCTGACTTGACTATGTCAAAAGTTATAGATATGCAGAATAGAGTTTTTATAATACTTTTCCAAGAAACTGGAAAAAGTGATATTCTAACAGCTCTCTATAAATCTTTTGTTTATATTTGGACTAATGGTTTGTGGATATTATTCGTAAGTTTAATTCTGGTTAGTATGGGCTTCATTGTTTTTACTAGATTTACTTTTACGAAGTTTGTAAAAAAAATGGATGTTAGAATTGTTGGCATGACACAATTTATTTTCATTCTTATACTGTTTTTATTGACGAATTCAATAGTCATGCTACTTGCAGGGGCTTCCTTATCCTTAGGTATATTCATACTGAAAAAAACATTTGAAGCAGGAAAAAAAGATTTTTCAACAGGATATAATGTTATATCTTCTAGGTTAGGTCTATTTAATTTTTTAATTTCTGTGGGAATATTCCTAGCAATCTTCTTTAATATGTCAACTTACGAGGCAGAAATATCTAAATCTAACATGGATTTGCTCACCAGTTTCGTTCCTGATGTTAGTAATTTAAAAGACATACAGAAACAGCAGATTACAGACATAGCTGATGGATTCAAGTATAGCTTAGATGAAAGATATAAAATTTTGCCGGATGATACCAAAAATCAATGTAAACCGATGTATGATGGACTGGTGCAGGGCTTAGATAGTTATAAGACGAGAACCATACAGCAGATAGATCAACAGCAAGTAAGCATAAGTCAAGAAGAATTAGCACAAGTTGTTCCTATGTTTGATTTAATTACAAGTATAACTCCTTTGCTGATAGCAATCTCATGTTATGCTTTGCTTTCGATGATAAAACCTTTCATCGGAATTTTTGGTGGAATTTTTTATATCGCACTTAAGAAAGTTTAAAATTTGAATTAACATTCTTCTGGGCATTTAATGCAAGGAGCAATTTGTGGATACATTTCTTCATGCAATCGACAAATAATTTTACTTTGTCTCACATTTTTACAAATTTCACAGAATTTTATTTGTATTTCCTTATGTTTTATATTTTTATTGACGATGTTATAAGCCAAATCTTCTATCATTTTCGTTATACGTGGTTGTTTCTCTAACAATTTAACTTTAGATGCTCTGGTTTCTATACTGTATTGGGATATGGCAGGTTGAGTTAAACCTAATAAATCTGCTGCTTGTTTTTGTGTCAAATGGTAGGTTGTCAATAATTCTCTTGTTAACAAAGATCTTATTCCTGGCAGTATAGAACTAACTACTACTTCACAGAATGGTTTCATGTAACTAATTTTAATGTTAAAATTTAAATATTTATAACAGCGTTATATAATAAGTGGTTCTTATGAAAAGAATTTATATGGATTATGCTGCTACAACCCCTGTAGACCCGAGAATTTTAAAAACAATGAAACCTTATTTTTCGAAAAAATTTGGAAATTCTATGTCTTTGTATCATTTGGGGAGGGAGGCAAAAGATGCATTAGAAGAATCAAGAGAAAAAATTGCCAGTTTTATGAATGCAGATGCTAATGACCTGATATTTACTGGCAGTGCAACTGAATCAGATAACATGGCCCTAAAGGGAATAGCTTTTGCTAATAAAGAAAAAGGCAAGCATATTATAATTTCATGTATAGAACATCACGCTGTTTTAGATACGGCAAAGTGGCTTCAAAATCAGGGGTTTGAATTAACTCTCTTACCTGTAGACAAGTATGGATTTCTCGATTTAAAAAAATTAGAAGAAAGTATAAGGAAAGACACTATAATCGTATCGATAATGCATGCCAACAATGAAATAGGAACGATAGAACCTTTAGAAGAAATAGGAAAAATATGTAGAGAAAATGGAGTTTATTTTCATACTGATGCGACACAGAGTTTTGGTAAAATTCCCATTGATGTAAAAAAAATGAATATCGATCTATTGACCTGTAATGCGCATAAGATGTATGGACCAAAAGGTGTGGGGGCGCTTTTTATTAGGAATGGCGTAAAGATAGAACCTTTATTGCATGGCGGAGGGCATGAATTTGGATTAAGATCTTCCACTGTTAACACTGCTGGTATAGTTGGATTCGCTGCTGCTGTAGATATATCTAAAAAAGAGATGGATAGCGATGCTAAAAGAATTACAAAATTAAGAGATATGTTAATAGAAAAAGTATTGAAGATAGAAAAATCTCACTTAAATGGCCATCCGAAAATTAGATTACCGAACAATGCAAATTTCTGGTTTTCATATATTGAAGGTGAGTCTTTGATATTACATCTTGATATTAAAGGAGTTGCTGCATCTACTGGTTCGGCCTGCTCATCAGAATCATTAGAGCCGAGTCATGTGCTTATTGCGATAGGGTTGAAGCATGAAGAAGCGCATGGTTCGTTAAGGTTGACTATGGGTAAATATACAACTAAAGAAGAAATTGATTATGTTGCAGAAGTTTTACCTGGCATAGTTGAAAGTTTAAGAAAGATTTCTCCTTTTAAGAGGGATTGCAAATGAAACATTATGGGATGTATACAGAAGAAGTAATGAAACATTTCAAAAAGCCTATTAACATGGGCAGAATAAAAAATCCAGATGGTACTGGAAAGGTAGGCAATGTAGTCTGTGGAGATGTAATGTACCTTTACATAAAAATAAAGAAAAACAAAAAAGATGAAGATATAATTTCTGATATTAAGTTTGAAACTTTTGGTTGTGTTGCAGCCATCGCTACATCTTCGATGATAACAAAATTAGCAAAAGGCAAGACTATAAAAGAAGCTTTGAAAATAACAAAAATGGATGTTGCTGATGCTCTTGGGGGTTTGCCAAGAATAAAATTACATTGTTCTGTCCTTGCAAATGATGCTTTAAGGGAGGCTATATACGACTATCTGACAAAGAATAAATTGCCGATACCAGATGAATTAGAAAAAGAACATAAGAGGATAATGAAAGAAACTGAATATGTCGAAGAAACGTTTAAGGATTATACCAAGATGCAGAAAGAGCAACTTAACTTAAAAGAAAAATAAAACAAGTGATTTCAAAACTTATTTCTTATATCAGGACTAATTCTTATTATGCAAGAGATTGTTATTGGCCGAAGGAAAGAAGATTTAGATGAATTTGGAATCAAGTGCACAGGTTATATGGGCAAACATATAGTTGGAGAAGGAGAAGAAACTCATATGACCAATCCTGTTGTACTAGATCTGCTAAGACCTCACATCATAATTATATGTGGTAAAAGAGGTTCTGGAAAATCTTATACTGGCGGAGTAATTCTAGAAGAAATAGCATCATTACCAAAAAGTTATAGGATGAACTTATCAGTTGTAATGATCGACACGATGGGAATATATTGGAGTACTAAACTTCCAAATGAGCAACAAGCAGTTGATCTTGATAAATGGAATTTAAAACCAGAAGGTTTAGGTGATAGAGTAAAAATATACGTTCCATTCAAACAAAAAAAAGAATATGAGGATGCAGAGATACCGGTTGATTTTGGGATTTCAATTGCACCTTATGAATTTTCTGGAGAAGAGTGGGCTTTAGCATTTAATTTACCGATGACAAATCCCATTGCAATAGGTTTGCAAAAAACTATAAATGAAATGAATGAAAGAGAGGGAAAATACCAGATAAATGATATAATTTCTAAGATCAAGGATGATAGATCTATTGATACTCACACTAAATCTGCTTTGGAAAACATGCTTTCTGTCGCTGACAAATGGGGTGTTTTTGGAGAAGAAGGAATAAAAATAGATGATATAGTTAAACCAGGAACTGTTAACGTTTTTGACGTATCTCGTCTTCGAGCTACTGAAGCATGGTCTGTACGTAATCTTTTAGTAGCAATCGTAGCTAGAAAAATATACGAACAAAGAATACTAGCGAGAAAACAGGAAGAATTAGAAAAAATGGGCGAAGTAAAATTAAAAGAAAGAAAGCCGATGGTTTGGTTGATGATGGATGAAGCACATCAATTCATTCCTTCTGACTCTGTCACTGTATCAACTAATCCTTTGCTAACAATTGTAAAACAAGGTCGAGAACCAGGTATTTCATTCGTGCCTATGACTCAGATGCCGAATAAGATCCACCAAGATGTTATTTCACAATGTGATATTGTCATATCTCATAGGCTAACTTCGCAACAAGATTTGAAAGCTCTGCATGCTGTGATGCAAACGTATTTGGAAGAAGACATATGGAAGTCTATTACAAAATTACCGAAATGGAATGGCGCTGCAGTTATATTAGATGACAATTCAGAGAGAATTTACTCAACTCAGATTAGGCCTAGATTTTCTTGGCATGCAGGGGAATCGGCTATAGCTACTAGTGGTTAATAATTTAAGAATTATTCTAATCCATCGAATAATAAAAAAGAAAAGAAAAAGGATTAAACAAGGAAGAGTTTCAATCCTTTCTGACCTATCTTCCCTGTTTCAATCAACCTTTCTTTGATTCTCGAAAAAACATCTGGGCTAATATTTAATAAAGTAGCCATTTTAAGAACTCTGGGTTCGTATACCATTCCACCGTTCTTATCATTCTCAGTCTTTATAAGACTAAATACTATCTCTTCGGTTTTCACCCAAATTTCACCTCATACCCCGCCGAAAAAAAAAGAAAAAGGGAGGGGGTGTTCTCCAATAAGCATTACCTTATTATATCAATGCCGAGGGCATTGCTCATTTCTCTTACTACGGGTTTATCATATGCGACTGGGCCAAGTATGTATGGTGACTGTACTCCTGTTATTATGCTTATTACTTGTATCTTGCCGTTGAACTCTGGTAAGATTCTAGCTCCCCATATTACCTGTGCTGATGGATCCAAATGTTGAGATACAGTTTGTCCTATTAAATTGACTTCATCTAATCTCAAGTCATTACCACCAGTTATATGGATCAAAGCTCCTTTTGCTCCTGTGTAATCTACATCCAACAGTGGGTTTGTCAATGCTTTTGTTACAGCGTCCATAGCTCTATCAGAGTTATTGCTTTCACCTACTCCTAGAGCAGCTACACCACCGGCATGCATTATTGCTCTTACATCAGCATAGTCTACGTTAACCAGTGATGGTAAAGTTATAGTTTCAGTTATTCCTTTCACCATGCTTGCGACTAATTCGTCTGCAAAAGCAAATGCCTGTTGTATCGGTAACTCACCTGCATATTTTAGTAATCTGTCATTTTCTATCACGATAACTGTGTCAGTTACCTGTCTCAATCTAGCAAGACCATCTTCAGCTTTAGCAATTCTTGCACCTTCTATCTTGAAAGGCATCGTGACTACACCGATTACTATTGCATTCATTGACTTTGCCATTTCTGCTACCACTGGTGCTCCTCCTGTTCCTGTACCTCCACCTTCACCTGCACAGACGAAAACTAAGTCAGCACCTTCCAGTGATTCCTTAAGTTCATTTCTTGCTTCTTCAGAAGCTTTCTTACCCACTTCAGGATAACCACCAGCTCCAAGACCCTTTGTCAATTCTTTTCCTAAAAGGATTTTTTTATCAGCTTTACCAACTGTTAGGTGTTTAGCGTCCGTGTTTATGGATAGAGTGTTCGCACCTTGAACTCCCATTTCACTTAATCTAGTGATGGTGTTTTGACCCGCTCCACCTACACCGACTACCATTATCCTCGCTTTTTTTACAGAAAAACCAAATTCTTCTTCAGCCTGTTTGAAATAATCAACATTCATTTTAACGGCACCAGAATTCGGTTGTATTTTAAATCTATCAAACGCACTTTCTTCAGATTCATTTCCAAACGTTCTTTTTAAAGTACTTTCCATTATTGATTGCATTTTCAACTTCCTCCTCATTCCTTAAATATATATTTTCCTCCGTCGATTTTTTTTTAAATCCTCGACTGTAAATATATCTTTAGACCCAGAAGTTCGAGAAGGACTTCAAAAATTAATTGTACTTAACAGTACCGTAAATCATTAAGAATTAGACCCAATTATATTTTTCTATAGATGTATTTAAATTGACTTCTCTTGTATAGAAGGTATTTTTCTATTGGAGTTTCCGATGAAGGTACCTTTATTTCTAATGGATTTCCAATGGAGAACAGATAAGAAAATTACAATCACATGTTAGTCACGTGAAATAGAAAATTTAAATATATGAAAAATATCAATAATGTAGGTGCTGAAATTGCACGGTGAATGTTTTAATATCTGTCGAATTTTTCTCTAATCTTTATTTAAACATTATAAGACTAATTATTTCTATTATAAATGAGATGTGTTGCCTATGATAGATGCTTTGATAAGCGACATATTAGATGGTAAGTTAACTGGAAAAGAAGTTGAAATAAAAGGTTGGCTAGTAACAAAGAGATCTAGTGGTGGAATTCAGTTCTTACAAATTCGTGATGGCACTGGCACTATTCAATCTACTGTTCATAAGGATAAAGTAGAGAAAAATATCTTTGAAGATTCAGACAGGTTGACTCAAGAATCTTCTCTTATAATTAAGGGAATTGTGAATGAAGATAAGAGAGCGCCAGGGGGATATGAAATAAAGATAAAAGATATGAAAATAGTCCAACTGGCTGAAGAATTTCCTATAGGAAAAAAAGAACATGGGATAGACTTTCTTTTAGATCAGAGACATTTATGGGTTAGAAGTCCTAGACAAATTGCAATCTTAAAGGTAAGAGCAGAAGTTATTAAAGCTTGTAGAGATTTTATGGATGAAAATGGTTTTACTTTAACAGATTCTCCTATTTTCACACCATCAGCATGTGAAGGTGTATCAACCTTATTTGAAACACCATATTTTGGCAAGAAGGCATATTTGACTCAGAGCGGTCAGTTGTATGTTGAAGCTACTATAGGAGGGTTTAGAAAGACTTACTGCTTTGGTCCAACTTTTAGGGCAGAGAAATCAAAAACGCCCAGACACCTAACAGAATTCTGGATGATAGAACCTGAAATGGCCTTTGCTGGTTTTGAAGAAAATTTAAAATTACAAGAAGATATGGTCACCTATATCGTCAAAAAAATTTTGGAAAAAAGAAAAAGAGAATTAGAAGTACTGAAGAGAGATATAAATCCTCTAAAGAAGATTGATACACCCTTTCCTAGAATCAGTTACACAGAAGCTATAGAAATGTTACAAAAAGGGGGTTATGATCTAGAATGGGGAAGTGACTTAGGTGCCCCACATGAAAGATTTATCTCTCTTAAGTTTGAAAAACCCGTATTTGTTCATAGATATCCTGCAAAGATGAAAGCTTTCTATATGCAGCCCGATCCTAAAACCCCTGATGTTGTTTTAGCTGCTGATTTGCTTGCACCTGAAGGTTATGGTGAGATAATAGGTGGTAGCGAAAGAATATCAGATAAAAACTTATTAGAACAAAAAATAAAAGAGTTTAACTTACCTAGAAAAGCTTATGAATGGTATATTGATCTAAGAAGATATGGCAGTGTACAGCATGCTGGATTTGGCATGGGTGTAGAAAGAGTTGTAGTATGGATTTGTAAGTTAAAACATATAAGAGAATGTATTCCATTTCCAAGGACGATATCAAGACTTTATCCATAAGCTCCTGTAGCTCAACGGTGGAGCAGCTGGCTGTTAACCAGAAGGTTGAGAGTTCAAATCTCTCCGGGGGCGCTTTAGCTTTTCTATTATGCTTAAACGATTTTTTAACTCTGTCAAATGTTTTTCTAAGTCTAAATTGGCTCTAATTCTGATTTTAAAGGCAGAGTTTGAATCTTTTAAAATTCTTGCAATTTTCGAATTAAAATTTGTTAAATTGTTAAGATCAAGAACTTCTTTTTTTCCTATAAAACTCAAAATTTCATTCTCGGATAGTCCATCAGTGAAAAATCCCAATTTTTTAAGGTTTTGTACATCTTCAATCGCTTTCTTTATGCTATTTTCTATTTCATCCAAGAATGCATCGTCTAGACCTATGTTTGAAATATTTTCTTGATTTATAGAATAAACTATCTTGCCTTCTTCATCTAATGATTTCTTTAAAATTTTCTTTTTATTCAATTCATTTATATAACGACTTAAAGTGGCTTTAGATATATCGAACCCTTCTAGAATCTCTGTCCATCTCCGTGGTTTGGAATATAGGAATAGTAGAATCTCTGTTATATTTTTCTTCATATCAATGAAACTTGGTTTCAGAATAAATAAAGTTAACACTGTTCCAATGAAACTTACTTTCAGTTTTTTAAATAAATGTTAAATTTTTTAGTATAAAATCTGAATTAAATTTATGAACATAGTGATTTTGTTTTCAGGAATAGCTTCATTAATATTTGGAATTATAATAACGTACTTTCTTATTTCGATGATGCTAACGACTGAAGAGAAGCTGAACGAAGTTGAACAGCAGGCAATTGATGCAATAAATGCTCAAAAAAATGGAATATACGTGGGTTATTTAATGGTTATTTTCTTCATTATACTCGGTATAATCGAGATTAGAGAATCTTATATGCTATAAGGAAAGAGGTAAATAGTAATATCAAAATATAAAAAATTCTAAATCAAATGGATTTTTGTTCTTAGGAAAAGAGTAGTATTCCATCAAATAGAAAGAGTTAAATCCTCATAAATCATCTTACTTAGGTAAAACAGTATCAACAATCATGCTTTAAAAACAGGAGGAATACAAATGGCAGCAAAAAAAGCTGAAGAAGTAAAAGAAGTTAAGGAAACAAAAAGGATGGACGATAATGTTGTATTCGTGGGACAAAAACCAACAATGTCTTACGTTTTGGCAGTAATAACCCAGTTTTCTGGGAGTCTAAAAGAAGTCCATTTAAAAGCAAGAGGAAGATCGATCTCGAGAGCAGTAGATGTTGCAGAGATTGTGAAGAATCGTTTCCTTCAAGATGTCAAAGTAAATGACATTGAAATCGGAACTGAAGAAAGAGAGGTTGAAGAGGGAAACAAAATCAACGTTTCCACGATTGACATAAAATTGTCCAAGTAAACCTCTTCTTTTTTTATTTTTTAAAAGTTTTCAAACCAACCAAGAATCAAATAGATTTAAGTCTGAAATTACAAGAATGAAAAAAATTAACCAGTAGTTGTTTTAAATCTTCAGGGAAATTATTAACATTATGGTAAACGAAAAAATAAAAAATAAAAGTATTTCATTCAATAAAAAGGTGTTTTTCAATGGTTAAGAGAAAGTTTATTTACGAAAATAAGAATATGGAAAAAGCCATTCTGGATGTATTGAGAGAAGAGATTCTTGGGATGGACAAGATGAAACATAAAATTACTATCAGGACCAGAATCGGTATCATACGAATAATTCCAGAGATGAACAGACTCAGCCTCTGGTCAAAAACAGATCTGGAAGAACTCGTGGATAAGTTGAAAGGATTGGGCATGAAAGAGATAGAACATGAAGGGCCAAAAGGTATAAAGTTCAAATAATTGAATGATTAAAATGGTGAGGAGAAAGACAATCCAATATGTCACAAAAGATGAATTTGAAGAGTTAAAATTAAAACATCCTAAAGCCGTTGTTTCAAAGACAAAAAATGGATCTGAAAAAATATTCTTAGGAAATAGAGCCTTTGTCATTAGTTAAATCACTATTATAGATGATACAGCTATCTTTTTTCTAACATCATCTGTAGCTGGTATAATAATTCCAAAATTCAAAATATTATTTAACAACAGATTTGAATTGATAATAGTTAAAGAACAGGAAAAATATAAATTCTGTAGGAAAAGTCGTTTTACTCAGTCTACAGAACAGAAAGATAATATGTGAGTCTCTGAAACGATTTGTCAATTTTGTGGGAGAGTAGTAAAGACTCATACTTTTAAACATAAATATGATTTGATATGGGAGAGAAATATGACAAATTTTAATATTAAAGTCGAGAATATAGTTGCTTCTGCATCATTAGGTGTTAGAGTACCGTTGGTATCAATAGTAGAACATGTGGAAGGAACTGAATACGAACCAGAACAATTTCCAGGTTTGGTTTATCGTGTAAAAGATCCTAAAGCAGCTATGTTGATCTTCTCATCTGGAAAGATCGTTTGTACAGGTGCAAGAAATATCGCAGATGTTAGGAAAGCCATAGAAAAAGTCGCAATGATGATAAGGTCACTAAAGATAGATGTTCCAAAAAAATACAAGATACAGATAGAAAACATAGTTGCTTCAGCACAAATCCCAGCAAAACTTAATTTAGATAAAATCGCCTTTGAACTGGAAAATTCTGAGTACGAGCCGGCCAGTTTTCCTGGCTTGGTTTTTAGGATGAAAGATCCCAAGGCCGCATTGCTATTGTTTGGTTCAGGTAAAGTTATCTGTACTGGTATAAGAAACATTGACGACGTAGAATACGCAATGAACTATTTATTCAAAAAATTAAAAAGCATAGATGCACTTAAAAAACCTTTAAAATAACCTAGGATTAGAAGATTTTTGTTCTTGAATGATTTATATAAAATCCTCTAATCAAATCTTAAGTCTAAGAATACTAATCAAAAACTTAACCTAGGATTAGAATCTCTTTGGTCCATGCTTTTGATAACATTCTCTACAGTAGACTGGCCTACTTCCATCAGGTTTAAATGGCACTTCACATTCTTGTTTACAATCAGCACAAGTTGCTTTGTGCATTTCCCTTTGTCCAAAACTTCTTTTCTCGAATGGCATTTGTATTCCTCCTAATTTATTTTAGAATTATAGAAGTTATAAATTTATAAACGTATCGAACGGGGGATCTAATCCTGTACAAATATCCACTAATCAAAATCAAAACCCAGAATCAGATAGATTCTTGTCCATATCAAGTGTGACATTTAGCATACAATAACTTTTATCTACAAGTTTCATTTGCATTCTAATCTATTCACTAACAATTTACTAATCATCTTCTTCTTGATTCTCGTCACTTTCATCTTCTTCTTCTTGATTCTCGTCACTTTCATCTTCTTCATAACTTACCATACATATTACCTCCAACGAAATAATTAAAAGTTCTTTTACTCTTGATAAGAGATTTTAAATAGTTTATCTTTTTTTATAATAAGATAGATTTTTGTTCTCAAAGAAGATAATTTAATTGTGGCTAAGAGAAAGATAATCTGGATTGTATTGTCCTGTAAGATTATTTTGGAGAAATAAGGCTTAGATGTGTTTAGATGAAGAAAAAAATAATGGAGGAAAAAATAGTTAGTTGCTCCCGCTGCAAGTATTATTCGCAACTGGGTATTCTCCTGCATTGCAAGAAACGCGGTTTTACGAGTTCTGTTACTAAGAGGCGTTGTGATGACTTCAAGAGGTAAAAGTAGGGAGAAAAAGAATCAGATAGGTTTTTGTTATTTAATTCTTAATTTAATATAGAATATTCGGCAAAGATACTTTAGTGGGCACATAGCAGACCTATAGAAAATGTATGTGAGGACCTATTTTACTAATTAATTGTCTTTTTAGATAAATTTAGACGATAATCATCTTCTATTCTTGAAAATGATGTTAAAATGTATAATTTTTTCACGTTCTTGACCAATCTTGCCGGACATGAATAAAAATCATCATCTCTATCTAAAACTTTTTTATAGGCTTGCTTTTTACTTTCCCCGATGAACAGAAGTATGACTACTTTTGACTTTAAAACCATTTTTCTTGAGACTGTAATCCTTCTTGATGGGAGCTTAGGAGAATCTTCCATGAATAAATAACGCCCTGAGTTGTTCTTTATTGAATCATGTTTGGGATATAGAGAAGCAATATGTCCGTCTTCTCCTGCGCTTAAAATCATTATGTCATAAAAATTCCCGTATCTTATCAATTCATCTTCATAATCAGAAAGACCAAAATCTGCTTTCTTCTTAAAAATGAAAGGATGCACGTTTTCCTTTGGTAAAATATTTTTCTTGATTAGATTCTTTATGAATCCGTCATTTGCAAGTTTGAAATTACTTTCTATATCACATATTGGAACAATCCTTTCATCAATCATAAATATATGGATTTTTTTCCACGGAATTCTTTCTTCATTTTTTAGTAATGCAAAGATACCAAGAACACTTCTACCACCGGGTATACCTAGGATTACATAATCTTTTTTTCTCAGCAAGTCATCAATGTTTTCCACTAGGATATCGACTACAATTTTATTTAATTTATTTATATTATCTTCCGAGATTATTCTGAACATTTTTTACCTTTTAAGTTCTTGAAATGTAATTTATGCCCGCCAAACTCATTCCTCAAGGCAGCCACGAACTTAGAAGAAAAAGATTCTTTTTTATAAGATTGATGACGTAATTTAAGCGCAAGTCTTGTCATATATAAAGGCAAACCTCTCTTTTTTGCTTCTTTTATCGCCCAACCACCGCTCTGACCTCCTTCTATTATTCCGATTATATTCTTGAAGTTGCCATATTTTTTAAAAATATTTTCAGTTAGTTTGAGTATTTTTGACTGTACGATGCTTCCATGATTCCAGTTATACGCAATCTTTTCAAGGTCAAACTTATACGGAGCATCTTTTAGAAGTTCAAATCCCTCTCCATATGCTTGTAATATACTATACTCTATAGCATTGTGTACCATCTTCACAAAATGACCGGCACCACTTTCGCCCACATAACACAGACCATTTTCGGTAGCGAGTGATTCTAATACATGAAAAGCACTTTCGTATGCTTTTTTATCTCCACCAACTGTCATCGATGCGCCACTTATCGCACCTTTTAGTCCACCACTCGTGCCTACATCAAGGAAGTAAACTTTCTTTGAAGCCAAATATTTGGCATGTTTGATTGAATCTTTATAATAAGAGTTTCCTGCATCTATAACGATATCATCTTTTAAAAGATAAGGTCTTAATTCTCTAATAACTGAATAAACATTTTCTGCCGGGACCATGATTATTATTGTTCTTCTAGGTTTTAGGGACCTAACAAGCTCTTTTATACTATTAGTTGTTTTACAACCCTTTGATTTAACTTCTGATAATTGTTTCTTGTTGATATCAAAAGATATGACTTCATAGTTTTTTGACATCAACCTTAAGACCATTCTTTTCCCCATTCTTCCTAAACCGATGAATCCAACTTCCATACTGTCATCTTTTATTTATTTTTTTTGAGCAACAAAATATGCTCCGAATATACCTATCTCCTCACCCAATTTTGTTGGTATTATCCTTGGAATTCTGTTTATCGTGTATTTTTTAATTTCTTTTGGTGATGGTATTACGTTGTTGAATTGTTTTAACCCAACAGAACCCATCACAACTATCATATCTGAAGGAAAAGCATTCAATAAATTTCCTATACCGTGAGCATTGTAATCTCTAACTTTTTCCACGATTTTTTTTGCGATTGAATTTCCTGACTTATACAATTCAAAAAAATGTTCAGCGTTTATTTTTCCTATTTGTTTATTTGCAGTTTGTTCAATTCCATAACCAGATGCCATCGATACCCAACAACCACTCTTACCGCAACTACATTTGTTTGCAAGTTTTGGATTTCTCTCAAGTACATCATGTCCGAACTCACCGTAAGCTCCAGAAAGTGCTTTTCCATTGATAACTATACCCACACCAATACCCGTGCTTATTGTTAAAAGATTAAAGTTTTTTACTTTTTTTCCAATGCCCATATTTAACTCTGCTTTTGCGGCAGCTTTTAAATCATTTTCAACATAAATTGGTTGTTTTATCATTTTTTTAAGTTCTGATGAAAAGTCCACAGGATTATTGATATGTAAGGGTGGTGATTTTTGCATGATACCATTAACAACAGGACCAGGTACACCAATTGAAAGTGCTATAACTTGATTTTTTGATTTTCTGAGAAATGTTGATATTTCCAGAATTTGTTTCAAAATTTTTTTTGGATCGCCTTTTATACTTTTTACTGATTTTGATAAAATTATTTTTGGTCTATTGATAGAGACAAGTGCGCTCCTTATTTTGGTACCACCAATATCATAACATTCTATAACTTTCATGAATATATTTTTATGAATATTTTATTTAACATTTTCGGGTATTGTTTAAATTGAAGTTTTAATCTATATTTAACACATTTATATACAATAGACTAAAGGAACACTCAGAAAACGGGCCCGTAGCAAAGCCTGGATAATGCGCCTGGCTTCGGACTAGGAGATCATGGGTTCGAATCCCATCGGGCCCAAATAAGTTTTGTTTTATGTTTTTCACCGATGCTTATAGCAACTTCACACGTCGAAGTAAAAGTGCATTAACAGCAACTATAACCGTGCTTGCAGACATAAAAATGGCTCCTACAGCAGGCTGTAATAAAATTCCCTGTTGTGCTAATATTCCAGCGGCAAGAGGTATTGCTATTATGTTGTAGCCTGTTGCCCAAAAGAGATTTTGCAACATTTTGCTATAGGTATGTTTAGACAGACTTATGATCTTAACAATATCACGAGGGTCATTTCTTACAAGAATTATCCCTGCCGATTCGATAGCAACGTTAGTACCTGCACCGATTGCAATACCAACGTCAGCTTGTGTTAATGCTGGAGCGTCATTAATACCATCACCAACCATGGCCACTTTAAGTCCACGGGATTGAAGCAACTTAACCTTTTTTGATTTTTCTTGTGGCAAAACGTGCGCGAAATATTCATCGATGCCAAGTTCTTGTGCAACCCATTTAGCAACCCCTTCTGAATCACCAGTTAGCATTGCAACCTTGACTCCCATGGATTTCAATTTCTGAACAGCTTCTCTTGATTCGTCTCTGATTATATCTGCTAATGCAATAGCACCTGCAAGTTCATCGTCCACAATAACGTAAATGATAGTTTTCCCACCTTTTGCTTCTACTTCGATTTTCTTTTTTAAATCTGGGGATAGTTGTAAATTTCGCTCTTTCAACATAGCTTCACCACCAACAAAAACAACAGATTTATTTACCCTACCTTTCACACCCTTACCAGGAACTCGCTGAAAATCTTTCACAGGTACCAAACGTAAATTTCTTTTCTCTGCTTCTTTGACTATTGCCTTAGCAACAAAATGTTCTGAAGGCTTGTCTACAGACGCTGCAAATTGTAATATTTTGTTTTCATCATATTTGGGATTTGTGATTATTTTATTAACTCCATACTCACCTTTTGTAAGAGTTCCAGTTTTGTCAAACATTACAATTTCAATATTCCTAGCAGCTTCAAGTGCAAGTCTCTGTTTGACAAGCAAACCATTTTGAGCTCCCATGGTTGTTGAGATTGACGAAACCAGCGGTACTGCTAAACCCAAAGCATGCGGACATGCAATAACCAATACAGTTACTAATCTCTCGGTTGCAAATGCTATTCCAGCTACGAATAACCAATTCCAAGAAATAAATGTCAGACTACCTGCAAGTATTGCAATAACAGTTAGATAAAAAGCTGCTCTATCCGAGAGAATTTGTAATTTAGATTTTGAGGCTTGAGCTTCGGCAACAAGGCGCATCACACCCGCAAGAAAGGTGTTCTCTCCTATACTGGTTACTTTAACTTTAAGACTCCCATCGCCATTTATACTCCCAGCGATAACTCCATTATCTTTTGTTTTTTTCACTGGTTTTGATTCCCCTGTCAATAATGCTTCATTTACATCAGAAGTACCTTCTATAACAATCCCGTCAGCGGGAACTTTACTACCAGGTCTGATAAGAATAATATCATCAACTCTGAGTTGATCTAGTGGAATTACTTCTGTCTTTTTGCCTCTGATGACTTCGGCTGTGTCGGGTAACAATTTAGCTAACTCTTGCAAAGCTTTCTGTGAACTTTGCACTGCTCTCATTTCCATAAAATGACCTAACAACATTATTGTAATCAATGTAGTTAGTTCCCAGAACAATGGTTCTCCTGTTGGAATAAAAGTTACAGCAACACTGTAAACAAAAGCAGCTGTGATCGCAAGCGTAATAAGTGTCATCATGCCTGGCAAACGTGCTCTAAGTTCACGATATGCCCCTACAATGAAAACCCAACCACAATAGAAGAAAATAAATGAACTAAGAATTAAAGGAACATAATTTGAACCTGGAAATTGAGGTGGTTGAAAACCAAAAAGTGTTTGTAATATCCCAGAATAAATAACAACAGGTATAGTAAGAATAAAACTTATCCAGAATTTTCTTTTAAACATTGCAATGCTATGTCCAGCATGCTTTTCATATGTTACATGTTTTTCATGCTTGTTTTTTGGTTTCTCTGGAAGTAGATTCATTCCGCACTTTGGGCAAATACCTGGTTTATCTCTACGCACTTCTGGATGCATGGGGCAGGTGTAAATTTTTTTTGTATTCATTTTCATTTTATTCACCCTTTAATTATAATAAATTAAAGAATATTTTTATTTTAAACCGCATTCATGTCTGTCATTCTTTTCTGTACGTTTGTTATGGTCTTTATGCTGAGAATGATTATGCCCCATAAACAAATGCATTAATGGATGAATCAGAAATATTCCAACATAAAAGAATATAGGGTTCATGAATATTCCTAGAATAATAACTACAGAAATGACAGATATTATAATCAAAATTTTCTTTTTCATTTCAACCTCCTAATCTCAAAACATTCTAAAACCGTGCATCTGATATATTACGCTAGACCACGAATATCTTATGCCAGACCACATATGAGAACCAAAATTATGCATCATGCGATTTCCGTACATCATACTATTCTGGAAACCCCCATCTCCATGCATTCCATATGCCAAAACAATCGGACTTAATAAAACCATTCCTAACATGATTGGAACGATCAATTTTTTATTCAATTTAATCACCTCCATTTTTTAAAATATCCTTTTCCCTCAGCCAAAGCATCATCGGGAAACATTTTCAACCAACTTCACACATACCATTTATCAACACCTATTGCAGAGCAGATGCATACAAATATGGAGTAGGCCCATTACCATTAACACGGGTTGTTTTATCTGATGCATGCTGTTGTTTGTAACAAGCATATAACTCAAGAACTACATCTCTGTTGTGAACAAAAGGAATAGGTCGATAGTTCATAAAGTTTATAAATCAAAAGGTTCTGAACCCGTTTGGGTTCGAATCCTAAATAAACTAAAAAATCAGACATATCAAATCATTATTTTTATCTGAACTGTCTGTATTGATCCTATGATTTGTCTATGTGCCCATTTTTAAGGCTAAAAATAAATGCAAAGTAATATATTTTTAATAAATCAAATAATATGTAAAGGAGATGAATAGTTATGTCTGTCCAAATTACACCTGATTATGTCAATCTTTTAAACCAAGCTGTCTCACGCGAAATTCAAGTTTCGATTCAATATATGCTACAACACGCAAAGATGGAAAAATTAATACGTAAAACTATTCCAGAGAACATTCTTTTAGATAAAACCACGTATGAGGCAGTAGGAAAATTTTTGAGGGAATTTGCTATCCAGGAAATGAAACACGCTGGAGCTATCATGGAAAGAATTTACTATCTCGGCGGAACAGCGACGACAAAGGCGGATAAACCGATTGTTGGTAATACTTTAAGTGAATTTGCGAGGAACGGTGCAAAGGCAGAAGAGGAGGCATTAGTATTATATCGTAAAATTATCGAAGCTTCTGGAAAAATTGGGGATTGGGAAACTCGTGAATTGTTTGAAAAAATCTATGCTGAGGAAGAGGCTCACTTATTCAGATTCCAAGAATACGTAAATATGAAAGATGAAACAGAAGGACCTGAACAACCTTTATCAGAATGGCGCAAGGTTTTAACTGACAAGTATCTGGCGATGCTTAATAAAGCTGCTGCAAGCGAAATAATGGCCATAATTCAATATACCAATCAGCATGAGAAAGCTAATTTGCTGGCTTTGCGAAAAAAGAACACAGCTCTTGAAGTCATCACTGAAAATAATAAAGCCAAAGCTGTCAGCGAAATGTTAAAAGGGGTTTTTAAGCAAGAAATGGAACATCTAGAAAAAATCTCTGAACGAATTTACCTACTTGAAGGCGAAACTACATCAGTTCCAGATTCGCTTCCACAGGTTGGCGAGACACCCGACGATTTTTTGAAACTGGATCATGCAGCGGAAAATGATGCAATATTACTTTACCGAAAAATCATAGAAGAATCATTTAAATGTGGAGACACAACTACTCGACGTATATTTGAAGATATAGTCATGCAGGAAGAAGAGCATTATTGGAAATTTGACGATTTCTTAAAATAGATACATTCAGATAGATTTTTTATCTAATTAATATTTGTAGATTTTCTATATAGAGATATGAAAAAGAGCGAAGTAGCAATTCTAATCGTAATCTTATTTTCATCTATAATTGGCATTTATTTTTATCCTCGTATGCCAGAGAATATGGCATCTCATTGGAATGAAAAAGGAGAAGTAAACGGGTATATGCCAAAAATCTGGGGCTTATTCTTAGTTCCTATTATATCTTTTGTATTATTTTTACTTTTTGTTGCTATACCCAAAATTGACCCATTGAAAAAGAATATAGAAAAGTTTAGAAAATATTTCGATACGTTCATGCTATTAATAATTTTATTTTTATTTTACGTATATCTGCTAACAATTTTTTGGAATTTGGGGTTAAGATTCAATTTTTTTCCAGTTTTAGTTCCCGTATTTAGTTTTATAATTTACTATAGTGGTGTATTAATAGAAAATTCAAAGAGAAATTGGTTTATAGGTGTCAGAACACCTTGGACATTAAGTAACGATGAAGTTTGGAATAAGACAAATAAATTAGGAGGGAAGTTGTTTAAAATCGCTGCGATTTTTGCTTTAATTGGAATAATTTTTGGAAATTATGCAATTTATTTTGTTATTTCACCGATAATAATTGCATCATTTTATACCATTGTTTATTCTTACCTTGAATATCAGAAACAAATCAGAAAGGCAAAAAAATAAAATTATATCAACTTTTTTTAATTATTGTATCTACTTTTGTATTTTGCTTTGAGTTTTCAGAAAAATTAATTAATCTATGAAAATAATAAAGAGCGTACAAACTACTAAATAAGAAAAGATTAAAGATTTTGGTTATAAAGACATAATTGACTGGGTTTACTGCTGCTGGGTTTACCTGATGACTAATTTCATCTAGAGATTTTCCATTGTTTAGAATAAAAAAACTAGTCCATATAAAAAAATTCTGTAAAGTTTCATAAGAAAATATGAATGTTGTTAGGAAGAAAAATACAAAAAATAATTTTTTTGTAAATAAATTTAGCCCCTTAGCTAATCGGCTATACAAACTTTCTACTCCACATATCAAAAACAAGAATGAAAAAATCACAAGTAATGTTATAGGTTTGAAATGGAATAGATATATCGGAGTATAAAAGGTAAATTCATCGATAACGAATCTTTCTCCAACTGCTTTTTCAGAAGGATGGATCATAAATACGTATACCAAAATTATTAGTGATATTAAACCAGAAAGTATTGAAATTAAAGCAAAATAAAATTCTAATCTATTTCTTTTATTTTCTTTCATTTTCTCAAATTTCTATTTTATTAATTTAAATTTTTAAATTAGAATTTTTATTTTTTCTCTTTTTTTTCTTAAAAACTCTCCAGAATCAAATAGATTTTTGTTATAGATAATATATAAAAAAGAATATTCATATCTAAATGGGGGAGGGGGAGTGAAAAATATGAAATATGAAAATTATATTAAACACGTTTCAGGAAAGAAAAAAGGCGATATACTTCTATTTGCCATTAGTACATGCGGATGGTGCAGATTAACAAGAGAGTTACTCGATGGACTTGGCGTAGATTATAAATACGTATATGTTGATCTTTTGGAAGGCGAAACAAAAAAAGAAGCAAATAAGGAGGTTAGCCGATGGAATCCAGATCAGTCATATCCAACGATTATCATAAATAAAAAATGCATAATCGGTTTTCAGGAAGACGAAATCAGGGGGTTACTTGAATGAGTGAAATTGAAGTAACAAATGAAGAAGTTGAATCACTCTTTAAAAGATTGGATAATGAGGCAGAAGAAGGAGGTTATCACCTTAATCCAGATGTAAATTTCACAAAACCTCTCGTAAAAAGTCTGTTAATTAACGAAAAAAGATACGGTTACTGGGCTTGTCCATGTCGTCTTGCTTCTGGAATAAAAGAGGAAGACCTTGATATAATATGCCCATGTGATTATAGAGATGTAGATTTGAATGAATTTGATTCATGCTACTGTGCACTTTACGTATCGTCAGATGTTGTTGAAGGGAGGAAAAATGCCAGACCTATACCAGAGAGAAGACCTCCAGAAAAAGAAAGAAAGAAAATAAAAGAATCATCTCCAAAAATTCAAACATTAAAAACTAGATCTTCTCTCCCATATCCTGTATGGCGTTGTAAAGTTTGTGGATATATTTGTGCAAGAAATGAACCACCTGATGAATGTCCTGTATGTAAGGCAAAAAAAGATAGGTTTGAGATTTTTTTGCAGTAGATTAATCTCACAGAGTCATATATAATTTTTGTGTAACTAAATCAACTTTGAAGTTCGGGTTTCATCGAATCCAATCGTACCTCAAATCTGATGGTTTTGGGGGACTTTGATCTCAAAATAAATCTTATTGCTGGGAGTCTATCGAGATAAAGGATAGCTTTTCGTTCTTGGGAAAAGGCTTAAATCTTTTAAATACTTTTTAAGAATAGTGATAAAATGGCTGCAGAATGTACACAAACCTATGATCAAAAGAAAGTCTTAGAAACGCTATATGAACACGCCTTAAAAGAAGGGTGGGAAATAAAAAAAAGTGTTGAACTTGCATCACCAGCTGATACAGCTTTATTGATCCCACAGTTAGTAGCTACAATAGATCTTAAATACGACGATTCCTCACTACGTTTAGAAGGGCTTTTCAGGAAAGAAGGTGCGTACAGATGTCCATTTTTAAATGTTGATTATTCTAATTTTTCCTGGTCTGATTTTGTTGAAGATGAAAAAGAAGAACATGAAAATGATGAAACGTTAGTAAAGACTCTTCTGAGTAGGGAGAAAGTTTATACCTCGGATGTTTGGCAAGGAATATATAGATTTTCGATATGGTTTCCATTTCAGAGCGAGACAGAAGCCAAAATAGAACTTGAGAGAATATTACAAATGATTAAGACAGAAAATATGAGTCTATCTAATGCTTTTTTGGAACGGGGCTATAAACTAGAACAAAAAATGATAAGGTTGCCTTTTAAAAATGAAGGTTCCATAAAAAGAGTGGAGAGAGTAGAATCAAAAAGTCTTGAAGAAGCTGAAAAAGAGTTGTTTGAATTCGCTAAATCGACAAAAATCGTTCCTGATCAATCGGGAGAGAATCAGTAACTCTATATTTTGTATATTTTCTAGGTCAGTTTAACCTGTCCACAACATTTATATATCTATTCAATCTATGAATTGTAAAGTGAGTGTGATGAAGAGCCAAGTCGGTACAGGATGCCGGATGAATATCATAAAGAGGATTTAAGACTTCTTATAGTTAGGGCTCTAAACAAAAACCAGATTCTAATTTTATCTGATATTAAGAATGTCAACAATGAAAATATCACAAAAATATTAAACAGGATTTCTTCCCCTTTTAATATTCCTTTATCCACGCTTAAATTGAATGCTAATATTCTGAAGAAATTGAACCTTATTACTTTTGGTAATAACTCAAATTTTCAATCAGCTAAATTGACTGATTTTGGAAATTTTGTTTGTAAAATTCTAGGGGATGATTAAATATGGGAACAAAAAATATCATTTTAGCTGGATATGGTGTAGTTGGTTCAATACTATTACCCCTACTTCAATCAAGCGGCTATGTAAAAGTGATGTATGGGATAGATCCTATAAAGGAAAGAAAGGATGATTTACAAAGACATGGAGTGTTTTCATACAAAAGTATAGAAGATATTCCTGAAGAAGATATAAAAGATATTAATGTTGTTTTAGATTGTTCAACTAGAGGTCATGGCAGGAACAACAAACGAATATATGAAAAAAAGTCTTTACCTGCTATATTTCAAAGTGGTGAAACCATATCATTAGCGTCACCTTATTTTCCTGAAAAATATCAGTCGGATAAGACCCCCTCTTACTTAAGAATTTGTACTTGTCCAGGAATTTCGACAATGAGAATATTATTTGCTTTGGAAAAATTTTGCCCTATTTTTGTAAATGGTCATTATTATAAAATTAATAATGAAGATAGCATGATTGATACAAATTATAGTTCTGGTAGAGAAATAGAGCAATTATTTGGCATACCAACAAGAATAAACAGATTATATTTAAGGGGTGAACCTAAAGAAGGATATGTGTACGCATCCAACATGCAAACAAATTTAAAAGTTAGAATATCAAAGGAAGTTTTAAAAGAAGTTCTTGAACAAGGTCGTAACATCCGCATAGTTAAAAAAAATAGCCTAGATACTTCAGTGGAACGTCATTCAGATACTTTAATAGTGGAAGAGAGTATTCAAAGCCACGATGGAATTGTTGAATTAACATCTTTATGCTATCCCCCAGAAGTTAACTTCCCGGAAATTTTAATGGCTATTAATCTATTCTAAAAGAAAAACTACTTTAATAACGGAATTTAAGCTTGGAGAGAAGTCAATCAGATAGGTTTTTGTTCTAAAAACTTAAGAACTCGAATCCATTTGGATACAAAACCTATCGGGTCCAATATATCTGTTATATCTGACATATTTCGTATATTCTAAACCAAAAGATAGATTTTTGTTTTTATAGAAGCAGAATTTAAATAGTTCTGAAAATATAAAGTCCTCATAAAGTTATTTTTATTTGAATAAATAATTTCATCGGGGGGATATTATGAAATTAAAAGGGAGCCAAACAGAGAAAAATCTTCTAAAAGCATTTGCTGGAGAAAGTCAAGCAAGAAATAGATATACTTATTTTGCAAGTGTCGCTTGGAAAGAAGGCTTTGAACAGATTAGTGGCATATTCCAGGAAACGGCTGATAATGAGAAAGAACATGCAAAAGTTTTTTTCAAACATCTTGAAGGTGGAGACGTTACTATAGAAGCCAGTTATCCTGCTGGAAAAATAGGTACAACTGCTGAAAATCTTCTTGCTGCTGCTGAAGGTGAGAAGATGGAATGGGGAACTCTATATCCTGAATTTGAAAAAATAGCAAGGAGAGAAGGATTTGATAAAATAGCAGATTCTTTCAAGGAAATAGCAGAGGTAGAAATGCAGCATGAAAAAAGATACAGAAAACTTTTAGATAATGTGAAAAGCAAAACAGTATTTAAAAAGGACCAGGTTGTGAAATGGAAATGCAGAAACTGTGGTTATGTACATGTAGGAAAAGAAGCACCAAAAGAATGTCCAGCTTGTAAACATCCACAAAGCTTCTATGAATTACTGAGTGAAAATTACTAAATTTGACTTTTGATCAAAAGTGAAAGCCGAAGGACAAATTTTATTTAATATGCATAATCCACATTTTGGTTTTCTTGCTATACAGATTCTTCTACCATGAAATATTAACAAATCTGTAATTCTCTCCCATTTATCTCTTGGAACTATTTCCATCAAATCTTTTTCAATTTTATTTGGATTATCATTCACTGTAAGGCCTAGCCTTTGAGCAAGTCTGCGAACATGGGTGTCTACAGCTATACCTTCGATAATATTGTAAGCATTTGATAACACAATGTTAGCAGTTTTTCTAGCAACACCAGGTAGTTCCATCAATTCATCCATTGTTTTTGGAACTTGCGAATTAAACTTTTCAACTAAAATCCGAGCAGTTTTCTTTATGTATCTGGCTTTTTGTTTATAGAAACCAGTTGGCTTTATTTCTGCTTCAAGTTTCTTTAAATCCACATTGGCATAATCTTTTGCAGTTTTATATTTTTTGAAAAGTGTTTTTGTGACTTCATTTACTTTTTTATCAGTACATTGAGCCGAAAGAATAGTAGCTACTAATATTTCTAAAGGATTATGATAATCTAAGGCTACTTTTGCATCTGAATGTTCTTTTTCTAATAATTCAATTATCTTCAATAATCTGACTTTCTTATCCATAATTATTTAATTAATTTACAAAATTTTAATTAAAAAGATTGGAAAGTAACTTTCCTTGTCTTTTTGTTTTAATTCTTTCATTCAAGGCATGCGTAATTAATGGCAAAGCAATAGTAGCGTCACAATAACACATCGTTTTATTGCTTTCTTCTTTTGTTATTTTACCCCAGCTAACTGCCTCTTCAAACGTGCACCCAGACAATCCACCCCATTGAGGTGAATCTGAAGTTATTTGTATAGCATACTTGTGAGGATATTCTAATTTTTCTCCTTTAAGAATTGAAACTATAGCAGTAATTAATTGAACTGTATCCTTTGGTACACCCCCACCGATGTATATCACACCAGTTTCTTTACTAGTTTCTCCTATTTTTGCTAGTTCATCAAAATCTTTCATCTGATCGAGGACTACATTTCTTTTGTCCCATCTTCTTGATAACACGGCAGCAATTCCATATTCACTATCTACTATAGCGGGACTGTATATAGGAATTTTATTTTTATAAGCAGTTGACATTAAACAATCTATCTTTCTTCCTAATAAAAATTTACCAAACTCTTCAGAGAATTCTCTAGTTGAATAAGGATAATTTTCTTTCAAAGTGTTTATGAATTCTCTCAATAATTCTGTCATCTCTCTATATTTTAGTCCATCAGTAAAAACATCGTAGTATCTAAAAACATTGTGTTTGAGCAAATCTGCATCGTCTACAAGCCAATGGCCTTTATAATAACCGTGCATAGAATCTTGTATATCTTCAGATATGTTGGCACCAGTTGAGACCAAAGCATCAATGAAATGATTTTCCATTAACCATTTAACAATCTTCCACTGGCCGGTCGTGCTCATAGAACCGGCAAAACCCATTAATATTGTCACATCTTTATCTTTAATCATTTTTTCCCATACGTCAACGGCTTCACCAACTTTTCTTCCTTGAAAACCTGTGCCACTCATTTCTTTTAAGAGTTGAGAAACAGTTTTTTCTTTTACTTCTATGGGATATAATTTATCTTTGAGATAGGGATTCGTGATTTCAATCATCTCCTTTTAAAATTTTTTATTATTCTATTTTGTTTATACAATAATTAAAAATTAACTGTTATTTTTGCAGTGAAATATATTTCAGAATTTCAAAAATAACTCTTGTCGCTAGGAATTCTGTTACGCTGTTATTAGGTATTGATTTAAGTTCTACTAAATCAAAACCCACTATTTTTGAATTTTTAAAAACTGACATTAAATCGACAAAATCTAGATATGAGAAACCACCTGGTTCTGGATGATAAACAGCAGGAGCAAAAGCTGGGTCAAAACCATCTATGTCAATACTTATATAAACTTTTGAGTTCTGAACAAATTCCTTCAATTTTCTTTTCAATTCACTAAAATTTTCTTTCATTTGTTGTGCTGTAAAAAATTGAATATCATTTTTTTCTAGATACTCTAACTCAAATTCATCCCCTTCTCTTACACCAATTGTAAAATAGTTTTTTGGGTTTCTAGATTCACTAGACCTTCTGAACCATGTTACAGGATTCATTTTAGGATCATATTTTACTCCTTTGACATAACTCATTTCTTCTAAATATTCATCATTTGAATACTCATTTCTAGAATCGCAATGTGCATCGAAAACAACAACCTTAACGTCTTTATCAAAGCCCTTTATAGAAAAATATGATGCAACATGTCCCCCACTCAACATAACAGGGATTTTATTATTACTAAGAATTTCTTTTATTTTTTTTGTTATATCATCAAGACTTTTCAAATTTATATTGCCGATATCAGCCACTTTTAATTTGTCAAAAAAGTTGAATCTTTTATTTAGGTCAAATGGCTCTAGGAAAAAACTCTCTTTTCTCAAATTTTCCATAGATTTTGAATGCTTACCTATAGGCGCTCCAAAAATTATAACATCTGCTTCTTTTTCAGAGGTTAACAAATCTTGTATGAATTTTACAGGCATAATATCAGATAGAATTGAGTATTTAAAAAATTTATAATGTTTCTAGACCGATTTCGACCAAAGTTTAATATAGCGGGCATGAGTAGATTATATAAAGGATATGATATGGAATTGCCTCTTTATCTGATATTAGACGATATAATGAAACTTGTCATAATAATAATTTCAGCTGTTATTATTTCAAAATCATTACAAAAATTACTCGTGGGACCGGCACAAAAGAAATTCAAAGATAAAACAGTTTTCAGTCATCTTAAAAATATTATAAATATTATAGTCTATGCAGCTGCCTTTCTCCTCATTTTATGGGTATTTAATATTGATATTACCGCAGCTGTAGCAGGACTGGGTATAGGAGCATTAGTCGTAGGTTTTGGATTAAAAGATATGATATCTAACTGGGTTTCTGGAATAATAATAATAGGAGAAAAAACTTACATGATTGATGATGTAATAAAAGTAGGTGATTTAACAGGTATTGTTACTGATATAGGACTTAGAACTACAAAACTTAAAACATATGATAGAAATACTGTCATAATACCAAATTCTATAATGGTGAATGAAAAAATAGTAAACTTAACTAGTGGGAGGCATTTGTCAATATCTTCTATTAGCTTCTTGATAGACTATACTTTTGACATAGAAAAGGCCAAAAAAATCATAGAAGATGTCTTAAGAAAAAACCCAAACGTAATCGTGGATAACGATAAAAAAAGAGAGATTAGATTTTCGATAAAGAGTAAAGAATGGAAGACAGAAATAGAAACATTTTTCTGGATAAATATTCCTGAAAACGAAGAATTTATCAAATCTGTAATAACTGAATCTATAAAAAGGGAATTCGAGAAAAATAATATATTGCCGCCTTTACCAGACACTTTAAGGAAAATTTCTCTCGATAAAAAATAATAAATAACAACTTGTTAAATTTAAAGTTCTAAGAATAATATTAAGTGAGCGTATGCTTGTCGGAAGGATTATAGGAAAGACCTCACCCGAATGGTTTCATTTTGAAGTTACTTCAGTAATCAAAAAAATGGATTTTGTAGCAATGAGAGATCCTGAGAGGCATTGGGTTCTAGGTAGAGTAGAAGGTATAACCCAGGAAAAAGATAAAGCAATAGCAAGAGTATCGACTATTGGTTATACTGATAAGAGAGGGACAGTAAAATTACCCAAAATGCCTTTTAGACCGGGTTCATTTATTTACAAAGCTGATGATGGATTAATAAAAAAAGTTCTAGATTTAAAATCAACAGGGTTATATGTAGGCTTATTGGATGGTTCAGAAAACCTGAAAGTTTATCTTGATCCTAAACTTTTAATAACAAAACATTTAGCTGTTCTTGCAAAATCAGGATTTGGTAAATCATATTTAATAGGTGTGTTATTGGAAGAATTCATGGAAAATAAAATACCAGCAGTTATCATAGACCCACATGGAGAATACATGTCCTTAAGAGATCCTAATAGGAAACCTGAAGAAATAAAGTATATGCCTATGTTTGGGGTCAAACCCACGGGTTATAAAAAAGAGCTGCAAATATATTGTTTAGAAAAAAATCTGATGGTTGGCGCTAAAAAATTGAAATTTAGCGGTAAATTGAACTACCAAGAAGTTTTTGATATGTTACCTTTTCGTTTAACAGCCAACCAAATGGGTGTTATATACTCTGCTGTTCAAGATATAGGAAAACCTGAGTACACACTAGATGATTTAAGAAAACAAGTACAGATTTCTAGCAGCAAGGCTAAATGGAATATTCTGCCGGTAATAGATTTTCTGAAGACAACTGGTTTATTTGATAACACCAATTTCATAAAACCAACTGATATAGTGAAGAAAGGTACTTTGAGTGTAATCAATTTAAAAGGTGTCGAACCGGATGTACAACAATTAGTCGTCTATAAAATAGTGAAGGATTTATTCGAAGCAAGAAAAAATAACAAAATACCATATTTCCTTCTAGTAGTTGAAGAAGCACAGAATTTTTGCCCAGAAAGAGGTTTTGGTGGCGAAGCAATTAGCTCACAAATACTTAGGACAGTAGCTTCGGAAGGAAGAAAGTTCGGTATGGGTCTTTCTATAATAAGTCAAAGACCAGCAAGAGTGGATAAAAACGTATTATCACAATGCACCACTCAATTTTTCCTTAGAATAACAAACCCAAATGATATCAAATCTATCATGGATTCTGTAGAAGGTATAACAAGAGGGTTAGAATCCCAACTAAAGATATTACCCATAGGAAATGGAGTTGTAGTAGGATTAATCGATCAGCCTTTGTTGGTAGACATACGAATAAGAAGGAGTAATCATCTTGGAGCACCGGCTATGGTTACAGAAAAATTTAAAGAAAAAGAAGAAGGGGACATACTTTACTTTTATCCAAAATTTTTGGAAGAAGATGTGAAAAAAAGTGCTTTGAAAAAATTTGAACAGTTCAAACTGATATACTATCCTTTATGGAGACTAAAATGCAAGTTTTCTACGCCCGAAGGAGAAAAAATAGATAACATTTTTATTGATGGTTTAAGCGGTGAATTAGTGTTTAATAGAGATAGTAATTTAGCAAGGACAGATGGACTACCTAGACTGCTAAGATTAAGTATAAAAGAAAAGGCTGTCTTGCTTTATTTAACAACATATGGCCTTTCATCATTCGAGCAAATATCCAAACATTTGAAGATTTCAGAGAAAGATTTGAATGATATTCTTAATGGCCTGATTGGTAGAGGTCTTGCATCAAAAGAAGAAACAGATTTTGAAAGTAGTATAGACTTGAATTTTGAAGATGTGATTGAGAATCAGATTAGTGAAACCCCTGTAAATTACAAGTATTCTGGGGAAAACTTACCTTTCAAAATCAACAAGATACATACGAATGAGGTATTAAATCTATTCAATCCTGACTCTGTAGAGATAAAAATGTGTTATTATCCATATTGGCTTATTTTTTATGAGGATGGGGATGTGGATATCATAGATGCTTTAACTGGGGAAAAGGATAAAAATTTGACTCCAGAGGATATTTTAGATGTATCACCAAAAGGTTAGCTCCCGTAGTCTAGTCCGGTCAAGGATGCGAGCTTCTCGAGCTTGAAACCTGGGTTCGAATCCCAGCGGGAGCAATAAAAAATAGTATTTTATTTACAAAATATAAAATAAATTTATGAAAAAAGGACTATCACAGCTAGCCACGTACGTAACACTTATTGCATCTGTTACTTTGGCAACTTCAGTTATAATTGCATCTGTATTCCAGAGCTCGAACAAGAATGTGCAACCTGAAACCACATCATCGACTATTATAACAACATCAGTTTCTACTAATTATTCAACTACTACTGAAAATGAAGAAACCACTACTATTTCATCGCGCATTCATGTCGGTGAACCTGAGGGAGGAACTAGCAGCCGAGGTTCTAGCACAACTGGTCGAGATTCTGGCACAACTGGATCAACAGTAAATAGCAATCAAACAACAACTACTACGACTACAATATTCCAGATATCACAGATAGTTTGTACTGGAAATGCTACTCATATTTGTTCACCAAGTTTCAAAAGTATAGATAATATCAAAAATTTCGATGCACCATCTTCAGCTAACTGCGGGAATAAAATAAAAATTAGTTTTAAATGGGATGGATGGCATTATGAAGATCCAAACTATTGGGCTTTCTTCCTGAAAAATTCTGAAGGTGATTACAGTTTCGTAGACTCATGTAAATCCAATGTTATTACAGATAAACCTTCAAGTAATTATTCCATGTCTTTTGACCTTCAATTACCAAATTCTGGAACTATTAACAATGGGGTATATGAATTATTTGTAACTGGTGAGGACAATAGTGGTTATTGTAACCCTAACGAAAATGGAGTAGATGCACAGTCGTCAAGATCTATAAATCTTAATAATTGTGGAACTGTTACAAGTTCGTCTACTACTACAACTACTATCAATGGGGGTGGTTGCGGTTGTAACGATTGGACAAATCAAGGTTGTGGTTTAAACGGTTGCACAAATAGTCAGCAGTATCAAATAAGAACATGTTCACCTTTAGATTGTGCAATAATGTCTCAATGTGTTTATAATTCAACGTGCGTTCCTACTTGTACTGATCCAGATTCCGGTTCAGAATGCCTACAATATATAACTTATGGAAGTTGCACAGATGTAACAGGTAGTTACCCTGATGAATGTAAAGATGATTATCATTTAGCGGAAATGCGTTGTACTAATGATGGCTGTATATCCGATTTGATTAACTGCACAGAAAAGTTCGGAAACGGTTATGGATGTAAAGATGGAAAGTGTGCTCTTTTATCAAATCCTATTTCAGGAGCAATGGTTATGCTAACAGGTGCTGTAACTCAAACTATGTCAACGCCAACAGGCATAAATTTATACTGTACAGGATCACCGAGTCATGGGGGTTCTTTGGCTTGGGACATTGCTTCAATAAATGAATTAATATTACCTGATACTGCTGATTGCGGAGAAACAATTAAATCTATTATACAATGGACAGGATGGCATGGCTATGATACAGACTGTGAACCAAATTATTGGGGATTTTTCCTTGAGACTTCACCAGATCAATATTATTTCCTTAGTTCATGTGAATCTTTCTATCCATCAGATTGTCCGCTTCAGGATCCAAATATTTATGTGATAGAGAAAAAACTTAAAATGCCTGATAAAGGTAGTGTTCATAATGGTCAATATAAAATTTATGTTACTGGTGAAACCTATGGTGGTTATTCCAATCCTTTCGAAGCAGATCCAAATTATCCAGATGCTTGTAAAAATGGGGATTCTGATAATTGTCTTCCAGATGCTCAAATATATCAATCAATTGAATTAAAAAATTGTGAAGTTGGTGTATCATCAACTACTACGACTACAACATCTACTTCGACTACATCAGGGTCTTCTACTAGTACTACGACAACTACTTCGACTACATCGTCTACAACTACTATTTCAGGTTCAACACCACAATGTGCATACATATTATCAACTACTTCTACGACTACTACGATTCCAGCTGGGGGGTCCTCAACAACATCTACTTCAACAACTACAAGTATTACAAGTACATCATCGACTATGGCCACTTCAACACCTACAACAATTCATGTTGGTGGAGGCGGCAGCAGGTGGGCTATACCGCTGGATTTGATAAATGCTCTAAGAGAATTTATAACTAAGATTTTTGGCTTAAAATCATAAATTAATGCAATATCTAGAAATAAAACAGAATTAGATTTAATTTATCTAAAAACTATAAAAATATTGTTAAATGACCGGATAGGGATAAAATTGAAAGAAGTAAAAGTTCCAAATTTTAAAATAACAAGAGATGAATGGATTGCTATAATCAGCCTTTCGTTATTCGCATTTGTATGGATGCTATTTGTAGCACCAAGGTTAATGTATTCTAGTTTCTTTTTGGATTTAATACCGCCAATTCAGTATATTTTGTATAATTTTGGTGTCATGATATTCACTTTCGTGGTCCTTGGCACGCCGTTGAGTTATACATTGAAACATAAAATAGATTTTAGGGGGGTTATTAGAGGGGGTCTTACTTCCTGGTTATTCGTCAGTTTTGTTATAGATATGTGGGAACCCCCTTATATCATTGCACCAAGTGGAACTATGTTAATAACTAACATGGAGTCATTAGCAGGAACAAGTCCTGATTATACGTTTTACTGGCTTTATACGACTTTATTTCCTAACATAAAGAATACTTTTCTGAATATACCGTTCTCTGAGAGCTGTTCAATGTTATTTGTTGCGATATATTTCCTTTCACCAGTTCTTGCTGTTATTCTAATGGCGTTAGTGCTTAAGCCAGGTGCTTTAAGAAAGTTGCTATTAAAATAGTCTAGTTTTTAAAAATGTTAAATAAATTAAGAATAAAGATTATAATCGTGCAGGGGTTGCCAAGCCAGGTCAAAGGCGTAGGACTGAGGCTCCTATCCGTTAGTCGGTTCGTGAGTTCGAATCTCACCCTCTGCATATGAGGTAAATTTATGAAAATTGGTGTTTTATTCTCTGGTGGAAAAGATTCGTGTTTAGCTTTGTATAAAGCAATGAAACTGCATGAAGTTGTTTGTTTAATTAGCCTTATCTCTAAGAATAAAGAAAGTTACATGTTTCATACGCCAAACATCGAATTAACTAAAATGCAAGCTGAAGCTATTGGATTGCCAATTATACAAAAAATAACAAAGGGAGAAAAAGAAAAAGAACTGAAAGATTTGAAAGAAGTTATGAGTCTAGCAAAAGAAAAATTTCGAATAGAAGGTGTTACAACTGGGGCAATAAAATCGGCATACCAAGCAACTAGAATTCAGAAGATTTGTGAAGAACTTAACTTAAACTGTTTTAATCCCCTATGGCAAAAAGATCAAATTCAAATATTGAATGAACTCTTAGAAGATAATTTCAAAGTCATGATATCAGGTGTTTTTGCTTTTCCTTTGGATAAGAGTTTTTTAGGTAAAATTATCGATAAAGAAATAATTGAAAAATTAAAGGATTTGATGAAAAAATATGATTTAAACCCTGCCGGAGAAGGTGGGGAGATAGAAACAACAGTTCTAGATGCACCATTTTTTAAGAAAAAAATAGAAATTTTAGATTATGATATTTCCTATGAAAATAACTCTGGTGTGTTTAGAATAAAGAATGCAAGATTAGTTAATAAATGATAACGAACTCATAATTTAAACGGTGAAATATAAATTACTACAGGAAGAAAGTTTAATCGATGGCCCGGTTAGCGTAGCCTGGTAGCGCACAGGCCTGTGGAGCCTGCGGGTCGGGTTCAAATCCCGAGCTGGGCCCAAGGAGTCTATTCCTATATCCTCAGGTGTTCTCTAAGTATGTTAAATTAAATGGGATTAGTATGGATAATTTAGATATACATAAAGCAGAGAATAGCATCAGAACCTACCTTAAAGTAATAAATAAGCTCCCTGAAAGGAACAGAAAGCTTATCCTAGATTTCAAAAGAGAATGTGAAAAACAGGGATTATCAAACAATAGGATCTTGTTTTATTTAACCAAACTCAGTAGATTAGCCAGAAAGATACAAAAGAACCTTGATGATCTATCTAAAAAGGATATAGAAGATGTCATAATACAGGTAGAAAAAAATGAAAATTATGGAGAATGGAGCAAAGCTGGTTATAAGATAACAATTAAGAAGTTCTATCAGTGGCTAGATGGATATGACTGGAACTCAAAAGAATATCCTGAAAAAGTTAAATGGTTAAGGACTGGAGCTAGAAAATCCAAATTGGATGATCCAATAATCCTAACAAAAGAGGAAGTAATTAAACTATTCAATGTGGCAAAAGGAGTAAAAGAAAAAGCTCTAGTTTCTTTCATGTATGAAAGTGGCTGCAGAGTTCCTGATGAACTGCTACATATGAAAGTTGGAGATATTGCCTTTGATGATTATGGAGCTAGAGTTAAGCTTCAGAGTGGAAAAGTTGGATCACGAATAATAAGAGTTGTTTCATGTGTTCCTCATTTGAAGAATTGGATTGAAAATGGGCACAAAAATCCAAAATATGATAATTATCTGTGGGTTGGAAAGGGATCATCAATAGTAATGAGCTATTCTTGTTTAAGAAAGCTTATCAGTAAATGGAAGGGCATGGCTGGTATTCAAAAGAAAATCACACCATACACTTTAAGGAGAACACGATATACCCATCTAGCCAATAAGATACCAACTCCAGCCCTTTACAAATACATGGGCCAGGTTCAAGGATCCAAAGTCATTGAAAGATATGTTAATCTATCAGAGGAAGCTACAGATGAAGCTATATTGAATTTCTATGGTATAACCAACCCAGAGAATTCTGATATAAAACCTCTATTCTGTTCTAGATGTAGAAAGCAGAATCCACCTGAATCAGAATATTGTTCTATCTGCAATGGGCCATTAACTGAGAAAGCAATGTTGGAAGTAGAGGAAAAGAAGAAAGTTGATATGAAAGATTTTGTTGAGATCTTAATTCAAAAAAGGATGGAAGAATTGAGAAAGGAATTATCTCCAAAATAAAGATTTATGATAGTCTAGAATATAATTTAAACCTTAAATTTAATTAAATCAACATGAATACTCAGTGGAAAAAGGAACTTTCTGAAATTAATCGTCTATACAAATGGGCTATTGTGGTTGTAATAACCATGGCAATATTGTTCTTCTATGCAGATTTTTTTGGATCAATTAAATTTATAGAAGATAATAAAGGACTTTTTTCCTTAGCTGGAATTTTTCTTGCTTTCCTATATTTTGCTCAATCTTCTCATTCAGAGAGAAGAAGACATCTATTAAATCAAATAGGTTTACTTAAAAGCTTACTTATTAGGCTCGAATATTTAGCTGGGGAAGATGTCATGAAAATTTTTGGTAAACCCCGAAGAATAAGCCATACACGTTGGTACATAGAGACACTTTTTCAAGGGAAAATTCCCACTCACAAGATTTTGGAATTAGATGCCGATTTTTTTGCATCTAATTTAGATTACGAAATTGCAGGTAAATCGACTTATGAATTAAAAAAATCCCTTTATTATGCTAGGGATAAAATACTCATGATAAATTTCTGGTCACAAAAATTATTAAAAATACTAGAAATTCCAGATAAAAAAAGAAAAGAAGAATTACTGAAGAGGTACAAGATTTTTGTTTCTGAACCACTATTAGACTTGCAAAAATTGATCCCTGAAATAAAATCTTATATAGAAAAAGAATTTGATGTTCATTTAAACGAATCAAATATTAAAAAAGAGTCTAAACCTGTCAATGCTTTTAAAAAAGGCACTTCTGATTATTTGATAGCAACAGCAACTATCATTTCATTAATCATCGCTGTACTTGCTATTTTACAAGTTCCAGAATATCCTTTGATTCCATGGCTAGTTAAACCTATTCCACTATCTCATGAATGCTATATAAGAGGTTCAGAGGATGCAGCAATGCCGGTATGTAGATTGGAATATTTAATAAAAATGCCTACATTTAGTTTAAACAAATATGAAACAGTAAACATACCATTTAATTTTATTCCTCATTCTTTTTGGGAGAGTCCATATGAACAAACAACAGGAAGTCCTGTGCCCTGCACAAGAGAAACAAGTAATAGTTCATTCTATTGTAATTTGACAAAAGAATTAACGAAAGATCAGCATCTTGTCATTAATTATATACCTGAACAATCTGAAACTTTGGAACCAGGCAAACTACAAATACATCGTGGAATTATTAATAAAGAGTTAATAGAAGATATGAAACAAACTGGAATTTATTCTGCTGTAATCCAGAATGCAGTGAACTATCCTTTAAAAGATTTTACAATATCTTTTGACTTACCTAAAGCATCAAATAAGGTGGTTATTATTTATGACAATGGCTTGCCTATTTGGAGAACAAGAGGAAGAGAAATTTGGTGGAATGTAAATATTGAAAAAAATGCCATAAAAACGTATGAAATACATATTTTATAAAGGTTTATAAAAACAGTTAATTATTATAAAAAATCAACCATAATCAGATAAATTTTGCTCTTGAGGAAGAAATTCTTAAATTTTAACTGACAACATATTCCCTTCCAAAAAATTCTTCTATAAGGCAATTTATCACTTTAACAGTATCTTCGAATAAGGTAATATGTCTCTTTTCATTTCTATCATTTCTGAAAGATTCAATACCCCATATAGTACCGATATGAATGTGTGAATGCCTCCATTGTTCAATTACAGTTAACCAAATTTTAATTTCTTCAACATTTTCCCAGTTTAGTATTTTATCAATGTTATCTACCAACATACCAAAACCTGCTACCCTGGCTTGGATTCTTTGTTTTTTTGCTTCACTTTTATTCAGAACAACAATGTTATCAAATTTTTTAGGAAAGGATAACATAGTTTTCCCATTCTTAAGCGTGTAATTTATGGAATATCCTCTTTTCAGGTAGAATGATTTCAGGAGACTCTCGACACCAACTCCAAATAATATCCTACTGATTAACTCTTCGTACATATCTCCAAGTTTTAAAAATCTAATACTCAATGGGCCTTTCATGAATTTAAGGGCAATTTTTATTAAACCAATCCCATTATCTCTAAAACATTCCATATTACTTTTCTCAATAGGCCTTGGAAATCTATCATCGTAATAATATGCAAATCTTTCTCTTAGCTCTCTTCTTAAATCTTTGTGGTCTTTGTAATCTGCTAAATCATCGTAGGCACGGATATCAGGAATGTCTCTTTCTTTCATATTTTTCTATTATAATCATTCTTATCATCAATTTATATATGAAATCTTTCTTTTTAGGGAGTATTAAATATATTTTTTGCCTTGGGAGTGAGTTATTAGAAAAGGATAATTCCCTACTATAATGTCACATAAAATAAGTCAGGAAATGTCTCCTTTTCAATTCAACCTATATACTGGAGAATATAATTATAACTTTAACCCAGAAATATCCCAACTTCTTTTACTCTTACATTTAACTCCTCCTTCTGCATGAGCCTCATCAACTCTATGATCAGAAGGATCTTTTACTTTCCCTTTATGTTTTATTGAATAAGCCCTGAAAACAACCTTTTTGCCAAGAACTTTATTTAGAAGTAACCATGTATCGCCTTCTATTTTAGTTGTAGGAACATCCGTGTTAATCTAACTCCTTAACTCCTTTGTTTTTTAATTTATCCATAATGGATTCAATCTGTTCAACAGGCAATCTTAAAGTATCAACTAAATCAACCAAACTAATTTTATTTATTCCATTTCTTTTTAATTCAATCAAACGGGCCTTGATTTCTTCTTCAGCCATATCATCACCAATTATTCTCACTCCTATAGTGAGTGTTTTTATTTTTGTTTCTAATTCATCCACTTTACATTCCAAAGATCTTCTGATGAAATATTCTTCTTCTATTTTTTGTTGCATTTCTTTTATCATAGCTCTAAAATCAATAATACCTTCTTGGATCAAGTAATGTGGTTTAGGAATATCAAATTGGAGAAGTTTATCACCAGAACCTAAATCCTTTTCACTACCATTTTTACCTTTAACCAATACCATAATCCTTTCACTTTCTAAATTTATCTAAAACTTTAAGTATTTTTGATAATAATTCTGGATTCGTAGATTCTACATGAACAACCTTTTCATCATATTCTTTTGGATTCTGATGCCCAACTGTTATAACACTATTTGAACCAGTCTCATGAATAAATAATGATACAGGTATATTTTTTATTCCTGCATCTTTCATTTCACTCAAAAAATCTTTATTTAACAAATCCTCTACTCTTATCTGGGTAATTTTTGCCTTTTCAAATACAGGTTGTTTAGAAATTTCCTTTCCATTTTTGGCCATACAACCACTAAAATACTGCTCAATTAAACCTTAAATACCCTATTATAATTGTAATTTCTTTTCCCATATTAAAAACATATCTCAACAGAACTATGTTACTCTAGAATATAATTCAGATAGACATTATCCAAACTTTCAAAATTTTATCCGTATTTTATTTATGACTCCTTTTAGATAGTTTATTATTTTGTTTGTCATAGATGGACGATATAGCTTCAATTCTTCCTTGCTGTAAGCCCAAAGTATTTTTCTAATCTTTTGCCTGGTATTATGACCTCTTGATCCATGGCTTTTGAAAACTCTATGTGAAAGATTTACTATAGACCAATTTAACTTACGATTAAATGTCTTTTCATCAAATTTATCATGATTATGTTTTATGTATTTTTTTAACCAGAATTTTGCGTATATCAGTTTCATATAATTTATATTGTATTCCCAGAATTATTTAACAAAGATTCCTAAATAGTTAGATTTTTGTTATTATGGGGTATAATTTAATCATGGGTTTGGGAAATTTAATTAAAGAAAAGTGGAATCATATCAGGTATCCCTATAGATACTGCTCAATTTGTAAGATTGAATTACAAGATGATACACGATGCAGATGTGTTTATTGTGGGAAGTATACTTGTTCTGAACACAGACCAACACCAAATCATAAATGTCGTCATAGACCAAAAACATTTGATAGTGGTGGTTTCAGAGAAATACATAATGCTGATGGTTCAATAGTAGCAAAAGGAAGTTAAGATAGTTTTTTGTTCTGGAAAGAGAAAATCAAAATTATGGAAGAAGTAAATAAGTGTTTTTTCTGTGGTAAAGGACTAGAATATCTTCCATACACATGTAGGTATTGTGGTGAATCTTATTGTTCTGAACATCGCTTACCTGAAAACCATTATTGTAAAGGTTTAAAAAAATGGAAAAGAGGAGAACTTAAGGAATTTAAGAAAAAAATACCTGTGAAAAAAACAGAACAACCATTTTTAGAATCCTATGGCTGGACACCTAGAATTAAACCAAGAAGTAGAATTAAATTTAATATTGTTTGGATAATTTTAATATTGTTTGTAATTTTTCTCGTAATTTTAAAATTTAGCAATAATAATTACTCCCTGATAGACTCAATCATATCTCCTGCAACCTGTACTGATGGTACACTTTACAATCTTTGTTCTGAAAATAAACCTTACTATTGTTCTAACGGGAATCTTATAGAAAATGCAAGCAATTGTGGCTGTCCTTATGACTATAAGATTAAAGGTGATACCTGTCAAAAAATACAACGTTGTAGTGATGGAACCATTTATGGCGAGTGTTCTTCTAATAAACCAAAATTCTGTGTAGACGGGGGTTTCATAAATAGAGCAACAGTATGCGGGTGTCCGACAGATGAGGTTCCTGAAGGTGAAGGATGCATATCTAAGTATCTAATCAATCCCAAAACTATAACTCTATCTTATATTATCAATGGAAAGAAAGATTCTTTAAACTTGGAAGTTTATGGGGGAATGAATGATTACCTTGCAAGCATAGATAGAGAAATTAGTTATGCTCAAGGGGGACCTGAACCCACATTTAAGGACTTTGTAATAAAAAATATTGATAATCAGAAGCAACGGGAATTTTTACTGCCTTTAGCTGAAAAGATAAAAACATTATCGAATGATTCTGATAACCAATCAAGAATTGCTATTAGCTTGGTTCAAAACATTCCATATGATTATGGAAATTTGAAAGATAGATATGCATACCAAGTATTGTTTGATAATAATGGAGTTTGTGGTGAAAAGTCTCGTCTGCTAGTTACTTTATTGAGAGAATTGGGATATGGAACTGCACTAATAGATTATGGAAACATCGAATCTAGATCCATACCTGTTTTTAGCTTAGATATTTCTCATGAAGCTGTTGGAATAAGATGCCCATTAAAGTACAGCTATAAAAATACTGGCTATTGCTTTATTGAAACTACAAACCCAGAAATAATAACCTACAGTAATGGAGATTATCCATCTTTAATATGTCAAGTGCAAATAGGGACCTCTACTTCATCATGTACTCAAAAACTCCCTGATAATTTCACACTAACAGTCATTTCAGACGGAAAATCCTTTGATAGTGTCGAAAATGAGTACAATGATGCCAAAGAATTGGATAGACTAATCACACTTTCAGAATCTTCTGGTGGAGTTCTAAGTCAATATAATTATGATGAATGGTTGTCTTTGGCAATCAAATATGGAATCAAATTTTCAAGTGGATAATTTGATTTTTAAAGTAGGATTGCGATGAAGATAGATTTTTGTTCCAAAAAATTTATTTTACTAGGAAAATTCTCTTTTTAAATCTTTCCAATGATTTTATGGTTTCCTTTATAAAACCAATGTTTGAATGAATGGTTCTACAGAAAATAAAATCCAAGATGACAAAAACAATTCCATAACCAAATGAATAGGTAGACAATTCATCTAGAGATATTATTTTATTTATTGTACTTGTGCCATTGTGTGAAAGAAAAGCAGATGTCCCAAAAAATAAAAAGAAAAAACTAAATGTGCCTAATAGGATGTTATGAACATAATTTAATGTTTCACTTGTTCTATAAAATTCCGTAGTTATTCTTAAAAATAACAAAATACTAAAAATAGTACAAAGGAGCGATGGGATGCTCTCTTTTTCTATAGAATATAGATTAGGATTATCGAATAAAATTAAAAAAGACCCATAGCCAATGAACGAATATGCAAAAAAAACTAAAAATAGGATTGGAATATTTTTACGCACATCATTTAAAAAATTATTGGTTATTTTATAGGATACAAAAATTAGCTCATGAATAAAAATAATGAAGAATATTGCCACAGATACAAACATTAAGCCAATAGGGATAGCAAGTATGGGATTGTAAGGGTATCGTATTCCTAAAGATAAGATAAATAAAGAAGCGACTAAAAAAAATAAAACAATACCACCTTTCATCCCATCCTTAATCTTCATAATTTCTTATTGGATTATTATGGTTTAAGCCTTAACTCCATCACTCAATTTCGCTGTTAACTGCGAGAAAAGTGTAAAATCAGATAGGTTTTTGTTCTGAGAAAGAGAAAGAATAATCATGGGAGACTCTCTGTTTGATGACGAACCAGTCAAAAGAACTTTAGGAATAAGAGATAAGAAATTACTTTACAGGAACGCTAATGGAAAGTGTCAGAACCCTAAGTGTAATAAAAAAATTGAATTTGATGAAATGCAAGTTGGACACAAAACTGCAGCTTCTCGTGGTGGTAGAGCGACACTTAAGAACTGCGTATGCCTATGTTGGCGTTGTAATAATAATCAAGGGACTGATAGTTGGCCTACTTTTCTAAAGAAAGAAGGAATACAAGATAGCAGTGTTAATACAAAAAGGATATTGAAGACATTAAGCATACCAAAACTCAAATTCTTGGCTCAAAAGAAATACATAAAAGTCAAAGGAAGCCATGACGAGTATGATGATTATAGTGCACCAACCAAGACACAGTATATAAATAAGTTGGCTAAAGTTGTTTCAGAAAAAGATATAGAATCTGCATTAAAAGAAATGCCAAAAGTAAAGAAAAGGAAACACAGAAGTTCTGACGATGACTGGTAAGAGAAGTAAATAAGAAATAACTTCAACCTTTATTCTGTAGAATATATTCAGATAGATTTTTATCAAATATTATTCCAATCCCCAGCTGTTGACAGACATAATAATAAATAGATTGTGACTTCTGTTGACGGACATAATAATATATATTAAGAAGATTGTGAACTTTCGACAAGAAAAAAAATAGAAAATTCGTATTGCAATGGGTAGTCTTAATATGTATAATAAACATGCGTATGTTTATTATGTCAGTCATAGCCTTAGGTTTTTAATCTTAGTATGACAATCCCCACATACCCAGAATGTTTCGGTTTCAAATTCTTGATAATAACCTTTGCTTATCACCAGCATAACCTTGAACCCATTAGCTATAGCCGATCTTCCTATCTGTTCTTTATCTACAAGCCATGATTCTTGAGTATTCATCTCTTTTCTACAGATGAAACATTTCGGAAACCTATCATAGAAGTATTTTGTCTTTGGCCATAAGTTGTGGTATTTGTTAAACCATAATATGAATCCTCTAATCTCTTTTGAACATGAACTCCACCCTCGGACAATATCGTTGAACTTTTCCCATGCTTCTGGCTCTAATCGAAATGTATAGTTTTTTTTCATGCAAAACGCCTAGATAAATACAATATTGACATGACCAACAGAATAATGAAGATAACAATGGCTGATATCTTTGGGACGGAATATCGTTCGCCGAAACGAACAGGTTCTGTTGTCATATCAGAGTTATCAAGTTGTTGTATAGGTTTGACAATTTCTGTCGCTTGACTAATTGATATTATCTCTTGTATTGGTTTCGGTGGTTCTATTAAAAATTCGACTGTTGATTTTTCAGTTTCTTCTAGAGCTTTCTCGATTATTGGTTCCTCTAGTTTAGGTTCTTCCTTTATCTCTGGTTTCAAGATATTATCTCGATGTATATCTATCAACCTATTGAGAAAAGCATCTGGCTTTTCTTCTATTCCCATGAAAGCTTTCATTCTTTCATAGGTTTTGCTCCTTATTTTAATTAAACTCCATTCCTTCATTTACATCACCTTCCATATCAAGAACCTATACTCCAACCACGAGAGAGGCTTTTCTTCTTCCAGTAATAGTCCTTGTTGTATTTCTTCCACTTGATTTTGTTCTTCCTGTAATATTCCTTACTGTATTTTTTTAATTTCCGTTTAATGTCCTCTTTCTTTCTGTATTCCAGCAAATATTTTCTCATTTTTGCACGCACTTCAGGTCTTTCACGATATAGTTTTAATTTGATTTTCACTTCTGGGCGTTGATAGTATTTCATCTTTGACCAAACCTCATTTTAGAAGCAGAATCAATCTGTCTTCTTTTTTTGGACAGTTCTGCGAGAAAATCAACCATTGCCTGTAGTATGGCTGATGATCTGGAATAACCAAAGGAAGTTATCATGCTGTCAAAACTTTCTAAAAACTGTGAGGAAAGCATCAGTGTAATTCTGGTGTTATTTTTATGTATTTTCTCGGCATCTGTATTATTGTCTTGATGTGTTTCATTAACACTTTTCTCTTTTTCTTCAACTTTCATGCTTTTCACCTACCCTATCAAACAATCCATTCTAAATCCTTCTCCATATTTTCATCTCTTCCTCACTACAGATGTGAGTTCCGTTCTCATTTCTCACAAAAATTATATTTTTCTTTGGTTTTGCTGCAAAATCATTAAGGTTCGTATCATTCACGATCCTTATTTTCTCTCCATTGAGAGATTTTATTTGCAAAATACTCTTCATCAGGTGTTTTGACATCAGGATACTCTTCTTCTGCATTTTCTAAGGGATTTTCAGGATTAGAATTTTCAATCCCTTCTAGTAAATTTGCACTACAATTATTACAATTATTACAATTAATCGGATTATTTGTAATAATTGAATTATTTGTAGTATTTGTTGATGTTGAATTAATTGCAATCTTTTGACATTCTTTATATGTTGGTATTTTGATAGAAGCGACTGCCTTCAACTTGTATTTCTTGACAGGTTTTTTAACACCTTCAACATCAAAAGAATCGACTTCAAAAAATATCTCTTGTAAGTTGTCAAGATAAGAATATACAGACCTCTCACTTAAAAAAGAACATTTGCCAACTATCTCTGCTGCAGCGAACCATCCATCTTTGAATGTTTTGCAGAGTTCAATGAATTTCTGTTGTTTCTTCGTTAATGGAATCATTAGAGCATTTTGTGTCATTTGCTGCAGAGCTATAATTGCTATACAATAGTCTTTTGGTTCTGCTATTATATTGTTTTGTTCATCTCTCTCTCTTTGATATTGATGCAGTGCTGCAGAACATTTAATCAAATCAAGCAGTCGAGAAAAATGAGTCCTCATTATGATATGGTCAAAAGGATAACTGCCAAGTATAACATCTGTAAATGGTATTTTGACTTTTACTCTTTTTAATGCACCTAAAGCCATTATAATAATCTCTGAATATTCAGTTTTGGGGTTCGTGCCTTCTTTTGCCCATTCTGCCTGTCTTTTCATTATTTCCTTAGTTTGTTTCTTACTTTCATCAAGAGATATTATTGGAAATCGTCTCAACATCTGGTTTTTAGGATTAGTTTCTGCAGCAGTTATTATCATGACTGGTTTTCCATTGATTTTTATATCAATTGCTCTCTGATCCATGACAACTGTTGCATAACTACCTTCAGAAGTCATAACTTTGAATGTATCCGAATTCATAACAGAGTAACTTACATCTTGCAAATAGCAAATCTTACCATCCCAAGACCATTCAGGTTCAAATTTTGAATTATGCCAATAAGTAAATGCTGCTGGAGTTATTCTTGTTCTACTTTCAACAAATCCTTTAGGAAATATGTTTAAAATGTGTTTAGCAATATAATCTTTTCCAGCACCAGAGCCAGAACTAATATGTAAATTATAAGAAGAAATATCATGATTTTCTACATATATACCACAACTTGCTAAAAAGATTGTTTTTTTGTTATTTTCTTCACCAACTATCTTTTTATCAAACTCTTTTATGATTAAATCAAAAAGTTTTGGATCAGACAGTATTTTTTCTATTTCTTCTTTTATTTCAGGTGTTTCCTGAGATTGTTGAGACAAAGATACAACTTTTTTCAATGCCTTATTATAAGTCAATTCTCTGTATTGTTGTGGTGCATCAGACCATTTAGCAAAAGCCATCATGCTTTCAAAAACACCTTCTTTTGATAATCCTTTTCTTATTAAACGACATACTTCTCCAAATTCCCTACCGCTTCTTGTTTGGTCTGTTGGTTTGTTTTCATCTATTATCTGCACATCATTTGCTGTTCCATCAGTTCGTATAAATGGTTCTATGATTTTTTTTAGTTCATCACCTTTTATGGATAAAATAGGCAAGTCGTTTATGATTTCATACTTATTACCTGATGGATGTATGCAGCCAGGACAAACTACCTGGTAATTATTAGCTCTCAATTCTCCCTTACCATCAGTTAAAACATGGTTTTTATCATAATCAGAAATAAAGTAAAAGTGCCTTCTACCACCACCAGACCTGATGGTAAAAGTCTGTATATCATCATATTCTTTGATTGTTTTATCATCATCAAGAACCCTTAAACCACCATAACCACCGATGATTCCATAATTTCCACCATCTTCTAAATGTTTTAGGAGTTTAGGATCATCAAATTTGTATCCTTCTTTTTGCCAGTTCTTCTCAAAGGGAATCTTGGTTTTAGGTTTAAGTAGAACAAACCTAAATTCAGGATTTTGTAGTTGTTTTGGTATTTCAATCATTCATAAGTCACCAAGAATTTATCTGGATGATAAATTACAACATGATAAAAAAGACCCTCAAAAGTCTTGATTTCTGGAGGATTTTTACAAAGACCACATATTATTCTACTCATAGTTCACTGCCTCGATTCCTTTGATTGTGATTATCAGAATAGAATGTGGCGGTTGTAATAGTAGTTTTCCGAATAATACCACGTTGAATTAAGGCTGTTAGAATACGATGTAATTGTCCTTTTGGTAAACGAGTTAATCTTTGTATAAGATTAAAGGGTGTTGGTCCATCTAACTCTTTAATTATGACAAGAACTTTTTGATCATTATATAGGTGTTCTATATTTCTTTGCAGATTTAGTATTATTTTACCCATAACTTAACCTTTTCTTTTATTTTTTGTTTTGCAATCTCATTCTGGCCTCCTGCTCGATATGATCTTGAAGTTCTTTTATGGTCATCTTATTGAAATCCAACTCTTTTTCCATCATAAATCACCCTGCAATTTTAGTCTAATGAAAACAGAAAGAGGAACTCCTTTTGCTTTTGCTTCTTGCCTTAACTTCTCTTTAAAGCTTGAATCAATATAAAATTGTATGTAAGGTTTTTTCTCCATTTTATTATATTGTTCATAGGGTAGGGCCCCATTTTTCGGTTGTAAAGAATTTAAAGAAAATAAAGCCCCTTAAATAATTGAATTTTCCTATCCTTTTCATGCAAATTCAATTAACAATTCCTACAAAAGTTAAGGAAAAAGAGCTTTCGAAATTATTACAAAAAGTTAAAGACGATAAAAATATAACAATTGGGGATTGGGATAGGGAAAAAGTCTCAAGATTTGAAATTGATGGGGAAAACTTCAAGGAAAACATTCAATTATCACCAAATAAAGCTAATATTACATTCGATAGCAATCCGATATCTGTTAAAATTGCAATAGAAGTTTTACGCCCATTTTTTAAAATTTTAGAAAAAGAAAATCCTGATTACAATTTCCTACGATATTTGAAAATGACCCCAGAAGAATTTAATACATACGAGAATTTTAAAATAAAAAATCCTGAAGATACACTCATTGATAAGATTAACATTTTGAATATACCTAATAAAAAATTTATGAAAGAATTACTGAAAACGATAATCAGAAGTGCAAATGTAAAGATGAAAGATTTTAAGAAACTCTTAGAAAACTACAATGATCCAACAATACCAAAGTGTTATATTGAATCATTGAAAAAACTTTGCTAATTAGTGCTTGATAATCTGTTCTCGACTTCCTTTACTACGATCCTGCCTTGAGCATCAAATGAAATTAAAAGTTCTTGTCCTTTTATCCATCCTTTCTCCTTGATGTATTCCTTTGGTAAAGTTATGAACCATCTTCCTTTATGTTCTTGTAACTTCGGCATTTTACCACATCTTAAAGTTATAAATAATTTAAACAATATTTATAAAACACCTATACAAAAATAGGAACATTTTTGAGGATATAGGATTGATTTCCTTCAACCCGAGCTGGGCCCTATTTTAAATAGAAAATTTTGTTCTATTTTATATAAAATCTATCTAGTTCTTCCTCTTGTATGTTTGCTACGGCTAGGTTTACAACCACGACACTTTTTTTTATTTACCATTTTTTACCCTTAATCCAACTCTTTAATTTTTTGATTTAAATCTATTTCCCAGAACAAAAATCTATCTGATTTGATTATATCTATTTAGATAGTTTTTAATGGATTCAATCCAACAATTAAATATGATAAAATTTCCCTTTTTCAAAAAGAAGGAGGAAAAGAAGAATTTATTTGCTTGTCCTAAATGTGGAACTATTCCAAGAGAATTTGGGTCGTGGTTTGGTGGCTTCCATAAAGAGATGGGTGAATCTTCTGAGCTTTTTGAAGAAAACAGAAAAGAAGAATTTCAAAAAGAAGTACAAATCCGTATTGAAAGAATAAAAGAAATGTTAAAACTAGATATCAGATGTTTTAAGTGTGGAACTGTATACAATCCTTTTGAAGGAAGTAAAGAAGAAATAAAAAAAGATTTGGATGAAATAAGTATAGAAATAAATAAATTGATAGAGCAGGGAATACCTATTATAGAGTTTTCTGTTCAAGATTTAGGTAAATCCAAGAAAGGATATTCTGTTACATTATCAAAAAAATCTGGGAATTTATCTATGATTTTTAGCAATAAAGAAGAGTTGATTAACTGGTTGAGAAAACAAAAACCTATCTGATTCTTAATTATGTATTTTCTTCTACTTGATTCAAATCTCGTATTTATATCAACGGAATATGGATTTTCCAATAACACTTAATAATTAAATTGTTCATCTTCTGTTTTATCTGTACTTAAAATGTTGTTAGCATTTTTACTTACATCAGTAATTACCCATTCTTTTACCATATTTTTAGTCTCAGGATTTATCAACTGGCCCATTACTAAATTTCCGTTATTGATTGTTCTGTATTCTAGAATCCTCTCTTCTATCTTCTCTTTTTGATTCTTTTTAGACATAAACAGAAGTTGAATTTAGAACGAAAAGAAAACTATCTTTTCTATATACATTATTTAATAGTTATACATTTAAAGCTATCTTTCTTTAGAACGTCGAGAGAGGGAGCTCTACCACTAGCCCTTCTAATCATAGTTGCCACTTCTGTATCAAGCCTCTTCAAGAATTACCCAATTTAGAAACGTCTATCTATCATGAATTGAATTACTGCCTCTAATACCATTTTAGGTTCCTCGAGTAAGTAATTTTCTATGTTTTTTCTGTAGATTTTCTCTGCCACTTTAAATAACATGTTTGCTTTTTGTCTAGCATACTGGATACTTCCATATTTTTTCATCGAATTGAGGATATATTTCACTTCTTCAACAGTTTTTTCAAGTCTTTCTTTGTTCATTATTTTTATTATTTTGAATTTTTCTTTAGGTTTGCATGATTTTAGCAAATGAATGAGCATTAAGGTCCTCTTTCCTTCATAGATATCGCCACCTATCTCTTTTCCATATTTTTTATATTCGCCTGAAAGATTCAATACATCATCTTGTATCTGAAAGGCAATACCAAGATTATAACCAAATTTTACTAGAGATTCTAAACATTCTGGTTTGGCACCAGCAATTATAGCACCCATCCTAAATGGAGTTATACAAGTATACCAAGAAGTCTTTTTAGAACACATTTTAAAGTAATCTTCTTCTGTTATATCCCATTTTTTATGTCTTATCCAACTTAATTCTAAGGTTTGCCCCTCAACTAGTTCCCAACCAGCCATTATAAATTCTTGAAGTAACTCAAGAGTTTTTTCCTCTCCAATAACTTCTCTGTTTTTAAGTATCACTTCCCAACTCTTTAGGTGAAGAGCATCTCCTGCATTTATTGCCAAAGGAACCCCATACATGCGGTGTAATGTTGGTTTACCCCTTCTGTAGTCAGATCCATCCTCTATGTCATCGTGAACCAAACCGAATTCATGGAGTATTTCAACTGCAGCAGCTGTTTTTAAAGCCTTTCTAGAATCCCCTCCGAATGCTTCACAAGATAAAAGGCATAGTATCGGTCTTATTCTCTTACCACCCCTTGCAGGATAATCTTTTATAAGATCATACAAGTCTTTTGGCTCTTTTTGAGGCAAATTCCTAAAAATTTCCTCGTCGATTAATTTTCTTTTTTCTTCAAGAATGCCCATAATGTCTAGAGTCATCATTAAACCTCTGTATAGATTTAGATTTTATAAGTAATAAATCTATTAAATATACTATTTATATGCAGGTTGAAATGAAAGAATATATCGAGATTATAAGACCTATAAACTGCATTATGTTCTTCTTTGCGGGTCTTTTTTGTTGTTATACTGTGTTTAAAAATATAGAAGTTTTTTTCAATTATAGGGTCTTATTCTGTTCGATTTCTTTATTTTTTCTATCTGCGGGTGGGCATGTAATTAATGATTATTTTGATGTGAAAGTTGATAAGATAAACAAACCAGGAAAAGTTTTACTTTTGAGTAAGATTAAGCCTAAAAATGCATTGATATTTTCTATAATTCTTTTTTTCATATCAATAATAACATCTTCGATGATTAATCTTAGGACATTATTTTTATCAATAATAATGTGTATTTTGATGATTTTTTATGGCAAATATTCAAAAAAAATTAAGAGTGTTGGCAATTTTATAGTTTCTTCAATCGTTTCTTTAATACTTGTTTATGTTATGTTCACTACAGATAAAATATTCCCGATTGTTTGGATCATTCTCCCAGTTTTCTTTGTCAACATATCAAGAGAAATCGCGAAGGATATAGAAGATGTGAAAGGGGACAGATTAATTAGTAAAAGCAGTTTTCCCCTAAAGTTGGGAATAAAAACTTCTTCGATCATTTCTATTTTATTTCTTATACTAGCCTTTGTTCTTGCATGTATCCCTTATTTTTTTAATGTGTTCAATTATCAGTATTTCTTGGTTTTATTGATTAGTCTAATTCTTTTACTCTATACGTCTAAAGAGTTTTTACTGCAACCACAAAAAAATGCAAATATCTACCAAAAATCTCTAAAAGCTTGGATGATATTAGGTTTAATAGCTATTTTAGTTGGTTGAAATGAAAGAAAATGAATTTGATGTTATCGTTGTTGGTGCTGGTACTGGTGGTTGTACAGTTGCCAAAGTTATTGGGGATAAAGGATATTCTATTGCACTAGTTGATAAGAAAAAGAAGGAAGAAATTGGTAATAAAATTTGTGGGGATGGAATTTTAGAGGAACAGTTATTATTTATGGAAAATATTTTTGGAAATTTGAAAGAATGCATAGAAAATAAGGTAAAAGGTGCTATTTTTATATTTCCAGATGGTTTTCAAGTTAAATCAATAGAAAATGGATGCATCTTCAACAGGCATAAAATGGGCCAAGTTATTTTAAAAAGAACCCTTAAAAACAAAAAAGTTAGACTCTTTGACCATATTGCGGTTTTAGATATTAAAAAAAATAAAATCTTGGTATTAAATTTAGAAAAAAAAGAGAGATTTTTCTTAAGTGCAAAAATAATAGTTGATGCTTCTGGGTTTGATGCAATAATAAGGAGAGGGATTAAAGCAAATATAGGAATGGGATTAAAAAATAGAGAATTTGCGATATTATTTAGAGAGATAGTAAAATTAAAAGAATGGAAGGATGATGACTTTTGTTTCTTTTTTTTTGATTATGTTAAAATACCACACGGCTATGCTTGGATATTCCCAAAAGGTAATAATTGTATAAATGCAGGTTTAGGTTTTGAGAGAGTTGTCAATAAAAATCCAAAGATTTTATACGATTCTTTTTTCAATTTTAAAAAGTTAAAAGTTTTAAGTTCTGGGGGTGGGATGGTTCCTGTAAGAAGATCGATTTCAAATCTGGTAGATGATCATTTTTTAACATTGGGCGACGCTGCGTGTCATGCCTCTCCCATTACTGGTGGGGGAATTTACAATTCAGTAATAGCAGGGAATTTAGCAGCTTTAACAGCAATAGATGTTTTGAAAAAACAAAAATATGATGAAGACGCTTTATGGGACTATAATATAAAATATCAAACAACATATGGAAAAGAATTGGCCAAAGAAGAGGTAATAAAAGTATTTTTGTTTTCATTGAATTATAATGAAATTAAAAATTTCATGTTAAAATTAAAAGATAAATTTTCATTTTTTGCGTTCGAGGCGTCTTTATATAATTTATTAAATCTAGGTGTGGCAATACTTTCGATGAAAGAATTTAGTTTATTAAAAAAATTCATAAAAGTTTTAAAATATACACGAAAAATCGATAAATTGTACAAAAATTACCCAAGAAAAAAAGAAAGATTAAGAAAATGGGATAAAGAATTAAATGACATATTTGATCATGTATACGATGACTTTGATTCAACTGCCCCTTAATGAGTTTAAAGTATGGTTTGGATAAATTTTAGTATAAATACAATACCAGCAAATATATACAAAGGATAATATAGACGACTAAGTTGAGATACTGGAATTTCACTAATCTTCAAAAATTTCTTAACTGGATTAACAATCTGAATTAAAAATGCCATAAAACTAAGAATCAATAAAAATATGTGTAATTTCTCTTGTAGAATAAAAATTGTAGCTAAGTATAAAATAATGAACAGTGTTAAATAAACAAAGAATGAAATCCTCTCTCCAATCGTAACAGCAGTAGTTTTGAGATTGGCATTCTTATCTGCTTCGTAGTCACCTATTTCATTTTCAAGGTTAACTAAGGTTGAAAGTGTAAAACAAACTATAATCGAAGGTAATAAATAACTCAGGTTAAAGGAAATTGCAAAAAATGAATACAACATAAAAAATATAGCCCCTAACCCATGAAACAACATATCAAAAACAAATTTTCCTTTAAATCTGAATGGAGGAGTGGAATAACAGGTCCAAAAAATAAGTGCTAATATAAGGTAAATTGTCACTCCTCCGAATAAAAAGAATGAAGCTATAATATCAATGAAAAGTACTAAAAATAGGGCTAAATATAATTGATATTTTTTTATTTCTTTCGATACGAAAGGGTTTTTATTCTTTTTTACTTTGTTCCTAGAGTCAGTATCTACGTCAAAGGCATTATTTAGCCCAAAATTGAATAATGACGCTAAAAAGACGATAATAACAATCAAAACCATTGATAATGACATTCTACTAGCAAAAATAAATGGAATTATAGGGAATACTAAATGTTTTGATGCATCTAAAGGTCGAAATAACTTATACAAATTTGCCAATATTTTCATTATTTAATATAGCATTTATTAAAATATAGATTGACTGGCAATGTTATAACCATTAAATAACCGCTTTTTCCGATAGTTTTATAAATTTATAACTACCATAATTCTAAAATAAATTAGGAGGAAAATATAAATGCCATTCGAGAAAAGAGAATTTGGTTTCAAGAGAGAGATGCATAAGGCAACTTGTGCTGATTGTGGTCAAGAAACTGAAGTTCCCTTCAAACCTCAAGAAGGTAGACCTGTCTACTGTAGAGAATGTTATCAAAAGCATAGACCTAAGAGATTCTAATCCTTAGTTGAGTTTTTGATCAATATTCTGGAAGACGAAAAATAGCTAGAGGATATTATAGCAAAAAATCCTTAGATATTTTTGATTACTGTGAAGAATACACGACTATCTAGTTAAACACTAAACGAGTAATATTATATAAATCAATATAATATTAGTGAGAAAAATGTGCTGCTGTAAAGAAACAATTTGTCTTTGGTTTTCAGGATTTATAGGGGCATTTGCCTTTTTAATGCTACTAGCACTATTTACAGAGACCACAGCGTTCAATGTAATAACCTTTCTAGTGTTGGCAGTAATATCACTGATTTTGCTAAAATGCCCATGCGTTTGCAAAACTAAAGAAGTAAAGAAAGTAGTAGTAAAGAAGAAAAAGAGATAATTCAACTTAAACCTGGAATTTTTATTTTCTTTTTTTTAGTTATTTCTATGGCTTTTTCGTAGCCAGCATCAACATGCCTTGCTACTCCAATCCCAGGATCAACTGTAAGGACTCTTTGCAACCTTTTTTCTCTCTCTTTAGTGCCATCAGCAACTATAACCATACCTGCATGTAAGGAATAACCTATACCACACCCACCGCCATGATGAAAACTTACCCAGCTTGCGCCGCACATCGTGTTCAAAGCAAAATTAAGCAAAGGCCAGTCGGCAACTGCATCACTACCATCTTTCATTCCTTCGGTCTCTCTGTTTGGCGAAGCAACAGACCCGCAATCTAAATGATCTCTACCTATAACAATAGGTGCTTTAATTTCACCTGAACTCACTAGTTTGTTCATTTCAATTCCCAATTTAGCTCTATCGCCATAACCTAACCAGCATATTCTACTAGGCAATCCCTCTACAGGAACTTTCTTCTTTGCTTTTTCAATCCAACTTTTCAATACTTTGTCTTCAGGGAACATATTCAAAACTAAATCATCTATTACCTCTATGTCTTTAACATCGCCAGATAATGCTGCCCATCTGAAAGGTCCACGTCCTTCACAAAACATTGGTCTTATGTATTCAACAACAAATCCGGGATAAACATATTGTCCATCTGACTTTCTAATCCTCACACCTGATAATTCAGCCTGAGCTCTTAAATTATTTCCATAATCAAAAACTATGGCACCTTTGTTCTTCATTTCTATCATAGCTTCAACATGTTTTTTAATAGAATTGAGAGCCATTTTTCTATACTCATCTGGATTACTTTCTCTAAGTTTATCCAATTTTTCTAAATTTCCCACAGGAATATAATTAAGCAAATCATGAGCAGGGGTTTGATCTGTAACAATATCAGGAATTATATTTCGTCTAACTAATTCGGGGTGAATTTCTGCAGCATTACCTATCAAACCAATTGATAAGGGCTCTTTTTTTTCTCTAGCTTCTTTTATCCATTTCAAAGCTTCTTCTAAATTATCGGTCATCTTATCACAATAACCTTGCTTGACTTTCTTCTCTATCCTATCCTTTCTAACTTCCACATCTAGTATAACCGCATCATTCAATGTTCCAGCTAATGGTTGTGCACCACTCATCGCACCCATGCCAGCTGTGAGTATAAGCTTTCCTTTCAGCGAGCCTTTAAAATGTTTTCTTGCTACAGCAGCAAAAGTTTCATAAGTTCCTTGAAGGATTCCCTGTGTCCCTATGTATATCCAACTGCCAGCAGTCATCTGACCGTACATCATCAATCCTTTTTTATCTAATTCTTCGAAGTGTTCTTGAGTTGCCCATTTAGGAACTAAATTACTATTTGCTATCACAACTCTAGGTGCATAATCATGTGTCTGTGCAATATAAACAGGTTTACCAGATTGCACACAGAGTGTTTCATCAGGTTCTAGCTCTTTTAATGCTCGGACAATCTTATTATATTCCTTCCAGTTCCTAGCTGCTCTGCCTGAACCACCATATACAATCAAATTATCAGGATCTTTTGCTACGTTAGGATTTAAGTTGTTCATCAACATTCTTAACGCTGCTTCGGCATCCCATGTTTTACAGTGCATCTCATTTCCAGTATATGCTTTTATAGGAAAAGGTGGTTTCTCTTCAAAATGCATAGGCCTTGTCAAATTAACACCTATGTTTTCTAATAGGAATTGTAAATATAAGTTTTTAGGTTGTGTAACTTTAATCCAAAACCAATAGAAGTAAAGTAAAATATATATTTAAAAATTATCAGATGGATTTTTTTAAAGTATTCATTCTATCCCAGTTCTTCCAATATTTTTTCATTTTTCTACACCATGCTACTACTCATAACGCAGAGCTTCTATTGGTTGTAAACTAGCTGCTCTCCTTGCAGGAATTAAACCAGATATAGCACCTATGAAAACAGAGAATCCTATTGAAAACAAAACTAGTTCGGGGGTGATGACTGTTAAATTTCCTCCTAACCCACCTCTTCCCCCAATCCCCGCTATCCTAATCCCAAGTTCGGAAATCGTACCAGCGGCGATAAATCCTAAGAAAACACCTAGCAATCCCCCCATAAAACCTATCATCGCAGATTCTAATAAAAACAATTTCATAATCTCAAAATTCGTAGTTCCCAAGGCCTTCAGAGTTCCAATCTGTCTAGTTCTTTCCATTACAGACATGAACATGGTGTTCGCTATACCTATAGCACCTACTAGTAAGGATATAGCAGCTATACCAGTAAGGAATAAGTTCAGTGTTCCCATCACGCTTGAAATTGTTGTTTGAATTTGTTGAGCAGATGTAATGGTGAAATCTTTTGTGTTCTCTGTGACATGTCTGGAAAGTAATAATCTTTCTTCTGTAGTATTCATAACTTCGTTGACTAATCCCGCGTCTGTTACTTTAACTTGTATGGATGAAAACTGGTTTGTTACTACATTTGTAATAATTGTTCTCGCTGCATTTATTGGCATGAAAATCGTGTTATCATTTCCCCCACCACCGAAACCACCAGATGCCTTTAATATACCAACTACACTGAACATTTTTCCCCCGACACTTATTTGTGTATTTAACACAAGTGGTTTTTTGAACATATCTTGTGCAACTCCATTTCCAATGACTATAACATTTTCATCACTTGGTGTCAGATATCTGCCTGATTCCAATTCAGAAGTTGTCATTTCTCTCCAAGCCAGTGGATCAACTCCCTGGACTGATACAGAAGCGCTTTGTCCCAAGTAGGTGACGTCAGACCTCTGAGAGATTATACCATTTACGAATTGAACCCCAGAAACGGATTTTATAATTTGGATATCTCTGTTTGTCAAATTTTGAGTTGTAGTTGTAGCCTGCCTTCTTTCTCCTTCAGGTCCTCCAAAACCACCACCGAAAGCTCTCTCAAATCCTGAAGAAATGGTGATAATATCTGCACCCAAACCACCTAATTGAGATGAGATGGCTTGTCGCGTACCTGATCCTATAGATATTATAGAGACAACTGCTGCCACACCGATAACTATTCCTAAAATAGTTAGCCAACTCCTTAATCCCCTATGTGACAAACTATTCATAGAGAGTTTTATTATATCATTCAATTTCATTTCTTCTTCCTTCTTCTTCTGAATCTGAATATTGCCACTATTACGATTATTCCAACTATGCCTATTACTATGTACATAAGGCCTCCACTGGATATCTGTAATTGGCTTCCTTGAGTTGTTGATCGTGTTCTTGTGCCTGTTCCAGTTATTCCGTTCGCACTTAATCTAACTTCCTTTTGAATAGTTCTTCTTATGCCAAGCGTGTCTGTATAAGATATTTCAACAGCAAGATTTCCATCCCCAACCATGGAATTGTTGAATGTTGTTCTGTTGAATGATCTATTTGGCGGTATATTTCCACCTGCACTAGAGATGTTGGCAATGCCCGTATTCGATGTTACCTGAAAACTTACAAGTGTGTAATCTCCAGCGTTTAGGTTGCCGATGATGCTAGCAGAAGTTCCAGTTACTCCGAAATTCTGTTGGTCAGGAATTCTCACAATCACTGAATATGCAGTATTTGCTCCTATGTTAGCTATTGCTAACGTTGTGGAAGCTGTTGTTGAATCCTGTACGACTACATCCATATCTGTTCGTGGATTTGATATTGTTATGTTGAATTTGTTTGTAAGAGTATTACCATTGCTGTATCTACATTCTGTTCTTATTTCATTCTCACCGTTTATGGCATCTTTATCTACTCTTACTTTATATTTTATCAAATAGCCGTTTTCATCAGTTTGCAGTCCTTTTATTGTGCCAAGTTCTGCAGTAGCGCTTACACCAGTATCTAGGGAGAACGGATATTCAGGTAATAATTTAAAAACTACATTTTCTGCATTGTCAGACCCCCTATTTTCGACTTTGAACAACAAGTTTACATAATCACCAGGATCGGCTGGGTATGGATCCTGATTGACAAGAGTCACTTTTAAAGAGGCTGTGCCGGTAGAAAATGTGCCTGAGCCTATTTTAATAATATCTGTAGTTGCACCTTTCACTGAGTTTATGGATAAAATGCCTACTAAAATAAGTAGGAATAATAGTTTTTTCATTTTTTAACCTCCTTCTAATATTTTTCCATCTTTCAGATGAATAGTTCGTTCAGCATATTTTGCTATATCAGGTTCATGCGTAACCATAACAACCGTTACTTTCTCATCTTCTTGGAGTTTATTCAAAAACTCTATTATTTCATAGCCAGCTTTTGTATCCAAATTTCCAGTTGGTTCATCTGCCAATATAAGAGGAGGATCATTCGCTAAAGCTCTAGCTATAGCTATCCTTTGACGTTCTCCACCTGATAATTGAGAGGGCAAGTGTTCAGCCCTATTTTCCAAACCAACTGTTTTAAGTAATTTTGATGCTTTTATTTTTCTTTCATTCTTATCGCGTTCGAGGATGAGCATAGGCAATTCAATGTTTTCTCGAGCAGTTAATGTTGGATACAAGTTAAAAAACTGAAACACAAACCCAATTTTTTCTCCTCTTAATCTAGCTAATTCAGAATCATTCAATCTTGAAATATCAACCCCATCTAAATATATCTTTCCTGAAGTCGGTCTATCTAAAACTCCTATCATTTGCAAAAGTGTTGATTTGCCTGAACCACTTGGGCCCATGATTGCTGTAAATTCTTCTTTTTTGATTTTCAGATCTACACCCCTCAAAGCCTGGACTTCAACATCTTCCATCTGATAAATTTTCCAAACATTCTTTAATTCAATTATTGCATTGTTCACAGTATCACTCTCCGATAGAAGATCTTGGAAAATTTGAAGAGGTATTATTACGTGGAAATTGCCTGAAGTCGCCGAGACCAAAAGGTCTGAAAATTCTGAATGTTATGAATATATAAAATATTAACATTCCAATAACGATTCCAATAACGATTCCCATCAAGATGTATTTTGTCCGTTCTTTCATAAACTCATTCCTCTAATTTCTTTGAAATTTTCATTGTTTGTTAAATTATTTGAAGTTTCATATGTTTGAAACCATGTATTGTAATTTCATGAACGTGTAAAACAAGATTTCAAAATTTTGAAACCTAGAAAAACTATATAAGATTATCTATATAAACTTACGTGTTTTAACATTGGTCATGGATAAAAAAAATAGAAGATGGTTATTAATAATTTCAGTACTGGCCATAATTAGTTTTCTAGTTATCCTTTTTTTTAGTATTTCTGAAATACCTGAAATTGGAATGCCTGAACGACCTATTCCGATATGGTATAGACCACTTGTCATGGGTTTAAGAGGTCCAAGTCCGATTCCAATTCATATTTTATTAATACCTTCAATATTATTGATAGTTGCAATTATTCCGATATCGTATTATTTTATATCTCAAAAATTAGAAAAAAAATTAGAAAATAACATGATAGTTATCTCAAAACTTATTAAAAAAAATAATTCAGTTTCAACTGAGAACACAACAGAAAAAGGCAATAAAAATATTATTCTGAAATTTTTAAATCCAAGCGAGAGGAAAGTTATAGAAAAATTGATCGAAACAAAAGGTAGTGTACTGCAATCAGAAATAAGTCGAGCCGAGGGTATGACTAAATTAAAAACTCATAGGGCTGTAAAAGACTTGGAGAGAAAAGGTATAATCGAAAGAGAGAGTTATGGTAAAACTCATCGAATTATTTTATCAAAAGATATTAAAGACCTTATGTTTAAAAGTTAAAAGTTCACAGGGCTATAAATAACTAGGAAAGGAAAAATTTAATAATAAAACAACATAATAAGTATAAAGATTGGCTTATAACTTCTAGAATAAAATCCCATAACTTATGAGTTGTAAATATAAATTTTCTTTTTAATGATATAATTAATAGTGAATATATGGGACTAATAAAGTTAGTTTTGTCATTCTGCATGATATGGATTGGTATAATATTCGTATTTTTAGGACTGAATTCATTTATGGCATTTAATTTACCAGTCAGCTCTTTCTCTTTCTACATAGGGACTGCATTAGTATTCTCTGGAATGCTTTCGCTAGTAATAGGATTGTGCTATGTGATGAGCGAATTCAGGTAAATGAGAACATGAAACAAAAAATTGATATTTTAATAGTTAATTCAAATGAATTGCTAACTCTTGCTGGATCAAATAAACCAAAATTCGGAAAAGAAAGAAGTGAACTTGGGGTAATTAAAAATGGTGCAGTCGCTGTAAAGGATGGGAATATAATAGATGTTGGTAAAACAGAAAGTTTAAAGAAAAAATTCAGTGCTGAAGAAATCATAGATGCAAAGAATAAAGTTGTTATGCCTGGTTTTGTAGATTGCCATACTCACACTATATTTGCTGGTTCTAGAGAAGATGAGTTCGTATTGAAATTACAGGGTATTAGTTACATGGAAATACTGAAGAAGGGTGGTGGTATTCTTAAGACTGTTAGGGAAACAAGGAAAGCAAATAAAAAAAGTCTATTTTATATGACAAAAAAAAGATTGGATAAAATGTTAAAGAATGGAACAACGACTGTGGAAATTAAAAGTGGTTATGGCTTGACAACAAAAGACGAAATAAAATTATTAGAAGTAATAAAAGAATTAAATGAAAAACATAAAATTGATATCGTAACCACTTTTTTAGGGGCACATGCGATACCACTTGACATTACTTCAGATAATTATACTAAATTGGTTACAAATGAGATGCTCCCATTGGTAGCAAAAAGAAAATTAGCTGAATTCTGTGATGTTTTTTGTGAGAAAGATGTTTTTTCTGTTGAACAGTCAAGGATGATTTTGAATAAGGCAAAAGAATTGGGATTAAAACTTAAGATCCATGCAGATGAGATTATTAGAACAGGCGGCGCTGAACTCGCAGCTGAAGTTAAGGCAACTTCTGCAGAACATTTATTAAAATCATCTTATGATGGAATAAAATCTATGTTTAGATCTAATGTCATAGCAGTTCTATTACCAGCCACTTCATTCTTTCTAAATGCAGGTTATGCTAATTCAAAACAGATGATGGAAGAAAATGTACCAATAGCATTGGCTACTGACTTTAACCCAGGATGTCTTTGCTATTCTATGCAAACTATAATAAGTTTAGCCTGCACACAAATGAAGATGTTACCATCAGAAGCAATAGTAGCATCTACAATTAATGCTGCTCATGCTGTCAGCAGAGCGAATGAAGCTGGTAGTATAGAAGTTGGAAAAAAAGCTGACATAATAATAATGGATGTTCATGATTATAATTTGATACCACAGCATATCGGAGATGGTATCCTAGAGAGTGTCATTAAAGGGGGGAAAATAATATTTTAAGTTCGCTTTCAAAAAAATCTATTGAAAAATAACAAAATATTTAAAAACGGCTTACAACAAATATTATAAGAAGGAGGAGAAAGAACAGTACGCATGTTTACTTCATCAGAAAATTCTTCTGAGAGTGATAAGTCGCCCGCAGATGAAGACCCTGGTTTAAAATTAAATTCCTTGCAACTTAAGCCATCATTATCTATAAAGCCACAGAAATTTTCTCGAAATATAGACTACAAATCCATAAATATGCAAAGATTTTCTGTACCTGAATTATTGAAAAAGTTTAATGCTAACCTAAAAGAAATTGAAAAAATCAAGAAAGTTTATCCTATGAAAGTAAGTCCTTACTATTTGAGTCTTATAAAAGCAAAGGATGATCCTATATGGAAGCAATGTATCCCAGATAAATTAGAACTTCAAGATCGTCTTAATGTTGAAGATCCGTTGAACGAAGAAAGGGACACGAAAGTTATCGGACTGGTCCATAGGTATCCGGACAGAGTTTTGCTATTAGTAAGTTCTAAATGTGGAATGTACTGCAGATTTTGCACCAGAAAAAGGAAAGTTGGTAGGATTAAGCAGATACCGATGGGACAAATAATGAAAGGTATAGATTATATAAGAAAACATAATGAAATTAGAGATGTAATTCTTTCAGGAGGAGATCCTCTTTTAAGAACTGATGGAGAAATAGATTTCATATTAAAAGAATTACGATCAATGCCACATCTACAAATAATAAGAATAGGAACTAGAGTGCCTTGTGTTCTACCATCGAGAATAACAAAAAGATTGTGTAATACCATAAAAAAATATCATCCTGTTTACATGAATATACATTTTAATCATCCTTCCGAAATTACTTCTGAAACCAAGAAAGCATGTGAACTGCTTGCTAACGCAGGCATACCATTGGGCAGTCAAACAGTATTGCTTAAGGGAGTGAATGATGATCCTAAGGTAATGAAAGAACTCATGCAAAAACTTATTCAAATAAGAGTTAGACCTTATTATATTTTCCAATGCGACATGGTTAAGGGAATAGAACATTTTAGAACAAATGTACAAACTGGAATGAAAATAATAAAGGAAATTCAAGGTCATACTTCAGGATTGTGTGTACCTCACTTTGTTATAGACAGCCCAGGCGGCGGAGGCAAAGTTCCTATATTGCCAGTTTATATAAAGAAAGTAACTCCAGAAAAAATAGTGTTCAAGAACTATAGAGATGAAGAGTACGAATATTCTAACCCAACAGAAAAATAATTTTCTTAGATGATAGTTTATGAGGATTGGTTTAACATATAACTCTCTACCAGAAAAGGACATTAAATTTAAGACAGACGAATTTGCAGAATTTGATGACATAAGTACAATATTAGCAATGAGGAGTGCACTCGAATCTGGTGACCATGAAGTTATAATGATAGAGGCAAAGGAAGATGCGTATGAAAAATTAAAAAATTCTAAATTAGATTTTGTGTTTAATTTTGCTGAAGGTCTTCGTGGTAATAGCCGTGAATCTCATATCCCTGCAATGTTAGAAATGTTAAAAATACCTTACACTGGCTCAGATGTATTAACTTTATCTATAGCTCTTGACAAAACTAGGACAAAAGAAATTTTGTGCTATTATAAAATACCAACACCTAATTTTCAACTTTTTAGATCTGCGAGCGAACCACTGAATAAAAAACTTCATTTTCCACTTTTTGTAAAACCAAATGCCGAAGGTTCAAGTAAGGGTATAACAGGTAAATCTCTTGTACATAATGAAAAAGAATTGAGAAAAAGAATTAACATTATAATCAGCAAATATAATCAACCAACATTAGTAGAAGAATTTCTTGATGGAAGAGAATTCACAGTTTCAATATTGGGAAATAACCCTCCTAAAGTTTTGCCAATAGTAGAAGTAATTTTTGATAATCTGCCTAAAGATGTACCTAAATTCGATTGTTTTGAAGTAAAATGGATTTTTGACTCTCCAACTAGTGGTATAGAAACAGTAGTATGTCCAGCAAGGATTGATAAAAAACTTGAAAATAAAATAAAAAAAATTGCACTGAATACGTTTAAAGCATTGAACTGTAAAGATTTTTGCAGAATCGATATGCGTTTAGACAAAAATAATGTACCAAATGTTATCGAAGTAAATCCTATTGCTGGTCTCATCCCAGACCCAAAAGAAAATTCAAGATTCCCTAAAGCATGTTATGTAAGTGGCATGACTTTCAATGAAATCATATTATCAATTCTCAATGTAGCAATAGAAAGATACAATAAGAATAAATCAATATAATTAAACACAGGGTAAAAATGAATTTATCGATTAAAAAAAATAATACTGGAGTTCTTATCCGTTTCAGGAATGAAAAACTTTCGGTGAGATATCCAGAAAATATTTGGCGTAATTTTCCTGAAGGAATGAAAGAATTCTTTATGGATAATTATCTTTTTCTCAAATCAATTCATTTTCCGTTGATATTGGATGAAAATAATATAAGTTTGAATACAGCACCACCTTTGTTAAAAAGTTTTTTCATGACAATGCAATTCATGGATATTCCTAATGTTAGTGATTTTGATGGAGTAAGACCAGAAAATCTTTTTAAGAAATTCTATAATTCAAGTTTTGAATTCAATGTTGACCAAGTTAAATATCCTAATTCGAACTTCAACATAAATGAAAATAGTTCAGTGCTAAGTTCTAGTTTTGGTAAAGATAGTTTACTTTCTCTTGCTGTAAGTAAAGAACTGAACCTTGATACACATCCCATTTGGATAGAGGAAAAAGGTGCCCCGATTGAAAACAGCTACAAAAGGAAGTTGATAAAAAAATTTAAAGAGGAATTCGGTATAAATGTCGAAAAAATACGTAATGAAACTATGCTTCTTCACAGTTATAACTATCTTAACGTTTCAACCAATAAAAAATACATACTATCTCACCTTCTTACTGAATATGCTTTTCTCTTAATACCATTCTTGTATAATTATGGGGCTGAATATCTTTTCTTTGGGAATGAACAAAGTTGTAATGAAACTTACATGAGTAAGGATGGTTACAGATGTTTCCCTGTGTTTGATCAGTCTATAACATGGATGGGGGAAATTAAAAAATTACTAAATATTGTTCTAGGGAAAGAGATTCAAGTTAGCAGTCTAATAGAACCACTTCATGATATGGCCATAATAAAAATTCTTCACAACAGATATCCTAAATTTGCAAAATATCAATATTCATGTTTCCCTGATGAAACTACAATTAACAATTTTAAGCGATGGTGTTGTAATTGTTCAAAATGTGCAAGACTCTACATAATTTTTAAGGCATTAAATGTAAATACAAAAAAAGTTGGTTTTAGGAATGGAATGTTGTCTAAAAGTTACATGCCATATTATTCAATTTTTAGAAAAATTACTGATGGTAGTAGTTACGATATTTCCGGTGTTGGCAGAGATGAACAACTTTTAGCTTTTTATATGGCCTATAAGAATAAAGTTAAAGGTGAGCTTATAGACGAATTTAAAAAGAAATTTTTATCAGAAGTAAAAGAAAGGGAAGATGAATTATTTAAAAAATTCTTTTCAATTCATAAATCAGAAACTTTGCCGAAAAAAATAAAAAGAAAAGTTATATCAATATACAAAGAAGAGCTGAATTGATTCTACATTTTTTGAGTAACTATTTTTATGATTTCTTTGTTCAGTTCAATAGATTTTTTAGTCAAATCAGTAACTTCCTTTGCAATTCTTTCTACAAAATCATTATCATTAATAAATTTCAGGTTTATCATCACATTCAAAGATGCACTTTGAACTCCTGTAGTAGCGGTTAAAGCAGCAACACCAGTATCACTAATAGAATTAACATTTCCTTTCTCAGCAACTACTTTTGCTAATTCCAAAGCTTTGTAACATTCTCTCATAGTTTTAAGAGGAACTTCTGCTGCCTTTTTAATTGCATCTTGAATTGTTTTTAGTCTACCAGGATTTTCTTTTGGAATTTTGAAAGCAGACATAACCTCATTAAATACTGCTGTATCTTCATCAATCAACTCAGTAGTTTTTTTTCTTATTAATTCAGATTCCTCTAACACTTTTTTTATTTCTGTAATAACATTTTCATAACCTTTTTTGTTTTCAGTCAATCTACAAACCATGGAAGTTAAAGCAGCACTTAAAGATCCAAGTAATGCAGAGACACTTCCACCACCAGGAGCTGGAGATGAAGATGCAAGTTCATCCAAAAATTCTTCTAAATTTTTTTCAACAAGCATTTAATCATCTCTTCAATCTTAATTCTAGTATCTGATCTTTTTTAAAATTTTCAACTTTAAGATATTTCTCGGCAACATCAATCAAAGCATTCATCGGTACAAGCCCGATAATCTCACTCCCAACAATTTTAACTCCTTGTTTTTCTGCTTCCTCTTTTATTGCATTAAAAATTTTAATCATTGAAGTGACTTCATAATTCAATAGATTCATAGAAACCTGAACAATACCTCTTTTTTTTATATCAAAACCTTTAGCTTGTACAGCTTTGAAACCGCCACTACTTTCTCTTATTTTTTTTGCTATGTCTTCTGCTATTTTTAGGTTGTTAGTATTCAAGTTTACATTGAAAGCTATTAGTGGATATCGTGCTCCTACAGCTGTTGCTCCTGCTGATGGATGTAATTTGCTTGGACCAAAATCAGGTTTTTTATCGGGATTATTTTTTATTTCTTCTTTCAATCCTTCATATTCACCCTTTCTTATATCCGGTAATTTTATTCTATCGGATCTTGTAGCAGCTTCGGCATAGAGATAAATTGGTATGTTTAATTTGTCTGCGATTTCTTTACCTAGTTCCTTCGAAAGTTTCACACACTCTTCCATAGCAACATTTGATATCGGAACAAAAGGTATAACATCTGTGGCACCAATTCTAGGGTGTTCACCTTTATGTTTATTCATATCTATCAATTCGGTGGCTTTTGAAGTGGCCATAAATGCAGCTTTTTTTACAGCATTAGGTTCGCCAATAAAAGTGATAACACTCCTATTATGATCTGGATCGCTCTCACGGTCTAAAAGCGATATGCCCTTAGTTTTTTCAATTTCTTTAACAATGGCATCGACAATTTTCAAATTTCTGCCTTCACTAAAATTAGGCACGCATTCGATAATTTTCATCAATTCCACCTTATTTAATTATTATTGCGTAAATCGTCTTTCATCTATTATATATTACTCATAAAGAATAAAAATCCTGGCAGTTGGTTTTAAATACTAACGAAAACTATAACTTATGGCTTAAGAAAAACTTATAAATACTTTTTAAACCTTTATTTATTCTGTTACATTAGATGCAAAGCTCATGCTTTTATGAGTTTGAAGCCCTAATTGGAAATCTTGTCAACGAATAGTGCAAGGAATAAACCGCTAATTCATAACCACTAATTCCGGATGATCCCGCCGGAGGATACTGCTATCTGGGTTCGGCTAAGACATGCGAGTCGAGAGTCTTCGGGACTCGACGAACTGCTCAGTAATATGTGGTCAATTTACCCTATACTCAGGGATAATCTCGGGAAACTGAGGCTAATACCTGATAGATGTTTTGTTCTGGAATGATATAACATCCAAAGCTCTTGTGGTATAGGATAGGACCACACCCTATCAGCCTGTTGAGGGTGTAATGTACCCCCAAAGCTATAACGGGTACGGGCCATGAAAGTGGATGCCCGGAGATGGATTCTGAGACATGAATCCAGGTCCTACGGGACGCAGCAGTTACGAAAACTTCGCAATGCGTTAACGCGTGACGAGGGAACCTGGAGTGTTCATGCTCTGCATGAACTTTTGCCCACTGCAAACAGGTGGGAGAATAAGGGGTGGGTAAGACGAGTGCCAGCCGCCGCGGTAATACTCGCGCCCCGAGTTGTATCCGCGATTAGTGGGTCTAAAGCGTCCGTAGCCGGTTTGATAAGTCTCTAGTGAAATTCTTCGGTAAACTGAAGAGCTTGCTGGAGATACTATCAGACTTGGGACTGGGAGAGGGTAGAGGTACTCCTAGGGGAGGGGTAAAATCCTATAATCCTAGGGGGACTACCTGTGGCGAAGGCTTCTACCTAGAACAGGTTCGACGGTGAGGGGCGAAACCTAGGGGAGCGATTGGGATTAGATACCCCAGTAGTCCTAGGCGTAAACAATGCCCGTTTGGTGTTACAAACCTTTCGTGGGTCTGTAGTGCCGGAGCGTAGGTGTTAAACGGGCCACCTGGGGAGTACGTCCGCAAGGATGAAACTTAAGGGAATTGGCGGGGGAGCACACAAGGGGTGGAGGCTGCGGTTCAATTGGATCCAACGCCGGACATCTCACGGGAATCGACAGCAGAATGAAGGTCAGTCTGAAGGGCTTACCGAACAAGCTGAGAGGAGGTGCATGGCCATCGTCAGCTCGTACCGTGAGGCGTGCGGTTAAGTCCGTTAACGAGCGAGACCCGCATCCTATGTTGCCATCTCGCAAGAGAGCACTCGTAGGAGACTGCTGGTGATAAATCAGAGGAAGGCGCGGGCGACGGTAGGTCCGTATGCCCCGAATTTTCCCGGCTACACGCGGCCTACAATGCATGAGACAATGAGATGCAACACCGAAAGGTGAAGCCAATCCCTTAACCTCATGCTTAGTTCGGATCGAGGGTTGTAACTCACCCTCGTGAAGCTGGAATCCCTAGTAGGCAAAAGTCACTATCTTTTGTCGAATACGTCCCCGCTCCTTGCACACACCGCCCGTCAAGCCATCCGAGTGGAATTTAAACGAGGTTCTCTCTTATTGGAAGAATCAAGTTTATTTTCTGCGAGGGGGGCTAAGTCGCAACAAGGTAGCCGTACTGGAAGGTGCGGCTGGATCACCTCCTTTTTTCATATTCATTGGCAGGAAGATTAGGGCTTCAACTTACTTTTTCTTCAAACTTATAAAATGTGACTAAAACTTTCATTATGTGGAAAACAATAGGCATCTTACAATGTGTTAAATGCTCACACGGGAATATTTCCTCATTTTCCAGAAAAGGATGATTGATATGAGTAATATCATGAATGGCAGAAGAAATAGTGTAGAAATCCCGGATGAAAGGAGAAAATACCCTGTTGGGATATTACGATTAGAATTAAAATCATAATTTTCTAGATTAATGTTTATAAAACTTAAGACTATCAATAATACCAAAAAAGAAAAAATTAAACTCTTTTTATTCAATTTCCATACTATTTTCAATAATTGAATTAGACTCATTTATTAAAACTTTATTTTGAAAGTTTATTTCGTTTATTATCATTAAAAAGAAAGTATTAAAAATCTTTTATTCAAATCAAATTATTACTTATATTGAATGGGCCGATAGATCAACGGTAGATCGTCTGCTCTGCAAGCAGGAGGCTAGGGGTTCAAATCCCCTTCGGTCCATTACTAAATAAAATAATTCTCAATCATAAATTTGCAAACATATTTAACTTTCTTGATTAAAGAATAATTCATGCCAGCAAAGAAAAGATATGAAGAATTAAAGAAAAAGTACAATCTTCCTAATTTGAAGAATTTAATCAAAGAATTTGAAGTTAAGTTAGATGAGCCTGATTTGATTTTACATGATATAATAACTAAAATTATTGAAAGAGTGTCTGATTCTGCACAAAAAATTGAATTTGCGATATTTGCCGGCGCTTCAGGTGATCCTTCTTCGTTATATGAGTCGAAAATGCTAGAAGATAAGAACGAAACATTCGAACTTTTTAAAAAGATGATGTCAACTAAATGGAGGGGCGAAGAAGTTAAAGTTAGTGCAAATGAAGATGAAATGGCAAAATTCATAAAAGAAGCATATGAATCTTGGACCAAAAAATTAAAACCAGGCTTTATGGATTTGTGTAATTTATTCGAGAAAGAATGGAACAACGCAAGCTTACAAAATACTGAATCAGAAATGATGTATCACGGTTAGATAATCTGAACTTCTGTCGTAATCGATTGACCAGGTAAATTTCTCTCAAATTTGGCTCTAACTACACCTTTATTGCCATGTATTCCAATAATTTTTCCACTTATCTCTTTTCCAGAAGAAGATTTCCAAACAACTTTCTTATCCAGATATTGCATCGCCTTTTCCTTTGAATCTACACCTTCTAGTTCGATAAGCATCTGGTTAACATCATGAGTACGTCTTCCTCTTCTGTAACTTAATATCATACCTTTCATAACAATCAAACTTATTTTTAAAGCTTATAAGATTTATTTTTCTTTCTTTTCCTGCTTTTTCAACACTTTAGACAAATCTCTTATTAGATTTCTTACATATTCTCTCATTTGATAAACATCTTTATCTGGAACTTTGTCCAAAGCCTGTTTTTCTACCTGGCCTTTCATTTCCTCTATTTTATTCCAAACATCCCAATAATAGCCTTCGACCAATTTTTTATCTACAAACTCTTTTTTGAATGCATTTGGTATTTCTTCAGCCTTTTCAGGTAGTTTATGTAAAGTCTTCAAAGCAGCTACAGCAGCCTTATACATGACTTCATGAGTTCTTTCTAGAATTTTCTCCTTTTTTCTAAATTCTAATACAGACAGCAATTGAAACATTTTTTCTACAAATTTATCTGCCCTTTCTATCCATTCATCTACTATCGCCCCAGTTACATCCATTAGTTCTTTGTGTTCTATTTTCTTTCTTATTTCAATTATCTCTTTCAGCCAATCGGCATATTGTTGCTCAAGAATGCCTGGTTCTACAAGATATTTTTTTACTTCGTCATATGCCTTATTTGGAACGGGTGGTTCTAGTCCCATAAACATAAGAACAGCCTGTGCGGTGTTAAGCATAGCATAGTAACAGTCTTCTGCAAGCATCAACAGCTTAACAGTCTTAGCTCGCATCAGTTTTTTGGGTGCTCCTTCCATGTAACTCTCTATAGCCTCACGAGTTGCTGGTATTTTTCCCATTTCAAGTAATCTTTTTATCGGGGCAAAGAAACCGGCATCGTACAGGGTTTTACCCTCTTTTATGAAGTTATATATAATAGGATGACAAACACGGGCATAATCCCAGAATTCGGTTAAGGTATAAGATGGCTGTATGGATATGTCCTCAGATATATCAGCCGCCATTTTTTCAAGTTCGCTATCGATTTTTTCCTTTTCTTCAGGGGTTATTTCCTTTGTTGTATCGTCAATAACTATGAAAACGTCTACATCCGATTTTACTTTATACTCATCTCTGGCTACAGAACCCATCATTATTATGCATTTAACTCTATCGCCATACTTTTCAATGATTTTACCTTTGAGCTTATCCACTTCTTTTTGGATCTCTTCTTTTGTTTTAGGTTTTACTTTCTTTTCTTTTTCTTCTTTCATTAAATCACAAGAGTAAATCTGATTCTGTTAAATCTTTTGGGAGAAGCTTTTTCATCTTTTCTATTATGGATGTTGCAAGGTTAACAGCCTTATTTAAGTGCTCAGAGTTTACTTCCTTTATCTTTTCATGTTCTATATCTTTCCATAAAGCATCTAATTCTAAGAATTTATCTATGTATTCAGGCTCCAATTTCTTTTCTTTTACTAATTTATTCAATTCTTCTGCCATATGTTTCTGATCTGGTGTCGTTTTACAATAATACATAACAACAGATTGACATGCATCAGTAGCTGCATATCTCAAGTCAAATATCATAGATTTAATGGTTAAACTAACTTTTTTTAAATGCGCGTCAGCTGACCTGATTTTTATACTTACTGTCTCATCGCTAGGAGGCAATAAACCAGCTTTTAACATTCTTTGAACTGGTTTTACAAAACCCGTGTCGTGAACGACTAATCCTACTCTCAAATAATTGAAAAGTTCGGGAGAACCTTTTTTCATCCATCCCCAGAATTCGGTTAAACCTGTTGCTTGAACATGGATATCTTTCATTTGGCCAGCAAGTAATTGTATTTGAAGTTGCATCTTTTCCAAGTCTTCAGAACTTTTAGTAGCCGTATCGTCAAGAATTACCCAAATATCAGCATCAGAAGTTTTTTTCATCTGGCCCGTAGCGGCCGAACCAAAAATTAAGACTGATTTTATTAAATCTCCGTAAGATCTTCTTATGTTGTTAGTAAAATCTACAATTTTTGTGTAGATTTCACCCTTAGGCAGTTCTGGTTTTTTTGTATCATTTTTCTTGAAAAGTATGGGTTTTTTCAATTCCTGAGATAGTTCTTCTTCAAATGACATATTGTATAACCTTGCTCCTTTCTTTTTATAGATTTTGTTACTATTTAAGGGTAATATTTCTTTAAATCATTATTAACAAGACTAATTTTGGCTTTAGTTTAATAAATAAATAACACTAGATTGAATTAATTAGTAAAATTACTCTATGCTGTATTTAGGCCTCAATCCTATAAACTGCGTCGTTTTCTCTAACTATACCGGCAACTTTAAGCCCGATTGAATCTCCTTTTTTTGCTTTTTCTATGTTTTTGTGCTCTATTTGCATAGATTCTACTTTTTGCCTAATGTTAGTATTTGCTCCTTCTATAGATATTTCATCGCCGACTGATAGCTTATCTGTCAATTCTATGACTGCAACGTTTATTTTCGAATAGTAATGAGCTATTTTACCAATCAGCTTTTTTTCTTCTTCCATGAATATTTCTTTAATTACAACGATTATAAATGCTTTATGCAATGTCAAATTTATAAACTAAAATTATTCTTAACGGTATGACCCAAATTATAATGGTATGACCTTAAAATACCTTATTTCAAAAATAATGAAAAATGCATTAAAAAGGTTGTTTTAAAGGGTATTTAAATACTCTTTATTCTAATACTTCAGTATATTTAATGACCAAAAATATTTTTTAAAAGTGATATCATGTGCGGTATAGTGGGTTACATTGGCGCAAGAAAAGCATCCCAAATACTACTTGAATCTACCAAAAAACTTGAATATAGAGGCTATGATTCAGTGGGCATGGGTGCTGTTGATAATCGTATAAAAATTTTAAAAGGCGCAGGAAAGATAGACGAAGTAAACAAAAGAGTGAATTTTAATTCTTTAAACGGCACTATTGGCATTTCTCACACTCGTTGGGCAACACATGGTGGTGTGACCGATATAAATGCTCATCCTCAAGTCGATTGCGAAGGTAAAATAGCTGTTGTACATAATGGAATAATAGAAAATTACATCGAACTAAAAGAAAAATTAATCAAAAAAGGACATAAATTTAGGTCAGAAACTGATACAGAAGTTATCTCTCATTTAATCGAAGATTATATTAAAGATGGGAAATCATACAGAGAAGCAGTCTTAGAAACATCCAGACAATTAAGAGGTTTATTCGCTTTTATCGTCATAAATGAAAGAGAAAAAGATAAGATCATAGTTTCTAAACACAGATGCCCTTTAGTTATAGGTATAGGAAAGAACGAAAATTTTGTTGCTTCTGACGTTGTTTCTTTTATCAAACACACAAATAAAGTTGTTTTCTTAGATGATGATGAGATTGCAGAATTAACAAGGGATAGTTGTAGAGTTTTTGATATAATAGGCAGAGAGAGAAAAAAGAAAATTGATACTGTAAACTGGGGTTCTGAAGAAGCACAAAAAATGGGTTATGAACATTATATGATAAAAGAAATATTCGAACAGCAGGAAACAATAGAACGGGTAATAAACCAAGATAGAAAGACTATCGAAAAGATCGCAAATATGATAAATGATGCTTATGGTGTGTTCTTTGTGGCTTGTGGAACTAGTTATCATGCATGCATTTCAGCTGCTTACATATTTTCTGAAGTTACTAAAAAACATGTCAATGTTTTCCTTGCATCAGAATTTCCAAACTTTTCACATTTTTTAACTAAAAACACGTTGATGGTTGCTGTATCACAGAGTGGGGAAACTGCTGATGTATTAGAAGCTGTTAGAGTTGCGAAAGAGAGGAATGTTAAGGTTATATCTTTAGTCAATGTTATGGGTTCTTCTCTGATGAGAATGAGTGATTTTTCCCTTTTATTAAATGCAGGCCCTGAAATCTGCGTGCTTGCTACGAAGACTTTCACTTCTCAGTTATCTCTACTGTATCTGCTTGCTTATGCATGTGCAGGTAAGTACGAAGAAGGTAAAAAAGAACTTGAAGATGTGGCTAAAAAAGTAAAAGATGTATTAACTCAAGAAAATATTCAAAAAATAAAAGATTTAGCTAAGATGCTGAAAGATGAAGAAAATCTTTATTTGATAGGTAGAGGATTAAGTTACTCTACAACTTTGGAAGGAGCTCTGAAGTTAAAAGAGGTTTCTTATATTCATGCAGAAGGATTAGCAGGCGGAGAACTCAAACATGGAACTCTTGCTTTGATTGAAAGAGGCACTCCATGTATTGCCATATTAACTGATAACGGAACAAAGCATGATATTTTGAGTAATATAATGGAGATAAAATCTCGCGGTGGTTACATTATTGGCATTTCTAACAGCGAAGAAGAAGTTTTTGATTTTTCTATAATAGTTCCAAGAGTAGAAATGCATCCTATATTGACGATTATACCGATACAACTACTTGCATATTATTTAGCCCTAGAAAGAGGTTGCGATCCAGACCGTCCCCGAAATCTTGCAAAGAGTGTGACTGTAAAATGAGTATATTCAGAGCATATGATGTGAGAGGAATTTATCCGAGTAAAATAAACGAAGAAATTGCCTTTAAAATTGGTAAGGCTTTTGGAACTTTTAATTCTGGAAAAATAATTGTAGGTGATGAATTACGTTTGAGTAGTCCATCACTTAAAAAAGAATTAATAAAAGGTCTTTTATCAACAGGAGCAACAGTTATAGATATAGGAACTGTAACTTCACCGATAGTAATGTTTGCTACTAAATATCTGAAATGTGATGGAGGAATAAATGTCACTGCTTCACATAATCCAAAGGAATACAATGGGTTTAAATTTTACTATAAAGGAGGCGTTCCTATTGATTTTGAAACCGGACTTATAAAAATTCAAGATATATTTGAGAAAGAAAAATTTTCTGAAGGCAAAGGAAAGTTGATTAAGAAAGACATCATAAAGGATTATTCTGATTTCATTTTAAGTATGATTAAATTGAAAAAATCAGTAAAAATGAAAATAGTTGTAGATGCTGGTAACGGCTCGACTGGAAAAATATATCCAAAAATACTTAAGAGATTGGACTTAGACATATATGAATTATTCTGCGAACCGGACGGCAACTTTCCGAATCATGAACCAAATCCGTCGAAAACAGAAAACTTGGGTCAATTGCAAGAAAAAGTTTTAGAATTGGGCGCAGATCTTGGATTTGCATACGACGGTGATGGTGATCGATTAGCTGTTGTAGATAAGAATGGGAGTATAGTTTATGTTGGTGTAATATTCTCTATTTTGATAAATAATGCATTAGAAAAAGAACCTCGAGCAAAAGTCATTTACACTGTATTAGATTCTAAAGCAATTGATGATGTAATTAGAGAACAAGGTGGTATTCCTATTGTTTCTAGAGTCGGACATACGTATATAACACAAAAAATGATAGACGAAAACGCTGTCGTTGCCGGAGAAATTTCTGGTCATTATTATTTTAGGGAAACTTATGGTGCCGATGATGCACTATTTGCATCATTAAAAGTGATAGAAACTCTTGTAAATTTTAATAAAAAAATATCTGATTTTGCTGACAAATTCCCTAAATATTTTTCACAGGTTTCAGAGGGATTAAGGATTGAGATTAAAGAAACTGAAAAATTCAATTTCATAGAAAAACTGAAAGATGATTTTGAAAATAGAGGTTTTAATATTGACACTATAGATGGGGTTAAAGTATTTTTTGATGATGGTTGGGCACTTTTCAGGCCATCTAATACAGAACCAATAATCTCCATATCATATGAGGCAGAAGATAAAGCATCTTTCGAAAGAATAAAAAATTTTGTAGACGATATTATAAAAAAAATACCAAGGTGAATGGATGAAAGTTGTTTTTTTATGTGGTGGCATCGGAAAGAGAATGTTTCCCTTAATCGAGGATAAATTTCTCTTCAAATTTTTGGGAAAGACTCTATTAGAATATCATATAAAAATGGCAAAAGATGCTGGTTTAAAGGATTTTATAATCATAGGTAACCCCAACAATATTGAAAAAATAAAAGAAGTATGCAAGAATATAGACATCAAAATAGAATTTTCTTTGCAAGAAGAGCCTAATGGAATGGCTGATGCATTATTGAGTGCAGAAGATATTATAGAGGACGAAGAAATATTAATAGTTAATCCGAATGATGTATTCGAACTTTCTGCTTATGAGAAAATTTTATCTGAATATAAAAAGAGCAATCATGATTCTTTTATAATAGGATATAAAGTTAGTTCATATTTTCCTGGGGGTTATCTAAAGGTTGATGAGAATAATGATTTAATCGATATAATTGAAAAACCTGGCGAAGGAAATGAACCAAGTGATCTTGTAAACATAGTAATACACCTACACAAAGATTCAAAAAAATTATTTTGGCATATAAAAAAGACAAGCAGTGGAAAAGATGACGTTTATGAACGTGCTATAAGTAAAATGTTAGACGATGAATATAAAATGAAAGTTGTTATATATGAAGGGTTTTGGCAAGCGATAAAATATCCTTGGGATGTTTTTAACGTAGTTAAGTATTTTTTAGATAATACAAAAAAGAGAATTTCTCCTACCGCAAAAATATCAGAATATGCAAAAATTTATGGCGATGTTATCATTGAAGATAATGTAAGAATCCTAGAAAATGCAGTCATTCGTGGTCCTTGTTACATTGGTAAAAATTCTATTGTAGGCAACAATGATTTGATCTGGAATTATTCTCACATAGGAGATAACTGTGTGATAGGATTTTCGTCTGAAATAAAGCATTCTTATATTAGTGACAATTGCTGGTTTCACACGTCATACATAGGTGACTCTATAATATCCGACAATTGTTCTTTTGGTGCTGGAACTATAACTGCCAATTTCAGGTTTGATGAAAAGCCCATAAAAATCAGCATAAGAGGGAAAAAAAGTGAATCTGGTTTGGATAAATTTGGCGTTATAATGGGAAGTAACTGCAGGACTGGTATTAATTCATGTACCATGCCAGGAGTTAGGGTTGGGCCAAATAGTATAATAGGACCTGGTGTGACCCTGTCTTCTGACTTAGAACCAAATAAAATTATGTTGTTGAATGAAAAGAATTATATCATAAAAGATAACCATATAACCATATCTAAAGAGAAAAAGGAAGAACTTATGAAAAAATTGTTAAAATATGGATATAATAAATGAGGTTTAAAAATGAAAACTTATTTAAAAATAATAGGAAAATTTAATTTCAGGGGGGACATGAAATGCAATTATTGATATTATGTGGTGGTAAGGGAAAGAGATTAAGACCATATACTGAAGAAATACCAAAATCTCTTTTAGAAGTACTGGGTAAACCAATAATTGAATATCAAATAGATTTTTTCAAAAGGCTTGGCATAGATGATATCATTCTTTGTTCTGGATATAAACATGAACTTTTCGAAAAAAAATATCCAAATTTAACACACTCTGTAGAGAAAAAGGAATTAGGAACTGCTGGTGCAATATATAATGCAAAGAATTTCATAAAAGAAGATTTCATAGTAACCAACGGCGATAACTTATTTCAATTTAATTTCAAGAAGATGATCGATAGATTTAGTGATGTAAAAAATCCAATGATGGCATTAGCACAACCTATATCGCCATATGGAGTAATAGATGTAGAAGGTGAAAGAGTTGTGCAATTTAGGGAAAAACCCACTTTGAATTTCTGGATAAACGCTGGTATAACTATATTCAATCACGAGAGTTTGAAATATTTCCCAGAAATTGGTATGATAGAAGTGGATGTTTATCCAAAATTAGTCAAGGATAACAAGTTATTTGCATTCAAATTAAGAGAAGGATCATTCTGGATGGGTATAGACACAGGAAAAGATCTGGAAGAAGCAAAAAAATTGTTGTTAAGCTTAAAGTAGCCGATTCAAAATAATTTTAGATAGTTTTGTCTATGAAAAAGAAGATAGTAGATTTCATAAAAAGAAAGGTTGAAAGTGCAAAAAGTAAAGGGGTAGTTATAGGATTAAGTGGTGGTTTGGATTCAACTACTGTTCTTTTTCTTTGCGTCGAAGCTTTGAGCAAAGATAAGGTTTTGGGTCTGATAATGCCTTCTGAGATGAATGATAAAAGAGATACTGAAGATGCTATTGAGGTATGTAAAAAATTGGGCGTAAAATATAGAGTTATAGAGATAGATCTTATACTTGAAAGTTTTGGTAAGTTTTTAGATTTAAGTAATAGACTGATCAAAGGCAATTTAATGGCGAGAATCCGGATGTGTATACTCTATTATTTTGCTAACAAAAAAAAACTTCTAGTGGTAGGCACGGGAAATAAGAGTGAATATTTGCAAGGCTATTTTACTCTTCACGGAGATATAGCATGTGATTTATTGCCTTTAGGAAGCTTATACAAAAGAGATGTAAGGGAATTAGCAAAAGAGTTGGGAGTACCAAAGGAAATCATCGATAAAATACCTACTGCCGGTCTATGGAAAGGACAGACCGACGAAGGTGAATTGGGAATATACTATGACGAATTGGATGAAATCTTGCCTTTATTAGAAAATAACTTAAATTTAGATAAGATTCGAAAAAATACAGGTTTGGAGGAAAAAAAAATTGAAAGAGTAAGAAAAAGATTCGAAAAAACCGAATTTAAAAGAAAACCTGTTGAAAAGCCATGAAGTGGGAAAATTGAAAATAGGAGTAATTGGTATTCCAATTATTTTAGAGAAGAAAGGGGGAATAATAAAAGAGTATTTTAAACCAGGGTTTACAGACGATTTGCGAAAAAAAATAATAGAATTTATTTCATTAAATGGTCAGAAAAGTGGGATTAAAGTTAATATAACAGATTTGAAGGAATTACTGACTAAAAATGATAATTCATATTTGAAAAAAAATAATTTGATTGGTATATCAAAAAATTCATTGGAAAAATTGGCGGAAGAATTAAAAGAAAGGATAAAAGGATTAGATTTTATAATCTTACTTGGTGGAGTTCATACCGGGGCATATTTATTGTATCATTTTTCCGAGAAGGTGGAAAGATATGATATTCATGAAGATGATGATGAAATTGACTTAATTTTTCATACCAGCTACATGAAACATGCAATTGAATTAAATAAATCTATGGAAGTATCGAATCATGGATGGCAAGATCTTTTAGAAGGTATATTTGAGGTTAAAACTATAGAAAAACCAGGAAAGATATTTGACATAGACATTGATTATTATGCATCGACAAAATACTGTAAAATGTCAAAAGAAAAAATGGATTCAAATTTCCAAAATATAATATCTGCTATCCGGAGAGGGAAACCAAAAATTTTAGGTTTATTCGAATATCAATCATTAGACAAATCCGAAGGCGGTTATGAAAAATTACAGAATTTGGTTTGGGAAGGAATATTATCAAATGCTAAGTGATTTTTATGAAAATAGCACTTTTCGTTGGTCGTTTTCAACCCTTTCATATGGGTCACCTAAAAGTTATAAAATGGATCCTGAAAAAATATGATAAAATTGTGATAATTATAGGGAGTTCCCAAGATGCAATAACAGAAAAAAACCCTTTTACTTTTGAAGAAAGAAAAAAAATGATTCAAAAAACATTGAAAAATGAAAAAATGAAGAGAAAAAAATACAAGATTATAGGGACTCTTGATGTTTATAATGACAAACTATGGGTTGAAAATATTTTGAAAAAAGCAAAATTTGATGTTGTTTTTACAATGAATAGTTGGACAAAAAGTTGTTTTGAGAATTATAAAATAGATGTAAAAAAGCATCCTATATTTGGTAAGATATCTGGCAGTAAGGTTAGAGGGATGATTAAAAATAATGAAAAATGGGAGAATTTAGTCCCGAAAGAAGTCGAAAAAATTATAAAAAATAGGCTTTAAATCATTAAAAGCTGTCTTCTATTTTATATGAATTATTTCACTACTAAATAGTAACATTTAAATAATTAATACTTTGTTCTTTCTAATTGAAGGCGTTATGATGAAAAGCACTGCTAGCATATTTTTATTTGTACTCTTATTTGTTTTAGTCTTCTTTACATTATTGAATTTTATAAAAACAGAAGCAATCGGAGACGTTAAAACAGATATTCAAATAGCATACGAAGATGGAAAGATGATAGCAGATGAGCAATGCTTAAATAGAATTTCAAGATTGGAAGATGAAAAAAATCAGACAGAAGAAATAAGTAAAATCGAAAGAAATGTTCTAGAAAATAGAATTAAAGAATTAGAAAATGAAATTAATTGGTTAAAAGCATCGAGACCAAAATTTCAACAAATAGCAGAAGAAGTTGCAAATAAACATGAATATTCTATTCCTGACTATGTCTGTGATGATTTTACTAGAGATTTGATTTATGAATTGTATAAGGCTGGCTATGGTGCAGATAGCGTCAAAGGTTATGCATTATGGTGCGACCCGAATAAAGATCCCTTTGGATGCAGACATGTATGGACAAAAGTTACTGTTTACATAGAATCTGCTACGGGAGAGATTCTGGACCCAGAAACATACAAAAGTATGTATAAAGTTGGTGGATGGTAAATAATATAGTTTTAGCGAATCGTAAATTTATCTTCCCAATGGGAATTTGTATGTTTCAGTTAATTTAAGCAATTCCTTCGCTCTTCTAACCATATCCTGTTCAAATTCAGTACATTGCTCCATATATTTTCTCCTTCTCTCATTGTAGTATACATAATTGTATAATTTAATTAAAAAACTGTACAAAGGACTTCTCTTAAAAAGAGTATCTTTGTCCCATTGAGTCCTTAACTTCGCAAAAAATTCTACCACGACAGACCCAGTTCCGTCTGGATGTATGACCCCATGTTTTAGCCTTATCCAACCCCACATTTTTGTAAATGAATCAAAATCACGGACCCCATGCCAATAAATATGGAAAATAATTTTATTAGTATCTGTAACATCCACATAATAGTCATCGAGGAAGGTTCTTGTACCACTGATATACATACCAGCTCTCAAAATTCTTGATGCAGCACTAACAATCTGTTTTATGTTAGGACCCGAATATTCTAAAGTTATCGTTCTTCTTGGCATGAAACAATCTACATCTTCTATTATCTTAGTTACAGATGTTGAAGCCAATTCTTTGCTTATATCTGGTATTTTTTCATCTTCTTTATTCAACATTATCTATACTCCTCCTTTTTCCATTCTTCCGGTCTTTTACCTTCTTCCATTGCAGCTTTACTCAGGGATGAATATTCTTCCTCTGGTATTTTCAGTAAACCCTTCAAAGGATCCATAGCATGCTGGAATATGCTTACCCATTGTCTCTCCTCTGCAAGAAGACCACGAGGGGCTACACCATAAAATTCAGCTGGTAACTTGTCAGGTGGTGTATTCTTTTTCATAAAATCAATCATCAATCTTAATGCTGTTACACTTTGTTGAAATGGATCTTTAAATCCACCTCTTTCAAAGAGTATATAAGTAGTATGATCCGCCCCCAATCCAGCCTCTTTCAATATCCATAATAACTCATATATTCTATCATCACCTAACTGTATTGGAAAATGAGAATGCAGTGGGCTAGGATTGTTTGAATGGATACATATTATGTATTTGCCAACATCAGGTGCATACTTTACTAATTCTCTCAATTCTTCTAACGGGTCAACACCCTGTGTTGCAATATGCTCAAAATCAATCAGCATCATTATCTTATCCCAAAATGGATTTCCTTCTTTCTTCAAATCTTCTCTTGTTAATTTTATAGCTAAATATATTTGTTTTGTACGCCATAGCATATATCTCCCAGCTTCTTTAGGATCTCTGGCATCAGGCATTTCTATAGCAATATGTAGATTTTTTAAAACATCTAACAATTCTTTTTTTTCTTTTTCCAAGTTGGGAACTTTAATAGTTTTTAATTCATTCTCGATTTTAGTAGGCAACCCCTTACCCTTAAAAATTTCCGTTTCTGCCATCCATCTTGCAGTATGAATGAGATGACCCATTAGAAACTTAGCTCCAACAATTCCGTAATAAAATTCTTTGAATTCAATATCACCCTTGTCCTGTGCTTTCATCCATGATTTATAGAGCCATTTTTTATCTTGTTCATTGTCAGGATTAAAATTGAAATTATATTCATACCTTTCCAACAAACTTTTATACATTTTTGTCATTTCAATCCATACCGGATCTTGAGTAAACAATAAGTGGTGGACGATTATCCAACAAGCATCAACATAGTCTCCTCTCAATCTTCCAAGATAATACCACTCTCTTTGTTTTTCGTCTGGGTTCCCCAATTTCTTTAATAAAGCATCTTGTGTTTTTTTCTTTAGCAATTTCACATGTATATTGGCCACTTCAGAAGTCATTTGTTCTCCGGTTCCATTGCTAGAGTTCATTCCTCTTCCAACTACTTCTCTGGCCTCACGTTGTGATTCAAGCTCGACTTGATAATAAATTGCCCTCATTTCTTCTCCTAGAATAAGCGAATCATATTTATCCCAAAATTCATCGACAAAGTATTTCATCAATCTTTTATCCTCATACAATAAATATGAAATAAATCTTCCATCCCAATCACACATTATATTTTCTAATCTAGCGCCGACATAAGTCATCATGTCAACCCAGAAGTGTAGGCATGCATGAAAATCTACATATTTACAACCGCCATAAACAGCAGATTTAATTGACTTATATACATGATCTTGTGCTTCTTGCCATTGAACCATCTCAGGTATTTCAAATGGTATTGTTAAGCTACCATGAAAATTTACGTCTATCTCTTGTTTTTTAGCGATGTATCTTAGTTCTCGCCCTTCTGTAAAATCAATCTCATGAGGAACATCACCAGCAATCTCTATTGCGCTGGTTCCTCTAGTCAACGCATAGCCAAGTTTTCTAATAACAGTAGCCAATTCCTCACCGTGAGCTATGCCAAAAAGGCCAGTTGAAACAGAGACCCTAAATTTTAAGTCTGACATCATACACTACCAAAATTTTTTTGAAGATAACCCCATATTTTTGGCTCAAAAATCTCTCCTACATATGGTCTTCCATATCCGTAGAATAGCAAGTCATTAACCGACGGATCATACGGACCATGAATAAAACCTAACTTTAAACCGAAGATAAAATTCAACGCACTCAAAAATTTTGCAAAATGGCTTTTAAATGAAATCCTGAACTCTGACACAGATTCCTTAAATCCTTTCTTTTTCTCTTCTTCTTTTTTCCCATATATTTCTGGAAATTCTTGTGCTAATAATTCATCAATTTCTTGTATTTTTCCATTTTCGCCTAAAACTTTTTTACCAAGTAATTCATCTATGTAAACATCTATTTTATGTTCCTCGGCTATTATTTCTAAAAATTTTACGAGCATTACATTCTGAGATATAAAAATGGTTGACATTTTATTGAAATCTACATCCTCAACGCTGAGTCCAGTGGGAAGTTTCCATTCCATTATTGTCACTGGAAAATATGCTAAAACATACCAGTTAGCTCCAGGGTTTCCTTTTTCATAAAGCCAATTTCTTGCAAGCATGACATCTTCTTTTGTTATCTTAACACCATGCTTTTCTTGTATAATTGGTATGAATTTTTTAACAACATCATCATAAGGCTCGATAGCAAATCTTGGAAAACCACCTTCACGAACTTGGAACAGCTGGGTTCCTGGTCTTGCTCCTGTACCTTTTGTTGCATAGATTATTTTTGGTGTTTTGTGCGGTTCGTCTGGTTCTAAACCTTCTAATCTAGACCAGGCCCAATATTCAATATATTGAACAGCAACTGGCATACCGGCGCCTATAGGCAAGTTCATATGCATTGCCATGGTTTTATCATCTATTTCCCTCATTTGCAAAACTCTTCTTATCAAAGGTCTAATCCAATTTCTATATTCTTCTATAGACGCTTTTCTTCCTTGTAATCTTTCCATAATTAACTTGTACCTATCCTTAATTTGACCACCAAAGAATTCCTTCCATTTTTTATAAAGCCTAACTTTGGTCGTTAAAACAACTGCTTCTGCTTTAGAAACTTCGAGCTTCTTCGTTATTTTTTCCATAGTGTCATCTTCGTCATCTAGTTGTTGAAAATCTGCTATAATAGTAGGCCAACGTGGTGCAATAGATCTTAGAGAAACACCCTCCGGTAAATTAACATCAACTTGATCTACAAATATTGCTTTAAGGGAATGTTCATCTTTTTTTGCAAAGAAACTCAATATTTCCTTATATTTCCTAGCGTCATGCATAAGTAATTCAACATCACTAATTGCCCTGTCAACAGTAGATAGGCCTTCTTTTATTTGTCTAATTATATCCTGTTTCTGCCTTATTATGGTTTGGTAGAAAGGGTGGGAAGGCGATACTTCTAACCACTCATCTACTTTTACGACATTAAATTCCCATCTATTTTGTAGGTTGTTTACAAGACCTGTGAGTGCAGTTAAACTAGTACCTGATGGGATAGTGGGATTATATCTGAAGGTTGTGTTCGGATGTCTTAAACACCAGCCATAACTTGAGTCTCCGTCATGTGCTCTGGGTATTTTACTATGTATAAAATCAAAATTTAGGTATTTTTCTCCTATTTCAGATCTCCACATTACTGCCATTTAACCTACCTTAATCAGATATATCCCCAGAAGTATAAGGAATATACCGAATAGCACAAAAGTCATTACAAAAGTTGAGTACTGCATCTCATCCGAATCAGGAAAGTACACAATCATAAAAAATCCTAATATAATACATCCAGCTCCAGCGAGTTTTGTTAATATCATACTCTTAAAATATAAATTGTTTTTGTCGTTAATTAAATTTTATTTTGTTCTTTATAGCAGAGGAATTGTTTTCATTATATTTTTTTAATCTGATAACATTAATTTTTAGGCCACGTTTTAAAAGTTCCTGTTCTAATTGTCTTTCATTCCACTTTTGGTCATATCCCAATACTATCATATCTGGTTTTATTTTTTCTACAATCTTCAACTTATCAGGGCCCTCATTGCCAAGTATAGCTTCATCAACTGGTTTCAAAGATGCAACTATGCACTTTCTATCAGTTTCATTAATTATAGGATGTTTACCCTTATCCTTTAAAACAGAGGAATCTCTAGCTATGACCACTATAAGTTTTGATTCTCTTGATAATTTTTTACATTCTTTTAAAAACTTTACATGACCTACATGAATTATATCAAAAACCCCAAAAGTAGCAATTTTTTTCATATTTTTCATTTAATTTTTGTGTTGATAATAATAAAACTTTTATTCTACGTCACGTAATGTAATATAGAGAATATGGTTTTTGCCAGATCAAAATTAATGATTCATGATTATTGTCTGGAAGAGAAACCAGTTGAACTCAGATTAAATTATACTGGCCCTAATCCACAACTGGCTCCTAAGAAGTACGTGGATTTACTAAAATTGGTTTTTAGAGTAAATGATTCTGACATCCTGGAAAAAACATTTAATTGGGATAGAAGTGGGAAGGAAGAGAGGTTCGAGATTGAATTCGAGTTAAGAAAAGATCTAGACAAAATTACATATCTGTGGATTCAAGGTGGTCTGGAAGGTAACATAAAGCCTAGTGAGGAATTTGGTAAGGATGGGAGGGTTAGAATAACTATACGTGGTGCCATAAGGGCAGAATATCCTCAAGATACAATATGGCAGAAGAGTATAATATACGAGTTCTTCCGAGTCTTATATCATAAACTCATTTACATAAAACTCTGGGAGAAATATATGGAAGACTGTAGGGATATGTTAAACCTTTTTGTCAACGAGATGAAGGCATACTTCAATTTATTACAGAAAGGCGGAATGTAGTTTACTCTAGTCCGAATTTTAATTTAACTTCCATCGAAAGAAGAAATAGGAATATAATAATTATTAAAACTAGTATTGAAACATTCCTGAAAACCCATAAAAATAGGGGATTATACCTGATGTAATTGACTGTATCTAGATAAATATAATAGGAACCTAATATTACAAAAATGAAGAATAATCCCACTACTAGGTTAACTATCTGCCTAGTTGTCAGATTATTTAATATCCAGTAGAATGGTTGATGCTCATACCAAGCCATTTTTACCATCTAAAGCCTAAGTAAAGTGGTAAACCAAAATAAAGTAAAATTATACATAAAGCTAATATTATGGACCATGCCAGAAACTCCGTTTCTTCATACATTATAATTTTTGTTAGCAAGAAAGCGCCGAAAACCACTAGTACCAGACCTATAAACCCGTTTTTCATGTCATAAGAGGGTTTACTTTTGACTAGGTAGTTGTTTGGGATTATAAAATTCAATATAATTAATGAGCCAAATGAGCCGATTATAAGATAGTATAACCATTTTTGATTATACTTACTCATTTCCATTAATTTCTTTACTTGTTTTTCACCTTCCAAAAGTTCTTCTTTTGTGTCAAACATACTAATCAATTTTTATTAAAAATATATGTAATTATCACTTAGTGACTACAGAATATTAAAAATTAATAGATTTATATAACTTTAGAAAACAGTGATAGAACCTTCTAGGAGTTTCTGTGTCAAATCTTCAAAACCTTCCCTAGATAGGCTATCGGAAACGATTTCATTTATTTCGCTTTCCTTGACATCCCCGTTGATGTATTTAATGCCAACAAAAGGATTACTTATGGGTTTTCCTATCTGTGACAACAATTGAACCTGAACTTCCTCAATTTTAAATAAGTTATTTATCTTATCAGCAATTTCTTGCGCTTTTAAATTGTAGATTTTACCTACGTGTGATATGGGATTCTTTCCGGCTACTGCTTCTAAAGACATAGTTCGGCAAGGTGTTATAAGGCCATTTGATCTATTACCTCTACCTACCTGACCATCATCTCCATTTTCCCATGAAGTTCCAGTTACAGTCAAGTAAACACTATCCTTTTCATCCAATGTATTGATAGATATGTTCATCCCATCTGTCTTGAATTTTTTCTCCAGTATTTCTCTTATCTTCTCTTTTTGGTCGTAATAATCTTCTAGATTAGATATAAATTTACCTATGAATGCAATAGCAATGGTCAAATCAAATTCTTTATCGTTTCTACTACCCATAACCTTTACATCTTCTCCTATAGAAGGGAATTTTTTCTTCATTTCCTTTGAGTTCAGGAATTTTTCTACGTTTAAAACTGTATTCTCTAAGGGTGAAAGTGGAGCAAAACCAACTCCGAATGAAGTGTCGTTAGCAGGTGGTGTTTCTCCTTTACAAAACCTTCTAAATATATCAACCAAATCTGGGGATCCAGGATGTATACTAACCCTTATTTCCGGGTTTAATTTATCATAAAATCTGAGATTTTCTTGAAAGTACTTATCAACTTCCTCATAAATAAGTTTCTTTATGTCATCCATGCTTTGTACTATTGTGGCAGTTCCAGCAACAATTGCAACGGGTTTTTCTATTATTTCACCACCGCCGAAAACTGGATTGGATACACCTCCAACCAAAAGTCCCTTATCCAAGTTATGATGACAGATGAAACCCTTCTGATCAAGATAATATTGAGATAAAACCCTAGAGGACGCCTCACATATAGCATCAGTTAAAGAATCTGGGTGACCAATGCCCTTCCTTTCGACCATCTCTATCCTTTGTTCAGAAACTGGTTTTTGATTTAATTTTTCAACAAAAATTTTCATGCAATAAATATTGTCTTGATTATTATATAAAAGTATTTATAATTAATGTGAATAAATATAACTGTTGGTTATGATAACGGGTGAAATAATAAAAAAAATGAGAGAAGAAGCGCATCTTACACAGCAACAACTGGCAGATGAAGTAGACATAACTCAGGCTCATATAGCTAGAATAGAAAACGAGAAAGTGAATCCAACATTATCAACAATTAACAAAATTATTGCCGTTTTACAAAAAAACAAAAAAATGAAATGCAAAGAGTTAGCATCACAAAAACTCATATTAATAAGACCTGATAACTCAATAAATCAAGCGATTAAGTTAATGAAAGAAAATGATATCTCACAGATTCCTGTTATGAATAATGGTAATTGTGTTGGGAGCATTAATGACAAAACTATAGTTAGAAGCATGGATAGAATTTCTGGAACCACAGAAGTAAAAGAAATAATGGATGAACCTTTTCCAGTAATATCTTGTGATGATAGTGTAGAGGTTGTTAAATCTCTACTCGAATACCATCAAGCTGTCCTTATTTCAGATAAAGGTAAAATAGTTGGAATAATAACCAAATCAGACTTACTGAGCCTATTAAAGTAATTAAAGCATTTCTTTCATTTTTTCTGTGACAAAATCTACTACTTCCTTGGACATTGGTATTGTAAAAGATTTTCTGTATCTTTTTTCTTTGTTTATCCCATAGAAACCTCTAGATATGGAAATGAATTCATTCTCCCCCTTTTCAGATTTTGCCTTTTTTCTAGCAACTTCTATGAAATTGCTGTTTCCAAACATAATCTCTTCTGACTTTATTGTCTCAAATTCAACCATTGTAAAACCTCCATAGTTTATATTAACTACTAAAGCAAATATTATTTTATCAATAAAAAGCTTTAAAAGTGAAATTTATGGGAATATTTGATAAAGTAAAAGGGGCAATTTTTAGAAAAAAAGATAATCTAGAACCCCCGTTGGGGGAAGGGGATATGTTTTTACCAAACCCAATAAAATCTGAGTTTGGCCAGAGAGAACCCCAAAGGAATGAATTTTTACCGCCTGCTCCAATGGAATCTCTAGCACCTGCCCAAAGATATCCATCAGAAACTGAAAAAATAGACATGACAAACATGCGAGCAAAACTAGATCTTATAATAACTCAAGTAGATAGTGTTAGGTCACAGAATCAGATTATCAATGAGAGATTGAATGCTATAGAAAGAATGTTAGCGGAATTGCGGGGCGTCAGTCGATATTAGAATTAAAGAAACTAAAATTAATATTTCGATTAGCCCTAACCATCCAAATTCTGGTAGATTAACCGGCATTCCTGATAATATTTTTACCGACACTTCCCTGTAATTAGTTGGTTGAGCATTCGAAAAAATAGTAAATGTAACATTTCCTGATTGCACTGGCCCTATTAACGTTATAAGTGCAAAAGTACTTTTTTGTTCATTTTGTGTCAGATTATGTGTTTTATTAGAAAATAAAGATACCTGGACAAGTTGGGGAACAGAATTAAGACTTTGGTCCTGGGCTTTTTTAGTAAAAGTTATTGAATAACTATCATTATCACTGCCAATATTATGGACATATATATTAACAGTTTCTGTCCTGCCTACAGTAAAAATACTCGGTCCTTCTGCCTTTACTTCAAAATTATAATCAGCTTTCACGACGGGTAATAAAGTCATCAAAATAAAAAAATACAAAAGATACTTTTGTGTTCTCATAATAGCATTCACTTTTTTATTTTTACAATATAAATTAGACAAACCAAGATAAACATTGTTATTAGACCAAAATTATTAAACTCAGGCAGACTTATCGGTAAATCACTTTGCAATACTATTAGAGTTGCATTCCTATAGATTTTTTTATCTCCTTGTGATGTCACATTAAACAAAACATTTCCATTCGCGTGAATTTCCATTACAGTTATTCTTGGTGATGTAACTTTTTTAGTTTCCAGAGGGTTAACATTAAGAACTGGAGTTGAGCCAGAAATATCTACTTGTATCAAAAAGGGGTTGGCAGGTGGAAGAACTTTATAATTAATATCAAAATTATCAGGGTATGCAGCCAAGTTTTGAATGTATAAGTTGATTGGGGTTTGTTGTCCTACTGTAAACATCATAGAACTAGGCTCAATCCATACTTTAAAATTGTAGCATGAATTTCCCCAATACTCATTTCCCATTCCTTCTAGGCAACAAAAACCAATAGTATAACATTTTTTTTGATGAGTAATTGGATCTGCACAGCAGCATGGATTGGTACCTGTACAATCAGATAAAACATTAGGTATTAAACCTAAAACCATGAAAAACATGATTGTTAAAAAAAGTATTTTTCTCATGGGCATACCTCAGGTTTTATTATGAATTTATTACAAATTTCATTTTCTAAATTATCTTTTATCATTTCTCTAGAGAATTCTTTTCCATTGATTATTATAACAGGGACGCCAAAAACACGATATTTATCCCTTAATTCTTTGATTTCCTCGTTATCTGGCTTATCCTCTGGGTACATGTTCACATTTATTTCTCTGATTTGAACTTTGTTCTTAAAATCTTCCTTTGTTTCTCCTATAATCCTGTCGCTCTGCGTCGTTAGTATACATTTATCATTTCTAAAATAGATTATATCCACTTTTTGACACGGAGTTAACATTAAAAAAAATATAGTTGAAATTATCAACAAAATTCCTATTTCAGCTTTAATTTTGGTCTTTCTTTCAATAGCCATAAGACTACCACTGCGATAATTATAATAATAATAACACCAATCAAAATTCTGTTTTCCTTCAAAGGCTGAGGTTCTTCTATCTTAGGTGTTTCTTTTGCACCAGATATAGTTAGATTTAAGGCATCATATGCTCCTTCTGGTGTTCTAATTTCTATGAAGTGATTCCCACGTTCCATTATCAATATTGCATTAAATCCATCACCTGGATTCGATAATCCTTTTATAATTTTAAACAACTTACCATCTACATAAAAAGTTACATCTGTTATGGGTATTTCACCTGTGTTATATACTGTAAAATGAACTTCTCTTTCATCTTGTCCATAACCAGATTGTTCTATTTTTACTTTGGCTTGTTGTGAATAAACTGGTATAAGGGTTAACGTTAAAATTAAAATAATTGACATTATTTTATTAAATTTCATTTTAATCTCCTCCTCATTATGATTTACCACATTCTAGTCTCGCACTATGATTTACACGAGCTGTATCTTCACAAAAACTCATGATTAAATTCTGGTAAGCTGGGTCAGTTTCTGATGTATAACAATTAACGTTCCAAGTACATGGTGGTCCACTACACCAGTCAAAGAACGTACATCCTAGCATTTCAGGTCTAAAATCGTGACATTGACAAGTACTGTTGCAACGTTCCCAAGATTTACAGGCATTGTCAGGATCATCGTTTGGATGATTAGGTGGTCCAAGTCCTAAATCACATGTTTCTGGTGGTGTAATTATTTCATCACCACAAAATGGGATAGTTGTAGTGGTGGATGTTGATGTAGTGGTGGTGGATGTTGACGTTATAATAGTGGTAGTTGTAGTACTGGTAGTCGTGGTCGAGGTAGTAGTCGTTGTGGTAGTGGATGTTGTAGTCGCACAATCAAGTTTTATATTATATCCACCTGTTCCACTATAATGATTAACCATCACATAGTATGTTTCTGCAGAAAGAGTCTGAGTACATTCTTCTGAAACACCGGCTGATGATCCGGGTGTACAAGATGGACTGACGTCAGGACATGTTCTTGCTGTCCATGAAGTAGAAAGATCATAATCAGTAGTGCCAAATTCTTGTGTTATATTTACTGTCACTCTTATTGTTCCAGGTATAGTAAAAGAGAAAAAGTCATTGTTAGATATGGGTATTTCAGGCCTGTAAGTATAACCACTATTGCAAGTTAAGTTACAAGAAGGTTTAGGAGGGCAGATATTGCAAGAAATTGTAGTTGTGGTTGTTGTAGAAGTGGATGTTGTAGAAGTAGAGGTAGTAGTCGTTGTGGTAGTGGATGTTGTAGTACTCAATACTTGGAAAGTCTTCCACTCTAACGTCTTATTATTAGTTGAA
>Ga0315279_10000078_pt1 | contig 205898 bp, 159 predicted proteins | sample YL17G06_20_MG_FD_203694 | JGI IMG/M metagenome (GOLD analysis project Ga0315279, IMG submission 203694) | Sediment microbial communities from Yellowstone Lake, YNP, Wyoming, USA - YL17G06_20 | ecosystem: Environmental > Aquatic > Freshwater > Lake > Sediment | place: USA: Wyoming | collected...
GCCGATACTTTACGCCACGAGTTGCTTTAGATAAGTATCATATATAGGCGATGTCAGATGAAAGGAATCAGGCCATGTCTAAGAAACATTCTTTGTTGACTTTTTCTCTTTTAATCACACTTTCTTTACCTTTTCCTGTGAACTTATTTGCCCAGGAACGTCTCAGAAAGAAAGTCGTTGAGTATGGCTGGGATGTTCCATATCCCGATTTTGTCCAGCAAAACATACGTGAAATGGAAAAGCGCCCTTTTGACGGGATAATTTTCCGCACGAAGGAATATAACCACGCCTTTGACATCCGACTCTGGAAGCAGGCAGACCTCCAGCCGCAGATAGATACGCTTGCTCAAATCAAATGGCAGAAATTCACGGACAATTTTCTAACGCTCTATGCCGCTAACAACTGGAATATGGACTGGTTTAATGATGACCACTGGAACGCGATTATCGAAAATATGAAGTTATTTTCTCTGGCAGTTCATTCCGGACACTGTGTAGGAGTCTGCTTTGACCCGGAACCTTACGGCACTGACCCCTGGGTATATCCCGGGCCATATAAAGACAAGTCTTTCGAGCAGGTTGCTGACCAGGTCCGCCGACGTGGCCGGCAGTTCATTACGGCCCTGCAGGAACATACGCCAGAACTGAAAGTTTTAAGTTTCTTTCAGATGGGTCTTTTTGGCGATATCGTTGATGAACCTGACCCGAAAATTCGTCAGGAAAAACTGCTTAAAAAGTGGATGGTCTTGCTGTCTGCTTTTTGCATGGGCATGCTCGAAGGCGCCGCGCCGGGCACCATTCTCATCGATGGCAATGAGTCGGCCTACTATTACGAAAGTCCTGATGACTATTACTACGCCTACCATTTCATCCGGCAGCGTGCCCAGACACTAGTTCCGGAATCGCTGCGGAAAAAATATAATGGTCAGGTGCAGGTGGGTATGGCCTTGTATATAGACCAGACCCTGGGAAAGCGCACCACACAAACCACCAGCCATTTCCTCACCCCCGAGCAGCAGCTTAAATTTTTCGAACACAATGTGTATTACGCTCTGACCACTTCAGATGAATATATATGGTGTTATAGCGAAAGGATGAACTGGTGGCTGCCGCCGGAGAAAACCGGGAAGGATAATATCCTGCCCCCGGGTGTAGAGGAAGCACTTGTCTCCGCCCGGCAAAAATACCAGCAGGGCAAACCCTTGGGCTACGATATCAAAGATATGCGCGAAGCTGCCCGGCAAAAGAAAAAGGAGTAATTACAAATGCTAATGTCGGGAGAGTAGGTATTGTCCGCTTGAGGGGTTCTGCCACACAGGAGGCCAAGCTTAAGCGCCACAAAAATTCTCGCATAATGGTCGTTGATAGTAGTGTTGCATGTCACCAGAAGTGACCCAATCCTTGCAGCGGAAGGTATGTTTCTGACTACCATCCTGCCCCATCCTCGCATAGGACAAGAAAACCACAGCCAGAAAAGCAAGCATTAGAACCCTTCTTAACTGGGACTTGCCAAATGAACTAACCCTGCCCCACACAGGGCTCCACACAATCGGTATTCTATATCAGTGTGGTTTTCTTTCTATCTATCAGCGTGCCCGATGCCAATGGCCAATATGCTACTCAGACTTCTTTTTGCCGCTGTCACCAAGACGAACAACTGCATATACCAACGCCCCGAACAGCCCAGCCAGAAGTGCAACCGCTATCCATATACCCGAGCCGCACTCCCTCGCGCGTATATCTTTGTAAACCCAGACAGCCACAAGGATGTGGACAACAAAACACGCGAGGAAAAATAGACCCAGTCCGGGTTTATGGCGGTCCATCCCTGGACCTAAATGTTCCTTCATTATTCGTTGTTGCTCAAGCTCGATATGTCGTTTCTCCAGCTCAAGCTGCCGCATTTCTTGTTGGAAGCCCAATTCTGCTTCGTGATTTTTTAGTTCAAGCTGCATTTTATGAAGACGCATCTGTTGTTCCACATCTGCCGGGCCGGGCTCCTGGGAAAACACAACTGGGCAAGCAAACATACTCATTAACAAAACACTCAAAGCACATCGCTTCATTTCATATCTCCTATTTAATCTGCCTTAATCAAAACCTACAAAACATAACTACCTATTCTACAGAAAACCCTTTGCAACTGTCAAACCCAATTTCAAAAAGCACACAGATTGCTCCAATTAGCTAAGTATGAATAGGTTCTTCAAAGAGAAAATTTAATCGGGATTTCCATTTACCACGTTTTGAAACACTTTTACGCCTTTCAATTCCATATAATATCAAGAACTTCTTTGAATAGAAAGAACGCTTGACGCTATACATCGCAACGGCTGCTGAACGCACTTTTAGGATTTATTTTCGGAGGGATAATTGTCTGTTAGACCAACAGAGATGAAGGGATGTTGTTGTCAAATCCTCGCAAAGTCCGAGAATCCAATATCCCTTCCTTCCCAGATTCTTACCTTCAGAACACAAGAACTTGTGAGTAGAATCGCTCTTCTTGCGAATCTGAAGGTTTTAAAAAACACCCCGAGCACTTCACAGCACCCGCCTCTCGCGTAAAGCCAATCCCTATAAAATCGGGATTGACTTTTTTTTACGCACGATTCAAAATATATTACCAGTTGTGAAGTCCGTGAGTCAGACAGAGCCTGAGTTACAAAATTGATGATTAAGCGTCAATAAGCTGCTGTTCCTGCTACTTTGGATTTTTGGCTATGCTCGTAAAGGTGGTAACATGACAAAAAGACCGTACATCGCGAAAACAGTATTCTTTGAAACAAATAAAGAGATATTTCTTTTTCTTGTATTAAGTCTGGCTGCAGTGAATAGCGCCGTTTGTGGACAGCGAGCGCAGGATAGACCAAGGCCGAGAAAGGTTCCTTCACCCTCAACTGAGCTGAATCTAAAAGAAATCCCCTTTAAGATTGTGTACGAAACCTACCGTCAAACCAATGGCAAGGAGAACTGGGAACTGTACTTGATGAATGCAGATGGTTCCAATCCGGTGAATCTGACCAATACCCCGGATATGGATGAGATGTATCCTCACGTCTCTCCCGACGGCACTAAAGTCTGTTTCGTCGTTGATGAGGAAACGGGAGGAATAAAAGTTCGAAATGTTTACTACATGAACGTCGATGGGACCAAGCGGGTCAAGGTTGCCGAAAATGCTCGTGAGCCATGTTGGAGTCCCGATGGCAAAAGCATCGCTTATCTAAAAGGAGAGTTTGAGCGCTACAGCACCAGGGAATATGCAACCTCGGAACTTTTGATTTACGATCTAAAGACACGCCAACATAGACAACACCCAAACAGCACTTTGCATCACATCTATGCTATTTGTTGGTCACCTGACGGGAATTGGTTCACTGCTGCCGTGCACGGAGGTATGGGGTTCAGCGATACTATCCTGGCTTTTGAAGCCAACGGGACAAGAGTCTTTGATTTGGAGGAGTGGGGAGTCAGAGGTTGCAGGCCCGACATTAGTCTTGATGGCAAGAGAATGACGTGGGGAGCTACCGATTGGGATTTATGCGTCGCCAATATCGACCTGACGGCCCCTATGCCCATGGTCACCAATGTTCGTAAAGTTGTTACTTGCCTGAGTAAGTTCAAAGTTTATCATGTTGACTTCTCTCCGGATGGCAAGTACATCGCATTCAGTTACGGCCCTGTTGATGGGAATCAGCAAGTAGGCGGCGAGGCACCGGGTTGGAATATCTGCGTGAGTGACCTAACGGGCAAATGGGTGCAAATCACCACCGACGGGAACCACAACAAAGAGCCTGACTGGGTGCCGATTACGACCATGAACCGTTAAGCATATTCTAAAAAGAGCATGCCGGCAAAAAGGAGACCGAGGGAAATGCGAGCATATTACCACCAAACCGATTCAGCTAAGGGGACGCTCGATTAAAGTCTATGGACTTTATTGAAAGTTCAATCTAAAATGAAGAAATGATTATATGCAAACTCTCTGGCTCAAGTGAGGCCTACCCTCCAATGTTTCTGGTCGAGGACCAGTTCCCTGTTCTTAGCAAACAGTGTCGATATTATTATATGTGTCTGTAGGAGAAATAATGGCAAGAATATGGCGCATTTCAAAGACCGGGCTGACTATAACAGGCGCGGGCATTCTTTTCGCTTTTATCTTGAGCACGTTTGCGGCAGATGAAGCTGTTTGCAAGTCCCAGCCGCAAGCTCTGGTAGAGCAGGGGACAACCTCTTCAGCACAAGCCGAGCTGAATCTTAAAGAAATTCCCTTTAAGATTGTGTACGAAACCTACCGTCAAACCAGTGGCAAGGAGAACTGGGAGCTGTACTTGATAAATGCAGACGGTTCCAATCCGGTGAATCTGACCAATACCCCGGATATGGATGAGATGTATTCTCACGTCTCTCCCGATGGTACCAAAGTCTGTTTCGTCGTTGACGAACTGGTGGGAGAGAACAAGGTTCGAAATGTCTATTATATGAACATTGACGGAACCGGACGTGTTAAGGTTGCTGAAAATGCTCGTGACCCATGCTGGAGTTCCGACGGGAAGACTATCGCATATCTAAAAGGGGAATTCGATCGCTACACTATCACTGATTATGCCTCTAAAGGGCTTTCCTTTTACGACCTGGAAACGCGGAAACACAGAGAACACCCAAACAGAACTCTACATCACCTTTACAATATTTGCTGGTCAGCGGATGGCGGTTGGTTCCTTGCCACCGTGCATGGTGGAATGGGTTTCAAACACGCCATCCTGGCTTTTGAAGCCGGCGGAACCAAAGTCTTTGATTTGACACCGTATGGGGTTACAGGATGCAGGCCTGATTGTAGTCTTGACGGCAAAAAGATAGCGTGGGGCGCCTCTGATTGGGACTTATGCGTCGGCAATATCGACCTTACAACATCTACACCCAAGGTGACTGATGTTCACGGCGTTATCAAGTGCCAAAAGGGATACGAAGTTTATCACGTTGACTTCTCGCCGGACGGTAAGTACATCGCATTCAGTTATGGCCCTGAAGGAGATGAAATGGTGGGTGGTAAAGCGCCGGGCTGGAATATCTGCGTCAGTGACTTATCAGGCAAATGGGTCCAAGTAACCATCGACGGCAATCACAATAAAGAGCCCGACTGGGTGCCGATTAAGACTCAGAGCCGTTAGATGAATTTGGGACCTGGGAAAAGGTAGTCCCGTTCAAAAGAGGCGAAAATAAGAGCTGGTAACGTTTTCTCGAACCCATTGTGCAAGGAAGCTACCAGGATAATAAAAGGAGCCCGAAAAAATACGGGTATAGGAATATGGCGGATGGCCGTGCGACTCACTAAGCTAATTACGGGAATCCTTTGTCTGTTATTGACCTTCATAGTTATCTCTGGCTGCCGCCGTGCAAAAGAGACCAAAACTTCGACACAGGTCATAAAGACGAAGACCGGCACAGAAATGGCTTTAATTCCCGGAGGATGGTTTGATATGGGAAGCAAAGAAGGAGCATCCGACGAGTCACCCGTACACAGAGTATGGGTCAGTCCTTTTTGGATGGACCGATACGAGGTAACGCAAGAACAATTCAAGAGGTTTCAACTGCCAGACCCCTCACATTTCAAAAATCCAAAGCAGCCCTGTGAACAGATAAACTGGACTGATGCGGCCCAATACTGCAACGAGCGCTCCCGTGCGGAGGGCTTTGAGCCTTGCTACGATGAGCAAACCTGGCAGTGCAGCTTCAAGGCAAATGGATATAGACTTCCTACAGAGGCAGAGTGGGAGTATGCCTGTCGGGCAGGCACGACCACAAAGTACAGTTTTGGCAGCGATGTACGGAGACTGAAAGGCTATGCCTGGTTCGCTGATAACTCATCGGGAAAGACCCATCCTGTCGGAGGGAAAAAAACCAATCTATGGGCGCTTTACGATATGTATGGAAACGCGGCGGAATGGTGCAACGATTTCTACTCTGAGAGTTATTACAAAGAAAGTCCGGAGAAAGACCCCAAAGGGCCGACTAAAGGACAGGAAAGGGTCTTGCGAGGTGGCGCATGGAACTCCCGTGCCGACAGTTGCCGGTCATCTTATCGCGCAAGCGACCCTTCTATCAACGATACTTGCCTCGCCAGTGATGCCATAGGATTTCGTTGCGTAAGAAATGCACCTAACAATGCATCCTCCCAGCAGGATATGGAGAAAGAGAATCAGGTCGCAGGGAGATACAAAACGGGATTCGTCTATGATGATATTTACCTCGAGCACAAAACGACGGAAGGCCATCCAGAAACACCGCAGAGATTGGTTGCCATAGTCGAAAGGTTGAAAGCAAAGGGATTGTACTCTCAACTATCCCAGCTTACCCCCTCACCGGTCCCCTTAAAATGGCTCCTTACGGTTCATACGCCTGAGTATATACAGCGGGCTCAAAGAAGCTGCGAACAGGGTGCGGATTACCTGGATTCGATGGACGTGCCGATATCCTCGAGAACTTACGAAGTTGCGCTGGAGGCCGCAGGAGGGGTGATGTCTGCAATCGATGCGGTGATGGCAGGAAAAGTCAAGAATGCCTTTTGCGCGGTCCGTCCTCCGGGTCACCATGCACTAAAAGATAAAGCGATGGGGTTCTGCATATTTAACAACGTTGCTGTCGGGACACGATATGTTCAAAAGAGGTATGGCCTATCAAAGATACTAATCGTAGATTGGGACGTGCACCATGGTAATGGAACCCAGGAAATGTTTTATGATGATCCTACCGTGCTTTACTTTAGTATTCATCAGTATCCTTTCTATCCGGGCACCGGAAGTGAAGCAGAAAAAGGGAGCGGAAAAGGTTTGAATTACAATATTAATGTGCCTCTGCCGGCTGGCTCCGAAGACGGAGATTACCTGAGGGCGTTTGAGGAAAAACTCAAGCCAGCAGCCCTTGCTTTTTCGCCGGACTTTGTGCTTATCTCTGCCGGATTTGATGCCCATAAGGATGACCTGCTTGGTGGCATGAGGGTGACGGCGAAAGGATTTGCGGAGCTGACACAGGTCGTCAAAGAGATAGCAGAGAGGTGCTGCGAAGGTCGGCTCGTTTCTGTTCTTGAAGGAGGTTATCATCTGGAAGGGTTGGCCGCCTCAGTGGAAGCACACATTCGCGTTCTGATGATATAGAGGGGACACAAAAACGATGCTCTTTCACACCTGGCCGTTCGTGTTATTCTTTCTGATTGTGTACCCGACTTACCTTGCTCTGAAGGGAACGAGGTTCAGACTTACCTGGCTTTTGGCTGCTTCCTATTTTTTCTATGCATGGTTTAATCCCCTTTATCTGCTCCTGATATTCTATTCAACTCTACTTGACTACATAGTCGTTGCAAGGATGGCTAAAAGCAGACGCAGGGAAATGTGGCTTTCCATAAGCATAGTAAACAATATCGGCCTGATGGGATTCTTCAAATACGGCGGCTTCGTAACTGAGAACCTGAACGTTCTCTTATCGTCACTGTCAGTTACCTATGCCATCCCCTCGCCCGGCATACTTCTTCCTGTCGGCATATCGTTCTACACGTTGCAGTCCATCAGCTACGTCATCGATTACTATCGCGGCAATATAGAAAGGGAAAATAGTTTCATAAGGCATGCAACCTTCGTATCATTTTTCCCACGCCTGGTGGCAGGGCCAATCGAAAGAGCTAAGAACCTGCTGGCCCAACTACAAAACAGGCCCACGTTCTCCACGGAGGACATCTCGGATGGTCTTTCCTTATTCATTGTGGGCTTTTTTAAGAAAGTGGCCTTGGCCGACTATATGGCTCTTTACGTTGACAAGGTGTATGCTGCTCCTGAACAGTTTCAGTCGCCTGCGCTGATACTGGCTACCTTTCTGTTTTGTTGGCAGATTTATTTTGACTTCAGCGGCTATACGGACATGGCGAGAGGCGTTGCGCGGATGATGGGCTTGCGTTTGATGCTTAACTTTAACAACCCATATCTGGCAACAGATCTGGGTGATTTCTGGTCGAGGTGGCACATCAGCCTCTCTTCCTGGTTCAGAGACTACGTCTATATTCCTCTGGGAGGAAACCGCAGAGGCACATTTAACACTTACAGAAATATGTTCCTGACCATGGTAATCTCGGGACTGTGGCATGGTGCGGCTTGGACATTTGTCATCTGGGGCACGGTGCACGCTTTAGGCCGTTTTTTGACACGGGAGCTGGAAAGAACTTCGTTCTACAAAGAAAAAGTGCCAAAACTAATCAAACAACTGCTGGTATTTGTATTCGTGACCTTTACATGGATTTTCTTCCGAGCCGAAAGTATAACTGACGCATGGGTAATTGTGACACGGATATTTAACTCCGGATTGGCAAATCCTCATTGCCCATTGCTGGCTTTGGCTTTTATTTTCGCGGTGTGGTCCTATCAGCTTGTTTACGAATCCAAGATTAAGTGGGTTCTTGAGTTAAGAGCCGTCCGAATTGTAATATTAGTTCTCATAGTTCTTTACATAGCTATCTTTGCTACGTCAAGTGAGCAGGCGTTTATCTACATACGGTTCTGACAGATGAGCAGGTCTTATGAACCTTTTTGAAAATGAGACAAACCGAATGCAGAAAAAGAATGTATTGGATATCCAAGACAGTTCTCGCCCGGCGAACACATTTGACATACCCTTTGGTTCCAACTGCGTGCGATTATCGGGATGTGAATGGGTCGCTGTTGGAATTATCTTCTTGGCATTATTTTATCTTGGGCCCATGCTTTGGGAGCGGAGCGAGAGATTTGAGCCTGGGCTTGACTATCGCTTACCTTATGAATTAAGCAATGACTACTGGCTGTACAACAGGTACTGCCGATGGGCCTGGTCGCGCTGCGAAACGCTTGTGATTGGAGATTCTGTCATCTGGGGGCACTATGTGTCCGAACATAACGCATTGTCGCATCGTCTTAATGAAATTGCAGGCCGGAATCAGTTTGCTAATATGGGCGTGGATGGCATACATCCGGTAGCATTGGAGGGCTTACTGAGGTATTATGGTCAGGCCATTTCAGGAAAAAACATTGTTCTGCATCTTAATCCTTTATGGATGAGCTCTAACAAGCATGATTTGCAAACCGACAAGGAGTTCCATTTCAATCATCCCGGGCTTGTCCCACAGTTTGTCCCTAAGATTCCTTGCTATAAAGTCCCATATTCTAAGAGAATATCGGCTGTGGTAGAACGCTATGTGCCTTTCTTTAGTTGGACTTCACATCTGAAAATTGCCTATTTTGAGAATATGGACCTACCCACATGGACGATGGAGCACCCCTATGAGAACCCTTTGAAGCCCATAACTCTCGTGATTCGTACCTCCGGGAGCCATAATCAGAACGAACATATTTCATGGGATGAAAGGGGTATATCTAAGGAAGATTTTCCATGGGTCCGGCTGGAGAGCTCCCTGCAGTGGAACTTTTTCCAGCGGTCAATCAATATCTTGAGGGAAAGAGGGAACAGGGTATTCGTTCTTGTAGGCCCATTTAATGAACACATGCTGAAGGGAAAAAGTATCGACACTTATCGAAAGATGAAAGACGAAATTGCGGCCTGGCTCCAGCGGGAGAATATTGCTTACTACATACCTCCGGCACTACCCAGCGAGCTCTATTACGATGCCAGTCACCCGCTGAGCGAAGGATACGCCATGCTCGCGAAACAAATCTGTGAAAATAGACCCTTCAGGTCCAGCATTTTCTGGTCCAGCAGCAATTTTGCCACACCGGACAGAGACTGATGATTTCTCTGACTAAGTTTTAATCGCTTTTACATAAGTTTTTTAATGTTCTGTAAGCCAGAGGTAATAGTGTCTTTGGATTCCGGCACCTCACTTAAGCCACAGCAGCGGCTGCGTGATGGCGATGTTGCGACGCACCTCGGCGTCCGTAGGATCGGCTGGAAGCTTTTTCCAGAGGTCGAGATACTTTTGCTCGCCCAGCGTGAGACCGGCGAAAAGCAGGCTGGGTTGCCGCGCAGGCCAGCCTTCCCAGGCTTGGATGTCCGGTTTGTGCGGCCACTTCGACTTATCGGCGAGATATGGGTAAAGGAATTCCATCGCCTTGCCAATGCCCCGACCGTCGGGCAGTTCAAACGTCCAGAGGTTGTCATTCGTAGTGGAGAGCACCTGGCAGAGCGCGACCGTGTTATCGAGTTGAAAAATTGAGTAGCCGTAAGGCTTGGTGCGCCGGAGTTCCGCCGGGAAACTGCCGTCGGATGCCATTTGCTTGGGGACAAAAATCTCTTTGAACCGCCGCCGGCATTCGGCGGCCTTCGCGTCGTTGCCGGTGAACTCGGCATAGACCGCGAGCTGCAGGAAATAAGCGACTGCGTGGTTATTTCCCGCTTTGGCCTCATCCTGGCCGTTCTTGCTCGAGGTCATCCACTCAGCGAAATCGCGGAACCACTGCTTGAGGCCCGCAAGTACGTCGGGTGGAAAAGCAGACGACTTCTGCATCGCCTCGATGGCCAGCGGTACCTCGGCAAGATGCAGCGCGTCGATGATGCCAACGCCGCGACCAGGCGAAACGCCCGGAATCGCTTGCGCATACTTCAAGTGCGGGTTCATCCGCGTCTTCGGGGCGAGGAAGAACACCCGCAGCAACTCAACGGACTTGGCGACATAGCGATCATCGCCGGTGATTTTGTAGGCGGCACCGAGCGCGGCGACAGCGTCGCGCAGGTCCATCACGGCGAGGCGGTGCTGCGAGAAGTTGTTAGGATTCGACTCGCCGTCGCGCTGAATGTAGGGCAGACCGTCCGGCTTTGTCGAGTCGGGCCACCAGTAGTCGCCGTTGGAGTAGAAATCGTTCGGCCCGCCCTCGCTGTGTTTGGCGCGGAACTTTGTGACCGTGACCGGCTCCATCGCGAGCGCAGCGTTAGCGGCTTTCAAAATGCGCTCCCGGTCGATCGTAGCCACGTCGAGCGTAAGCTGTGGAGAGGCAGGTTTCGCGGTAACTGCCACCACCCTCGTAGCGGTAGCGGTTTCGCCCACCGCGCTCGCGAGGAGATTAACGTTAAGAGCGAGAAGACTCGCTGCTGAACAAAGCAGGCGGGTCATCCTATGAATGTCGGAAAGTCTCATATATTCTCTCACTTTCTTGAAAGCTTGTCTGCTGTGGTCAGGCATGCTCAGGCAAAAGCAAGTGCTGAGTAAAACATAACGGCTCTGCACGTAGGACCAATGAGCTGTTGTTAGTATTACGAAAAGAATCAGCCCAGTCACGACTGCCAGATAAATAAGTAAATAGCCGAGGAGACTCGAGCGTCCGGATTTGAGGGCGTTTTGGCCGGTGTCTGTCATCTTGTCCTCTTATACTATCGCGGACTCAAATTTTTTTAGGTCGGGATTTCCCATTTGTCCCGGTTTGAGACACTTCTGCACCTTTCAAGTTCATATAATATCAAACGCTTCTTTGAATTTCAACAAGCCTAACTTTATCATATCCCCCTGGGAAGGACACGATTCGTCTGAAGCTGAATTTTCAATGTTCCCTTCCCATCCCAATAAGTATTGATATTGTTATGGACCTTGCCTGCCTTACTATATGCGTGTGGGCCGAATCAATGGTTAGGTGAAAAAATTTGGAATTTTGTTGAGGGTCGTGTGAAAATATACTAACCTATGACTTTCTTTTTCGGCAGACTCTCATAGCTGCCTTTGGACACAGGATAGAATCGGGTTGAAACGATGAAAGCTGTCTTTGTAAATGAGTTGAAGCCGTTTTTAGATGCCGTTGCCGGAGAAATGGAGATATATGTTCCGAAGAAGGCAGGCGAGCATTTTGTGTTTAATAGATATGACGCGTCTGCCAAGGTTCCGGTGGAATTTAATAACATACGCGCGTGCACGCCGGTAAAAGAGTTTCTGTTTCCACTGTGTGAGCTTGCTGCGGTTTTTCCTGAGTCATTTAAGCCCAGGGATATAAAGCCGTTTGCGGTCTTCGGGCTTAAAGACTGCAATTTGCGTTCGCTTGAGTGCTTAGACAAGGTCTTTTTAGAAGAGGAATTCCGGGACCCGTTTTATGTGGCGAGGCGGGAGAAGATGTTTGTAATTTCATCGGACTGCTTTGAGCCGGGCGAGAGCTGTTTCTGCAACGTTATGGATGGGAAACCTTTTGCCCAGAGCGGGTTTGATTTGAATGTCTCGCAGGTAAAGGACGGCTTTATCATCGAAGTTGGTTCGCAAAAGGGCAAAGATTTTATAGAAAAACACCCTGAGCTCTTCACCGATGTCCCTGGCGCCTTATTAGCAGAGCGGGATAAAAACAGGACCCAGGTGCAAAAGCAACTTGAGCAAAACAATGCGGACCTTAAGTTCGATGTGCCAATTAAAGAGATTATGGAAAGCGGCCAGGATTCCGATGTTTGGGATGTGGAGGCGAAAAACTGCGTTGAATGTCAGGCCTGCACGCGAGTGTGCCCCACCTGTCACTGCTTTTACCTTTACGACACCAAGCAGAGGGATTACTTTAGCAAGATGAAGATGTGGGATAGCTGCATGAGATGCGCTTATGCGGCGGTTGCGGGCGGTGCGAATCCGCGCAAGATGCTCGGCGACAGACTCAAGCACCGTCTTATGCATAAGTTCGTTTATTTCCTCGACAGGTACGGCATTAATATGTGCGTCGGCTGCGGCAGATGTGTAGATGCGGACGCCGGAGGGATAGACATCCGGGCGATATTAAAGAAATTATATGAAGAGCTTAAGGGTAAAGATAAGGTGAGAGCGAAAGTTGCAAAATGAACCAAAATCTCTACCAACCTATAATCGGCGAAATTGTTGACATTATAGATGAATCGGCGACGATTAAGAGCTTTGTCGTTGTGCCGGAAGAGGAATTTGGGTTCAAGACGGGCCAGTTTGTGGAGATGACTTTGCCGGGTGAAGGTGAGGCACCATTTACGCCTTCTTCGTCGCCGGCTGACAGAAAGAAGATGGAAATTACCATTATGAAAGCCGGGCAGGTGACGGCTTTACTCCACGAGTGCAAAAAAGGACAAAAGGTCGGGATTCGGGGACCTTACGGAAACGGCTATCCGGTTGAGGATTTTGTCAACAAAGAGGTCTATATTGTCGGTGGCGGCGTGGGTTTGGCGCCGATTCGGTCTTTGTTTTTGACGTTAGTGGACAGGATAAAAGACTTCAGGTCCGTAGTTTGCCGATTCGGAGCGAAGACGCCTGACGATTTTATCTATAAAAAGGCGCTTTTTGGGCCGTGGCAGAAAATCGACGGCGTGGAGATTAAGCTGACAGTTGACAAGGGAAACGAGAAGTGGAACGGCAACGTCGGCGTGGTGACTACCATCCTTAATCGCGATGATGTGAAGATTGAAAATGCGGTGGCGGTGGTCTGCGGGCCGCCAATTATGATGAAGTTCGCTACAGAAAAATTGCTGGGGTTTGGATTCCCTGCGCGAAACATCTACCTTTCGATGGAAAAGAATATGAGCTGCGGAATAGGCAAATGCGGGCATTGCATGATTGGCAGATACTACGTTTGCAAGGATGGGCCTGTGTTTACATACGACCGGATAAAGGGCTACCCGAATATTTGGGGCTGAGAGCTGCCAGATGTAGAGCGAAGCATCAGGCAGTGACTTGCGAGACAAAGAATTATGGGTGCGAAGTTAATAATCGAGCTGGCAAAATGCAAACCTCAGAGCGAATCCGGGGTGCGGTGTTCATACAAGCATCATCCTGAAAATAAAGGATTTGACCGGCTGGTGGAAATGATTCGCTTTGTTCTGATATGCCGGAAATGTAAAGTCGCGCCGTGTATTGCTTCCTGTCCGCAGGGGGCGCTGGAGAAGATGCCGAGCAAAGATAATGATGCCGGTATTCTCAAACGGGCGAATATGCTGTGCACCGGCTGCGGGAGTTGTGCGATAGCCTGTCCGTTCGGCACGATATATACCGACCTGATACCTTTTCCGAGCAGCGTCTGCGATGTGTGCAAAGGCAGGCTGGGGCGGGGCGAAAAACCGTTGTGCGTTACCACCTGCAAGGACGGAAGCATAGATTACCGAGAAGTGGTGGTGGAAGGTGATTTGACGGAGGTCTTTGAAGATATCGTCGTCAAGGTGGCCGGCGGCACGACGTGGGAGCCGTTTTTGAGGGAAACGCGAGAGGCGAAAAAATGAGCGAAGCACTGGCGAATGTGTTCTGGATTTTGATTTTTCCGGGCTTTCTATTTACCGTTGTTTTCGGCCTGGTCGCTTCGTGGATAGTTCGCAAGACGAGCGCTTTAGTGCAGTGGCGTGTAGGCCCGCCCCCCTACCAGCCATTCGTGGACGTAATGAAGCTGATGGGCAAGGAAATCCTCATACCACAGGATGCTCAGCGAACGGTTTTCCTGGCGGCACCAATTGTGGGACTGGCAGGAGTGTTACTACTTTCGACAATGCTGTGGCGGATAACTATCGAGCCGACAAGGCCATTCGTCGGTGACATTATTGTGGCAATCTATTTGATGGTGCTGCCTTCGCTGGCGTTGATTCTCGGCAGTTCGGCCAGCGCCAGTCCGCACGCAACAGTCGGCACAAGCAGGGAAATGAAACTTGTTATGGGCTACGAGCTGCCGCTTGTTCTGGCCTTTGTTGTGGTGATTATAAAGACGGCGGGGTTAGTCGAGCCGGGCCAGCAGCTTAATTTAGCTGCGATTTCCCAGCACGCGCCGGCTCTTAGCATATCCGGATTGCTGGCGTTTTTGGCTTCGCTATTGTGCGTTCAGGCAAAGCTCGGATTTGTCCCGTTTGACATAGCCGAATCGGAGACAGAGCTTGCAAGCGGGGCAATTATAGAATATTCAGGGGCTTTGCTTGCTATCTGGAAGATTATGCAGGCGATGATGCTGGTGGTGTTGCCGCTGTTTTTGGTGATGGTATTCCTCGGCGGATTCGGCACGAGGGGATGGGGACTACTGTGGGGTATCGGCAAATACGTGCTGGTATTGGTTTTACTCATTCTGATAAAGAATACAAACCCGCGGGTGAGAATTGACCAGGCGATGAAGTTCTTCTGGTTTTATTGCGGGACTGCGATGGTCATCGCTATTATACTGGCGACGATAGGCAATTATTACGGCATCGGCTGGTTGTAAGGTGAATATATGAGCTGGAAGATATGGTCATTAAAGAAGTCGCCATGGGTGTTTCATGTCAACGCCGGGGCGTGCAACAACTGCGATATTGAGGTTGTTGATTTGCTGACGCCGAAGTTTGACGTTGAGAGGTTCGGTATCAAACTAGTTGGCTCACCCCGGCATGCTGATGCGTTGCTCGTGACCGGCGTGGGGACCCGCCAGGCGGCGAAACGGCTGCAAGAGGTGTATCGTCAAACTCCCAAGCCGTGCGTTGTGTTTGCAATCGGCGCCTGCGCCTGCGGCACGGGGATATTCAGCGATGGTTATCACGTAGTGGGACCGATAGACAAAATAATTAAAGAAGTTGACCCTAATGCGATTATTGCTTATGTGCCAGGCTGTCCGCCTAAGCCGGAGGCGATGATATCCGGAGTAGTGAAGGCGCTGTCGATTCTATAACAGGATGCAAAAGAAAAATGCAGGAATTAGACAAGAGACTATCAGAAATAAAAGATAAGCTCATAGAGATAGAGCGGAAGTCGGATAAGAGGATATACCTTTTGTGTGAGGCCGAGAACGCTTACGCTGTCAATAAGTTTTTGTTCGAAGATGTTGGCTGCCGGTTTGTCATTGCAACCGGTATTGATTCCGACGATTGTTTTGAGGTGCTTTATCACTATTCGAATGACGAAACCGGCTGTGTGATTACCATAAAAGCGTTCATCCGTGACCGCCAGGGGCCTGCGATTGAATCCATTACGCCGTTTCTACCGGCGGCGGAGTGGATTGAAAGAGAGATACACGACATGCTGGGAATTGATTTTAAGAATCATCCGAATCTGAGGCGACTAATACTGGCTGATGATTGGCCGGCAGGCGTATATCCGTTAAGGAAAGAAGTAAAGAAATGAAACAAACCGTCAGAAAACCAGTTCTTGCGGTGGGGCCGTTCCATCCGTTGCAGGAGGAGATGGAATTTTTCCAGCTTACTATCGACGGCGAAAAGGTAACCGATATAGATGTGAGATTATCGTATAATCATCGAGGCATAGAGAAAATCAGTGAATCGCTACAATTTGACCAGGTGCCGTTTCTAATTTCCCGTATATGTGGTATATGCTCCGCCTCACATCCTCTGGCTTATGTGCAGGCGGTCGAGGAGCTTGCGGGGATAAAGCCACCTGAACGGGCGTTGTATGTGCGAACGATTATCAACGAACTCGAACGGATACACAGCCACCTGTTATGGGTGGGGCTTGCGGGGCACTTTATTGGTTATGACACCGTTTTTATGTGGGCGTGGAAGTATCGTGAGCCGGTGCTGGACCTGTTAGAGGAAATCACCGGCAACAGAAACAACTACGGCAACGTCAGAGTGGGCGGATGCAGAGAAGATGTCCCCAATGAGACCATACCAAAGATATTAAAAGAGCTCGATACAATCGAAAAGAAAACCGAGATGCTCACAAAGGCGGTGCTCGATGACCCCATCCTGCACGCTCGCCTCAAAGGCGTAGGCGTATTACGCAGGGAGGATGCCATCAAATACGCGGTGGTGGGGCCGACAGCAAGGGCCAGCGGCATCGGTATTGATGTAAGGCGCGATGACCCGTATGCTGCTTATGCCGACCTGGACTGGAAGGTAATTACTCAATCTGAAGGTGACGTTTTTGCAAAGGCTGTGGTGCGCCTATTGGAGACATTTGAATCGATTAAAATGGTCAGACAGGCTCTTAACAAGCTTCCGAATGGTCCGGTTGCTGTTGAGGTCAAGGAGATTCCGCCCGGTGAAGCAGTCGGCCGTGCTGAAGCGCCGAGAGGCGAGACGTTCCACTATGTCCGCAGCGACGGCGGCAATAGGCCGATTCGCCATAAGGTCAGAGCGCCAAGCTATGTTAACGTGCCATCGTTTAAGGCATCGTGCATCGGGCAGGAGATTGCTGACGTTACAATCACTTTAGCGGCGGTGGACCCCTGTTACAGTTGCACCGAAAGAGTGGCTGTCGTCGATGGATGCGGAAATATCGTTCGCGACTCTGATGTGCTGCTGCAATTAAGTCGTGAAAAAACTGCACGGCTTCAAAAGGAAATTGGCGCACCAGAATTAAAATTGGAGGACTAATAAGTTGGAAATAAATATCCTGGCTTTCATTGTCTTTTTGCCGTTGATTGCAGGTTTTGTGCTGCTATTTTTGCCGAACAGAATAAGGTATTTGTCTGCCATATTGACGCTGATTATTTCGGCGGTCACATTCGTGCTGGCGATTCGGATATTTGCTGTCGGTCAATATGAGTACATTTGGCCGGTGCTCCAGATAGGCGACTTGAATTTAGACCTGCAGCTTTCCGCTAAACCGCTGGGAGCATTTATATTATTGTTTGCTATGGGCTTCGGCCTGTTGATAACTTTGTATTCACTGAAATCTATGGCCGGCGCAACTCGCCTGAATGAATATTACGGTGCGGTCCTGCTTACGATAGGCGGCTCAGCGGGGATATTGCTTTCCGAGCATTTACTATTCTTGCTTATATTCTGGGAGATTGTTACTGCTTCGCTATACCTTCTGATAACAACGGGCGGCAGAAATTCCAATTTCGCAGCGACAAAAAGTTTTGCAATGATAGGCGCATCTGATGCCGCATTTCTATTAGGGATACTAATGGTATGGGTGATTTCGGGGACGTTTGTCATTTCGGATATTAGCATAGCAACGACCTCCGCCCTTTCAATTATCGCCTTTTTACTGCTTATGACAGCAGCGATTACCAAGGCGGGCGCGATGCCTTTGCATACATGGGTGCCAACCAGCGGTGAATATGCGCCGGTATCGGTGATGGCACTTCTGCCGGCTGCGATTGATAAGCTTTTAGGGATTTATCTTCTGGTAATAATCGTGCGGGAAATTTTCATACTTAAGTCGGCGGCTCTAAGCATTATCCTGGCAATCATCGGTGCAGCCACAGTTATTATTGCCGTGATGATTGCGATGGTTCAGCACAATCTTAAGAAACTATTGTCGTTCCACGCTGTCAGCCAGGTTGGCTATATGATTCTCGGTATCGCGACAATGACGCCTGTGGGTATTGCAGGCGGAGTTTTTCACATGCTCAACAACGCGATATATAAGTGCTGCCTGTTTCTTTGCGGCGGAGCAGTCGAGCAGGAAGCCGGCACGGCTGAGCTTGATAGATTGGGCGGGCTGGGGGGGAAAATGCCGGTCACATTTGTTACGTGCTTGATTGCTGCTCTGAGCATTTCCGGCATACCGCCCTTAAACGGGTTTGTTTCTAAGTGGATGGTCTATCAAGGCGTAATTCAGATGGGGACAACACAAGCCGGCGGAGCAGCTAAGTTGTGGCCTATATGGCTCGCTTGCGCTATGTTTGGAAGTGTGCTTACTCTGGCATCATTTGTAAAACTGCTGCACTCAATTTTTCTATCTCGATTGCCTGGCGAGCTAAAGGATGTAAGAGAAGTGTCGGCTTCGCAGACTATCCCGATGATAGTGCTTGCAACGCTATGTGTGCTTTTCGGGATTTTTTACCTCCTGCCGCTGACATGGTTTATTTATCCTGCCTTGAACATAGAATCCGGCACTATCATTTTCGGGACGTGGGAGTCAATTCTCGCTACGGCGCTATTGGTATTCGGTATTGCTATCGGCCTGCTCATCCTGCTCATTGGACTGCTTGCGAAGAAGGTCAGAATCGTTCCTACCTGGACTTGCGGGGAAGTGCAGCCTAATGAACAAATGATAATACCGGGGACGGGTTTCTATAAGACCGTCTCTTCAATGAGCGGATTGAGGCAGCTCTATGCCGGGCAGGAGAAAGGGCATTTTGATTTATACAGTCAAAGCGGCAGAGTCGGCTTAGTATTGACGGGGCTTCTGCGGTGGCTTCATTCGGGGGTTCTGCCGATGTATCTGACCTGGGTAACTCTGGGACTGCTGGTGGTTCTGTTTGTAGTTTGCAGGATTTGGTGAGGTAAATATGACTGTATTCTACCTTTTACTTGTGTTTATGGTAATCGCAGCCATCATTGCGGTTGAGACCAAAGACCTGTTAAGTTCGGTAATCTGTGTTGGTGCTATTGGCGTGGGTGGGTCTATAATGTTTCTATTCCTGCGAGCGCCGGACATAGCCATAACGCAGATTGTGGTGGAGGTTTTAGGGCTGATTATTATGATTCGCGCCACAATTTCTCGAGATCTGACTTTCATCTCCGGCGACAGAGAATTCTTCGGGACAGTTGTTTCCGTGGTAATTATCTTTGTAATCTTTCTGGCCGGCATAAAGGTTTTCGAGACCCTGCCCGATTTTGGAACCCCTATTTTTACTACGGCGGCTAATGCTCCTTCCAAAATCTACATTAGTGAAGGGCTGGACAAAACAGGCGCGGCAAACGTTGTCGCTGCGATAATTCTGGACTACCGTGGTTATGATACGCTCGGTGAGGCAACGGTGCTGTTTACTTCGATTCTCGGGGCCACTGTTATACTGCGGGCAAAGAGCAGAAAGCTCGTGGAGGAACCGGACAAATGAACCCAGGAAGATGTGCTATAACGAGGTAAATAATATGGAACAAGAACAGCAAAACTCCAACGTCATCCAAAGAGGGAAAACTTCTAACGGGGTGAAAGGGATGACGGTAATAGTTAAGACTGTCAGCAGTTGGGTGAAGGTGCTGATTTTTCTGTTCGGGATTAACATTGTTCTTTTCGGCCACCTTACACCGGGCGGCGGCTTTGCCGGCGGTGTGATTTTAGCTTCCTCTTATGTGTTAGTGATGTTAGCATTCGGGAGAGAATTTGCTGAAGAAAACCTGCCTTTGCCGCTTGCCTCAAAGCTTGATTGTCTTGGGGCATTTATGTTTGCGCTGGTAGCGATTCTGGGAGTGGTTTTTGGCGGGTCCTTCTTCCTTAATTTTCTTTACCAAAAGTATCTGCCGGGCCAGCCCCTGCACCTCGTAAGCGCCGGCATTATACCTTTAGCGAACATCGCTATCGGCCTGAAGGTCGGTGCGTCATTATTTTTGGTGGTTCTGATGCTTTCGGTCAGTTGTAAAGGCAGCGGGGCGACCGGCCGAAGGCCGGTTCGATCAAACCCGCCTCCGGCGGGCTGCACCGGATCAAGCCCGCCTTCAGCGGGGCAGATTTGAGTAGATAAAGGAGCAAGAAAACAATGCCTTACGCATTATGCTTTTTATTGTTCACGATTGGCTTGTATTGTGTGGTTGTCAAAAAGAACTTGGTTAAGATTGTAATCGGGCTGGCAGTTATGGAATACGCCGTCAATCTTTTCCTGATTATGCTCGGCTGGCGGACAGGCGGCACAGCGCCAATCATCGACAAAACCTACATCGAACCGGGAACAACGGGGAAGATTCTCGATAGCTTCATCAATACCTCGGTTGACCCGCTGCCGCAGGCCCTTGTGCTCACGTCGATAGTCATCAGCTTAGGCTCATTAGCACTGATAATTTCGATATGTATCAGAATCTACGAAAAATACGGCACCTTTGACATTACCGAGATAAGGAGGCTAAGAGGATGACCAGATTGCTGCCTGCCTTTGTCGCAATTCCTCTGGTAATGGCGTTTGTGCTTCCTATTTTTGGTAAAAAAGGCAAAAGCACCGCAACAGTTTTAGCCAATCTTGCCACGGTGACACTACTTATATTGGCCATTGCCTCCATCGGCAAATCGGGCGTTTATGAAGTGGGCAACTGGTCTATTCGAGTCGGGATTATTCTTGTCCTCGATGGTTTAAGCTCTCTTTTGCTTTTAGCTATCAGTGTCGTTAGCGCTGCTGCGATGCTCTTTAGCGCAAGATATATGGAGCAATACACAGCCAAGGCAAAATACCTGAGTCTGTTTATGCTTATGGTCGCAGGTATGAACGGCCTGGTGCTTTCCGGTGACATCTTTAACCTATTTGTGTTTCTTGAAATTGCTTCACTTGCATCTTATGCACTGGTTGGTTTCGGCTGCGAGCACGAAGAGCTGGAGGCATCCTTCAAATATATGGTGTTGGGCAGCATCGCTTCTACATTCATCCTCTTTGGGATTGCCCTTGTTTACGGTAACACCGCCTCGCTTAATATGGCCTGCGTCTCGAAAGCCATCCAAAGTTCAGGTTTAAATCCCGGCCTTGCCTTTGCTCTGGCTTTATTTATTGTCGGATTCGGTTTGAAGGCAGCTTTAGTGCCGTTTCATGCGTGGCTGCCGGATGCACACCCATCAGCTCCTGCTCCGATTTCCGCTATGCTTTCTGGTATCCTCATAAAGACCCTTGGGGTTTATGCCCTTGCGCGTGTAGTTTTCAATGTATTCGGCGTTTCGGTTCAAATCGGCTGGCTGTTGGTGGCACTGGGGGTTTTGAGTATGGTCGCCGGGGCATTTCTGGCAATAGGACAGTGGGATTTCAAACGGCTGTTAGCTTATTCAAGCATCAGCCAGATAGGATATGTAGTTCTGGGCATCGGTCTTGGCGCGATTTTAATTGCTGAAAAGGCCAACCCAGCATGGGCATCTTTAGCTATCCTTGGGGGCTTGTTCCATCTTGTCAACCACTCCGTGTATAAATCCTTATTGTTCCTGACCAGCGGCTCGGTAGAAATGTCAACCGGCACAAGGCAGCTAAAACAGTTGGGCGGGCTTGCTGGGAGGATGCCTGTAACACGAACTGCTTGCACCATAGCATCAGCCTCCATCGCAGGCGTTCCACCATTCAGCGGGTTCTGGAGCAAGCTAATTCTGGTAATCGCAGCGGTTCAGGCACACTTTTACTGGATTGCAGCAATAATTGTTTTTGTAAGTTTGTGCACTTTGATTATGTATTTGAAAGTTCAGAGACATGTTTTCCTCGGGGAGCTGCCGGAAAATCTCCAGCAAGTGAAAGAAAATAGAGGACCTATGCTCGTTGCAATGATATTTCTGGCTCTTCTTTGTGTGTTTATGGGGTTGCTGGTGATAGTGCCATCTTTGAGAGCGAACATACTTGACCCTGCTGTGAAAGTGCTGACCGACGGGCCCAAGTATTGGGCACCGATATTGAAAGCGAACATGTTCGCAACAGAAGGCAAGATATTATGAGGCGAGTCATTTATTTTGTTTTGGCGTTTATTGTCTGGGTGGTAGTGGCCTGGCCTTTCGTCGATGGCCGAGTTAACCTTCAAGTAATGGTCGCAGGCCTGATAGCATCCTTTTTTGTGGCTATCCTGTTCCACGAAATGCTGCCCAAGGAGCATCGCGTATTCATTTCACCTGTGCGAGTGTTCTGGGTTCTGGTTTTTGTGCCTGTGTTTGTTTATTTCCTGGTGAAAGCTAACCTCGATGTTGTCTATCGTGCCCTGCATCCGGCGATGCCTATAAGGCCCGGGATTGTGAAGATAAAAACGAATCTGAAAACAGACTCTGCAATCACTGCGCTGGCTAATTCCATCACTCTGACGCCGGGGACCATGACAGTGGATGTAACGAACGACGGTTTTCTGTACATCCACTGGATTAATGTCCAATCTGATGACGTTGAGCAAGCAACGAAGATTATCTCTCAAACGTTTGAGTGGTTCATCAAGAGGATATTCGAGTAGAAAGAGGTCACTATGATAATGCTATTTTACCTCGGCTTATGCGTGTGCTGTTTCCTGTGCCTCTATCGAATAGGTCTCGGCCCAACGGCTCCGGACCGAGCCGTAGCTATTGATATATTGGGGATTGTGATAGTGGGGTTCTGCGGCATCTTAGGGATAGTTACTGGGAAGGATTTTTATCTCAACATAGCTCTTGCGTGGGCGTTACTTAGCTTTATAGGAACTATAGCGCTGGCAAAGTTTCTGGAGGGCAGAAGTTTCGATGAGTGATATTACAGGATACATATTGATAGCAATCGGAATTTTGTTTGATATATTCGGCTGCATCGGGCTGGTTCGCTTTCCCGATGTCTATAATCGTCTGCAGGCCTCAACAAAATGCGTAACTCTCGGCACCATTTTACTTTTACTGGGGGTTGCGGCGATAAGCGGTTTGGGGCCAATAAGCGCAAAGGCGATAACCTGTGCCGTGTTTATACTGATAACTTCACCTACGGCTGCGCATGCAATTGCCAAAGGTGCTTATTCTTCCGGGGTAAAATTGTGGGAGAAAAGCGTTGTTGATAAATATGCAGAGCAGGTTCGAGCTGATAAAGAAAGTTCATAGTTCATAGTTCGTGGTTTGTCAGTTACGCATAAGTGCGCGTTGAATTAAGTGCAGGAGCATAAAATTGCGGTTGCCAAAATTAAGAGAATTAAAAGAAGCTGTTACAGCGGTTTTTTCGCGGCGGTTTACCACGCGGTTTCCTGCTGAGCCGTGCGTGGTGCCGGAAAAATACAGGGGTAAGCCGGAATTTGACCTGGATACCTGCATCGGCTGCGGTGCGTGTGTGAACGTCTGTCCGACGGAGGCACTGACGCAAACCGATGACCTCAAAGCCGGTCCGAAGGTTAGAAAAATCACCCTTCGATACGATACGTGCATCTTTTGCGGCAATTGCGCGGACAATTGCACCACAGAAACAGGGATAAAGCTCTCAAATCAGTGGGACCTGGCCGGTATGGACAGGAAAAGCATGGTTGAAACCCACGAGTACGAACTTGTGCTATGCGAAAAGTGCGGTGCACTAATCGGGACTAAAAAGCATCTGGTCTGGCTTTACGAAAAGCTTGGGCCATTGGCCTATACTAATCCGTCACTGTTGCTTGCTAAAAGCGGGGCGCTGGCCTCCGAATCCGTCCCGGCAATACGTCCTGACGGGTCTTTGCCGGACATTCGGGGGCAGGCTACAAAGCCACAGGACGTTGGGCAGCAGCCAGGCAAAGAGACCCGGCCGAGCGATTTTATGCGAATCTTGTGCCCTAAGTGTAAATATGAGCTGAACATCCGGCTGTAACCCCAGCAACAATTTCAAATTCTTTGATGGGCACTGACCAACAACTATCCCAGCAATTGAGTAAACTTCGCGGCTCCAGAGCGCTCGTTATCGGGATTGGGAACGTATTAAAAGGCGACGATGGAGCAGGACCGCTCGTTTGCGAGCAACTGCAGCAGGCCGGCATCAAGGCCGAGATAATAGATGCCGGCACCGTTCCTGAAAATTATATCCAGCGGATTATAAAGAAGACACCGCAGATTCTGCTTATTATTGACGCTATCGACTTCCAAGCTCCACCCGGAACGATAGAAATATTCAAACCTGAGCAGTTAAGCTCAACTGTTATTTCAACACATACGCTCTCGCCCCGCTTATTTGCTGATATGGTCAGCCGAAATATCAAGGTAGATGTGTATTTCGTTGGGATTCAACCGGCACACACTCGGCTGGGTGACTCTATGTCACCGCAGGTATGCCAGGCGGCCCGGCGGCTTGCGCAAACGTTGATTGACGTTTTCCCTCCGATACGGTCAGTCCCGTGACCTGCCGAATTGTCAAGCGCGCAAAAAGAGGCATCCATTTTTCATAAGCGTTCACTTCTGGAGCTGACCCGGCAGGAAGATGCTGTTATTGGAAACAGCCCCGACAAACACAGTCGGGGTCGCCACTCGAAACGTAACTGTCCCAAAATGTGTGGTTGAGGTGGATAAAAACAGCCTCCTTCGCCGATGTCCATAAGATTCAAGAATACCACCCCGCCCAAGCCTCGCAGAAGGAAGGTATGTTTCTCGCACTCTCGCCCCGCCCCCAGCCTTGCACAGGAAGGTGCGTTGCCCACCCTAAGAAAGTTACCGGTCCGGCAGATGAAAATTGACAAGTAAGAAAACCAGTTTGCTAATGGCTTGGTGTATAACCTAATTTGCCCCACGTGCCCCTCTGCATCTTGTACAAATCCTGGAAGCCCTCGGTGGTTTGGGGGGTCCAGTCGCCAGTGTGGCCACGTTCGACAGTTCTGCCATGCTTTATTGTGTCAATGCCTTTCCACTTCCAGTAGTCGTTGTGCCCATCTGCGAAAGAGACGTTCGTTCCGTCACCGTGCCGTATGGGAGGATTATCCCACCATCGTTCTTCGCCACCATAGTGAACAGCAAACGCATCCGGAGATACCCAGCCTTCGTCAATAAAAACAAGCCTGAAGGCCGGCGCTGGGTTGTGAATTTCGCTCCTTTTCTTGATATATCGGCCAGGTTCTTGCATGACTTCGGGGTAGCCGATAGCATTCATTGAAAACATTATGGCATACGTGAGCATCTCTCCCCGGCTGCCGGTTGGGCAGCGGTAAAGTCCAATGTCCTTTACGTAGGGCCATAGGGTGCCTTCTTTTATCTTTTCTATCTGCTGCTCTTGAGGCAGTTGCTCTCCGTTGGCCCAGCCAGGCGCGCAGCAGTTGCCTACCCAGGCGCGTTCGTCTTTATGGCCGAAGAGGTCATTATATGGGGGACCGTACCCTGCTGCGCCGTTAACGAGCTTATCGTCGTTCTCATCGGCGTACATAACCCAGGCAAGTGCTAACTGCCTGAGATTGTTAAGACAAGCTGCGCGTTTACCCTGCTCCCTGACGCGATTTAGGGCAGGCAGCAATATCGCCATCAATATTGCAATAATGGCAATCACAACCAAAAGCTCTATTAAGGTAAATCCTTTTTGTTTGCCCATGGCGATACTGCAATCTCTCTACGGACAGAGCTGGAACTAACAACAATCATACACTCTTCAGAGCCATGAATCAATGAAAATACTTTCGGTTCTCGGTGTTAGTTTGAATGCGCTGTCCTGCCAGCGGTTCGCATGAAGGAATGCGTGTTGCTATTATAAGAGAATCTGTGCTCTCGGGAGAAAGTTTCTGTTACCTATCAGTAAGTTGCTGCCTTTCATAGGTAGAGAGACCCAATTATTATGGCTCTGGAAGTGTCCTGCCACAAATATAAGCGGCAGACACCGTGCAGGAGGCATGTGTTATGAGATTACTGCGATTCATACAGAAATGGCTACGCAAATTGCTGGGGCCGGGGGCAGGCTTGCCAACAGGGATTGACTCACACAAATGGGAAAGCAAAATCGAGATTTTAGGATGTTTGTCCACTCGTTGCACTGCGCGTCCCACCCGGCTTGGGTGAGCTGGCTTTGAGAATCCGAGGTCACCACCCGCGGCGCAACAATCGAAGACCTCAAACTGATGCGCCAGCATTCACCTGCTTATGTCCAGGTCAAAGCGGCAGGCGGCATACGCGACCTGGACCGGCTATTAGAGGTCCGCACAATAGGTGTAACCAGAGTTGGCGCCGGCCGAACGTTCGAAATACTCGACGAATGCAAACGCCGTCTCTTCCTTTTCATCCGGACTTCGTTTGTCTCATCATTTAACAGCATTCTCCGGGCGAGGGCACGCATCTACAAACTTAATTGCCTCTTCGATGAAAATTTCACCGGTCATTTCCCCCAGGCAAGTTTTGCTGATATAGCCGTAACGGTCAAAACTGTTCCAGTCAACTTTTGTCAGAATGTAACCAAAGGCATCGTTTGTGAGGCCAAAAAGAAGATTATGCTCGCCGCGCATCTTTCGCTTGAGGTAATAGCCGATATTGGGCAGGGCTTCGCCAGGTATGGTCAGAATCTGGGCGTTTCCAAGGTTCACGATGTTGACTTGCGTTGCCACACAGCCTCTTTCATTCAGTTCAAAACCCAATGGGGATAGTCTGATGACAGAACGGATTAGTTCGCTGTCAACAGGGAACCGAATGGTTGTACTTGTGCAAAACAGCTTGGGATTCTTCTGGAGAGGCGCATCGGCAACAATACGGAGAGCCTCATCTGCGAGAAGATGGCCGATGCGGACACACTCTTCCCATGTCCGGATGTCTTTGCCATCGGGACCACGGCAGTCGGCGGTAACCATGCCTCCCAAGGCGCTGTTCATAAAGATGCCGGTGCCGCCGCCACATTGCTCAATTCGGTCATGTAGAGGGCCAACGAAGTCCGGACACAATATCCCTTGGTCCGGCCCAATTATCTCCGGGTGACAGGCATAGTTCACAAGAGTAGCCAGCGACTTGCCTCCAATGGTAAGGACTTGAATGACATAGCAACGAGGGTCATATAAGTTCTCTGCATAGTAGTTGTAGGCTATTCTGCTTTTTGCTACACCGGTGCCGATTTTGATATGCGCGGGCCGCAGCTCACGGACAGCCTGGTTGATAGCATCGGCCAATTTAGTGCAGATGCCGTGCAGATACTCAATGTCCGCACCGGTTTCCCCGTTCTTGTTGGGAAAGCCGTAGCAATCCGGGGCACTATGATTGTGTGTAGCGCCGATGAGAATGTTTTCTGAAGGAATACCTGGCACCTGTTCGCGAATCTTTTTGCAAAGCACGCTGGGAAATCCGAGAAAGTCGGTGCTGCAAATTGCGACCCGAGTACCGTCACTTTCAAGAACGAGGGCACGCACGGTCAATTCCCCAATTTTCCGGCTGGCAGGATTAGACGGCCCAATTCCACCTGAGACCGGCAGAAGCGGAGCGGGAGTTACGTTACGGACGGCTATGGCAGCACGGAAATCTGCGAGGACAGGGGAGGCGTGGGAAAAACAGACAGCCACCATCACTGTGAGCAATGATGACCTTATATTACGCTGCTTCCTATTCATTACTGTTTCTCCTATTAGCTATGTGTTCCTTTATTCGACCACATGCACAATTCAGTCGGCGGCAAACCCGGTCCGGCAAAAACGTCCCTGCCGGATTTAATACCGGCATATTCACGATTTGAGCTTCGCGTTTTGCTTCCGGCAGACCGGCTGGGCTCCACAACATAGGGCACACTTGTTCATACGAAGAAATTAAAATTTACATCAGTTTGCACGTCAATTGTTGACAAATATAGCAAATATGATACATATTGGAAACCAGGGTGGATAGTGTAAATCCATCCGTTTGCGTAAGTTCCTTTGCTGACAATGACTTGGAAACGGCGAGACGATTCATCAAGAGCAAATGGTAACTCCCGAAACAAACGTAGCGTTAAAATATACACAAATCTTTAGGAGAAGACCTGTCATGAGCGAAACCACGAAAAAAAGCACGTCACGTCGCGAGTTTTTGAAGAGTACCGGCCGAGTCGCCGCAGCCTCGGTTCTGGCAGCGGGGGTTGTTCCGCGCATCTACGCCGCGGAGAATAATACCATCAAGGTGGCCCTGGTCGGCTGTGGTGGCCGGGGCACCGGCGCAGCGTCGGAGGCTTTGTCCGTCAAGAACGGCCCGACCAAGCTCGTAGCGATGGCCGACGTCTTCGGGAACCGTCTTGCCGGCAGTTACAAAGGTTTGAAAGACCAGCATGCCGAACAGGTGGATGTGCCCGAGGAGCGCAAGTTCATCGGCTTCGATGGTTACAAAAAGGCGATGGATTGTCTCAACGCCGGTGATGTGGTGATTTTTGCGACGCCTCCGGCATTCCGCTGGGTGCATTTCACGTATGCCATCGAGAAGGGCATCAACGTCTTTATGGAGAAACCAATCACGGTGGACGGACCGAGCACCCGCAAGTTTCTAAAGCTTGCCGAAGAGTCTGTGAAGAAAAACCTCAAGGTCGGTGTCGGCCTTATGGTCCGCCATTGCAGAGGCAGGTGGGAGCTCCTCGACCGAATCAAGTCGGGCGAGATAGGTGATATCATCATGCTCAGGGCTTACCGGATGGGTGGCCGGGCAGCTACGACAGGTCCCAAGCCGGACAATATGAGCGAGCTGCTCTACCAGGTCCAGCGGTTCCACAGCTTCCTGTGGGCCAGCGGCGGCATGTATAGCGACTACTATATCCACCAGATTGATGAGTGTTCCTGGATGAAAGGCGACTGGCCGGTCGAGGCCCACGCCACAGGCGGCCGGCACTACCGCGGTAATGACGTTGACCAGAATTTCGACAACTATTCGGTCGAGTACACCTATCCCGATGGTACCAAGCTTTTCTACTACGGCCGCAACATAACCGGCTGCCAGAGTGGGTTCTCCAGTTATGCTCATGGCACGAAAGGCTCCGCGGTCATCACCACATCGAGCCACACGCCCGGCAAAGTCCGGACCTACAAAGGGCACAACATGGACAAGGCCAATCTGCTGTGGGCATTCCCGCAGCCCGAGTTAAGTCCGTACCAGCTCGAGTGGGACGACCTGATGGACGCCATTCGTCAGAACAAGCCCTACAACGAGGCAGAACGCGGCGCCAAGGCCAGTCTGGTGGCCTCAATGGGCCGCATGGCCGCCCACACCGGCCAGATAGTTACTTATGACAAAATGCTCAACTGCGAGCAGGAGTTCGCTCCCGATGTCGATAAGCTGGCGATGGATTCTCCTGCGCCGCTGCAGGCCGGGCCCGATGGTAAATATCCCGTTCCGCAGCCGGGCATTCTCAAGCAGCGGGAATACTGAGGTATGCCAATTCTTTACAATATGATGGAATGGTGTCCATTGACGCGATGCAAGTGAAAAGGGCACTTAGCTTGGTCAGGAGTTTCTGAAATGCTATTACGTGAGCAACCTGCATATTCCTCCGAAAAGGTCTGGAACAAACACGGCCTGAAGCTGAATCGTGTTATCAAATATGTGACACTGTTCGCTATCAGTGTCGCGGCCTTTCAGTCCTCTGACGTGCCGGGTGAGGGCCGTGAGCTCCCCAGAGGATATACCGAGATAGTTACGTCCAAAAGCGGTGAGAAAATCTCATTCGAGATGGTGCTCGTTCCCGGCGGAACGTTTGTAATGGGAAGCCTAGAGGACGAACCCGGCCGCAAAGATGATGAAGGACCGCAGCACAAAGTGCGTGTCGCCCCTTTCTACATCTGTACGACAGAAACCACCCTTGAGCTTTTTCTGGCCTACTACGAAGAAATGGTGGGTGCAAAAAGAAAGTCCATCGCGGCAGAACAAGCAGGCACAAACGCCCTTGACGCCATTACGGGTCCTACGCCTGTTTACGGAGACCTGACGATGGGGCATGGAAAGAAGCACCCTGCTATCGGGATGACCTGGCATAATGCGATGACTTTTTGCAACTGGCTGTCAGAAAAGACAGACAAGAGATATCGTTTGCCGACAGAGGCGGAATGGGAATATGCCTGCCGTGCAGGCACCACTAACGTCTTTGGTTTTGGAAACGACCCAAACCAGCTTAAGGATTATGCCGGTTATAAAGCCAATTCTGATGGTGAGCCCAACGAGGTAGCCAAGAAGAAACCTAATGCCTGGGGCCTTTACGACATGTGGGGCAATGTTTGTGAATGGGTTTACGACTTTTACAGCCCTATTGCATATAGGGAAGCTGCCGAGCAAAGCCCGACGGTAAACCCAACAGGACCGAAGAGCGGCGAGGTACATATAGCTCGTGGCGGCGCCTATAATAGCTCTATCGATGAAGTGCGCTGCGCGGCCAGGGCCTTTGAAGAAAAGTGGTGGCGCATGGGAGACCCGCAGATACCCAAAAGTAAGTGGTGGCTGCCCCAGATGGACTTCATAGGCTTTCGGATAGCCAGATCCATCGATCCAAATGATAAGAACATGGGGAATCAGAACAAGGGAAAGGAATAGTTCTATGAAAGAGGCAAAAATGACAACGCGGCGTGATTTCTTAAAGACTTCAACCGTGGCGGCTTCGGCGGCCGTGTCGGGCATGCTGGATATCAATCGCAGCGTGTTTGCGGCCGGCAGCGATATCATCCGCGTCGGTATGGTCGGTTGCGGCGGACGCAACGCAGGTGCTGCCGCCCAGGCACTCACCGCGGACTCGGGTGCGCGGCTTGTTGCGATGTGCGACATCTTTATGGACCGTGTCAAAGAAAAGCGTGATATCCTAAAAGGAGAGAAAGGGAAACAGGTCATGGTGGACGACGGTCACTGCTTTGCCGGCTTCGACGGCTATAAGCACGTGGTAGAGTCGTCGGACGTGGTGCTGATTGCCAATGCGGCCAAGTTCCACCCGCTACACGCTATGACCGCGGTTCAGGCCGGAAAGCACGTGTTTGTGGAGAAACCTCACGGCATCGATCCGGCCGGGGTCAAGCTCATCCAGCAGGCGGCCGATTTGGCAAAGCAGAAGGGGCTGTGCCTCGTTTCCGGTCTGCACAGCCGCTATCACGAGGGATACGCCGAAACGGTCAAGCGGATACACGATGGCGCCATCGGTGATGTCGTGGCCATCGAGGAAAACTTCCTCCGCGAGCCCTATGTTGTGATCGCGCGCAAGCCAGGACTCTCGGAAGTCGAATGGCAATGCAGCACCCAATACCATTTCCGTTGGCTCTCCGGAGACGATGTCATCCAGTCGCTGGTGCACAACCTGGACCGCGCCAGTTGGGTTATGGGAAACAAGGTCCCCGTGAAATGTCATGGTCTGGGCGGACGCTCTTCGATGGTAGAGCCGATATATGGCGATGTGTTCGACCACCATTCGGTCGTTTACGAATTTGAGAACGGCGTGCCCATCTACGCCTTCTGCCGCACCACGAACGGATGCCACAACGATTATTCCAGCGTCGTGCTTGGCAGCAAAGGCAAGGCCGATATTATGCAGTGCCGGATATGGGGTCAAACAACCTGGCGCTGGGAGGGTAGATGTGATCCTTACCAGAGAGAGCACGACTTACTCTTTAAGGCAATTCGCGAAGGCTCGCCCGTCAATAACGGCGACTACATGGCCCGCAGCACAATGGTCGGCGTGATGGGACAAATCTCTTGTTATACCGGCAAGGAGGTTACCTGGGAGCATATCAACAAGTCCGACTTCTATTACCCCCCTAAGCCCCAAGATTGCCGCGATGGTATGGAACCGCCGGTCAAACCTGGCGCTGACGGCAGCTATCCTGTGCCCAAACCGGGTTTTACAAACATGATTTGAGCCGGAAGATACTCGCTGCAGGCCGCACAGGCCAGTCGATTTTCGATTGCCGATTGTAAATCGAAAATCATAAATCATAAATCGAAAGTCCCACAGGGGTTCGAAGATATTTTTGTCCCCCTGTCTTCTGTCGAAGACAGAAAGGGGGAGTGGAACCCAAAGGCGTAGGAGTATTTTCCATGCTGCTAAATGGTAAATCTCAAATAAATTTGGTAACCCATTAAAGGATATATCCTATGAAAAAGCCAACCGAACTATCGCGACGTGATTTCGTCCGGACCACATTGAGCGCAGGTGCGGCCTTAAGCGTCCCAACCATCCTTGGAGCAACCGACAAGGGACAGGGCAAGACCTTCAAAGTCGGACTCCTCGGCTGTGGTGGCCGTGGTCGCGGCGCCGCTGCCGATGCGCTCGAAGCCGGCAAGATTCTTGGCTTCGACGTTCGCATTGTTGCTACCGCCGACTACTTCAAGGAGCGGGCGCTTCGAGCAGGAAAAGAGTTGAACGTCCCGCTCGAACGTTGCTTCGGCGGTCCAACCTGCTATCAGGCACTCCTGGAAACCGACGCTCAGATTGTCCTGATGGCTACGGCTCCGCTCTTCCGGCCGCTGCACCTTGAGGCCGCCGTCAAAGCCGGTAAGAACGTCTTCATCGAGAAGCCCGTTGCCGTTGACCCGCCTGGCTGCCGGCGCGTTATTGCCGCGGGCGAGGAAGCGGAAAAGAAGGGCCTCGTTATCATCGCCGGCACAGAGATGCGCCACGAATGGAACTTTATCAAAACCCACCAGGCCGTTGCTGTCGAGAAAGCACTCGGCAGACTTTACGCAGGTCGCGTCTCGTTCTGTATCGGCCACATGTTTTCGTCAGAAAACATTAGTCCCAAGACGGCTGATGACCTGGTGCGCACGTGGCAGAACTGGATTGCTCTCTCGGGCGACCATCTCGTCGAACAGCATGTCCATAACATCGACATCGCGAACTGGTTTTGCGGCCGGCCACCTGTCAGCGCAGTGGGGTTCGGTGGCCGTGCCCGACGCTCTGCCGGCGACATGTATGACTTCTTCAGCGTTGACTACGACTACGGCGAAGGCGTGCATATCCACTCGATGTGCCGCCAGGTCAACGGCTGCTGGAACTGGACCGGGCACGAGTTCATCTACGAGAAGGGCCGAACAGACGGGAGCAACTACGCAAAGCCCCAGCAATCGCCGATTCCTGCCGACCTGCCCCAGGGACCGAGCAGTCACCATCAGGAGCAAATCGACACTCTCTATTATGTCAATAAGGGCAAACCTCTTAACCAAGCGCGGGCTGTAGCCCAGTCCACTGCCGCGGCTGTTATGGGTCGCATCTCCGCCTACACCGGCCAGCAGGTCTCCTGGAAAGAAATTATGGAGGACCCCAGTATTAACCCCCAGAATTACAACCTTACGTTAAGGCCGACAGCCGAAGACTTCGAGAAAGGCACGGTCGAAATCCCGAAGGAAAACTCTGTACCCATACCGGGCCGGGTCTAATGTTGAAGAAACTATACGGACATAAGCCATTTTCGAAGGAGTAATCATGAAACGACAAACGAAGCGTCACACGTTGAGGTCATTGCGGACAGAATCAAACAAGCCCTCTCGCCGGCAGTTCCTGGCACAGAGTACCGGCGTGGTCGCCGGTTCGGTTCTTGCCGGCCTTGCTCTGTCTCGGATTTACGCCGCCGAAGACAATACGATACGGCTGGCATTGGTCGGGTGCGGCAGCCGCGGGAGCGGCGCAGTCGCCAACGCCCTCTCTTCATCGACCGAGCCGACCAAGCTCATCACCATGGCAGACGTCTTCGAGGACCGGCTAACAGGGTCGTACAAAGCCCTCCGCGAGCAGTTCGGCGAACGAATCGACGTGCCGGCGGACCGACGTTTCCTCGGCTTCGATGCTTATCGCAAGGCCATCGACTGTCTGCGTCCAGGCGACGTAATGGTCCAGGCCACCCATTCGGCATTTCGGGCGACCCACCTCGAATATGCCATCGAGAAGGGCGTGAATGTCTTCATGGAGAAGTCGTTTGCGCCCGACTCTGGAGGCACCCGGCGGATACTCCGCCTTGGGGAGGCAGCCCAGAAGAAGAACCTTAAAATAGCGTGCGGGCTTATGTGCCGGCATTCGTCCGCGAGGCAGGCGCTGATCCAGAAGCTCCGCGACGGCGCGCTGGGCGGTATTCAACTAATCCGTGCCTACCGCATGGACCCTGGCGCCAGAATGGAGCCGTTCAAAGGCGGGGAGAACGAGCTGTTGTGGCAAATCCGCCGTCCGTACTTCTTTATGTGGGCCTCCTCGGGGTGGTTCATCGAGATGATGATACACCAGGTTGACGAGTGCTGCTGGGTCAAGGACGCCTGGCCGGTCGCAGCGCACGGTTTGGGCGGACGTGAGCCGAACAGCAACGATTGCAGCCAGAACCTCCACACCTACTCGATAGAATACACCTTTGCCGATGGCGCCAAGGCGCTCGTCAACAGCCGTGCCATGCCGCAGTGCTACAACGATTTCGCCACCTTTGTGCACGGGACCAAGTGTGCGGCGCAGTTCTCGGGCAATGTTCACGCGCCGACCGTGCATATCTATAAGGACCAGCGGACTGCCAAAGACAACATTGCCTGGCGGCCAGAGGAGGAGAAAGTGAGTCCGTATCAGGTCGAGTGGGACGTGTTGCTCGATGCAATCCGCCAAGACCGGCCACACAACGAGGTCAAGCGGGCGGCGTTTTCGAATCTGGCCTCCATCATGGGACGCGCCGCGGTCCACTCCGGCAAGGTCATCACCTGGGACGAGGCCATGGCTTCCGATTTCAAGTTCTGCCCGAACGTGGACGGCCTCACTAAGGAGAGCCAGGCACCGGTCCGGGCCGATGCGCAGGGCAGTTATCCGGTGCCGGTTCCAGCCACATGGATAGAAATCTGAGCGGCCCGTCCTGTGCTCTACGAAGACAGCCCCCGTGTCTTCTGTCGAAGACAGAAACGGGGCAGCCAGGAGAGTATATAAATAATTTTCACGATGGACATAGATTTCATTCATCCTCACTAAAATGTGGTTGAAATAAATTTTGACTATCTTATCATAAATGCTTGTGAGCAAACAAAGACTGAATTCTCGTTAAGGACAACAGTGAAGCCACCACATAGTAGCGCAGACTTGGAAATCTGCGACACAACGCAAACTCGCGGCATGACGCGACGTGATTTTCTGGGCAGCGCGGCTGCGTCGGCAGGGATGCTCGCGGTACCGCGGCTTGGGTTTGCCGCTGCCCAGACGCAGGTCGTCCTCGAGCCTGGGGAGCAGCAGCAGATTGAGGCGGCGATTCCGACCAAATCCTTCGTTGGGCCTCGCAGGCATCGGAAGCTCCTGATTTTCAACCTCAATGTCGGATACGGCGGGCACCGCTCCATCACTACTGCCAATCTGGCTTTTACGCTGATGGGCGCAAAGACAGGTTCTTTTGAGACGGTGGTCAGCAAAGACCCGTCCGTATTCAAGGCCGAGAATCTGAGGCGGTTTGATGCCGTCTTTCTGAACAACACGGTGGGCAATCTTTTTGAAGACGCCGGGTTGAGGCAAAGCCTGGTCGAATTTGTTTACGGCGGCGGAGGACTCCTGGGGGTTCACGGGACTTCGGTGGCCTTCACCCGCTGGCCCGGTGCTGATGAGGACTGGCCGGAGTTTGGCATAATGCTCGGTGCGCGAGGCGCGAACCACCGCGACAGCGACGAACACGTCTTCATCAAACTCGATGACCCCAGCCACCCTCTCAATCAGCCTTTCGGCGGCAAGGGCTTCGAGTACCGGGACGAGTTCTTTCGTGTCCACGGGCCTTATTCGAGGCACAGGGTCCGCGTGCTCCTCAGCATCGACACCGAGAAAACCGACATCAATCAGGGACCAGCGCGTGGTGACTGCTTCCGTGAGGACAACGATTACGCGCTGGCGTGGGTGCGGCAGTATGGCCGGGGACGCGTTTTCTACTGCACGATTGCGCACAATCCCTACGTCTTCTGGGATCCAAAGATTTTACAGTTCTATCTCGCGGCCGCTCAGTTCGCCTTGGGCGACCTGCCGGCGCCGACGACTCCGAGCGGCAAATTGACGCCGCCTATCCGGGCGCAGGAGCAGCTCGGTTGGCGTCTGGGGCTCACGCCACCCACTTTTCAAATCACTTCCGGCAACTTCAATCTCTTCGAGGCCATCGACAAGACGGCCGAACTTGGCCTGCTGTATATCGGCGGCTGGAATCTCCAGACGGTGAGCCGTGATATCCCTAATAACTTCGATGGGCAGCTCAGCAACGATGAGCTAAAGCAAATCCGGTTGAAGCTGGACGCGGTCGGTGTTCGTCTGCTGACGTATCACATTCACTCCATGCCGTCCGATGAAGCCGGCTGCCGCAAGGTCTTCGAGTTCGGCCGGAAAATGGGCATTGAGACCTTCATTGCAGAGCCGCCGCCCGACGTGCTGGATACCATCGAGAGACTCTGCGACGAGTATGACATCAGTCTCGCCATTCCCAATCGGGACCAGAAATCCTCACCGCACTATGGGCGTCCCCAGGAGGTCTTGAAGGTCTGTCATGGCCGAAGCAAACGGGTCGGCGCCTGCGGCAATATCGCTTCCTGGATGCGCTCTGGCATCGACCCCGCCGAGGCCATTCGGATGCTTCGCGACCGCCTGATTGCCCTCCAGGTCCACGACCTGGACGAGTTGACCAGCAAAAGTCACGAGGTGCCGTGGGGCACCGGCGCTGGAAAAATCGGCCCCCTTCTGGAGGAAATCCATCGCCTCGGCCTCAAGCCCATCATGTTCAGCGTCGAATACCCCCACGAGGGGTCCGGCTTGATGCCTGGAATCGCCCAGAGCATTGAGTTCTTCAACAAGATAAGCGTGCAGCTGGCAAAGCGAGGAGAGCTATGACACGAATGGAGAATTGCAAAGGAACAGACACTCGCCGGCTCACGCGGCGTGGGTTCTTGGGCCGCACGGCTGCGATTTCAGGAATTGTCGCTGCGCCGTGGCTCATTCCCTCCTCGGCGCGGGGTGCGGACGGGAATGTGGCACCGAGCGAGCGTATCACGGTGGGTTTGATAGGCAAAGGGCTGATGGGGAGCGGCCATTTGGGCCGACTGGTTGGCGACCGAGACGTTCAAGTGTTGGCCGTCTGCGATGTGGATAGTCTGCGGTGCGAGGACGGCAAGCGTCACGTGGAGGAAGCCTACGCTGCCGACCGCTCCAGCGGCAAGTATCGCGGCTGCGAGGCCTATGAAGACTACCGCGAACTCCTGGCCCGGTCAGACATTGATGCCGTGGTAATCGTCACGCCGGATCATTGGCACGCCTTGCAGGCGATTGACGCCGCCAGGGCGGGCAAGGACATCTATTGCGAGAAGCCAATCTCGATAACAATTCAGGAAGGACGCCGGCTGGTGGAGACGGTGCGCAGATATGGCCGGGTTTTCCAGACCGGAACCCAGTACCGTTCTATTCCGACGATTCGTCAGGTCTGCGAGTTTGTGCGAGCAGGTGGACTCGGCAGGGTCAAATCGGTTTTCACGTTGTGGAACAGCCTGGCGGGTTTCATCGGAGCCGAGCGTTTCAAACCCTACGCTGGGGTGATGAATGTCGAAAAGCTCGGCAGTTCGTATGTGCCGCTGGATTTTGCCCTGCCGGCCGAACCGGTGCCGGAAGGGTTGGACTGGGACCTGTGGGTCGGCCCGGCCGCTTGGTACCCCTACAATCACCTCTACCACACAAACCCGTCTCCGGGCGTGGTACCGTGGTCGTTCTGCGAGGATTTCGGCGTGGCATCAGTGACCTGGCACCATTCTCATAGTGCGGACGTGATTCAGTATGCGTTGGGCATGGAGAATAGCGCTCCGGTGGAGCTTATCCATCCCAGCAGCGGAGCATACCCGACGCTTACCTGCAAATACGCCAACGGGACGCTCCTTCACTTAGTTGACCACTGGGGAATGGTAAAGGATGTCTATAAAGCGGTTCCCGCAACGGCCCGATTAGAGGGAAACTTCGGTGGGGTGTTCGTCGGAGAACGGGGCTGGGTCACGTCGATGTCAACCGGCGGGCCTGTTGAGGGCGGTCCTGAGGAAATCTTCGAGGAAATGAAGTTAAGGACTCGGCAGGTGAACATCGGGGAAAACAACCATCACGACAACTGGTTCGATTGCATTCGGACGCGGCGGCAGCCGAGCTGCGACGAGGAAATTGGTCATCGGTCGGCGTCGCTGGGACATCTGACGATTATTGCGCACAAGTTGCAGCGGTCCTTGAAGTGGGACCCGGCCAAGGAAGAGTTCCTCGGTGACGAGGCGGCGAACCGTTTGCGCTCCCGCGCGATGCGCGCCCCGTGGCATTTCTGATGTTAAAAAAGGAATTACACCATTCATAAAAATTAATGGCGCTTTACATCATCAATATGTATGTTTGGGAATGGTCAATATGTCATTCCCGCGAAGCCTGTCCCCAGCGCAACCGAAGGAGCGGGAATCCAGATTCCCGTCTGGACATTACGCCAACGGCAAATTATGCCGAGCGCAAAAATTTATTATGAATGGTATGACACCAGAAGAAGATTCACTGAAAGGTGAAAAGACCACCCAAATCCTTGAAGAGATATATGAGAACACCAGGGCTATTCGCTCAACATCTGTTCGCCGGCAGAGATGACGAGCGGCGCAAGGCAAAGGGTAGCAAGTAGCGACATCAACATCCAGACGCTCTTGGAACGGCGTGCAGTCACGTTGATTCCCTTTCTGTGAACGAACTATTGTCTATCCGATTTCCGTATAAGAGCCCCGTTTGCCCCCTTGTCGGCATAATGCCCCATTCCCTACACACGATAATTCTATCAGGCGCAGCGTTTTGCGGAAAGGATAAAGAGTTGTGGTTTTTCGACAAGCCGCCTTGACGAGCGACGGCGCAGGGGAAGCACCGCTTACTGCTCGAAAGCCTGGCCGTTTAGCTTCTGCTTCACCAGTCGTCCGGCCCTGAATTTTACCGCTCGCTTAGCTGGAACCTGAACTCGTTCCAAGGTTTTTGGATTTTGTGCTGTTCTGGCTGCACGTATCCTGGTCTCAAAAACACCAAAGTCCCGAAATTCCAAACGGTTGCCCTTGATTAGCTCGGCGACGATTTCACCGAGGAACTCATGCACGATTCTCCTGGTCAGGAGGTGGCTGGCACCACTCCACTCAGCAATTCGGTCGGCGAGGTCCTTCTTGGTTATCGTTGCCATCGGCCTCCTTCTGCTCTCGCGCCCTAATTGGCTTCGGGCCTTTCTTTCATCAGTTTTCGTATGTCGAAGCGGTGGTACTTCTGCTTCCATGCGGGACTGCCATCCTTGTCTGCATTGGCAACATATATAATTCCATCTTCGGGGACCATAAGTACGTTGTGCAGGTTAGACTTCATGGCAACTGGTGCATCCATCAGCCGAATTGCAGAGATCTGAGTGAACCTGCCATACCCGTCGGCGACCAGCTTGGCAAGATTCTCGTAACGACTACCGGCCGACATGAGCACAGTGTTTTGGACCGGATGGGGAAGGAACTCGTGTCTTTCGCCGGGTTTTATTATCTCGACTCTGTTAGGTTCGGCTTTCATTCCCACAGCCGAATTGGACTTGGCATCGGCAATCACATAATAATATTCACACGTTCGCGGGTTGTTCTTGAAAATGTCAACAGCCTCATTGAGGGTTCTGGCATCATCAAGCACCATTCGAACAAGAAAGCTCATCGGTATGCCGTTCCATTGCCCTACGCCCCCACCCCCCATTTCACCAATACTGATTTGCTCAAGGTTCATCCCCGTCACTGAACCGATGAAGCCTGCATACGAAACGTTCACAAATGGTATTCTCCCTTGGGGTTCCTGTATAATCAGGACCGCGTGTTCTTGAAGTCCCATATCAACCCCGTAGTCCAAGACTCTGCCGTGATACAGTTTGCTCTCGGCGGTAGCCTGTCTAAGCAGTGCGAATCCGCTGCAGTGCATCAGCTCCGGGATAAGGTTGGTTCCTATTATCTTCCATTCGGGCAGCTCAGCACCTTTGGCAAGCGACTTCATTTCCTGAACGAGCCTGTCGGGAATCTTCTTCTCAAATACGGTTATTAACATATTCACTATCATTACGCGAGGGACCTTAGCCCCCGCAAATTCAATTCCGTTCTCCACGCCGTCTTTCAGCAGAAAGCCAACGTTCTGCTGAATCGCATCTCTCATCAGCACACCGTGCTGATAACCCATCTCCTCCGGCGTGCCTTTCAGGTGCAAAACACGGTATCCATCCACTGTCTCAAGGTACCCGTTGCCTTCGATGGCTATGAGCTTGCGCACGGGCTCTGCTGCCACATACGGCGTCGCAATAGAGACCATGAGGATGGAAAAGGAAACCAGAAAAACAAATACGCGGAAATTCCTAGATTTCATTCTGTCACTCCTACTCGATAATTACCCAACCACTCTCAATAGATATCGTTCAACGTTCAAACCAACATAATAACTGCCTCGGCTCTTGATGTCAAATACTCACTCGGCTTCCCCTGCCGACCGGCAGACGTGGCAACAAGCAGGTTCTGCTTTCTTAGTGGGCTTCGAGTTCTCGGCATCACTTTTTCCCTTTATCTTGGCACCGCCAGGAGCATTGCGTCACTAAGACGTCTCTCCTCGCTGCCTATAGGATACAGCACGGATAGGGCATTTGCAAGTCGCAAAAAGTCGCGATGACCCATTTTGAGGTGGTTTAGGTGTAGATTCTGGCCTATTACGGCGTATTCTGACCGTTTTGGTGTAGTCGGACAAAAGGAATATATGCGGGCGTGTGCCACTCTAACCTTTGTTGTGGAGAGGATTTATTTGAATGGGCGATACAGGACTCGGACCTGTGACCTCACGGGTGTGATCCGTGCGCTCTAACCAACTGAGCTAATCGCCCGAAACCAGCCATATTAAAACCGCCGACCCTCTGTCTGTCAAGCTCTATTGTGGCGCCTGCTGCCCCGTCATAGTTCAATTGATGAGTGTCATTCCTGCGCAAGGTTGTCACCCCTGCGAAAGCAGGGGCAGGAATCCACCCCTATAGGGGTGTCTGGATTCCGCATTCCGCCAGCCGGATAGCCTCGGTGGCTCTTACAAAAACAAGCAAAACAACGCTTGCTTCCCAACACTTCATTTTATATAGTTAGCAAAATAAGCTATTCAACTCCTATTCTCTTTTTCTTTGTGTGTTTGAGAAGGGCACGGGTCAGCCGACAATGAAAAGGATTATCTCTATATCTCGCAGAACCGACATCTCCGCCTTCTATGGCGATTGGTTTATGGGCCGGCTCAAAGAGGGCTTCGTCGGCGTGGTCAATCCCTTCGGCGGACAAAAGCACGTCGTATCTCTCAGACCCGAAGATGTCACCTGTTTTGTCTTCTGGTCGAAAAATTTTGCACCCTTTCTGGAAAACCTCAAAATCATTGACGGTTTGGGGTACAGATTCTATTTTAACTATACCGTTACCGGCCTGCCGGGCGTCTTTGAAACCAACGTTAAAAAACAGGCAACAATTGAAACTCTAAAGCACCTGAGCCGAATTTATTCGCCACGACATATAAACTGGCGGTTCGACCCAATCATAATTTCCAGCATCTGCGACCGTAAGTTCTGGCTAAAAGCCTTTGAAGACCTCACCTCACGATTCGCTGGCTTGGTCGAGCGATGTTATTTTAGCTTCGTGACAGAATACGAGAAGGTAAAACGCAACTTTGAAGAACTGCAAAAAACAAAAGGCGTAACAATCACAGGTTGCAGCATCGACTTCAAAATCGAATTGGCAAATGAGCTGGCAAATATCGCCCAGCGATATGGCATCGAAATGGTTTCCTGCTGCGGCGATTATCTGGTTGGTAAAAAAATTAAAAAGGCTCATTGCATAGATGGCGATATTATTGAGAGCTTATTCTTTCCCGGAGGACTACAGTACACAGAAAAACCCACGAGAAAAGAGTGCGGCTGTACCGAAAGCATAGATATTGGCGCCTACGACACCTGCCCACAGGGCTGTATCTACTGCTATGCAAATACAAACAAGCATACCGCCTGCCAGGCCTTCAGAAATCACGATAAACAAAGCGCCTTTTTAGGTTACGCCAAACCTCAATCAGACAGATTTCTCGCAGAAATTCAAAATACCAAAATGGAAAACAATTTTGAGCAATTGAAAATGGACGAAAGAAACTTAAAGCTAAAAGTGCAAAACGTAAAACCGGGGTCCGGCAGGACATCTTTGACGGATTGAATTTTGCACTTTGAACTTTGAATTGGATTATGGACCGGCAACCAATCCAAGGACCAATTGCTCCATCGCGACCTGGGCTTTCGTCTGGCCGGTCTTTATGGCGTGGTCAATCTCGGCCAGCTTCTGCAAATATCCGCCGATTTGCTTCAAGGATAGTTTGCGAACGTGGGCGAAAAAGCTATCTTTATTGCTCCATATTTGGACTTTCTTGGCGATTTCGTCATACCGCAGACCCTTTTCCAATAGCACTTTGGCGTTAAACATCCTGCGGAAATGAAATGCAAAAGCGCCGACAACGGTGTATTCGCTACTTTTATCCTCTGCGAACATAATTCTGAGGCGCTGCACCGCCCGGCTGATGTCACCCGCCATAATCGCATTAATTACCTCGAAAGCATCGAATAAGCGATTATGGCCAATCAATAGTTCCACATGGCCTGCCGTTATGCCCTTTTCTTTATCGGCAAAGGTGGCTAACTTATCAACTTCACTATACAGCCGCCCCAGGTTATCGCCAGCCAGCTCGACTAAAAGCGCAGCCGCATCGTTAGAGAGCTTTTTGCCGTGTGCATCATTAGCATACTGACATAGGCGCTGCGGCAGTTGCCAGGGTTTGGGCCGTGTGACGCTAATCAGTTTGCCCACCGCCGATAGCCGCTTGGCCAATTTAGTCGGCGCAGACCAGTTGCTTACGGTCAGTATAAGCACGCCTGTCGGCGAGGGATTATCGAAATACTTCTCGAGTAACTGACGGTTCTCGGATACAAAATCATCCGCACCTCTTACAACAACGACTCTTCTTGCGGTCAAAAACGGCAGCGTCCGCAGCTCATCCAGCACCTCGGGCACTGACGCCTCATCGCCGTCCACATCAAAAAGCCCCGTCACTCTTTGTGATGGCTCTAAAAGCTCTTCCAGAAGCTTTCTACACTCGGCGTTGACTATAGACTCTTCCTTCCCTGCGATTACATAAATCGGCTTCTGAACCAAAATTTCCTCCTTCTTGGTGCCGGATTTTTGCCACAAAGTCACCAAGACACAAAGAACCTATGTCTTTTTTATTTAACTCTAAAGTCCCTTGGTGCCTTTGTGTCTTCGTGGCTGAATTTCTTGTATGCTGGCACACCGGGGCTGCCTCCTATTTCCCCTTTCGTTTCTTCCCGCCTTTCTCTCTCTTTTTCTTTGCCTTCGGCTTACTCTCCGGCTCGTCCTCAACCTCTTCTTCCAGCTCTTCCGATTCAATATCGACCTCGTCCTCGGACTCCGGAGGTTGCGTCTTTGCCTTTTCCTTACCGTTTGCCTCTTGCGGTTCCTCTTTTTCTTCCGCAACAATCTTTTCTACAGCCACCAGTTTGTCGCCCGGCTTCAGTTTTATCAGCCGCACGCCCTGTGTATTGCGCCCGATTGAGCGAATCTCACTTAGCCCCGTGCGGATAACCATTCCCTGTGCCGTCATCAACAGCAAATCATCACCGCTCTGCACCGACTCCAGCGCCACCACCTTACCGTTACGCGTAGTCGTCTTTATATTCTTGAGGCCGACTCCGCCTCGTCCCTGTGGCCGGTAATTCTCGATGCCTGTCCGCTTGCCGTACCCATTCTCGCATACCGTAAATAGCGCCGCCTTCTCCTGGGCAATCACCATCCCGACTACAGCATCCCCCGTCCGCAGCTTTATCCCGCGCACACCACGCGAGGCACGACCCATCGACCGGACCGCCCCCTCATCAAACCGTATTGTCATCCCGTCCCGCGTGCCTAAGATGATATGGTCCTTGCCCGTCGTCATCGATACACCAATCAAGTCATCGTTAGGGTCGAGATTGATTGCGATGACACCGGTCGCCCGCGGATTGCTGTATGCCGACAGTCTGGTCTTCTTCACAACTCCCTTCCTCGTCGCCATAACAAGCTGATGGCTCTTCCCTTCCTCTCCGCCCTCGTCATCGAAGCTGCTCACATTTATTATTGAAGCAATCTGCTGGTCACCCAGGTTCAGCAGGTTAACGATATTTCTGCCCTTGCTCTGCCGTGACATACTTGGAACATCATAGACCCTAAGCCAGTAGCACCTGCCTCGATTGGTAAATATCAATAGATAATCGTGCGTTGACGCCACAAACAGATGCTTTATAAAGTCTCCCTCTTTCGTCTCTGAGCCGATGATGCCTCTGCCGCCCCGGCCCTGCCTGCGGTATGTATCTATCGGCATTCGCTTGACATATCCATCGTGACTTACCGTAACGATAACTTCTTCCTCGGCAATCAAATCCTCGACATCAAGCTGTTCGGCTTTGGCGGCGATTTCTGTCCGCCTTTCGTCACGGTATTTCTCCTTTATTTCGTAGATGTCTTCGCGAATAACATCCAGCAAAATCCTTTCGCTCGCCAGTATCGCCTCGTATCCCTCTATCTGCTCGGTAACCTCGGTATATTCCTTGGCGAGCTTTTCCATCTCCAGGCCTGTCAGCCTTTGCAGCTGCATCGTCAAAATCGCATCCGCCTGCGGACCGGTCAGGAAATGTTTGGACTTGCCTTTCTCTTTGACAAATTGCTTCGGCAGGAGCTTTCGAAGTGTAGCAGACTCCGCCAAATGCAGCGGCTTTTGCATCAGATTCCATTTCGCCGTCGGGGCATCGGGTGATTTCTTTATAAGGTCGATAATTTCATCGATGTCACTGACAGCTAAGATGAGACCTTCGAGAATATGGGCTCTGTTTCTGCACCTTCCCAACAGGAATGTGCTTCGCCTGCGGATGACCACCTTACGATGCTCGATGAAGCAATCGAGCATCTGCCTTATATTAAGGGTCTCAGGCCTATTATTAACCAGCGCAATATTGGCAATAGCGAAGGTGGTCTGCAGAGGAGTGTAACGGTAGAGTTTATTGAGCGCAATTTCAGCATCGGCATCCTTTTTTAGCTCCACAACAATCCGCAATCCGTGGCGGTCTGACTCATCCCGCACATCCGCAATTTCCGCAATCGTATCATCATGGACACACTCGGCAATCTTGGAGACAATCGCTGTCTTGATGACCATATAGGGTATTTCGGTTATTACGATTCTGTCTTTGCCTTTTTTGGTCGTTTCAACCTCCGCTTTGCCCCGGACCGTCAGATGTCCCTTGCCGGTAGTGTAAGCATCCACAATGCCCTTTCTGCCGCAGATGATTCCGCCGGTCGGAAAGTCCGGACCGGGCAGGACCTTCATAATGTCCTTGAACCCGCAGTTGGGGTCTTCAATGACTATTAGCAGCGCATCACAAACCTCGACAATATTGTGCGGCGGGATGTTAGTAGCCATTCCAACGGCAATCCCCGTCGAGCCGTTGACTAATAGGTTCGGGAACTTGGAAGGCAGCACAGTCGGCTCCATACGGGTCTCATCGTAGTTCGGCACAAAATCGACGGTGTCATACTCAATATCTTCGAGTATATGCATAGCCGGCGAAGCTATTCTCGCCTCGGTATATCTCATAGCCGCCGGCGGGTCGGCGTCTATACTGCCGAAATTGCCCTGCGGGTCAATCAGCGTATAGCGCATATTCCAGTCCTGGCCCATACGCACCAGCGTCCCGTATGTCGCCTGGTCGCCGTGCGGATGGTAGTTGCCGCTGGTATCGCCGACAATCTTGGCGCATTTGCGGTGCTTGCTTCGCGGCCCAAGATTCAAATCATTCATCGCTGCCAGTATTCGTCTTTGCGAAGGTTTCAAACCGTCGCGGACGTCCGGCAGGGCACGCGAAACAATCACGCTCATCGCGTAGTTAAGGTATGAATTCTTAAGCTCATCGAGGATACGCATATCCTCGAAACGCTCCTGTGGCTTCTCAATTTCCTTCATAAGCTCTTACCCATACTGAATTTTAGTTTTACCACAGAGCATGCTGAGGTCGCAGAGTTATTTTCTTTAACTTCCTCTCTGCGTTCTTTGCGTTCTCGGCGGTTAATTCTTAAAATTTTGTATGCAAATAGATTAACCCCGGGCAGGCAAAAAGTCAATAAATTGGGAATATTAAATGATGCCTAAAACTAAGAAAAAATTAGCCACAAAGACACAAGGTCACAACTTGCCACGAAGGCATCCCCGCTTTCGCGGGGACAAGCTCGCCCCTGCGAAGGCAGGGGTCACAAAGAAATTGTAAATTAAAAAAACTTGGTGTTTTGGTGTCTTTGTGTCTTGGTGGCGGAAGGATTAGTGTCTTGGTGCCTTGTGGTTCGACGTTGCTCACCATCCTGAGCTTGTCGAAGGAGTGGCAAAGAATAAAAAAAGGCCGCAGGTCCTGATTAAATTGGCTCTCACAGCCCTCCTTCTGACTTCGCTCTTCTAACTTCGCATTTACTACTTCTTCACGCCCTGCGTTTCCTCATCAACGCTATGCTACCCAGACCCAGCAGGATAATGCTGCACGGTTCGGGAATGGGAGTGCCGGTCAGCTCAAGATTATCAAATATGAACCTGCCGTTTCCCAAAAATTCCATATCCTCCACACGAAACTCGACAATCGGCTGTCCTTCAATCGCCGATAAGAATGACAAATCGTAACTGAAACTATGCCACGCATCATCGGCAATGATGGGCCAATCAGCCAATATGTCTGACCAGACCGTCGCCCCTCCGACTCTGTAATGCAGGTCAAAGCTCGGCGTTTGCTCTGACCTATAATCCCACCTGATTGAAATATCTTCCCAGCCGGTTGTATCAATCGTCAAAATCCACTCGGCATCCGGACCCGTAACCCTGATATCGTCCCACGCTCCCGCTTGGCCTGCATCGTGATGAACCCCCGCTGCATCAACGTATGCCACCCCATTCTTGCCATTAGTATCTTTCTCCCCGCCCGACAAAACTAAAGTCGGCACCCCAACCACATTCTCAGCCGTCACGTTTTCTGTATAATAAGCCGAACTCGGCCCGAAATCCCAGATGGCCATCAAAGCCGCGATAGAGGGGCTGCTGAAAGCCGCCAAAAATATCAGGGCAAGCAAAACTATCACTTTTTTCATTTTCCACCTCCTACTTTTTTCTTCCTTTCCGCCAGACACACCGGCTGATTATTTGAGGCCTCTTTATATATCTTACCCTTCGTTTTCACCCTAAAAAAGACCAATTTTATAGGAGCTTACCATAAAGCAAAAAACGCCTTTTTTCCTACTGATATTTGAGTTACAGAATATCAGATAAGACCAAAGATGTCAAGAACATTATGAGACTTTCTTGAGATAGGAAGGTAACATTAAATGACGACTTAAACCAAGAAAAAACTAGCCACAAAGCCACAAAGAAAAATGAAAGTTAAAAAATATAATACCAATTGCATTTAATAATAGCGTCTCACTGTCATTGCGAGGCCACCTAAGGTGGCCGTGGCAATCTCAAAAACAAACGGTAAAGAGATTGCTTCGCTCCGCTCGCAATGACATCCATCAGCGCAGTAAATAAACACAATTGGTATAAGTGAGTTTTAGTGTCTTGGTGCCTTGGTGGCAAAGAATAAAAAAGGGCCGCAAGTTCCGATTAAATCGGTCCTCACAGCCCATTGATTGTCATTCGCTTCCCGCAATATTCATCCCGTTAGAAAGCTCGTTTTTCTAACGGGACGCTCGACGCAACACGAAATACGATTCACTGCGCCAGTTTCGAGACGAACCGATAGTCCCCCGAACCTACGGCAAACACTGCCTTGCCGTTATCCATTTGCAGGAACCGCACCCCTTTTGCTTTGGTCGACGGCAGACCGCCTTCGGTAACACTCTCAGCATCCTTGGCTGGAACATATACCATTGCCATTGTGTTTGTAGGAATCGTTACATCCAGCGTAAACTCACCGTCTTTGAGCTTCCAGTCGCTGACAATCTCGCCGTAGATGGATTTGTAGCTCGCCTTGGCATAATTGAACCCGCCGCCTGGCTTCGGCTCAATACGTATCTGCTTGTAGCCCGGACCGTCCGTATCAATGCCTGCAACGGTTCCAAAGAGCCACCGGCCTACGGAGCCGAAAGCGTAATGGTTGAACGAGTTCATACCAGGGTCCTGGAAACCCTTCTCCTCTGTCCAGCCGTCCCAGCGCTCCCAGATTGTGGTGGCACCGTTCTTGATACTGTAACCCCAGCTCGGGAACGTGTCCTGATTCAATAATCGATACGCTACATCCAGATTTCCTGTCTCGGTAAGCGTCGGCAGCAAATAACTTAACCCCACAAACCCGGTCGAGAGGTGCCAGCCTCTTTTTCTGACATCCTCAACCAGATAGTCAGTCGCACGCTGGCGTTTTTCCTTCGGCAGCAAATCAAAATAGAGACTCAGACAATAGCACGTCTGCGTCTCGCCTTTGATTCGCGCATCATCCGAGACATAGGCTTTATTGAATGCCTGCTTTATCTGCTCAAAAAGTTCCTGGTATTTTTTCGCGTCTTCATTCTTGCCGATAGCAGCAGCCATTTCAGACACCAACCGTGTGCTGTAGGCAAAATAGGCCGTTGCAATCACGTCCTTAGGGGTGTCCGAGCCGATGGAAACCCAGTCGCCATAGCCGTAAGCCGGTCGCAGCAGGTTATTGCTGTTCTTTTGCAGGTAGCCGAGCCACTTTTTCATCGACTCGTAGTGCTTCTCAATGACCCGCTTGTCGCCATAGACCTGGTAAATTGTCCACGGGCATATAACGCCGGCATCGCCCCAGGCAGGCACACCACCGCCCGTAGCAACCTTGTGCGGAGCGACATCAGGAAATGCTCCTTCCTTGCTCTGAGCATCCTCGAGGTCAACCAGCCACTTTGTGAAAAACGCCGCTACATCCATATTGTATGTCGCCGTGCGGATGAAAATTTGCGCATCGCCCGTCCAGCCCAGCCGCTCATCTCGCTGCGGACAGTCGGTCGGTATCTCGATAAAGTTACTCCGCTGACCCCAGATTATATTGCTATAAAGCTGATTTACCGTATGGTTGGAGCACTCAAAAGAGCCGACCGGCGGCGTGTTTGAATTAACCACAACTCCGGTAATCGCATCCATTGGCGGCCGCACGGGATAGCCGGCTACCTCCACGTATCGGAATCCGTGATAGGTGAACCGCGGCTCCCAAATCTCTTCGCCCCTGCCCGCAGTGATGTATGTATCGGTGCAACGTGCCTCACGAAGATTTGTGGTGTAAACCATGCCGTCGGGGTTGAGCATTTCCGCGAAGCGCAGCACCAGCTTCGTCCCGGCCTTTGCTTTAACCTTCAGCCGAGCCCAGCCGGCAAAGTTCTGGCCCATATCAAAAACATACACGCCCTTTTGCGGCTCGGTCAGTTTCTTCGACTTGATTTCCAGAATCTTTTGCACAGTCACGCCGGGATAAGACTGAAGCTGGCCCGCCAGGTGTGTGGCGGGCTGGCCCTGCACCTTATCGGTAACGGCCGCAGCGTGCCATTTGGAATCGTCAAAACCATCCTGGGCCCAGCCGGCCATCTCCCTGCGGGCATCGTATGTCTCACCCATCAGAAAATCCGCCTCAAGATGCGGGCCGTATGTGGCTTTCCATGAGCCGTCCGTAACGACCGTCTGCACACTGCCGTCGGCGCACTCGATTTCAAGTTGCACGAACAGCCGCGGCTCGCTGCCGTAGTGCTCTCTTTTTTTACCAAAACCGATGTAGCCCGCATACCACCCGTCGGCAAGAATCGCTCCGATGGCGTTACCGCCCTGCTTAATCATGTCGGTAACATCATAAGTCTGGTAGTACACCCGCTTCATATAATCCGTCCAGCCGGGTGTGAAGTAGTCCGCGCCCACGCGGTTGCCGTTGATATGCAGCTCATAAAGACCCAGGGCCGAGGCATAAACCACCGCACGCTTTATGGGCTTATCAACTGAAAATGCCTTACGCAGATAAGGCGGGGGAGGTAAGACCGGCATACCTGCCTCCGCCTTCTCCCAAGGCCCTTTACCATACTGCACAGTCTCCTTGGCATTCACCCAGCTACCATCATTAAAATCCGCGACCTTCCAATTCTCCTGCTCTTTGTCGGACGCCTTCCACGAACGGTCTATCAGAATGGCCATTGCCTCGCCTGCTTCAAACTCAACCAGCAGCTTGCCGGCAAGTCCCGCCGGAGTGGGAGCGTCACCCTGGTTGGTCGCAGCAATCGCCAGAGAATTTATCCCCTCGGTAAGCTTGCCTGTTATATCGAGCACCCGACCGGGTGACCACCCCGCAACCTTTCCCACATCCTGACCATTCACAAAAACTGTCGCCTCATTATCTGCCAGCAGTCTAAAAGATGCCCGTTTGACTTTTCCTTTTACTGCTGATTCTGCTGCGATATCAACCTTTTGCCGGAAATACCGTGTCCCTATCGGAGCACTTTTCTCCGGCTCACCCTCAGGAAACCACACCCAACTGCACTTCTCAATGCTCAACACGTCGGATTTTTCTTCTTTATCGGCCGCCGGCGCATCGGAACCTATCCATTTTGCTTGCTGGTCCTGCGGCGAGAGCAGGCCCACCGTCCACATAGCCGGCTCACTCCACGCTGATGCGCTACCGTTCTTATCCCATACCCTTACTTTCCAGTAGCATTGCATACGCGACTTCAGAGGTTTGCCATAGTACACGACCTGATTGCTCTGGTCAGAGCGGACCCTGCCGCTATCCCAAAGGTCGCCGAGGTTTCTGTTGAGGTTTTCCTTACTGCTGGCTACCAAAATCTGGTAGGCGCTTTGCATCCGGCCGCGATTGCTCGATTCCATAACCCAGCTCAGCCGCGGCTTAAGAACGTCTATACCGAGGGGATTAACGCGGTATTCACAGCGTAACTCTTTCGTCGTAAGGCCGCTATCCGTCCAGACAGTGCAACCACCTAAAACCAGCACCATCCCAGCCAATAGAATTGTTACCGAGTGTCTCATTTTATTAACCTCCACATTTACGAATCTGCACACCAAATCATTTTTTCGGTAGGCAAATCCCGTCAAGGACCACCGGCACAATACGGTATTTTTCCGGCAAGCAATCACCGATTTTTGTTTGAGCCGCCGTAGATAAACCGCATTCCCCCAACGTTGGGAATAACAGCAAATCGAGACCCGGCAAATGGCCTGAATCCGCTGGGCCAATAGACAAACATCGCCTTGCCCACCAGGTAATCACGTGGGACGATACCCTTGGGGTAGGACTGACCCCAATTTGCTTTACCGTCTTTACCCCACCACCTGCAGTCCTCACTATTGGGACTATTGTCACCTAACACGAAAAATCCGTCTTCCGGCAGGGTAAATGGGTTGCCTTCCGTCGCCCTGCCGGCCTCACCGGTTCGGGGATTTCTTCCTCCTGTGTAGTGGATGTCCCTGAAAATAGTCGCATGGCAGAGAGTCAGTTTGCCCGAGCCAAAAATCTCTGCCTGCGGTGCGGCTGTGTTGCTGCGGTCTATAGCGTCGGGCGTCCGCCCCAAGTCATAACTTATCTTCTCGCTGCCGAATTGAAAAGTCAATTGGCGGTCAACGTTGGCAAATTGAACCAGAGTAAGCTTGTTCATTGCTGGGGGAGTAATCAGCTTGCTATCCAATATCGTTTCATGGTCTTCCGATACTTCTGCTATGACCATTTCGCCTCTCAGGTCCACCCAGGCTTTATAATTAGCTCCATACTTGCTTAAGCCTATTCCAACGCGGCCTTGCGGCCCAGATAATCGGGCGTAAAAACGCATCATAAGGTCGCTGCAGGCCGGCATTCGATTGTATCCGCCAATCTCATTGTAAGCGTAGGCGGTCTTGAAATCATTAGCGGACGGGCCTCCGTAAACCAAAGCACTTATTTCGCCTGGAGGGCAGTCCAGATGGAATTCAGTGGGGTTATTCTTGTCGATTTCCCATTTGGACTCGGCAAAGTTAAACGGGGGACGCCATCTGTGCCCGTTAAAGTAGCGTTCGTTTGGCTCAACCGGCTGATAGTCGTTGTCATACACCGGCATCCATAGCTCATTCTGGACGTGGGGGGGTTTTCGGGCGATTTCTCCGTTAATATAGATGTCACCATCTATTATTTCCAACTTTTCCCCCGGAAGTGCAATCAGGCGCTTGATGTAGTTCTCCAAAGGGTTCAGCGGATTCTTGAACACTATTACGTCCCACCGCTTGGGCTCGAAGAACTGATAAATGCACTTTAGGACAAGTATTCTATCCCCGTTTGCTACCGGCCACTTTGCCTCACCTGGTGAATAATGACCACAGCTCGGGCAGCGAGTAGAGTATAATCTGTCACCGCCGGCAGGAATTGTGTCCTGCATGTCGGTGACATAGCCATACTCGTATTTGTATCCGCATTGTCGGCATCGCAGCCGAAAATGAGCGCCTTTCAGAGTATCAGCCATACTGCCGGTGGGTATGCGGAACGCCTCCATTACAAAGGCGCGAAAGACAAATGCCAATATAAAGGCTGTTATCAGCCATTCAAAAGTGTTCGCAACTTCAGCGGCTCTATCCTTCCTTTTTCTATAGGCCTCGTCGGAGCCGGCCTTTTCGGTCTTGCTAAGGGACATAAGTGCCAAGCATCCTCCAAGGTAAGCTCCATTGCGCTACGTCAAAAAAATTCAACGCCAACATTGCAAACTATTACTCACAACAACAAAAAATAGTTCCGAAATATACCTACAGACTCACCCTAAACCAGATGGGCATTTATAAGAACCCTAAATTATGCAGATAAACCTCTGGCCGGTCAATAAACTATTTCGTCATCGAGGACACTTGCGGATAATCGCTGGTCAAAGATAGCTGGCAGCGCCACAAATAAAGACTATCAAAAATCTCATAGAAGCCGCCGGCACAAAGCTCTTATACCTTGATGTGGAGATGGCCCATACTAATAACGATACGTAAGCCGATTCCACGTCCGCGTCGGCAGGATTAAAACAAAGGCCCTCTTTACTTAACGTCTTGTCAACAAGAGGCTTATAGATAGCCCCTTTACTTAAAGCTTGCTTGTCATCCGGATTCCAATTTTGGTGCCAAGCTGCTGGTTTTAAGGCAAGCTCTGGAGCAGCCGATAGAGTGCGGGCGGAGTTACTTGTTTCATCTGCTCCCCCGGCTAAGTTAGATTATTACTGAATCTTAAAAATTTTGGGTAAAAATCTCTTGCTTGATAGAAGTCTTTGCTGTATAGTAGGTTGCAGTGCTTTTAAGGATTTTTCTTTTGCGGTTAGCTTTGCGGCAAGCAAGACACCGCTCAAAAGTAGTTTATCGGTGAGAATATTTATCGAGGACCGTGATGAGTTGCTGGATAACTTATGGATGCCATCTGTTAGACAGCAGCTTTTTAATATAAGCGAAATCCAGTTTCCCAATTACTCTTTCCCGAAACGAGGTAACCTATGGCAACAGTCACAAAGAAAGAACTTATTGACAGGATTGCAGAACGCACACAAGCAAAAAGAGTGATAGTTAAACGCATCATTCAATCGTTCCTCGACGAGGTAGTTCGGGAACTGTGTGAGAAGAATAACCGTTTGGAATTCCGCGACTTTGGTGTCTTCGAGACCAGAACAAGGGCCGCAAGAACTGCGCAGAATCCCAAAACCCTCGAACGTGTTGAAGTCCCTGCGAAGCGGACGGTTAAATTCAAAATGGGCCGGCTGATGAGAGAAAATCTTTACGCTACTGCTGCAAAGTCAGCAGAGACAAAATAGCTGTTTTCAACCAAAAATCGCAGTCCACAACGCAGCAGTTTCCTAATGGAAACTATCGCTGATAGAACGGTGTGGCTGCTGCAAAAATGGTTGGTCGTATTAGTGGTAGTTGTCTAAAAGGAGCGTTTTATGTCAGACGGTAGGGTCAAGTGGTTCAACCCCAAAAAGGGTTACGGATTCATCGCTGCCGACGATGGCCGCGATGTCTTCGTCCACTACGCAAGTATTACAGGCAAAGGGTACAAAAGCCTCGCTGAAGGCGACCCGGTCAGCTTTGATGTCGTCGAGGGTGAGAAGGGTCCAAGGGCTGAGAACGTAGTGCAAAAAGCAACACCGAATGTCAAAACAGAGTCGTAACTCTACTTCTCTTTTCAAGCCTTAGGAGAGAAAATTAACAAATCTGGTTTTTCTCATTCAGTGATTGCCTAACTTTACCTTGAAGAAGGAGCGACAGTAGCGGCATCTGGTTATGTGCTTCCTCTGATGCATTAGCTAAACACCAGGAGGATTTGCTGCTTCACAACCACTATGCCGGTGGTATAATTACAATATATGATTGCCACACAGTATCAATCCGCTCTGGACTGTAACGTGCTTGTGCTCAACAAGCATTATATGGCCATCCGCATCGTGGGGGCCAGGCGTGCGTTTTCCCTATTGTTTCGGCAGCTTGCCGAGGTGGTTTCTTTTGAGGAAGGCAGATATTCCAACTATGACTTCCAGAGCTGGTGCGAGGTAAGCCAGTTCCGTCGCCAATTTGAGCCGGATGGACACGACTGGGTCTCCACCGTGAACTTTTATATTGCGGTGCCGCGGATTATTCGGCTGTTATTTTATGACCGTCTGCCGCAAAACGATGTCAAATTCAATCGCCGAAACATCTTTGCCCGCGACAAAAATAGATGCCAGTATTGCGGCAAACGCTATCCAACTAATGAACTATCTCTCGACCACGTTGTCCCCAAAAGTATGGGCGGCAAATCAGTCTGGGAAAATGTCGTCTGCGCCTGCACCGACTGCAACGTCAAAAAAGGAGGCCGAACCCCAAAAGAGGCCCGATTGACACTGGTTCAGAAACCCATAAAGCCCAGGCACAATCCCTTCGTCCACATCCATCTCGGCCAGTCCCGCTACCGAAGCTGGCAGCAATTCCTCGACCACGCCTACTGGTCCGTCGAGCTAAAATAACCTCTACGAGTATCGAGGTTTATCCGCCAGAGGCGGAATCAAGTATCGAGTCTGCCAAAGACGGATTTGAAATAACTCTTTATCCACTCCCAGTGCAGGATGATGTGCACAATCATCAGGAAAACAAAAAGAAGTGCTAAATAAAAATGAATCGTCCCCCATTTGTGCCGGGTCATTGACCACAATTCTTTAATCTGTTCTGTGCCGCGGCCTCCGCGAAAACCACGGCCGTAACCACCGCTGCCGGGCGGCAGAATGAACTTCATAATAAAGCCGGTACAAGCCAGACACAGAAGGTCAATGAAGCTGACTACATCAACGATAAAATTTACCGTCCCGCGTTTTATCATAAGAGCGCCAACAAAATACCTGATGTCATTGCGATCCAGCCGCAGGATGGCGCGGCAATCTCTGTCCTTAAAGCACGAGAGCCCATTTTGGTAAAAGGTAAAGAATTTTCGCATAACTTCGCCTATGTGTCAACCCCGTTAGAAATCCGTAACCTAATGTAATATGATTCGAAAATAGAAAATTTCTAATGGGGTAAAGCAAAAGCCACGCAAGGAAAAAAGATGAGGTAAGGGGTTGAGCGGCTAACAACTAACGACTGTCCGCCGAAGGCGGACTATCGACTAACGACTAAAAGATAAGACCTCGCCAAACACGGGGTTAACTAATCGCTGTCTTTGTCGGTCTCCGCTCCGGTGAAGGCCGGCTTTGGACCTTTGAACTCGGTTACCTTGTAAGCGTCCTGCTCCTGCTGCGACATAACCGGCTGCTTGATAATCCAGGTAGTAATGAAGACGACCAGTTCGCTGTTAACCGTTTCCTCGCTTTCGGACCTAAATAGATTTCCAAAAACCGGCAGGTCACCAAGTAGCGGCACCTTACGGACATCCTGTGTAGTTTCCTTTTTTCGCAGGCCGCCCAGAACCACCGTCTGGCCATTTTTGATTAGCAGTTTTGTGTCAGCCGTGCGTTTGTCAACCACCGGTATAGGATAACGAGCACCCGCACCGGTAGTCGTGATGATGACTTCACTGGTTTTAACACTAAACTCAGGTTTCAGTTGCAGCCGAATCATTTCATCGCGGGCGGCCAAATGCGGCGTAACCTCAAGCTTAACGCCGACCTCTTTGAATTCAGTGGTTCCCATAGAGCCGCCCATAGCCGACTCCGTAAGCCGCTGGTATGGTATCTCAGAAGTAATATCTATGGTGGCTTTTTCATTATCGAGCACTAAGATTCGTGGGTTTGCAAGCAGCTTGGCGCCAACTTGCTTTTGCAGGATGCTCAGTGCGAGGTCTATATCTACCGCATCATTGAGAACGCCAAAGCGCAGCGCCCCACCTTCTTCTTTGCTAAACCCGCCGCCCATAAAGGGCGAACTCTTCCTGAATGGCATCTGGTTTCCCGTCGCATCTGTCAACCAGCTCTTGGATGCATCTTTGGTTATCTCTTTTGTATCGGTGATTCCATAGCCTGTCGTTTCGGGTTTCTGCGTCGTTTTTGTCGCGGTAACAGTTCCATCGTTTGTTGGATCTACGGTATCCACAGTTTCAGTTATGGTTCGTTCATACGTATCGGTTGGACTGGTTGTAGTATCAGTTTTTTTATACGTGTCTTTGTCTGTAATGGTCGTGATAGGTGTATTGCGTCCTATATGCCAGTCCGTGCCTATATCGAAGTTTTCTTTGCTGGTTATATCATAGATTCTCACCTCGACTAATATCTGCGGCGTCATACGGTCGATTTTCTCGATGAAGGTGGTAATTTCTCTGATTTTGCTCTCGGTATCGGTAACAATTATATGGCTGGTGCCTTCGATGGAGGAGACCGTTCCCTGCTTTGACTTGAACTTATCTAATGCCTTTACCACTTCCTTGACATCTGCATAGACAATCTCGTATGTCTTAGTCTGAACGAGCTCGGGCTTCTCGGTTTTTTCCGCAGCCGTTATCACCCTTATCATATTTTCGCTCATTACGTATGAATAGGCGTGGGCGGCAAGGATTTGATTCAGCGCCTCCTCAAGCGGAACATCTCTAAGCGTAACGGTCACTGCCCCTGTAACGGCAGGACTTATGATAACGTCAACATCTGCCTGCTCAGCCATTAGTCTTATTACGTCCTCGATAGGCGTGTTCCGGAAGTCCAAACTTACTCTCTTTTGCATCCGCTGCTCGAACGGCGCTCTCTCCGGCGGCTTATTAGCATCATTAGCATCGCCGGCGATAGCGGCAGGGCAGATTATGCAAACAATAGTAACCAGTGTCAGAAACTTTAACACCCAATATTTTTTCGCACAAGCTCTCATAATACTTCCTCTTGCCACCAAGGCACTAAGACACTAAGTTTTTTAACTCATAAATTCTTTGTGACTTTGTGTCTTCGTGGCTGATTTCAAATTCGGTCCCTTTTTTATGGCTCAACGTTTTGTTCCCATTTTTTTCCGTCCATTTCGAATTCGACGCTGCCTTTATTTATCTTTATGACGGTTGCACCGGATGATACCTTTTCACCCTCGTGGACTATTTGCGTTCCGATAATGGCGGAGGGATTGTCCCCACTATAAAGAATACCTTTTACAACAAGCTTCTGGGGTTTTACAGTTTCAACTTCCTTAATTTCAGGCACGGTTTTCTCCGGAACAACTGCCGACGCGGCCGGCTGCATAGGGTCACGAAGCGTCTCCGGATAAGGCGGCGGAATCTCCCATTTAATTTCCGTTTCCGTGCTGGCACCGGCAACAGTCGTTGGCAGTTTGGCTTGAGTGTCTTTTGGAACCTTCTTCGGTGGTAGCAACAGTGGACCGACCACAAAAATAAAAACCACAATAAGTACCGGCACCAGCACCAGCATCACTTTTTGCCTTGTTCCGCTGGCGCCTGGTTTTGGTGTGATGAGCTTATTTTTTATCTGCTGCCACAGGCTGGGACCGGTGGCTTTTCCAGCAATATTAGCCTTATGTTGGCTGACCGGAGCGTCCCGCGGCAACGGCTGACCAGCTTCATAAGGTCTCGAAGTCCCAGGCACCCGGGTCTGGAAAGGCGGCGGCAGCGGCTTTTCCGGAATACCGCCGGGCTGGTCCGGCAATGGCACGCCAGAGGCAGGAGGCGGTGGCTGGAGGCCGCCAGGTTGCGGCAGCGGCACCCCCTCGAATATCGAGGAGATTCTCTTGTGCAATCCTGACTTTTTCTTTTTATCCTCTGCCATTGTTAGTCTCCTGGACCAAAGCCGTGCCGACCCCGACCTGTAGGGGCTGGCCAGCAGCTCTGCCGTTGATTATCTCTTCAGCCAGGGCCTTGTATTCCGCGGATCCTTTGCTTTCCGGGTCATAAGTCAAGACCGGCTGGCCGGCACTCGGCGCCTCAGCTAATTTCACGTTTCGGTGAATAACCGTATCGAACACCAAATCGCTGAAGAACTCTCGCATCTGCTGCTGCACCTGTCTGCTTAATGTTGTGTTGGTTTCGACAAACGTAAGCAGCACGCCGAGAGTCCGTAGCTGCTGATTGAACCGCTGCTTAACAATATCTACGGTCTCAAGCAACTGTTTCAAGCCCTCAAGAGCATAGTATTGTGTCTGGACGGGTATTATGACATCCGTGCTGGCCACCAGTGCGTTCAGCGTCAGCAAGCTAAGTGACGGGGAGCAATCAATAACGCATATATCGTAATTACCACCGACATTTTTAAGCCGCTCATTGAGGATATATTCCCTGCCGAAGAGCACCGCCAGCTCAAACTCCGCACCGGAAAGCAGAATGTTGCTTGGAACCAAATAAAGTCGTTCGACGCTGGTACCCACTATTATGTTAGAGATTGGCAGTTGCCTGCGAGAGACCGGAATTTGAGCATTGGTAATGGCATCGTAAATAGTTTTCTCCAGCTCGTCAGGTTCGTAGCCCAGCCCTAAAGTCGCGTGTGCCTGCGGGTCGAGGTCAATCAGCAGGACCTGCTTTCCTAATGCGGCAAAAGCTGCCGCAAGATTTACGGCGGTAGTTGTTTTGCCGCAGCCGCCTTTCTGATTTGCTATCGCTATTGTTCTCATTTTTATCCCGTAAACTTGCCCCCGCTCCTGTCCCGGCACGACGGGACGCGGGGATCAGGGCCTTTAATTATCCTGGCTTACTTCTTCTTTTTGCGATTCGTTATTGCCTATTTCTTCAACCAGAGCCCGATATTCCTCAGCTCCCTTACTATCGGAGGCGTATGTCAAGACGGATTGTCCCGCACTTGGCGCTTCAGCCAACCTTATGTTTTTGTGAATAACCGTATTAAATACCAGCTCGCCGAAAAACTCTCTCGTTTGCTGCTGCACCTGTCTGCTGAGAGTTGTCCTCTCCTCGACAAAAGTAAGTAACAGCCCCAGAATTTTCACGTAGCAGGGGTAGAATCGCTCTCGGATGATGCTGACGGTTTCGAGCAACTGTTTGAGGCCCTCCATTGCGTAGTAATGCGCCTGAACAGGGACAATGACATCGGTGCTTGCAACAAGTGCATTGAGGGTCAACATACCCAGCGAGGGCGGGCAGTCGATGACGCACACATCATATTCGTCCTTTACGGCATTAAGCTTCTCACTGAGGACGAATTCTCTTCCGAATACGAGTGTCAATTCAAGCTCAGCACCTGCAAGCAAGATATTGCTGGGAGCTATACTGAGCCGTTCGTGGCTTGTGCTCTTTATAACGCTGGAGACAGGAGTTTGAACGTTGGTAAGAACATCGTAAATAGTGGCGGTCAGCTTGTCGGGGTTGTAACCCAGTCCCAGAGTTGTATGTCCCTGCGGGTCGAGGTCAACTACCAGTGTCCTTTTGCCCTTTTCAGCAAAAGCAGCAGCGAGATTTACTGAGGTGGTTGTTTTGCCGCAGCCGCCTTTTTGATTTGCAATGGTGATTATTCTCATTTTTATACCAAAAAAAGTGCGTCGTGAGCTTACGGACGTTTTTAAAGTTCCTGCTCCTGCTGTTTTTTGACAAACATTGCCACACTCAGAGTCGCCTGACAGCCGGATTCCTCCTGCCTTGAGCGGCCTATCGCGAAGCTATCCACAAAAATGACGGGGTGATGTCTCTCCAGGGCATTCAGGAAAGTGGCAAACTGATTGAACCCGGCAGTGAAACTTATCTCAATACGGCTCTCGCAAATGTATTCACAATTAGGTATTGGCGATACTGCACCCGTGTCCTTACTTTTAATGCTAAATGCAGTAACTTTTTTATCGCCGGCAATCTGACTTATATCAAATGTCAGGTTAGCCGAGTCCTCGAAATCGATGACAAAGTCATTCAACCTGCCTCGTAAACGCTCAATTTCCTCCTTTGCCCGGATTTTGTTTTCTTCCTGGGCAACTTTTGTTATGGACTCGTGCCTCTGCCGTCTGTCCGATAGCTTGTTCTCAATCAGCTTTTTGCTGCTATACTGCGGTGCCAGGAAAAGTAAGTAACCAAAGAAAAAAACCGTAAAGCACCCTGCCCATATTAGAGCTACAGTCGAAAAGTATTTTTTATAAGCTTTCATAAAAAACCTGCTACAAGCCGGGCTTAAAGACACAATCTATCTGATAAATGACGATATCCTGGCCCTCGAGCTTGCCGGACTCTTGCGAGACAGTGATGTTTTCGAGCTTCGGGCCGAGGAATTCTGAAGAGCGAAGACGGGCCCGAAAATCCCTGACCACTTCGTCGCTGTCGGATTGCGGGCTTGCGCAAACGCTCATACGCAATGTCCTTACAGGGACATCAACATCAGTTGTTTTCGTGGAGTCGCCTTTTTGGGGAATTTTTTTCCTTATAAAATGCTGTTTCGCTTCCAGGGCAGTCAACGCCACCGAATCCGGCATATTCTCTACCACTGTGGCCAGGACAGGCGACCATTGAGTATATCTGCCGATGGCGGACTTAACTTCCGACAGGCAGCTACTGTAAACGGCCCTATCTTTCTCGAACGATTCCTGCAGCTTTACAAGTTCAGAGAATTTGCCGATTTCGGTTTCCAACATGGCTATTTTCTGTTTTTCTACCGATATGATGATTTTGTTGCGCAGATAAACGCCCAACATTACCATCGCGATAATAACGGGGACTGCAACGGCTACCGCGCTGATAACTATGCCCGTGGGTCTGCTCTTCATTGGAAGGCCCTGTCCTTTTAATAAATCTATCGTGAACATATCAGATCGACCTCATAGCAAGGCCACAGGCCACCACCATTGCGGGGCCATTCTTCGCAAGAATATTCCTTTGGAGGGCCGCCCGATGGTTCCGGCCCACGTCGCAGCGAATCTTGTCAAACGGGTTCCACAAAAGGACCTTCACCGGGAGCTGGCTGCTTAATAATTCGACAAGCCCTTTGACCAGGGCAAAGCCGCCACAGACATACAGCTTCTCGAAGGCGGCTGATTTTTCCTGGGTCTTGTAATACCGCGATGTTTCAGTAACATCGACAATCAGCTTCTTACAGGCCTTTTCCAGGCTATCTTGAAGATTCGCCCGCTCTGCCGTCGAATCGCTAAACAAAATCTTCTTAACGGATTCGGCCGACATATCGTTTTCGGCGGCAACTTGCTTGACGATATTATCGCCGGCATCGGTTATATCACGAATGAACGGCCAGCGGTTCTCCCCCATAATTGCCAGAGTTGTGTAAGAGCCCCCGATATTCAAAACAGCTATCGTCTGGTCTCGCTCAGACTTCTCAAGCTCGCTGAAGCAATTCAAAAGCGCCAGCCCGTCAACATCCATCAGGACGCAATCCAGAGAAGATTCTTTTGCTAATTGCACCTTCCTTCTTATCAGAGAATTGGTCGCGGCTACCAAAATGCCGGTGACGCCGCCGCTATCATTGGGCATCAATTGATGCTCAACGGCGCTATCTTCGGTATTGAACGGACAAACCTGGGCGGCTTCCAGTAAAATCGCACCTTCAATCTCTTCCTGCGGCAATGAAGGAAACTTAAAGTCCCGGACTGCGACCTCCGGGCCGCTGACGCCGCAAACAGCTAATTTGGTTCTAATGCCGGCTAACCCAAGACATTCGCGAATTGCTCTGACGGTGTTTGTCCGTCGTAGATTGCTGTCATCCCTGCTCGGTGCAACACTGGCGATGCCGGCTGCGGTAACTGCATAGCCGGCGTCATCTTTGCGCAACCGGACCAGCTTGACTACAGACGAGCCAATATCCAGGCCTGCAACTTCATTCTGTCCCAGCTCAAGCGATAACTTCCAACTCAAGTGTGTCAATCCTTCACAAAAATCGTAAAAAACACTATCTATTCTCTCTCTATTTTTGCCGCCAGGACACCCCCACGTCTTGCTGTCGCAAGACAGCAGTGAGGGTGCCTTCGTGCAAATCCTTCATCGGCTTAAAAGTGCTGCCGTTTTATTTAGAAATGCTTATTGTGCCGGTTTTTAACCCACTAACCACAGGCGGGCATAAGATTCCAATACGCCAGGTCCTATAAATCACACAGGACAAACCACCTTTGATGAAACTTTCGCCGGGATATTTTTTTCAGTTACTACTCACTCCAGCGTTTAACGGCGAAATGCACCGCCTCATCATTGACGGTCGCCTTTCTGAGCGAAGCGTCATAGTGGAAGGGGGCTTTGTTGCCCAGACTGAAGCAATCTGCTGTGACGGAACCATACGTGGCGGCAAAATTGTCATTTATTACCTCGGCTTTCGGCGCATAGATTGCACCATAAAAAGCAGAACTGTTCATAAGGGATATCTTCGTGCAGGTGTCGAGGCCGTATATCAAGACCTTGTGCGGGTCTTTGGTCTGGTTGTTGATGTTACTGCCGTTATCGCATTTCAGATCCCCACCGAGATACAGTTTCAGTGACGCTTCGGGATTTGTACCGACTATTGTAATTTCCGCTTGATTACCGAGCGTTATCTTGTCGGTAACATAAAGACTCACGTCTCCGTCGATTGTAAGCGTTTCATTGTTCCCGAGGTCGATTTTGTTATATTTTGCCGATTTGGTCAAAGTTGTATTCTTTTTCATCGTCCCTGAAGAAGGCAGCGCGTCAAGCGATGCAGGCACTGTAATTGATGGAAGTATCTCCGGCTCGCTCATCGCATACTGGATGCCGGTAATCGTGCCTTGGTTTTTAATAACATCGGCGGGGTCTCCTCCAAAACCAACAACCACGTCACCGTTTATTTGGCTATCAGCGGCAATTTGCACCCAACCCTTGATGGTGGTGTTAGTACCGATCTTGAGAGTTGGTGTGTAAGGGTCGGTATTGTACTGGTCAACCGTGGAACCATTGGCTAACCAAAGGTAGCCGTTGCCGAATATGGCGAAATCAAATGGGCTATCAACCACCAATGTGCAGGTTACCTGCTTTTGTGCCTGGCCGCACGTTCCGGTGGAGGTAATGACGTAATCACTTCCGCTTTTGGTAATGGTGTAGCTATAAACTGCATCACACGCCGGCAGTGCTGCGTTTGTTGCTGAAGGCAGCGTGCTGTCATTCCACGGCTTGGTCTTGAGTTTTTGGTTAATGTCGTACAGCGCTTTCGTTAATCCCGCGTCTGCGGCGCAGCGAGCCTCAATCTCCTCGCCGGTCCTGACCGCAAAAATACGTTGCTGCATACCCATAGCCAGCACCGCCACGCCTAACACCGTCGAAAATGCCACCAGGAACATCACCATCGCCAGAGTTGACCCGGCGCTCTTTAATTGTAGTGTCTTTTTCATACTTACCTCACTTTATCGTTGTTTCACCGCTCATCCGTCCTCTGTCCTCCGCCATCCGTCCTCCGTCCGTCGTCTAAATAATCAATAATACCAATCGCATTTAATAATAGCGCCTCACGGTCATTGCGAGGCCACCTAAGGTGGCCGTGGCAATCTCAAAAACAAACGGTAAAGAGATTGCTTCGCTCCGCTCGCAATGACAGCCATCAGCGCAGTAAATAAACACAATTGGTATAATCAGTAATCAATAATCAATTCTCTGGCTTTCCCCTATACGGTTTTTCTGCGCAGTTTTATTATCGGCTATTTCGGCCTGTTAATTAACAGACTAAAGGCAGGTCCAGGAATATATCTCCCCCAGGGCTAAATCCCTACAGCCCACTCACCTATGGAAGGTTTTCTTCTCCCTCGCCCCATCGCTTCAGAACAAAACGCACCCCCGGGTCGTTGGGGTTCACGTCTCTAAGCGCCCCATCATAGTATAGATTGCCGCTGTTCATCATCGTAAAATTATAGGCAGTAAATGCCCCATATAAATCGCCACTGTTATTAACTTGAACCGTCGCCTCCGGCGCATAAATCTGGCCAAAGTATTCGCTCTTGGCGTTAAGCTGCCATTTCTGCTGTGCGTCAGCCGGCAGCGGGTCCTGCGTCAGACCCCACAGTTTCAAATCAGGCGGAAGACCCTGGTTATTGAACCCGGAACCTGTCCCCGAAGAGATATCGCCGTCCACGTATAGATTCAACGTTGCGCCTTTCTCTATTATGATTTCGCAGTTGACGCCGAGGGAAATTGAATCTTTATTCCCGGTGTTGGTCAGGTGTAATACGACGTTGTTTCCGCTCGCTATTATTAATCTGCCCGGTCTGCCCAATTCGCCCACCTGGCCCGTTGCTTCTCCCTTACTCTTCAAATTGATCATACTATACGTGCCGTTCCAGGTCTCGTCGATAGTCAAAGCCTTACCTGTTGCGCTCACCTCTTTTGGGCTGTAATTCGGCAATAATGGCGGCGTTACAGGCGGAAATTCCGGTTCCTCATCCAGGGTGCCCTTGTATCCTTCGATGGCGCATGGGTCGTTAGTTAAGTCTTTTATGCCGGTATCAGGATTGCCACCATAGCCCACCAGGACATCGCCGTTTACATGCACTCCATTATTGAGAACCACCATGTTGGCCGCAGTGCTGGCGGTGCCTATCTGCACCTCTACGTCGGGGTTAGGGTTATCCGGGTCTCGCGAATCGCTGCCATCGACTGTCGTGCCGGCCTTCAATATCATAGAGTTGCGCACCAGAACGCCGATCTCGCCTACCCCTCGCAATCGCAAAAGGCCCCACACCTTCCTTTGGGCCACATTGCACGTTCCAGTAGATACGATGCGAAATTTGTTCTCCGGTGCCGTCACTGTATAGTTAAAAGTAGCAGCAGGTTCGGAACCTCGTAACAGTATGAAATCTAGTTGCTGCGGCGGGTTATTGACATAGTAGCTGGGGTTGCCGTTCATAACCGCGATAGCTTCTGTAAGACCGGCATCGGCGGCACAGCGAGCTGAAATGTCGGCAGCGGTGCGAATCGCATAGATGCGGGCGTTTGCACCCAGAGTCAATAGTCCCCCCCCTATTACAAGCATTACTGCGATAACAAGCACCACCAGTGCTAGGACGGCACCAAGTTTTTTTGATTTCATCAGCTTCGCTCCATTCATACTGACCTGTCCTTATTCTTTCACCGCCGGGACGTATTTGCCAAAACAACAGCCGCCTTTTTGTGGGAGAAACTCCGGCAGGAAACAGAGGTGCCTTCTCACCACCTTCCTTTTGGATAATTAGTATATCCGATTAGGAAAAAAATGTCAAGGAAATTATATTTTCCATGCCGGGGGTCTATAAGTGTGGAACTAAATTTCTGTAAATCCCTGCGAAACAAGCAGATACGTCATATTAACAGGCGAAGTTCTGATGGAATTATTAGTGGCCGGGATGCCGGCATCGGCGGTTCCGGGATAGGTAGAATCCCAATCTTACTTATTTTCATATTCTCACCCTCACGTCTCATCCCAGAAACTTGTCCCCGCAAAAGCGGGGATTCAAAATCCTAATATCAAAACAAATTGGTTAATTAGTTAAATCCGCCTCTGGCGGAGTAAATCGTAAATCGAAAATTCCATTGCTATCATGGATTGTGCATAACCGCCGAACTAACTATGGTAGCTGTCTGCGAGCCGCTGTCGAGTTTAAGGAGCATCTGCACGGAACGGCCATCTGTTTTGAAAATACAGGAAGATACGCTGGAGCAAATTGTCGTGGTGCCTAATTCCGAGGCGTTGCCCGAAGCGTCCAAACTGCCGTACTCGAGCTTTAACTGCGTGCCGGCTAAATAAAAGCGAGCATAGCGGTCCGGGTAAATGGACTGGTAGCCCATATAGTATTTAACCCTGAGCTCCCCACCGGTATCACTTAACCAGAAGCCCTGCCTGATTGCCTTACGAACGATGCCGTCAAAGGCCTTGCGTGCGGAGTAGCTTTCCATCGCCACATCGGAGTATGCCCGGCCGTATGCCGTCCGCCAGCCCTGCACAGACCCGGCTAAGGTTATGCCGATAGCGAGTATGACGATAACCGCAATTACCGACGTTACCACCAGCTCTGTGAGCGTAAAACCACGCCTGACCTTCTTCATTGTTCGTAGTTCATTGTTCATAGTTCGTTGTGCGTCTTTCGTCCTTCGCACTTCTGACTTCGTCCTTCTAATTTGACACATAAGTCGTCAGCTTAAACAGCTTGGCGTTCGCGTCGTAAGTGGTTATTTCTTTTGCCGACCCTGCCTGTTTCCAGCCGACAGTAACATTCAAGGCCCGCAGGCCCGGTGTCGGTTCGACTCTATATGAAAGCGTCGCCCAATAGTGAACACCATCAGCGATAATCAGGTAACTACCAAGTGCGGTAAAATTGGCGGGGACGTCGGGGCCCACACCACTGACATTAATGCTCAATTCCGGCCCATTCAGATGCGTTGCCGGGTTAAAGTCAGCAGTATGGTTGTAGCCCCGACCTCGCCAGTTTTCGCAAAGTAACAGCGCAATTGCGGCAGCGGTCCTGTGCATAGAGGCCTTGCGTGAATCTAAAGCGGCGTAATACCTGTATCCGGAGGCGCCTAACACCGCCACCGCTAAGATGGCCATCGCCACCACTGCCTCAATCAGCGTAACCCCCGCAGCTTCTTGCGAAGCAAGAGCGGGGGCCGCAATCTTGCGACACTTTATCAGCATAACAATTCTCCCTCACTTATAAAAACATCATTCTGAGTGCGTCCCTGTTGTCATTCTGAGCGACCTGTCCGGCGGAGCGCAAACGAAGTCGGAAGCGAAGAATCTCCACCGTTTTTATCCGCCATAGGCGGACTTGCGCCGCTTAATTATCATAATACACCTCCGCCTGTCTCCGATTCTATCCACCTGACAAACCAAACCTGTGACCTCTTGTCATTCTGAGCGCAGCGAAGAATCTGGCCTAACCATTGTTGAGTGTTCATTGTTCTTTGTTAGTCGTTCATTGATGAACTATGAACTACGAACAATGAACTAATATCTATGCCGTTTTGTCAGACTTAAACGAGCAAACTCAAGTCTGGCTTATAAGCCACTTATTGCAAAAGGCTCGGCCAGAGGGGTTGCACCTCCTGCAGTGAATACCCCACTGCCGGGCGGTGAGTTCCCTGTGCCGCCCGTAACCGTAATAGTACAACCTGGCGGATCAGCCACAACAGCGCTGATGACATAGTTGGCCGGGAGGAAATAGGTGCCCTTAAGGTCATTCGTCGAGAACCCCAAATTCTTACAAATGGTTGCGTCGTCGAGTCCGCCCTGAATGTCGCTGTAGGAGGCATAAGCAGGTCCTTTTTCTGCAATGTAGGCACGGACTGCTGTCCAGACTGTGCCGCAGCCGGCGTTGGCCTCCGACCACTTCGCGCGGTTGATACGGCCTCTCATTAAGGGGACCGCCACCGCAGCAAGGATGCCGATGATTAAAATCACAACCATCAGCTCAATCAATGTGAAACCTTTTTTACCTTTCATTTTTCATCTCCTAACAAAAAAACCTATTAAGTTGCCTTGCCCCCTTACTAAACTTTACCAAATTAACTACTTAACAAATTAACCATTTATCTATTCTACCTAATCGACCTAATTTGTCAACAACTAAATCGTTTTTTGTTCATTGTTTTTAGGGCGAATAATCAAGAACCCGCTATAAAACGCAGCTAAATCGTAAATCGGCAATCGAAAATCGAAAATTCTATCCGCTATCTCCAGTACCCTATCCCCTCTCCTCTCCGCTATCCGCTATTTTGTGCCGCCCATCGTGAAGATGGGCAGATACATCGCAAGCAGGACAACCAATACAATCGCTCCAACCGTTACAATCAGAATCGGCTCAATAAGGGTCAGCATAGTGCTTACGGTGGAATCGATCTTTCGCTCATAGTGCTCGCTGGTCCGCTCCAGCACCGTAGGCAGCGACCCGCTTTCCTCGCCTACCTGGACCATTTTGACTAACATATTGGGGAAAAAACCGGTTGCAGACATACTCAAAGAGATGTTTGAGCCGCTCACAATAAGCTCACGGGTCTGCGTTATGGCCGACTTTATGACGTCGTTGGCGGTCATTTCGCAGAGGATGTCGAACACGTCAAGAACCGAGACGCCTGCCTCAAGCAGCGTCGCCATTGTCTTGCAAAACGTTGCGGCAAATGCCTGCCTGAAGAGCTTGCCGAACAATGGCAGGGCCAGTGATATTCTGCTGAACATATAATGGCCTTTTCTGGTCCGGGAGGTAAGAACTGCCGCAACTACCAGCAGGAAAAACCCGCCAACTATAAAGACCAGATTGCGGCATATAAAATCATAAACGCCCATAAACCCGCGGGTAAAGGCAGGAAGCTGACCGCCAAGCTGGTCGAACATCACGCGGAACCGCGGAATGACAAAAGTCATTATAGCTACCACTATTAGCACAATAAAACAGCACACAAATATCGGATAGGCCATTGCGCCTTTGATTTTCCTGGCCAATTTATCCCGGCTGTCAAAATGCACTGCTAATTTCTTGGCCGCCTCGGCAAGATTACCGCTGGTCTCACCGGCCATAATTATTGCCCGGCAGAGCTGGTTGAAGACCTTCGGGAATTCCGCAATACCTTCCGACAAGGGCTGTCCTCTTTTAACCCTTTCGGAGATGCTCTCCAGAACGTAGCGAAGCTGCAAATGTTCTATGTCCTCTGCAATAGTGTCTAAAGCTGTGGTAATAGGGATTCCGCCCTCTAACATTGTCGTGAGCTGCCAGCAAAATGCCGCTAAATCCGCTGATTTGATGCGTTTGTGGTAATGCGTTCGGTGTTTCTGGGCAGCCGTGGGTATCTCATTGATAGAAATTGGCGTAAAGCCCTGCTCCCGAAGCCAGCCGAGCACATCATTTGCAGTTAGGGCCTGGGTAAGGCCTTCTTTGCGCGTACCAGCCGGATTCCGAGCAACATATAGGTAGCTTTTCATTACCGGACCTACTTATGTCATTCCCACGACTTACCTTGTCATTCCCGCGACTTTACCTTGTCATTCCCGCGAAGGCAGGAATCCAGATGTGTTTTTGTGCCTTCGTAGCTATTTCTTCTTATTCGCCACCAAGACACCAAGGCACTAAACTCAGATACATTATATTTTTCTTTGTGTCTTTGTGCCTTTGTGGCTATTTTTTCGGCCTGCAGGAAACGCGAGTTTACTAAAAAATGTGGTGCACCCCCATATTTAGCCGACAAGGCGCCAAGACACTAAAACTCATCTACATTTTTCAACTTTCATTTTTCTTTGTGCCTTTGTGCCTTTGTGTCTTTGTGGCTAAAACAAAATCCGGCTTAACCTTTTTCTATTGTTACACCGATGACCTCTTCAGTGGTTGTTAGACCCTGTAATATTTTACTTACCCCGCTTTCGAGCAGCCCGCCATAGCCCCTCTGGCGTGCCGCTGCCCTTATCTGGGATTCGCTGGCGCCGGAAATTATCAGCTCGCCTACCTCGTCATCAACCCCCAGAAACTCAAATATGGGTAGTCTCCCGAGATAACCTGTCCCGTTGCAGGCCGCACAGCCCTTGCCCTGGTAAAAGACGGTGTCCATCGCCTGCTCGCGGCTAATCTTCAGACGCTTGAGGATTTCTTCGTTTAACGTTACAGGTGCTTTGCAGCGCTTACAGATTTTCCGCACTAATCGCTGGGCGACAATAAGATTTAGCGATGAGGCCAGCAGATACCGCTCAATCCCCATATAAAGCAGCCGGCTTATCGCGCTGGGTGCATCATTGGTATGGAAAGTGCTCAAGACCAGGTGCCCCGTTAAAGATGCCTTTATCGCAATTTCTACAGTTTCTTTGTCCCGAATCTCGCCTATCAGAATTATATCCGGGTCCTGTCTTAAAATTGCCCGCAGGCACTTTGCAAAATCGAGGTCGATGTCCGGCTTGACCTGAATCTGGTTAATCCCTGAAAGACGGTATTCGACGGGGTCTTCGACAGTTGTAATATTTTTCGTCGGGTCTCTTAGGTAATTCAGCGCCGAGTATAACGTGGTGCTCTTGCCGCTCCCGGTGGGGCCTGTAACAATTATGATGCCGTGCGGCTGCGACAGCATAGTTTTAAACTTATTAAGAAGCTCCGGCTCGAAGCCAAGCTGGTCCAGGTCGTGGTTCACTGCCGCTGCGTCAAGAATTCGCATCACGACTTTTTCGCCGTATATCGTCGGGATTACGGACACCCGCACATCTATATCTCTGCCGGAGGCCTTAACTTTGAAGCGGCCGTCCTGCGGCAGTCTGCGCTCGGCAATGTCCATTTGCGAGAGAATCTTGACCCTGGCAACTATGGCAGCCTGCATCTTCTTGGCTGGCGGAACCATATTCCGAAGCACACCGTCAATCCGCATCCGCACCGCCATAGCATTTTCCTGCGGCTCGATGTGAATGTCACTTGCCCTGCTTTTAACCGCCTGGCTCAACAGCAGGTCAACAAAACGAATCACAGGCGCCTTGGTTGCCGCCACTTCGCTGCTGATATCCGTTTCCAGAGTGTCCTCCAGAAGCGAATCATCCTGTGGCTCTCCATTGTCAACCTCGGTCTCAACTATGGTCCGAAGCTGCTCCTCTTCGACATCGGAGCCGTGATAAACTAACTCGATTGCCCGGCGAATCTCTCCGGGCGAGCTGATTGCCAGCTTAATCTGACGCTTCATCTTCAATGTCACCGTATCTATTGCGATAACATTGAGCGGGTCGGCCATCGCAACGATGACCTTGCCGTTGTCCTCACCGACAGCCACAAGGTAGAATCGCTTGGCGATGCTCTCAGGCAATACCCGCGCGACGTTCATATCAATCTTGCTGATGTCATCGAACCGGAAGTGCTCTATTGCCAGGTGCTCGGCCAGCGCCTGCGTGACATCCTCATCGTTTAGCATCTTCAGTCGTAGCATTACCTCGCCGAGTCGGCCTCCGTGCTCGCGCTGTTCGTCGAGCACTTCGAGCAATTCTTCCGGGCTTAATAGACCCTTAGAAACAAGCAATTCACCGAAAAGAAGGTTGGTCTGCGCCTTGGGAACGTTAGAAACGTTAGACAGGGGTTGTGTTGAATCCATTCCGTTTCCTCCACCTTGGATATTACGGTTTATCAGGGTTTTAATCTCCATATAATTAGCCACAACCAAACAACAAACGTTGCGGTCTGCATACTAAAAAGGGCAAAAAAACTCGAGGTGAGGTCAGGGAACTCACCCTCTTCTCCAAGTTATCTCTAATTTTCTTCCTTATACTAAATTATATAACATAGGTTATCGAAGGCAAGAGAAAAATTCAGTTTATTTTTAGATTTATTCTTGCTGGCGAAACAAATTTGAATCTTATCCGACCAAAGACAATATGGCCGCTCCGGCGCAATGTAACTTCTTGTCGATACCCCAGTAAGAGAAAATTCGGCTATACAGCCGGCCAACTTAAGTAGATTGTGCTCAAGAAAATAAACCCCCGTCAGTTTAACAAAATCAGGGCAATTTTATGGGACGGCTTGCTGTTGAACGGCCAGTTATAGGATGGGCGATTTAATAACTATCTTAAAACTGTCGCCCTGAGTCCACCCGGCACGCCGGGGTCGGGACGAAGGGCCTCCACAGTTTTACGTTTTTCGCTTTAATTTTTAGCTTATTCCTCGTCCGAGCATCCGATACAAACGATACCGTCCTTAAATAAGACACAGGCAGATCTCAATCCGCCCATACTTGCTGCAGGCGAGGTGGGTTGTAGATTTATGTTAAAATTCTTGACCAAAATGCAAAAAGCGTTAATATTACTGCTGGTGGAGGCCGGATTTGGCAAAAAAAACAAAAAAGGCCACGCCGGTAATGACAAATTGCGGATGTGGCGGAATTGGCAGACGCGCAGGCTTCAGGAGCCTGTGGGCTTAGCCCGTGGAGGTTCGACTCCTCTCATCCGCATTAGACCACCCTAAGTGTGCACAACCACCTCTTTTTTTTGGCCTCACACCAATAAAACATTCGCCTGCCTAACGGAAACTGTGCCCATAGGCCGATAACAAGTTAGTCGCTGGTGATTAGTCGTTAGTGTGAATAGCACCTGTGGGCCGTTAGCAACTATCGCAAACTGTCACCCTGCGTCCCGACTTGTATGTGTTTGGCCAGTGGAAATTTTTTGGTGGCACGGCCGTCTTGGCCGTGTCTTCACTCCACAGGACGCCTTACGGCGGGGCTGGAAGCCCGTGCCGCATTAGGAAACTATTTAGTCAGTTATATGGCTAAACACATACCACGACTTGTCGGGACGAAGGGTCTGGCTGTGGGAAGTAAGTATCTTGAATGCAGAATTTAGAACACAGAATTTGGAGCTGTGCTATCGTCAATTCTGAATTCTAAATTCCCATTATACATAAGGTATTATGTTTGAGCTTTTACAGAATCTTGAGCAAGCGGCGGGGCGGTTCAGTCCCATACTTTTAATCGGCGTAGGGATAGCCGCAGTCTTGGTTGGATTATTCGTCTGGCTTGGAGGGCTGGGTCTTACAAGATTTCTGGCCGGTGTTGTGGGCGCCGTTACCGGAGCTATATGTGGGCTTTTTATTATCCGCCGCAACATCCCATCAGCAGTGTTTCTGGCAACCGTCCTGACCGCTGTCGCAGTGATATTTGAAAGGATATTTTTCATAATACTGACGGTAGCGTTAGCATTAGTGGTGAGTTTTGCCATTTTTGCCTGGCCATACCTTGGAATTCCGCAACAACTGTCCGCAACAAACCGCAGTAGCATATCGGCTCAGAGACCGGCTATGAGCGCCGGCCAAACCGTAGAAGTAGTCAAGGCTTACTTTGTCAGCCTTCACCACGAGCTAAGACAAATTTGTTCATGGATGCCGCCGCATAACTGGGTGATAATAGCGGCGCTGACAGCGACCTTCTTTTTTATCGGGTTTTATTCCTGGCGCCTGGTCGCATCTTTGAGTTGTGCAACCGTGGGGGCGATGCTTGTTTTTGCCGGGATGGTTCTGCTGTTATTATATAAAGGCAGCGCTCCTATCAGCGCCATTTGCAGCAGAGCGTCATTCTATGGCGGCATCTTTATAGCAATGACAGTTTCCGGCACGGTTGGGCAGTTGCTGCTTTGCCGACGAGCGGAAAGACGCCCGACAAAAAGAAAAAAACCAGATGATAACAAAGAGGAATCCGAAGGAACAAAACAGCTCTGGCGGACTACATAACTCTTAAACGCCGTTTTTATAAAGAACCTGCAGAGGAATCCATTCAGCAGGAACAACGAACTATGAACAATGAACTACCAGCTACAAACTAAATAAGGAGAAAAATAATGGACCTGGTTACTATCCTCGCACAGGCCGAAACCACAACTCGTGAAGCTGCCAAAGAAGGAATTGTCTCAACCATTTTGAACTTCATCTGGGAGCAAGCCACTTCCCTTCGTCCAGTGGAAGTATTGACCTTTATATGTTTCGGGACAGTCTGTCTTTTCTACGGCTGGCGCGTGTTCAAAATCCTGGCGACAGAATGTTTTGCTATAGGAGGGTTTCTTCTCGGGTGGTGGGCAAACAAGGAGCTTGTCAGAGGCAATGGCGTTTGGCTTGGAGCCATATCTGCGGGCCTTTTTGCCTTTATGTCCATACCGCTATTGCGAGTGGGAGTAATGCTCTTAGGCGCAGCAGCAGGCGCGGTCCTGACAAGCGCCGGCTGGTACGCTCTGCAGATGCCCACTCAACACATCTGGGCAGGTGCTGCTATCGGTGCTATCGCTGGTGGTATGATTTCGTTTATCGTCTTCAAAATAGCAGTTATGCTGTTCACAAGCTTGCTCGGCAGCACTATGATCGTGGTAGGAGTCCTGGCTGTCCTCTACAAATATATGGACGCTGCGGAGAGACTACAGGAGCTGGTCTTTAATGAAAAGTGGTTCCTGCCGCTTATGCTGGCGGTGCCGATGGCGGTAGGGATAATCTTTCAAAATAAGTTCATTAAAGGCGCCAAAGACTGGACAGTCTAACCAATCTTCGCAAGGGTCTCGCTGTAACCAAAGTATCCGGCACTCGCTTTCAGCCGGTTGTCTCATTTCATTGTCGATGAACCCTGTTAGAATCCCGATAAATCGGGACTTTTCTAACGGGGTGAACAACGAACTACGAACTCATAATACCGTTCATAAAAATTAATGGCGCTTTACATCATCAATATGTATGTTTGGGAATGGTCAATATGTCATTCCCGCGAAGGGGTCTGTTGCCAAAGTAGAGATTGCTTCGTCGCTCCGCTCCTCGTAATGACATAAAACCTAATTTCTTCGTCATTGCGAGGCCTGCGGAGCAGGCCGTGGCAATCTCTACTGCCGCAAAATAGACTTCGGCAACAGTCCCGAAGGCGGGAATCCGGATTCCCGTCTGGACATTACACCAACGGCAAATTATGCCGAGCGCAAAAATTTATTATGATTGGTATAACAACCCGCCTTTGGCGGTTCGGCTTTTTGCCTATCGCATTTTATCCTTGCAAAATCATCCTCACAGTTTTATAATGCCTCTTTTATCAACAATCTTCCTTCCGTGACAAGATACTCTTCTTGGTACCGAAGGATTTCCAATAAGTTCAGGAAAGTATTGTGTTTGAGGCATTAACTGAGAAATTTAATTCGGTCTTTAGGTCGCTGTCGGGCCGAGGGCGGATTACCGAGGCGAACATCTCGGATGCTATGCGAGACGTCCGCAAGGCGCTTCTGGAAGCGGACGTCAACTATAATGTCGTCAAGCAGTTCTGCAAAGATGTTACACAGGCCGCCATTGGTGCAGATGTGATAAAAAGTCTCCATCCCGGCCAGGTTATTGTAAAAATCGTCAGCGATGAGCTGACAAAGCTGATGGGGCCGGTGGACACCCGTATCTATTTTGTCTCTCCAGGCCCAACTATCATTATGCTGGCCGGCTTGCAGGGCGGCGGCAAAACCACCACGGCCGCAAAACTGGCCAAATACCTCGCCGCAAATGGCAAAAGACCGCTTCTGGTGGCCGGCGACCTACAGAGACCTGCTGCTATCGAGCAATTGGTTGTTCTCGGCCAACAGATAAATATCAATGTCTATAGCGAAGATGGCAAAGACCCCATAGATGTTGCGAAAAATGGCGTAAAGCACGCCCGGGAAAACGGCTTCGATGTGGTGGTGCTCGATACCGCAGGACGACTGCACATAGATGAAGAAATGATGACGCAGATAGCTGACGTCGCAAAGGCCGTCAGCCCGCACCAGATTTACCTGGTTTGTGATGCGATGACCGGCCAGGATGCCGTCAGCTCGGCTAAAGAGTTCAACGACCGGCTCGAGCTGGACGGCGTTATCCTTACAAAACTTGATGGTGACGCACGCGGCGGCGCCGCCCTTAGTGTAAAGGCGGTAACCGGAAAGCCCATCAAATTCATCGGCGTCGGCGAAAAACCAGATTCTCTCGAAGTATTTCACCCCGCACGGATGGCTGGCAGAATACTTGGTATGGGCGACGTTGTTACGCTGGTGGAGAAGGCGCAGGAGCACTTCCAGGCGGAGGAGGCGGTAAAGCTGCAAAAGAAGATGGCCAAGGGCACGTTTGGCTTCGATGACTTTCTAAAGCAAATGCAGGCCGTCAAAAAAATGGGCGGTATCAAGGACCTCCTGAAAATGATGCCGGGAATGGGTGGCCAGCTGGAGGACTTGGATATTGACGAGGACGAGCTGCAGCGGATGGAAGCGATTGTTTATTCGATGACACCCCAGGAAAGACGCCAGCCCGATATCATAGATTCGTCCAGACGAAGGCGAATCGCTGCAGGAGCAGGCGTGCAGCCCCAGGATGTGTCCGGCCTGGTAAAGACATTTACGCGCAGCAGGGATATGCTCAAGGCACTTAGCGGCGGAAGCTTCGGGGGGATAAAGGCCCTGTTTTCAGGCGGATTTAATATGGGTGCGATAGGTGCGGCTATGTCCGCCGGCAGAAAAATAAAACAGCGCTCAAGGCGAAAAAAAATCATAAAGAGAAGGGGGAAAATAGAACGGCGATAAAAAATAAAATCTCTATTGAACAATACCTGGAAAAGGTAGCGAGGTTTTGCGACAGCGAATATGGTAAGCTTGTAAGGACCCGCTTCGAGGACATAGAGGGCAGCAGCGAGCTGGCTATGCTGGCCGCGCCGACCGCCGAGGAGCTGGAGCAATTGAAGAAAGCAGTTGCTATAATGACATCGCGTGAAAAACAAAATGCAGATTGTTTAACCGATGAACAGATACAAAGGATTGCCGCTGATGCCCGAATCGACCCGGCCAACTTCGCAATTTTTATAAATGGCTATACCTTATATTGCAGATGTGTTTCATAAAGCATCAGACGTTTTGTTTTTGTGTGTTAAAGATGCTCAAAAAATATCTGACAGAAATCTCTAAAATCGCCCAAAGAGGCGATGCTACAGAACAAAGCTATTACGAAGCTCTGGCATCGCTTATCAGAGACTTCGCACACTCAATAAAGAGAGCGAAAACGGATATAACAATCGTCCCCAAAGAAACCGAGGCAGGCAACCCCGACTTTAGAGTATGGGAAGGTCAACAGCACATAGTCGGCTACATCGAGGCAAAACGCCCCGAAGAAGATAACCTCGACAAAATCGAGGAGTCAGACCAGCTAAAACGCTACTGTAATGCTTTCCCGAACGTATTGCTAACGAACTTTTTCGAGTTTCGTCTATACCGGGACGGCAGCTTAGTAGATAAGGTTGCAATAGGCCGACCCCTCATTGCCAGGCAGCTCAAACTCACTCCGCCAATTGAGAACGAAGAAAAGTTTTTCGACCTGCTGAACAAATTTTTCACATTTTCATTGCCGCGGACATACACACCAAAGACCCTCGCAGAAGCCCTCGCCTCAAGGACACATTTTCTCCGCGAACAAGTGCTCGCCGAGCTCAACAAAGGCAATGGCAGACTTACCGGCTTTTACCAGGCGTTTCAGCAGTATCTGATTGCAGCTCTCACGAAAGAAGATTTCGCCGATATGTACGCCCAGACTATAACCTATGGTCTTTTCGCAGCAAGCACTCGTTGCCAGCGGGAATTCACCAGAAAACTCGCCTTTGACAATATCCCCAGAACCATAGGTATTCTCCGCGATGTCTTTAGGTTCGTCTCTCTTGAAGAGACCGGCCCCGAGCTCGACTGGATAATCGACGATATTACCGAGGTCCTGGCAGTTGCCAATGTAAAGGGAGTCCTGCACAAGTATTTCATCGAAGGCAGAGGCAAAGACCCTGTTATGCACTTCTATGAAACATTTCTTGAAGCTTATGACCCACAGGAAAGAGAACGCCGTGGCGTCTATTACACGCCGGAAGAGGTTGTCTCCTATATCGTTCGTTCTCTGGACACGATTCTCAAAGACTATTTCCATAAAGCCGATGGTTTCGCAACAGATTCCGTAACGGTACTCGACCCAGCCGCAGGCACACTGACTTTCTTAGCAGAGGCTGCAAAAATCGCTGTAAACGAGTTTTCCGCTGCATACGGAACAGCCGCCATAAGCGAATTAATACGCAAGCACATTTTGAAAAACTTTTATGCCTTTGAGTTGATGATGGCTCCTTACGCCATCGCGCACCTAAAAATCGGATTTCTTCTCGAAGAGCTCGGATACAAACTGGGTGAAGATGAACGATTCAAGCTTTACCTGACTAATACACTTGAGTTAGAAGAACTCCCGGAAAGCAAGTTCCCCGGTATGAGTTCACTGTCCGAGGAATCCCACGCCGCAGGAGCAGTCAAAAGGGAAATCCCTGTCCTTGTTATTCTCGGCAACCCTCCCTATTCAGGCCATTCCGCCAACAAAGGTCCCTGGATAAGCAAGGAAATCAAAGAATACTACAAAGTTGACGGCAAAGACTTGGGCGAGAAAAACCCAAAGTGGCTCCAGGATGACTACGTCAAATTTATCCGCTTCGCCCAGTGGAAAATAGACCAATCCGGCCAGGGCGCACTGGGCCTCATCACGAATCACAGCTACCTCGACAACCCCACCTTCAGAGGAATGCGCCAATCCTTAATGAAAACCTTTGACCATATCTACATACTCGACCTGCACGGCAATAGTAAAAAAAGGGAGAAATGCCCCGATGGCTCTAAAGACGAAAACGTCTTCGACATCCAGCAGGGCGTCGCAATCATCCTTGCCGTCAAAAAAAATGGCCTGACCAAAAAGGTCTCCCACGCCGACTGCTGGGGACTCCGTGAAATCAAATATCACTGGCTCAAAAACCACGATGTAAAACGCACAAACTGGAGAAAGCTCACACCTAAGTCGGAATTCTATTTCCTCATTCCAAGAGACGAAAAATCATTGGCCGTTTACCAGAAATACCCAAAGATTACAGACATATTTCCGGTAAATAGCGTAGGGGTCGTAACAAGCCGGGACAAATTCGCTATCAGCGCCGACAAGGAGGAGCTGAAAAGACGTATAAGGATGTTTCAGGATGAAGGCATCTCCGACAGTATGATAAAGCAGACATTCGACCTGAAAGATAAAAAGGTCTGGACCATAAAAAATGCCCGCACGAAAATAAAAGCAGAAGAAAACTGGGAAAAGCAGATAATCCCGATACTTTACAGACCTTTCGACCAACAATGGATCTTCTATAATGACGCCGTAATAGAAAGAACCCGAAAAGATGTTATGCACAATATGATGCATGAAAATTTAGCCCTTTGTGTCGGACGGGCCGGTCACGTCATCGGAGCAGAAAAACCCTGGAACGTGGTATTTTGCGCAGACTGCACCGAGGACCTTAACATCTTCTATCGTGGCGGTAATGCTAATTTCCCGCTTTATCTTTATCCAGATGAGGACCTTTATAACAACAATAACAGAAAATATGAGCGTGAGGTGAACATCGACTTAAAGGTATTGGATACGCTCAAGAAAACATACGGAAGGCAACCAAAGCCGGAGGAAATTCTTTATTATGTATATTCAGTTTTATACTCCAATACCTATCGCAAAAAATATGCAGAATTTCTAAAAAGTGACTTCCCACGAATTCCTCTCTGCAGGGATTACAAGCTATTTCAAAAAATGGTTAAATTGGGCGGCAAATTAGTCGAGTTGCATCTGACCAAATCCGGCATCCTGAATAGGCCCACTGCCAGGTTTGAGGGCAAGGGCGACAATCTCGTAGAAGATGTAAAATACGATGAAAAGAAAAAGCTGGTCTGGATAAACGACGGACGACACTTTGGCCCCATCTCCAGAAACGTTTGGGACTACCAAATAGGCGGCTACCAGGTAATGGCTAAATGGCTCAAAGATAGAAAAGGCCGCCGGCTTCCACTGGAGGATATTAAGTATTACTGCAAAATCGCAACCGCTATAAGGGAAACAATATCCGTTCAGAAAAACGTTGACAAAATTTATGCAGACGTTGAAAAACACTATCGTGGCATTTAGGAAATTACGCAACCATATTTTCAGTTCCCTCTTGCAATCGGCGAAAATTTGGTATAATAACCGACTTTAGGAGATAACTATGGCAGTAAAGTTAAGATTGGCGAGGATGGGCAGGCGGAATCGGCCGTTCTTCAGAATCAACGCGGTCGAATCTCGCACGCCTCGCGACGGCAAAGTGCTTGAAAAGATAGGCCATTACGACCCTATCGAAAAGGATGCCGCCAAACAGATTGTCCTCAACAAGGAGCGTGCGCAGTATTGGCTCGACAAAGGGGCGGTGCCGTCAGATACGGTCTCCCAAATCCTGCTTCGGCAGGGCATTAAAAATAAATGCGCAAAGGAACGGACTACTCGTCGGGCAAAGGCCAAGGCCTTAGCACGCAAAAAGGGCAGACCCTTTACCAAGGCGGAAAGAGAAAAACTCGCTGCCGCAAAACAAGCCCTGCTGGCTGAAGAAAAGGCCAAGACTGGACCCAAAGCGGAAGGTAAAAATTAATAATGCCGACCGGCCCGCCGGAAGCGGGCGGAGCTACAACGATGAGAATCGACGTCCTTACGCTTTTCCCGGAGATGTTCCACTCGCCTTTAAGCAGTTCGATTCTAAAAAGGGCACAGGAGAAGGGAATAGTCCAAATTGTTTTTACCAATATAAGGGATTTTGCTCTTGACAAATACAGGAAGGTAGATGATAAACCCTACGGTGGCGGGCCGGGTATGGTTATGATGCCGGGCCCCGTCTTTGACTGCTTTGAGTATGTGCAGAATTTATCGCCGGAAAAAGGCAGGGTAATACTGCTGACGCCGCAGGGTGAGCGGTTTAGTCAGGCAAAAGCAGTCCGGTTAAGTGCCGACAATCGGCTGATTTTAATCGCCGGCAAATATGAGGGTTTTGATGAGCGAATTCGCATCGGCCTGGGAGCCGAGCAGACTTCAATAGGCGATTATGTTATCAGCGGCGGAGAATTGGCAGCTATGGTGATTATTGACGCAGTCGTCAGATTGCTGCCAGGTGCCGTCGGCGATGAAGAGTCGGTCAAAAACGAATCCTTCAGCGGGGGGCTTCTGGAGTATCCGCAATACACCAGACCTGAGGTTTTTCGCGGCATGAGGGTGCCTGATATTCTCTTGAGCGGTGACCATGCTAAAATAGAACAGTGGCGACGCCGGCAAGCGATTGAGCGAACGAAAAAATGGCGGCCTGATTTATTGGAAAATGGTAGTGTATAGAAATAGGAAAGGAACAACTGTATTATGAAAGATAAAGACGACTCACCCAGTTCAAAGCCGCCCCCGAGAGGTAGGAGCGGCATCGGGGGGATAAAATCACTTGGTCCTGTTCCCAATCTTGAGGAACACGTGCAGCCCGATTGGTGGCGGCTACTTTTCAACTCTCTCTACTTAAAAACAGATGGCGATGTAGTGGACGACCCGCAGGTTACTGTTAAAGAGGTCGATACATTTCTAAAAATTCTCAACGTATCGCCGGAAGATAAAATCCTGGATTTATGCTGCGGCCAGGGTCCCGATTCTCTTGAATTGGCAAGACGGGGGTTTACAGATGTTGAGGGACTGGACCGCTCCCGCTATCTGGTTCAAAAAGCCAAAGCTCAGAATAAAAAAGAAAGTCTGAACGTTAAATTCAGAGAAGGAGACGCAAGAAAACTCCCCTATCAGCCCGATACCTTCGACTCCGTTATGATTCTGGGAAACAGTTTCGGCTATTTCGAGACGCCTCAGGACGACGTCAGGGTCCTCAAAGAGGTCTTCAGGGTCCTAAAGCCCTGGGGAAAAATCCTGATAGATGTCGCCGACGGCGATTACCTCAAAAGGCGATTTCAGCCGAGGTCCTGGGAATGGATAGACAAGAACTACTTCGTTTGCAGGGAGCGATCGCTCTCGATGGACAAACAGCGATTAATCTCGCGCGAAGTGATTACCCACGTGGGAAAGGGCGTTATTGCTGACCAGTTTTACGCCGAGCGGCTTTATACGCGAAAAAGCATTGAGGAGCTGCTGAAAACAATCGGCTTCGTCGATATTATCATTCACGGTCAGATGTCCGGCGATTCACAGCGCAACCAGGATTTGGGGATGATGGAAAAACGCATCATAGTAACGGCTGTGGTCAGAAAAGAATGGACGCCTGTAAAAAAAAGAAAAGAGCCGACAAAGGATGTAGTTGTAATACTGGGCGACCCCACCAAACCGGACCCCCTGAAACCGCTGCGCGTTTTTGATGACGATGACTTCTACACCATCGACCAGCTCAAAGACGCATTAAAGGAGCTTAACACATATAACGTTACGTATCTTAACGACCACGACACGTTGGTTAATGACCTGACAAGGCTGAAACCCAAAATAGACTTTGTGATGAACCTCTGCGATGAGGGTTATTGTAACGATGCCAGAAAAGAGCTCCATATTCCATCCTTGCTGGAGATGCTCGGCTGCCCATATACCGGCGGTGGCCCTCAGTGCCTTGCGTTCTGTTATGACAAATCGCTCGTCCGCGGAATCGCAAAGGAGATGGGTATCCCTGTGCCGGAAGGGTTCTTTATAAAGCCCGAAGACAGCACTTTTGAGCTGCCGTTTGAATTCCCCGTCATCGCAAAACCCAACTTCGGAGATTCCAGCTTCGGCATAACCCAACGCTCCGTCGCCAATACCGGCGAAGAGCTTGTCAACGCCATCGTGGAAACAAGGGAGAAATTCGGCTACGAGAAACCTATCCTCGTCGAGGAATTTCTTGCCGGAAAGGATTTCACCGTAGGAATTATTGGAAACCTGCCCGAATCGTATATCGTCCTGCCTATAATCGAGGAAGACTACTCTGTTTTGCCGCCGGACCTGCCCAGAATATGTGGATATGAGGCCAAGTGGCTGCCTGATTCGCCTTACTGGAACCTCAAGTCAATCCCCGCCAACCTGCCCGAAGATATGGAGAAGTTCGTGGTGGAATGTTGTTTGAAGCTGTTCGAACGATTGGAGTGCAGGGATTACTGCAGATTCGACTGGCGGCTCGATTCAAAAGGCAATCCCAAAATACTTGAGGTAAATCCCAACCCGGGTTGGTGCTGGGACGGGCACATGGCAAAAATGACGAAAATTGCAGGTATGTCCTATCCCGAAATGTTAGCAGCAATTCTGCGGGCTGCGGAAGAGCGATTAGGCGTCCAGACAGCACCAGGCAAAAAAGGTGAGGCCCAGATGAGCTTCCAGACCGTAAATGGCAAATTAGAGATAAACGGTAAGTCGGTAACAAATGGCAAGTTCGTGATAAACGGCAAAGAGATACTAAATGGCAAAAAAGAATATGCCGACCAAAATGTAGTTGACGCCGTTTAAAAATAGCTGAAAACGCGCAAAAATTGTCATTGCGAGTCCGTCAAAAACGGACGAAGCAATCTCAAAAACATTTGGCCCCATGTTCCGCGTGGGTTTACGCTTGCTTTTATATCGCAAATAGATATACTGGAACAGCTTCTTGAAAAGGCGGCCACCCACCGAGGGCAGGTGCTTTTTCGGACGGTTTTTATCCGGCTAATGCCGTCTCCAAAAAGTGAGTATCACTTTTTGTCATTCCCCCTTAGGGGGAATCCAGAGAATCGGCTAAAAAAGAAGGTTTGTTACCTTATTGATAAGACTGTAGTAGGTTGTAGTTGTAGGGTGGGCTTCAGCCCACCTGTCCCGACTGACAGGAGATATGTCTGTGAAAACCGAAATGTTGGATGCCGTTGAAAGTAAAAGTCTCAAGAAAAATATACCGCACTTTGAAATAGGCGATATTGTGGACGTCCATTGCAGCATCAAGGAAGGCGACAAAGAGCGGACACAAGTTTTTACCGGCACTGTAATCGCCCGCAAGGGAAGGGGTATCAACGAAACCTTCACGGTGCGGCGAATCGTCAATGATGAGGGCGTGGAGCGAATCTTCCCCCTCCATTCGCCCAACGTTACTGACATCAAGCCGGTTCGAAGCGGCAAAACAAGACGGGCAAAACTGTATTACCTGCGTAAGCGCACCGGCAAAGCCATCAAGCTGATTCAACGCCACAGCGAGCACGCCGACGCGAAATGATTATTGATTAGTGATAATTGATGACCGGAAAAAACATCAAAAATAATCAATTACGATGGGCTGGTTGCTGAACAGGCGTAAGCTGCTGACAGACCACAAGCTCCTCGGACAATGGGGCGAGAAACGCTGTGAAACCTTTCTAAAGAAAAAGGGCCTCAAAAAACTCGCCCGCAACTTTTCCTGCAAAGCCGGCGAAATCGACCTCATTATGGTCGCCCCTGACAGGACCATCGTCTTTGTCGAGGTTAGAACCAGAGCAGATGAAACCTTTGGACCGCCTGAACTATCCATCACACACACAAAGAAAGCCAAACTCCTGCGGACTGCCCGCTATTTTCTGGCGACCAGCCGCATAGAAGATAGACCATTTCGCTTAGACGTTGTTACAATAGTGCTTGGCCAAACAGGCCGCGAACAGATAAACCATTACGAAAACGCATTCGTGCCATAGCTTGATGTCATTCCTGTGGAAGCAGGAATCCATAATTTTTAATCCCAAGTTTATCTTTGGGGGTTTTAACCGAAAAGAGAAATAGTCTATGGCCCTTATTGATACGCATTGTCACTTGACTTTTGAGCCGCTCGTAAATGATATTGAAGGCATCTTGGAGCGCAGCAAAGCCGCAGGCGTAACCGGCTGGATAACGGTAGGCACCGACCCCCGGCACAATCGAAAAGCCATCGAGCTTGCCGGCAGGTTTGACAATATGTACGCCTCTGTCGGAATCCATCCGCACGATGCCGAGGGCGTAACCGCTCAGACACTAACAGAGCTGCAAAACCTGGCACAGGATATTAAGGTCGTCGCAATCGGCGAGACAGGGCTGGATTTTCATTACAACCTTTCCAAGCAGCCGTCGCAAAGACGAGTATTTGCCGCTCAGCTAAAAATCGCCAAAGACCTCAATCTGCCGGTGATTGTGCATTCGAGGGACGCCTTCGATGAGACGATGGATATGCTGGAGCAGTTCGGCTCAGGCGTTAAAAAAGTGGTCTTTCATTGTTTCAGCGGCTCACCTGAGCAGGCAAACGTTGTCCTCGATAAAGGTTACTACATTTCTTTGACCGGCGTAGTTACCTTCAAGAACGCCTCCAAAACCCGGCAGGCAGCTAAAATTGTGCCGATAGACCGATTGATGCTCGAGACCGATTGTCCTTATATGTCGCCGGAGCCGATGCGAAAGCAGAAGATAAACGAGCCGGCCTTAATGCTCCACACCGCTAAATTCGCAGCCGAGCTGAAACAAATGCCCCTTGCCGATTTCGCCGAAGTGGTGACCGCCACAAGCAGGTCTTTTTTCTCTCTGCCGCAATAATCGGTTAGCCCCTAAACTTGTCCGCCTCTGGCGGATTTATTTCGGAGTTTTCTTTCGTTTAGCCCTTGTCCGCCGGAGTTTACCCGCCGTCTGTGTGGCGGGTGTGGCGGAGTCACCGCCACGCTTGCCCTGCTTGCCCTGAGCCTGTCGAAGTGAACGCACCTGTCTTGAGCTTAGTCGAAGTAGCCGAAGGAGCGGGAATCCATTCTTTGTGCCTTTGTGCCTTTGCACCTTCTGCCTCTGTGCCTCCTGTCTCCTGTCTTCTGCCTTCTTAATTCGTCATTCGACATTCAACATTCCGTTTCCCTCTCACCATTTAACCAATTAACCATTTAACTAACCAAGTTTTTCTTGCTTTTAGTTCCGATAAATGTTATAATTCCTGATAATAAAAAGCGGTGCTAATCCATAGTCTAAATTAGTCCGTGTAAGTCCGTGCTTATGTCTGTGTTAGTCTGTGTTACAAAGGAGGACAAAAAATGCGATTCGCTAATATTTTCAACAGAGCAAAAAGCGGAGTAAATCAGTGTTTACATCAGCGTAAGTCTGTGTTCACGTCTGTGTTTGTCCGTGTCTATGTAGTTACTGCAATTTTGCTTTTCTGTATCGGCCAATCGGCTTTGGCCGAATCGGGTCAGATTGTCGTCTGGGGAAACCAGGTGGTCGGCGGTGACCTATCCGGCGGCTTGGTGAAGGTCGCTGCCGGCGGGGAGCATTCACTCGGGTTAAAGCAGGATGGCTCTCTTGTCGCCTGGGGATACAACTTCTACGGCCAGTGCAATATCCCTTCGCCCAATAGCGGCTTTATCGCCATTAGCGCTGGCAGGTATTATTCGCTCGGGTTAAGGCAGGATGGCTCCATCATCGCCTGGGGAAACAACTGGTATGGCCAGTGCAATATCCCTCCGCCCAATAGCGGCTTTATCGCCATCGCTGCTGGCGAAGCCCATTCGCTCGGATTAAAGCAGGATGGCTCCATCGTGGGCTGGGGATTGAACGAGTATGGCCAGTGCAATATCCCTTCGCCCAATAGCGGCTTTATCGCCATTAGCGCTGGCGGGGAGCATTCGCTCGGGTTAAAGCAGGATGGATCCATCGTCGCCTGGGGAGCCAACTACGAGGGCCAGTGCAATATCCCTTCTCCCAATAGCGGCTTTATCGCCATTGCTGCTGGCGGGTATCATTCGCTCGGTTTAAAGCAGGATGGCTCCATCGTCGCCTGGGGAGCTGGCACGCAGAATTTGAATGAATGGCCACATTATGGCCAGTGCAATATCCCTGAGCCCAATAGCGGTTTTATCGCCATTAGCGCCGGCTCGTATCATTCGCTCGGGTTAAAGCAGGATGGCTCCATCGTGGCGTGGGGAGCTGGCACGCAGAATTTGAATGAATGGCCACACTATGGCCAGTGCAATATCCCTTCGCCCAATAGCGGCTTTATCGCCATTAGCGCTGGCTATTATCATTCGCTCGGGTTAAAGCAAGATGGCTCCATCGTGGGCTGGGGAGAGAACGACGACGGCCAGTGCAATATCCCTTCGCCCAATAGCGGCTTTATCGCCATTAGCGCTGGCTGTTATCATTCGCTCGGGTTAAAGCAGGATGGCTCCATCGTCGCCTGGGGAGACAACGGCTGGGGCCAGTGCAATATCCCTTCGCCCAATAGCGACTTTATCGCCATAGCCGCAGGCGGCAGGCATTCGCTCGGGTTAAAACAGGATGGCTCCATCGTCGCCTGGGGAGTCAACGACTATGGCGAGTGCAATATCCCTTCGCCCAATAGCGGCTTTATCGCCATTAGCGCTGGCGTGGGGCATTCGCTCGGGTTAAAGCAGGATGGCTCCATCTTCGCCTGGGGAAACAACAACTACGGCGATTGCAATATCCCTTCGCCCAATACCGGCTTTATCGCCATCGCTGCAGGAGGATGGTATGTTTGGCGGTCATATCAGAGCCACAGTCTTGGCCTGAAAAACGATGGCTCCATCGTCGCCTGGGGAAACAACGACTACGGCGAGTGCAATATCCCTTCGCCCAATAGCGGCTTTATCGCCATTAGCGCTGGCGGGGGTCATTCGCTGGGGTTAAAGCAAGATGGCTCTATCGCCGCCTGGGGAGCCAATGGATACTGGGATTACGGAGGAATACCTCCTGTATGGGTCTACACCGGCCAATGCGACGTCTCTTCACCCAATAGCGGCTTTATCGCCATTAGCGCCAGCGCGTATCATTCGCTCGGTTTAAAGCAGGATGGCTCCATCGTCGCTTGGGGAGACAACTACTATGGCCAGTGCAATATCCCTTCGCCAAATAGCGGCTTTATCGCCATCGCTGCAGGCGAGGCTCATTCGCTTGCCATAAAAAAGGTATGTCAGTATAAACTAACTGGCGATTTAAATGACGATTGCAAGGTTAGCTTTTACGACTTCGCACTAATGGCAGCAAACTGGCTAATAGATTGCAACACAGACCCGAACAACCCTGCCTGCATACCAAAATAAGCGCATAAGAGCATAAGTGCACAAGAGCGACAAACCACGAATCACGATTCACGAGCATTGAGTATCGAGGTTTATCCGCCGGCGCTTGCCCGCCGTAGGCGTGGCGGAATCCACTCACCAATTAACCAATTCACTAATTAACCAATTAACTATTTTCCTCTCTGTGTCCTCTGCCTGCCCTGAGCAGAGTCGAAGGGTGCTCTCTGTGGCCTTGAAAAATCCGGGTTAAAGCGTAAGACGAAAAGCCAAAATTAAAAAAGTCAAAATACCCTGTCCAAACCTTGTCCGCAAGTCATTGCCAGGCCCAAAAGGCGAAGGACGACAGACGATGGATGAAAGATTCATCTTTCGCAGCCGCCGGTGCTCCAAAGCTATCCGGCCTTCGTAGCCGAAATGGCTACTTCGGCGGAGAAGGCTGGCGGCGGAGCGTAGCCCCCGACCTTCCTTCGCTCGCCGTAGCGAGCCCGTCTCAGCAATAGCGACGATGGTCGAGCTTCCGCCCTCCGCAGTTCATCCTTCGCAGTGCTACGGAGAATGGATGCTACGGAGGACGGGACGCGAAGGCGGGCAAGTCGGGGCTGCTACGGAGAATGGACGAAGGACGAAAATATAGTCCATAAGTATATACGCATATACTTATATGGATGAATCACTTCCCGGGCGAAGCCGGGTAATTTGGTTCGCCTGCCCTGCCTCAATTTTCAGGATATAGAATATCAAAAAGGGAGGAACAAATCAAATAAAAACCGCAAAAATGAATTGAAAGCCCCCACACCAGTCCTCAAGTTTCAGGCATTTGAACTTCGGCCATTTGAATTTGTTTCGGGGCTTGTCCGCCTTCGGCGGATTCGGATTTAGAGATTCGCACTCCGTCTGACGCACCATGCACGACGCACTACGCAAGACGTCCTACGAGCATCGAGTATCGAGCATCCAGCATCAAAGATTGTCTTATCCCACCAACTGTCCAAACAGCCAACCAACGCCCTTTTCCAGTATTATAAACGCGGTTTTGCCGCCCCAATTTGACTTTTTGCCTCTTCTCCGCTATATTTATGTAGCCAACCTTATTACTAACTGGTGGACGGTTCCGTAAAAATAGTCAAAAGCAATAATCAATAGGGAATAATCAATTCGTTATGGCAGGGGTCTTTGACCAGGCAATAGTTACCCGGATTCAGCAGGCCAATGACATCGTTGACGTAATCAGCGAGCACGTCTCTCTCAAAAAGAAGGGACGCGAAATGGTCGGCCTATGCCCCTTCCACGATGACCATCGCCCAAGTTTCAACGTCAACGTCGCCAAGCAGATATTCAAGTGCTTCGCCTGCGGCGCCGGCGGCGACGTCTTCAAGTTTGTCCAGATGCGTGAGAACCTGACCTTCCCGCAGGCCATAGAGCGGCTCGCTGAGCGAGCCGGCATAAAACTCGAACGTCGCAAACCCGCAAGTCAGCCGCGAGTCGCCGGTGACGAAATCGACCCGAACCGGCTGGCAAAGGTCAACGCCTGGGCCGCAAATTACTTCCAGGACAACCTCCGCGACCAAACCAAAGGCCAAAAGGCCCGCGACTATATCAACGCCAGACAAATATCACCGGAAAGCACAAAAAAATGGCAGCTTGGGTTAGCTATCGATTCTCCTGACGATTTAATCAGGGCAGCGAAGGCCAAAAATATCCCAGCGAAATTGCTGGACCAGGCAGGTCTGACCGCCGGCCTGAATCAGGACAAATTTGTAAATCGCCTTATGTTTCCTATCAGCGATGTAACAGGCAGGTTCATCGGGTTCGGCGGACGAACACTGGACCAGACGGGCGCTAAATATATAAATTCGCCGACAACAGCGCTTTTTGACAAAAGCAATTGCCTATACGGCCTGGAACAGGCCCGTCATCAGATTGCAGCATCGGAAACGGCGGTTGTTGTGGAAGGTTATACCGACTGCATAATGGCGCACCAGTCTGGCTGCTCCAACATTGTTGCGACACTGGGGACAAGCTTCACAACCGGCCACGCACGCATCCTGCGACGCTATGCAAAAAAGGTGGTCCTGGTCTTCGATAGTGACACCGCAGGCATCGAAGCCGCCAATAGGGCGTTAGAGGTGTGCCTGTCGCAGCGTATCGATATCAAACTTGCCTCGGTGCCGCAAGGTAAAGACCCGTGCGATTTTCTCCTCGTTGCCGGCAAAGAGCGATTCGAAAAACTATTGGAGCAGGCAACTGATGTCTTCCAGTTCAAATGGAACCGGCTTATAGCCAGCTTCGGCAGTGATGATACCCTCGCCGGTAGAAAGCTCGCAGTCGAGGAGTTTCTGCAAACAATAGCTACCAGCTTATGGGCAGGCAACCTGCCTGTCATCGACAGAGCTTTGGTAGTCAGCCGACTCTCGAAAATTATCGGCCTTGACAGTAAAGACATAAACACCGAGCTGGCTAAAAGAATGTCACGAGTGGCAAAATCCGCAAGCTACAATACCGAAGACCGGAAAGTGCAAAGTATAGATTGGGGCCAGGGACTTTCTGCCATAGCCCAGCGGGAAATCTTGGAGGTATTGTTAAATGAGCCGAAGCTGTTTGAGGCCGTGAAACAAAAAATTACTCCTGAGGTTTTCGACGTGCCGATATTGCGGCAAATCGCCGCCATATTGTTTGAAGCATTAGATACCGACCCCGGCGTTTCGCTTAAGGACATGCTGGCCGGAATAGAATCAGTAGATGTGAGCAGTTGCCTCACGGAGCTGGCAAGTGCCGGCGAAGAAAAAGGCAATTTCCAGCCACGCTTAACCGGAGCGATGAATGCGCTCGCCGGATACCAGGCACAGAAGAAAAAAAGTCAGATGAAAACAATAACAGAGGACCAGACTAAGTTTCTGCGGGACGTCTATGAGAATACTGGAAAGCAAAATCCCCGCAACATGGGAATGACATAGCGAACAACGGCTGGCAAGTAGCGTAAAAAGGTAAGATATATCTGCGATAGAGCTAAAAACTCAAAATGTTTTGTAGAAAAGACCACCTGTCATTTCGACCGAAGTCCCGATTCGTCGGGACGAAGTGGAGAAATCCATTCAAAAACAGGTTTCTCGACTCGCCTGACTTCGGCGAACACAGTCGAGCCGCGGCTCGCTCGAGGGACAATCTGAACTCTTTTCTACAGAGTAAACTCAAATTTATGGATAGGTGTTAACTGTGGCAAAAAAACAAACAAAACCAGACACTCCGGATACCCCCGATAAAGACAGCTCTGTCGGCGGAACCGCCAAAAGTCCCGAAGTAAAAGACCCTGAACAGCAGATAAAAATGCTTATAGAAAAGGGGCAGAATAAAGGATTCCTCACTTACGAGGAAATGAGCGAGGATCTGTCCGATGAGAGCATCAGCCCCAGCCGCCTGGACGGCCTGTTGGTGACGCTGGACGAAATGGGAATCAGCCTGCTCGATGAGGCAGATGTGGAATCTCAACAAGCTGCGAAAGCAGAAGGGGAATTTCCAACACCCGAAGAGCCTGCAGGCGAGGAAGAAGCCAGCAGAGAAGAACCGCTCAAAGAAGAAGATGAGCTGCTCGAAAAAGAGCTTGTCGGCGAAGAGGGCAGACGAAGAATCGACGACCCTATCCGAATGTATCTGACGCAGATGGGCCGGATACCGCTGCTGACGCGAAAGGACGAAATCTCGCTGGCACGAAAGATTGAGATAACGCGAATGGCCTTTAGAAGAAAAATGCTGCAATGTGAGTATTGTGCCAGAAACTCCCTCGACCTGCTGCAGCAGGTGCAAAGCGGAATGATGTCGTTCGATAGGACAATTAAGACAGGAACGGCTCATGAGTTCACAAAAAGCGTAATAAAGAAGCGACTGCCCGAGAACGTCAAAACCGTAGAGAAACTGCTCAAAACCAACCAGAATCTCTTCAAAAAATTTGCCGAGGCAGAGGACAAAAACGCATTCAAGGCGGAATTAAGACGAATATACAGAAATAAACGAAAAATCGCCACACTGCTGGAAGAGCTTAGTTTGCGAACCAGCAGAATTCAGCCAATAAAAAATAAGCTGCATGGCATCTGCGCGAAAATGCACCAGTTGGAACAGGTCATCGCAGCAGGGCCCAATAATGATATTACCACCCAGGACATCGAGGCAATGAAGCAGGAGCTGGCCGGCCTGCAGGAGCTGGTTCTCGAAACGCCGCAGCAGCTCGATAAAAGACTACACGCGACCGACAGAATCTTTGCCCAATACGAGGAATCAAAACGAACTCTGTCAAGCGCAAACCTTAGATTGGTGGTTTCTATCGCCAAGAGATATCGCAACCGCGGCCTGAGCTTTCTGGACTTAATCCAGGAAGGAAATACAGGTCTAATGAGAGCGGTGGACAAATACGAGTACAACAGAGGTTATAAATTCAGCACCTACGCCACATGGTGGATTCGGCAGGCAATTACGCGTTCGATTGCCGACCATGCACGCACGATTCGGATTCCGGTCCACATGATAGAGACAATGAGCCGGCTGCGAAATGCCGGCAAAACGCTGCTTCAAAAACTTGGCAGAGAGCCGACGATAGAAGAAATCGCCAATGAAGCACACATGAGCTTGGAGGAGACACGCAGGGTGCTCAACATTTCAAAGCATCCAATCAGTCTCGACAGACCCATAGGCGAAAGCGAAGACAGCTACTTCGGCGACTTCATCGAAGATGAGAATATCGACTCGCCCGTCCTCTCGGCTACCCAGGAAATGCTCAAGGAAAGAATCGATTTGGTCTTAAAGACGCTTTCCTATCGCGAACGCGAGATTATCAAGCTGCGATACGGAATCGGCGACGGCTACACCTACACACTGGAGGAAGTCGGCAGAATCTTCAAGGTCACGCGAGAGCGAGTCAGGCAGGTTGAGGCAAAGGCGATACGCAAGCTCCAGCATCCCGTGCGTGCCCGCAAGCTCGAAGGTTTCTTAGACCACAAGTCAGCGTAAGCCAATAAGTTTATGCGCTGTTGGCCCGTCCGGCGCCAAGTCGGCAGATTTGCATTTTATGAGTAGTCGCTCATTGTATATTTAGCCCGCCGTTTTATCGTCAAGATGTCTGACGGCACGCCGGGCCGCCTGCCCTGAGTGGAATCGAAGGGTTTAGCCGTCGCCGGCAAGCCTGCCCTGAGCTTGCCGAAGGGGCAACGCAATATTTAGCCCCGGCTTTCAGCCGGGGGTGCAGGCGTGAGGAACGCTTTGTTCATACCCGCCTTTTATAGGCGGGGTTTCTTGACATCATCGCCTTACCTTGATACCATATCCCTTGTGGCTCTTGTACCCTTTTGTGCATTTGAACAAGCGGAGAAAAGGCCAAATGACTGACGTCCCCCATCGAATATTAGACCTTATCGAAACCTTCGACCGCAATATCGAAGCATACCATTCCCCGCAATATAAGGAAACCCAGCTCCGCCTGGAATTCATCGACCCGTTCTTTGAAGAACTCGGCTGGGACGTAACCAACAAAAGCGGCTGCGCCCCGCAGTATAGAGACGTCATCCACGAGGACGCCATAAGCATCTCCGGCGCGACCAATGCCCCCGATTATTGTTTTCGCATCGGCGGCGTTCGCAAATTCTTTCTCGAAGCCAAAAAACCGTCTGTGAACATCAAAGATGCCCCACATCCCGCCTATCAGTTAAGACGCTATGCTTGGTCTGCCAAATTACCACTTTCAATTCTCACCGACTTTGAAGAGTTCGCAGTTTACGACTGCCGGATGCGCCCCAAAAATACCGATAGTGCTACCACCGCCCGAATTATGTTTTTTAACTATAATCAGTATCCCCAAAAGTGGCACGAAATCGCCGACATCTTCGGCAAAGACGCTATATGGAAAGGCTCTTTCGACAAATTCGCCGTCTCCGAAAAAGGCAAACGCGGCACAACCACCGTTGATACCGAATTCCTCGCCGAAATCGAGGGCTGGCGAAAAATGCTTGCTCAAATCATTGCCATCAGAAACCGCTCGCTCTCAACCAGAGAAGTCAATTTCGCCGTTCAGCAAACCATCGACAGAATTCTCTTTTTGCGAATGTGCGAAGATAGAGGAATCGAACCCCTCGGCCAGCTCCAGACGCTAACTGCCGGCGACCGTGTCTATCCCCGGCTCTTTGAAATCTTCGAAAAAGCCGACCAGAAATACAACTCAGGCCTGTTTCATTTTGAGGATGAACCTGACCGCGAACCGCCGGACAAGCTCACGCTAAATCTTATCATTGATGATGACAAGCTAAAATGGATTTTGGGAAGTATCTATTACCCCCGAAGTCCCTACGAATTCTCGGTTATGCCGCCTGAAATCCTCGGCAATGTCTATGAGCAGTTCCTCGGAAAAGTCATCCGCCTTACCCCTGCTCGCCAGGCCAAAATCGAAGAAAAACCCGAAGTCAAAAAAGCCGGCGGCGTCTATTACACACCATCCTACATCGTCGATTACATCGTCAAAAATACCGTCGGCAAACTTCTCGGCGACCCCGCCGCCCCACGCCTGCCCCTGAATGGTGTAATCGGGGGTCATTGCGAGGAGGCCGAAGGCCGACGTGGCAATCTCACCAACGACCCCTCCGTCTGTCATTGCGAGGAGGCCGAAGGCCGACGAAGCAATCTAAAATCGCTAACCCCCAAACAAATCGCCAACCTTAAAATCCTCGACCCCGCCTGCGGCTCCGGCTCGTTCCTTCTCGGCGCCTATACGTATCTCTTAAATTATCATCTCGACTGGTATGTCGCCAACGACCCGCAAAAACACACAAAGCAAATCTATCAGGGCAGAGCCGGCGATTGGTTCCTTACAATCACCGAGAAAAAAAGAATCCTCTTAAATAATATCTTCGGCGTGGACATTGACCCCCAGGCCGTCGAAGTTACAAAACTATCGCTGCTCTTAAAAGTCCTCGAAGGCGAAAACTCCCAGACCCTCGAAAACCAGTACCGACTCTTCCACGAAAGAGCTTTGCCCGACCTCGCAAACAACATCAAATGCGGCAACTCACTCATCGGCCCCGACTTCTTCGACAACCTCGAACCCTCCGTCATTGCGAGCGAAGCGAAGCAATCTCACCATCGTCATTCCCGCCCCTCACTCTGTCATTCCCGCGCAGGCGGCAATCTCGACGACCTCCGCCAGAAAATAAATCCCTTCGACTGGCACGCCGAATTCCCCCAAATCTTCTCCAGAAAAAACCTCGAAGCGCAGCGGAGATCCGCCGTAGGTGGACCGAAGGCGGACGGCTTCGACGCCGTTATCAGCAACCCACCATGGGGTGCCAATTTCCCATCACTACAGGAGGACTATCTCAGACCCCACTATTCGACGGCCCACGGCCGCATGCTCGACTCATACGCACTCTTTATCGAGGCGGCTCTTGCCCAAACATGCGAAGGAGGTCTCGTCAGTTTCATCACACCCGACACGTTTCTCCGGAAACCTGACCGTCTGGAAGTAAGGCGTCTTCTTCTCAATACCACTTCAATTCACGAACTTATCGAAACTGGGCCTGTCTTTGGCACAGTGCGCGACACGTGGTGCTTAGTTTTCTTGATTCGTAAGCAACGTCCCAACTCCTCTCAACTTATAAGGCACCGCAATATCAGCAGATTTGTCGTAAGTGCCGAAGAACGCTTGTCCAAATTCGGGCAGCAGGAGTGGGATTCGGAGACTTCTATGGCTCAGAGCGTGTGGCTCGCTAATAGCGGCCTTGTGATTGCCTACTTGGCGTCCGACCCCCAACAGAGGATCATACGCATTATGGAAAGGCAACCCCGCCTCGCGGACTTAACTGACCGCTTCAAGATCTCGCGCGGCGAGGAAGGCAGCAAATTTACTCTCAAGGAAGCTCCTGGTGCCGCCTTCATGATGGTAATCCCAGCGCACGTAGGTCGCTATTCCCTCGAAGACGGTATACCGATTGATTCAACTGTGCTCACACCTTCAAAGGTCGCCGAGTTTTACCAACACCCTAAGATATGGGTCATTCGAATCCAGAAGCTTCGTTGGAAACAACGTCTCGTCACTTGTCTTGATTCTCGCACCTGCTCGGCTGGGATGAAAACCCTCCAAGTAATTGTCTCCACACAAGACAGTATTCCCGACCTCGCATTCCTCCAAGGTGTCCTGTCCTCCTCCCTCATCAACTTCTACTGTGTGAACTACCTCGCAGATGACATGAATAAGACCTACCTTGAGAGTATACCGGTTCCCGAATACTCTTCCCATCTGGCAGATCTTGTCCAATCCATGCTCCGCCTTCACAAAAAGTTGGCTGCCGCCAAAATCCCTGATGAAAAGACACGAATTCAGCGCCAAATCTCCGCCACCGATGCCCAAATCGACAAACTCGTCTATCAACTCTACGGCCTGACGGCCGAAGAAATAAAAATCGTGGAGGAATCTTTATGTTAAAGGAATTCAATTGACTTAAACGCAGGCGTAATGTAATCTTGCAACTTATGAGATCACCACAGTTTAATATCCCGGAATTCACTTCGCTGGATGCGACATTCATAGAGACTCTTGAACGGGTTTCCAAACAAATCAGGGTTGTTTTGGATGATGTTATGAATTCTGTTGACGTCAGTTGGCTTAAGGATCTCCCAAAGCATGAGGACCGCATTCGGGATTACTGCGCAGCCAATGGCTGGTACCTGCCCCTGCTTGGATTCACACTACCCCAAATCAAATTCCTTGCAGACCTTATTGCAAAAGGTCAGAAGGCGGAGGTGGAAGATTTCCTATGTGATTTTGCCAAATCTTGTTGCGACTACACGTTTACTCAAGCGCAAAAATACTGGCCGCACCGCCAAAATATTCTTCAGGACGCTTTTGAAGCACATAGCCAAAGGAAATATACTCTGAGCATACCAGTACTCCTCGCCCAGGCAGATGGTATCTTTTTTGAACTCATATACAAACCAGAGGTTTTTCCTGACCATAAAGGCCATAGACAGGTATCGTTATATGGTTATACTGACGCCAAACAGCCAAAATCTGGAAAAGCGGTTGACGAATTACTTAAGAGCATCACCCAAGGTTTGGGGCAGTTGCCTATCAGCTCAATGGTCCGTCTCTCCATCGAGTTACTCAGGATACCATCAGCTTTTAGCAACTCTACAACACTCGATTCACATACTCAAAAACTACATTGGAAGGGTCCTATCAATCGACATGCGATATTGCATGGGATAGATGTAAAATACCCTACGGAAGAAAACAGCCTAAGAGCGATAATGCTTATAAGTTACTTGGCCGACTTAAAAGAAATCTTGGAAAGGATATATAAGAATTCGGATGAATACAAACGCCTCCTGAAAAAACTAACTTTTTCTCCGCCGAGAACCAAATCGACCGCCTCGTCTATCAACTCTACGGCCTGACGGCCGACGAAATCGCCATTGTGGAAGGCAGAGGCGGGTGAGTTTTTATCCGCCGCTCCGTATGGCGGATTTAGTTTTGGGGCAGAACGCAGATTTATCCGCCACTTCGTCTGGCGGACTTGCCTGCCCCTGCAAGCAGTTAGCAGGGGTCCGCCACAGGCGGATTTATCCACCCCTGGCAGATACTAATTCCAAGTTTTGTAAGATTTTGACTTTAAGTTTTGTGAGATACTAATTCCAAGTTTTGTAAGATGCTCATAGTCTTTTCGATTAATCAAAAAGACTATGAGTCGGGTAAAGTATGCTCGGCTTATCGTAAGGAAGTCCTGTCCTTTGGGACTTCGGCGGACAAGGCAATGGCCTTTCACAGAAACCTGTCCTGCTCGCCCTGCGTAGCCCCGTCGTTTCGGTCGAAGCGGGGAGCATCGCCGAAGGGATTGTTTCAAGAAAAGGCTTGCCGCGGAACGCCAAAGCCGAGCAAGTCTCTCTGTGTTCTCTGTGCGACCTCTGTGGCTAAGCAAAATCTGTGCTTGTCCGCCGTAGGCGGATTAATCAGTGCAATCTGTGGTTATTTTTGTGCCTTCGCGTCTTTGTGGCTAATTTTGTCTTTTGCCCGTTACTTATCTACTCCCAAAGTCAAGAAGTGCAAAAAAATGGTTTAAAAAGTGTACATTTTGGTACATTTTTGCTCAAAACACGTTCATTTTTGCAAAAAAAACGCAAAAAAGTGCAAAAAAGCGCTCATTTTTACCCTCATTTTTAGCCCAAAAACACATAAGTCCTATAAAATCACACTTTTTACTACCGCCAACCACCCCATTTTTTAAAATTTCCCTCAAAAACCCTTATTTCCACCTATTTTCCGATTTTTTCCCTTTTTTCAAACCCCTTTTTGCTTCTAACTTCTTACTTTTTACTTGTTCTGCTTTTGCTTCTCCTCGTCCAGCAAAAAATGTTCAGACAAAATTAAAAGTGCGTTGACCGGCTCCGGTTCATAGGATTGCCACGTTCAGTCAGACCACGACTGCCTGTAGCTGCGCTCCAGCGTGAGGGCCTATGGAAGGAGGGGATGAATATTGGATTCTATGATTCCGGCGAAGGTGGGATTGGTTACGACCAATGAGAGTGTCTGTAAAGGACCTTGGTTTTCAGATAATTAACATTGCGTCACCATAAGAGTAGAAGCGATACCGCTGCTCAATGGCGTGTTTGTAGGCGGCGATGGTTTTCTCAAGGCCCGCAAAGGCCGCTACCAGGGCAAGGAGCGTGGATTTCGGCAGGTGAAAATTTGTTATCATTGCCTCGACAATCTTGAATTTATAGCCAGGCTTTATGAAAAGCTCGGTTGCGCCGCTGGTAGCTTCGACCTTTGAATCGGTAGGGCAGGCCCAGGCCTGCCCTATTGTCTCGAGCGTCCGGACGGAGGTTGTGCCGACCGCAATTATCCGACCGCCATCGCCTTTTGCTCGGTTTATTATGCCGGCATTTTCCTGGTTTATTTCGAATCGTTCCTGATGCATCCGGTGGTCTTCGAGATTTTCGGCGGTTATTGGTTTGAATGTCCCCATCCCTACGTGGAGGGTTATATATGCAAAGTGGATTCCAGCCTGTTTTAACTGTTTGATTAGCCGGTCTGTAAAATGCAGGCCGGCAGTCGGCGCCGCAACCGCCCCGGCTTTGCGAGCATACACCGTTTGGTACCTGTGCTTATCCATCGCTGCGACTTGCAGGTTGTCATCTCGTTTAATGTATGGCGGCAAGGGTGGAAAGCCTATCTGATTCAGGATAGTTTTGTGGCCTGCTTGGGTGTCTATCTTCAAGCGGCATATTCCATCATCCTTTTTTTCGAGTAGCACTACCTTGCAGAAATTCTGCCCGCCATACGTGTGGCGGGCCTGCTTTTGCTTGTCTTTTAGATAGAACTGGTCGCCCGGCTTTAATTTGCGGGCGCCCTTTAGCATCACATCCCATAGGCCAGGTGCGGTTTCAGCCAGAAATAGTCCTTCGAGTTTGGCTGCGCTGGCGCTTCGGGCGAAGAATCGGGCGGGCAAAACTTTTGTATCGTTAAGCACAAGGCAATCGCCGGGCCGTAAGAATTCACTGATGCTGCTAAATCGGCTGTCGGTAAGCCGTCCACTGGAGCGCTCAAGAACCAGCATCTGCGAGCTGCTTCGACTGCGAAGAGGCCGTTGGGCAATCAACTCGGGCGGCAGGTGGTAACTTAACTTCTCTGTCTTCATAGACAGACGTTATCAGACGGTAGGCGAAATGCAAAAAAAATTTTGTCCCGATAATAAGCTAAATTAAGGGTTTGAGCGGCCAGAAACAATTTGTTGCAGCAGTCACCTACACGCAGGGACGATACTAATGGCAGAAATCTGGCTTACTAAGGTAATTTTTCAAAGGTAGGGGCGATGGCCTCGAGAGAATATTTTGAGCAAGCCGCGACTTCAATTGGCACCTTCGACAGGGAGGAGCTTAAAAAGCAAATCAAGAACTTCAAAGGCCGATTTAAGCTGGATTTTACCGAAGATTACCTTAATGGCGCCAGCGTTGACAGATTAAGGCATATCCTTTTCGCTGCGTTGATAAGCGTCAAAGGGCATGATTAGAAATGCACTTTGCGGCCTTGACCTGCAAACTGCGGCACAACTGGACAGAAAGCTTCTCACCCCCTTGCAAACCCAAAGCAATTTGCTTGACTGGCCAGACCAGAAATAATGAGCATTAGGAAATCAGCCCTTATAAGCGTCAGCTAATACCCTAATCTGCCCCACACAGCCTTTTGCATCTTTTGCAAATCATCCACTTCATCAGCGGTGACAGGCTGCATCTGATGCAGCGGGTCGGGCAGCTTGCCATCCTCTATCGTTTTCTTGCCTTTATACTTCCAATAATCGCTGTGGCCGTCAGAGAAAGAAACGTTCGTGCCGTCACCATGCCGGACGTGTGGCGGGTCCCACCATCGGGGATTAACGTAATGAACGGCGTAACTATCCGGAGTTACCCGGCCTTCATCAACAAAAACTAATCTATATGCCGGGCCCGGGACGGTAATCTCCCCTTTTTTCTTAATCCACAATACCGTCCTGCCCACTCTTACTCCTGTATTACCAGTTATAGTTCCCTGCCTCGCAAGGCCGTTCATAGAATCAACTATGGAGTATGTCCGCATCTCTCCGCGAATACCGGTCGGGCACCGGTAAATATCTTCATTCTTGCAATAGTCAAACAGTGCTCCGAGCCTTATCGCCTGTATTTGTATGTTCTCAGGTCGTTGTCCTCCACTCATGTAATTATTTGCACAATCGTTGCCTACCCACCAACGCTCACCTGTATGGATACCGCTTGTGGGAACAGGTGCTGCGGGAGGGTTGCCAGCATCCATATATGCCTCGCCGTTGACAATCTTGTCATCGTAGTCATCTGCATACATAATCCAGCAGAATGCCAGCGTCTTCATGTGATTAAGGCAAACCGCACGTTTACCCTGCTCTTTGGCCCTCTTGAGGGCGGGCATCAATATCGCCATCAATATCGCAATAATGGCGATTACGACCAAAAGCTCGATTAACGTAAAACCTCTTCGTTTGTACATAACAGTCCTCTCTGAATATTGTTGTTCTACCTTTCCAAATTCGCCACCACGGTTTTGAGTTTTTAGTAATCTTTATAATGTCTTATCCATTGCGGCCAGCGGCTTGGCGGGCACCCGCCGGCTTTGGTCCACGGGCCGTTTATATTATACTCTCTGTGCCACTTCAAGGCCCACAGCTCCTTAAGCCCGATTTTCCTGGCAGACCAATCCATAAAGACGGCATTTACAAACCCGCCGTGCCGGTCCACACAGACACGGTTCATTTCATTTGTGCCAGGGGTATCACCCGGTCCCGCCGCGTTTGGTGGAGGTTGGTCTGTCTGCAACGGCCAGGAATCGACCCACCAACTACCTGTGAAGACCGGCACGGCGTTTGCATATTTAGCAACTGGAGCACCCCAGTGCCGCGGCCTGCGCGTACTGGGGTCTGCATCCGCCCGGCCCCAGCCGTTAGTATTGTTGCCACTCTCCCTGGACGCCGCGATATTTAATATCCAGCCATTGAGGCCGTAACTGCCCACGTCACCATCGTTTTCCCATGCTACAAAGGACCAGTCTCCTTGAGGGATATTCTGCTGGCGCGACTTTTTGGCCTGCGGGCAAAGCCACATCTTCACATCCTTGGAGTATGGTTTCATGCATAGTCTCCAAAACCTCCCGCTACCCATACCATTGCGAGTGCCGTTAACCTCACCACTGAAGAAATAGCTGTTGTTGTCGTCGCAATACAGATTAAACATAAGACCCCACTGCCGCAGGTTCACCAGACAAGCGCTCAACCTTGCCTGTTTCTTTACCCTGTTGAGGGCGGGCATCAATATAGCCATTAGTATGGCAATAATGGCAATTACCACCAAGAGCTCTATTAGCGTAAATGCCCTTCTTTTGCTCACGGTAGTGCTCCTTATAACTATTGTTATCGGTTTGATTTGTAATCTTTTATTGAGTTTTAGCAAAATGATGCCTTTTTGTAACAATTATTTTTTAGTAATCCTTAAAGCGTCGCATCCATTCGGGCCAATCGCTTGGCCGCATGCCCCCGGTACTGGTCCAGTAACCTCTTGTGTTGTAAGTGCGGTGCCACTTTAGCGTCCACAACTCTTTAATTCCGACCTTTCTGACGGACCAATCCAGAAAGGCGCTGTTTGTAAATCCGTCGTGCCGGTTAATACATGCCCGCCTCATATGCTGGGGGCCCTCCCAGGCCGTATCCTCAGTTAGCGAAGGCTTATCAACCTCGAGGGGAAAAACGTTAAAGCGCAAGGCATCAAAAAACAGCGGTATGTAACCTGCACCTTTTACATTCGAGGTTCTCCAGTTATTTTTAGTTTCAAAACCTTCATAGACTGACGTTATATCTGGTGGAGGATTTTCTACCCAGCCATTTATACCGTAGCTGCCCCAATCACCTTCCGGCGCATAACCTTGACCCTTGAAAATGCCCCAGGCGGAAAAAGTATTCCAGCTTCCTACAAGATTGCCATTCTCATCAAGTAAAGGTTTCGTGGCTGTGGGACAGCAGCAGAATTTGTGGTCATTTTTATAATACGCCCGTAGGGCGTTGAACCAATGGTGTGTGTGGCCGTCGCCCACGCCTTCCTCGAAAGAGCCGTCGTAATCCTGCGTGTATAGCGAAAAGTAAAGGGCCCATTCCCTCACGTTCGCCTGGCAAGTAGTGGCCCTGGCCTGCTTCTTGACTCGCTGCAGCGCCGGCATCAGTATGGACATCAATATGGCGATAATAGCTATCACCACCAGAAGTTCTATTAAAGTAAATGCCTTTCGCTTGTGCATAGCAATACTTTTCTTAATCTTTCACTGCCTACTTAACCCGTCTATTAGGATGCGCAAAGGCAGCCTTCTGTTCCGTTGACACTGCACTTTTCCGACTACGTTTGCCCACCCTTTTGCTGAAAAAGGCAGTATCCCTTGAACTTGATTTCTTTGCGATACTCTGGTGGTTTTCGTTCGCAAAGGAACTTTCGCACAACTTTCGCCATTTTACCATCCAGCCGAGTTTCTGTCAAGGCGCAGGTTCCTGCGAGGGCACATTTTTTGAAAATTCCTGCCTTAAATGCCCCGCCGGAGGTGGGGTGTGATTGCTGCGGATTGGACGGTTTGTGCCAGACTGACTCTAACCATTAGCAAAAAATAACTGGCACGAAGGGTAAATCACTGATATAGTAACGTAATAGGCAAGAATTTTGGAGATTTCTTATGTGTGATAAATGCGGCTGCGGCGAAGATAGCAGCGAAAAAACCTTCGAAGAAAGGGTTAAAGCGGTAATCGAGATGGTTCGGTCGGCCTTGCAAAGCCACGGCGGCGATGTGGAGCTGGTGGGAACCGAGGGTGATGACACCGTCAAGGTCCGCCTGCAGGGGGCCTGCCAGGGCTGCCCGGGGGCCACGATGACGATGAAAATGGGCATCGAAAGAATCCTGAAGGAAAAGGTGCCCGAGGTCAAAAAAGTTATCACCGTAAACTAAACGCGGCAAAAAAAGTAACCTCGCCTACGGCGGACCAGGAGCAGGCTTCATAACATTGACCCCGCCGGAGGGGTGGCGAAGGCGGAAGATATTTACATATCCTTTTTCTGAGCCAACCTGCGTAACAAACTGATAGAGCCCAGTGCTTTTCGGCGTGGCGAGCTGTTTTATATTTTCGTGGAGACCAAGCTGCCTGTAACCCGTATGGTCGTCTCTGAGGCCTTCTCTGGTAGCCCACACGACGTAGGTAATGTTCTGGTCGAAACAAGCCTTGATAAATTCCTCAGGGGTGCTCGCCTTTGGCAGGGGAACAATGTATTCAGCATACTTGGGGACAAACATCTTAACTACGACAGCCATATAGACCCCCATTTTCTCACCCGGTTTGGCGTTGGCAATGTACCAATCTGCTAAGAGCTTGAACTCCTTATCCTGTTGGCCATCACCAATGAGGTGAACGAGCGGGAGCTGATTTGACACAATAGTCAGGCACACCAACACCAGTATAGAAAGCTCCCGCGGGAAATATCGGAGTTTGTAAACGTAAAGCCATCCGGCAAAAATAAGTCCTGCCAGGAGCATTGCCACGTAAGGCAGCCAGACCGACCTTGGGCTGATAGAAGATATTTTGGGTAAGTACCGGACGAGCGAAATAAGCCAAACGGCGGATACTACCGCAGCCAAGACCTGTAATATAAGGACGAGGACCGAAGGGGTTCGTCCATTTTTATCTATAAGCCGCCAGGTGCTTTGCAAGCCAAACAGGCATATCAATAACGCCATCCAAGAAATAGGCATATAATATCGCAAGAGTGGAGAAGGAAATTGCGTATGAACACAGAAATACGGCACAAAGAATATCAGAAGTGCCAGTATTTTCCACTGACGCCTGCACAATCCGTAGATAGAACCAAAGAAAAAGCCGGCAAATGCAACGGTCTTACTTAACTTCCATAACATTTCTATGAAAGCCTCGCTCGCCCCCGGATATGGCATTAACAAAGGATAGAACCCTGTCCGCCATAAAACATCTATATGCTTTACAAAACCAGTTCTGCTCTCGGCCGGTTCAACATACAGTTTTGAGTACTCTTTTCCGAAAAGAGTTAAATATGACTCTGGCCCCCAATTCATAAAAGTACCCACCATCCAAAGCGCCAAAGGAACGGTCGCCAATACCGAATACAGAAAAGCCCGGAGCCGTTCTCGCCTGCTTTTGCGATATATCATATCCATTACAAAAGCAGCCAGAATCAGTGCCGCTCCCTCGTATCGAACCATTGTTGTTACCGAGGCAAGAACATAACCCCAGTTTGACCGCCTGAAAATGAAATAGAACGTAAGTAAAATGAAGAACAAAAGGGTTGTTTCTGCTATTGGCTCTGTAAGCAGGTAAAGTACCTGGGGATTAAGTATAGCAATGACGGCAAGCCACAGAGCAGATTTGCCCACCACTTGTCTGCCCACCAGCCAAAACAAAACCAGATTAAGTGGGTGCAGTATGGCGTTGAGCAACCAGCCAGCAGTCAGACCGGGATGCTGCCCACCAACTAAATAGGAAAGGAAAACTTGAAGAAGACCAAGGACCGGAACCCGTTTGAAACTTGAAGGAATCTGCAAGGACAAAAGTTCCTGACCTGTCTTGAAAAAGGCAGGAAAATCCGGATTGGGAACAACCTTGTGGCCAAAATACAGGACCGACTGATATACGCCAAAAGCCAGAAGCGCTGCCATCAGGAAAAGCTCAAAGTACCTTTCCCGCTCGGCAAGCTCATCAGCATTTAGCCAGCTAACGGACTCGCCGGCTGTGCTTTTCGGAACCTCTCTGGCAACTTGTGCCCTGAACTTTCTGGGTTTGCGTCTGCTCATTCTTTCTCATCAACAATTACCAAAAGATTTTTATCCTGCCTTTGGCGGGCCAATCTTTTCCAGCTCTATCGTTTGAAACATACCCAGCAGGTTATCCATCGGGGAAAGCACATATTCTATAGCTTTAATAGCCGGATATGTAAACGAAGGAGCCAGTTGCCGCAGTGTCAGGCCGCCACTGAGTAAGTACCGCAGGGGCGTATGATTTCGCGTTCTAACGATTCTCAGGGACGGAAACTCCTTCTCAAAAATCTTTCGGTCGCGGGTAAAGATTATCCATGGCAATGCTCCGTTTCCCTGTGAAAGGGGGCCTTGCCCGCTGCAAGCGGCTTCCCATCCTGTCCGCATGTCAAAAGGCTCGTGATGAAAGTTTTTGTAGATAAATCTCGACCAACAGGTATTTGCGGGCTCAATCATAACGATTTTGCCGCCGACCTTAAGACACCGCAAAGCTTCTTTGAAGAACCTTCTCGGGTCGGTGATATGATGAAGGACATCGACCATAAAAAAAGCATCGACACCCGCCTGCTCAAACGGCATATCAATCGCCGAGAAAACTTTATCGACATTCGGCAGCTCCAGGATGTCGGATGTAATAACATTACTATTCACATCTTTTATAAAGCCTCCGCCGCTGCCGAGTTCGACAAGAATCTTCTTTTGGGGGTCGGATACCGCCCTCTGGAGTTGTTTGTAAAAGTCGATATATACTCTCTTTAGGAACGGCTTTTTTTGTATAATCCGCCCATGCAGCAACGTAACTGCGGGGTCGTCAAGATTCTCTATCCCCCTTACTTCGGGCAGCTTAAGCCATTCAATTATCTTCATAGTCAAACATTTGGTACCGCTAAAATATCGATGGTCCCCTTTACCGGAATATACTTGTAATAGTTATTTGCGTTTATTTCTTCAAAGCCACTACTATCGAACAGAGAGTAGTTCAGGAAATCAAAGAGCTTTAAATAATCTGAAAAATCGATATTTGCCTCTTCAATTATGTATATTCCGACTTCAAAAATGATAACCGGCCTAAATTTGCCAATAACTCCTTGCGCTCCCTTCAACACCTCAAGCTCGTGCCCGTCAGTATCTATTTTGATGAAATCCAGTTTTTCAATTTCGTTTTGCCTGCAAAAATCATCCAGTGATACTGCTCTCACTCCATCCGCAGGCTTTGAGATTCCTTTGTGGATTGGATGCCTGGGGTCTTTTGTTGAACCTGCAACCTTCCAACTTGCATACGCCCTGATATCAGGTTCTTCAGACGTATTTGATGACACAAAGCTTTGAATAGCGATTATACGTTTTGCAAGTTCAGGATTCAGCTCTATATTTCTTTTTAGTTTAGAGAAAGCATAAAAGGTGGGTTCGAATGAATATACTTTACCAAGGGGAGCCAGCTTTGTAAATTGCAAAGTCATCATCCCAGAATTTGCCCCCACATCGAAAATAATAGCATCTTGAGGCAAGGATAATCGTTTATTTTTAGAAACATGCTTTTGAAAACCCCCGAATAAAAACATTGACAAATCTATACCTTCCGATAAATCAATCTCATACTTGATACCTTGTCTGGTAATAATTCGTCTGTCTTCGCGATACACAAGGTGCACTATGCGATACAATACTTGCGCGAAGAAAATCTTGATACGGGTTATAGCCAGTTTATTAACCAGTCGTTTCATGCAACTTATAGCGCTGAAATATAAAAATACGGTTATACCTTGAGCTGACGCTACGTTACTGCGACAAGCCTATTTTACCCTTTTAATACGTTTCTGTAAGGCAATTTTTTGGGTGCTACTGCGCCGCTCATAGCATAGAGAGACAGGGCCGGCTTTTCCATTGTGCTTCTTGCAAGGTAACAAAGGAGCAACAGCATAAGTTATTATTGAAGCTGTTCTCCTGTTTTTATTAGCGGTGTGCCCTTTTTGGACCATGACAAAACCCATGGCCGATAGTGAAACCGAACATAGTGCCGCCCAGGTGTGAGCCGAACCGATTTGAAAGTGCCGAACAGAAGTTCAATCTGGGCGGGTTCACCATCCACCAAGGCCTCCCAGCCCCAATCCCAGTTGTCAATAAAACTCAGGTAACCATTAGCCGGCGCATCGATTTCCCAGCGCAACTCGTCACCTGTATAAGACAATAAACGCCCCGTGTCTCTATATCGCAGCGCGTCACGCAAAAATGATTGAACCGTGGAATGCTCTATGGATTCAGAAAAGAAAATTTTTCTTCCATCCTGCCCGCCGAAGGCGGGCTTGATTCCGTCTATGGCTCCGCCCTGGACGCCGAGCAATAGCCTTCTCGCTTCTAATTCATATTCGCTTTCTTTGAGAAACTTGACGTATCGGCGGAAATACCAGTTCTCCAAGATGCCCACGCTGAAGTTTGGCCCCAGCGAAATCGAGTTATCATAGTCGGTCCTGGGAACCCTAAACGATAATTCGTACATTCCTGATGTTGTCAGTTGTATACGACTCTTTTGTGTCTTACCTGGGTGCGTCCAAATATGAATGCCTGTATGTCGCATCTCAAGGATAGAAATCAGAAAAAGCAGGGCAAGGACAGCTACAAGCGACTTCTCGGTTCCAAGACGTCTGGATTTCCTGAGCATCAGGATTGATAGAACACTTGCAAAGCCCACCGCGCCAAAAACGATGAACAATATTCGCCGTGATGACAGGTGATTGAAATAGTGCAGCCAATAAGGGTCATAAATGTTATTCAGATACAGGTAAAGTTGTATTCCGAGTATTATTGCATAGACTGCAAGAACCTTTGCGATTGGCGAAAAGAACCGCGAAGGTCTTGCCGCACCTTCGGTCTCTTTGTCCAAAATCATCCATTCGAATGAGGCATAAGCCAGCGACAGCAGCCAGGCGAAAATTGGAACGAGGGTTATATTGAGTCGGGGCCACACACGAAGGGACCAAAAGCCCGGCATAAATTTCCACAGCAGAATAAAAAGATACGAACGGTAGCCATAACTGATATAAATGATTGTTGAAATCCACACAATAAAAAATAACTTTACCCAGGCTTCACACCAACATAGCGGTATCGCCGGGCCACTTTTGTCCTTGCCGGTTTTCATATCGACGGCGATCCGGCAAGACGTCCTGCCGGGCCGTGGGCTCAGCATATATAAAAGTATCACCAGAATTGCTGTTATACCGAAGAAGTTCCACCCATCCTGCATTGCAGCCGGTGGATAGAAAAGGGAGCCAAGCGTGTCTTCAAAACTGAACTCGTGTGCCGTCGAATACGTAAAATCCTTTCCTGCTCGGTCTGTGGTCTCGCTCATGAGCTGTTTGACACCAAGCGCATAGGGGGCACATATTATTCCGGCAAGAAGCCCGACCGTTGCCAGAGTTGCCAGCGCACGTTTCCAATTTATTGGCTGTGTGCCGATTAATCGCACCCGTAATGGTTTTATCACAAATACCAGAAAGTAGGGGACGAACAGAAATTGGCTGTAGTAAGCATAGTAAGGATAACCGCCTGTACACAGACATATCAGAAAAAACATCAGCAAGCCTCCGTACCAGGCAGCTTTTTTCCATGACCGGCTCGGCATGATTCTCGTGACCGCATAAAACACCCACGGGTACCACGCCGCTGTATGAACGGCGTTGGGGAATCGCATTATTTCCGTCATCTTGAAACTGACCGACATAACCAGAACTGCAAAAAGCACGGCCCTTATATTGTTGTTGAGCAGGCGCAGCCACATAAAAAGACCCAGCGCAAATATCGAAATGCCGAGCACCGTAAAAATCTGGTGGTCAAGGGGATTATAACCGTCCAATACTTTGTACCAGACTGCAAGCGGCAAATTGAACGGATAGAACGCTTGAGCAAATGGATTGGTGTAGAACGGAAAGCCCGCGCCTTCAGAAGGGGACCACAGTGGGAAACTAAAATTGCAAAGATGTGCTAACAGGTACACCTTGTATTTATAATACAGCACGATAAAGTCATTTCCTATAGCGGTGTACTCATCGTGGATTGGAAAAACATGTCTGAACAAATACATAATGGGCCAGCAGAAAACTGCAGCGGGCAAGATAAATCTAACCAGATTGCCCCGTCGTGGTGTCTCAAAAGCGGACCTTTTATCTTCCCCACCACCGATTTTGTGCTCTGCCGTGAGCTGTTTTCTTTCTCGCAATTTCACCTTGTCCACCTTTTTGTTTACGCCTGGTTCATTAGTTTGCTTCTTTGGGCCCGGCGAAGCCGGGACTGCTCCCTCCCGTCTTCGGCGGGTGAGCGTCGTCCAGAAGGTGCTCCAGGGTCGGAAGAGGCTGGGCTATAACGGCAATCTGATAGGAAAAAAGACTCCTGGAAAAGAATATGAAAAAGCGATTGATATGAAGCAAAGCGCGCGCTATCCAGCCGTCACCCAGCGCAAGAGGAAATGGTGCCGGCACTCCGCACTTCTTTATGACTTCGTAACCGTTCACCTGAAGTGTGCGGCACAGTGACGAAAATGTGAACAACCGACAGTGCCCCATATCAAGGATACCTCGCTTGCCATAATTGAACTTATTAAATAACAGGCTGATTCTCACAGGAAGAAAGGCAACGTTTCCTGTTGTTATAATAACTTCCGGTGAGTCCTTTGAGAATCGCTGCCTCAAAACCTTTAATAGCCTCTCCGGCGACTTCAAATGCTCTATAATATCCAGCGCCATAATATAATCCACCTTGCCGAAATCGTCTCTGAAATCATATCGCTCGAGGTCAACCTCAAGACATTTCCAACTGTTTTCCTTGGCTAATGGTTGAATCTCCATATCGATAGATATGGTCCTGGCGCACTTTTGTTTTAGCTTTGCTGCCATATACCCGGGCCCGCAACCGACATCCAGCACCGTCGCCCCTGCTTTTATCCGGTCAAGAGCGAGCTGCTGCGAGCTTGGGTATCCGAATTTCTCCTGATAACGATATTTAGACTCAGATTCGTAATCAAACTTCGGGTGATAATATATTCCCATCCTGGTTGCTTTGGACAACAGGCAAGAGTGAATTACGCGTATCGCGTATTTTATGCCGTTTACCCTCGATATTTCATCACCGTAGAAGGTTGGAACGGGAATTTCCTTAATGCGTTTTTGTGTGTCGATAAGCTGGACAATGATGTCCGTGTCAAAGTCAAAGTAATTGGAATTGTATTCGAATGGAATAGATTCCAGAGCTTGAACGCTGTAGGCCCGGTAGCCGCTGTGAAACTCGGATAAACGGGACTTCATAATGCGATTTTGGATGAAGGTCAGGATTTGATTGCCGACCCATTTATAGAGCGGCATACGGCCCTTCAGCGCATCTAACTTGTGGAGCATTCGGGAGCCGAAAACCGCACTCGCCTTGCCCTCAAGAATCGGCTCGAGCATCTGACCAAGATATTCCGGTGCGTACTGCCCATCTCCGTGCAACAGGACTACGACGTTGAATCCTTTTTTTATAGCGTAACAATAGCCAATCTTTTGGTTTCCGCCATAGCCCTGGTTCTTCGGATTATACAAAACCGTAAGATTGCGTTCCGGATGCTGGCGGGAATACTCATCAGCCTTGTAGAATGTCCGGTCCGGTGATTGGTCGTCGATGAGGAGCACCTCCGTGTAAAACTTCTCGTTCTCCCATATATCTTGCGGAATCCGGTCAAGAACCGCCTCAATCGTTCCTTCTGCCTTATAGCAAACGATAAAGATAAGCACCTTCTTCTTGTGTGCCTGGGCCGAAACAGATTGGATGTTTTCTCTATTCATTTTTCTAACTGTAACAACCCTAATGGACCTTTCCGAACCACTTGATTTTCTTAAACGCCAGCCACACCATCTTCAGCAAAAGCCAGCCGTGTCGAAAGCGGCTGATATTTGTCCTGCCGTAAGTCCTCGCACGGTATGTCACCGGCACCTCAGCAACCTTGAGGTTGAGCTTTACCGCTCCGAAGATGAGGTTAAAGTCACCAAAGGGGTCGAACCCGCCGAAGGCGGGTTTGATCCCGTCCAGCCTGCCGGAGATCCGGTCCGGCAAAGACGTCCTGCCGGGTTCTGCCGGAATCGAACCGGCCTTCGGCCGGTCGCTCTGGCCAAAGTAAGAGCGGTCGGCCTCTATTAGCTCGTAATCCTTTCTGCGAATCATCTTCGTGCCGCAAAGGGTGTCTCTGAATCTCTGGCCTAACAGCCAAGTGAATAGCGCACCAAAAAAGCTGTTCGCCAGAAGATTTAAAAAACGCATTGCCTGTTTTTCCATCGGATAAACAAGTCGCGAACCATTGATAAACTCCCCTTTGCCGTCACGTAAAGCCCTGAAGAACTTCGGCAAATCCTCGGGCGGAGCAGTTAAGTCCGCATCCTGGATAACGAACACATCCTCTTTTGCAGCGGCAAAACCTTTTCTTACGGCATCTCCTTTGCCTACGCCCTGGCCCTGGCGGATTAAGCGAATCTTGCGCTGCGGATGCTGCCTTATCTGATGTTCTATTTCCTCCACTGTGCCGTCTGTGCTATTGCCGTCAACAAAAATTATCTCCGTCTCTCGACCCATCTGTGGGATTCGCTCTACCACATCTTTAATGTTGCCGCGTTCGTTTCTGCAAGGCACTATCACAGAAACCGACAAATCCTCATCACGCATTGAAGTGGGCGCAGGACGCGCTACCACAAGATTCACCAGGTTAAAGAAACGGAATCCCGGCAGCATAGAAAGAAAATAATTGCAAAAAGCCGTCAATGGCGGGATACGCTTCGGCAGCATCAGGTAAGATGCGGTCCGAATAACATCGAAGTCGGCTAATGTCAGAAGATTTACAATATCTTCGGGCGGAAGCCAGTTCTGATATGAGTACGGCCGACGAATCCTAATAACCGAGCCGAGCCGCAGGATACCTTCCCAAAGATAGTTGTAATAGGTTATCACAATCCGTGTGCTCTCAACTGTCAACGGGCGAATACGCTCGAATACCTGCTGAATGTCATGCCATCTTCCCAGAGAATTGCATATAAGGACGTAATCAAATTTTTCGTCGAGATGCATCTCGTGTGGGTCCATTGTGTAGAAGTTCAGATGCGGAAACCGTTTTTTTGCCAGCGCAATAGCTTGTGGGTCTGTATCCACTCCGACGCCGTAAGAAGGCTTGACCGCTGCCAGGATGTCACCGCACTCGCAGCCGACATGTAAGACCCTGCTGTTGGGGCGAACTACGAATTTATAAATCCTGTCCAGCCAATTGTAATAATACGAATTGCGTTTTCGCCAGCGAAGTAACAGACGGTCGTTCGTTCCACGGTTTTGGGTTTTTAGTTTTGAGTTTTGAGTTTCGATTTTCCAGCTCCACCATAAGCTCATTTCCTGAGCTTGCAAGAGGTCTTTTTTTCATCAGGGGTCAGCCCGAAATGTTCAGAAATGCTGTCAACATTGGGGTTTTTAATAACCCCTCGCTCGGTAATAATGGCGGTGATATCCTGCGCTTCTGTAACATCAAAAGCCGGATTGTCCACACTAACACCGCGAGGGGTAATTTGTTTTTTCGTCCCCCACAGACGGATTACCTCCTCGGCAGGTCTTTGTTCTATGGGTATTTCGGCTCCGGTTTTTATGCTCAAATCAAATGTGCTCGATGGTGCAGCGACATAGAACGGTATGCCATGCTCTCTGGCAAGGATGCTCAGACTGTAAGTGCCGATTTTGTTTGCCACATCGCCATTCGCCGCGATTCGGTCGGCGCCGGTTATAACGATATTTACCTTGCCTTGCTTCATCAGCCATCCCGCCATATTGTCGCAGATAACCACAACATCGATTCCTGCCTGTTTTAGCTCCCAGGCGGTCAGCCGAGCGCCTTGCAACATTGGCCGGGTCTCATCCGCGTAAACCGTGAACTTCTTTCCCTTCCTATGCGCTTCAAAAAGCACCGACAAAGCCGTTCCCTGCCCAGCAGTAGCAAGCGCCCCGGCGTTGCAGTGAGTCAGGATACCGAGACCGTTTTTGATAAACCTCTGGCCGTTTCGGCCAATCCGCCGACACATATCCACATCTTCCCTGTAAATGGCGTTCGCCTCTGCCAAGACAACTTTGCGAAGTTTATCCGCCAGACGTGCGGCGGATTTATTTATGTTGGATGACTTTATTCCTGACGGGGTAGCGACAAATTGCCGGGCGCTCCGGCTGACCCTCTCCAGGGCCCAGAACAAGTTCACCGCAGTCGGACGCGATGATGCCAGATGCCTGCAAGACCGGTCCAAAACCGTAAGTCTCTGGTCCGGGGAGTCAGAGGCAGCCAATTTTTGCATGCCTAAAACCAGCCCATAAGCTGCTGCCACCCCTATCGCCGGAGCTCCCCGGATGGCAAGTGCATTTATAGCCCTGTAAAGCTGCTCGACGCTGCGGCACTGCAATTTGACGAATTTGCCGGGCAGCCGCCTCTGGTCCACAAGCTCCAGAAAGCCGTCAACACCGCCAACCCATTTAACCGCTTGAACAATCATAAAGACCATATCCAGTATATCGTATAGCGTTTGGCACATCTGCTGCTAAGATGTGTAGATTTTTCCTTCTCTGTAGTCCCGCCAGGCCGGCTCGAATGCTTTTCTTTCGGCTGGCATCGGCCTTACCTGTATAGTTCTGCAGTGAAACAAATCGGGCAGGGCGAAGCCCTGCACCGGATCAAACCCGCCTTCGGCGGGGTCATATTCAACCTGTAATACAGAAGCTCGAAGCTCTTTATTCTCAGGTTTTAACCGCAGAGCACTACCTGTCGCTTTGTTGAGAATATCAGGATGTATTTGCCCCTGCGTCTTCCTGTCGGAAGACAGGAGCGGGGGTTTGATCCCTCCCGCCTTCGGCGGGCCATCCTCAGAAAGAACAAGATGTGAACCACGTGAGCCGCTACCGAGCTTTAGTAATTCCACAATCGCTTTAAGATATGCAACGCTTGTTAAAGCCAGATGCTCTGCCTGGATTGCGGCTACGATAGTTTTGGTGCTTTCCAATTTGAAGCCGTGCTTTTGTATATCTTTGTAAAGCCCAACGGCTTTTTTCAAAGCTTCGCGGGCGTCATTGAGTTCTCTTATGTGCCCTGCCGATGCAGTCATGCGGTTCTGAATCTCTTCTATTACTTCCTCGGGCACCGAACCGCCTGGGCCTTTATAGCCCTCGAGCCTGGCGACAAACTGACTCAATTGTTGTGTGATTTCGGTTTCTTTGTCTGAGTAGTCGGGTTTGCCTTCAGGGTGACAGCCATAGACATTGACAATATATTCTGCGGCTCGCAGGCCACCGACCTGGCCGGCATTAAGTGCAGCGCCGCCTGGCCGCCTGACGCCGTGAGTGGCAGCCATCTCGCCGATTACAAAGGTGCGAGGTATATTGGACTGCCACCATTTGTCCACAGCGAAACCGCCATTGTTATGCTGGGCGCAAAGTGCAATTTCGAGCGGCTCCGAATATAAATCGATACCGTTCTCCTTGTAAATCTCGATGGCCAGAGGATTCATAGCGAAAAGCCGTTCGATAGGAGTATTATGAAGCGCACCTGCATTTTTGAGATACTGATATGCCTCCGGCTCAAGGTCGCTAATATCAAAATCCTTCATCGAATCATTGCCTATCGGATTATGCAAAAAATCCAGAAAGACGTGTCTTCCCCCGCCGAAGGCGGGACGGATCAGACCCGGCTTCGCCGGGTGCGTCTCGTTAAAGACCAGAATGTCAATCAACGATGACTGCCCGCCCTCGATACGCTGCGGGTCAAAAGGCCACTGATAACCTTTAAGGAAGATATTCGTTGCCAGCTTGCCCATTGATGGGAAAAAGTCCGTCAGGAATTCCTGCTGGCTTCCACCTTCAGCATCAGTGCTGAAGATACGCGGGATTGCCTGCATATATGTGCCGGAGACATTCCAGCGAAACTTTATGCTGGCAAGCCCGAACTGTGATTCGGTCAGATTTTCGCCAATCAAGCCGGCCTTGAATGCGAGGCCGTGAATGCCGACCTGACCCTTTGGATAGACGCTGGCTTTGTAAAGTTCGCCCGGCCCGCCGGCAGCAAGCACAATATTTGCACCGAGGAAAACGTTTATGGCATAATTCGATTCGTTGAGGGCTTTCTTATCTATGGTGACCACGCCCGCGATACGCCTGGATTGTCCGGAGCCGACTGTAAGCAAGAGACCGACCTCCTGATTGTCACATATTTCGACGCCGTATCGCTCGAGTTGTCTCTGGAGGCATTCGCTCATAAATCTACTTGTTTTTGGGCCGGCGGAAGTCGCTCTTTCAAAAGGGTCATTGTCTGTTTTGTAGCTGAGAAAGGTGCCCATAGAATCTGTCGGAAAAGGGACTCCCACCTGAATAAGATGGTAAAACTCACGCAGCGAGCCGACCGCCTCCGCCAGTGCCAAATCGCCGTGGCAGCAGCCGGCAGCCGTTAAGGTTTTCGCAAATTCTTCGGCACTATCGGGCACGTCCGGACTTGTGCCTATTTTGTAGTAGGTTTGCTTGTCGGAGCCGCTCATACGCGAAGCACCCAGGCCAAGTCCTGCGGTTATTATGACAATCTTTTCCTGAGGATTGGTGATTCCTTTGTGATTCATAAACTCATAAAGGTGAACTGCGCAGTTTAGCCCCGCTGCTCCTGAGCCGACAATTATGGTGTCGTAGCGATGGAAAATAATAGTTTGGCCGGCTATTTGTTTTGTTTCCACAATCTCGCCTCAACAAAGTGTAAAGCTAAAAGCGAAAAACTTAAAACTGTGGAATTTCTTTCTTTACTCAACAGTTTTTAGGTTTACGTTTTACACTTTAAGTTTCTTTTTTATATTGAAATTTCTGCCGGTAAGCTGGCTCATCTGTTCAACAGAATCCTTAGCAAAATTCAGCGCGGGGTATTTTTCTGCCCGCAGGTCGTCTATCAGCTGCTTAATCACGGCCAGTTCCTTCGCCAGGAGGGTGTAGTCCTGCTCGTCGATAATTTTATTCATCGTGGCATCTTCAATCATACTGAACGAGCCGCCCAATACCAAAACTCCCGCGTCAATGTAGTCTGGGATATTACCGGCGTTCGTTCCGCCCGTGGGCACCAGACTGATGGTTCTGTGAATAGCAGGGTCTATTGCCTTAATAAACGCCGGACCTCCAAGCTCTTTAGCCGGAAACACCTTGCAGAGATTTGCTCCTTTGGAGAACTGGCTGACAATCTCAGTGGCTGTGCCGCATCCGGGTATCATAGGTATCCTGCCGGCGAACCTCTCGAAACTCTCGTCGCAGAAATTAACTGGCGAAACCAGATAGCACGCACCGGCATCGACGACCTGCTGAAGCGTAGGCAGCGGATTCTGGGGATTTGTCTTGTTGTGGACATCAAGCATCTCTGGCCAGTCAATCAGACTTGCTGCGCCGGCAACAAATTCGGGAAGTTCCTTGCGGAGGCGTGTGAGCTTTTCCAGAGGGCTTTTTATCCGGCAGGTTACTTCCATATTGTTGACGCCTGCCTTTATAAGGGCCTCGGCTGTCTTAACGATGTCGAGCTTGTCCTGGTTGAAGACCAGGATAAACCCGTCTCGTAGTAGAGTTGTGATTGTATTCCTGAGGTCCATATATGGTCTCTACAATCTTCTTAAATGAAAGCCGCCATCGACATTTATTACGGTGCCGGTTGAAAAATCAAGCCTGCCTTCGGCGATGGCCCCAACAGCCTTTGCAACATCTTCAGGTCTGCCCCATCGCCTGATTGGCGTCAGTCCTTCCGCTATCAGTCTGTCGTAATTGTCTTTGACAGCGCTGGTCATATCTGTTTCTATGATGCCCGGGCTGATTTCAAACACCCCGATATTATATTCAGCGAGCCGGTCCGCATAAAGCTTTGTCATCATAGAGACGCCGGCTTTGCTTACGCAATATTCGCCGCGAGAAGGCGAGCTGGTGTATGCGGAAATTGAGCTGATGTTCACAATCCGAAAGGCGCGCTGCTCCGGCAGGCCGTCTTTGCCGGATTGCTTTTTCTGCTCTATCATCCAGTTGGCGACAAGCTGGGTCAAAAAGTAGGGCCCTTTAAGATTTATTCCGATGACTCTATCGAAGCTCTCCTCGGTCGCTTCCAGAATATCCATCCGTTTAAGAGGGGCAACGCCGGCGTTATTTACCAGAAAATCACCTCTGCCGAACTTATTTTTAGCCGTATCAATAAGCCTCTTGCGGTTCTGGGCAAGGCCAATGTCACCGGGCACAAATTCGCAGCGCGCACCGAGCGCCTCGACCTCTTTTTGTGTTTGTGTTGGCGACTGTTGAACACGGTTGAGAACCAAATCGAAGCCCAATGCTGCCAGCTCAAGGGCAATGGCCTTTCCGATACCACGACTTGCGCCGGTAACGATTGCTACAGGTCTGTCTGACATCGGGTAATCCTTTCTTCTGTCTATCGTTTTAGAAATTCATCTATTTCTTTTGCGGCTTTCATACCATCGGCGACGGCTGCAACAACTGTTGATGGTCCCTTTACCGAATCGCCGCCGGCAAAGACGCCCGGCCTGGAGGTCGCCAGTGTGCCCCGCCGAAGGCGGGAGGGGTCAGACCCGGCTTCGCCGGGTTTTGTTCGAATAAGACCATCTCTAAATTCCACGCCTGGAAGAATTTCGTGAATATCCTGCGGCACCTTCTGGCCTATCGCCTCTACCACAATATCCATCTCAAGCTCATAAGCACTTGATACAACCTTTTCCGGTCTTCGCCTGCCCGCCGAAGGCGGGCTTGATCCCGTCCAGGGCTTCGCCCTGGCCGTCTGGTCCGGGTCACCCAGTTTGGTCGGACAAACTGTAATAGATGTCAATCTGTCATCGCGATAATTTCTCTTGAGCACATCGGTCAATATCAAAAAATGCACGCCTTCACTTATCGCTCGCTCGCGATCAGCTCGCCAGGCCGGCATCTGTGCAAAGGAGCGACGATAAATGATATAAACGTCTTTGGCTCCGAGCTGTTTGGCAGTAACAGCCGCATCCATTGCGGTATTGCCGCCACCTATCACAGCCACACACTTGTCTGTAAGGTCAAGTTTGTCGGCCTGTTTGGCGGCCGAAAGAAAATCCATCGCATTCCACAAGCCCTCTTGCCCCACTGCGGGATCCTCTTTGTTGCCGGCAGCGACCGATTCCGGCAGGCCCATACCGATAAAGACAGCGTCCGGCCGAAGGCCAGCTTGATCAGACCCGGCTTCGCCGGGTCCCCCCTCTATAACAGCATCGAGATTGAAATCGGCGTTCAACCCCTTGCCGAGGCGCAAAACCATCCTGTCCTTCGACACATCCGAAAATATGGCTGCAATTTCATTTTTCAGCGAATCGCTTCTCCTATCAGGCGGGATTGCCGATTCTACCATTCCTCCGAATTCGGTGCTCTTATCAAAGATGGTCACGGTATGGCCCGCCTCAAGCAGTTTTGCTGCGCAGGCCAGACCTGCTGGTCCGGCGCCGATTACAGCCACATCCTTGCCGCTTGCCTTCTTGGGTATTCGCAGTTTCGACCAGCCATTCCTGTTAGCCTGCTGGGCCAGATACTTCTGGATATCTGCAATCGGTAAAGGTCCGTCGCCGATAAAACCTTGCAGACAGTTGCCCTCACACTGCTGCTCGACCGGACACAGCCAGGCACAGACCTCAGGGAATATATTTGCCTCTCTTAATACTTCATAAGCAGCACGGTCCTGGCCATCAAGGAATAAACTGATGAACTTCGGTATATCGACTCCGGCAGGACAGGCCAACCGGCAGGTGGACTCCTGACAGTTGCGACAGGCAGATGCCAGCCGAACAAGATTATCTCTGTCGCTCATTCTGCCTTGCTTGAAGATTGGCCCATATACCTTGTTGTCCCGCACCACGCAGCCAGTCATTCCGCCATCCCGCATTATCTGGGTACAGCCGCTGCACGCTACACAAACCTTTTGTGGGTCGAGGCGGCCTCTGGCGATAATATCCTTGGCAAAATCAGGATATGCAAAGGCCATTCTGCCGGCGCCGATTAAGGTCGCCAGGCCGTTTGCTTTGCTTGCTGCTGCCACATTGGCGAAGAGCGTTCTCAGCCAGCTATAGCCAGTGCCGACAATTGCGATATCTCTAAACTCCTTTTGAATTTCGCCTGCTAAATTAATGAGTCTGCTTACACCTACAAGCGGGTGCTCCGGCTCCGGGTAGCCGCCAATTATCGGCTCGTTGAAGGGCCTGCCGACGTGCGGATTATAATAAGGGTTCGCAATAGTGATATTAATCAATTTGACGCCACGGTCTCGTAGAAGTGCGATTAGCTTCTTGGGCTCCGTTAAATCCGGTTTGGTGTAGTCATCCTTATCAACCGCCCAGCCGTAAGGATAGGGTATAGCGTCATAAATGCCGAGGCGGGTAACGACCGCTGCTTCCTGGCCAAGCTCCTTATGGATTTTATCAATAACCTCCAGCAGGAATCGGGTTCGATTCTCGAATGAGCCGCCGTATTTGCCGGCCCTATTGCGGCAGGCAAAAAGCTCATTAATCAGGTATCCGTGACAAGATTTTATATCGACGGCGTCAAAGCCGACTTCAAAGGCAACCCTGGCTGCCTTAACGTAGGCATTCTGCAACTGGTCGAGGTAATCATCGGTTACGACAGGCCAGTCGGCAGGCATCTTGCTTTTTGCGTTCGGCTCGGGTTTTAGCTGCGGGACCAAAGGGTCCCGATAAGGGTCACGCTGGGCGATTATCGGATGTGCAACACCGCCGGGCTTACTATATCTGCCAGAATGCGTCAGTTGGGCCACGATAATCGGCCTTCCTTCACCGCCGAGTTCGCAGAGACCGCTGAGTTTTTTATTTTTATATTTAGTTGTTTCTCTGCGTGCTTCGCGTGCTCTGCGGTGAATCCTTTCTACAAGTGCAGCAAAGCTGTCCTTACTATTTTCATTAAGCCACAATTGTCTCGGATTGGCCCTGCCTTCTGAAACGACTGCTGTTGCTTCAAACCAAATCAGACCTGCCCCTCCGGCGGCAAACCTTTCGTATCGTCTGAAGGTGAGCTTACCTGGCCGACCCTGCGAATCGCCATCGCAGCCCTCCATAGGATGGGCCGCCAGCGAATTGGGTATGACCACACCCCCGGGCGGACCAAGCTGCACAGGCTCAGCCAGAATCGAGACATCCTCTATCGCATCGAGGGTGACATTCAACTGGCTGGCCAGTTGCCTTAAATCTTCAATATTGCTTAGCTGGAACTGCCACTTTGAACTTTGAGTTTTGAGCTTTGAGTTTTTAATTCTCTGCTTCCTCCCGGTTTTTTCCGGCCCCCGTTTCTGTCTGGCACGACTTCTTTGCCAGACACGGGGACGGATAGTTTGGCTTTCAGGAATGAAGCCGTATAGCTGTTTTTGTTTTTTATGATTTCTTCAGGCCCACCTGCAACGACGACCCCGCCGCCGGCATCCCCGCCCTCGGGGCCGAGGTCTATTATATAGTCAGCCATCTTGATAACATCAAGATTATGCTCAATCACCACAACGGTATTGCCCATATCGCACAGCCGCTGCAGGACATTTAAGAGGTTATGAATGTCGGCAAAGTGCAGTCCTGTGGTCGGCTCGTCAAGCACATATAAGGTGTGCCCTGTCGCCGCTTTGCCTAATTCGGCGGAAAGCTTGACCCGCTGTGCCTCGCCGCCGGAAAGTGTCGTCGAGGACTGGCCCAGCTGCATATAGCCCATACCAACATCGTTGAGCGTCCGCAATATCCGCACAACGGTCGGAAAGTTTTGAAAGAAATTGAGGGCCTCCTCAATCCTCATGTCGAGCACATCAGCGATATTTTTGCCTTTGTATGTAACCTGCAGGGTCTCCGGATTATATCGCCTGCCTTTGCAGCTCTGGCAGGTGACATAGACATCGGGTAAAAAGTGCATCTCGATTTTCTTTGTTCCTTCTCCTTTGCAATATTCGCAGCGTCCGCCTCTGACGTTGAAGCTAAATCTCCCGGGCTTATAACCGCGAATCTTCGCCTCACGGGTCATCGAAAATAATTTTCTTATCAGGTCAAAGACGCCGGTGTATGTTGCGGGATTGCTTCGCGGCGTTTTTCCGATGGGCGACTGGTCTATTTCTATAACCTTATCAATTTGCGAGGCGCCGAGAACAGCCTTGTGCTTGCCCGGCCTTTCGCGAGAGCCATACAGCCGACGCCTCAAAGCCCGAAGCAGTATCTGGTCCACCAAAGTGCTCTTGCCGGAGCCCGACACCCCCGTTACGCAGGTAAATACGCCCAGAGGGAACTTGACGTCGATATCTTTAAGATTATTTTCGGCGGCGTCTTTTACCTCGATGCACCTTTTGAGGTTATAACTTCTTCTCCTTAGCGGCAGAGCAATCTTTTTTCTGCCGCTCAGATACTCGCCCGTTACCGACTTTTCGCAGCTTATAATGTCAATGAGACTTCCCTGTGCAACGATTTCCCCGCCGTGTTCGCCGGCCGCAGGACCGACATCAATAATATGGTCCGCGCTTCTGATAATATCTTCATCATGCTCAACCACTATAACGGTATTACCGAGCCGGCTAAGGCGCCGCAAAATTCCCAGCAACCGCTCATTATCGCGCTTGTGCAGACCGATTGTCGGCTCATCAAGCACGTAACAGACACCGACCAGGCCGCTGCCAACCTGCGTGGCCAGTCGGATTCGCTGGGCCTCGCCGCCGGCAAGGGTGCTGCTGGCCCGGTTCAGGGTCAAATACCCAAGCCCAACATCAATCATAAACTGGAGCCGAGCTTTTATTTCTTTCAACACCTGGGCGGCAATCAGCGACTTTTCCTCATCCAATCGCAAATTGTTGAAAAATTCCTGCGCCTTCTCTATACTCAGCGAGGCCAACTGATGTATATTTTCCCCTCCGACAGTGACAGCAATAGCCTCTGGTCGAAGTCGTGTCCCCTGGCAGATCCGGCAGGGCTGCTCCGACAGATAGCTGTGTAATCTGGTCTTGACATATTCGCTGGTAGTATTCTCCCACCGCCGAGTAAGGTTCGGTATGACTCCCTCAAACCAGAAACCATACTCTTGCTCGTCAGCCGGGGTCGTGCCGAACATCAGAATCCTTGCATACTCTTTTGGTATTCGCTCAAACGGTATGGATTTACTGATGCCGACATTCCTGCAGAAGCTTTTGATGAGTCTATTGTAAAAGATATTCATTCTTTTGCCGCCCTTACGCCAGGCATCGATGGTGCCGTTTTCCAGCGAGATGCTTTTATCCGGCACAATCAGGTCAGGGTCAAACTCCAGAATCGTCCCCAGGCCGTCGCAGCTCTCGCAGGCGCCGTAAGGGCTGTTAAAGCTAAAAAGGCGAGGTGACAGCTCCTCCAGCGACGCCCGGGGATGCTCGGGGCAGGCGAATTTCTCACTGTAAATGACCTGTGTCCATTTGCCATCTGAGCCGGTTGCTGTCCCCGCCCCGTCAGACAAACGGCTTTCTTTTCTAACGGGACCCGCATCGCTTTGTTGCACCAACACTAAAAGTATCCCATCAGCTAACTTCAGTGCCGTCTCGACCGAATCTGCCAGGCGAATTCGAACCGCGTCATTGATTATCAGTCTATCGACAACCGCTGCGATGTCATGTTTTTTGTTCTTGTCCAGAAGCGGGACATTGCGGACATCGTAAATAGCCCCATCGACGCGGACGCGAACAAAACCCTCCCGCTGTATATTGGCAAAAATCTCTCTGTGCTCACCTTTTTTGCCGCGAACCAGCGGGGCGCAAATCTGGACTTTGGCGCCCTGCGGCCGGGCAAGGATTGACTCCACTATCTGCGAAGAGTGCTGGCTTGTAATCTCCTTGCCGCATACCCAGCAGTGAGGCTGACCCACACGGGCAAAAAGCAGTCTGAAATAATCGTAAATTTCGGTGGTGGTAGCCACGGTCGAGCGGGGATTGCTGCTGGCACTTCGCTGCTCGATAGCAATAGTAGGCGGCAGACCTGTGATGTCGGCCACCGCCGGTTTTTGCATCTGCTCAAGGAACTGCCGGGCATAAGCACTGAGCGACTCGACATACTTTCTTCGCCCTTCTGCGTAAATGGTATCAAAGGCAAGAGAGCTTTTGCCTGAGCCGCTTATGCCGGTAATCACAACCAGCTTGTCGCGCGGGATGCTCAGGGTGATATTCTTGAGGTTGTGCTCCGCTGCACCTGTTATCCTAATTGCTTTTTCTGCTCGCGTGGCCATATTAGTTTCTCACCGCTGTAGGTAATACTACTGTGAAGAATTTGGCACTAACACAAATCCATTATTATAGCAAAGTTTTCGGAGAGGGTAAAACGTTTTTTGATGGTTCGAAAGGGCGAAAGGGCGTAAAAATTACATTTTCCGGAAAAACAAGTTGACGCCGGCCAGCCTTATAGTTAGAATTCCTCGGCTTTTTTGAAACCGGTTAAAAAATAAGGAGGTTAAAACCATGGCGACACCACTCGAAAAATGGGTCGAAGAGCAGGCAAAGTTGACACAACCCGCTCGTATTCATTGGTGCGATGGTTCCGATGAAGAAGCGCATAAACTTATTGAAATAGGTATAAAAGAAGAAAAGATAGATGGGCACCCCATCTTTTCGCTGTTGAACCAAAATACGTGGCCAGATGCGTATCTTCACAGAAGCCACCCTACCGACGTCGCCAGGACCGAGCAGCTCACTTTCGTTTGCCACGCCGATAAGGACCTCGCCGGTCCCAATAATAATTGGATGGAGCCGGATGATGCCAAGAAGAAGCTTGCCGGCATAACAAAAGGATGTATGCGAGGCAGGACAATGTATGTTATGCCATATATGATGGGCCATCCCAACTCGCCATACTCGAAGGCCTGCATCCAGCTTACGGATGTTTCTTATGTGGCGGTAAGCATGCGGATAATGACACGGATGGGAAAAGGGGCGTTAGAGAAAATCGGCAAAAGCGAAGATTTCGTGAAAGGGTTACATTCGGTGGGAGATTTTGACCCAAACAAACGCTTTATAACGCATTTTCCTGATGAGCATTTTGTGTGGAGCATCGGCTCGGGCTACGGCGGAAATGCACTTTTGGGTAAGAAATGTTTTTCTTTAAGAATCGCTTCCTGGCTGGGCTTCAAAGAGGAATGGCTCGCAGAGCATATGGTGATAATGGGTATCGAAGACCCTGAGGGCCACGTAACTTATGTCGCCGCCGCCTTGCCGAGTGCTTGTGGTAAAACGAATCTGGCGATGTTGGAATCCAGCTTGCCGGGGTATAAAATATGGACGCTGGGAGATGATATTGCCTGGCTGAATATCGGCCCTGATGGTCGCCTGTGGGCAATCAATCCGGAGACAGGGCTTTTCGGGGTAGCTCCCGGAACCTCTATGAAGACCAATCCCAATATGATGAGGACATTAAAGGCCGCCAAATTCTATCCTACTCTATTTACCAATACCGGTTTAAATGTTGATACCAACGAACCCTGGTGGGAAGGACTGGATGGGCCCGTGCCGAAAAATTTAGTTGATTGGCAGGGTAAGCCATGGGATAGCTCGCAGGGTGCCAAGGCTGCTCATCCTAATTCCCGATTTACGGTGTCCATATATCATTCACCTACGCTTTCTAAGGAATTCGATAATCCGAAAGGAGTGCCTATTTCCGCCATAATCTTTGGCGCAAGAAGGACGCAGCTTATACCTTTAGTGGTGGAAAGTTTTGATTGGCAGCACGGAGTGTTTTTGGGTGCAAGGATGGGCTCGGAAACAACTGCTGCCGCTATTGGTCAAGTGGGTGTCTTAAGAAGGGACCCTATGGCGATGATTCCTTTCTGCGGTTATAACATGGGTGACTATTTCGGGCACTGGCTTAATGTCGGGGAAAGATTATCTCAACCGCCGAAGATATTTTCTATTAATTGGTTCAGGGTGGATGAAGACGGCAAGTTTATATGGCCTGGCTTTGGCGAGAACATCCGTGTGCTTAAATGGATAGTTGACAGAGTGCATAATCGCGTTCCGGCGGAAGAGACCCCGGTCGGCCTTATCCCTCGCTCGAAAGACTTAAACCTTGAAGGATTGAATATACCTGAGGAAAAACTCGGGAAACTATTTGAAGTTGATATACAGAAGTGGACAGCTGAGATTGATGATGTGAAAAAATTTCTTACTCAATTCGGGAAACACTTACCCGATGAAATCTGGAAAGAATGCAGTGCATTATCAAAACACGCAGGGGGATAACACTTCGGGGAACACAAAAAAAGAAACTTAATCCGCCGCGGCGGATTAAGGTGTAAAACGTAAAGCTAAAAACTGTTGAGTAAAGAAACAAATTCCACAGTTTTAAGTTTTTCGCTTTTAGCTTTACGTTTTGTTGAGCAATTGACGTGGAAAAGAAGACCATTCGAGCAGGCATTGTCGGTGCGGGGTTTGCTGCAACGTTCCATTTTGAATCTTTGAGGAAAGTCCACAGCACCAACGTTGAGGTCGAGGGCGTATTCGCAATTGATACCGAGCAAGCAGCTTCTTACGCGAGAGAGCGCGGGATTAAGGCCTACGATAGTCTTGAAAAATTGATAGATAAGGTGGATGTCATTCATGTCTGCACACCGCCGGTGGCTCACGAGCCGATTGCGATTGCAGCCCTCCGACGAGATAGGTTCGCCATTGTGGAAAAACCGCTTACAGGCTACTTCGGCGATGGTTCTGATGATTTCAATGGGGACAGCTTTCCTAAGCAGGATGCGCTCGACCACGCTCTGGCGAGTATCAAGCGTATGCTTGAGGCGGAGAAGGAAAGCCGGGGCAAGATACTTTACGCCGAGAACTGGGTCTATGCACCTTCGATTCAGAAAGAGCGGGAGATAATCGAGAAGACGGGTGCACAAATTCTCTGGATACATGGAGAAGAGGCACATTCGGGGTCGCACGCATCGACATACGGGTTCTGGAAGTTTTCCGGCGGAGGGGCAATGATAGGCAAGGGCTGCCACCCCCTGACGGCGGCACTTTATCTAAAGCGTGTGGAAGGTAATACTCGAAGCGGCAGGCCGATCCGCCCTAAGGCGGTCTCATCCCGCACTGCCGCGTTAACCCGGCTGGGGAACTTCGAGGACAAAGGGCATATCCGTGCCGACTATCACGATATCGAGGACTTCTCTATAATGCATGTTACTTTTGAAGACGGCACAATTGCAGACATTTTTGCTTCCGACATTATTTTGGGCGGCGTCCACAACTGGCTCCAAATCGCAGCAAACAACCACCGCACCATTTGCAATATCAATCCAAATACGGCGATGCAAGCATACAACCCTGTGGACGCATATTTCAAGGATATTTACGTGGTGGAAAAGACCGGCACGAAGCAGGGCTGGTCAAACCCTTCGCCGGACGAGGACTGGTTCACAGGATATCATCAGGAGATGGAGGCGTTCTACCGCACGGTAGCATACGGAGGGCCGCTCGAAAGTAGTAGCAACCTGGCGGCAGATGCCATATCGACAATCTACAGCGCGTATGTTTCGGCTGAAAAGCTGGGAGCCGAGGTTCCCGTCAAAACGTTTTAACGGTCCCGCTAAAGGCGGGGTAGAAAACAGGAGGTCAAAACGTGCGTGGTAATGCAAATACTCAGCAGAGTGGTCCAGATAGAATCGGGATGAACCCGCGCATCGAAAAAGACCGCGAATTAATAATAAATGCCAGAAAAAAGGGCGGTTTTGCGACCCTGAAGGCATTTATAAGGTTGTCGGGGCCGGGCTGGCTTCAAAGCGGCATAACCCTCGGCGGCGGGTCGCTGTCATCCTGCCTGTATCTGGGTATGCTTGTCGGCTTTAGTTTTTTGTGGCTTCAGCCGGCAGCAATGATACTCGGCGTCATTATGCTCGGTGCAATTGCATACGTAACGCTCTCTATCGGCCAGCGTCCGGTTCGTGCGATTAATAGCCATGTTAATCCTGTTCTGGGCTGGGGCTGGCTACTCGCGTCGATGGCCGCCAATATGGTCTGGTCTATGCCGCAATTCGGGATTGGAATCGCGGCAATTCGACAGAACCTTTTGCCCAACCTGTTTGGCCCGGAGGTGATGCCGGAAACGCAAGGCAGGATACTGGCTGCGTGTTGTTTCCTGACAATCTGCCTTACAGGGTCGATGCTCTATGGCATCGGCGGCTGGGGAATGAAGGTCTATGAAACCCTCATAAAGGGAATGGTCACTATGGTCGTGCTCTGCTTTCTGGGCGTTATAATCAAGCTGAGCATCGAGGGCGCCTTGAACCTGGGACAGATTTTGCGAGGTCTGATACCTGATTTCGGATTGCTATTTAGGCCGGTTGACGCCTTTGCACATCATATAGCTGCAGTTGATGTCAAATGCCGGCAATTCTGGACATCTCTGATTGTCGGTCAGCAGCGTGATGTTATGATAAGCGCTGCCGCCGCAGCGGTGGGGATTAATATGACGTTTATGCTGCCCTACTCAATGCTGCGGAAAGGCTGGGACAGGGACTTTCGCGGCCTGGCAATCTTCGACCTCTCGACAGGACTATTTATCCCCTTCATTCTGGCGACAAGCTTCGTCGTCATTGCCTCGGCATCCCAGTTCCACGCCAGGGCCGCCCAGGGTTTTGTGGGGGAAACGCTTGATGCCCAGGTGACCGTACAGCCGGCAAAGAATCTGGTCGAACCTTACAATGAGCTGTTGGCCCAGCGGCTAAAATATGAAATCGGCGAGGAGACATTCGTGAAGTTGTCCGAGGCCGAAAAAAAGCTGCGAACAGGTTCTCTCCCCTTTGCCGATAAGAGGATGGCTGCGATGCTGGTCAAGCGAGACGCATTCAATTTAGCTGATACGCTGGCGCCGCTGGTCGGCAGAAATTTTGCACAATACGTGTTCGGGCTGGGCGTGCTCGGGATGGTGACGGGCGCTGCGACGATGCTGATGACAATCAATGGTCTGTGCTTGTGTGAACTATTGAATCGGCCGCCGAGAGGGTGGCTCCAGCGTGTCGGAAGTTTGATGGTTTCCCTCAGTATTCTGGGGCCTCTTTTCTGGCGGAAAGCAGCGTTCTGGCTGGCCGTACCGACGTCTATATTCTGTATGACACTGCTGCCGATTGCTTATCTTACTTTCTTTTTGCTTATGAACCAAAAGAGGCTGCTCGGTAACAGCATGCCTCGAGGAGGCAAACGTGCAGTATGGAATGTGTTGATGGTAATTGCCACCGGTGCAGCCGCCTTCGGCAGTGTATGGAGTCTGTGGTCTAAGATAAGGTGGCTTGGCATCGTAATACTTATTGCTTTCATCTTACTTGCTTTAATTGTTCATTTTGTCCGCAAAGCTAATAGGCAAGCAATGATGGCATGACGCACGAGCAGTGGGAAAAGTTGTTGGCGGTAATCAAGGGTGAATTGATTGAGCCGCTGCCGGTGGGGTTCATCATTGATAGTCCCTGGCTTCCCGGCTGGGCAGGTATGTCCACTATCGATTATTTCTCCAGCGAGCAGATGTGGTTTGAAGCTAACCTTAAGGTCATCAGATATTTCCCGGATATTATGTTTTTGCCGGGATTCTGGGCCGAGTTTGGTATGTGCACGGAGCCGTCCGCTTTCGGCTCAAAGTGCTCCTGGCCGGAAAACGAATTGCCTTGCCCTGATAAAATCATTACTGATATTGGCGGGGCGTATTCCATTCATAAGCCAAACCCCAAAACAGACGGCCTGTTGCCGTTCGTTCTGAATCGATTGAAGCATTACCAGTGCCAAATTGAGCAAGCAGGTCACGCTATTAAGTTCGCAGTTTCGCGAGGACCGCTGAATGTGGCTACATTTCTGATGGGCAGCACGGAGTTCCTCACCGCCATCCGCACCAATCCCGACGAGACGCACAAGTTACTGGATACAGTGACAGATTTTATTATCGACTGGCTCGAACTTCAGGCAGAGACGTTCCCGTCTATCGACGGCGTATTTATTCTCGATGATATCGTTGGTTTCCTGGGCGAGGAGGACTTCAGGGAAATGGTTTTGCCTTATCTGGCTCGTATTTTCCGGTCGTTTCAAGTGGCTGTGAAGTTCTTCCACAATGATGCTGCGGGTTTGGTATGTGCTCCGCACCTGGCAGAAATTGGCGTGAACTTGTTTAACTTCAGTTACCAGCATTCGCTGGCGGAGATGAAAGAGCTGACGAATAACGCCGTCACGCTGCTTGGGAATATCCCGCCACGAGATGTTCTCGCAGCGGGCACGGTCGAGGATGTGCGTAGCAGCGTGAAGGCAGCGTTCGATTCGGCGGGGGATAGGAGGCGGATTATCCTATCCTGCGGCGGGGGTATGCCTCCTGGTGTTTCGACGGAGAACATTGAGGTTTTTCTGTCGTCGGCTGGATAAATACCGACGCGTTAGGCTTTTGTCGATTCTGCTGGCAGGGCAAAAGCTGGTGTTTTTGGGGTGTCGAGAGGGTTTGGCCCTGCGATTGCTGCAATAATGCTAATCTGGTCAGCGTCTCTACATAATGGAAAAACGTGGCCGATGCTTTATCGGCGGCGATGGAGACCTGCCCTACAGATTTATACTGGGCTGTTTTAAGTATTTATGGCACAAAAGCCGATAAGAATATTGTCCTCAAATGCTTGTAAATGCAGCTTTGAGTGGTTATTTACTTGACAATTTTGAAACCAGTAGTAAAATATGTGGGTAAAACTTGGCAGAGTAAAAACTTGATGTTCATACTTTACGTAGAAAAGAATAATGGAGGTGTAAAATGGGTAAAGGTTTAGTAGCGATTTTATTGGTAGTTGCCGTCAGTGTGGGTGCGGCATTCGTTGCCGGCTGTGAAAGCGAGGGGCAGACGGATGCCCTGATAGGCTCTGCGGCCGGTGCCGGCATCGGTGCAATAATCGGTAATCAGTCGGGCAAGGCCGGGCAAGGCGCGCTGATAGGCGGTGCTGTAGGCGGTGGTACCGGCTACATAATTGGCAGTGAGAAGGACAAGAAGAAAACGCAGGCCGAGGTGGACAGCCTTCGCCAGGAAATGAACACCGTCACAGTCAACATTACTAACAGCAACGGTTCTGTCAGCACGGTGCCGTTGAAAAAGCAGGGTGTTGGCTACGTCGGACCAAGAGGCGAGTATTACAACCACCTGCCGACGCCGGAAGAGCTAAAGCCAATATACGGTTTTTAGTAAACAGGCAAGGGATAGCCTGTAGGACAATTGCTTAATCCGCCGTACGTCTGGAGGATTAATCCGCCTCCGCCGAAGCAGATGCAGACCGAACCTCTGCCTGCCTGTGGCATGCAGAATAACCAGATACAAGGTAAGTGAGGGCCGGGGTATTTTTACTCCGGGCCCTCATCATAAGGATGTGGACTATATCCAGATAAAGTAGATTTAGCGAGTTGCTGTTTTTATTTAGGTAGTCTGGAGGGCAGACGGTCGCATATCTTCTTTATAATTTCCTGGGCTTTTTCGGCTTTCTGGGGTGATAGCTCGTGACCCGCTACGCCACCAAATACACCTCCTGCAACTCCGCCTATGACTGTGCTGTCCTTGCCGCCTGCCGCTGCCCCGGCGGCTGCCCCAGCGCCTGCTCCGGCAGCAGCTCCAAAAATAGTCGATAGTGTCTTGCCGGTTTTGCCTGAGCCGCTGCCCATCCACAGAATGCCGCCATCTTCGACATTTATCATCTTTGCGGTCATAGATATCTCTTCGCCGAAGTTGGGTATGTTGACTACCAGTATCGCCGGAACGTTCAGGATTTTTCCGGCACGTGCTGCTCCTTCCGGAGAGGTCAAGCCCGATGTCTGGAATTGTTGCTCCTTGAGCAGGGCCTGGACCTGGGCTCTTTCCACGGGTGCAAAGCCTTTCTTGAGCAATTCCATTGCGAAGAAATCGGCGATTTGATTCTTGGCTAACTCGCCGTTTATGTCACCTTGAACATCGACAACAGCAACCTTATCCAGCTTGGTGAAATCGTAACCGGCTTTAACATAGCTCTCTCCCGAAGAGCAGCCGCCAATGAGCATAACCGCTACTACAAACACGCATACACAAACGATTTTCATGTTCTATACCTCCACGGAACAGAATGAATACTTGAACATGCTTTAATATCTAATCGGCTCATATAGAATTGTCAACGCCTTTTTCTGTTTTTCTCTGGGATGGGAAGCAAGAGCAGATAACAAAAAATAAAAAGGGCTAAGAATATTCCTGTATCTCTTAATACTCTTAGCCCTTACTATAATTTATCCACCTCGCATAAAGAGGAGGTAGCTCTGCTGCGGCTGTCAGTTTGTGCTATATCGGGCTGTAGGTGAGGTCTGCGTCGGCCTGCTTTTGAGGCTGATTCGGCCATTTCAGGACATCAAACAAAAATTCGCTGGCCTGCCGCACCATTACAGTCGGCATAGAGGGACACATTTCGAACGAGCCGACCACGTCGTTGTCGTATTTGCTTAAAGCGTTCAATAGATAATCCCAGTTTTCACGGCTTATGCCGCCGGGCAACCCGGGCGGCCCATGGTCGTCTGTCTGGCCGTAATTGTCGGTCAGGTGCAAATGGGCTACCCGAGGTGCCAGTTCGTCAACGTATTGTTTGAAGGAATGTTTGCCGTCTAAGTTGGCTGAGCCGGTGTCAAGGCAATACCAGACGGAGTCGAATTTTTTGCCGACCTGCTTGATTGCCTGCAAGTGGCCGTTTTCGATGCACACTTTGACGTTGTTTTGCTCTGTCAGTTTGACTACCTCGGCAACGAATTCCTGCCTTTGGCGGGTCAAGGAGGGGCCATGCTCTTTACCGTCGGTAATACCCAGACTTTGCAAGTCGGTCACAATGTTCGCATTCAGCAGCTTTGCACACTCGACTTGCTCACTCCACTGTTTTAAGGTTGGGTGGTCGTCGCGAGAACGCATCGAAACCAGCATATCTTTGGTAACGGCGGCAAGCCGGGGCCAATTACGCCTCTCGTAGCGGCAGTCGCTCTGGCTATTTATATTGGGCCATAACTCTATACCAAAGCCCAGGGATTTTAGGAACTGGCACTCCTGCTCAAAAGAAAGAGGATGCTCATGCCCCCAGAATACCATTGTGGAGATAGCATACCTGATTCGCATTATAACAACTCCGATTAGTTCCGCCTTTGGCGGATGCCCTTTTTCGATACAGTGTGAGCAGATACTTTATCGAGTAAAAAGAAGCGGGGGTTCAAAGTTTTCTGAAAGTTGTGGCCGGTCCCGTCTTTGGGCCGCCAAAAGGCGGAAACACGGGTCCAATAATAAATGTCCAAATCACACCTCCAAGGCAGTGGAAAGTTGTTAATTGCAAAAAATTTTTGTTGTAAAGATACGTTGAGGTCGTTATAATGTGGCCTTTAATATGTTTCTCGGAGAGCAGTGCTTATGAAAAAAAAGATACACCCGGAATATAATAAGGTGGTTGTTCATTGCGGCTGCGGCAATACTTTTGAGACCCGCAGCACGGCAAAAGAAATCCACGCAGAGATATGTTCTATGTGCCATCCGTTCTATACGGGCAAGCAAAAATATGTCGATACCGCCGGCCGAATAGAGCGATTCCATAAGAAATACGGCACAACTTATATGAAAAAGAACAAAAAAGACCAGAACAGATAGCTGGTTTTACAGGTTACAATTCGAGCTCCTATTTTGATGAAATCGGGATAGGAGCTTTTGCTATTTTGGTCAAGTTGATGAACTATGGTGCGATTGTATAATCCCTTTGGGTCGTTTTTTGTGACATCAATACGCTACATTTATGGCTAAAGAAGAAAACATTCTGCTTTCAAAGCTCGACCAGCTCGAGGCACGCTTCTGTGAAATTGAAAAACAGATTGCCGACCCGGCCATTGCCACAGATTTCGCAAAGATAACTGCGCTATCTAAAGAGCAGGGCAAGCTCAAAGCGATAGTTAAAAAATATCGCGAGTATAAAGCGGCGGCGGCCGGCATTAAAGACACCGAGCAGATATTAAAGGACAGCACGCTTGATGAGGATTTCAAGACCCTGGCAAAAGAAGAGCTCCAGCAGCTTCAAGGCAAGAAGGCCGCTCTGTTTGAAGAAATTCAAAATATGCTGGTGATGACTGACGATATAATCACCGATTCGGTCATAATGGAAATACGAGCAGGCACCGGCGGCGAAGAGGCGGCATTGTTTGCACGCGATTTGTATAACATGTATGTAAAATATGCTGATGACCATAAATGGAAAGTCGAGCCGCTTGATTTCAGCGTAACGGATAAGAACGGCTTTCGTGAAGTCATATTCGGCGTCAAAGGACCGGGCGTGTGGTCCGAATTGCGATACGAGGGGGGCTGTCACCGTGTCCAGCGAGTTCCTGAAACCGAGGCGCAGGGCAGAATTCATACCTCCGCTGCGACAGTGGCTACGATGCCCGAGCCGGAAGAGCTTGATATCGAGATAAAACCCAGCGACGTAGTCGAACACGTCAGCAGAGCCAGTGGGCCGGGCGGCCAGAACGTTAATAAGGTAAGTTCTGCAATTAAGCTCGAACATATCCCCACCGGAATTACCGTCAGTATGCGGGAGGATAAGAGCCAGCACAAAAATCGCGCCAAGGCCTGGCGGCTTCTGAAGAGCAGGATTTATGAGTATTACGAAAGCAAAAAGAGGGCCGAGCGAGATTCGCAGCGCAAGACTATGATTGGCTCAGGCGACAGGTCTGAAAAAATCAGGACATACAACTTCCCGCAAAATCGCGTGACCGACCATCGAATCAACCTGTCACTTTATAACTTAGACAAAATAATAGCCGGCGACCTGGGCGAATTGATTACTGCGCTGAAAGATTACGACAGGCAACAAAGACTAAAAAACCTTTGAGTCCTGGAGCTACCAATGATAATCGTTGTTACCGGGATGGTTGGCGTTGACAAGAAAAGCTATCTGCAGGATGTATGTCAATTAGCCGGCCGGAGAGGAAAAAAGGTGATGCTGTGCAATGTCGGCGACCGGATGTATGCTGAGGCGCCTGACGTCCCGCTGGGCAAAATCCTGGACATATCAATAAAAAGGCTAAGCTCGCTTCGGCGAAGCGTCTTTAAGGATATCATTGCGAAGGCCAAAAAGGCCTCTAATCTGATAGTCAATACTCACGCAACCTTCCGTTGGCGGCACGGCCTGTTTCCTGCGGTGGATTTCGACCAGATGCGACAGCTCAACGCCGATATGTATATTTGCTTAATTGACGGCATCGTTGCTCTGCACGCCCGGCTTACAAACGAGCACTCAGTAGAACACAGCTTGAAAGATTTAATCGTCTGGCGCGAAGAAGAGATTATCAGCACGGAAATGCTCTGCAAAGGGATTAACGACAGGATTCCTTTTTATTGCCTTGCCCGCGGATGGGAGGAGGAAACAATCGAAACGTTTTACCGACTCGTGTTCGAGCCGCAAATCAAAAGGGCCTATTTAAGTTTCCCGATGACCGCAGTTGTGGATATGCAGGACGTAAAAGAAAAAATCGATGCATTCCGTAGAGCAATGAAACAGTTCTTTACCTGTTTCGACCCAGGCGACCTGGAAGAAGCCCATCTGCCGCGCTACGCCATCCAGGTGGCGGAGAAGAAGCTTGATTTCGTAGAAGTTACGGTGTCGGGACAAACGGTCCGGCTGGACATAAACCAAGTTCTACAAATCGAGCGTGACATCAACAGCCAGACCTACGCCCGCGATTTTATGCTGATTGACCAGTCGGATATGATAATCAGTTTTATCCCGATTTTGGCGGATGGCCGGGCGGCAATATCCAGCGGCGTGGAAAGAGAGCTACAGCATGCTCACGAGGCGGCAAAGGAAGTATATATCATCTGGCCGGCAAAACAGAACCCGTCGGTCTTTATCACACAAACGGCTACAAAAGTCTTCAACAATCTCACAGTCGCGGTGGAGTTTTTCAAAGATAAAGGTTATGCAAAAAGCTGAAATTATGATTGTGGATACGCAATGTCAAATATCACAGAGCAGATTTCGGATAAGTGGTTAGCGGCTTGTATTGACCATACATTGCTTACGCCGATAGCAACAAGAGAGCAAATCGAACAGTTGTGCGAAGAGGCGAAAAGTTATGGCTTCCACGCCGTGTGCGTGAACGGGCGATGGGTATCGCTGGCGGCGGAGCTGTTAGCGGACTCAAAAGTTGCGGTTGACGGCGTGGTCAGTCTGCCCCTCGGCGCCGACTCGACCAAAATCAAAGTTGCTCAGGCACAGGATGCTATCTTTGCCGGCGCTGATGAGATTGATATGGTCGCTGATTTGGCCTCGATAATCGAGGGTGACGCCACGTATCTATTAAGTCAGTTGCACTCCGTCCTGAAGGTTTGCCGGTCGATGAGGCCGAAGGTTTTACTGAAGGTGATAATCGAATCGGCTGCTCTTACGGCCGAGCAAAAGATATTTGCCTGCCGAATTGCCCAGCAGGCCGGCGTCGATTTTATAAAGACAAGCACCAGCTTGCACCCTGCCGGGGGAGCAACAATCGAAGACATAAAACTGATGAAGGAAACAGCACCAAACTGTAAGATAAAGGCAGCAGGTGGGATTAGAACCGCAAAACAGGCCCTTGAAATGTTAGAAGCAGGGGCGGAAAGAATAGGCACCTCTTCGAGCGTCCAGATAATAAATGAATTCCGAGCGGGGCGACTAAATGGCAACGGAAATCCGTCTCTGGCGGACCAAAACGGATAAACATATCCTTTGCAGATTGCATTATAAAGAGGTCTGCATATCGGTGAACTTGCCGGCTCTGACCGAATTATTTGCCAGCCAAAAATCACCGTCAATTCTGGGCGGCAATACAGCAAAGAAAGAGGCGGACCGATTTAGTTACTGGGCTGCTGGGCCGAAAGAGATGTTTGAATTCCATGCCGGACAAAAGAACCCTTTCGGAAAACTGCAAAAAGCGATTGTGAAATACAAACTTGTGGAAGATTTTGAGAATGATTTGCCGAAGGGAGTTTTTCGAGGCGGATGGATAGGGTATTTTAGCTACGACCTCGGCCGATATATCGAGCCGACCGCATTCGGCGGGCAGGAGGCAATAGTAGATGACCTTAAAATGCCATTGATTCGACTGTGCTTCTATGACCGCGCGATATGTTACGACCATATTGAAGGGACTTTTTGGTTAATCGCTTTGCAGTTGCCAACTGATTCTGAAAGGCCGGAGGAAAAATTAGCCGCTCTGGAGCAGATATTAGCCAAATCCTTAAAGATTCGCGTGCCTCAGTCGGTGTCTGCCGGCATCGACAACATTGATTTATCGCAAATCAGGTCCAATATAGATAAAAACTATTACCTGAGGGCGGTCGAGAAGATAAAAAAGCATATCTATGACGGCGACGTTTATCAAATCAACTTCTCACAACGGTTTGAATGTGATTATAGAGCCAATCCGATAGCTCTTTTCCACTGGCAAAACCATTATAATCCAAGTGGTTACGCTGCGTATATCGATGGCGGGGATTTTCACATCGTAAGTGCATCGCCTGAAATGTTTATCACAACTTGTGACCGCATCATAAAAACCAAGCCGATAAAAGGCACCCGGCCACACCTTAACGAAACAGGACGTCCGGGCGCAAAACAGATTAACGCAAAAAATTTCAACGACCTCCTTCTCAGTGAAAAAGAGCAGGCGGAACTCAATATGATAATCGACCTTGAGCGAAACGACGTGGCTAAAATCTGCGAACCTGGCACTCGATGTGTAATTCAGCCACGGACAATCGAAACTTATCCAACGGTCTTTCACGCTGTTGCAACTGTTGGCGGACGACTTCGCGATAGATTGACATTCTGCGATGTCTTGAAAGCGATGTTCCCCGGCGGCTCCATCACCGGCGCTCCGAAAATTAGGGCGATGGAAATTATAAACCAAACCGAGCCGACAGCCAGAGGAGTTTATACCGGCAGTATCGGCTTTATCGGCATAGACGGCAGTGTGTGCTTGAATATCGCCATACGAACGATTATCATCGCCGACAATAAGGCCTATGTGCAGACCGGCGGCGGCATTGTCGCCGACTCCGACCCACAAGCCGAATGGGACGAAACTATCACAAAAGCAAGGGCGCTACTGGCAGGAATAAATAGTGTTCAGCAACGCTAACCGCTGCACGCTATACGCTAAAAAATGGAAAAGGTTTTCCTTAACGATAAATTAGTCGATGCCAACAAGGCCTGCATATCGGTGAGCGATAGCGGGTTTTTGTATGGGGCGGGGCTTTTCGAGACAATGCGAAGTTGCAACGGAGTGGTTTTCGGCCTCCTGGACCATTTAGACAGACTTTTTTTCAGTGCAAATAGCTTATCGATAAATCTCCCATACAGCAGAGAGTATATTACTGACGCCATTTATAACCTCCTGAAGACAAATAAGTTAGCCGATGCCCGCCTGCGGCTAACACTGACCGGCGGGCCAATGGCTGAGCCGGATGAGAAGCGCCAACCTACCTTGCTCATCAACGCCGTGAAATTAACGCCTTATCCGCCGGAATATTACAAAAATGGTGTACTCGTGGTGCTGTGCCCATTCAGGCAGAACACCAGCGACCCAACTTATGGACACAAGACAACAAGTTATTTTTCGCGTATGATTGCGCTTAAGTTGGCACACCAGAACAAGGCAGCCGAGGCGCTGTGGTTTACGGTGGATAACCGACTGGCCGAGGGGTGCATAAGCAACGTGTTTCTGGTCAGGGATTCGGTGCTTTATACTCCGCTGATTGCAACGCCGGTCCTCGCGGGGGTAACGAGAAAAACTATCTGCCAGCTCGCTCTAAAAAATTCAATTGAGTTTGTTGAAAAAGACCTTTATATATCTGACGTGCTTGACGCCGATGAGATTTTTCTGACAAATGTAATTATGCAAGTAATGCCGGTAACCAGCGTAGAGAAACACACGGTAGGTGATGGCAGGGTTGGAGATATGACTAAGAAATTACTAAACGGATTCGGTGGCTTTGTCAGGAACGAATGTTGTATGTCAAACGCCACGTGAGATACAAAAAACAGGTGCAGGGAGGACAAATGAAGATAAAGGATATTGCAGCAGCGATTCAAAAAATAGCTCCGCTCCAGTTGGCGCAGGGCTGGGACAATGTGGGATTGCTTATCGGCAGTCCACAGCAGAATGTAAAAAATATCTTATTGACCATTGATATAACCAAAGATGTGGTCGCTGAGGCGAGGAGACTAAAAACGGACTTGATTGTAAGTTATCATCCGGTGATTTGGGACGGCTTAAAGAAAATCACAACTGAGGGGCCAGAGGGTGTTGTTTATGACCTGATTCGCCGTGGGATTGCGGTCTTTTCGATACATACCGCTCTTGACTCGGCCATAGGTGGGGTAAATGACGGCCTTGCGGAGATTGTCGGTATCCAGGATGGAAAGCCGATTGGTGACTATGTTGATACCGACCTCGGCGAAATTTACAAACTTGTGGTTTTTGTCCCCATCAATGCGGTGGCGAAAGTTTCAGATGCGGTTTTTGCCGCCGGCGCAGGTAAGCTGGGGAACTACAGCCACTGCGGTTTCCAGGCACAAGGAACAGGGACATTTTTGCCTTTGAAAGGCGCGAAACCGGCCGTAGGCAAAAAAGGAAAATTGGAGAAAGTGCCAGAGGTAAGGTTCGAGACGATTGTGCCGGCGGAAAAACTCGATGATTGTATCGCGGCAATGAAAAAGACGCATCCTTACGAGATGCCTGCCTTCGACTGCCTGAAACTCTACAATCCCCAGACTAAATTCGGCCTGGGCAGAATTGGCAAATTAGCCCGGCCGTTGCGGATAGACCAGATTGTCAAAAAAATAAAAAGATTCACCGGTGCGCGGGCTGTCGGCATAATCGGAGACAAAAAAGGATTGGTGAAGACGGCGGCGGTTTGCGCGGGCTCTTGCGGCGAGATTATCAATTCGGTTATTGCCGCAAAGGCGGACCTTTATGTTACCGGAGAACTCAAACACCATCAGGCATTAGCTGCACAAGAGGCAGGCCTGACCTGTATATGCTTGAGTCATACCGTTTCGGAACGGTTTATGCTGAAAAAGTTAGCCAAACAGTTGCAAAAAGAGGTGAAGCAGGTGACAATCAGGATAAGCAAAAAAGATGCAGACCCATTTAAGTGGAAAAATATATGACAGAAGAACACGAACGAGTGACGAGTGACCAGCCACGAGAGACGAGCAATGAGCCGACGGTCGAGGCGGTCATTGAAGCGGTTTTGTTTGCCAGTGATGAGCCTTTGTCGGCGGAGCGGCTGGCCAATATCGTGGAGACAGGCGTCAAGCAGGTTCGCCAGCATATCGAAAATCTCAATGACAAATACAAGGCCAACAATAACGCCTTTCGGATAGAGCAAATTGCCGGCGGCTATCAGATGCTTACCTTAAGTCCTTACAACCACTGGCTTAGTAAACTGCTCCGCGTCCGTAGTGACAGCAAATTAAGCCCTGCGGCCCTTGAGACGCTTGCGGTAATTGCATATAAACAGCCGGTTATTCGTGCCGACATCGAGGCTATAAGGGGTGTCGCGGCAGGCGAAATGATTCGAGGGCTGATGTATAAAGGGCTGGTCAAAATTGTTGGCCGGGCCGAAGTCCTCGGACGACCGATGCTCTACGGCACAACAAAAAAGTTTCTCGAAATCTTCGGCTTAAACTCCCTCAAGGACCTCCCAAAAGTCGAAGAGCTGAAAAAACCAGATTAACATTCCCGACTTTTGTTGTTGTGCGGGGCACATGCTACTCCCATGGCAAATCGGTGGCATCGGAGCTTACGGCATTAGCGGGGCGGGGGTGGTTGGAGTTGAAGACGAGCATATCGTCCTGCTTTTCAATGACGACAAAACTTTCATCTATCGAACCATCGGGCTTGGTGATTTTATCGAGCGAGAGGTGAAGGTGCTTGGCGAGAAACTTATACATACCGTTGCGCTTTGAAAGCCCATAGTCGTGCCCTTCATCGGGAAGATGCAAATTCTCTACGTTAGATTTGACTCCATATAGCCGATAAACACTCTGGATATATGGGAATTCCACCTCCGGCACATTTTTTGTCCAGTCCTTGCCGTCCGAGATAAGTAATAGCGGCCGAGGTGCAGCTAAAGCGGCAATCTCGACGTTGCTTGTCTCGTGCGAATCGCTTTTGTGGATGGGCATACCGCTTTCGCAGTTGCACCCGCCGAAAAAGTGGGCAGAGACCATAACCACCGGCACACAGACGGCAATTCGGTCATCAACCGCTGTCAGCATAAACGATTGCGTCCCGCCGCCGGATGCGCCGGTGATAGCGATGCGTTTGGGGTCAACATATTTTAGCGAGGTAAGAAAATCAACTGCGCGGATGCTGTTCCACAATTGCAATTTGAGGACCTTTGGCCGGTTGTGTTTCCAGCCGGCATTTTTCCAGTCGCCCCAGCCGACCATATCATAAGAAAAAACGACCGCCCCCATCCGTGCCAGTGTTGCGCATCGTTTCTGCTGGTCAGGCCGAAACCGGCCATAGTCATTTGGGTCGCCCCAGTGGCCGTGGGGACAAAGGACAGCCGCAAAAGGCGTTTTTCCTTCCCGCGGCCGATACAGACTTCCTGTTACAAATACGCCCGGCAGGCTCTCGAACCCGACATTTTCAACCGTGTAGCCATCGTATTGGCGATTGCTGTGAATAATGGGATTGAGCGGACATTTTTTCGGCATAGGTAGCAGTTCAGCTCCTCGCAGGATTCCCTCGCGGATGCCTTTGGCCCTCTCTTTCCACTCGGCCAGATTGGAATAGCTTTGCGCAAATCGAGCGAGCTGCTCTTTTGCTGCCTCTTCGGTAAGGTAATTTCCCTGGCAAAGAATGGGTTTTTTCTCTTTGTCATCTGCAGCGGTTGCTGAAGAATGCTTGAACGTGAGCACCAGTGCACCGGCAACAAGAATAGTGCACAAATTGATAATTCTACTTTGCATTTTTGCTTCCATAGTGGTTCACCTGTTCCTTGTTTGTCGTAATAAAGCGCCTGGGGACACTCAGGCCAATTCCAGCTCCATAAACGTCGCACCTTCCAGCGGGTTGTATCGATACGGCTCAATCTCCTTAAAGCCGAGAGACTTGTATAGTGCTCTTGCGGCCTTCATAGAAGCGACGGTATCCAGCCGCATACGAGCATAGCCGATTTTCCGGGCTTGTTCAATAACTGCTAAGGCGAGGGCCCTGCCGATGCCCATATCCCTGCACTGCGGGGTGACATAGAGTCTTTTCATTTCGCAGGTATCATTGCTTAACTTCCTCAATGCCACGCAGCCGGCGGCGCGTCCCTGGTATTTAGCAAGCAAAAGGCAGCCATCCGGCGGCGCGAAGACGCCTGGAAGATTGGCAAGCTGCTCCAGAAAGGCCTGGTATTCCTCCGGGTAGGCAAGCCCAACATTTACCCCCCACTTACCATATTCTTCAAGAAGGGTTCTGACAAGCTCGATGTCTTTATTTGTCTGTGCCTGGATGATTTCCAACATATACACCAAACTCCCGGAGAACGGATGCCTCAGTTGCGCGATATCGCTTACCGCCGGTCGCACCTACCATTCAGTCAGGGCTTTTAATCGAACAGTGTTCACAGTGCCATCGGGCCAGACCGGTGAGAGCAAAATAGCTACTTGCACGCTGCCTTTGGCATCGGGCAATCGCAGCACAAGGCGGCTTACACCTTCGTTAGTTTTTTCGGGCGGTTTCTGCTCGGCTGATTCTACTACAAATTCGGCACCTGCAGGTGATAAGACCCGCGCAATCAATTCTTTGCCCTCGAGGGCAAGCGTCGCCACACCTTTTTCCTTAATGCTGACCTGGGCGTCGGTCGTCATACCCCAGACCAATTCGCAAGGATTTTCTATCTCAAACTCATCCTGCACAAGAACTGCTCGCCGCTCCTGCACCATTGCCACACCGCGAGTTACCTTCCCGGCAAACTTTTTGTAAGTGCCTGTTAAATCAACAATGACAAAGGCGGAGGATTTCTTGAATTCAAACTTGATGAACTTTGCTTCTGCCATTGGCTCCTGGTTTTCCCCGCCCAATAAAGGGACATTGTGGCTTTTCGAATTCAGACGGTAATACGACCATCTCTGGCCCCCTGTATTCTTATCCCAGTAGCCGGGCAGGTCGTAGTCGTCTGAGCCGAGGTCGCGTGCCCACCTGACACCTAAAGCATCCAGCTCGAAGTTGCCAAGGTCAAGATGTCCATGATTGACCTGATTATAGCCGGCCTTGACGCCGACGAAGAGCGCCTCGGGGTCGTCCCAGGAGCTACGGAATACGGCTATCTCAACCGGCCCCCGGAAATAGCGGTCGAGGTCTTTCGATGAAGGTTTTTGCTGTGGGGCAGGCACATACCAAACTATATGTTGGGGACTCGCAGTGTAGTTGGTGAGCATAGCATGCTCATCCTCGGCAAATAACGGATTGCTAAAGCTGCGCGCGAGCCAGAACATACACGGCATAGGCATTCGGGAGCTTTCTTCACCGCAGTCGGCAAAGTTCAGATACAAACCCGTTGGGCCGGTCATGTATATTGGAAAATCTCCCGTCTTCGCCAGGCCCTCGATTTGTAACAGCCCGAAGTCTTTGCCTAAAGCGGTCTGCAGCGCCGTCAGGCCGTAAGCCGTATAATGCGTGGCATAACTCCAGTAACCGGGCCCTTCGCCCCAGGCCCCATCGGGAGCGTAACTGTTGAGGGCGTGCGGCAAAGATGCAATCGCAGCGGGAATAATCTTCTCAGCGAACTTCGGCTCGGACTCTGCAATCGCCAGAGCACCAACTATCATCCCTCCGTTGCAGACCTGGTTCCAGTTGTGCTCGCTTTTCGACCAGCCCTGCTTTTCGTATGCGGCCAGGCCCGGCTCCAGACCATTCTTTATTAGCCCAGCTTTAATCTTCTCTCGGGTATCTGCGTCAAGATAACTGTATAACCAGTCATAACCAACACCAACTGCGTGCGACATCTCGGCTGTATCGAGAAAATGTGACGGATTCCAGTCGTTGAACGCACAGACGGTTAGCAGATTCTCCACCGCTTTTTTGGCATACTTTTCTTCGCCGGTCCACCTGTAGGCAAGGCCAAGGGCGTAAATTCGATGCAGGCACGCCCTGCTGACGTGAAGAAGACGAGGCCCAATTTTCTCGTGCTTGAGCATCGGCTCTTCGAGATAGGTATCTGCTTCTTTAAGCGCATCCTTTAGACACTTCTGCAAAACCTTATCGGTTGCATATCGTTTTTTAAGACCTTCCAGGTCTTTTTCCTTCAACATCAATCGGGGGTGGCTTTTATCGAGCGTTGCAAGAATCGCAGAAGAGTCGGTAACCGCCTCTTTGGCCGATGCCAGGTTCGGCAAGGTACAGATTAAAATGACAAATAACACAACAATTCTATTACTGTTCATCATATTTTAGCTCCATTAGCCGGCTACGGGATTTAAGCCCACTTCGGCTTTGTCACAGCACCTAATATGCATTGTCCCGATACTTATTCAGAAAATTATCAACTTTCGATTTGTGTTATGTAAAGAGTAAATGTGAATAATATTTGCTCTATTTGTGGGAGGTATAGCCAGCGCCCTCCACAGTTTTGAGGTTTTAGTTTTGAGTTTTTAGTTTATCTTTGGCCCGGCATGTGTCCGGGACGCTGTTTATTTGACAGAATTGTGTGAGTTTCGTATGATTGCCACAGGCCTGGTTTTTGGGGAAAAGAGTTATGGAAAAATTTATTTACAAAACGAAACCGGAGGCAGGAGAGGCGGCTGCAGTCAGGGGAGCGAAAGTTATCAAAAATGTGATAGAAAAAAAGGGGGAGGCAAACATCATTCTGGCGACAGGAACAAGCCAAATCGAGATGCTCAAGAATCTGACGGCCGCGGACGGAATCGACTGGCTGAAGGTGACAATGTTTCATTTAGATGAATACATGGGGCTGGCGGCCAACCATCCGGCCAGTTTCAGAAAGTATTTGAAGGAGCATTTTGTGAATAAGCTGCCTGCCCGCCGTATGTCTGGCGGGCCGGGCTTGAAAGCGGTGCATTTCGTTGATGGCGACGCCGATAACCCGGAACGCGAGTGCCGCAGATTAGGGGCTATTATCGCCGCACACCCGATAGATGTAGCACTGGTGGGAATCGGTGAAAATGGCCATCTGGCATTTAACGACCCGCCCGCGGACTTCCGGACAGAACAGCCATTCATTATCGTGGAGCTGGACGAGAAATGCAGAAGACAGCAGTTAGGTGAGGGGTGGTTTGAGACGTTAGAGCAGGTGCCCCGGCGGGCTATATCGATGAGCATCCGGCAGATTATGAAAAGCAAATGTATCATTGTCACCGTGCCGGAGAAACGTAAAGCCGAAGCGGTAAAGAACTCGCTGGAAGGGCAGGTAACGAATATGTGTCCGGCATCGATATTGCAGAGGCATAAAAACTGCAAGATATTTATGGACGAGGATGCGGCATCCCTGCTTTCGGCAAAAGCAAAAGAGACTTAGCCGATGAACCCCGTTAGAGTGAAAATACCTGGATTAGTTGACCTGCAGGTCAACGGTTGCGAGGGAGTGGATTTTTCCAGCGTCGGTTTGACGCAAGCGGATTTCATAGGGGCTTGCCGGCGATTGCTCGAAGCTGGAACGACCGCATTTTTGCCGACGATAATAACAAGTCCGGCGGAGGTTTATAAGCATAATTTAACAATAATGGCGCGTGTGCTGGAACTGGAAGAGTTTCGCGGCCGGTTGCTGGGCGTGCACCTTGAAGGCCCCTTCATCTCGCCACAAGAGGGAGCACGAGGGGCGCATAATCCTCAGTGGATAATGGAACCGGATATAAACTATCTGGAACAGCTAATCAACTGGGCCGACGGGAGGGTGAAGCTCTTAACCATAGCAGCCGAACTCAAAGGAGCAGAACAGTTGGCCCATTATGCGGTAAGCCGGGGGATTGTAGTTTCGCTGGGACATCAGATGGCGACAGAAAAAGATTTAGAGAAATTATCGCGGGCGGGGGCAGTATCACTTACGCATTTGGGAAATGGCGTGCCAATGATTCTAAACAGACACCACAATCCTATATGGGCTGGTCTGGCTGAGGACGGCCTTGTCGCAACAATAATAACCGATGGTCATCATTTGCCGCCTTCATTATTGAAAACTGTTATCAGAACAAAAGGACCGCAGCGGTGCATTGTGATAAGTGATGCCTCATCGCTGGCAGGATTGCCTGCGGGCAGATACGAAACGCTGGGGCACAAGGTGATACTGGAAGAGACAGGCCGATTGTATGACCCGCAAACGGGGTATCTATGCGGCTCATCGGCGACAATGCTGCAATGTATGAATCACTTAGCTTCGCTGAAACTGGTCAGCATAAATGAATTGATTGCAATGGGTTTCTATAACCCCCTCAAGTTAGTAGGTCTTAAGCCGGAAGATGTGGTTGGTGAGCAAGATATTTACTTTGATGAAAAGCATCAGGTTTTTTACCTCGAAAAATAGACGTAATACGGGGAACTGACTGCCTTTTTACTTTACAAATCCGGTAGTCTTTACTAAAATCCTGTAGAAAACGTAAAAATTAACCGCCGAGGACGCAAAGAGCACAGAGAATATTGGCTAAATAGTGAGTGGTTAATTGGTTAATGGTTAAATATTCACTACTCACCAACCAGTTACTAAATGCTGCTTCTGCGAACCCGGCGGTGAAACAGAATACGAAAAAATGGCTGGCAGGATAATTATAGATATTGAGCGGTGCAAGGGCTGCGGCCTGTGCGTAGCAGTATGCCCTAAAAAAGGCATCGCCCTCTCCAAAAAATCCAACAAAAGCGGCTACTTCCCGGCCCAGCCTGTCCCGAGCGTGGTCGAGGGGGTCTTGAACACCAACTGCACTGGCTGCTGCTTCTGTGCCCTTATCTGCCCGGATGTGGCAATCGAGGTGCAACAGGACGACTCCCGCAAGCAAGACAGCAAAGGTAGGCCGCAGTTAGTCGAGGGGAAGGTGTGAGTAAACGCATTTTAATGTGCGGTAATGAAGCCCTCGCAGAGGCGGCTATTATTGCCGGCTGCGATGCCTATTTCGGTTATCCAATCACGCCGCAAAATGAAATCCCCGCCTATATGTCCCGAAGGATGCCCGAGGAAGGCCGGGTCTTTGTGCAATGCGAAAGTGAATTAGCAGCAATCAATATGGTATTTGGCGCTTCGGCCGCAGGCAAAAGAGCAATGACAAGCTCATCCAGCCCCGGCATTAGTCTAATGCAGGAGGGAATGAGCTACCTTTCAGGTGCGGAGCTGCCGGCGGTTGTCGTCAACGTAATGCGAGGCGGGCCGGGCCTCGGCAACATTGCGCCATCACAGGCCGATTATTTCCAGGCCACTCGCGGCGGCGGACACGGCGACTATCGCACCATTGTCTTCGGGCCATCGAGTGTTCAGGAGCTGGTCGATTGTATGCCGCTGGCATTTGACTTAGCCGACCAGTATCGAATGACCGTTGTTGTCCTTGCCGACGGCATCCTCGGTCAGATGATGGAGCCGATTGTGCTTGAGAAAAAGCCGGGCCGGAAACTGCCCCGCAAAGATTGGGCCTTAACCGGAGCTAAGGACAGGCCTCAGAACATTGTCCGCTCGCTGTGGCTCGCTGAAGGAGTATTGGAAAAGCTAAACTATAAGCTAAAGGCCAAATATGAGCAGGTCGAAAAGAGCGAAGTTCTTTGTGAGCAACACGAACTTGATGATGCCGACATCGTAGTAGTTGCTTATGGCATCGCCGCGAGAATCGTCCGCGGGGCGGTGCAGAAAGCAAGAGAGGACGGAATCAAGGTCGGCTGGATACGCCCCATCACCCTATGGCCGTTCCCAATGGAGCAAATCAGCAATGCCTCCGACGAATTTCGTATTTTTCTTGTCGTTGAGATGAGCTGCGGCCAAATGCTCGAAGACGTGAAACTGGCCGTCGCAGGAAAATCGCCGGTCCTATTTTACGGACGACCCGGCGGCGGTGTGCCGACCGTTGACGAAATTCTGGATAAAATCAGGCAATTGTCTATACCTCGAAAAAGATTGGCGGCAAAGAGGTAAAAGAACAATGAAAACTGTGTTTAAGCGAACACCTACTCTTAAAGATTGCCCGACTCACTATTGTCCCGGCTGCGGGCACGGGATTGCCCATCGACTGATAGCCGAGACGATTGATGAGCTGGGCATACGCGGGCGCACTATCGGCATAGCGCCCGTGGGATGTGCGGTGCTGGCGTATAATTATCTCGATGTTGATATGATTGAGGTGGCGCACGGCAGAGCGCCGGCGGTAGCAACAGGAATGAAAAGGACCAACCCCGACAAAATAATCTTCTCCTATCAGGGTGACGGCGACCTGGCAGCGATTGGGACAGCCGAAATCATCCACGCCGCCCACAGAGCCGAAAAAATAACGGTCATTTTCATCAATAACGCTGTCTTTGGAATGACAGGAGGCCAGATGGCGCCGACAACTGTTCTGGGCCAGGTGACAGCGACAACGCAGCAGGGCCGAACCGCCGCCGGCGAGGGGTATCCACTGCAAATATCCGAGCTGCTGGCGATACTGCCCGGGGCAATCTATGTTGAGCGCTGCGCCTTGAGCGGCCCTGCTCAGGTCCGCAAGACCAAAAAGGCAATCAAACATGCCTTCGAGCTGCAGGTTAACTCTGCTCCGGGTCTGTCGCTTGTTGAATTGCTCTCGCCCTGCCCCACTTATTGGCGAATGACCCCAGCCGAGGCGATGGACTGGATAGAAAAAGAAATGACAAAGGTCTTCCCCCTGGGTTGTCTGAAAGACTGTGTTTAGCGGATAATTGATAATTTGGAGGTAAACTGTAATGCCCGTCCCGAAATCCCAGTCAAATATAATCATCGGAGCACAACTGCAAAAGGCGAGAGAGTTATTGGGACTGAGTATACCAGAGACAGCAGCGGAAATACGGGTTCCCACACAACAAATAGAAAATTGGGAGAAGGGTATATCACAGCCAAGACTACAAGAGATTGAGGCACTCGCGAGTCTCTACGGGAGAGAAATAGATTATTTCTTAAGGGAAACCCCAAATCCCCCCTCCAAGATAGAATTCCGCGGCAAACCTGGTGAGTCCCTCAGGAACCTATCCAAGGATACAAAAATCATCTTGGCAAGATTCGATGAATTGTGCCGTGCCGCGGTTGAGTTTGAGCAACTCCTGCAAAAAGAACACGGGGTCCGACTATCCAAGATGTCGGGGAATGTACCACCTGCAACGGGTGCCCAGCGAATAAGACAGCAGTTCATCTTGGAAGACAGGCCGATACCTGATTTAAGAAATCTGCTTGAAAGTTCGGGCGCAAGAATTTTCGAGATGCCTATTCCGAGTGACGAGGTCTCCGGGTTCTCTTTCTGGCACGATGATTATGGGCCATGCATTTTGCTCAACGCGAAGGACATAAAGGGCAGGAGAAACTTCACTTTGGCACATGAATTGGCTCACCTGCTGTATAGTCACGGTTCGTCTGCCTGCTTTATCCCATCCAGAATCAGTGGCGTTCACAGCGAAGCCGAACGCAAGGCCAACCAATTTGCTGTAGAGTTGTTGCTGCCCAAGAAGGGTATCGTTCAGGATTTCCAAAAGAGAAACCTCTCCAGAGCACCTTCGCAAAAGCAACTTGCTCATATGTCTGTCAAATGGGTGGTGAGCGTTCAGGCGTTAGGCTACAAGTTAGAGCATTTGGGGCTGGTTAATCAAGGGCTTACAAACAAAATCATAGAAAGCCGACCATATTTTAGAAGACCCAAAATTCCGACATGGAAGAGACGACTCGGGAAGCGATTTGTACAAACCTCTTTAGATGCGTACCGAAGGAATCTTATTTCTGTTGGTAAACTTGCACATGTCTTGCAAATACCAATCAGGAAGGCAATGGAAATAGTTGCACTCGGAGGGAATTAAAGCGTGTCCTTTCAGAAGTCGCTGTTTCAATGTGTGCTTGACTCTTCTTCTCTTATAAATATAGACCGCGAGAAGAAAATGAATATCCTTAGAAAAAGGAGGGGCGATGTCCTGATACCAGAGAAAGTGGCTTATGAGGTTGCTTATGACCCACAGATACGTTCGGACGACCGCTTGCGAAAATTTATTCTGAGGTACCCAGAATTAGTGACACAGTTTCAAAAGGGTGAAGAGGAGGAGTATCTGCGAATAAGAAGACAGGCTGGAATACATGATGCTGACGCAGCCGCTATTGCTATGTCAATAAAGCGGCGGCTCTCTTTAGTCATAGATGATAAAAAAGCAAAAGAAAAGGCGAAGAAGCATGGTGTTCCGACTCTTGCGTGGGATGATTTCGTGAAAGGCAGATAATAAGTAAGTATGTGGATCACTGCCCACAGTGAAAGCAATCAGTCTTATGTTAGGAAGTGATATGAGGAAGGTATCTATCTACGAAGAGATCGTTATTGCCGGTTTTGGCGGGCAGGGGATTATACTGGCCGGCAAGCTGTTGGCCCAGACGGCAATGAAAGCCGGCAAAGAAGTAACCTTTATGCCTTCCTACGGCGCCGAGGTCCGCGGCGGCACCGCTAATTGTATGGTCGTCATCGCAGATACGCCTATCGCCTGCCCTGTGGTCGGCAGGTGTGATTCGCTGATTGTAATGAACAAGGCCTCGCTGAATAAATTTGCTCCTCATCTTAAAAATGGCGGGTTACTGGTAATGAACAGTTCTCTTATCGACGCCGAACCTGAGCTTGATGAAACGACCCGGATAATAGCGGTGCCGGCCGATGAATTGGCAGTCCAGTTAGGCAGCCAGAGGGTCGCTAATATGGTGGCATTAGGTGCGTATCTGCAAAAACGAGGGCAACTTACTCCGGATGCAGCCGCTGCATCGTTACCTGATGTGTTTCCCGAGAGATACCATAAGACATTGCCGTTAAATGCCGAAGCTTTATGCCGAGGAGCCGAATTTGCTAAGGCATATCGCGGGTCTAAAAAGCGTATGTCCGGTAAAGAACTTGCTTAAATACTGCCGATGAGTTAGAATATGTGCAATACGAAAAGGCCGGACTTAATCCGCCATACGTCTGGCGGATAAATTTGAAAACAGGAAGATAATTATGGCCAAGCAATCAAACAGTAGGCAGCCAAGGGGAATCTGTAGTTTCTGCGGCCGGGCGGGAAGTCAGGCTGATACGCTCATAGAGGGCCCTAACAAGGTCTTTATCTGCCCGGAGTGTGTTGAGCTTTGCCACGATATCATTCAGCAAAACCGCAAACGAGGCGGAAAAGGAGGCATTGGTCTTAAAAAAATACCCGCACCCAGAGAGATAAAAGAATATCTGGACCAATATGTAATTGGGCAGGAGCCCGCCAAAAAATACCTCTCTGTTGCGGTGCACAACCACTATAAACGGCTCGTGCACAGCGATAGTAATAACAACGATGTCGAGATAGAGAAATCCAACATTCTTTTGATCGGGCCGACCGGCTCCGGCAAAACACTTCTTGCTCGCACCCTTGCCCGTAAGTTGGAAGTGCCGTTCGCAATATGCGATGCGACCACTGTCACCGAGGCCGGATATGTCGGCGAGGACGTCGAGAATTTTCTGCTGCGGCTGCTGCAAAACGCCGACTTCGACATCGAGACCGCCCAGCGAGGTATCGTCTATGTCGATGAAATAGATAAGCTCCACAAAACATTCCAGAATGTTTCAATCACCAGAGACGTCTCCGGAGAGGGCGTCCAGCAGGCACTGTTAAAGATGCTTGAGGGAACTATTTCCAATGTCCCCCCGCAGGGAGGAAGGAAACATCCGGAGCAATCCTACATACAGATTGACACCACCCATATACTTTTTATATGCGGCGGGACTTTTGTGGGGCTGGAGAATATCATCAAGAAACGGCTTGGGAAAAAGTTGATTGGTTTTGGCTCGGAATTATCCAGCCGAACCGACGAAAAGACAGAATACAGTAACATAATGGAGCAGGTCATACCGGAGGATATTATCGAATTCGGAATGATTCCTGAGTTTGTAGGCCGGCTGCCGGTAATGGCTTCGCTCTCGGTCCTCGACGAAAACGCACTTGTAGATATATTAACCAAACCGAAAAATGCCCTGTGCAAGCAGTATCAACAGCTTTTTGAGATGGAAAACGCACAGCTTGAATTTACTGAGGATGCCCTCCGTGCAATGGCACAGGAAGCCCTCAAGCACGACACCGGCGCCAGGGCCTTACGAACGATTGCTGAGAAGCGGATGATTGATTTGATGTATCAACTGCCGGAAGAGCCAAAGCCCGCAAGGTATGTAATTACCCGCGATATTGTCGAAGGCAAAGCCGAATTGTTCTCAGCAAGGCAACAAGCAAAAAGAGAGTCGGCATAGGAAAGTAAAAGCGGAAAATCTCGCCTTTATTCCATCACTTCTACCTGCGAGAAGCCCGGCATCAGCAGGTTATAGACCAGTATAACGTCACCATTATGTAAGCGGATACATCCCCGTGAGCCGGCGGTGCCGATTTGGGTCGGTTCCTTCGTGCCGTGAATGGCAAAACCCGTCCTGCCTTTGGCAGCTCCTGCGATACCTTCCAGCCCTATCCATCTCGAGCCTAAAGGATAATCGGGGTCCTCGGGCTTATATATCCTTCCAGTATCTGGGTCTTTCCATTGAGGCGATGGCAGTTTATCGCCCGGCTTGACGACCCAGAGTCCTGTCGGTGTTTCCCTGCCGGGCTTGCCGAGACCGACACGAAAACTTCGAACAAAAGTATTCTGAAGATACAAATCCATCGTGAAAGCTGAACGATATATCCGTGCGTGGAAGGGACCGTTGATGACTTTTATTGTTCCTCCCGCCTGGAGAACTTCAGGACGATTAATGCTGTTAATAGCCATAAGAAGCTCATATGGCACCTTGAACTGCTCGCCAATCGCTTGCAGTTGGTCGCCCGGTTTGATTGTATAGCTGCCACAGAGCGTGTCATTGGGGAAAACCGTCCTGCTGAACAGCCATTTATTAGCAAGCTCAGACAACTGTTCTCTCACGAACGCCCGTTGCTCAGCGCTCATCGGCATTCCCATCGCCTTGTTAAGACTGTCACGCGCCTCTATAATTCTGCTGGGCGAGGTGCTGATGGACGCCATAGATTCCAAAAGAAGCTCAGCCACCTTCTCGTTAGGTTCGCCAATCGGCCCCGGCACAATTGTCGGCGGATTCGGTTCGCTCTCAACTACCGGCTTGGGTTTGGGCGAAGTTGTCTTATTTGCCTCCGGCACATTGATATCGGGCGGGGCCACACCAGGTTCCTCTTTATTGTTCTTGCTGAAAGGATGGAGGCCATAAATGAGAGCAACCACCACAACAATAACAAGCAAAGCCGAAATGATATATATCCAGCTTCTCTGCCCGCCGTGCGAGCCTAATGGATGACGAGCCATTTTTAATCTCCTTTCCGGTTACTGAAATATATTATTTCCTCATCGGTCACCAAAAAATCTACCGGCTCATCACGTTCTGTCACCGGTATCAAGTCAACTACCTGCTCTGCAAAAGCAAAGCCGCATCTTGGTGCTTTGAGCTCCTTGTTGGCGAAGAACCTATCGTAGAAGGAGCCGCCGCGGCCGAGCCGATTGCCCTTTCTGTCAAATCCTAACGCTGGTGTAACGACCAGATCAATCTCTTCAAAAGGAACCGGCGCTCCCCCTATCGGGTTTCGCAGCCCCGAAGCCTCTGTCGAAAAGCCTGTTTCCAGCGAGTTTATTTGCACGGGTATCATATGCCGTTGCTGCCAGGAAATTTTCGGCACCGCTACTATCTTTCCGAGTTGCCAGGCCTGAAGTATGGCCTCCGAAGTATCTGCCTCGTGCGGAAGGGATAGATACATCATAACCGCTGACGCGTTTTGAAATTCCGGTGTTGAAATCAGATTCTGGCATACTCGCCGGCTTTTTTCACTCCTTTGCTGCGGCGGTATGGCAAGCAAACAGTTCTGCAGTTTGCAGCGTAACTCTGTCTTGTCCATTTACTTATCCTTTTTTCCAGACATCTTTTCGCCCCGGCAGTCCGGCAAGGAGGTCTCTGCCGGATTTGCCGGGCTATTTTGTATCAAGGTTTGCAGCTTTTGTAAATAATGCTTAATGTTTTTTTCAAACCCGATGTCTTTCGGCATGTAATATCTCTTACGAGGTCCTGGAAGGTACTCCTGCGGCACGAAACCATCCTTAAAATCGTGCGGATATTTATAATCAACCCCGAAACCGGCCTTTTTCGCAGCCGGATAGTGGCTGTCTTTCAGGTGCTTCGGCACCGGCTTAATCGGTTCCTGTTTCACATCGGCCACGGCTTTCCAGATTGCAGAAGCCGCGGCATTTGATTTCGGCGCGCAGGCAACGTAAACGGCTGCCTGTGCCAGCGCCAGTTGCGCTTCCGGCAGCCCTACGAACTCGGATATCTGGACAGCCGCAGCAGCCAGGACCGCCGCCATCGGGTCGGCATTGCCTACGTCTTCGGTCGCACATATTGCTATTCGCCTCGCGATGAATCGCGGGTCCTCGCCACCGGCTATCATTCTCGCAAGCCAGTAAATAGTCGCATCGGGGTCGCTGCCCCGCATACTTTTTTGCAAAGCGCTTGCTAAATCGTAGTGCGTATCGCCTGTGCCATTGTAGTCAATCGTTTTCTGTTGTATCGACTCCTTTGCGACTTCGAGGTTAAATTTTATTTTTTCCTCACCCTTTCGGGCCGCCTGCGACAACACGCCCACCTCTAATGCCGTCAACGCCTTTCTCGCATCCCCATCGCACATAACCGCCAAAAACTTTAGCGCTCCTTCGTCTGCCGCGATGTCGAATTTACCCAGCCCCCGCTCGGCATCGCTGATTGCCATTTTTAGCAATTGCAGGATGTCTTCTTCGATGAGTGGCTCAAAATGAAAAACGGTACTGCGGGAAATCAACGGCGAATTGACCGCGAAATACGGATTCTCGGTAGTAGCACCTATGAGAATCAAAACCCCTGATTCGACATCATCCAGCAGCACATCCTGCTGTGCACGGTTGAAGCGGTGAATGTCGTCGATAAAAAGCACGGTCCTTGTGCCGGTGGTAGCCAGTCTATCTCTGGCGGAGGCAATTATCTGGCGAATATCACCAACGCTGGCTGCAGGGGCGCTGACATAATAGAATTTGGCCTTGGTGTAATTGGCAATCACCATCGCCAGCGAGGTTTTGCCAACCCCGGGCGGGCCGTAAAATATCAAACTGCTGAGGCGGTCGGCCTCAAGCATTCTCGTCAGTAGTTTATCGGACCCAAGAATGTGCCTTTGTCCGATAAATTCGGCCAGATTTCTCGGCCTCATCCGCACCGCCAGCGGTGCCGCCGAATCTATATTAGCCTTTTCAGATTGGTTAAACAGCTTCTTATCGTTCCCATCCTTATGCATCTATTGTATTATACGTAGGGATACCCAGGATTGTCGAAAATTTATTGCCCGCTCTCTATGATAGTGCTTCGCCATAGTCCAACTGATGGGCTGCTATTGGACGAAAAGTCGTCACCCCGAGCGAACAGACTGTGTCGTAATTCGAGAATTGGTCAGATGACCTTTGTTTTTCGCCAGAAATCAATGTCAAAAATCGAAGAATTCTAATTGTGACACAGCCTGGAAGTCGAGGGGTCTATTAAAGCAGACCTGTCCCGAGCAGAGTCGAGGGATTCCTCGACTCCGCGGCGCTCCGCTCGGAATGACGACCCCTCAAATCGCAAGTGGCAGGACACTATCTTCTTGCCCGGTTTCACCCTCACCCTCGCAAAAAAAATAAAAAAAATTCATTTTTTATTTGATTTGGATACGACATACCCGTATATTTGTGCAAAATTATTAAAAGTCTGCTATCCGGTTCTTTCGCGCAATCAGGGGGGCGGCAGAGGAAAGAGTGAGTATAATCTATGCCAGCGTAAGGCATTGGTATTGTGAAATAAAGGTACCTTTTGAAAGGAGTTAGTTATGGAAAAGAAATGGTTAGTAGTTCTTGTGGTGGTGGGTCTGTGCAGCACGGTTGCTCTGGCATTAGACCCGATGGGACCGCCGACTGCCGGCCTGAAGCAAGGGCAGTTCGAAGGCAGTCTTGAGTATTCGTACAGCAATATGGACCTCATGGTAGAGGGGTACAAACTCAAAAACGTGAACGTGAACAAGGGGTATGCCAACCTCGGATATGGCATTGCGGACAACTGGGAGGCGTTTATACGCTTAGGTGGAGCAGAAGCTGACTTCAAAGATGATGGGATGAAATACAACGGTGACATCGGCTTTGCCTATGGTTTTGGCACCAAGGCGACCCTTTACCAACAAAGCCCCGAGCTCAAGTGGGGCGGCCTGTTCCAAATGAGCTGGGCCGACCTTAGTGGAACAGCAAAGTACCCAGATAAAGAAGGCATTGACCTTCAGGCTCGCGAAATCCAAATTGGGGTAGGGCCAACCTGGACGCCGTCAAAGGGCTTTTCAATCTATGGTGGCCCGTTCGTGCACATCCTTCACGCCGATTGGAACGATACAGGCTCCGTGGATATGACTGAGGCCAACAGTTTTGGTGGCTGGATAGGCGCACAGGTCGAAGTCACGGAGAACCTTCCGGTCTGCGTTGAGTGGCAGCATACAAGCGGCGAAGCTTATGCTCTTGGTGTGAGCGCTGTATGCAGGTTTTAACCGGAATTGAGACTTCCATCATTTTGCCAGAGACAAGTTAAATCAAAAAAGGCCGGTTCGTTAAAAGCCGGCCTTTTTATTTCTTATTGAACTGGCTTGGGATTTTTCGCAACTTATGTTGCTGTAATGCTTCGTCGCATATGATTTGAAAGATTGTCATGCTGAACGGAGTGAAGCATCTGGCTAACAAACACAATTTTACTTTCGTAAGCCAGATTTTTCGCTCCACTTCTTTTTACTCAAAATGACACACATCATTTGATGTCTAACGAATCAACAGAGATTTCTTAACCGGTTCTGTCAGCTATAAATGTTGCGGTTTCGATCAAAGCATCTCTGGCATCGCTTTTTTCCAGGCAGTCTAATGCCTTAACTGCTCTGGCGGTAAACTCCCTCGCCCGCTTGCGTGTATATTCTAAACTGCCGTAGCGAGTCAGTAGCTCAGCCATTGCGTCTTTATTTAGCGTATTTTTAACCTCGGCTCTTTCTTTTTCCTGTGCCGTTTTTAGAAAGTGTATCGTAGCCAAAGTCAGCTTACTTTTTTTGGTGTCGCTGCCGAGTGTTTTTCCTGTTTTATTTTCATCGCCAACTATATCGAGTAAATCATCGGTAATCTGGAACGCGATGCCGGCATTTGAGCCGAACTCAGACAACGCCTGGACCTCCGTTTTGTTTGCTCGTGCCAAAAGGCCGCCAAGATAACAACAGCAGCTAAAAAGAGCGGCACTTTTTTCCGTGATTATATCGATATATTGCGATTCACTTAGCTGCCAGTTCTGCTTTTGGGCTATCTGCCTCAATTCGCCTTCGCAGACCCGAACTGCGGCGGCAGCGATTATCTTGCCTGCCCACGGCTCCAATTCGGCGCACATTCTGAAGACCCGGCCCAGTATAAAATCACCAAGCAATACAGAGGATTCGTTGCCCCAGATGCTGTTTATTGTGGGCAGCCCCCGCCGGGTCTTGCCTTCATCTATAACATCATCGTGCAGCAGCGTGGCATTGTGAATCATCTCAATAACCGCTGCCGCACGGATGTGCTCGCCTGTAATTTTACCGCAGGAGGCGCCGGCAAGCAAAACCAGCCCGGGCCGGAGCATTTTGCCGCTGCGAGTATTCATATATTCAAGCAATCGGTTAATATCTTTTGTTTTCGCCGGTGCAGTCAACTGTTCGCTGATTAGTTTTTTAACCTGGCCTAATTGACTATCGATTAGCCTGAAGGTTGGGACCCCACTGTGCAGGTTTTTGCCTGTTGTGTCCGCATTTGCCGGTAACTCCGTAGCGATTAGCGGATATGCCATTCGTCCTCCTTTACTTCTCTTTGCCGTGGGCGTATTCAAAGAATCTTTTCCGCAGTAACTTCGTGACAGGTCCGGGAGCTCCGTTGCCTATGACCCTGCCGTCGACCTCGACAACGCCAATGACCTCGGCAGCCGTACCCGTAAGGAAAAGTTCATCGCAAACATATAAATCGAATCTCGTAAGATTTTTTTCAACCACCTCGAGACTTTCTTTTTTAGCCAGTCTGATAACGACACCACGTGTTATTCCTTCCAGCGCACCGGCTTCGACCGGCGGGGTATAAATCACACCATTTCTTATAATGAAAACGTTGTCGCCCGTTGCTTCGGCAACATATCCTTCGTGGTTATACATAATAGCTTCAGGCACGTTGCTATCCAGTGCCTCAATCTTGGCCAGGATGTTATTGAGATAGTTTAAGCTCTTGACCTGGGGCGGAATCGCCAGCGGGTGATTGCGGACCGTCGTTGCACTGATTACCTTCATCCCTGTTTCATAAAGCTCTTCCGGATAAAGCTGAATATTATCGGCTATGATAAATATGCTGCTCTTTTCGCAGGCAAAGGGATTCAGTCCCAAAGTCCCGTTGCCACGTGTGACCACCAGTCGAATATAGCCGTCAATGACGCCGTTAGCTTCAACAGTTTTTTCAATCGCATTGATGAGTTTGCTTTGACTCATCGGAACCTCAAGGCGAATCACCTTGGCCGATTGATAAAGTCTTTTGATGTGAGCATCCAGCTCGAATACCTTCTTGCTGTAAACGCGAATCCCTTCAAAGACCCCGTCGCCATAAAGTAAGCCGTGGTCGAAGACCGATATCTTGGCGTCCACCTCATCAACGAGCTTGCCGTCAAGCCAAATTTTTAGTGCCATAAAAACACCCTTCAGCAGAATTTGAAATCTCAAATCTCAAATTTGAAATTAATTGTCGGAGTTAATTTTTGATTTTGCCGTCAGCCAGCGTTATTATCCGCCCGGCTTTTCGCGCAATCCTTTCATCGTGGGTTACCATTATAATCGTCTGGCCCGCTCTATTTAGTTTTTCAAAAACGTCTAAAATACCATTTCCTGTTGTAGAGTCAAGATTTCCTGTCGGCTCATCTGCTAAAAGTAATCTCGGCTCATTCATTAAGGCCCTGCCGATAGCCACTCTTTGCCTTTCTCCACCCGAGAGCTGATACGGCTTATGATTGGCCCGCTCAAGTAAGCCAAGCTCGGTAAGTAGCTCTCTGGCCCGGTTTTTCGCCCGTCTGCGGCATGCAATCCATCCCAGCACACCCTTGGAAGCCATCGCCGGCAGGAAAACGTTTTCTAATACATTTAGTTCGTCCAGTAAATGATAAAACTGAAAGATAAATCCCACCGTTTTATTGCGAAATCTGTTCAGCTCCCTCGCACTATGCCGGCTCAAATCCCGCCCCTCAAACCTGACAGTGCCCTTATCGGGTGTATCCAATGCCCCAAGGATATGCAGTAATGTGCTCTTGCCGCTGCCCGAGGCACCCACTATTACCAGGAATTCGCCTTTTTCTACAGCCAGGTCAACGCCTTTGAGCACCTTGACCTCTGTCGCACCCATCCGATAGGATTTATGTATCCCTTCGGACTTTAATATAAAGTCGTCCCTGCTCATAACTGGTTCGCCCGCAAAGTCTCTACCGGCATCGAGGTTGCCGCCTGCCACGCTGGCACGAGCGCCCCGAGCAGGCATGCTGCAATTGCCGAACCGGTGATTACCAGCAAAACCCTAATATCCGTCTGGTTCGGGATATCGCCTATGGCATATATTGTCCTGTCCCACAACTGATACTTAAAATGCTCAAAAAGCCAGTTTTCTATCCGATTTATCTTCAGCAAAAATAGCCATCCGCCCAACAGGCCGATACAGGTTCCTGAAAGACCTACTAAAAACGCAAAACCAGAAAATAACTCAATAATATCGACATTCGAGACGCCTACGCTCTTTAAGATGCCTATGTCTTTGGTTTTGTGGCTGATAATCATATAGAATACCACAAAGACGATAAAGACAGTCGTAATACCCACAAAGCCAAACATAACAATCATCATTGTCTGTTCCTTTTCCATAGCTGCGATGAAGGCCTGCCTGTTATCCTTCCAGCTTTGCACGGTTACAGTGGCCAATAAGTCCGCCTGTTCTTCGCCGGCCTTTTCCTGCCTGAATCTGTGCCATAGCGAGGTGACCTTTTCACGCCCTGCTTGCAGTTTGATATTTGGCTTGAACTTTATATGAATAGCACTGGCTCTTTTGATAGGCCCGGCCATACCGCAAAGCAGTTGCGCCTGTTCGAACGGCAGATAAACCGTTGAGCCGTCAACTCTGGCCAGGCCGCTGTGCGAGATGTCACTATAGTAGAAGGTTTGTGTGTTAATCAGCCCTGCACCCGCCTTGGCCAGAGCGCCTTTTGCAGTCAAAGGGAAGCACGTGATAGAAAAAGCCGCCTTGGCAGGACTGGCCTCGTATGGATACCCACTTTTAGCATCTCGCTCCATCGCCAGGTCGATGCCCAGCACACACCCGAGAAGATTCGGGTCATAGTTCGGCGCAAATGCTTTAGAGGCATCATCGTTACGGTAATATAGCGTTTTTCCAAAGCCAGTGACTTGACTATGCCTGACGGGGTCAATACCCATAATCTCGACGCCAATGTTCAGGTCTCTACCCTGGGGAGTGAGTAGTGCGTAACTTTTTATTACAGGTGATACGGCTTCAACAAAATCAGTCTTCTCCAGCACACTGATAAAATCCTCGTAGTATGTAAAACCCACCAGCGATTCCGTGCCGACGACACAGTCTCCTGTAAAGCTAAGATTTTTCTGCTTGAAATCGGTCACCAGACCTGTCATTACGGTCATTACTACAACCACAATAAACACACAAAGCGTAACCGCCGCGACCGCAAAATATGTTATCCGGCGTTTTAATAAGTATCTGAATGCAAGCACAATCTTATACATAACTTAACTGCCCGGAATCTCACTCATAGCGTAGGATTTCCACAGGCCTCGTCCTCGCGGCTACAACAGCCGGTATCAACGTTCCCATAGCTGCGGCTATAACCGCCAACAGTATGATATTAAAGGCTGAAGTCCAATCAACCTCATTGGGTATCTTACTAAACATATACACGCTGCTTTTCCACAGCTTCAACCCAAATATTATCCTTATCCATTCCTCAACCACATTTATATTCTTTGTAACAACATACCCCAGCGCTGCTCCGACACCCGAGCCGAGTATCCCGACGCAAACGCCAAATCCGAGAAAAATACAAGCGACCGAGCTACTTGCTGCCCCGCAGCTTTTCATTATCGCAATGTCTCTCTGTTTGAGCCTGACAATCATATAAAATATGCAGAATATCAGCACAACCACACTTAAACTTACAACACCAAATATCAATAGCAAAATCCCCATTTGCTTGCGCAGCTCCACAACATAGCGGCTTTGCATCTGCTTGGCTGTTTCGATCTGAGTATATCTTATAAAATTCTCGTCCCAGCCAAGCTGGTCGGCGGCAAACACTTGCCACACGCCCCGGATTTGTGCGATAGCCAGCTCTGCTTGCGTATTGTCTCTAAGTTTAATTTGAATCTGGTCGGCGACCCCCTCACTTTCGTTTGGGTACAGAATACTTTGAAAATATGCTATCGGCAAATACACGAATCTCTTATCAAGGTCATAAACTCCCGTGAAAACAATGTCCGCAATTGTAAATTCTACGGTCTTTCTTCTAAACCGCTCGGCAGTTTCGCCCTGTCCCGGCGCGCCGGGATTCTGGTCTATCACCGCTCCTGTTGTAAGGACAACAGACCGGCCAATCATTTTTTCAATTGTTTTGACATCATACTCGTCCGTCTTCTCGTCCGGCTCTCCCAGCACACCAATCCCTACAAATCCTCCTGTCTTATCCCCCGCTGCTTCGTTTTTGCGAAGCAAAACGGCGGGGGGGATTTCAAAAGACAGGTCGCCAGGCGAATGTTTTTGTCTAAGCAAAGATTGCTTAAATCCCGTCACTTTTGCTCGCCGTGCCGGCTCAATCCCCCAAATGTTTACAGCACGCACATTGCCTTTACCCAGATGTAGCAGGCCTTGAGCCGATAGCGTTGCTGTTGCTGCCTCTACCGCACCTATCTGCTCCAGGCGTTCGATAAGCATTGAGTATTTCGAAAATTTAGTCGGTGCCGAGAGCACAACATCGCCTATTGTCTCAACCGCACTTTGCTCGAATGCGTTGATAAAGCCGCTAAATAAGCTGGCAACGATTATCAATAGTGACACGGAAAGAGCAACTGCGGCGATGCTCAATAAAACGATTTTTTTCTTGCGCAGATACCTCAGCCATAGAAATAATTTTAGCATTTCAAGTCCAATCGTCCCTTTTTGCCGCAAAGGCACAAAGACACCAAGTTTTTTTTAATTTATAGTTTCTTTGTGACTTCGTGGCTTCGTGGCTAAATAGGCTTTAGGAGTGGGAACAACACAACGTCACGAATGTTTGTAGCACCGGTCAGGACCATTATAAGTCTATCAATTCCAATGCCCAACCCTCCTGCCGGTGGCATACCGTATTTCAACGCCGTTATAAAGTCTCTGTCCATTGTCCTCATTGACTCTTCCTGGCCGCGAAGCTGAATAAGAAAATTCTCGTATTGCTCGGCTGGGTCGTTCAGCTCGGTATAGGCATTAGCCAATTCCATTTGGGCTATAAACAATTCAAACCGCTCGGCGAATTTGCCATCTTCTTTTTTGCGTTTAGTCAACGGGCACAGCGCCGCCGGATAATCAATCACAAAGGTTGGGTCCACAAGATTATTCTCAACGGTGGCTTCGAACACTTCATTAATAACCACCGCATCGTCCATCCCGACAAGTCGGGATTCGTCTAAGCCAAGTTCCCTCGCCTTTGCCCTGATGGCTTTTATATCATCAATATCGCAGCCGCTATATTGCTTCAGCAGTTCTGCATATTGCGCCCGACGCCAGGGCCGACTAAAATCTACTGTTAAGTCACCGAACTTTAATTTCAAATTTGAAATCTGAGATTTCAAATTCGCGGGGGCACAGTGTTTTTCCACGCAAAGACTGATAAGGTCCTCAGTTAAATCCATCATCACATTATAATCGGCGTATGCCTGATACAATTCGAGCATCGTAAATTCCGGATTGTGTTGTCTGCTGAGGCCTTCGTTGCGGAAATTTCGGTTGAGCTCAAAGATTTTTTCCATCCCCCCGACAAGCAATCTTTTCAGAAAAAGCTCAGGCGAAATCCGCAAAAATAAATCCAAATTCAAACTGTTATGATGTGTCACAAATGGCTTTGCTGCGGCCCCGCCGGCTATGGCCTGCATCATTGGCGTCTCAACTTCCAAAAAACCTTTCGATTCAAGGAAGTCGCGGATGGTTGCAATGATGGCACTACGCTTCTTAAATCGCTCCATCACCTCAGGATTGGCCCACAGGTCAACAAACCTACACCTATAGCGCTGGTCGATATCCTTGAGGGCGTGAAATTTCTCGGGCGGCTGGCACAGACATTTGCTCAAAAGTGTGAGACCCCCGCCGAAGGCGGGTTTGATCCCGTCCAGGGCTTTGCCCTGGTCGGTAACCCATATAGTAATTTCGCCGGTTTTAGTCTTACCCAATTTGCCCGCTGCACCGATTATATCGCCAGACTCAAGTAATTTGGCGAGTTGCCATTGCTGTCCCAGATGCTTTTTGCTCAGGCCTATCTGAATGGTTCCACTCCAGTCGCGCAGTGTTAGAAAAGAAAGCGAACCCATCTCTCTGAGCAGCACAATCCTCCCGGCACACCGAGCTTGCTGTGTCTCGTCACCCTCTTTGTATCGGCTCTTGACTTGGGCAGCCGGCTCCGCCCCGTCGAATCTGGCCCCATAAGGGTCGATGCCCAATTCCTTAATGCGGCCTAATTTTTCCTGCCTTTGTCGTTCGAGTTTGCTTACCCCGTTAGAAATTTCATCTTTCTGTTCCATATCTTATAAGTCCCTTTACGCAATTTCCAACAGGGCTTATGTCTTCCCCGTTTGTCAAATTCAGGTGGTTATGAAACTGAAAAAGTCAATCACGATGTCCCTCGGCCAGAGCACTCGTTTGAATCAACTTCGTTTTAACAATTAAAACACCAATTGCCAACTGTGGGTCAGCCGTGAGGGTTTCTTCGATGGTATGTTTTTTCAGCTCCCGGCCGGCCGGCCTAAGGCCGGTTTGATCAGACCCGCCTCCGGCGGGCTGGACCAGAACATCATTGTCCCTCTCCACCTCAATCATTTTCCGCAGCTCGTTGCTTGTCAGCTCAACCTCAATATTTGGCCCAACGCCCCAGTCCTTCTTGCCCTGTTTTTTAATCACATCCTGGCTTTCGACTCTTTGGCCGGAAGGCAGATAGTAGTATGCCATTGTGTATTTCAACTGTGCACCTCCGCCGGGATAGTGGGTTATCCCTTGCACGCTGCCTTTGCCGTGGGTCCTTTCTCCCACCAGAATCGCCCGCTTATGCACCTGGTCTGCCAGTGCCCCTGCCACAATCTCTGAAGCGCTGGCAGAGCCGGAATTTATCAATATAACAAGAGGATAGTCCGGATGTGTGTCTTTTTCGTGTGCTACTGCATAAGTCGGTAATTTGCCAATCCCGGTCCCGGGCTGTGTTTTGACTATTAATCCCTTTTTGAGGAATTTGTCGGTCATATCCACCGCGCTATCCAAAAGACCGCCGGAGTTGAATCGCAAGTCCAGAATCAGTCCCCTTAATCCCTGGCCGACTCCGTCGGGCGCCTCGAGCCGTTTCAGAACTCCTTCTAAATCCGAAGCAGTCTGTGCCGAGAAGCTGCTAACCCGCACATAGCCGATTTTGCTTCGCTCATCAATCACATATAGCCATTTGCCTTCTTCAGTTCTTTGCCAGCCGCGAATCGTCGGAACAGTTATTTTGTCCCTGGTTAAAGTGATGTCTCTGGTTTTTTCCTCCGGCCGAAGGCTGGTTTGACCCGTCAGGCCATCTTTGCCGGACTGATCAGACCCGCCTCCAGCGGGGGCTCGTCTTATGGTAAGCGTCACTTTTGTGCCCTTAGGGCCGGTAATCTTGCGAACCGCGCAAACAAGGGTCATATCCTTGGTTCCGACCCCATCCACTGCTTTTATCACGTCTCCCGCATCAAGACCGGATTTGTAAGCGGGGGTATCCGGCAGCAGGCTTGCCACCGTAAGTTCCCCTTTTTCTTTAGAGATTTCTATACCGATACCGGTGAACTCATTGGTCATCATCTTTTCAAAATCCTGGACCTGCCTGGGCCAGACCATTACCGTATAAGGGTCAAGTGCAAACAACGCTGCCTCTGAAAACTGTGCAATCAGTGCCGCCGCCGGCATCTCTACAGTCGCAGTGTTTAGCGTCAGGACCTTCTCAAAAACGCCTATGAACTTATCCTTATCGAATCCTGTTGGTGACTGATGAACCTCATCTTGGAGTGCTGCCAGAGCCGACGACCAGGCTGCGAGCTTTTCATTGTTCATTGTTCGTTGTTCATTGTTCGTTGTCAATGAACTATCAGAAGCGACTTTATTGGGTTCGCCCGACGGGGATTGCGAATATGATACCGCCATCACCTCTGCTAACAATTTGCAGCGCTCAATGGCCTTGGTTGCCATTTGACCGTAGTCGATAATGCTGACGTAACTCAAGCTCAGGGCATCGATCGCACGAACGAACATCTCTTTCTCCACCCCTGCATATCGCTGCTCTCTGGTCTCACAAGGGCTGTCCTGGAAAGAGGCCGCGATGCTGGCTTTGTCCAGAAGCTGCTCAGCATAGTCCCAATACGCCTTGTTGTTTGGCTCGATTGCCTGCAGCCAGTAGTAGCAGCTTGTATATGCCTCAAGCCACTTGCCTTTCACCTCGAACGCAGCGGCTTTGTCTATCGCTTTTTGCAGGACCCGCTTTACAAACGCATCAGATAAAAGCCGCTCTTTCTGTGTCTGGTCCGCAAACTCACACGCCTTGGTAATGACCGAAAGCGCCGTAGTGATATTGTTTACGTCGTTCACATCGTTTCTGTCGTTTGCGTCCCTTACATCGTTGACATCTATTTTGGCTCGAAGTTTTTCCAGTTCAGCTAATTGCTCTCGGTACGCAGTTTCCCGGGCTGTCTGGCGTCGTTGACTTATAGATTTGGATTCTTCGACAATCTTTTCTAATCCCGACAGGGACGGCAGCCGCTTCTGTGTATCCTCGCCGGATTGTTTTATCAGCTCGCTGGCAGCATCGAATTTGCCCTGGTAAATCAGCTCGCAAGCTCTTTCAATAAGGCTGGGTTTGGCCTGTGTGGATTCAGTAAATTTATTTCCACTTGTGCAAGGGTCCCCGGCAAATACGTCCTGCCGGGCTGGCTGAGCTGCAAACACACTCCCGGCAGACAAGAAGACAAGTAGCACCGGCCACATTCCACAGTTTTGAGTTTTTAGTTTTGAGTTTTGAGCTTTATACAAAGAACTAACCTTTCATGAAAAAAAACAAAGATTAAATATCAAAAATAAGGAATTTCCTCAATTTTGATTTTTTAACTTCTTGTCGACTAAATGTTGCCGATTAATCACATACACTCGGTCGCTTTTCCGGCGCAACCTAAAACGTGCAGCTTGTGCCTGACCATTTCTCTGATGGCATCTCTTCCCGGGCCGAGGTATTTACGCGGGTCAAATTCACCGGGGGTTTCGGCAAAGACCTGCCTTATTTTGGCAGTCAGAGCCATCCTCAAATCCGTATCGATATTGACCTTGCAGATGCCCATTTTTGCCGCTTTGCTGATGGCCTCCTCAGGAACGCCCATCGCATCAGGCATCTTGCCGCCATATTTGTTGATAAGGTCCTTAAACTCCTTCAGCACACTGCTTGAGCCGTGCATGACCAGCGGAAATCCCGGCAGCTTCTCGCCTATCTTCTGTATCACGTCGAAGGCGAGCTTCGGCTCGCTTTTGAACTTATAAGCCCCGTGGCTTGTTCCGCACGCCACAGCCAGCGAATCGCAGCCGCTTTTTTCGACAAACTCAACCACCTGGCTTGGGTCAGCTAAATGCTTACTCACATCATCTACACCAGCTACATGCTCTTCGATTCCGCCCAGTTGGCCCAGCTCGGCTTCAACCACTACATCTCGCGGATGTGCGTATTCGACTACCTTCCTGGTGATTGCAATGTTTTCCTTAAAAGGCTTGCTCGAGGCATCTATCATCACAGATGTAAAACCGTCATCGACGAACTGTTTGCAGACCTCGAAAGAATCGCCGTGGTCGAGATTTGTTGCGATAGGAATGTCCGGATTTTCCTCAACCGCCACATTGATAATCGCCATCAGATAGCTGATTTTTGCGTAAGCTCGCGCACCTTTGGACACCTGCAGGATAAGCGGCGCTTTTTCCTGGGCTATAGCTTCTATAATGCCCTGCGTGAGTTCCATATTGTTCACATTAAAAGCGCCGATGGCATAGCCGTTCTTGTAAGCCATCTCGAACATCTTTCTGGTATTAACCAACGCCATAATAGTCTCCTTATTCCACAGTTTTTAGTTTTGAGCTTTTATTCACACTACATTATCAGTAATTTGCCGGACCGCCAAGACCCATATATCTTCTCGGCCCAATACCCATTTCCGGCACTCCCTCGGGCCATATACTAAACACGATTGCGTGGCTGTCCAGCGACTCATCCGCACTATATGTGATGCCCCAGTAAATCCTATGGTATCGCCTTATGAGCGTTATGTCACTTCGCACGTTGGCGCCACACTCAAAATCAAACTGCTGCGAAAAAACCACCGTATATCGTGGGTCAATTATATAAGTGGCTGCAAAGGTAAACACATTTGACCCTTTTTCGTCTAAAATCTCGACCCGTCTTAAATATCTGCTGCCTATATAATAACTCAAATTAGGCCACCGCAAGTGCGAAAAACCAACATTAAATTGCTGCACCACCCCGCTTTGCATGTCAAAATTCATATCGGACAATATCGCAAAGGTGTCGCTCAGTCGCCAGCTATAGTCGGCACAGAAGGAGTTGCGCGTCGGCCCGTATATATTGCTGCTGCGTCTATCCTGCTGCGGGTTTATCCTGTCAACCAGCGGGATAAATGGCTTATTCCAGATAAACCGGTCCGGTCCTGCCGACGTATCGCCGGGCTCATTCACCCACGTAATGTCTGTATCCAGCCGCATCCAGTCAACTGTCCGCTCTTTTGTCCCGGAGCCTCGTTTGGTCTGTAGCCGCTGAGAAATACCTACGTTAACCACGTCACGTTGTTCAATAACGGGGTCGCTCTCAGCAAAACCGACCGCTGTCAGGTGTGGGCTTATGATGTGCCGTAACTGGTTCAAATCCCACAGTCGCGATTTAACATCCGGAAAGACCTTCCAGTACGATTGAGGAGATGCGCGAATGCCGGTTTCGCCGAGGAAAACATCGTCTTTTCTTTCCCCTGCAGTGCCGTCAATATCTGTCCAGAAACCGCTGCCGTCTTCATACGCTGCCGTCCCCGCTACAAAAGGCACCAGCTTTGTTCCCCCTATGGCTATCGGCATATCAATTTCGTTCCTCGTTGACCCGAATGTAAAGAAGTCTTGTGACACAGTCGAAGAGCTGTCCGAGGCCAAACGCTGACGGAACCGACTGAGCTGATTGTCGCTATATAATGTCAGCCTGTCGTCAAGGAGCGACTGACCCGTCCAGTGGAATTCCGCGGAGGGTAATTCTTCCAGTTGGTTATCGAAATCGTTTATTTGCCACTTACCCAAAAAGGCAAGGCCCCAGTTATCCTCAATGCGCTTCAAATAAACAACCGTCTCCTGCTCCTTGTCGAGATTAAACTCATCACGATAATACGCCTCCAGGAAATTCGCATCAGACACGTAACCGATTTCGGTAGTGAGCTGCCAGTTGTAAGGCAGAAACTGCCTGTGCTGCCAGTGGAATCGTCCGCGGAGGTCCTGGGGCGGCTCAAGATTTCTCCGGCTCTCGTCCCTGCCCAGCATGTCTTTACCGCTATCATCAATCACATACCCCAAAAGCCTGCCGAAATAATTCTCTCTCTCGTATTCAATCTCTATCCCGCTGCCGACGCCGTGTTTGCCATAATAGTCCAGCATAACAGTGCTGTCTGTCCCCTCTGGCTCCTGCAATCCCAGCAGGCGAGCCAGGTACCATCGCGTCTCAAGCGTTGCTCCCCACGTGCTGTTATAACCGGCGTGTATGCTCTTAATTGGAATATCAGGCCTCTGTAGATTGCTGCGCACAAAAGGCCAATAGAAAATCGTCTTATCATACATCTTCAACCGCACATCCTCCATCTGTGCATCGTAACTGCTTTTCGAGACGGTGCCCTTCTGCCGGTCAACGCCGGTCGTGTCGGTAATTATCACTTTCGAGGCGTTAAGCGAAATCTGAGGCAGGTAAAATTCACTGCTCGTCAAAGTGATGTTGTCAGCCGCGAGCTTGTTTTCTGCCAACTGTCTTAACTTTGCAGCCCTGACATAAATCGGAATTCCTTCGGATACGGCAAAGTTCCTCATCACCGCATTTATTGCAATTGCCCTTTTTCTTTCAAAATCGTAGTATATCTCGTCGGCCCGAATCGTTCGCTGGCCCTCGGTCATTACAACATCGCCTGATAGATAAATCGCATCCACGGCGCCCTTGGCCAGAATATCTTCCCCGGCCTGCTTTTCGCCTGCCCCCGATGCTTGGCTCGGATAAAATATAACCGCGTTGTCGGCCTGCAATTCCAGCAAACCGCCCTTCTCATCCTGTTTTTGCCAAAGATAGAACCTGCCTATCACCGTTGCAACATCTACCCCGTTCACCTCTGCTGACTCCATCTTCGGCTCAGCTTCGCCCGCCGGTGACAGGTTAATCGGATACCTGAATTGCAGCTTTTTCTCCTCCGGCTTGGTAACTCCCTCAGCCGGTTTTCCCAGTTTCATCTTTTCCCCCGGTACTTCGGGTGCTGGTCCGCCTTTGGCGGACTCTTTTCCAACAACTGCGGCAAGGGCCTTTTGGTAAAGCTCTAATCCGCGAGGGTCGGCAGCTTCTCTTTTATCAGCCGTTACGAAAACCTCACCGCTGACATTGAACCGAACTACCATTGCCCTGCCGGCTTCAACTACAGTCTGGCTGAGTTCGGTGGTCTTAGCTCCTTCGTTTTTTTTCACCGATACATTGCTCTGCAGATACACCCTTGCTTTGTAATCAATGCGGACATGACCGCCGAATTCGGCTCTGACAGTTTCCAGCCATACTACTGCCCTATCGCCGGAAAACCGATTAGCACCGATTGACGTCGAAAATCCGTTCTGGAAAACGAGGGTATGCTCGATAGGGCTTAGCTGATAGCTTATGGCCTCCTTTCCTGCCAGGTGCAAGTCCTGGCCGACAAAGGCACGGGCCCTGTCGCTTTCTATGGCCGATGATACAGTTCCTGATAGCAGAACTAAGAAACCCAAAATAAGTAGTATTCTATTTCGCATAGTAACGAACTAAAAACTTGAAGCTAAAAACTCAAAACTGTGGACTGGCATTATGCCGCAGATTATAGCCGGTTGTCTCGGCAAAGCCAGTAAAAAACCTGTTTATAGTGCCGATTCGTCCTTCGTCCGGCAAATACCCGTCCTGGCATGACGGCCTTGACGGGCTGGAAGCCGGCGATGACGGGCCGGACTACAGAGAATGGATTGCCCCAAAATGCCTCAATTTGAAATTGTTATGTCTGGGTAAAAACTTGCCTTACTTTGCTACTTTTGATACAATAATTAGAATGTGAGTTCATAGTTCATTGTGCGTAGTTCGTTGTCGATAAACAATGAACACATAACAATGAGCTCAAATAAGGAACCGAGTGATGAGAAAGCTCATTTTTGTATTTATACTTCTGGTAACTCCCTGTCGCGCGAAGACAATCATCGTTGGTGGCGATGGGGTAGCTGATTTTAATAACATTCAGGCAGCAATCAACGATTCCAACGACGGTGATGTCATCATTGTCAGCCGCGGCATATACAGGGGCCGGGGCAACCGCGACATCAATTTTAACGGTCTTGCCATAACGGTCCGGAGTGTCGACCCCAATGACCCCAACATAGTCGCCGCCATAATTATAGACTGCAACGGCACAGAAACAGAGCCCCATCGAGGGTTTTATTTTGGCAGCGGCGAAGATGCAAATTCAATCTTGGACGGCCTCACCGTTACAAACGGTTTTACCTCCGGTGATTGGCCGGGCGGCCGTGGCGGCGGCATAGCATGTTATAACCAAAGCAGCCCGTCCATCAGAAACTGCATAATCACGAATAACAAGACGACGGTAGGGGGTGGCGGCATCTATTGCTACGAGAGCAGCCCTACGCTGACCAACTGCACAATCTCCAACAATTTGGCTAATTTCGGCGGTGGAATATACAATAGCTCCGGCAGCGGTCCGGTTCTGACAGGCTGCACTTTCAGAGCAAATACGGCGAAGGGAAATTACGGTGATGGCGGCGCAATGGCAAACCAGCTATCCGCTCCTACGCTGGCCAACTGCACCTTCACAGGCAATGCTGCCTTCGGTTACGGCGGTGGCGGGGTCGCTAACAAAATATCTTCGCCGCTGTTGACAGACTGCACATTCATTGCAAATCAAGCTACCAATGGCGGCGGGATGCGCAATTACGAAAGCAGCCCGACACTGCTTGGCTGCATTTTTAGGGCCAACTCGGCAGACGAAGGAGGCGGGATATACAACATCTCCTATAGCAGCCCGATACTGTTTAACTGCACCTTCAGTGCAAACTCAGCTTTCTATTTCGGCGGCGCTATGTCCAACTGGTACTATAGCAACCCGACCCTGACTAACTGCATCTTCAGCGCAAACTCAGCTGTCCAAGGTGGTGCTATAGAGAGCTACACTGCTGGCCCGATACTGTCAAACTGCACCTTTACCGCAAATTCAGCACTCAGCGGGGATGGACACGCTCTGGCCTGCGATTCCTACCAGCAGGTGCATCCAAGCAGCGTTGCTATAACCAATTCTATTCTCTGGGACGGCAGCGATGAAATATGGAACAACGACAATTCAACAATTACGATTATTTACAGTGACATCATGGACGGCTGGTCCGGCACCGGCAATATCGATGTTGACCCCTGCTTTGTTGAGCTTGGTTATTGGGTAGATGCTAACGACCCTAATTCCATTGTCGAGCCGAACGACCCAAATGCTGTTTGGATTGATGGTGATTACCATCTGAAAAGCCGGGCCTGGCGATGGGATACAAATTACAAGGTCTGGACCAGGGATAGTATCACCAGCAGATGTATTGATGCAGGCAACCCGGGTTCACCTCTTGGGCAGGAACCCCTTTCGGTACCGGACGACCCTAACAACAAATGGGGCCGAAATCTGCGGATTGATATGGGCGCCTATGGAGGCACAGCCGAGGCAAGTATGCCCCCCCAAAATTGGGCCTTGCTCGCTGATTTGACTAATGATGGAATAGTCGATATCTCCGACCTTGAAAACTGGACAGAAAGTTGGCTAAAAAGCGGCAGTCATCAGCCCGGTGATTTAAACAGGAACGGAATTGTTGACCTTTTTGATTTTGCCTTGCTCGCACAGGATTGGTTTGCACAGACAATTTGGCACCCATGATGAACCTGAAAGCTCAAAACTGTGGTTTGCCTTTCCGCAGTTATGATGGTATATTATTTAGCCGATATAAACCAAGGTTAGTTATGAGTTCATAGTTCATTGTTGGTCGATGAGCTACGAACAACTAACAATGAGCTGCCCATTTATTCCGCTGGAGGCACGTATGACTGATGAATATCCTGCTTCAGCAAAGGTATATCCGACCTCGGAGCTTGGAAGGTTTAGCATTCTCGATATGTTAGCTTTCTTTGAGGAGCACGGTGCGATGCGCGTTTCGGACCTGCATCTCAAGGTTGCTGCGCCCCCTACTTACCGCATCGATGGCGACCTGGTAAAGATGAAAGGCCCAGACGTAACGCCGGAGATGGCAAAGCAGCTTATCTATCCTCTTCTAACCGAAGATAACATTCATAAGCTCACACGGGAGCAGAACGTTGACTGCTCTTACAGACGCGGGGCTATACAGTTTCGTATAAATGTCTTTAAGGAAAACGACGGTATAGCCGCAGCAATAAGAGCTCTATCGCTGGACGTCCTAAAAGTAGAGGAAATCGGCTTTCCAAATAATATCTGGGAAGACATTGTCGACCGTAAGCACGGGCTCGTGCTTCTAACCGGCATCACAGGCTCCGGAAAATCTACGACGATTGCCTCACTAATCCATCGAATTAATGAAAAACACGCCTGCCGGATTATAACCGTGGAAGACCCTATAGAATATATCTTCCCCCAGCAACACTCGATTATCTCGCAGCGAGAGGTCGGAAGGGACGTCAAATCCTTCCTTCACGGTTTAAGAGCAATGCTGCGGGAGGACCCTGACGTGATATTTGTCGGCGAGATGCGCGACCCCGAAACGATAGCTATGACGCTTATGGCTGCCGAAACCGGGCATCTGGTTTTCTCCACACTGCACACAAGGGATGCCATCGGTTCAGTAACGCGGGTCCTCGATTATTTCCCGGCCGGCAGACAAAATGAGGTGCGCAATCAGATGTCACTCGGAGTGGCTTATATCATCTGCCAGAAGCTTGTGCCAAAAAAAGACGGCACGGGCAGGCTCGCAGCTATGGAGATACTTAACAATAACTACGCTGTCGCCAACCTGATACGCACCGGCAAGATCGAGCAGGTATATACCCAACTGCAAACAAAAACTGGGGGAAAGCCTGACGAAAAAATGATAACGATGGAAAAACACCTGGCGATACTGGTTAAGCAAGGTAAAGTTGACCTGCTGGAGGCCAAAAAATGGGCCAACAATATTAAAACCTTCCTTGATGCCGTCCAGCAGGATTAGGCGGCTGATATTTTCGATTTTCGATTTTTGATTTACGATTTACAATCGGCATTCGACAATCGAATTTCGACAATGTTCCCGAAAGATTGGCCTTATGACAATCCAGTTCAACTGCCCATCCTGTAACACCCTGATTGCCTTTCACGACAAACACAGTGGAAAGCGGGCACGATGCTTAACCTGCGGACAACTCTTTATAATCCCCGCAAAAGACCATGAAAAGCCCCAGAAAATCGAACTCAGACTTGAAAAAGGCCAGCCCGTCCCCGGCTTTTACCGGGCCGTATTCATTGATAGCTGGAAGTTATTTATGAAATCGCAAAACGCAACAGGACTGGTGTTTGTGGCGGCAGCAGTTTGCTTTAAGTTTTTCCTGGGCCATACCGATTATTCTTTTACAATGGGTGGATTTAGGGTTCAGGCGCCGACCGGACTTATAATAACTCTGGCGGCGTGGGGGTGTTTATTCTGGTTCTATACGGAAATAATTTACTCGGCAGCGTTCGCCACAGAAGAGTTGCCGGACGTTTATATGGGGGGCCTGTTCGGCTTTATATGGAACATCATCAGGTCTTTGTGCATATTTGCTGTCGCACTGGCGGTAGTCCAACTGCCGTGCATTATTTTCCTTGTGGTGTCGAGAAAGGCGGGGATTGAATTCCCTATAATTTCACACATATTGGCGATTGCCGGCCTGTTCGCTTTCCCAATGGCAATTCTGACCTTTTCAGTTGGTCGGGATATGGCGATGGTGTTTCGCCCGGACTATATACTCAAGCCTGTTGTTAATGCTTTTTGGCCTTATCTTGTTGTAGTCGGGCTTTTTGTGCTGGCCTGGGAGCTTCAGTTGCAAACTGTCGGATATGGCCACTTATTGGGCAGGGGCAAAATGGTTATCGGATTACGTCTCCTCGCCAATATAGCAGTTCAGGCGTTAGCTCTCGTATCAATGCGGTCGATAGGCCTGTTCCACCGACATTATAGCTGCTATTTCCCCTGGTAAGGCCCGGTTTCATTGTATCTCGTGGTACCCATAAACCCCATCACGCCACCGGTAAACGCACTGTGTCTCATTGCTTTCGGTATGGAATGCAGGTGGTCCCACAAGAATACCCCAATGATGGAATCCTCCTCCCCAGATTATGCTAACATGTCTCTTTTCATCCCCATCTCCAGGAACAACCCATATGTAGTTGGCTCTAATCCTACGAATTTGCTCTGACATAGCTTCTTCGCTAATGGACGGAGTTCTTCCAAATGTGTTCCCTCCAGACTTCTCAAGGATTTCAATTGCCCATAATTGTATTTTCTCGGTGCCACCAGTGCTTGCTACCCTGAGCCTCATCCCCAAATCCATCAGGATAAAGTTTATCAGGAAACCAGGCAAAAGTGCATAAAACAAAGATGTGCAGGTAAGAATCGTAAGCAATACTATACGGAGCAGTATTTGTTTGACTGAAAATAAATTCCAGTACCGAATTGTTGCAAAAGTCAGATAAAGAGCCGCGATTGGAACAATCACCACCATCACAACGGGTGTGAAAAACAGGAAGCACCCACTGAACCCATATCCCAGCAAAAAAAGGGAAAAGCTGTGAAGACCAACTATACATACTGCCAAAAGGGCAGTCTGAATATCTCTGGATTTATGAAAAGTAATCGCTGCGCCTTTATCCGCCATCTCTTTTCCTATCGCGGGACTCGTTACCTTTCTCAAAATCTCCTGTTATCTTACTCCGTTATCCTCAAAATTTCTAAAGAAATTTTTCTAATAGTTTCTGCAAAAGTTCTATTGGTAGGCCCATCACGTTTGTCAAGCTGCCCTCTATCCTTTCGACAAATTCGTCACCGGTCTCTTTTATAGCATAAGCGCCGGCCTTGCCCCGCCACGTGCCGCCTTTGATGTGTTTGGCGATTTGCTCGCCGGTCAATTTCTTGGGATAAACGGTCGTGACGTCAGTTTCGCTCAATTCGGTGCCGTCGTTTAGCCGGACAATTGCGACACCGGTTATCACCTTGTGAGGTGCGCTAAATAATTTTCTTGTAATCTGCTTCGCCTCTTTTGCATCCGCGGGCTTGCCGATGATTTCGCCGTTAAAATCCACAACGGTATCCGCACTGATAACCAGACAATCTGGAAACCTTTCAGCGACATTCTTTGCCTTGGCTAAGGCCAGCCGTTTAGCATATTCACAGGCGCTCGCATCTGTAATTGGAAAAGCCGACTCATCTATATCGGAGGGGACGACCTTAAATTTATAGCCGGCTTCCGCTAATAATTGTCTTCGCCGCGGAGAAGCTGATGCCAAAATAATCGACACCTGTTGCTGTTCAGACATAACTATCGAATACGATAGTTCTCGCATCCTCAACTTTGCATTTTAACTTTTGCATTTTTATTTTTGGTTTGTTAATTGCCTGCAAAAGGATAGATACTCCTGTTCGAGTTGGTCAAAGTCATCGCCGATGTATTGCTGAAACAACAACTGTCCGACGATTCGGTTCCACAGGACCGTTCGCGGTTCGTTCCTATCTTCTGCAATTTTTTTGCTCACCTCGTCCAGCGGCCAGTTCCCTTTTAGACCGTCTGCAAGTAACTGATGGTAATTATCCAGATGCTTCCCGAAACTGCCTTCCCGTAGGAACCGCACTAGCGCGTATGATTGGCTGTAAAAGGCCAGAACCTGTTCGGACTCATTCGTGGCAAGCACTTCGCCGGGGTTAATGGATATCAGTTCTTTCAGCGGTATCATCCCGCCGAAGGCGGGTTTGGTCGAGCCGGCCTTTGGCCGGTTTGTTTTCAGCGTTTTTTTCAGCGCATCTAATCGATATGTGTTTTCGCCCGCCCGCCAAAGGCGGCTCTGATCAAGCTGGCCTTTGGCCGGCTCAAAACTAAATACCCCCTCTTCGGTTCTGGGCGATTCAAAGAGCATAGCCACACCTTCATCGAGCCAGCTTGGCAGGCGAAACTTAAAGCACCTGCTATTAAACTGATGCCACCCTTCGTGCCCGAGAGCTGAGAAGGTCCGCTTTCTGCCGATATTATATGCCACGCAAGCGCCGTTTAGGTAATATGCACCAGCTTTTATCCTGCAAAACAAATCCGCCTGCTCGCCGGCGAAGCTCTTCGTGAAAGCTGCCCACTGCTCTCGGTCGGCAAAAAGATAGATAGTGAGCTTTGTTGTCGTCTCAATCGGTTCGGGTAGCTCGCCATTATAGCCGCGATAAGCCGACTCCATAAACAAAGGAATCCGGCGGAGCATCAGAGGCTCTAAAAGCGTTGTGAAAATCTCATAATGTGCTGTAGTAAGTTTCAGCCCCTTCCCGTAATCACCTTCCCAGACCTCAACTCCCTCTAAAGCCGGCAGATTCTGGTCCTGTAAATATCCTACCATTCTGGCACAGGTGTCTATACTTTCAGCGGCACCAGGACTCTTAACGGCGATTTTACTGGGTTCAAAACACCCGGTTAAATAGATGGCCGCGAGCACACAAATTGGCGCAATTTTTCTTATCACACTCTTTCCACTTTGTAAAAGCATACTCAAAAAGTCTCAGAGTTTATATTATCTTAAAATCGGCTGCAAATATGGCAAAGTCCATTATATTTTGCCCACGCAAGGAGTATTTTCCATCCTGACCTATTGCTATAACCCCAACAGGTCGGGGCTTTCTTATGATATGGGACCAACGGGAGCTGGGGGGGTGGCTATATCTGGACAGATAATCCCACCCTGAAGATTGCGCCCGTTGACTTGGCGCTAAGGATTTCTACGAAGCCGTTGTGTGCCTGAGCAAATTTTTTCACAAGTGCAAGGCCCAGGCCTGTCCCTGTGGTCTCGCGAGTCGCTTCGGGTCCGATGCGATAGAACTCTTCAAATATCTTTTTACGCTGTCGATGAGGCACCCCAGGCCCGTGGTCCTCAACCTCAATCAGCACAAATTGCTCATCGCTTTTGGTGCGGACCGTAATAGTTTTATCCTCGGCGTTGCGAGAATACTTAATTGCATTGTCCAGCAGATTGACAACTATCTGTGTCACAGCGTCACTATCGAAAGTTGCTTGTCCAAGCTGTCCGAGCTCGGTCTTTATCGAAAAGCCGTTCTGTTCCGCGTATGGCCTCATCACCTCGACCACGCTTGCGATACACTTGTTTATGTCGCCAATCTTGAAGGTGTATGTTTTCCGTCCTTTTTGTATCCGCGAAAAGTCCAGAACGTTCTCTATCAGTCGGCTGAGCCTCTCGCTTTCCTGTCGCATATTTCTATAGTACTCGCCAAGTTTGTCTTCTGATTTGACCCAGTTCTTCTCAAGCATCTCCGTGTACATTCGTATCGAGGTTAGAGGTGTCCTAAGTTCGTGCGAGACAGCCGATATGAAGTCATCCTTCTTTTGCGCCAGTTTGATTTGAGCTCTGGCATTGTGCCATAGACTGGCTAATCCCAGCGTTACCGCCAGAAGCACTACGGCGACAATGCTCATATACCAGTTTCGCAGTTGCCTTATTTGTTTGCTCATCCAGGCAGGGTCGATTTCTTTAAGGTGGAGCACCAGCTCCCCAAAGCCGAAATCTAATATCGCGGTATAGGTGACGTTCTTCGCCACAGCCGTATTTTTTGCTTGCGACAGCTCAAAGCCCATACCTTTACGAATGAATCGCTGTGCGGATTCTTTAACCTCATCAATCAGTTTTTTCTCATTAAGCCCAAAGCCCTGCAGAAAGTGCTTGTCTTCGATTTGAACGTGCCTTAGCAGAAACACCTGTCCGCTGAATATGGATTCCTCGGCGCTCTTGCTGCCAACCACGAGCGGCACAAAAGGCTCAATTCGTATCTGGACCGTCTCAGCTGGTTTTTCTCCGCCGGCCCCGCCTTCGGCCCCGACCTGTCGGGGTCGTTGTTGCTCCCTGCCGGCGCCCGCCTCCATTCCGAGTGTTTGTTGGGCGATATCTCTCCGTTCTTTTTCCGCTGTTTGTGAGGTCTGCGGCGATTGTTCTGACTGGGCTGGTGTGCTTGGTTGCGCCGTTTGGGATGGTGTTAATTGTTGTGATGGGGCCACATTCGAAACAATATTGCGTTCATAAACAGAACGCTTCTGCTCTATAACCTGTGCCTTTTGCTCCTGCCCTTGCAGACTCTCGATGGGATAATTCTTCCCGCGCTCACCTTGAAGTGCTGTGCCTTTTCCAGCTTTTTTCTGAAAACTTTTATCTTTGGTTAGCTCAGCTTGTTTAAATTCTTCAAACCAGGCCAACCGTGAATCTTCGCTTCTCTTAACATATTGTATGTCGAATGGCCCGGACATAGCGCCGGTCAGAGCAGGCATTAGATTATTCTTTATGTTGTCCTTGTTCGCCTGCACTTTAGCATAGAAGTCATCATTAAAATCAGCCGCCGGCCGAAGGCCGGTTTGCCCAAAGTTGTCATTTGGCGTGATGATGGTGCCGTCCGGTTCTATTTGAAAATTGCCATACGCAAACCCGTATTCCATCTGACCGGCTAAAGGCGAACGCAGCACCGGTATTTGCTGCTGGTCGGCCACAACATTTTCCGGGACATAGTAATACAGATAATCGGTATAAGGCCGGCTCTGTTCCCTCCGTAGAAAATCGTCAAGCTTGCCTTTGACATCCTGCCTGATTTGTTCTGCGACCGCGGCAAATTCACCCAGACGCGCACCTTCCATACCCTGTGCCCATATCTGGATGGAGTGGTATCCCAGCCAGACCAGCCCGCCCATTGCTGCGAGGATTATCGCCGACAAAATAATAAACCGCCTGTACATTTGCCCTTATTTGTTCTCTTCCGGTTAAGTTTCGTATTTATATCCTGCACCGCGAACAGTTTTGATAATCTGCGGCTCATTCACGTCCCGCTCGATTTTGCTTCTCAGCTTGGCTATGTGCATATCTGTAGTCCGCGTCTCTAAATCGGTCATAGTGTCATCCCAGACTTTCCTATAGAGTTCTTCTCTGCTGATGACCCGGTTCGGATTTGCGGCAAAATACTGGATGATTCCCGCTTCGCGCTTGGTAATTTCTATTTCCTTGCCTTTGCGCCTTACTTTGAGCGCCGCAATATCAACATCTAAATCGCCGAGCTTAAAACTTTGTCCGACCGCTCGCGCCGGGTCCGTTCGCCGCAGCACCGCATTTATCCTCGCCAGCAGCTCCTCTAATGAAAATGGTTTGGTGATGTAATCATCGGCGCCGAGGTCAAGTCCCGCCACCTTTTCTTTTTCCTGACCCTTGGCAGTGAGCATAATAATGGGTGTGTGCAGACCCTCCTGACGCCATTTGCGACAAAGTTGTTCGCCGCTGACTTTGGGCAGCATCAAATCAAGCAAAATCAAATCAAACAGCTCTTCGGCTGCGATGCGTTCGGCATCGAGTCCGTCAACGGCCTCGGTAACTTTGAAACCGTGAAACTCCAGAAAATCCCTCAGCGCCGCCCGGATTTTATCCTCATCTTCAACTACTAATATGGATGCTTTTGATTCCATAATTACACCTGTTCCCATTTATATTATAATCACAATTGAAGACCGCGTTTGTAAATGTTTTGTAAAAAAAGCTCAACCATTATTTACACCCATTTTACTTTGTTCTCAGCTGGTGTTGTTACATAATTAAATGAGTGGACGTTGTTCGGTTTAAGAATCTATTTGGGAATTTTTTTGAAAGGAACATAAGATGAAAAGGTGGACACAAACGCTCGTATTGGCAGTTTCGGTAATTGGTTTTCTGGCATCAGCCGTCTTTGCCGATGCGCCGAGGACAGCCGGCACAATCTCAAAAGTAACGGTCTATCGCGGCCAGGCACTGGTAACCCGAATCGTCAATGTTGATTTGCCGACGGGAGCGTCAGAGCTAATCGTCGAGGGCCTGCCGGCGCAGGTGGTGCCGGAGAGTATCTACGCCCAGGCTTCGGATGCCGTCAAGGTGCTCAGCGTAAGGTATCGCGAAAGACCGGTTATGGAGGACACTCGCGAGGAAGTCAAACAGCTCGATGCCCAGATTGAGGATGTAAAACATAAGCTCAAATACGCCGAGAGTGAGCTTTCACATTTTAGCCAGCAGTGGCAAATGTTTGAGAAACTCAAAGACTTCACCATTACCGCAGCTCAAAGCGACCTCAATAGAGGCCTTTTGACCTTTGAGCCTATCCAGAATCTCGCTACGTTTATAGAGCAAAAGGGCCTCGAGTATCACAAACATAAATTGGAGCTGGAGGACCAAATTGCTCAATTGAAAAAAGAGCAGGAATTGCTCGAGCGCAAGCGTAATGAGCTAACAGCCGGCCGCTCTCGCACAGAGCGAGAAGCAGTTCTCTTTATAAGCGCAAATGGCGCAAAGAAGGTTGCTGTCGAAATGAGCTACCTGGTCAACGGTGCCAGCTGGCTGCAACAATATAACCTCCGGGCCAATCCCAAAAAGTCGAATTGTCTCATCGAATACAATGCCGTGGTTAATCAGACCAGCGGCGAGGATTGGGATGGCGTGGCTATAAGCCTTTCTACTGCCGAGCCGACCATGGTTGCAGCAGCCCCCACCCTCACCCCTATGCTTGTGGCTCTCTCCCTCCCAGCTCAACAACAGCCTGAGCCTGGCCAACAGGCTGTTGCGTGGGAGAACGATATTCAACAGTATCGAAAATCGCGAAAAGACTACATCAAAAGGGGCATAGCCGCCAATGAGGAGCTTAACGTCCTGGCGCTGCGTAATCAGGCGATGGTTTTCAATGTGGGCGGAAAAGAATTTGCAGACCTCCAGCAAAAAATGGCTGAGATTTCCCGCATCGAGGGAATTAGCGTAACATACGATTTGCCCGGCAAGCTCTCCCTTCCCAGCCGCAGCGACCAGCAGCTTGTAACCATTGCTGCAATTACTGCAAAAGCCGATTTCACGCTCATTGCTACTCCGTTGCTTACCGATTATGTGTACCTCCAGGCGGATGTGCTTAATGATAGTGACACTATCCTCTTGCCGGGACAGGCCGGTATGTTCCGTGATGGCGGGTTCGTCGGCAAAAGCCAGTTGCCGCCGGTTACCATCGGCGAAAAATTCACAGCCGGCTTCGGCATAGATTCGCAGGTTCAGGTGTCCCACGAGCTTGAAGATAAGCAGACTCGAATCCAGGGCGGAAATCGCATCGATACTTATCACTACCGTATCGCCCTGAGCAATTACAAAAATACCGCTGTCGAGCTGCGTCTGTTGGACCGCTTACCCTATACCGATGATGCTTCGGTCAAGATAGAGCTTGCAAAGGCCGAACCCCAGTTGAGTGCTGATGGCGAATATTTGCGAACCGCTCGAAAGAAAGGAATCCTCCGTTGGGACCTGAAACTGGCCCCGAACACCGTTGATGAAAAGGCGACTATTGTAAAGTATAGCTACACGATGGAGTATGATAGGAATATGCAGCTCCAGCCTCACCTTGCTGCTCAAACCACGAAATAAATATGCCTCATCATTAAGTCCCGCATCCATCAAGCGAAGCCACTGCCTGATGGGTGCGGGACAAACTGTGGTTTGTTTATCCGTAAGCGTTCACGCAATAAATATGGCGTTTTTGTGTCATTGCGAGGCCTTTAGGCCGAAGCAATCTCAATCTTTCAACGATATTAGACTGCTTCGCTTCGCTCGCAGTGACAAAAATGCGGTTTTCCCGTGAACGGTTACGTTTATCCTTCTCCCGGGGGACTTACTGGCCGGGCGTGGGAGGATTGGCAAATGTCCAGTTGTTGGGGTCGTTGCCGTAATGGTTTGTAACCAGCCGGCGCAGCGATGCGCCGCTGCCGTCCGGCTCTGTCGGCCACGGAGTTTCATTATCATAGTTTATCATATCGACACGAATGTAGTGGCGCTCGCCATGGTCCACGTCGCCGGGCATACTAATATAAATCTTTTCGCCGCCGTTGTTCAGCTTGCCGCCGCCCCATTGCAGTATCTGAACGCCGCCGGGCACGTCCGGATACCGCGACTGGAATACAGACTTGTTCTTTACCAGCAGCAAATAACCGTTGGCGAGTATATTCGTATTGGCCGGCAGGTTATAGTCAATGCCGTATCCCTCATCGTGGAATTTCCACGTGTTGCCTTCCGCATCGAATAGATAGACATTGCTGCCTGTGATGTTACGCAGCTCGATAAACTCCGCATCGCTGCCGGATGGGGGATTGTACATAATCTCGTTGATTACTATCGGCCCGACCTTCGGATATGCGTTAGGCAGCTCTGGTGTAATTTGGCTCATTGCTACGAAGTCAGCGTTGTTGTTGCTTCTTTTGAAATAACGGCCGAACGATACGCCGGTTTCCGAAGCGCCAAAATCCTGCACTTCCTGGTATCCCGTCAAAATGCCTCCTTGAGCTGAGGATAGGCACACTTCTTCACCGTTTTCGCTTAAAGCAAATGGCACAATACAGCCGGGGTCAGAGGGACTATTGAAATCTGTATCTTCCCAGAAAACCTTATAGCTATACCGGTCAATCACTGTGTCTTCAGCAAGCTGATATTTTTTAGGAGTTAAGTGGTTGTCGCTGAGGAACCACCCGCCGATGTTTATGGGCTCGCCTGTGGTATTGTGTAATTCAATCCAGTCCGGAGCGGTGGCGTGAGCATGCGCCAAGACCTCGTTAATCACCACATCTCCGGGATTTGGAATAACGCCGCTGTCATCTTCGCCGGGCGAGCCGCCCCAGTAGGCACTCGCACGCCAGGAAGCTTTCAGGCCCCAACTGTTCGGGTCGAGGTTGGTTGCATCTATTATGGTAAGCGAGAACCCGCCGCCATCGGTAATATCGCGCCAGCCGTCCTTGTATGTGAAATCCAGAATCATCTGGCCCGCAGCATCTTCCAGCCTGATTCTCTCTCCGGCGTTTTCCAGACTGCCGGCGTACTGGCCTGCTATGTTGAGACCTGTGCCGTATTCAGCTTCGAACGCCTTCCGGTCTCTGACTACTACAACATATTGACCGGCTGCGAGTGCAAGGCTCGGGAAGGTAAAGTGGATTCCTTCAGTGAACCTCACGAGATTGAGATTTAGCGTTTCCGTTCCGATGTTTTTCAGTTCGATGAATTCTTTGTTTGGGTCATTTGGGTCGTTTGTATCAGGCGGATGGAACATAATCTCGGTGATGCGCAGATTCTCCGCCACCGGCCCTACGGCAAAGACGGCCTCATTAACCGCGCTCCATTTGCCGTCCAGCGCGCGTGCCTTCACATCAGCACTATTACTCAACGTGACCGGCCCGGTGTATTTAATCGCGGTCGGCGAGACGTCACCCTGGCTAATCTGGCCGGCAGCCAGTTCGACACAGATAAGAAAATCGCTACTACCAGAGATATCCAGGCCGTGGATGGCCAGAATGTTATTACCCTGCCTTAATGTCTTGACGTAAGAGGAAATGTCGATGTCCTCAAAATTTATTGCTGCTGCATCGTCGTGCCCGGCGGTTGCATACGAGTTCCATTGCGGTGACCCCGCGAAGTTGCGTTCAGCGACTTTGGTGCCATTTAGATACGCAATGAATCCATCGTCGTATCGTATCCTCAGAATCATATCGTTAAATTCACTGTTGCTGGCAGTAAATGGAATGCGAATGTAGCAGGTGCCGTTCTTGCCGTACATTTCCGCAGCCACGTTGACATCGATAAAGCTTGTATAGTTTACCGGGTCTGTCGGCCTGGTTTCGTAGCCGACACCGCCGGTCCCGTTGGTCCAGGGCGGTACTGTGTCATTGAAATAGCTTGTAAACCAGACGTTATTGTCGCCCAATTGCAGTCCGCCGCTGGCTACATCGCCAACAAGATGAAAATCTGTGGGGTTAAACGCAGTGAAGTTGCCTTTTGCGGCAAAAAGTTCAAGCTCCGAGCCGCCGCCCTGCTCATAAAACACCAGACGCAGGTTATATACGCCTGCTTGCGTGATGTTGACCTGGCCGAAGCTGTCTCCTGGACCCCGTGGGCTTGGATAGGAGATATTCAACCAGGTCGTGGCGCCCTTGGTCAGTTTTAGTCCGAAGCCATCGTCGCTATTTACGCCGAACGTCCAGTAACCGGTCTGCGGTATCAGGACGGTGCCAGTGGCCAGAATAACGAAATTCTCCACATCGGTGCCAATAACAGTGCCGGGGAAGGGGTTGTCGTTGCCGAAGTGGCCGAGGTCCCCCGTGTTATAATAGTTGATGAACGATGCTTTCTCTGTTACGACGGTACTCTGGTAATATGGATTGCTGATAACTATCTCGGCGGTAGCTAAGTCACCGACGGTGATGTTTGCCTTGTAATAGGTAACATCAAACTGGGGAAGGGTGTTACTGAGCAGGTTACCGCCGTTGGCAACGCTCGGGACGAGAACTCGCTTGGCAGCATTTTCGGGCACAAGGGTCACGGTATTGCCCGGCGATGACTGCGATACTGGCACCCGAGGGTCTGTGCCATCAAGAGTGTAGTAAATTGTGCCTGTCTTTGCTGTCATCGAAAACACATCTGTCGGCAGGATATGGCCACCGTGCTGATATAGGCCGTTAATATAAAAGACAGGCGCGTCAACGTTAGGATACAAGCCGGCACTTCGCAGTTGCTGGAGAACAATAGCCGGACGCTGAGGCATATAGGTACTCAGAATGTAGTTGCGCGTGGCCTGCCAGTGGGCCAGCGTATAGGGTGTGCTGCTTGCCATGTCTCCCCAGCGTGCCGACTCAGAGATGATGGCCAGCTCGACCTGGTCGGCAAGTTCCTTGTATCGTGCGTATGATGTCTCTGAGGTCGCCGGTCCGCTGTTGAACAAGTGTCGCTGCGCGTGGTCCGCAAAAAGCAAACGGAATTCGGCGTTCTGCTTCAGGGCATTATATGGTACCGCTGCGCCATCGCTCACGCTGGTTGTGTTTGCGTTGAGATTGGACCAGACGACGATAGCGCCTTCCGAATCCCAGTTGAAGAACTTAAATCCCGTGGCGTTCGGAAGGCGGCGGCAGGCAACATACCAGTTATGCCACGGCCAATCCCCTGTTCCTCCCCATAAGTTGGAGAACATATAGTCAATGTGATTATCGACGTCGAGGAGGTCGTTGTAAGCAGGGTTGTTCGTGCCGTCTGGATTGTTGCCCTGAATCTCCTGGTAGGCTTCATTGGAGCTCAGACCCGCTCTGCACTTATTGAGCATCTGGGTCCAGGTAGTGGTGTCTCCGTTGGTGGCGAGGTCGTCATGAATCGAGTCCCAGTCCTCCTTGTCCCCCCCGAAATACGTGGAGGCAAACGACGAATCAGGCCGCTCGACTGCGTTATATAGACCCCAATAGAGGCCGTTAACGTATAGATGCACGAAGGTCCCGTGAGCGGAAGGCTGACCCAGGGCCAACTGTGTGCGCCGCATGAACTCATCGATGATGTACTGGGTATTTCCACCTCCGTAATTATTCCAGGCATCGTTCGCCCCCGCCCGCAGGATGATGGTATCAAACTTGTCGGTAGCATCTTCGCCGAACAGCGGATACTCCAGCTTCGTCGGCCCATAGTTTCGCTTGAACAGTAGTCGGAACGACTTCTTTCGCGTCAGACCCATACCGCGAAACGCGCCGCCGTATATCCGCACCCCGGCATCTATTTGAAACCCGGTCGTGCCATCAGGGTTAATCCACTCGACTGATGTCGGCCGTTCCCAGGCGAACCCCTCGAGCACCGAGTTGCTGTAGATGCCGCTCGGGCCGAACAGGTTGTCTATGTCGGTCACTATCGACATGGTCGGAAGGGACAAAAGTGAGTCTCTCATCAGACCGCGATACCGCGAATCGTTCACCACGTCCGGGTCCATCTCGTAATCGGCGGCGGTCGAACCCCACGCGCTGGGAAATCCGGGCGGATTGCTCGGCTGGTGAATCACGTCGTTGGGGAAGATGTAAGTTTGGGTATCAACATTAGTAGATATCCAGCTCGGCTTGAATGCCATCGCACGCAGACATGTGGTTGTCTTGATGGGAATCGGGCCGGCATATTCATTACCATCCACCTCAGAAGGAGTGCTGCCGTCTGTGGTGTAATGTATCGTGGCCCCTTCTGTTTTAGTGGTGATTGTCACCGAGAAAGGCGTATCATAAAACCCACGGTCAAGGCTGAATTGCGTGTCAGCCACAAAGTTGACCGACCCGGAAACGTTGAACTTACCCGGCGTAGGAGTGGCAAAGTATCGCGGCACTATCTGGTTACTGGCAGCGACCATCTCCGGCAGAATCAGGAGCTGGCCGTCGGATTTGCTATTGTTTAGTGTGTGAATCGCCAGCACGTTCCTGCCCTCACGCAGACTGCTGACGTGGTCGGATATGTCGAAGTTCTCAAGATTATTGGCATCATGCACGCCGGTGGCACTGGAGTCCCACTGCAGTGAAGATGGCACGCAACTGCTGCGGGCAACCTCCTGGCCATTCAGATAAGCCACAAACGCATCCTTATATTTCATCTGCAACGTCAGCGAGTCAAAGAAATCGGCCTCCTCTACCTGGAATTCAACCCGCATCCACAGCGAGGCATTGACATTCTGCATCTGCTGCTGTATATCGGTGCGGACCTCATCACTCATACTGCTCACGTATAACCCGCCATGGGCTGTGTCGCCAACCAGATGGAAATAGGTTGGGTTAAATATAGTGTAGCTTCCCCGTGCGGCAAAAAGTTCGAGTGCTGAGTCGCCGCTACACTCATAGAATACCAGCCGCAAGTTGTATAACCCTGATTCCGTAATGTTGAAGACCGCCAGTGTGTCATCTGCACCACGTGGGTTGGGATAGGAGGATGTGAAAGTGTGGACACCGTTGCTTAGTTCCAGCCCGAAGCCGTCATCGCTGTTTACCCCGAATGTCCAGTTGCCGGCCTGCGGGATTGAAACCGTCCCGGTTGCTAAAACAACAAAATGATCAACATTGTTGCCTATCGTTGTGCTTGGAAACGGCTGGTCATTGCCGAAATGACCGTTGCCGCCGTTGTTCAAATAGTTGATAGACGACGCCGTTACAGTTACCACAGTGCCTTGATAAGACGGATTACTGATGACCGACTCGGCGATACTTAGATTGTCAACTGTGGTAGTTGCCTTGTAGTAGGTAACCTTAAAGCCCGGTATGGCGTTTCCGAACCCAAGGCCGGTTCGCCCTGTCTTCCATCCCGATGTGCCAAAATCCAGAGCTGTCCAGTTCGCACCTGCATCGCTTATAGTGGGCACACGATAGGAAACGGCAGTACCGGAATCGACAAACTTCGTGGCATACTGCGATAATCCGTATGAGATGTTGGTCACCTGTTTCGGGTATTCCGGTGCGTATTCGTGAGCTATAGTGACACCATCTTTTTCTACCAGAGCCAGGTAATTGCCTTCGGCATTGAGGTTAAAGCTCGTGTGCAGGGGCTTGGTTGGGTCACGGCGGTTTTTCTTCGATGCAAAGACGATGAGAAACTGGCCGGGGTTTAGCTGCACAGCCGGGAATTGCCACTCCTTCAGGTCGTTGGAATCGTGCGTCAGATACCAGCCACCCAGGCTGATGGGTTTGTCCGTGGGATTATAAATCTCAACCCAGTCGGAAGAATCACCCTCTTCGTCCAGTAGTTCCCCTTCTTCCAGCGGCTCCTTACTGTCATTACTTGCCATGAACTCGCTGATAACTGCATTAGCCTTATTTGTCTCCCAGTTTTCTGCCAGTATGGCGAGGTCAACCATGTTTACACCATCGGCTCCATCCAGATCCGCTTCGCAGCCGGGTATCAGGCAGCTCGGGCTCAGCCACTGTCTGGCGAGAATTAATAAGTCTTTGGAGTCAACTTTGCGGTCTTCGTTCAGGTCCCCTATGGGGTAAAGCTGGGCGAGAGCCGAGCTTGCCCAAAGGGTAGTAAATATTAAGGATAGCAATAAGATTTTAATAGAATTGCCTGCCTTCGGCCCGCCTCCAGAGGGGGGTCTGATAGAGGTTTTTAGCTTCACAACTTACAGGTCCTCAAACAAAGCTCTATAAATCATTTTGTTTATTCTAACATTTGTTAGGTAGGTAAGTCAATAACTTCTTTGCTCAAAGTTGGGAGGGGAAGGGAACATCGTATACCCCTGGTTAGGATAAGATGTATGACTGATAGGTGCTATAAGGAGCTAAAGAGATTCTCTTTCAAAAGGGGCCTGGGTGACGTAATCCACTCCATGCTCTTGGAGAGTGCTTATCGCTATCATTTTTGCTTTCCTTGGGACTTATTCTTGTAATTGGTTTTCAGGGGAAAATAAGGAACAATTTCCTGAAAGCACTCTTTCATGCCTTTCTATCAATCCTGTGCATGGTAGTTGCTTCCAGCGTGCTCTTACCGATTTTCACTGGCGGGAAACTTTCAGATGTGCCCTTTTGCTTTTACGTATCAATAGCTGCATTTTCAATCCTCTTCCCATCTTCTTCATCTGAATTACTCTCCGCCGTATTGTCTTGGGGAATTTTTCTTTTATTACTGGCATTGTCTCTGTGGGGAATAAGAAAATTCAAAGTTAGAAGTATTCAAATTGGAGGTCAGATATTGACCATTCTTGTCTTTGGAGGATTTTTCATTCTGTGCTTTTATCATACCCTAAAAGCTGTAGTGTCAGCGATAGCCCGTATGTATAAGTAATGGTCCATTCAAGATTCTTTGCGGTCATTTCAATGCCTTGAAGGTAAAGCTTCCAAAAAAGAAGTTCTTTTTCATTCTTCGGACTTCAACCGCACAGAATATCCAGGATATTAGAGAGATGCGTCAAAGCTTATTTGCCTTTAAAAACCCGCTAATTTCTGTATAGTGGGTGAAATGTTACCGCTGCAAGCTTTAACATATATGTTTACCCTTCCTATTTTTCTTGTCTCTTTGACTATACATGAATATGCCCACGCCTGGGTGGCCTACAGGTACGGTGACGACACAGCCAAGAGGATGGGGCGTCTGACTCTTAACCCTTTGGCCCACATTAGTCTGTTCGGCACAATTATTCTGCCGCTTCTGGCACATTTTGGCTGGGCAAAACCTGTGCCTATAGACTTTTCAATTCTTACCAAAAGGCAAATTTTTAAGGTAGCAGCCGCAGGTCCTGTTGCTAACATACTGCTGGCGGTTGTTCTAACCATTGGTTTCCACCTCTTTCGCTTGCGAGCAATGCCGCTCTTGGGCAATTTTGTATTGCTGGCTATACTATTTAATATTATCTTGGCTGTGTTTAATCTCATTCCAATACCACCCTTGGACGGCTCGAGAATGGTTTATGCTAAGCTCAAATCTCCAGAAGCTATGAGCACATACCAAAACTTTTCCCGGTTTGGAATGTTGATCATCATAGGATTCTTGCTGTTCGGCGGGTTCCGGATAATTGTATTGCCTGTAGCAGCGCTGTTTTACGCTTTACTTGGATTGCCTTTGCCAGCCTTGACCATCAATCATGTAAAGCCAAAAGCACAAATTGTAATTAGCTGTATGAAAAGCAAACAAAGGAGGCAGTTATGATAGATTCAGCAAAAGAATTATACAAAAAACCCGCTTTCAGAAAGTCCTTGCTTGCCCGGCAGCGAGATTCGCATGGCGGCACGATTGTCAATATTGTCACTGCTCTAATTGTTCTTGGACTTCTTGGTCTTGGAATTTGGTGGGTTATCAAGAGTTTAGGACAAGCAGGACAGCAGTATAGCGAGGCCTTAGTGGATGCAAAATACTCGGCCATAACTGTAACGTGCCAAATGAATCTACGGACTATTTGGCAGAACTTACAGATGTACGCGGCCAGCAACGGAAGATTTCCACCCTCATCAGAAGCTTTGGAGGAATGGAGTGGAAGTTCACAGCTATTTCAGTGTCCGGCTTCTGATGGGCAGAAATATATCTACATTCCCGGTCAGAATGGGGATATGCCTCCTGAAAATGTCTTAGTGTTTGAGCTCAAGGCTGCTCACGATGGAAAGTGCAACGCACTACGGCTGAGTGGGCAAATTGAATTGCTTACTCCTGAAGAGCTTAAAAAGGCTGTTGATGCAACACTTGCCAGGCTTAAGTAGGGTTGCCGTAGAGGAGATTGTCTGAGAGGTGATTGGCCTGCCACAATTGTGGGCCGGATGGAGAGCATTCTTAAGAAGACGCTGAGTAGGTTTTGTTATAGGTAATTTAGTCAAACATGAGCTTTGCGCTGCTGACTGTTTTCATATCGGTAAGCAAGACCCCTGTCGTTGAATCCGAGAAGCTTTCAGATTTATTTCGTTGTTATTTCGACTGAAACCATTTCGTCCTGGCTCTGGCCCAGAGGAACAACGCCAATGCAAAGCAATAAGCGAACAAGGCAATAGTCAACCATATCAACATCGTGGATACTTGCTCTCGCGTTTTATCAATCAAATGACTGCGGTCCGCCACAACCTGTGCATAATTAGTGTGGTTACAGTCAATGTAACTGACCGATATGAATGCCAATAGGACCGTTAGAATCAGCCAGGAAGGGAAAACGCGTCTCATTAGAGAACCGAGCTTCTTGAATTTAGCTCCTGTCGTTGCTTCTTGGTGAGCCCTGTGAAGCATAACAAAAGCCACAGTAGCCAAGACCAGTCCTATAATTATGGTAGCAAAGTAGGACGTATATAAATACGTTTCATTCATCATGGTAACGCCCTAATACCGCAAAAAGGATGGTCACAAGTAGCACATATCCACCGATAGACAAGACCGCGCTCCAGAGGACAGGGCTCAAATGTTCAGCTACCCACCAGACGCACTGCATGAAGCATTTTGCCTGTTGCGCACAAGGCTCTCCAGCTCCAACAATAACCCCCAAAGATGCCAAGAATAGAACTAACGAGAAGGTTCGCAGATAAAACTTGCTGGCTGGGGAAATGTACGAGTTAGCTTTTAACAATTCGCTCATGGGTTTTCGAACAGCGAATATCACTGTTACGCAAACCACACCTGTAGATAATACAAGAGCAATCCAAACTATTAACGCAATCATGATTTATATCTCCTTTCTCTCATTGAAATTAATGGTTTATTAAATGCATTTATAGCTTCATACTGAAAACAGGAACTCTTCGGGTTTGTAGTATTTCCGGAGAAAAATTTGCCTTTTGCAGATATTTTTCCTTTTTAGCAAGTTTATTTGTTATTCTTTGAATCTGCCTTTCGCTTTTGCCGAGCGCTCGGGCAATATCCTTTGGATTGGTAACTGATTTCTTATACAAAGACACGACTCGCTGGCCGCGTAACATGTGGTTTATAATAGCTATTAAGATGACTCCGACGATTGATACTATAACTGCACCATTTTTCGCGGATTGATATGGTAGCAGCTCCCAAGGTCTGATTTCATTCAAATCAGTAAAATACAGGGGCTCATAATGTTCCCTGCAAGCATTTCCCACAAATAACCCTGCATACCAGCCGGTAACAAGCCCCATCTGTATTCCGAAGGCATATTCCACGATTGCCTTGACAAGAAATAGAAACCTGTCAAAAAATGGAACTACCGGAACACCAATTGAGGTCAAATCTGAGGAATCACGGGCGCTATGTTGTTCGTCGCCAAGTTTCTTCATAATACCAAGCTCTTCTGCACAGCTTTCCATAATCATGCTCCATAAAAAACAGCTTTGTAAAAACAGCTAAAGTATATTGGGTCTTCTGTCAGAGAATCTTTCTATGAAATTGGAAAATTTTTGAAAAACCCCCTTTTTCAGCAGGAAAGAAGATAAAAAAAGTCGGAAAATATGGGGAAATATGAGTTTTTGACGGTTTTTTTGAAAAATGGGGAGGTTGGCGGTGGTAAAAAGCGTGATTTTATAGGACTTATGCGTTTTTAAGCGAAAAGTGAGGGTAAAAATGAGCGTTTTTTTGCGCTTTTTTGTGTTTTTTTTGCAAAAACGAACGTGTTTTGAGCAAAAATGTACCAAAATGCACACTTTTTGAACCATTTTTTTGCACTTCTTGACTTTGGAAGGAGATAAGTAGCGGGCAAAAGACAAAATTGGCCAAAAAGACTCGAAGGCACAAAAGTAACCACAGATTTCACTGATTTACACAGATTTTGTTCACCGCAAATAGCGCAAAGGTCAGCCGGGAAGGCGTACCCGTCGCAGCCCTTTCTCTATGCAAGCATCTGTGAAGGTCTGCTCCTTGTCCGCCGGCAAATGAATTGCCCCACTCTTTCGAGCGTGCCGGCTGACGGAGCCGAAGGATTACACGGATTGGTCTGCCCCAAAACTCAAAACTCCTCTGCCAGCCGCTGGGAGACGAGGCTGGTTGTTAGAATTTAGTTGTTAGCGTTTAGTACTTTTTCGTAATGTATCTTGAATAGCCTTCAATTCATCCTCGGTTATGCCCCACAACTTGGCTGCTGTCTTGTCGATTTCAGCTTCTATATTAGCTACGATCTCATCATCACCGCCAATTGCAGCTTGATGGCAATGTTGTGAAAGCTCTGAGAGGTGTCTATGAATTGGGTTATTTTCTCGGAAAGTCGGGATTGCGACATGGTCAAGGACATGGGGCGACGCATCCAGACCAATATAGTTCTTGATTACCGAAAAGGCAGGCAAGCTGTTAATACAAGCGCAGAAGAAATGCGCGGCTGCCTCGCTCTCGAAGGAAGTTAAAATTACTTTCTGATCCGGAATTGCTTCGGATCTAATGGCACACGCTCGCATAGAATGCTGAACGCCAGTGTGTTTCCAGATTACTTTCCACTTTCCAACGGTGTAAGGACCCACGTTGTATACGGAATAAAATGGGTCGGTGGGTTTGAAGTACTTTCGATACCCTGAGCGGTCCCGAAGTTCTTTCTCAAAGTTTGTCAAATATGCAAAGGTCTTGGGATATTTTCGCTTCATTTCTCTTTCCGGTATTCCGGCACGCTTCTGGGGGTCTTGAGTAAGGATCAGATGTATCGAAGGCTTTACATGCCAACGTAAGACATCTCGTCCGCGAATAAGTGGGAAAACTAAATCTGGCTCGATTGCAGATTGTACTTTCTTCAGTTTGATTCTGCCAACGTCGTTTAGGTTTTCGATAAGGACGTTTCCATCTGGGAGCGTCTTCAGTATTCGTAACCAGTACACGCCGTTTAACCACGTGCAGCATCCAGCGTGTGCCTGATACTTACTTTCCCCGACAATCTTTTGAATACCGGTAAGTGATTTTGTGGTCGCGGTAAGCCAAGGAGAGTTCGGTTCTTGCGATTTAACAGGCGAAGCTGCCAGCTTGCAGCGTGAGGTAATTTTCAATACACTCTCCAACACTTCATCCTGGTCTATGCGTGAAGGACCAGACCATGACACATAGGAGACAGGATATTTGAATGCCTTGTTTTGCTTCTCACAGACAAATACAGATGTTCGGTTTGTTGCCCCTTCAAAAACCTGTATTTGGCTCAGGTCATGCACTATAATGGGCTTGATAACAATCTTTTCGTTATTGCATTCAAATCGAAGTTGCCTAAATCCATCGCCTGCCCCCTTGGTTTTGAACACTGTCTGCGTTATGACAAATCCAAGACACCCGCCATCTTTCAAATAATTGTCCAAGCTGCTATAAACAAACAGCATAGAGATGTCTTTCTTGCCGCCACCCAATCTGCCCTCTGATCCGGACAACGTGAAAAGATTATATCTTTGCCACAAGGGTTTCATGTCGTCTCTGTATCCTTCCGGCAGACTTTGCCAATTCACCCACGGTGGATTGCCAGCAACGAAGTCAACGCGACCGACGAAAAGAGGCGCAAACGCATTCTTAATAATCCTTGCCCAGACGCCGTTCTTGTTCGCCTTGTCGAGCTTGACGAGTTCCTTGTAAAGGTCCAAGTGTAGTGATTCCGCAGTGACATTCAGGCCCTCATCCTGACACCGCTGGATGAACTCCTTCGGCGAGTAGCCGTTCCTCACACAGGACTCAAGATGTTCAGCGTATTTCGCGATATCTTCCCGCTTTGTGGCGATTTCTGTGGGGATAACGAATTTTGCCGCGGCAGTCTTGAGTTCTTTTGCCTTGCCTAAGGTGCCCGCGAAAAGACCGCCATATCCAGACGGTGTCATGATTGAATCACAGAGATAAATCGGGATTTCAACTTTATCGACATTCCCGACTAAGTCGCGCATGGCGATGAGGTAATTCGTCCTTGCCGCCATGACGGCGAGTGGGTTGAGATCAAAGCCGATTACATTGGAAAGAATCTTTCGACACAAGTCATCTTCGCCGAAACGGCATTTTTCGCGATTGGCATCGTACCATTTCCGTATGCGGTTAATGGCCATAACTAAGAACGTGCCGGAGCCACAGGCAGGGTCAAGAATACGCTTATCGGGGTCGCCCTCATACCCAAGTTCATTGAGCACGTGCTCAGCAAGCCAATCAGGTGTATAGTATTCGCCCAAATCGTGGCGTACGCTCTTGGGGAAGAGTTGTTGATAGAGCTTTTTTAAGAGGTCGCGGCTGCTGGAAGGTTCTTCCGATAGAGTACCGGGGTTGTAATTGTCAAGATGCGCGACCATGTCACGAACAAGCTTTTCAATAGGTTCCGACCAGACAGCGGTGTACCATGCAAACAAGTCGCCTTCCAGAAAGTTTGTGATGTTGAGGTGGCGGAAGATACTGCCAGCTTCAAGGTCTTCCATCTCTCTTTTAAGATTGCTACTGGTGCCAGATTGCATCATCTTCTGAAGCGGTGTCGGCAATTTGTGAAAAAAAGCGATAATCTCCGACGCCAAGAGCTTCATAAAAAGAGCGTAATAGGTATGGACTGCAAAGAGCAGTTCTGCAGGCTTCAGATTACCAGAAGTCAGACCGTAGAACTGTGCCAGTTTCCTAATCTTATCCGAGGGATGGTCTACATCGTAGCCACAGACCTCACCAAAGAGGATTTTCCATTGCCTAAGAAAGACATTCGCTTTTGGATTGTCCGTTGCCACTATGGCATCGTAAAGGGCGTGGATGCCTTCCTGTGCAAGTTTAGCCTCAGAGCCAAAGTCGTCCGCCAGATATTCAGGCGAAAAGGGCTTGCCCTTAGTGCCAAGGTTAAACAAAGCCCACAGGAAGCGCTCCGCGGAGTAGCGATTAACTTCGACTGGTTCCTGCACTTGCCATTTATCGTCGCGAAAGCGAACAAAGATAAAGCGGTTCCCGTCAAGACCGACACCAAAAAGAGTATTAAGCGGCTGGCCGTGTTCGGCTCGCATGTCATAGAAACGGTCTTTGATCTGCTTGACGACTTTCTTACTGCCTGGCGAATCAGCCTTAGGTCCGATGCGGTCAGCGGGGCTCTTGGGGTTCTTGTATTCGATGATAACTCGGTCATAGACTGAGTCCACTAGCCCGCTGGCAACAGTAAACTCGTGCTTGCCTTCCAGCTTGACATCTGTCTCCCGTTCGATAAAAGCCAACTGACGTTCCACAGCAATACGGATGTCCTCCTCTTTGTCAGCCATTGCAGCAGCAGATTTTATTTGGTCAGCAAATTCTACGGCCTTTTTCGAGATTAAATCATCGAGAGAGTGGTTTTTTTTCATGTAGAGTCCTTACTATAGCGGATTCTGCCATTTCGCACCTCTGTTTTATTCAAAGGGGAATCGCCCGTAATGTTCCTGTAAGGAAGCATTATACCGCAGGTTATTACGATTACAAGGGCAATAAGAACCCCAAAGCGGACCATTCGATTGATTATTGATTATTGATTATTTTCAGAGATTGCCACGCCCCCGCCGTTTTGCTTCGCAAAAGCGAGGCAGCGGGGGCTCGCAATGACATTTTTTCCGTGTTTCCAATAGAGCAAATCGAGAATGCGGAATTAAGGCGAGATTCTCGTATTGCGGAGCGAGGACCCGCAAGGCAAGCACTTGTCTGCCCCATCCGGCTTTTCCTAATAAAATCGTTGCAAGGTTACTTTGCCGCCCATATACTTTACCTAAAGAATGTCCCGATTGAGGTGTGGCAGTATGAATATGCAGTGGGTAACAAGCACACAAGCTTTGAATGACCTAAAAACATCCAACAATCAAATGGCCTGGAACAAATTCTGTAACCATTTCCAGCCGGTTGTAGCCAACTTTGCCAGGCATCTTGGCCTGGCCGAAACTGATGCCGAGGATGCCGCGCAGGAAACCATGCTGGAGTTTTTGAAGGCGTTCAGGAATGAAAAATATGACCGAGAAAAAGGTTCTCTAAGTAACTGGCTTCTTGGGATTGCCAAGCGGGTCATACTCAACTTGAGAGGCCGCCAACCACTGGAGCAGTTAGTAGCGGATAAAACAACAGGCACATCGTTCTGGGACATGATAAAAGATGACCACAGTATAAAACATACATGGGACACCGAATGGAGGCGGATGGTGCTGACAAGATGTCTTGAACAAGCTCGCCGAGAGTTAGACGCGAGAGTCTTTGAGGCGTTTGAGTTTTATGCGATTTCTGATATGCCGGTTGATGAAGTTGCTCAACGGCTTGGGATGTCACGAAACGCTATCTATATTGCCAAGAGCCGGGTGTTGTCAAGATTGCGTCAACTTGAAGGTCAGTTCGAATAACCCGATAAAGGGGCTGTCAGATGGATTGTCCTGACCAGGAAAGAATAGAGTCCTACATTTCAGCTCAACTGACAGGCAAAAAGCAGTTCGGCCATGAGCTCACTGCCGAAGGGCTGGCCGAATTCGAAGAACATTTACAAGTGTGTGCTAACTGTAAGGCCAAAGTCAGCGAAGCTCGTGAAAATGAAAAATTGCTTACCGAGCTGCGAGTCTTCGAAAAGGATACTCGGCAGTCTGCTATACATAGTGATGCAGAAGTAGCAACCGTAAGTCGCGCGCAGTCACTTTTGGGTCACAGACATAGGGTGATTAGGAAAATCGGGGAAGGTTCTGCCGGCGAAGTGTTTCAGGCTGTTGACACTGTCTTGGAACGGCTGGTGGCAATCAAGTTTCTGAGACAGAAAAGTTCAGCTAACACAACTGACAGCGAAACCTGGCGAGAGGCCAGACTAATGAGTCAGCTTAATCATCCCAATATTGCCCAGGTTCATGAAATCGGTGAGGTTGACAATCGAAGATTCATAGTCATGGAGTGGGTGAATGGACTGCCGTTAACTGATGCTTGGAAAGGATTACAGCTCGAGCAAAGATTACGCATTTACTTGAGTGTATTAGATGCTGTGGCTTTGGCACACCGACGAGGAATCGTTCACAGGGATATAAAGCCCTGGAATATTCTGGTTACTTCCGACTTCAAACCCAAGGTTCTGGACTTTGGTATTGCAGTCGAGGCCCACTCTTTGGAAAATGTTGAACGGGGATTATATCGGGGGACGCCTGCCTATAGCGCTCCGGAACAGGTCTCACTGCCTGTCAAAGTTTACCCTGCAACGGATGTTTTCGCCCTGGGTATTCTACTATATGAGCTCTTAACCGACACCCTCCCTTTTCCGCAGACAGAGGCCAAAGAGCTGTTCGAGGCTATACGCAACGATTATCCTGAGCTTCCAAGTGCGGTGCAGGAAAAAGTGCCTATCCCATTGCAGAATATTTGTCTTAAGGCCCTGGAAAAAGAGCCTCACAAACGATACTCCGATGCCCAAAGTTTATCCGACGACATAAATCGGTTCCTGAGGGGCGAAAAGGTTTGGTCCAGACCGTCCTTTCTGGTAGATAAGATACAGCAGGAGGTGTTTTATCATCGTCAAAAGCTGAAAGTCTGGCATGGCAATGAGCTAATTACGCAGAAAGAGTATGACAGGTTAGAAAACATCTACGAACGTATGATATCCCCGCCGGACCTGTCAATCATCGAAGCCAGGAAACTCTCCCTTTCGCAGGTCTGTTTATACCTTGGTGGGTGGATCGCTGTGCTGGGCAGTTTCGTGCTTTTTTACAAAACCTGGGACCAGATCCCGATATACTGGCGACCTTCGCCCGCTATTGCGGCAACAACGTTGATGACCATATTTGGCATCGCAATGTGGCTCAGAAAGGAAAGCAGACTGTCTGTTGGGTTTCTGGCAACTGCAAACTTATTGATTCCAATTACTATCCTCCTGACGTTGGGCCAGTGGCAGATACTATCATCTGCCAACTATCCATGGGGCACTGAATCGATATATGAGAGCCTAAACAAGGCAGATTTTATTGTGGGTAATGTCCAAGTGTATGTTTCTTCGTCGTGCTGGCTTGCGTTTTCGCTCATTTTCCTGCGAGCCACTCGGTCATCAATTTTTGTGGTCTTTAGTATAATTGCGTTTCTGGCCTGGCTGACAACCTGCTACATAATTGCAGGAATGGAAAATTGGGAGGCGGACATAATAGCCGGCAGATACTTGTTTCCAGGTATTGGCATGTTCATAATGGGAGCGGTCTTGGATCGCCGCGGGAGCACCAAATACGCTTGGCCGCTGTGTGCGGTTGGGTTAGCGCTAATTGTACTACCTCTGTCTGCTATTGCCCAGTCACCGAACACCTTATTCGGATGGGTGTATCGCAAACCTGCTTTTCTAACTGAAACCGAGCACCATCAGTTGAGTTTTGTATGTAACGGAATTGTGTATCTCGGTCTTGCTGGAATCTGCAGACTGCTGGGAACGCGACTTCAGCGCACGCTGGCGCAGGTTCTCAATTGGCTTGGTCCGCTACATATCCTTACAATACTAAGAATACTTGACTCAGGTAAGTACGAGTTTGCTGAAGTCCCTGAATCCCACCGCCTTGTTTATCGTTTCCTGTTGCCAATAGCTTCGTTTGCCTTTGTTTTCGGCAGCGTGGCACGCCAGATGAAATCGTTCTTTTTCTCCGGCCTGGCCGGCATCGCTGCTGCGGTGCATAAATTTACTGTTGAGCATCTGGACAAGTTCTTTGCCTGGCCTGTTTGCCTGATAATCGCAGGAATGGTCTGGATGTTCGTATCCTGGCTCGTACCCCGCTGGCAGGCCAATTTGCGGCTCAAACGCAAGGTGGTGAAGCCGTAATCAAGGTCCTTGTATCAAACCGGCCTTCGGCTGGCCCTCTTCTATCTGTCAGCTCTAATACGCCATTTCCGGGCACAGTAGGGGCGGTTCGCGAACCGCCCCTACTTCTCTACGCCATAGCGGTTAGCAAAAATTTTTGCATTTTTCAGAAAGATTTCCCGCCAAGAGAACCAATATCCATTAATCGCACAAGTTGCGTATATTGAAAGGAGCATAATCATGGAAAACTATGCCGAAGCAATTGTTATGATGGAAGAATCTGATATTGGCTCTGACGACGTTGCCAGTTCCTCTTATTTGAACCTGCTTGACTTCCTGACCGTTGCATTTAGGGTCCGCCTTCGGCGGTTCGACCGGGTCCTGTTTTTCGTCAAGGCAGTAGTGGAATACTCCTTCGGAATGTACATAGGCGCCATCGCTGGCGGGCTGCTTGGGCGGTATGCCGGCAATGTTTATGTCACGCACTTTGAGCCTGTTTATTTATATGATTTCAGTGAGATGAAGCAATGGGGGCTGATTCCCTATGAGTTTGCCGGAAATGGAGCAGTTATTGGAATGGTTGCAGGTGTAATCGTGGTAGCAATTATAAATTCTATCTTGCTAAGCCAGAGGGTAGTATCTTTATACCACAGCGGAGTTACCGAGCCGAAAGATATCGCACGTTCCTTTGGCAAATATGAGCGACAAATCCGAAGAAAAGTAGATAAGCTCACTAAAAAAGGAAAAATAACCTGCCAAAAACACGCTTTTCAGAAAGAACCGGCTCTTGTATGCCCAATACTTGTTAGAGTTCGATGCTTTAATGATTGCCAAAAACACCATGATTGAGAAGGAGATTAAAATGAAAACGAAAAAGGTTGTTTTTTGCTTGCTGGCTGTAGTAGTATTAGGCGGTTGCTTTCCGTTACTTTCGTCACTCCATCCGCTTTACACCGATGACACAATAGTTTTTGAAGAAAGGCTGGTGGGAAAATGGGCGGATGGAGATGAAATATGGCAGTTCAACTGGGATGGCGAAAAAGCCTACAAACTCAGAATACTTGAGGGTGACAAAGAAGGATTGTTTGAAGCTCATCTGGTTCAGCTCGAAAATATGATGTTCCTGGATGTCTTTCCAGATGGCAAAACCTTGGAGGATGTCCAGCCCTTTTACGCAATCCATCTTTTTCCTATGCACACGTTTATCAAGGTCGAGCAGACCGAACCGAACTTAGTGCTGCGAATGATGGACCCGGATGAGGTTTCTAAACTGCTGAAAAACGACCCCAACTTACTTAAGCATGAGGTTACGGAGAATGATGTCCTTGTCTTGACAGCAACAACGCAGGACCTCCAGAAGTTTGTTGTTGAGTATGCAAATACCGAGGGCGTTTTTGGTATCGAAAACAAAGATGAGATGGTACTTTCTCGCCGCGAGCCGCTCTATACCGACGAAGATGTGATTTTCGACGAAAAACTCATCGGCGAATGGGAGGGGAAAGATGGAGGAATATTAAACTCTATCCGGGCGGGAGAAAAAACTTATGACATAATATCTCTTGATAAAGATGGCCATGAATATCGCTTTGTTGCAAATCTGGTGAAAGCAAATGGCTCAATGCTGCTGGCAGTATTTTTTGGCAGCCATCATTTGGAGGCGACAGACCCCTGTGCGATTAACCTCACGCCGGATTGTGTTGTATTGGTTGAGCAAATTGAGCCGAAGCTCCTCCTCCGAAACGTCGATTATGAGGATGTTGCCAAAATGCTGGACGCCGCCGCCTCGTTCCAAGTAGAGTCGGGAGCGTATATGTTTGAGGGGACTCGCACAGTGCCGTAAGCATGGTTGCCTGCAAGTAGTTCCTGCCTTCAAAAGTGGGGTAGGAAGGCTTAAAAAATTGACTGTTCAATTATGAATGCTATAATGCTGCCAGCGAGGGTGCTCTAAAACTTGGTGCTCGATTGTCGGTCGGAGTGGTAACCAGAAATGACTTTAATAAATTGCAAGGAGACCAAAATGAACACAAAAAAGTTTTTTTTCTATTTATTGGCTGCTCTCTTATGCGGCTGTGTGCCTATTGTCTCGCTTCATCAACTTTTCACCGAAAAAGACATAGTCTTCAATGAGAAGCTCCTCGGCACCTGGGTCGATGACCCCAACAGCCCCAAAACCACTTGGGAGTTTAAGCGGGCTGACACGAATGACAATGCCTACCGACTGATTTTCTCCGACGAAGAGGGCAAAAAGGGTTTGTTCGTTGCTCACCTCGTCAATCTCAAAGATAAACTCTTTTTAGATATTTGCCCAGCCCCCTGGGAACAACAGGACCCGAACAAAATTGAATGGGCGTATAACACTTTATTTCTGATACCCGGTCATACCTTTATAAAGGTCAACTCCGTCGAACCGCAGTTAAAGATGCAGGTAACAGATGACGAGAAGATGAAAGAACTTCTCAAGGCAGACCCTAATGTGGTCAAGCACGATTTTCTTGATGACGGTCCAAGTCCCATATTGACCGCCTCGACAAAAGAACTCCAGGCATTTGTCCTTAAATACGCCGATGACAAAAGGGTGTTTGGGGACGAAGGGGTCCTGAACAGAAAAAAAACTGCCGAACCGAATGCTCCCGCTGGCTCAAAACCCGGCAAAACCTCAAAACAAAAATGACAGGGTGGAACTATGACCGTCCAGCCGGACTTTAGACGGTATCTTGTAAGTATCGACTCTGCCTCGACGCAGCAGCTCTTCACCGATTGCCTGATTATCGGGGCCGGCATTGCTGGTCTTCGCGCCGCTATCGAAACAGCAAATCACCGTGGCGTCATCATCGTTTGCAAAGACACTCTGGAGAACAGCAACACCTGGAAAGCCCAGGGCGGCATCGCCTCGGTGCTTGGTCAAAACGACACGTTTGAATCACACATAGCCGATACGCTTAACACCGGCTGCGGAATATGTGACGAAGGCGTGGTTGACCTGGTCATCCGCCGGGGACCGCAACTGATAGACCAATTGCTTCGCTGGGGCGTTGAGTTTGATATGGTGGACGGCCGTGTCGCTGCTACGTTCGAAGGCGGCCACAGTCACCCTCGTGTTGCTCACGCTCACGGTGATGAAACGGGGCGGATAATTGCAGAGGCGCTCATAAGAAAGGTCAAAGGGAATCCGAATATAAAAATAGTGGAAAATTTTTACACCATCGACTTGCTCACCGATGACGGCAGGTGTAGCGGAGTAATCGGCATCGATAAGCACCGCGGCCTCCAGATAATCTGGGCGACAAACACCATCCTGGCGACCGGCGGCGCAGGGCAGCTCTATCGCGAAACCACGAACCCGGAGGTCGCAACCGGCGACGGCGTCGCTATGGCCTATCGTGCGGGGGCGGTGCTGCGGGATTTAGAGTTTGTCCAGTTCCATCCAACTACGCTCTACGTCGCAGGCGCCACGCGGGCCTTGATTACCGAGACACTTCGCGGCGAAGGGGCAGTCCTGCTGGATAACAAAGGCCGGCGCTTTATGAAGGACTATCACGAAGCCGCCGAGCTTGCGCCGCGCGATGTTGTCAGTCGGGCCATCCTCACCCAAATGCTCAAAACCGAATCAACCCATGTATATCTGGATGTTCGCCACTTAGACAAGGCATACCTTGCAAAAAGATTTCCTCTGATTAGCGAGCTGTGCGAGAGTTTCGATATCGATGTCACCCGGGACCTGATTCCTGTCCGCCCAAGCGCACACTATATGGTTGGCGGCGTCAAGACCGACATCTCAGCCAAAACAAGCATCGAAAATCTCTACGCCTGCGGCGAAGTAGCTTCCACCGGCCTGCACGGAGCAAATCGACTCGGCAGCAATTCCCTGCTTGAAGGGCTGGTGTTCGGCAAGATAGCCGGACAATTTGTCTGTGAGCACAAGAAAAAAAGCGGTTTTCATATCAAGCATCCTCCGGTAAAATACCAGATTGCACAATCGGACCGCACCCGGCTGGATACCGCCGACGTCAGAAACTCGCTTCAATCTCTTATGTGGCGGAACGTCGGCATCACGCGAACGGCGCACCTGCTCGGCGAGGCCCAGGAGCGTATCAAATTCTGGCAGCGGTATGTGATGGACAAAGTTTTTGATTCACAGCAGGGCTGGGAATGCCAGAATATGCTGACTGTTTGCCTGCTTATAGCACAGGCGGCTGGTGAGCGCCAGGAAAGCCGGGGCGTGCACTTTAGGACCGATTTCCCGCAAACAGATGACCAGCGGTTCAAAAAACATATCGAATTCAGTCGCTAAAAAGTAGAAATGAAGCCAATTTTATGCTATAATAGGCCGTAGTAATAAATAATCAATTTGCTCTGTAGAAACCTTGTGCTCGTTGTCATTGCGAGGCCCGAAGGGCCGTGGCAATCTCTTACCTCATAGGGGAAAAAGGGCACCTAAACGTTTGAGATTGCTTCGCTTCGCTCGCAATGACACTCTCTGAAGGGATGTTTTCTACACAGCATAATCAATTATTAATATCGAAGATACGCTGTTGTCTGGCGGAATCAATTATCAATAATCAATTAGAAGAGTGGGTCGGGCGGTCGCCCCGTGAGATATGAACCCGTTGGATAAGAAATTATCCGGCGGGTTGAAATTATCTCACGGGGAGGAAAGTCCGAGCAGGGTAGGGCACGGTGATGGCTAACGGCCACCGGGGGTGACCCCAGGGAAAGTGCCACAGAAAACACACAGCCCCGTGAGATAATGCGCCGGGGTCGGTAAAAAGACCTTCGACTCGTTATCTCACGGGGCAATGGTGAAATGGTGCGGTAAGAGCGCACCGCGGCGCCGGTAACGGTGCCGGCAGGGCAAACCCCACCGCCTGCAAGACCAAGTTTGCCGGTGCCTGGCCCGGGCAATACCGGCGGGTAGGTCGCTTGCCGAAAGGCAGAGCCAACCGGTAACGGTTGGTCAAGACAAATGACCGCCGTCCGCCCCGACGGGGCGGGGCACAGAACTCGGCTTACAGACCCACTCTTTTAATTGCTTTGTTAAAAACGCCCACTGTCATTTCGACCGAAGCGTCCCTAAGGGACGCGAAGTGGAGAAATCTATTAAAAAACAGACCTGTCCTGAGCCAGGCCTGCCCTGAGCGGAGTCGAAGGGTCGAGGGATTTCTCGACTCGCCCCGCCGAAGGCGGGCTTGATCCAGTGCAGGGCTTCGCCCTGCCGGCTCGCTCGAAATGACCCCCGACAAGTTGGGAAAATCTTTTCAACAGAGCAGTAGCGAATATGATACTGATTTGATAGTATAGGGCATACGGAATGGATTGAATTTATCCGCCCTGCTGCTGGCGGATTTATCCACCTCTGGCGGATTAAGTTTGGCCATTAAAAAATTATTGCAATTCGAGGAAGATTTTGATATTATTGTGGAATTGATAAGGATTGGTTGCGTAGCCAGGCGTTTTATCCGCCATAGGCGGATTAATCCGCCATAGGCGGATAAATATTGGAAATGTCGGTTAACTTTATCTTTCCATTTTCATTTTTTCCTGGATTCAAGGTAAGGCTGACCGGTTTTGTGCAGGTCGAGATGTTTTTGGAATAATAATAAATAATTATGTATGATAATAAGTTAAGTAGAGTGCTATACTGTAGCTTTACGGTTTGATTGAATGGTCCCCAGATAGCATCATACGAACCCGCCAAAGTATGGTAAAGGAATTAAATAAACATCGGGAGTCCGGTGTAATCTATTTTTCTTGAAAGGAGATTGGAATGAACATTTATGTAGGCAATTTGTCCCCTGACGTTACCGGCGACGATTTACGTCAGGCTTTTGGAGCATTTGGCCAGGTCGAATCCGCCAATGTTATAACGGACAAGTTTAGCGGTGAATCGAGAGGATTCGGCTTTGTCGAGATGCCTTCAAAGGACGAGGCCACAGCGGCTCTCGCTGGCATGAACGGCAAAGACATTAAAGGCAGAGCCGTTAGCGTCAACGAGGCAAGGCCGAAGACCGACCGTGGTGGCGGCGGAGGACGAGGTGGTTATGGCGGCGGAGGTCGCTCTGGTGACAGAGGCCCAAGAGGCGGCGGAGGACGAGGTGGTTATGGCGGCGGAGGTCGCTCTGGTGACAGAGGCCCAAGAGGCGGCGGTGGTGGTGGTTACGGCGGTGGCGGCGGAAGACGCTTCTAATAAATCATCAAATTCAACTATTGCTTAAGCATACAAAACCGGACTCCGAAACGTTGGGGTCCGGTTTATTGTTATTAGAATATATTTTGGGATTTTGGCGGATTTGGCAACAAATGTCGTAAAAAACACTTCAGATTATTGTAATTCGAGGAAGATTTTAATATTATTATGGAATTGGAGGGCTTGTCTGTGTAGCCAGGTGTTTTATCCGCCTGCGGCGGATTAATATGGGAAATCTCAACTGGATGTAATTTTACAGCAAAAGGATGCCTTAAAATGAAATCTGTTTTATCAGCAATCCTTATTTTGATAATGCTGACAGGATTTGTCGGTGGGTATGCAGCAGAAAAATCAGATTCACAAAATCCTGTTATCGGTTTTCCCCGCCCTTGCAGCCCTGATAGCTGGATAAAACAGGGCATAGTCCTCGAGCCAAACCAGCCGTGGGAGGGAGAAGATATCCAGAATTTTACCTCGCCCGCAGAAGCATTGGGC